>BNJT01000034.1_pt1 | contig 142778 bp, 215 predicted proteins | sample 8540491 | NCBI WGS metagenome assembly BNJT01 (sample SAMD00202455, study PRJDB9452) | human saliva metagenome | host: Homo sapiens
GGGACAAGCCAGTGCTTGCCCCTTCCTACGTTACAAATACTGATACACACTAACACGAAAGAATTGAAAAACAAGCCTTTTCTTTGTTTTTCTTCACTTTTCACAGCATTTTTTTCTTCTATAATGTTGATCCATGTCTCTTTTTTAAATATTTCTTCGAATATCCCCATTTTTGCATCTACCGCGTACCAGATCCTTGACTTGCTCTTTATAAGATCCTCATTGAGCTGTACAATGTTATCAGACATAGTCTATTGCCGTCGGTAAAATTAAGTTACCACATAAAAACCAACCGAGGAGGCAAGAACTATGTCTGTCTGATGTTTTATAAATCGAAATTATATGCGATATTTTTTTCAATGCTTTTTACTGAAATTACGTATGAGATGACAAAAATAATCAAATGTAAAATCACTGCTAATGCAATCAAGTTGGTCTGAAGAATAGAATATAGTTTTAATAAAACATTATTAAATTTTTGTAATGATAATAGGAAGAATGGTAAATCCTATGAGGATATATCTTCCTTGTTCTACACCAAAAATAAAATGATGCGGGAATTACTATCATGTTATAAATTAGCGCAACGTAGAAACCAATGAATGGATACAAAAGGCTAAGCTGTCCAGAATAACTGAAAGTAACAAGGAAGATTATGATACCTGTAAGGAGAGAAATGATGAGCGTGAAAATATATTTCTCCATAGCAATGACATGATAGGAAAGTGGTAGTATACGATAATAATTAACAAGTTTTGTTTTTCATCTACGGAAATAGTTATTGATACTTGCATTCCGAATAATATCCCAATAATTATGGAGAACATAAACAGAAACATATCTTTCCCAATATAGACAATAATTGGAATAAGAGACATTAAATATACAGGGGATATTAACTTCAAAATGGACTTAAAATCTTTATAAAAGCAACCCTTTCATATATTATTCATTTGATAATTACAAAAATTAAATTATCATTTCCTTTCGCTAAAGTGGATTTACTTAGATGGTCATATACTACACTTTCTAAAGAAATATTATTTCCTTCCAAAATGCAAGAAATATCAGTATTCAAAATAACCTTTCCGTTATCGAGTAAGATGATTCTGGAAGCAAATTTTTCTAAGTCGCTAATAATGTGAGTGGAGAAGATAACGGCTGAATGTGTCTTATTAATATATTCTTTCAATAAATGCAAAACTTTTTCTCTTGCAACAGGATCCAGTCCGGTAGTTAATTCATCACAAAACAATATTTCAGGGTTTTGAGCCAGCATGGTGGCCAACATTAATTTATTTTTTGTCCCAAGAGACATTTGCTTTATAGCAATAATCTGTACGTTTAGGAAATTCAGATAATCAAAATATTGCTCTGAACTCCATTTAGGATACCAATCAGCCATGACTGTACAAATGTCTTTGGGATTAAACTTCTCGCAAAATGGACAAATGCCATCATAGAATGAAACAACAGGATTTTTCCATGAAATAGGCTTCATAACCCTGCCTTTGTAATAAACCTCGCCGGATGACGGAAGGCATCTGCCTTCCAGCAAATTCAAAAAAGTAGTTTTTCCGGCACCGTTAGCGCCAATTAGCCCAACTATATCACACTCATTGAGATAGAAGTCAAATGGCTGTAGTTCAAAAAGCAGGATACCTCTTTGATACTTTAGCATAAATTAAAGAGCTCACGATTATCTCCCTATTCAAATGTGACCAACAAGTATTAAAAGATAATATTGGGGCAGACTATCAACTTAATATTGGTAGCATTTTATATGAACAATGATACCTTTACCTATAATTATAGTATTAATTTTTTTGTGCAATTTGTCAATATAAAAATGGAGAAGTCAACAATATAATAGGTATTTTTTTAACAATGTAAAAAAATCAACACTAACATAAGTAGCGAGAATTTACAGTTAAGAGACTTAGAGTAAAAAATTTTTAGTTGGCAAAAAAATAGGAAGAGGCCGAGCCTCTTCCTCATCATCTAGAAAAAAACCTATTATATAGTTGGCAAAAAAATATTAAGGTCAGGAGCTGTATGGTGAATTCTATGTTAGAGGAAAAAAAGGCATAAGTTTCAAGGAGATTGAGCAAGAAATCTTGGAAAGATATGATGGCAAGTTACATGAGGAAAGAAATGTCTTATCGTAACTGTGCAGAAAAAAACTGAGCCAAACAACAGGACTATCTATTAGCCATGCTGCAGTCTGGAATGTGATTCAGGCTCTTGGAGATAAGCTGGTACATGATGAGAAGGAACTGGTAGAAACAGGAAAGAAGGAAGATTTAAGGGGGGAGCCGAGAAGTTCCTGTATTATTTGAAGAAGCGGATGGCGTTTGGCTGAATCTACAGGGAAAAGATCGTGCAAGAAGAAACTATCCCAAGGCGGAAATGAAGGCGGCAATCGCTTATGACATATGGGTAGAGAAAGGATTGGGAAGATACAGTCTTGATGGGAAGGTGGTAACAGCAGGATTTCATAAAGCCTCCGATTTTCAGAAAATACGAGAGAGCATGATTGCCAGTGAATATAACCTAGATGAAGTGCAGATTAGATTATTAAACGGAGACGGAGCATCCTGGATCAAGAAGCCCGTGGATAAGGAGACCGGTATCCGGTCATAGGCCGCATGTTGGGGCTTGATACGGAAATAAGAGGGGATTGCAGGAAGTTGCTTTCTATGGCGGGGTATTAAAGAATCTTTGCGAGGGCTTAGGCTATGCGCGAAAAAGACGGTCGCGAGGCTTCCGTAGGGAGCTGCACTCTAGCAACGAAGGCGGGCGCATGTTTGAGCCCGAAGGGCGAGTTTGCGCAGGAGCCTGAGTGCAAAAGCGAGTGCAGCGAGTAGGAAACGTAGTGTGTCTTTGAGGCAGAGCCTAACCCGAAGCAAGACATTCATTAGTCTGTATGAAGGAGTTGCCAACGATTACTTGACAGTAACCTTCCTTTTCTTTCTCCATGGATTCTTCTTTGTTTCTTCTTCTCTTTATGCTATAGTAAGGAAGATTAAAAAAACACTGCATTTTAACGGAAAGATACGAGAATAGAGAAACGGCGAGAATTTCCTTTTCTATCCTTTAACGTATTCTATCCTCTTTTTCCCCATGGTGAGGTTTTTATGAAATTAATAAGTTTTGCAATCCCCTGTTATAATTCCGCGGCCTATATGCGGAACTGCATTGAAAGTATTCTTCCCGGAGAGGAAGTGGAAATCATCATTGTTGACGATGGTTCTAAAAAGGACAATACCCTGGAAATCGCCAAGGAATACGAAGAAAAGTATCCCGACATTTGCAAGGCTGTTCATCAGGAAAACGGCGGCCACGGAGAGGCGGTGAACACCGGTCTTCGAAATGCCAATGGACTATATTTTAAAGTAGTAGATTCCGATGACTGGTTGGATTCCAAGGTGCTTTTAGAGGTTTTGGAAAGAATTCGGAATTTAACCCTTTCCGGTGAATCCATTGATATGCTGGTAGCCAACTTCATCTATGATAAAGTGGGGCAAGAGAATAAAAAGGTCATGTCCTATGCCAATGCCTTCCCTGAGGATAAGGTTTTTGGCTGGGCTGAAATGAAGAACTTCCACCTGGGACAGTATATTTTGATGCATTCCGTTATTTACCGAACCAAAATGCTAAAGGATTGCGGCTTACAGCTTCCAAAGCATACCTTCTATGTGGATAATCTCTTTGTGTACGAACCCCTCCCCCATGTAAAGAAGATTTATTATCTGAACCAAAATCTTTATCACTACTACATTGGCCGAGAGGACCAATCCGTAAATGAAACGGTAATGATCTCCCGTCTGGATCAGCAGTACCGGGTAAACCGCCTGATGATTGAGTGCTGCGATGTCCTTAAGGTACAGCCCAAAAAAAGCTTCGGAAATATATGATTTTGTATTTGGAAATCATTACCACCGTATCTTCTGTTCTGGCCATCAAGTCCGGTACAGAGGAAAACCTGCAAAGAAAGAAGGAGCTTTGGGCAGAGCTTCGGGAGAATCACTTCCCCCTATGGTGGAGAATGCGTTCCGGCTTCCTTGGACAAGGAGTAAATCTTCCCGGAAAAATCGGAAACAAGTTAACTATTTTAGCTTACAAGCTAACCCAGAAGTTCTACGGCTTTAACTAGGAAATAGCTGTAAGATCTTTTGCAAGGAGAAATGGTGCTTTCGACAAAAAATCGGATTCTATTTTGACGAGATGTCCCCTATGGCATCTCGTTTTTCTACAAGCAGTTTGTTTTAATGGAGAAAGAAGCTATGAACATTGCTATTATTACCGGTGCATCCCGAGGAATCGGTAAAGCCGCGGCCAAGCGTTTTGCAAGAGAAGGCTACAGCCTCTTATTAAATTGCGAAAAAAACTGGACTCTTTTGGAAGAATTGAAAAAGGAAATTCAGTCAGACTTGCCGGAAAACTGTCCGGAAATTTTTCTTTGCAAAGATTTGGGCACAAAAGAAGGCCTTTCCCGTATTCTTGAAGGAAAAAGCCTATCTAAGCTGATTCTTATCGCCAACAGCGGTAAAGATGCTATCAAATTATTGCAAGACTACAGTGAGGAAGAAACAAAGGCTCTTTTGGAAACAAATCTCCTACACCCCTTCGCCCTTTGCCAAAACCTCCTACCCTATCTCTTAAAAAGCCAAGGAAGGAAGAATTCTTTTTCAGTTCCTCTGTCTGGGGAAACGTAGGGGCGTCCATGGAAAGTCTTTATTCTTTGACAAAAGGCGGTATCTCCACCTTTGCGAAAGCCCTGGGAAAAGAGCTGGCTCCCTCCCATATCTCTGTCAATGCTGTTGCCTTTGGGGCTATAGACACGGATATGAATTCCTGGCTTAGTGCTGAAGAAAAGCAAAGCTTAGAAGAGGAAATTCCCTACGGCAGAATGGCTACCATAGAAGAAGCCGCCGACTTTCTCTACCTTCTCTCCCAAGCCCCCTCTACCTTACCGCTCAGGTAATTCCTTTCGATGGGGCATGGATCTAAGGTGCTTCTAAAGATTATCGAATTGTGACCTTAAGAATATATAAGCATTATTGTGCTATAGGTCTGAAATAAGAGGCAATCTGAGCCCGTCAGTACTTAGTGAAAGCAAGCACTGCGAAGCTTGAAGTTAGTACTGTTACGAAGGCGAAGTTAGCGAGAGCGTGCCTCTGTTTCAAACCCTATAGCACAAAATGCGATGTGGTATTGCACATTCCTTATCCTTAGAAGCGCCGCCGCATCTGATACCACTCCGCATCACCATGGACGGAAGCAGACTTCCCTTCTAAGTCAAAGCCACAGCGACTGTAGAAGGGTATTTTTTCTTCTTTACAGGTAAGAACAGCACCTTTTCTTCCCTCTTTCTTAGCCTCTTCCAAAAAGGCCTGAATCATCCTGGTGGCAATGCCTCTTTTTTTGAAACTCAGGGTGGGTATTAACACCAAAAATCATCTGCCAATCTCCGCCTTCTTCATGAAGGCTTACATTTTCATACATTTCATCAGACAAATCCCTTTGATTACTGACAAAGCCATTGATAAAGGAAATCAGTTCTCCCTGATAAAAAGAAGAAGAAAATGACTGCTGTAGGCTTTCAGACGCTCTTGAAATTGCTCCTTCGTAGCCGCCTCAGCCTTGGGAAAGCATTCCGCCTCCAATCCGGCCACTGCTTCCAAATCCGAAGGCTCCGCCCTTCTAAGGCAAAGCGCTTCTTCCTCTAAGCCAATTTCGTTTCCAAAAAGCACAGTCCATTTCTTCTTCCTTACCTTCTCTTATTGTTCAAAGAATTCTTCCGTTCCATTTTTCGATCTTCCCTTCATAAAGACCGAATACCATTTTTTTCTCTATTTCTTATCTTTCTTTCTAAAGCGTTTTTTCTATGCCTTAGCTTTCTTTGCTAAAGCGTTTTTCTCTATGCCTCGGCTTTCTTTGCTAAAGCGTTTTTCATCCAATCCTTTCCGTCCACAAAACGGGAAACGATAAAGAAAACCACATAATCACCTGCTGAGTTAATCATGGTTGCCGGTGGATCCACCAGATTGCCGATAGCAACCAGAATAGGGAAGGCCACCTCCATTTGATTAGGGAAGAAAATGCTGGCGATAATATACTCTCCGATATATCCGCCTCCGGGCACACCGCTCATTCCCACAGAAGAAAATACCGCAACCAGTACAATGACCGGAAGCTGGGCAAAGCTCACAGGAGTTCCCAAAGCTCCCATTACAAAGCAAATCTTTAGTACACAGGAGAAGCAGGAACCGTCCATGTGCATGGTTGCTCCCAACGGAAGCACAATGTCGGAAACATCCTTGGAAATTCCGCTTTCCTCCGCCACCTCCATATTGGTAGGAATGGTAGCCACTGAAGAACAGGTTCCCAATGCCACAATCGCCGGCTTTAAAATATGGGACATCATCATTTTCACACCGTCCATTCCGGCACCGATATAGGCCATCAAAGGGAAAGCCGTAAAAATGTAAATAAAGCAAACCGGATAATATAAAACCAAGGCTCTGGCATAGCTCTCCGTAATCTGAGGGCCATAGCTTGCAACCAAATCTGCAAATATCGCAAAGAAGGCAATGGGCGCATAATAGGTTACGATTTGCACAAACTTCATCATGACCGCTGTCAGGCTATCCAAAAACTCCGCTACCTTCTTTTCCTGCTTCTCCGGCTAAGTTTACGGAAAAGCCGAAGAGAACGGAAAAGACAATCAAGGGCAGCATGGCTCTTCTGGAAAGCAGTCCCACAAAGTCTTCCACGGTAAAGAAGTTCAGCACCATTTCCGTAAGGCTGGCGTGCTCTCCCACCTCCTCTGCACTAAGACTCTTCCAGGGCTGTAAAACCGGTGGAAAAATCTGGCAAAGCAAGAAAAAGACGATAGCCGCAAAGGCTCCGGTAATCACGAAGCTGAGCACCGTAACCCCCATAATCTTTCCGGCTCTCTTCCGGCTCTTCATATTGGCAACTGCTCCTGCAATGGAGGCAAATACCATGGGCACCACCACGCAGAACATCATGCGGATAAACAGGTCTCCCAAAAATTTAATCCCGTGGGCGAAATCCGGTGCCACATGGCCTGTTATGGAACCCAATACCATGGCTGCAATCAAAATCAGTAAAAAACGATAGTTTCCTGCAATAGATTTGCTTTTCATCTCACGCACCTCTTCTTTATTTTGTCAAAAAAATTGGAAAAATTCCCGGAAAGCTTTGGTCTATCTCCGGATGGAATTGGATGCCCAGCATAGCTTCTCCGTATTCAATTCCTTCAATTCCGCCATCCTCCGCAAAAGGCTACTGCCTGAATTTCCTCTGCCGGTTTCGTAATCCGATACCGATGCATACTGGCTCCCTGAATCCTATCCGAGGGAAAATGCTTTCTCAGGGCTGAATCCTCTAAAATCCGAATCTCCTGCTTTACCAAATGTTCTTCTCCCCGGTTGGGATTGCATTTTCCAATGCCCCTCCACCGGCTCCACAAAGAAATAGCGCTCCTTCTTCATTTCCTCATAAACTTCAAAATACTCTTCCCGGGGCGATTCCTCTGCTCCTCCTTGGCAATAAAATAGCTGTGTATAGCCTGCATACCGAGGCATACCCCCAAAAAGCTTTTTTTCCCTGTTTTCAAAGCATAATCTATGACCTGAAAATGATAGGGAAAAATCCGTTTTTCCTCCACAAAGTAAAAACGCATCACAAAGGGCTAAAGCCTCTTCCTTTACTTTTTCCGTCCACACCGATAATTCCGATAGGAATACCGCCTGCTTCTTCCACTCTCTTTGTATAAAGCTCATGAAAAACAGCATTGTCTTCATAGGGGTTTTCCGTCTCCCGAAGGCGCGACGGGGAACTATTCCGATAATTTTTCATTCTCTACTCCTTTTTCCAAACAGCTTCATCATACACTATTTTTCTTATAAGAAAAAAAGAAAAAGCACTTCCATAAATTGTCTTTTTTTATGTCTTTTTTTCTTCTTTTTTTCTATATTTACCCATAAAAATATCTCATTTTTTTCCCAAAATCCAATTTCCCATAAAAAAACATTTATGGCATAATAGCATAGCGATAAAATAGTATGAAAGGATGTATTATGAAAAAAACCAGTAATCGGTATTTCCACCAGTGTGCTTGTAGATCAGGGGGGTGAATTCCCCGGTTATGAAAGAATTTATGTGAATAAGGACTATGTTTCTGCCGTAATTGATGCAGGAGCAGTACCACTAATGATTCCCATGGAGGATTGCGAGGAAAATCTACGAGCTAGCTTAGAGCTTGTTGACGGTATCATTTTTTTCAGGGGGACAGGGATATTGCTCCCTACCGTTACGGAGAAGAGCCCCATGCAAAGCTTCAGGGAATCTGCCCGGAAAGAGATGAATTTGACTTTTTACTCTATCGTCTGGCAAAAGAGAAAAAGCTTCCCATTTTGGGAATCTGTCGCGGATATCAGTTAATGAATGTGGCAGAGGGGGGAAGTCTTTACCAGGATCTTTCCTTAAAGACTACGGAAAGCTTTAAGCATGCTCAGGGGCACGGACCTTCTATTCCTACCCATAGCATGAAAATAGAAGCAGGTAGCCGGCTGGCTAAGATTCTAGGCAGGGAAGAGCTTCATATCAACAGCTTTCACCATCAGGCGATTAAGGACGTTCCTGCAAGTTTAAGCGTTTCCGGAAGAGCCTTGGATAATGTAATCGAAGCAATAGAATTAAAGGACTATCCATTCGGTATCGGAGTCCAGTTCCATCCGGAAATGTTACAGGCAAAGTACAAAGATATTCAAAAATATTCCTTGCCCTGGTGGAAGCCGGAAAGGAATATCACAGTTTGAATGGAAAAGCTTAGAATTTATCTGTCAAATCCCGGGAAAAGTCGACTCGAAATATTTCGGGTCTTCTATTAAATTAAAGGAGTTCAAATGAGTAAATCGCAAAAGTTGGGCTTTTGGTCCATCGTATTATTAACGATTAATTCCATTATCGGAACCGGAATCTTTCTATCACCCGGTTCTGTTGTAAAACAGGTAGGCTCCTATGCGCCGATTGCTTATCTCTGCGCCGCAGGCTTCGCCGTAATTTTAGCCTTAAGCTTCGCTTCCGCCTCCCGCTATGTGGTGAAGAGCGGAGCCGCCTATGCTTATGTAGAAGCAGCCTTCGGTGAAAATGCCGGACTTTATATCGGAATCACCCGATTCGTTTCCGCCAGCATTGCCTGGGGCGTGATGGCCACCGGCGTAGTAAAAACCGTCCTGCAGATTTTCGGTATGGACACCAATAGCTTTGCTTTAGTAACAGTAGGCTTTATTCTTTTGATGCTGGTCCTATTTATCATTAATTTGTTCGGACTTAAGGTTCTGGAATTTGTTTCCAACATATCTACATTAGGAAAGGTATTGGCCTTATCTCTGACGATTCTGGCAGGAATTTTTCTTCGTATTACAGCATAAACAAACTGCAGACCTGTCCCTGCTGGTGCCCGGAAACAGCAGCAACACTGTTCCTGCTTTTAAGCAGTAAATCCTTTGTTACAGCTATTGTTGCAGCCTTTTATGCCTTTACCGGCTTTGAAGGTGTAGCCAGCGGTTCCTCCGATATGGAAAAAAACCTGAAAAAAATCTCCCCAAAAGCATTACCCCTATCCATCTTCATGATTGCCGCTATCTACTTGGGCATTGTTTTTGTATCCATGCAGCTGAATCCCATGGCACTGCTAAACTCAAGCAATGTTGTGGTTTTAGCCGATATCTTTGCAAATCCCGTATTGCAAAACGCCATCGTTTTAGGTGCCTTTATCTCTATGTTCGGTATTAATATTGCGGCTTCCTTCCATACCCCCAGACTTTTGGAGGCAATGGCCAAGGACGGACAGGTAAACAACGTGTTCACCAAGAGAACTGCAGGAGGCTTCCCCTATGCCGCCTTTGTATTCAGCATTTTGTGGGCGATTATGATTCCTATGGCCTTCCATTACGATATGAAGGGTATTATGATTATCAGCTCCATTGCCCGATTTGTACAATTCCTTTTGGTGCCTTTGGCTGTACTCTGCTTTTACTACGGTAAACAAAAGGGAGAAATTATCGAAAAGCCCATCAAAAGCTTTATCCTGGATGTGCCCTTATCCATCCTGGCTATTTGTCTGACCCTCTTCCTGCTCAGTCAGTTCAACTGGGTGGCACAATTCAGCAGTAAAAAAGATGGCTTTTTAGAGCCGAACTTCTATGCCATCTTTGCTATGGTTTTCGGTTATATACTCTTCCCCTGGCTTGCCTTCGTATTAAGAGAACATCAAAAGTACACTCAACACAAGAAGGCGCTGTGAAAATCAAAATAGTAAGGAGATTTTCTGCAATATAGGTCTGAATATGGGGTAGTCTGAGCCTGATACTTGTGAAAGACCGGCGAAAAGAAGGACTGTAAAGTCAATAATTGAAGCGAATGATACAGTGTGGAGCTATAATAAGGGCAATCTGAGCCCGCCGGTACTTACTGAAAGCGAGCTAAAGCGAAGCTTGAAGTTAGTACCGCTGCGAAGGCGAAGTTAGCGGGAGCGTGCCCTAATTATAGTCCCACACTGTATCAGAGCGTCTTCTTATAGCGAGTGCAGTCCTTCACTGCGCAAGGCGAGGCTAGCGAGAGCATGCCCCAATTCAGACCTATATTGCTCAGAAAAATCCTTTTTATTATTATCTTTTAATCTTCTCCTTTAATTCGCACAAAGCGTTCTCCTATGCCGTATACGGTCACAATTGGTGCCACCTCCATAAAGGCTCTGGGAAAATGCTCCGCAAGGTACTTACGAATCATGGCCGACTGTCTGGGGGAACAAATGGAGGAAAGCATAATCTTTTCTTCTTTTGTATAGGCTCCCCACAACTCTTGTTTGAGTTACGCCACGGCCAAGCCCCAAAATATACTTGGTAATGTCTTCCGTATCATCTTTGATAAATGGAATAATGGTGACCTTATAAAGCTTTTGACGGAAACCGAAAAGCATATAGTCCATAATATAAATACAAATCACATGGTTAACCAAAGCATAAAGTGCAATATCTTTTCCGAAAACGAAGCCCAGAGAAATCAGAATGGAACCGTCCAGGAAAAGCATGACTTTACTTAAGGAACACCTTTTAAAAACCTTCCGGTTCAAGATTCTGGCAACAGTATCCGTTCCGCCGAAGGTTACCCCCGCCCGAAGAACCAAGCCGGATCCAACACCATAAAACAAAGAGAAATAAATACACACCAAAAACATTTCTCCTTGCACGAAGACAAAGTCAAACATTCCCGTAAGCACCAATAAAGTAGGATAGAGAAAAAGAAACGAAGATAATCTTCATAAACTCTTCTCGTTTCAGAAAAATAAAAGCTAAAATCAGTATGGTAATACTGAAAAAGTAATAAATATAGGTGTAGCGAATCCCGATAAAACGTTCCGCCATCTGAGACAATCCTGTTACTCCGCTGGTAGACAGCTTATTCGGCACCAAAAATGCAGTTTACGGAAAAAGCCGTTATAAAACAGCCTACAATAATCTGCACATAGTTTAAAATCCTTTTTCTGTAGCTTGTGCTCCTGCTCTGCTTCCATTTTTCCTGCTCCTTCTTTATCAATTGATGAACAAAAAGAAGAAGCACTAAACGTACTTCTTCTTCATTTTTTTGAACTATGTCTATTTTTAGCACAGTGAAAAAGAAAGTAAAAGGTTTTTTTACAAACTATCCATACTTATAGCTAAATGCACTAGATAAAAAAATATCAATCCATAGGCTTCCAGAACTTTTTCCACAATTTCTTCTTCCTTCAGATTCTTATCCAATAGTCCAAAGGACTGATAATCCTTAATAACCTTTCTCATAGCCGTTTCCGTCTGCTCATCACTAAGAACAAAATTCAGAGAATTGGCAAAATCCAAGACCTTCTGTCTATCACCACTTGCCCAGTTCTTTTCCAAAAGAAGATCTACGAAGGTCTCCCTTATTGTCCTCAATCCACTGGCTGCAATAGATGCTGGCGTTCTCTAATTTCTTGGCTGTAATAGGATTTTCCTTAGCAAAAATCCGCATTCATAATCTGTACACAGCAAGGTTCAATCTTGAAGTCAGGATCAGTAGTAAGGGAACGAATTGGACGAATAATACCCTCGTCTACAAATTTCCGTGCAAACATATCGGACATCATGGCTCCCTGCACTTCTCCATTCTGTAAAGCCATAATCACTGCATCATTGGCAACCACCTTGTACTTCACTTCCTCAGGCTTAATACCGTCGTTACTAAAGAAACGAAGAGCAATATTATGGTCAGAATTTCCGATACCGTCGCTTAAAGAAACCGTCTTTCCCTTTTAAATCCACGGTACTTTGAATATCGGAATCCTTAAGAACATATAAAGTCTTACAGCCACTGTGAGCACCTTTTGTAAATACCAGATTCAATCCGTTTACCGCAGGAACAAAAACGGAAGCCAAATGGTCTGCGGCAATATCCACCTTCCCCTGTAGCTACAGCATCCTTAGCTTCGGTCATCTGACTGATAGCTGTATTTAAGCCCTCCGCCTTATAAAATCCCTCTTCCTGAGCAGTACCGAAGGTTCCTGTACAAAGTCCTCCATTATAACCAATTTGGATATCCTTGCCATAAGCAGGCTCTTTTTTCCAAGCTTCTTCCTCTTCCGGAGTAAGCTTTAAGGGATGATACACAATATCCTTTGCCTCCGGGCGGTCGGAAAAATCCCCCTTGATTTCTTCTGGTTTGATGTTCTCCATTCTCCTGCTTTGCTTCCTGTGCTGTACTTTCCTTCTCGCCCTCAGCCTTTTCCTGACTTTCAGCCGAAGTTCCTGTTTCCGCCTTTGTCGTTTCCGCCTGCTTTTCCCACCTGACTGCTGCAAGCTGTCATAGAAAAAAACGGAAGCAAAAGCCAATGCCATTCCCAGCTGTCTCAATGTCTTTTTCATCATACACTCCTCTTCTTGCCTGAATATTTCTAGTTCTTATCTCATCTAAAAACCCATCGAAAATGCTATTATCCTAATATTCCTACAAGCCTCCATAAGGCTTCTCTAAGACTTGCCCTAAAGGCTTCCATCGCATTTTTGTATGAGTTTTAAGAAACTTCTTAACCCGCCTCTTCCTCCTGATCCACTCCAAGAAGGCGCATGATTTCCTCACGATAAGATAAAAAAATTTAGGGTCCAATCTTTTTCCGGGGATATTCCAAATCAATAGGAATGTCCCTTAAAATGCTGCCTCCCTGCCTTAGCCATCACGATAACTCTGGTTCCCATATAAATAGCCTCATCCACATCATGGGTCACCATCAGCATCATGTTTTTCTTTTTCCTTCCATAAAAGGAGCAGCTCATCCTGCATCTGCATTCTGGTAAAGGCGTCCAATGCTCCCAGCGGTTCATCCAGCAAAAAGACCTCCGGCTCATTAATCATGGTTCTGACAAGAGCCACCCTTTGCGCCATTCCCCCGGACAATTCATGGGGATAGGCCTTTCGGAATTTCGTCAAATGGGTTAATTCCAACATTCTTCTATCTCTTCCGCTTTCTTCTTCCCCTGCATTCTTGGGCCGAAAGCAATATTTTTCCTCCACCGTAAGCCATGGAAAAAAAGGGTGGGCTTTTGAAGGCCATGCCTCTTTTGGCATCAGTTCCTTCTATTTCCTGCCCATCCAGCATCAGTCTTCCCGAAGTGGGGGGAATTAAGCCTGCTACCAGGCGGAGTAAGGTAGACTTTCCGCATCCGCTGGGACCCACAATCAGAAAGGGAACTCTCCCTCCTCCACCTGCAAATTCACCGGAGAAAGGGCAAAGGTAATTTCTTTTTCCTTACGGGCAAAAACTTTTTGAAACATTTTCTATCACTAATCCCAAGGGCTACTCCTTTCCGAACAGGTTCTTTCCGCTAGTCAACTGTCAGTTCTCATGCTTCCCTTTTCCTTTTCTTAATCCTTCAGCATGCCTTCCTGCCAACGAAGTACCCGTTTTTTTATGCTGTTCAAAAAGAAAATTCACGGTAACAAAGATACAGCAGATTAAAATGATGGCACCGTACATCTTTCCGTACTCCGCCCAGCTCTTTTGCCAGGTGATATACCAGCCAAGACCTGATTCCACACCAATCATTTCCGCAACCATCAACGCCATACAGGCTGAACTCATGGCCTGAACCATGCCTTGGAAAATGCTGGGTAAGGCCGAGGGTATAGCGATTTCCAAAATCAAATCCTTCTCCTTTGCCCCCAGGGTTCTCGCCGCCTCATAATAGGACTTGTCCATGTTCCGAATACCGGTAATCGTTGCCAGGGTAATAGAAAACCATACGCCCAGCGCAATGATGAAGACGCTACCTCGAAACAAAGAAGTCGCTAAAACCATGACAATGGGAATCCATGTGGTACTGGGAATGGAGCCCAGCAGCTTCATAAAAGGTTCTATCCAGTAATTGATTTTTTTGTTATAGCCACAGGCAATTCCTGTCAAGAGTCCTACAATCAGCCCGGAAAAATAACCGCAAAACAATAAGAACAAGGAGCTCATGGTACATTCCCACAGATAGGCTCTATCCTGCACCATGGAAGAAAGTACCTTATCAATACTGGGAAAATACGGTGTAATCAAAATATTGCTTTTTAAGGTGAGTAAATCATAAAGAGTAAAAAAAAAAAAACTAAAGCACGAAAGGGAGCATGGTATAGATAGTTTTTCCTTTGTCTTTTTCCCCGAAAGGAAAGCAGAAAAGAAGTTCCATTTCCCAATAATAAAAGCAATAAAAAGGCATAAACATAACTTGCCTCAAACCCTTGATGGTTAGGAACATAGAAGTATTCTAAAAGTGCCAGAACTCCCATCAAAAAGGGACTCAATTGAATCAAAAGATCGAGATTTTTCTCCCGCTTTATTTTCCCTTTTTCTTCCTGTTCCAACAGCTCCTCTACACTGCTAACTGCCCCATAATCCTTGGAAATGCCGTTCATGCCTCACCCCATACTTAAAAACATACAAATATATAAATTAAATAGCTTCATTTATTGTATATTTTTATGGACTGCTTGTCTAATTGTCTTTCCGGATATCTCCGTTGTCTTATAGAGAGTATTTATAAACGAAATACAGAACGCTACACAATTGACACTAAGGGTAAGGAGAATAACGTACTTTCTCTGTAGCTCCAAGGATTTCTTCGTAATCATCGAGATATCCCTCTTCTACAGGATCGTCCATATCCAAATCCTCAAAATTCTCACAAACGTACTCTACTATCTGCTTTTAGGTTTATCGATCCATCTGCATACGTTTCACCCTTGTAATATTTATTCGTACTCACCTTCAATTATTTTTTGCATATATAATGGCATATCATTTATAATTTCAGAGAAATCGCACATATCCTTCATTTCCTCATGTTCCATGTCATAAAAGGCCACCTTCTTGGTTTTAGGATTCCACACAATGCAGATATGGTCATAATCTCCTGTAGCCTTTGACAGACGAAGAAACTTGGCTCTGCCTTTCTTCAAAGGTATCGTATCCGTCAGAGAGAAAAACTCAATCCACTTAAAGTCACAGTCATTAAGTTCAACATGTAATTCATCACCTTGAAGAAAATCCATTACTGTCTTAGGAAGCTTAAATGGCTTAAGCTCATCTAATTTATTATGTAGGCTATGAAACTCTTCAGGCTCTAACTGCTTAAAATACTCTGCCATTTCCTCATCGCCTTTTTCAACTGCTATGCTGTAAGGACGCATTCCGTCTTTTTCAGTAATTGTCACATCTGCACCATTTTCCACAAGATATTTGCACATTTTAAGATCCACGTATCTGGCTGCTACACAAAGCGGGGTAGGCTTAAAAGGATAGACTGAGTCAGGTGCATTGTAGTTAATATCAACTCCATTTTTAATAAAAAAATCAAGCACCTTATAATTGCTGTCTGACACTGCACTACGAAATGCCTGTCCGCCGTACTTTTTTTCTACTCTATGGCCTAAGCTCGTGGATTAGAGCAAGATTATCGTATTTTCCACCATATAATGCCTGACTAAAGGCCTCTGACTTTACATTATTGACCCCGTCTACCTTTGCTCCAAAATCCACAAAATACCTGATAACCTCTTCATCGCAGTACCTTACTGCAAGTAAGAATGAAGGATTACCTTTTTACATTCAGATTTGCTCCCTTTTCCACCAGCCACTTTACAGAATCAAAGTTTTCCATAATAAGGGCAAGGTCTAAGGGGGAGAGTCTTGTATATTTACCGAGTTTTATATCCTCTTCTATATCGAAGCCCTCAGATAAATGCTTATCTAAAGCCAATGTATCTCCGTTTATAATATCACTTACAATCCCGGGAACAGATTCAAAATCTCCTATGTCTTTTATTGTAATCATCTGCAATCTCCTGTGATTATTATCTGTTATAATTTATTTCGCCTAGCGGAATTGGGTTAGGGTTTAAGATTACCCAACTAACTGCAAGCTCGCATAATCTTGTAATTACACCATCCTCAGCCAAACCTTTTCCATCTATCTTTGAAATAAGCACCTTACTCTCTTCTATCTCCTTCTCTGACAGCGCATTTCCTTCTGCAAAATGAACCGGCAGCGAATTTAGCATATTTCTATAACTCCTATCCCAGTTTATTCCACCGTTTCTGTTAATTTCATCGTCCACCCTGCCTGTTATGCGGATAACCTCTCCCTGCACCGTTCTTGCTGCTCCTGTCGATGGAATTAGTAAATCCCAAAGCTCATTATACTGCTCCTTCCAAGTGCTCCCCTTTACAAGAATTGGAGAAACGCCGTCATGTATTATTCTTTTTTTGCCACAGGCTTTGCACCAAAAGATATTGTAGAGCTTTTGACAGGGCTGTATCTACATCTTCACAGGAAGCTTCACTAAAGTTATCCCTGTGGAATTCAAAATCCTTACCGATTATTTCTACTTTTTCTGCCATCTCAGGCGTAATTTCTACACCTGCCTTTATTAACATTTCTGCTATTTTGGGCCATAGGCACTGCCCTGAGTCCTCCGCACACTGTAAGAGCGGCTGAGTAGAGGAGTTTCGCCTCTTTCATTTTTTTAGCATTGACATCTGCACCCTTTTCAATCAAAAAGCGTACTGTATTAGGGGCGGAAATACTCTGCTGCCATATGAAGCGGCGTATTTCCCATATCTATTTGGCTTTTTGTATATCTCCTCCCAGCTCATAAAAGCAATTTTTTTACTGTATCCATGCCAAAGGTTGCCTGACTGTACAAAGGTGTGCAGCCATAATAGTCAGGTATATTTACATCAAGGCCCTGCTTAACGAGCCAGATAACTAGCTCGTCAGGTACACCCTTGTAATGAAGTGCAGTGTGCAGACCGAATTTTTCCATCATAGGCAGTAAGCTCACATTTATCATAGACAGCTTTAAGTGCTTCAATATCTCCCGACTTTAAGCAAAGCTCATCAAAGTCTTTTTGGCAGGGTAACTCTTTTTCTTAGCCATTATTCTTCTCCTTAGTTTTATTTAAATAATTTGTAATACATCCTTTATATCCTTTATCAGGTATAATTTATAATATACATTTCTTAGCATAAAACATCGATTTCTACTTACAAAAATTATTCCTGCTCGTTATAGGATCCCAAGTACCCCTTCTCTACAGTTTCTGCGAGCATATAATAGGCGTCTAAAAAAATATAAGATTTCTCCCATACATCCCAAAATGGAAGATTAACATTAAGCAGTGGCAATTTTGCAGAGAAAATTTCATCTATAATTCCCTCTCAACTTTATTTTTGGCCTTCCATTATATAAAACTCAGTTCCACAGACTAATCCGGAATAATCAACCTCTTCATAAATTTATTATTTCTTTTTAGCCACAAAATAATATCTATGAATTTTCCCCTTAATTACACCTTCTTTATCAAGAATTTCCTGTGCTTTAAAAAGGTTATCCTGATATTTCTCCACTTCAAAACCCGGAAATTCCCAATCAATAATTCTGGCAAACCAAACCAATGCACCTACATCATAAAAACTCTATCGGTCTGTAGACTTCATCTTCTTCCACAATGTCAAATCCGTTATCAGTAAATTTCTGTCTTGCAATACTTAAATATGCTTCCGGAAAAGGAATTTCAACATCACCTATCAAAAGTTCTACAAGTTCTCTGTCATTTTCTGCACCGACTTGTTGCGTAAGAAATACTCCTCCGCTTTTAAGAGTTCTTTTAATTTCGTTTATGTTATATTGACCATGCCTGTTAGTAATAATGTCAAAGTAGTTATCTTCAAAAGGAAGAATATCTCCTCCGTCACATGCTTTAAAAATCTATTCCTAAAGGAAGAAGTCTGTCCTCACATATTTTTGATGTTTGGTTCATACCCTTCAATCGCAGCAGTATATTTAGCGTTTGCCATAAAAGACAAAAAGAAATTCGCCACCTCCTGTTTCCATGTCCAATAAATAATCTGTATCATTCAAATAGGATTTTATAATGTTTTCAAAATCCCAAGGGAGATCATCCTCTTCTTTATATCTTCCTCTAATATGTGAGAAATCCCAACCTTTAATATGCGCTATTTCCTGCTCAAGTAACCATTGATTTATAAGTGCTTGTTTTTTTCCATTTTTTTCTTCTTTCACTACCAAAAATATCAGTATATGTTTTTATCCCTCAATATCAGCCGACAATAGCCCCTTCTTAGGGCTTCCATTAACTGCTATGCTGTGTCCAAAGACAAAGGTCATCATCATCATCAAGATAAGCTGTAAATGAACCTCCCGAGGTCACCCTCGACACCCTTGCCTTCGGCTATATCCTTCCCACTACCGGGCGGATTCGGGACTTTAACCCGTTAGAAACGCGCGCCGCTAGAGCTGCACAACGAAAAAACCTTCCCATTCCTTTCGGAAGGAAAAGAGATTAATACGACGAAAACTCTTTTGCTTTTTCTATTTCTGTCAATTTCTATTTCTTTATTTTTCGAAGGAAAAATATATTGATCTTCCGTGGAAAGTTTATCCTCAAAGTTAAAATCCAGCCCCTTAAAGCCCTTGATTTCTTCTGCATTTTCTATCTTATTTTTCTGCCAAAAGCGCACCATTTCTCCTCTTGCCATCTTAGCATAAACGCCCTTTTGCACAAGCTTTTTCTCCTGACTTCTCATAAAAAAACCGCAGCTAATGTAGTGAATAGGAAATGATAATTCTTTCGGCTCATCTTTCCACATGATCCTCAGGATTCTATCCTTGGGAAGATATTTCTCTATACATTTGGCATATTCTTTGGAGGCGAGATTGAGGATTAGCATAGGATTTTTCATTTTCTAACGACTTTTCTCTCTTTTTGCAAAACGCTCTTCCAGCTCTTCCAAAAAGCAATGCTTCCCAGATATCTTTTTCCCCAGAATTCATACAAATTTTTACACATTCCGATTTTTGCCTTTTGCCTGCATTTCCAATCTATAGGGTACCACACCGTCCAAGGGCTTTACCACACCGTAAAATCCCGAGAGAATCCGAAGGTGACTTTGCAAATAAGAAAGCTGAGAGGCTTCCATAACGGAGGGCGCCATATACTGATACTGAATTCCCTCATAAGACAAAATCGCCGGACTACAATTCCTTTTTCAAGTCCATTTTCTCTATCCGTTCACTATTTTCCCTGGCCAAGTCCTCATTACAAGCCCAAAGCTCCTTTAACTCCGAAAAAGAAAGAGATTTTAAATATTGTAGAAGCTGTTCCGTCTTCCCCGACAGATTCAATCCGCCTTCCAAAAATGTACTATTCCCCTCTGTACCTGATTCCACAAAAAGAGGATAGCCCTGATGGGGGATATCCAATTCAGATATTTTCATTTTTTCGCAGGAGAAATAATAATCTTCATAAAATACCTCGTATTATTAAGTTGTAGCTTTTCTTTACCTGTTCTTGGTAATCAGCTACTATTGTTATCTGATGCTGTGGATTGGTTGTAAACTCCTACCGCGCGACGGTTTTCGAAAGGCTCCAACCACAGCCTCTTTTGTTACATTGTTGATTAGTTAGATACCGCATGACGGTTTATGTAGAACGAGGTTACAATCAGCAAAGAGCCCTGTGGGTCGATAACAGCATCAAACACTTATTACAGGAGGATTTGCTGAATGATTTACGTTGGAATTGATGTTGCTAAGGATAAGCATGACTGTTGTATCCTTGGGCTGAGATACCGAAGAACTTTTTCCAAGTCTTTACGGTACCGAACAATAGCGATGGCTATGGAGAATTATTCCACAAGATTGAGTCTGTCTCAAAGGACAAATCTCAGATAAAAATAGGACTCGAGGCTACCGGCCACTATTCCTACAACATTCTGGGATCACTTCTTGACCATGGCTACCACACCTTTGTAATCAATCCGTTACATACAAATCTTTACAGAAAAGGTCAAAGCCTTAGAAAGACGAAAACGGATAAAGTTGATGCCCTGCTCCATTGCTGAAAATGCTTGTGACTGATAAGACACTCAAGCCCCTATACAGGTACATCCTACCACAGCGAGGAGCTGAAGTCATTAACTCGTTATCGTTTTGAGCTTGTCAAAGAACGTGCGAAACTGAAAACTTCAGTATCTAGGCTTGTAAACATCCTGTTCCCGGAGCTTGAGCCTCTTGTTCCGACTCTGCACATAAACTCGGTATACCGTCTTCTTCAGGAACTGCCGGGAGCACATTTTATCGCAAGTTCTAATCTCACCCACCTGAAAGCTCTACTTGCTGATGCTTCAAAAGGGCGCTATGGTCGTGAAAAGGCCATCGTAATCAGAGAGACTGCAAAATCTTCTATCGGATCACTTATGCCTGCTAAATCAATGGAACTCAGGCAGACAATCCGCCGAATTGACACACTGACTTCCGATATTAAAGAAATCGAGCAGTCCATTCAGAAAATCATGGATGAGTGTGGTTCTCCAATTACAACTATTCCCGGCATCAAGCATCGTATGGGTGCAATGATTCTAGCAGAGATTGGAGACTTTACACGCTTTAGCAATGCAGATCAGGTTCTTGCTTATGCAGGACTATCTCCGTCTACGTACCAGTCCGGACAGCTAATATCCTCTTATGCTCACATGGAAAAACGTGGCTCTAAGTATCTGCGTTACGCACTTTTCAATGCTGCTAAATATGCTTCTGCATGGGACGAGCGATTCAGGCTCTATCTGTCAAAAAAGAGGGCAGAGGGCAAGCACTACTATGTCGCAATAAGTCATGTGGTTAAAAGCTTTGTTAGGACCATCTTTCGGATGGAAATAACCCATACGTCATATCAGCCTTTATAAGTTAAATTAGCTCATAATCTTTTCTGAGAGCATCATCGCTGATGCTCTATTCGTCATACAGTTTTCAATGTACTAATCTATCTAAAATACGTTTCCGTATTTTATTCTGAAAATCTTAATTTTTTGCTTGACTATTAATAGTTAGTCTTTCCTCTAAAAATGCTGACGGTTCCTAAAAACAAGCCAAAGTTTCCTAATGACCAATCTTAGGATTCCTTGATAAAGAACGCTTCATTTTCAAAACAAGCGGGAAGCTAGGAAGTAATCCACATGCCTTCCTTTGTCACGGTGCAAGGCAGAAATAGTACTTTTTACCCCGGCTTGTTTCGCCTCTTCCAAAAGCCTCTCCGAAGGCCTTATGGGTCTCCACATTCGGATATACCACGGAAACCTTGGGCATGGCAATCACAAACGCTAAAATAGCCACATAGCCCTCCTGTACCGCCTTTGTCAATTCTCTTAGATGCTTTTACTCCCCGTTCCGTTGGAGCATCAGGAAAATAGCCGATGCCGTTGCTTTCCAAAGTACAGCCCTTTACTTCTAAGAGATATTTCCGGACATTTCCCTGCACTTGTATATTCTCTTGTATATTTATATTCCCTTGTATATTGAGCCTCTCTTGACTCTGTACTCTTATCTTCCCGGATTGCTGCTTTATTTCATTGTTTTCTTCTATTTTCCGATATTCCCAAAAGGCTTCCGGAAGCTCCATAGCCCGTTCCATATAAAAATCCACTCTGGAATCACGAAAAACGTACTCCGGCTTCAACTTTTCAAAGGAAAAAGCTCTGAGCCACTCCAAAAACCACTTGATTCGGAGCCTGACTGTCAATGTTCACCAGTCCCAAACCTGCCTTTTCCACCGCCACCAAATCATAAGCAGTTTTCCGATTGGGATTTCCGCTTTTCTCCAAATACACCTTCACCCCGGGCAGTAAGAGCTCCTTACAGCGACCGGTATTTTTTATATGTACCGTTTCCACCTTTTCCCCTGATTTCCACATGGGCAATAAAGCGGTTCGGCCGATCCAAAAATTTTCCTTCCACAATATTTTGATACTGCATATTTCCTCTTTGTTCTTAATTAAGCTCTTATAGCACTCTTCTTTTCTCGTAAGTTCATAAAATGGGAGCTTTTCCTTTTAAATCTTTTTCGACTGCCTAGGATAAGGCCACGTCCAAGGCCATCATCACTGTAAAGCCCAAAGCAAAAAGCAGAACGCCTATATTGCTATGCTCTCCCTCCGACATTTCCGGAATCAACTCTTCCACCACCACATACAACATGGCTCCAGCCGCAAAGGACAAGAAGATAGGCATATAGGGCGCAAAAATCGGCGCAAAGAAAATCATCAGTAGGGCTCCAAGGGGTTCTACCACGCCGGATAATACACCGTTAAAGAAGGCTTTTCCCTTGCTTTGCCCCTTGCTATGAAGAGGTAGTGAAATAATTGCCCCCTCCGGGAAGTTCTGTAAAGCAATTCCCAAGGATAAGGCTAAAGCAGCCCCGGCGGTAATTTTTACTTCTCCTGTCAAAAGTCCTGCAAATACTACCCCCACCGCCATACCTTCCGGAATATTATGAAGGGTCACTGCCAGCAGCATCATGGTGGTACGTTGGAAGCTGCTGGGCATTCCCTCCGCATGCTCCGCATTTTGATGCAAATGAGGAATGATTTTATCTAATGCCAATAAGAATAAAGTTCCCAGCCAGAATCCCACAAAGGCAGGAAGAAAAGCCAGTTTTCCCAAATGGCTGCTATCTTCCATGGCGGGAATTAACAAGCTCCAAATAGACGCCGCCACCATGACTCCCGCCGCAAAACCGGTTAAGCCCTTCTGCACATTGGGATGAAAATCCCGCTTCATGATAAAAACACAGGCCGCTCCCAAACTCGTTCCAATAAAGGGAATCAAAATCCCCCAAAGTACTACACTATTCATAAAAACTCCTTTTCTACTCTAAACCCTTTACACTCCCCTGTATGCTACTCTATGTATTTCTCTTGATATTACTCTTTATATTACTCTTTATATCAATCTTTGTCTTACTCTTTATCGTATCACTCTTTAATAATTTTATTCAATTATATTGTTCGCAATATTTATGAACAGTATATCGAAACACCGGGACTTTTTGCAAAGAAAAAATGCGAATCCTTCTCCCTTGCTGCGATAGTAACATGGAAGAAAAATACGGAGAGAAAAAGCGACAGAGCGCCTTAATCGGCTCTGTCGCTTTTTCCTAAAAAAACTATGCTTATGCGTCCTTCCAAACTTCCTTGGCGATTTCCTTTACCAGCTCCATCTTCGCCCACTGCTCTTCCTCTGTAAGCTTATTTTCCGATTTCGCAGGAAGCAAAAGCCGCACTGAGGACTTAAATACAGTCTGTCTAAAGAAATGTATTTTTGCCGCCTCATGAATTCTGGCAATCACATCCTCTTTCTTCTCCAATACCGGAGACTTGGTGGTAATCAGGCCTAAAACCACCTTCTTCTCTCCATTGACCTTAACCAAAGACTCGAAACCTCCGGAGCGCTCATCGTCAAACTCTAAGAAATAAGCGCTTGGATTTTTCCTCTCCGAAAAGCACATCCGCCACTGAGTCATAGGCTCCCTCACAGGCATAGGTGGAATGGAAGTTTCCACGGCAAATGTGGGTATTGACAATCATATCCTTAGGAGCATAGTTAATTACCCGGTTATTAATATCCTTACTGATTACCTGTAATTTGTTCAGCTCTTCCTTCTCGATTCCCAAGAAAAGATGTCCTCTGGGATCCGCAAACATTCCCCAGGTACAATCATCTAGCTGAAGATTGCGACAACCTGCCTTATATAAGTCGTCGATAAACTTTTCATATCCCGCTACAATATCATCCGCCAGTGCTTCCTCGGTCTTATAAATCTTTGCGGTACTTGCTCGGTTTAAGGGAAAATGAATTGCGCATAAAACTGTGCAGGAGCCGGAATAGTCTGCTTAGCTACAGTAACGCTGTCTTCAAACTGCTTTAAGAAACGGAAATGCTCCACAAAGGGATGCTCCTTCTCCAACGCTACCTTTCCTACCAGATAGGTATCATCAATCATGGCGTCTTCTCCGTGGAAGGGCAATCCGGTTTTGGTTTCCTCATGGCCCACACCGGAAAATCCCCACATAAAATCCAAATGCCAGGTAGCTCTACGGAACTCTCCGTCCGTAATTACGTGATAGTCCAAAGCCTTCAGCTTAGCAACCAACTCCGCAATACATTCATCCTCCACTTTTTTTAGAGCAGGATAATCAATCTTTCCCTCATCAAAAGCCTTTCTTGCCTCCTTTAATTTCTCAGGCCGCAAAAAGCTTCCCACATAATCATAACGAAACGGTGTTTTTAATTCGCTCATTCCCTCCTCCTTTTCCTTACCACAAGACGAAATATCACAAACTTTCCATACGATACCGGTTAAAAATATTCAATCTTCCTTATTGTAGTGGGAAGTCTTTACTTATGCAAGAAGACAAAAATCCGGTCCCATGTCTTCCAAAATCTCCCAGTCCCATGTCTTCCAAAATTACCTAGGCCCATGCCCTCTATCTTTCAAAATTACCTAGTCCCAAGTCTTCCAAATTTCCGGACAATACCCTACCGTGGCCTGCTTCCCATTTCTTACTATGGGCTGCTTTAATACCATAGGATGCTCCAAAACCTTTAGAAACTTATCTTCCTTCGCAAGATAACGAATCAGCTGGTAAGTTTCCTGATCCTTGGTTTTTTCATCCAGCATTTCCTCCAGATCCCCTACTGCTGAAAGGACGGATTGTAATTCTCCCTTGCTGATTCCCTTCTCCTTCATATCTACTGCCTGAAATTTTATCCCTCTTTCCTTAAAATAACGTTCCGCCTTCTTTGTATCCTGGCTCTTCTTCGTCCCAAAGATCTGAATATTCATAAAATACTCCCCCAAAACTCCTCTATAAAAAAACACTCCTCTTTGTGATACTTCTTTCCTAATCCCCTTTTTCGTATACAAGACTCTTAGGGTAGGAGGTCTCCCTCCCTACCTTTTCTATTCTTCCTTTTGTACTCTTCTTCCGGAAATCCGGAAAAAAACGGTCAGCATCCGGGACTTCCATATCCACATAAGTCATATAGATTTTATTTGCAAGGGAAGTGCTTCCTGAAATAACTCCGCTCCTCCTGCAATAAAGATTTCTTCTTGCCCCGCTCTTTCTATTGCTTCCTTTAAAGATTTTACAGTATATAAATTTTTCTCCGAGAAGACCTTTGTTTTTGGATACAACGATATTTGTTCTATTTGGAAGAGGATGGCCGATTTCCCTCATAAGACGTTCTGCCCATAACCACCACATGGCCGGTGGTTAGATCCTTAAACTGCCTTTGCTCTCCGGGAATCTTCCAGGGCATCTTTCCCTCTTTTCCGATGGCACCGCCTTTTAGCCACAGCAACAATGATAGAAATCATTTTTGAAAAATCTCCTCTTAACCTTTTTAAACCCTTCTACAAAGCTTTCAAATCCACTTTCTGAAATCTTTCATCAAAGCTTGACTTCTTCTTTCAGTCTTCCAAGCTTTTTAAGCCCCAATTCTTCCGGAAGGAAGCGAGGGTTTACATTTTTCCGAGGTGCCAAGGACGGAAGCCGCCAGTTTTGTGCCGATTTCACAGGATTCCATCAGATTCTTACCATAAGTCAGTCCCATGGCCACTCCTGCAAAAAGGCATCTCCTGCTCCTGCAGTATCGATCACATGAACCTTTTTCGCCTTACAATGCCCAAAATGCCCATTTTGCTCCCGCATAGATAGCTCCCTGACTCCCTAAAGTCATAATCATCTGGGGAAACTGTGCCTTTACCACATAGGAGGAAAGAGAGCTTGCCATTTCCTCTAAATTCATTTCCTCAAAGTCCTCGGAAAAGAGCATCCCTGCCTCCTGCTGGTTACAAACAATACAGGCAGTGGTCTTTAAAAGGTCTCTTCTTTCTAGGGCGATGGACATATTGGAAACAGCTGCATATACTTTTTTTATTGTATTTCTCAGCCAATTGAAAAAAATCTGCTTTTAAAAGCTTGGAATCCATATCAATTTCCACTATCACGCTATCACAACGGGAGAAAAGAGAATCCCCGTGCTTTGCAAGTACCTCTTCCAGTTTAGAGAGGTCCGGTCTTTGGGAAATAGAGCCCATAAGCTCCCCTTCCGTATCAAAGATTGCCAGCCAGGTTCCTAAGCCCCCTTCAATACGCTGAATATAATTGGTATTTACCTTATGCCTCTTTAATTTCTGTACTACCTCTTCTCCAATGGCATCCTTATCCACAACAGAAATAAAGGTGGGACGAAGCTCCACATTGGCAATATCCTCCACAATATTTCGGCTCACACCTCCATGAACCTTGACCACCTTTCCGGCGTTTCTTCCATCCGGCCGATACAAAGAAAAAGGATAACCCTTAATGTCCACAAAAACCGCGCCAAAAACCAAAATACCGATTCGCTCTTCCATCATTTTCCCTTTCATCCCTTTAGCACTGTATGTCTTATTCCTTATGCTTTATGCTTTATGCTTTTCGCTTTTCGCTTTTCGCTTTTCGCTTTTCGCTTTTCGCTTTATTCTACTGAAGGATGAATTTTTCTGACAAGAGTATTCTTTTTCGCAGTTTACTCCAAATTCTATAAAAACAATCACTTAAAGTATTCATTATTACTACCATTCTTAAGATTTATTTTAGTTCAAAAATTAAGAAATGTGACACAATATCGTAATCAAAAATATCTTATCCTTACCAAAATATTAGGTTTGTCTTCATAGATTTTTCACTTTTATTTTACGGTTTCTTGACATCTACGAAAAGCCTATTGATTTGCTCTTTATGCATGCATTAATATGCATACACGGAAAGGAGTCCATATACCAATGATAGGATGTCAAATCAAAAATTTTTCAGTCAAAAATACAATTTCGGAGAATTCCTCCATTGAAATAGATCAATTTACAGATGTTATAAATCAGATTTCAGAAACGAAGCCATTTCAAAAACAGAAGTCGTTTCAGAAAAACCCATTTCAAACTCCGGTAAGTTCCAGGCATAAATTCATGGCCAAGTTTCTCATGGCCATTTCTGTTGCCTTCCTGCTTTCCGCTATTCCAACATATTTCCGTAGGCTTTTACCAAAGGAACTTCCAGGGATGCCTGGTGGTACGATTTAGGAAATGGAAATTATTTACGCTCTACATGGCAATGGATTGATACCGACAATGACGGCGTTGCTGAGTGCTATTACTTTGATGCCAATGGTTGGATGTATACCAATACCACCACTCCCGACGGCTATACCGTAGATGAGAATGGCGCTTGGACTGTAGATTCCGTTGTACAGACAAGGGATGTTCAGGAAAAATATACGGAAGAGGACGATACTACTTCCGTTCAAGACAGTTCCTCCTACAAGCAAGAAACAATGGATAGAATCAACCAATTCAGGGCAGGGCAAAACTTACACGCCTTAGAAGAAAGTGAACGCTTAAGCTCTATTGCAGATATCAGAGCCAAAGAATGTGCTGCAAGCTTTTCCCATACAAGACCCCAGGGGGGCTCCGTTTTGGATGAAGCGGATGTGTATGGAGAAATTCTTGCCTACAACAACGAAACTCCCGACAGAACCGTAAATGCTTGGATTTCCAGTGCAGGCCACAATCGCATTATGAGTAAGGGAGAATTTCAGCACTTCGGAGCAGGCTATTATCTGGACGAAAAAGGAAACGATTACTGGGTAGTCTTGTTTTGGATATTAAACATCCCATGAATAAATGTTTCTAGAAAGGGACTTCAAAAATATAATTTTTCTAAAGCAATATAGGTCTAAATTTGGGGCACGCTCTCGCTAGCTTCGCCACGTATCGGATACTAAGCGAAAAACTGCGATTCTCTTGTTTTTTTCGCAAAGTATCGAGCTCAGACCACCCCTTATTTAGACCTATATTGCCGAAAAATCTATTTATTATTTTACAGTCCCTTTTGCATATAAATATTATTCCAGTACTTATAATAACCATACCGGAACAATAAAAGTTTTTCCTGATTAAAGGCTGATAGCTCCATTTTCATACAGATAACAGCGCCTTTCCCTCTTTTTCAAGCCGGTCTTTTTCCAAAACAGAGAAATTTCTCAGGATTTCCGGAGCAGGATTTGCAGACTTTTTTAATTTCAATGGGATTCAGTTCTCCGTTTTGTTCCAATACAATATCTATTTCTCTGGCATCCTTATCTCTGTAATAATACATAAAGGGTGCTTTTTCCACTATTTAGATAACTTTTTCTAATTTCAGATACCACATAGTTTTCTAAAATTGCCCCGTTCATGGCACCATTTTCCAAAGTTTCAGGACTACTCCATTTAGTAAGATAAGCGACCAAGCCTGTATCATAAAAATAGTATTTAGGCGTTTTCACAAGTCTCTTTAGCATATTGTTGGAGAAGGGATGAAGATAAAAATATGATCCCTAAGGTTTCCAAAATCCCCATCCAGTCCTTCGCCTGCTTTAGATTAATCTCTGCATCTCTGGCTATTTCGTTGACATTCAACATTTGACTGCATCTGGCAGCCACAGCGGTTAGAAAACGTAAAAACTTTAGGGAATCAATAGCATCGGAGAGATTTCGTACGTCTCTTTCAATATAGGTACTTAGATAGCTACCATAAAAAAATACTGTTGTTACTTACTTCATCACTCACAATAGCAGGCATTGAGCCCTGAAATATTCTGCGAAAAATCTCTTGCAAATCTGCGCTTGTTCTTCCTTCCTTTCGCTCCGTTAAATGCTTTAGATCCAGCTGAAAAGGACTATCTTCGCCCCCATAGATCTCCGTCTGAGATAAAGAAGAAAGAGATAGTACCGCCACCCTTCCCGCTAAGGACTCCTGTACTCCCTTCATTAAATCAAAAATTTGTGAGCCTGTGAGCCAAAAATCCCCCTTTCTATGCTCTTTATCCACAATCAGCTTAATCATACTGAATAATTCCGGAGCATATTGCACTTCATCAATAAGGATGGGCGGTTTATGCAACTGTAAAAACATCTCAGGATCATTCTTTTGCCAATGCTCTTTCCTGTAGGTCATCTAAAGACACATAGTTTCTGTCCGTTCCCTCCATTAGCTTTTTTAACATGGTAGTTTTCCCCACCTGTCTGGGACCGGATATTAAAACAACCGGATACTCCTTGCTGACTTGTAGAACGACTTTTTCTAAGCTTCTTTTGATATAAGGCATACTCTCCTCCTATTCCATAAAATAGATAATTTTTTTCTATTCAGAAAATTTTTCTTGATATATTTTCTTGATATGTTCTCTCGGTATATTATCCCAATATTTTATCGGCTATTTTTACTTCTATTCTATTTTAGCCGATAACAAGCAAATAGACAAGGAGCCATAGAAATCAAAAACCTTTTTTACCGCCGGCATAAAGGAATCATGATTTTTACAGCTCCTTATCTATTTTACTTTTAAAATACTTTTATAACTCCCCATCTGTTCATTATTGTGGGGGACTCAAACCTTCTCTGTCCACTGATATGGGTACAGTAAAATTCAAGCTTTCGAATGGCTTTGCAGAAAAGCGATATCCACAATTAGAATCGACTTATTCCGTACTGATACCGATCTGTACCTTCTCATCCTGTGTCAATGTTCTTCCTGCAAGAATCTTATCCACCTCTGCAGAAACCTCCTCATCACTAAGGATGTGGTACACCGCCGCCGTCATATAATCCTGAACTCCGGAGTTGTCCGTTGCGGTAATGGTATTAAAGCTCTGATCCACCATAATCACATTTCCCTCCGGCGAGATATGCCCATTGACAAGATAGCGCTTTACAGAAGGGGTGAAGCTCATCATCAGGTGTCCCGTGGCAAAATCCACCACATAGGCCTTTCGCTCCGTATCGTTATTTCGAATTAAAAGAAGCAGATTTTCCTTTTCATTATACAGATTTACATCATCAAAGCTTACCGGCGTCTGGGTGAGCGCTTCATCCATGTCCAGACTCTTAAGACCGGTCTTACTGCTCCAAGTAAAAGGCCGTATTATTCTGTATGCCCTTTAGAATGATTTCCTCCTCTTGATGCTTAAGATTCAGCACCTCCCCGGAATGTCCTCTAGATGCTGCTTCGTTTCCAAATCATACAGAGAGGCCGTTCCTGAAAAATTGATTGACAAGTAGTATCTTGTCGTCTTCGGAAACCAAGATATTCAAAGAAGAATCCGTAATTGCCGGGATAGTATCCAGCAAACTTAAATCCTCAACGCTATAGATCTTTAAACCTTCCTTCTTATCCTGCAAATAGATTTTCTTTCCATCATCGGAAAAGCGTAGAGCCGGATAGGCAGAAGGAATTTCCACGGTTTTTGGATTCCCGACTTTCCACATTGTAAAGCACCAGTCCGGGATTTCCGGTATCCATTTGCCCCACATAGGCATAGTATTTTTCCGTCGTTGGACAGAACGTTTTGTTTTTGTACTGGTCATCAAAGCCGTAAATCACCGTGTTCTCATTGGTGATGGTTGTCCCTGTCTTCCCGTTATCCGTGGAGCAGGAAATCCGTCCCGTTAAAAAGAAGCAGCTTGGAGGAGTCATTGGAGGATGCAATAATTCTGCCCTGCACCGGCTCCGAGGAAATTCTGGACTTGGTATCAATAATCTTAATGCTTTGGCCTTCATGGGAATTGGTCAAAATCTTGCTGCCATCCTTTAAGAAGTAGATTTCAGAAGGTGCTATACCGCCCAGATACAGCCTGTCATCCGTAATCACCTTATCCTTCCAAATGGAGTAAATCCCTGCTTCTCCAAAGCCTGCAACCATGTTTTCTGCCGCATTATAAGTAAAATACTTTAAATCCAAGTCACCAAAAGATACTTCATCTACGGTATCTCCGCTTTCTCCATTGAGAATCAGAATCTTGCCATAGCTGTTTATAGCAATTTTTTCCCCATTCTCACTTTCCACTAAGGGCTTATTCAAGGTACTTGCAGTGATGATCTTCTCACTGAAGAGAACTTGATGATCCTCCAAGGAAATCTTTTGAAGCTCGTCATCCGTTAACAAAATGATAGACTTCCCGTCATTGGAATAAAAGGCGGATTTGTAAGGAAGCATAAAATTGGATCCATCTAAAGAAGTTCTTCCTATCCGATCAATAGTAGAAATAACACTGCCATCCTTAAGGCTTCTCCTTGTCAGCTGATTTTCATCATTGTTGCCCTAAAGTGATAAGCACCTCTGAACCATCACTCTTAATATCCGCATATTTTACCGTTTCCTGGATAGAAAATGTACTAAGCTGTTGCCAGGTATTGGCATCAAAAACGTAAAAGTCCGCAGAAGTATTAGTAAAAGCTTACATAGAAAAACTGTGAATTATCCCCGGAAAAACGCCCCAGCATAGGGACTCCCGGAATCTCCAGCTTTGCCTTCTCCTCTCCGCTTTCTACGTCATAGACAATGATACTATTGTCGAAAGCAGCGGAAACCAAAAGCTTGTCATCCTTGGAAAAATGTTAAAAAGCTTTACCTGTTGGCTATGTCCCGGTAATCTCTTGATAATTTCTCCATTTTCCACCTTGGCAATAGCGGTTTCATCATTTCCTAAACCGAAGGCCACAAGCTTTTTCATCATCGCTGAGAGCCATAAAGGTCAACTTATTTTTTGTAGAAATGGAAGTCAAGGTCGAAGCACCGCTGTGATAAATCACATCATTGAAAATGCTCATCTTCTCAGATTGAAGCTGCGGATAAGCTTTCATACCCTTTCCAATAGGCTTCATCGCCTCCTCCGCCACTAAAGCGGCCTTTAAGTAATCCCTTCCTTGGCCATATCCTGAGAGCTTTTCATCAAAATGCCGGCATTGGACTGCACCGCCTCCTGTCTGGCCTGCTCTGCCTTTTGGTAGGCATTAAACATAAAGATACCAAAGAGCAGGAAGATTGCGCCGGAAAGAGAGGATATGGTCAGAATAAGCCTATTCTTTCTCTCCTTATCCCTCTGCTTAAGGTCTCCAAAGGTACAACCTAAGATGGTTGCCATAATACGGTACTTTTCGGTTTTCAGCAAATGAAGGGCCTGCTTTGTCAGGTTTTGCAGCTTAGCGCTGTCCTTCTTCTGAACTTCCTCATAGCCGGGAAAATTCTTATGTAAAACTTCATCCGGACGGATGTCCGCCGCCAATACATCCGCAAGACTCTGATCCGCCCCTCTTTTAATTGTTTCAAGGGTGCAGGAAAAGATTCATCCGGCTCTCCTTCAATCAGCACCGGAATAATCCGCTCATCTCCATGAAGCTGTCTGAAGGTGCGAATCTCCTTCTCACACCACTCGGAAAGGGGAGTTCTCTTGGAGCAGAGCACAATGAGATATCTGCTTTCCGCCAAAGCCTCCTCAATGGAGCTGCTTAAGTCTCTGGCCGCAAGCTCCTCCCTGTCTCTAAATACCCGAAAGCTTGTCTTCTTTCCATCCTTATAAAATTCCTTTGGCGGGGTAAAGCTTTCTATCATCTGATGCAGCTGCTTCGCAATACTCTGATCCGGCTCCACATGACGGTAACTGATAAAGGCATCAAACTTATATTCCTTTTCCTTAAACTCCTTCGCCGCCTTTTCCATTTCCTCTGCATCATCATCTTTTCTGTAGTTTTGCAGCTTTTCTTCCTCAACGATTGGAGCATTTTGTTCCAATTCTTTTTCCATTCTTACCCCTCTTTTCTGTATGGTTTATTTAATGATTACTTTATAGCCCTTTAGCTTTTCCTGTTTTTCTGTTCTATTTCGTTGTTCTATCTTGCTTTTCTACAGCGTTCCCTCTATTGCTTTCATCCCGGTAGTGACTCAGATGGTTCGTCCTCTTATTCCTCTTTTCGAAAGAGAGTAAAGACAAGAGCAAATCATATTCCGGGTGGCAAATGTCAAACTTCTCCCCGATAACCTCTCCCCAATCCTCGATTAAGCAGGGATGAGTCTTAAGATTTTCATCCTTCTTCTCTCCATAGCGGAAGTTCATGGCATAGTAGCTGTTACACCACCTCTTATGCTCCAATCTGGAAAGAAAAATCCAGTAAGGAATTCTCTGAAAGGTAGCGTCTAAAAATTTTGTTGAAACTCTTCTTTTCCATTTACTCCGCCAAGCTTTTTGGGCTTCCTGAAGCTTTTTAAACTCCTCCAGCTTTCCCGATAAATAGGCGGAAATCTCCTCTTTCGATTTTTCCGGAAAGTACTCTACGAATAATCTCCTCTTTGATACCGGCGTGTGTAGCAGACTGTCTGGAGGAATTCTTCTTTACATAAGACAGTTCATTCCAGGCTGTTCCCTCTCCCATACCGGCTGCTCCCGAGGCCTTATTATAAGCCTCATTAAACTGCTTAGCCCGATTATCCAGAGTTTCCCGAATCAAAATCTCTCCGGTCATAATCTCCGAAAGGTCCCCAAAAACCTTAATCTGCTCCTTGGTTTTGGGAAGCACATGGGTCAAATCCACATTGGAAATATTCCGAAGAACCTTTGGAACCTGCCCGAAGTACCTATTCATCAGTTTAAGCGCCTTTAGGCTCTTCACCACATCCTCCTGCATCAGGAAAATAAGACCTGGACTTTCTTCCTTTCCCAGCCCCTTAAGATAATTTTGTAAATTCCTTTGCTCATGGCCTAAGTCTATACATTCTATCTCCAGCGCTCTTAGTAATCCTTCCCTTTCCGGAGCGTTTAAATCCAAAAGCTCCTGCATTCTTTGGGAAGCATTTTCCTCTAAAATGCTGATTTTCGGATTTCTTGTTAAAGAAGTGGTGGCATCGTTAGCCAACTGCTTCAGTAATGGCAGTGTCAAATCATTTACGGAAAAAAGCAATACATGGATAGGCTTGATGCTGTTCTCTATGGAATCCACTGTATGATAATGGTTCTCTGTGGAATCCACTGTATGATGACGGTTCTCTGTGGAATCCGCTATATGGCTATCCTCTGAAATCCCCTCCAGGCTTTTTAAAATACTACGCTTCACAGCAGGCTCAGCCAAAAGCATCCGTACAGTCAAATCCTTTTGGTTAAAATGCACCGTGTCTATCTTCTTGAGAAGCTCTTCCCCTTTCTTTCCTCGGAAAGCAACTCTTCCATATAGCCCACCACCGTATTGGAACTACAGTTCACATAGCAAGTAATGGGTCTTCTCGGTTTAATGCGTTTAATCACATTGGCATAGAGGGCATAGTTTTTCCAGATCATTGTCCGAACAGAAAAAAAGATATACTTGGCATGATGAATATGCAAAGCTGAAAAAAGCTCCCTGACTTCATTTTCATCACAATGCTCAAAATCAATCTGATAGGTGGCAATCCCCTTCTTCTCATATTTATTTTTTCAAACGATCATCCAAAAAAATTCTTGGTAATCAAAGAAATCTTATAGGGCGTACTTTCCTTCATCAGATTGCTTATCAGCGTCTCCCCCATCTCCGTGTTTTTCAAAAACCAGTACATGATGCATGCTGGTTCTGTTCAGAAGCATATTTTTTTCACATGGAGTAAAAATGTTGGAAATCTGGGTAAAGATGAAGGCGGAAGTAAGAATCGGCGCCATCCACTTGGCAAACTCATAAAAATGCTGGATTTTTCCTCCGCAGAAATGGGAGAAACGAATAAGAACAGCTTGATGGTGCCGTATAAAACCGCGGAAAGAAGCTGTAAAGGATCTGAAATCTTGGCACTGTAATAGCTGTAAAGGGTTTGAAGTCCGAAAATCACGGTAATAACAAACAACGCCAGTACGATTTTTCTTTTTTTATAGTAATTTCTATTTTTCCTGCATGGTTCCATCCTTATAAAATAATATTTGTTAGCTTTTTTTAAGGGATATTATCGCAATTTTTTACTGGAACTTGCAAGGAGTATTGCATAAAAAGGGTTGTAAAAAGAATATAAAAAGCATTTACCAGGATAGGTCTGAAAGCGGGACACTCTCTCGCTAACCTCGCCTCGTAGCGACGAACTGTAAATAATTAGAATGTACACTCCGATGCAGCATATCCCTGTAAGTGGGGCACGCTCTCGCTAACCTCGCCTCGTAGCGGATACTAAGCGAAAAACACAGTTACTGTGTTTTTCGCAAGTACCGACGGGCTCAGATTGCCCTTTGCGGGGATATGCTGCATCAGTCGCTGAAACTTATGGATTATAGTCCTTCACTTATCTTGACTCTTTCGCTTTCGATAAGTACCGACGGGCTCAGATTGCCTCTCTTTTAGACCTATCTTGCGTAAATGCTATCTACTATATCTAACTATTACCAACTCTTTTATGCTTGAAGCTAGTGATTAGACCTCTTCTTTACTAGATACTATTTACTTTATACCGGACTCTTTATTTTGAATACTTTATCCTAAAGACTTTTTGTAGCAATCTGTTCATTGATAAAACTTTCTTCCTCTTTTGTAGAGAGTGTTTCGTTTTTTTGTAATAGAACAAGAACTACTATGGCTTCAATGATTCCTAAAACTTGTTCAATCATAAACTTCAGAAAAAAGGATAGAGAAATTTGATCTTCATGCATTTGATAGAGATAAAAAAATACACTTAAACAGCTAGGAGCAAGACAGGCAAAAGCCAGTCCCTGTTTCCAATTTATTTTTTTATCTCTCATACATTGGGGAAAATAAACAGATAGGACAGCGGAAAAGGATGCAAGCCATAAAGCAAAATTATTCTCCATTAAGAAGTATAAGAGTACAAGAGAAAATACAATACTAAGAATAGAAAAAGCAGGAAAGACTGTCTCCTTTTTCCTGTCACTATCTTCTGTTAAGTGAATAAGCTGTTTATTCCATAGCGTATAGATACTCTTCTTATTTCTATAAATATTTTGCAAGACTATAGAAAGCTTGTTCTCAATTTCCCATGCCATGCCGCAGAGTAATACCATAGGCAGTGCATCGATGACAATGTTAAGAATTCCTTCTGTCATAAAGCCGTTGGGTAAATAAAAAGTATAATATTCCAAGTACGTAGAAACTGAAAGCAGGACAAAAATTCCTCTGAAAATTTTGATTTGTTCTTTTTGAAAGGCACTGTAAAACGGACAAAAAAAGTCCGTACAATAATGCCAGAGCTAAAAAGGCCCAGAAATCTTAGAATAAATGCCTCTCCATTATTAATAAGCAAGCTTTTCATAAAAAACCTTAGGGTAAACAGGCAAGACCATAGAAAGAAAAAACTCAATTTTAAATTCATTTTCATAAAAATCACTCCATACTTTAGCAGGTAATCTTTTATGCCTCTCCTTTGCATCTCTTCTTAGATATACCTACTTGTTTTATTTACAGATTTTGCTTACCTACTTTATCGACCTCGGCTTAGGATTTATAAAGAATTTAAGTTTCTATTCCATCATCAAGGAAACAAAAAAAGCTCTTGCCGCAAAGTTCCAAGAATTCGTTCGATTTTTTAGGCTCCACATTATTGTTGGAGTTACGCAACACCTTAGCGTCTTTGTTAAAACAAATATATATTGACTCGTAGAAAATGAAATAATTATAAAGTCTCTTTCCTTTCATTATCTTCCTGCTATAATATATTTTACACAATTTAATTTCAAAATATCTTTTTAAGATAGAAGTGGAGGTCGTTATGAGTTTTAAAAATATTACAGTAGCCGGTGGTGGAGTTTTGGGTTCCCAAATTGCTTTTCAGACTGCATTTTCCGGATTTTTCCGTAAGGATTTGGCTAAGAAGTGAGGACTCTATCCAGAGAACCAAGCCGAAGCTGGAAAGACTTTATACCATTTATAAGAATGAGCTGACAGAAGCAAAAAAGAACCTGGGAAAGGGACTGATCTTCTCCAGAGGATTGATTCCTGACTCTTCCTCTGTTACAGAGGCGGATATCGACAAGCTTTTGGAAAATGTAGAAAGAGCCCATAAGGATATTCTGCTTACTACCGATTTTGCCGAAGCCTGCAAGGATGCAGATTTAATTATTGAAAGTATGGCAGAGAATCCTGAGGCAAAGAGGGAATTCTATAAGGCTATCGATCCCTTCCTTTCAGAAAATACCATTGTTGCCACAAACTCTTCCAGCATGGTTCCAAGCCAGTTTAGAGACTGTCTCTCCAGACCTGAAAACTATCTGGCTATCCACTTTGCCAATAACATCTGGAAGAGTAATACCGCAGAAATCATGGGGCATGATGGAACTTCCAAAGAAGCCTATGAGGCAGTGGCGAACTTTGCCTCTGAAATTAAAATGATTCCCCTCCGTTTACATAAGGAACAACCCGGTTACATCCTTAACTCCATGCTGATTCCCTTCTTAAGCGCCGGAGAAATGCTTTTGGCCAAGGAAGTGGCAGACCCTGCCACCATTGACCTGACCTGGAGACTGGGTACCGGCTCTCCCCTCGGACCTTTCCAGATTCTGGATATCGTAGGCTTAAATACTGCTTTTAAATATTGTATCCAACAATCCCCAGTCTCAGGATCCTGAAAGCATCCCCGGAAAGATTAAGGCCATTTTTAGAAAAGTATGTGGCAGAGGGTAAAATTGGAGTAAATGCAGGGAAGGATTTTATAAGTATAAATAACTTTTGATTTGAAATTTGTTTTTGCAAAATTTTGATTCGAAGCTTGTTTTTTTAATTTTTTTAAAGCTTATTTTTCAAATTCTTTCTCTCTAAAAATATAGAAATAGCTCCGCTTTGGGATATTTATTTCCCAAAACGGAGCTATTCTTTCTGTATTATATTCTCTCAAGCTCATAAGCCTGATAGGAATCCACCTTACCCCCATCATACATGGACACCATAATAAGGCTTCCGTTTATATCGATAATCCGACCTTCCGTCTGGCTATATCGTACCAGAACCGGATCGCCGACACGAAATTCTTCCGTCTTCTTTCCGCTAAACAAACTGAGAAAAGCAAAAATCCTAATGATCTTAAAGAGTAAGGTAAAAGGAAAAGTAATCAGCGCAACCAGTAATGTCCACAAAGAAATTCCCGGGACTTTTCCCTCTATATCACTATCTGTACTGCTGTCTGTTTGGGCAGCTTCATAAAGATCTTTGTTCTTAGCTTCCGAAGCTTTATTGTTTTTCTTTGCAGGAGACTTCGCAAGCTTTCTATATTCTCCATCCATTTCATAGAGACCGTTTTTCTCACAAAGAGCTCGGTGCACTCGCGGGCTCAGCACATCCTCTAAATACGCCATGTCATCTCCGGAAAATTGCAGTGTAGAAGCCAAAGCAGCCCGATCTATCACCGACTTGGATACCACGCCATCTAAGTCAAGTAAATCATCCGCGTTAAGAGAAATCTTTCGATTCACCATGGAATGAAGGAGCATATCCAAGGTGTCCTGATCCACGATTCCTTCAAACCCCAAGATTTCATCTGTACTTATGCTTTCTCCATGATTTAGAGCATAGTCTATCATTTGACAAATCGTCTCTTTAGATACCAGGCCTTCAAAGCTCACAATATCCTCAAAGGGAAATTTCGCACCTAAGGACATGGCTTTTTTAATCAGCTTCGCATTTAATTCCTGATCCTTTATAAGTTCGGCAATATCAGAAATCTCCCAAGCCTCTCCAATCGTCTTCAAAGAGGAAATTCTTTGGCTTAAAGTGGATTTACTCCAGTTTTCAGCCCTTTCATAAAAATCATCCCATTCCATAAGCAAATACCTTATTCCGCTTAATACGAATACTTTCAAAAACAAATTCTTTTTACGACCATCGTATCTCAAAGAATTCTTATTCCACTTTCAGCTCTATTCCCATTTCCAAGGCACGCTCCTGATAGACTTCGTTGATTTCCGACGTTACCACCAGTCGCTTCTTGGCATATTTTCCGCCAAAGCGATGTGCCACCGTATCCAGTTCATAAAGAGCATGCAGGCACTGCTGGGGAGACAGCTTTCCGCTCTTACAGGAAATAAAGCTTGGAATATACCCCTGAAGAGACAGGACATCGATTTCATTTAACACATCAATTCCGGCAGGGGCCTTCCAGCACCCCATCCCAATCCAGATGCACCCCTACCCGGCACTCATCACTACGCCCCTTTTTTTCCTGCAAATAGGTATAGAGCTCTAAAATGCTGCCTCCATCCCAAAGATATCCCTTGATTGCCTTGTTCTTAAAGCGAAATTGGTATTTTCCTTCAGAATGTTTTAGCTCAAGAATCGCTCCTGCCCGAGCCAAATCCTCCATGATTTGGTAAAACTTATGGGCAGACTTTTAGCTTATTGGAAGAATCCGCCAATGCCTTCAGAACTGTACTTTCCCTTCGATACACTCGCCCCCTCTTCATCAGGGCTCATGTTTTCTCTTAAAAACTCGGAAAAAGGGATTCCAATGCTCCGAATGTTGCTTCATCACCTTCCGGATTTTTAAAATGTCTTCCCTACTCTCCTCGTCCGGAACATCTTTTAATATCCTTTTTGTAATTTTATAGTTAATGACACCGCCATGCATTTCAATCAGCTTATCCAAAGTCATAGGAACATATCGTTTGGTCGCAATGCTACTGATGCCTTTATGTTGTTTATCATTTAGGAACTCAACATTTGGCTCATAAACATTTACCTCATCATTCTGTTTATCTCTGTTGAAAGGCTCTTCCTTCACCTCGTTGTAATGCAATGATTCCGCATTCAATTCCAAAAGCTTTCCTTTGAAAATGTCATACATATGCATAGGTGTTTCATATTCCCGGGACAGCATACCAAAGGCCACCAGCATCAAGCTTTTCTCCTCCGGTAATGTCGAAAAAGAGCTTGGCTTTTTGCTAAGTTCCAGCTCGATTTCCTTTTCGCATGGTTTCCAAAACCGACTGCAAATTGCTTCCCGACAAGGGCAGAAAGACAATGCTTTCCACAGCACAGTATTTTCTCAAAAAAATTCTCCGTCTTTTTCCTTCTGTGAAATAATGTCCTCATGATTTCCGAAAAATACCAGCCTATCCACCTGAAAATTCATTGCGGTAATGACATTTTCAATAGGCTCCCGGCTAAGAAATTCAAAAACAACTACCATGCTGTCGCTCCTTATGCTTATGATTCTATTCCATTATTTCTCTGGCCTTTTGGAAGCCAATCTCCCTTGCATTATCCTCGGTATCCTCCCGTTCATCATAGGCATCATAGGGCGCCATTGGGTCATGGGGCTTTTGCTTCTTTAAGGAGTTACAAATCTGATCCTTATGTCGAAACGCAAATTCCAAATCATCCGTCCAGCCGGTATGTCCGCTAATAATTTTTCGGAGAAATCCCTCTCTCCTTTATTAGCTTTTTCCAGCTTTACAAGGGACTTTTTCGCCAGCTCATTGTCCTCGGCCAATGAATTTAAAAAGCTATAGCCTCCATCCGGCCCAAACCAAATGGTATCTCCCTGTGAAAAGATAGGCATCATCAATGAGATACACCAGATGCCCGAAGGTATGTCCCGACACCAGGATAGCCTCCACTTTGATATCATCAATATAGAAAACTTCTCCATCTTTCAGTAGCCTTTTTTCATTGTCCGTCTTCACTATAGGAAGCTTATAATGCCCAAATAAGACTCTTCGACGAGCCCTCCGGTCAAATATTTATTTTTCCGTTTCTCCAAGGTAGAGCTTGGCATTCCGAAAAAGCCCTGCACTATCCCTTTCTACCGCCCCCCACATGATCCGTATCCAAATGGGTCAGTAGGATATGCTGAATGAAAAGCAGGCTCCAGTTCCAGCCACTTCATCTTCTCCGCCAGACGCTCATAATTGTAGCCCGCATCAATCATGATGGTCTTGCCATTTTTCGTATAGAAAAAGACATTTGCCACCCATTCCCGGACAGCGCTTACTCTTTCATCAATCCGCCCGGTATTTAAGGGCTTGAAAATTTCCTTTCCCCGATAGGAAAATGACATCAATACCTTCTGAAATTTAGAAGCAAATTTTGACATAGGAAACCTCCTATAACGCTAACTTTTCCTCCAGTCCACAATCTGTAACTCTGCAAAGGGCTCCATCTCGAATCAAAAAGACAACTCTGGCTTTCGCTTTATCTCCAATCTTGTCATACAGTCTTCCGGCACTCATGGACTCTCCCTTCACCGTATAAGGGCTGTTGGCCACATAGCCAATCTTTCCAAGGCCTTTTATCTTCACCAAAATAGCCTCGGAATCGAATTTATTCTCCGGTTCCTTCTCCAGCTTTAGCTTCATGCCCTCCTTCAAAAACTCCGTACCAAAGTAATGATTGCATCCCGTAATTGTAAAATACATCTCTTCCATGGCAAATACCATCCTTTCTATTTAAGCAATGAGTATTTAAGCTTTGCTTACTCTAAAATGTATTTTACGCCGGAAGGAGTCCGATAAAACTGCCTAGATGTCCAAACATAGTCTTTCCTATAACAATGCAATGTTGGCTTAAAAAAATCACTCCTTTTTCTTTGGTTCTATACCTGCTTGTTTTGCATATTCCACCATATAAGCAGAAAGAACGCTTGCTTGCGATACGCCATTAATTTCGCAGGCTTCTCGAAAAGCTGCTATTATTGTGTCGTATGTTTTAAAATGCATACGATTTAAGACCTACTTTTTTTCTGCCATTTAATTTGCGCAGAATACTTATCCTTGTTTTTCCATAGATTCCCTCTTTTCTTTTGAAAATATATTTATAAATCAAGCATTTCTCATCTTTTCTTACAATCTTTAATAATGTCAGCCCACTGCCCTGTTCGCATCCTGCTTGTGTGTTCATCTTGAATTCCTCCCTGAGATAGTGTGCAAAGTGGAAAAAGTTTGTAAAGTGGAAAAAGTGCGTTAAACTTTTGCACACTTTTTCACGATTATCTCAATTTTTGTGGGGAAGGAAACGATGACAGTTTATTTACCATTTACATAAGTTCTTGGCTTTTACCATAGTTTCTCCTTATTAGAAAAAAAGGGACGACAAACGCCCCTAGATTCACTTAAACATAAATTAGTTCTTCATGAATTTGTCTATTTACTTCTTGTTTTGCCATTTCTAGTTCATTAGAATAAGCTTCAAGATCAGAATCTTTTTAAATAAGCAAAACGCTTTTTCCCTTATTGCCAAAAAGCTCAGATTCTCTTTTTAAAGCCTCTCTTTCTACTCTTTTTACAGCTTGTCCAAAGATCTCCTTCCTTCAACAATTTAAAGGCTTCTCCATAACGGTGTTGATTTAAAAATGAATCCTCTCTAATCCCCAATAAGTTAATTTTTCCTCTTCTCTGGTTTTTATTTCTTCTTCTAATTCTTCTAATGTGCCAAGTAAAAACATTTCTCCTACTATTGCATAACTAAAAGCAATATACTTCATTCCCTTTAATATAACATGGGGCTTTTTTTCATGAGTATTCCACCACCAGTCCGAAAGAGGAGGGTACATTCCGGCCAGTAGATCATCATACATATCTTGTCTGGAAGCTTCGTTCCAACATCCTTTTAATACTCTTATAACTTTCTCATCATCTTTAACTAAATCTTTTAGCATAATATTTTTTCCTTTTTAAGAAACAACCTTCGTTTTACACTCTTCTGAATTAACAAAGCTCTCAAACCACCAACGACGATATGTACATTATCTTATCGTTTTACACTCTTCTGAATTAACAAAGCTCTCAAACCCCAATTTCATAACAAGAGTTTTCACCAAGCTATACATTTTGCGAAATGCTGTTAATCCCAAAAAGAGTATATTACACATAAATCCTCATCTATTATAACACTTTTTTCCTGTTCTAAGGTATCCGTCAAAAATACTTTTGGCTTTCCATGTAGTATTTTCCGGATTCAAACTTGATATTTCTTGCTTCTGCTTCCCTAGCTGAAGCGTTTGCAAGCCTCTTTAATGTCGTTTTCTAAATCCAAGGAATAGTTAATCTCTAAATCGTAAAATACACTTACTAACTTCTTTACTAATGCCTTCATCTTATACCTTCTTTCCGCTCTGCGGGCGGTGCACTTCTTGCTGTCGATGTAATACTGCACTATATAATTTAATTCCAAATCATAACTTTCAACTTTTCAATTTATTTTTTGCTTGTAAAATTTATTCATATACTATATAGTAGATACAAATAAAGGGGGATCAAAATGGTAGCGAAGAAAATTAAGTCGATTCTCATATATAAGGATATGAGCATAACGGCTTTTAGTAGGTTTGCTAGGAAAAATCAGTCCAAAAATACAAGTAACCTTTTGAAGAAAGACGATTTTTCGAGAATCTGACTTACGAACTATAGCAGAAAAAAACTGGGCTGTGATTTAAAGATTGAATTTGTAGATAAAGAAACAGGGGAAATAATTTAAACTTTAATTAAAAAGGGGGAAAAATGAATTATACAGTAAATTTATCATGGGATACTGATGCAAGTGTATGGGTAGCTACAAGCGAAGATATAAAAGGCCTCGTTCTCGAAAAGCGGTTCGCTTGATGTACTCATTGAGAGGGTGCGCATGTCTGTCCCAGACCTATTAAAATTAAATAACCAGCCATTAGAGCACGCAAAAATTGTCTTTTTGACTGACAGAGTAGAAGAGGTCTGCGCATAATGGCTGAATATGAGAAGAAAGTAAGAAAAATATTAGCCGAAAACGGATGTTTCCTTGTTCGTCACGGCAAGGGTGACCATGATATTTGGCATAGTCCTATAAATAACAACAATTTCACGGTTGACGGGAAAATAAAATCCAGGCACACAGCAAACGCAATTCTAAAGCAGAGTGGCATAGATTATCATTTTTAAAGCGTACGAGAAAAGACGTATTTTAGAGGGCGGAGTCAGAGCAGTAGCATAGCAAGAAAGCCATGCACGGAATAAAAGCCAAAAAGAAAAAGCTAGGGTATACCGCCCTAGCTTTTATAGTGTGTAAAAATATTTAATCTTCTTTCTTTTCTATGCCTGCTGCCTTTGCATAGTCAATCATATAAGCAGATAGTACGCTTGCCTGTGATACGCCTTGGCTTTCTTTTTGTCCGTTTTATTGGACTATATAGAGTAAAGTAGTACAAGCATTTGCGTGTATAAAGCCTTGAAAAGTCCAGTTTCTCAAGAGGTCGATCCAGTTTTACATTCTTCTGAATTAACAAAGCTCTCAAACGAAGAAACTTTCCGATTTTCCTGCTTTTAAATAATTGGATATGCTTCTTGCACTAAAGCCATGTCCCACATTGTCCAAAATTTAGAGAATCATCCTTTCCAACAATTCTACATCTCGAATATTGTTACGCTGAACCACATCCTTTAAGAGCACTGAATTATAGACATCTCTAAGACATTGCATAGAAGCATCTTTATCATAGCGAAGATTCACCAGGAAAGGCATCCCTCCCATTTCCAGATAATTTTTTTGAATTCTTCTGCAACGGAAAAACTCTTCATTTTCCTGTTTTATAAATTCCAGATATTCTTCGAAGGAAAATGGGAAAACCACAAACTCCACATAACGTCCACTGAAGATAGCTTGCCAACTCTCCGGAAAGAAGCTTGGCATTGGAGCCGGTGATATAGATATCACAATCAAAAATCCACACGAACAGAATTAATGCATTTTTCCCATTGTTCCACTTCTTGAATTTCATCAAAAAATAATTACTCCTTTCCTTGGATCGATGAAATCCTTTTTTTCAGTTCTTGATACAAGGAATTCGCTGTGCAGAAATCAGCATTTTCCATTGACTCAAAGTTAAAGCTGATAAATTGAGTCTCTGCAATACCTTGCCTTCAGATTTCCTCTTTAATAAGACGGAGCATAACAGACTTTCCCGACCGGCGAATTCCGATCAGAACCTTGATTATATCCTTTCCGATAAACGGATTAATCTTATTGACATATCTCTCACGTTGAATCATTGGAGTAGGACTCCTCTTTGATTTATGGAAAACGTGATACTATTATACTTGATATTTAAAACAAAAAGAAGATTTTTGTTCGATATAACTGACAGAAATCTTATTTTACACATAGGTTGTTTTAGGGCTTTAACCATTCCCATGTGAATAATCCGCCTTTAAGGTCTCGGATTCCAGACCAATAAAAAGACACCCTCCCAAATGGGAAGGTGCCGATTTAACATAATATTTACTTATTCAGTACGTTATCTTCATAAATCCTATCACGCACTTTCTGCATTTTGCGTCCTTCATCTGAATAGTCGTAGTAATCAGGTGGAGCAAAGCCGTCTGTCATGAGCCAATCATCTATCGACAATAGAACTGACCTAACTGTTCCTGAATCTAACGGAATCTTCGGAATTTTCTCAAGCAAATAAGCTCTATCATCTGCATTTACTATAATCATTTTATCCTCCTATACTGGGTTTACTTGAATTATTTTTTACTCACTGATACTTACTGCCACAGAACAGCTTGCACCGATATATTGTCTTCGATAATCATCTCTAATGACGTAATCCTTTTCAACCACCCCATTTTTTAAAGCGTCGCACACATCACCAACTTTTACTCCCATCCTCATACCTTTATGCTGGGTTGAAGTTTGACCTATTACGCGGTCGATAAAGTGAGTTGTGTAACTCTCAATAGGTATGCCGTCAAAAAGTCTTTAATCCTATAACTTTATCTTCAACCTCTTGAGCTATGTTCTTATACACTGTAAAGCCTATCAGAACATGAATTTCGCCTATTTCTACAGCGTGATTATGCCCTTTAAGCAATTTGTTTTCTCGTGTTCTATTGTACCTCGCCTCGCTATACTTATCTACTGTGTCTAATCATATTATTTCCAAAAATCTTCTTTTAAACAGAAAAAAACAATACAATATTTAGATACCCAAAAATCTTTAATCTACTCTATATTTTAAAAATATCTCTTTGTAAAATGATAGAATACTTAATTCAAAGTCTCCCTACATACACAGGGGCAAAATTGTTTTGGCTTTCTTCACAGCAATGTCCTTGCCGTTCTCAGCCATAATCTTGTCAATCTGTTCCTGTTCGTGCCCAAGCTCCTATAAAAATTCGGTTTTCACAATATCTCATTTCACACATAGGTTATTTTAAGGGGTTAACCATCCCCCTGTGAATAATCTGCCTTTAAGGTCTCGGATTCCAGACAAATAAAAAAACACCCAGCCCGGAGGCGAGGTGCCATTTTAACGTATGAGGTTGTAATCGTATTATTTACTTAATACGTAGTCGAGGAAATCCTCGGAAAGTCGCATATTGTACTTTTCGAAGTGATAGACCATACGATCGTCCCAATACCAGCCGGCCTCCTCGTCGGAGTAGCCGGAGACACCCTTATCCGTAGTCTGTCCGGTAATCTCGTCCTTAAGGCTCATACCAGCGGCGCAGTCCGGCTTAAATCCCTGTAAATACTCGAGGATTTTTCCTTTCTGATATATCGGATTCGGGAATATTTCGTTTTTATACTCGGGTGCTCCTCGTTTTTTTACTGAACTCCCTTATATTGCAAATAGGCCTCATTTATTCTCCCTTGGCTTGAAAGTTTCCATTTTTGCCCGTATTTTTCATATCGCGACGCTCCTATTGTGAAAGAGTGATTGTTCCTTGCCCATAGTATATCATTTGGCGCGGAAACTTCAACTCGAAGCTCGTCTTCTTTCAACACGAAGCATTAATCTCAGCATTTGCAGTGCACTATATATTCATCCCATTGATTCTAAATATAAAATAGCAGAGCAATTTTCCTCTAATAGTATTCTAGCCATTTTAGGAAAATCATTCTGCTATAATTTAATCTATTGATTTGTATTCAATTCACTGTAATGCCATTAGCGTTTTGTCCTGTATTTTTTTATCTCTCACTTTCTTTTATATATTCAATCCATTATTCTTCCACCCGTATTTCTCCTGCCAACTTCCCATTCTCAATCAAGGACTTAAGCTGCAATCTTCCGGCCACACCTCCGGACATCCGATCGATTACTTCATTGGCTGCCGGATGAAAATACTCGCCCCTTTCCTGTGCCTTTAGTCCTGCATCCAAGGCCTTCTGCAGAATAGCTCTGTCTTTGATTCGTTCCTCTGCTTTGATATCCTGTAAAATCAGAGTGTGCGGTTTTACTACAGCTTCTTTCTTTAACATTCCGGAGAGAGGTATTTTCTTTCCTGCAAACATAAAGCCGGAACAGTAATCATAGCGAGCGCCCAGTATCTTTACCTGATGCTTTAATAACCAATCGATAGAACCTTGGATATCCACCACATCCTTTGGAGAGGTGGAGATTAGAATGGTTTTACTTTCTACAAGGGCAGGCAAATCCGGACACAGAGTCTCTCCCTGAATATAGCTACTGATACCTCCAATACCTGCAGTTACTGCTACCGGAACACCATAGAGCTCAGCAACCGCCATAGTTCCGGAAGCGGTCACATCCATTTTCTTTATTCTCCATAGCCTTAGGCAAAATTTCTCTATCAATTCTCTTGATTTCTTTGGCCCTTCTTCGAAGTGGAAAATATTCCTCCATTGTCCCATGGCAGATTTTGCCATTTTCCAGCCAGACTAATTTTTTATCCTTCCAAGGCCATAAAGATAAGATTTCTTCCTCTCCAAGGGAAACTAATCCATGGGTAAGTAGAGCAGTTTCAATGAAATATTCTGCCATGATTCCTCCTAGTCTATCCCAGCTCCTCCACTTCTTTAGCTGTAGGAATAGAACTTTGTGCTCCACTTCTGGAAACCACAATGGAGGCAAGCTTTTGTGCATACTCTATCGCTTCCTTCAAGGATTTATTCTCCACAAGTTTTAGTGCCATTCCGGCCACAAAGCTATCCCCTGCAGCAGTGGTATCTACAACAGTTGTTTTTCTGACAGGAAGTCTGGAAGAATGCTCTCCAACATCAATTAAAGCGCCCTTTTCTCCCATGCTAACGACAAGAGTTCCTTTGTATAGCTTTCTAAACGCTTTAACCATATCCTCCAGTTTGGTGGAAGCATCCATTCCTGTTAAAATAGCTAGTTCCGTTTCATTAGGTTTAATAATATCCACATAGGAGAAAAGTTCTGCGGGAAGCCCTGCTTTTGCAGGAGCCGGATCCAAGATTACTATTTTTCCTCGCCGCTTTGCTTCTTTTTGCGGCGAAGCAAACCGTTTCTATCGGAATTTCCAGTTGTAGAATAACCATCTCCGCTTTTTTTGAATCTCGGATAGATTTCTCTCAATATAGGGAATATCTACTTGTTTATTTGCTCCGGGAATTACCACAATGCTGTTATCTCCTTCTTCATTAACACAAATCCAAGCTGTTCCCGTGGATGCATTCGAAAATTCTATCTTTGATGTATCTACTGCCACTTCTAAAAGATTTTTTTAGCATGCTTTTTCCGGCTTCATCGGTTCCGACTTTTCCAAGCATACAGACATCTCCCCCAGTTTTTCCTATGGCATAGGCTTGGTTTGCGCCCCTTCCCTCCCGGAACAAATCGCAGATCATCTTTTTGCCAAAATGGTTTCTCCCTGTTTTACTATGTGAGGCACATGAACAATGTGATCCATATTCAAACTTCCAATGACTACTATCTTACTCATATTTCTTCTCCGATTTACACTTTAAAAAAACAGAAAGAAGTCTGTTCACCGCCTGTTTACCGTCTACCTCTAGGCAAAATAAAAATTTCACTACCTTGAATTTCGGAACAGAATCTTTCATCAATTTTAATCATGCCTCTAGTATCGGAATTCGTAGTATCCACTCTTGCACTGAAAAAGTTTATAAGTACCTAAGGAAGGACAATCTGCCAGTACCAAGGCAAGGGATCATGAACTACGCTTTCATCCATCATTCCCATTGTTTCATGATGGAAGCGGAAATACAGCTTTAACGCTTCCTGCAAATACCGGACAATGGGTAGGTTCTCTCTTTACAGTACTTGCTAAGTTTTTTTCTAAATCTTGACCATGTAAGTAAGTTTTTTTGTGGTCACGTCCAGCCCTACCACCATCATATGAAAAACCTGCTTGAAGACAATATCAGATGCCTCTGCATCTCCACCGATATTTGCTTCAGCATAGGGACTGATATTTCCCGGCGCTTTAACGCATCCTCCCATGACTACTACATTTTTTAATTTTTGGGGTAGCTTAGGATCCAATTCTAAAGCTTTCGCAAGATTGGTTAGTCTTCCCAAGGTTACTAAGGTCAGTTCCCCCGGCATTTCCCCTGCCTTTCGAACAATCATTTCCCAAGCACTTTCCTTAGATAAAACCTGATTAGACTTTGGAAGCTCCACATCTCCAATCCCGTTTTTTCCATGAATATGAATTGGATAGTCTTCTTTTTTGCCTAAAAGAGTCTCTTCTGCACCTATTGCCACCGGTATTTCGTATCCTGGGTTTGCCAGTTGAATCAGTCTTAAGACATTTTCCGCAGCCTGCAAGGCACCGGTATTTCCAAATCCTGTAGTAATCCCTTCAATATATAGACTCTTGCTCTTTAATGCATAAAGTATTGCTAAGGAATCATCTATTCCGGTATCACAATCAATCAGTATTTTTTTCATTTATTCTACTCCCCCTTACTTTTCACCATATATTTTTTATGGAATACAATGTTAAAAAAACAGAATTGTTGCGGCATAGGGAAGCATCTGGATAAATTCCGCCGGTATTCTAAGCATTTGTAAAATGTTGGATAAACCGTCAAAGAAAGAAAATAATAGCGAAGAAACCAAAACCCCTACCGGTGTAGACTGCCCCATGGCATTTGCCGCAAGAGCAATAAAGCCACGTCCGGCAACCATATCTCTAGTAAACATGGGTAAGTATCCCATAGAAAGATACATTCCCCCAAACCCTGCCATAATTCCACACAAAAGAATAGCAAGAAGGCGGATGCGAACCACGTTAATCCCAACACTTTCTGCCGCCTTTGGAGTCTCGCCCACTGCTCGAATACGAAGTCCTATCGGCGTGCGATAAAAAGAGATGAATGAAAAAGCACCATTAGGAGCCCCATATACGTAAGAATGTTGTGCCCTGGATAGAATTCTTCCCAATACAGGAATGTTTTTCCACTATGGGAATATTTAATGTCGGAAATTGGAAGCTGTTCAAAGAGGAACTGGAGCCCTTTTCTCCCGTTAAGAGTTGCAAAACAAATACGGTAAGTCCTGCTGCAATAGTGTTAATGGCAGTACCGCAAAGAACCGAATTTGCTTTTAAAACCAGATGAAAATAAGCGAATATTATACTTACCACCACCGCAGACAAAACACCTGCTGCAACGCCCCAGAACAATCCGCCCCCAAAAGCACTTCCGATAACGCCAAACAATGCCGCAATCAGCATAATTCCTTCCAGCCCTAGATTAACTACTCCGCTTTTTTCACAAATACTTGCTCCTAAAGCAGCCCACAAAATTGGAGTAGCTACTCTAATCCACATAAAAAGGAAATCTATCATGAATTTAAAGCTAAACATTTGCAGCCTCCTTCTTCATTTTCTCTTCCTTTTTTGTCGCTTCCACAATCATTTTTTGCTTCCACTTACCAAATAAAGCATCTGCAGCAATCATGAAAATAATAATTCCCTGAATCAGTTGTACTACCTCACTGCTGACATCGCTACTTCTAGCCATAATACTTGCACCAACATTTAAATAGCCGATAAAAAGTGCCGCAAAAGGTACCAGCAACGGATTATTTTTTTGCCAATAATGCAACCGCAATACCGGTCCAGCCATATCCCGGAGAAGCTGTCCATTTTAAAGCGGGTATACATTCCTAAAAGTTCTGCACCTCCGCCAACTCCCGCTAACATTCCTGCTACAATTTGTGCTATCAACATTACAGAGGGAGCTTTAATTCCGGAATAATTGGCAAAAAAATTTTATTGTCTCCGGTAATACGAAGCTTCATTCCAAAAAGTTGTTTTTATACAAAAAGAATGTAAACAAAAATACAGGACAGAAGTGCCAAGAAAACTCCGAAGTGAATTCTTGTTCCCGGAATCAGCACCGCCAGTCTTACAGTCTTTAGCATCGGAACAGACTGCAAGGAAGAACTGCTCATATCCCTTAAGTAATAACTGATACAATACAGCACAAAAAAATTGAATGATATTATTCAGCATAAGAGAAGTGACCACTTCCGATACATTCCACTTCATTTTTAAAACAGCTGGAAAGAATGCTGCAAGCGCCCCAAAAATCCCGGCCACCGCCAAGGCAACGAATGGATGCAATCCTACAGGAAGCGATAATTCACAAGCAACCAGCAGTGCTCCTAATGTGCCGAAAAAGAAAGCTCCCTCTGTTATCATGGAGAAAAGTCCTGCTCCAAAAATCATCAGTACCGCTAAAGCAGTAAACATAAGAGGACAAGCCGCCTCCACAATATTTCCTATTCTTCTTGCAGAAGTGAAGGGTCCCACAAAAAAGCTGAAAAAAGCATTAAATGGATCGGAGCTTGTGGCAAACACGACGATAACCACCAAACCGCAGGCCACCAAAATCGTCACCAAAAGTTTCGTTAGATCCACTATAATATTTATTTTTACTGCTATCCATGAACAGCCTCCCGAATTTCCCTATCCGATTGTTTTTGAATTCCCCAGCATATAGGCTCCCCAAATCCTTTTCCGAAATCGAAGAAGTATCTGCAAAATATGCTGCAATCTTTCCTTCGTGAAGTACAATAAGGCTATCAGAAAGCCCCAAAATTTCATTTAAATCCGAACTGATTAAAAGTACGCAACTTCCGTTATCTCTCATTCCAATCAAACGTTTTCTGATAAATTCCGTTGCCCCTACATCTACACCTCTAGTAGGCTGGTTGGCAATAATAATTTGGGGTGATGAAGAAAGTTCCCTAGCCAGTACAACCTTTTGAATGTTTCCACCGGAAAGAGAGTCAATCCGTACATCGGGATTCTTACAAAAAATCTGATAATCTCTTGTGATTTCTTCTCCATATTTCTTCAGCTCTTTTTCCTTCAGAATTCCACGCTTAGAAAACCTTGGCAAATCCATTTTATCGGAAAGCGCATTCTCTAAAATCGATAAAGAATGAGCCATACCGGTTATCATTCTATCTTCCGGGATATGCGAAACAGATAGCTTTCTAATTTCCTGAACAGATTCCTTCTGAATGTCTTTTCCTTGAACTTTGATAGATCCCTCTTGGTATTTCAGTAGTCCGGTTAAAGCCTCCACTAATTCCCTCTGGCCATTTCCTTCCACCCCGGCAATACCTAGGATTTCTCCCTCTCTCAAATCAAAAGACAGCTTATCCAGTATTGCTTTATTGGATTCCGCATAGAAACTTAGGTTTTGCACCGATAGCAGAATATTCCCTGGCTTTTGCCGGTTCTTTTTCTGTAGTAAGAAGCACCTCACGACCTACCATAAGATTCGAAATATCCTGTTCTGTTACATCCGAAACATGGAAAACGCCCATGAAACGTCCCTGCCTGATGATTGAAATTCTGTCACAAAGTTCTTTTTACTTCATTTAACTTTATGAGATATGAAAATGATGGTATATCCTGCCTTCTTTAAGGTTTTTTTAGTTGTACGAACAGTTCTTCTGTTTCCTGAGGAGTTAACACGGCAGTCGGTTCATCAAAAAAATCAAAAGTTTCGCACCTCGATATAAAATCTTTAATATTTCCACCTTCTGTTTTTTTGACCTACAGTAAGGTCTCGAATTTTTTTGCTTTAGGATCTATCAACAAGTTATACTTTTTGACTTAATTCTTCTACCCTTCGACAAGCTGATTCCATATCGATAAAGCCTCGCTTAAAAGGCTCCATTCCTAAAATAATATTTTCTGTTACTGTCAGAGAGGGACCAACATAAAGTGTTGATGCACCATTCCGATTCCCAGCTCAATCGCCACTTCTGAGGAAGAAATGACTTTTTTTCTTTTCCCATGAATAAAAAAATTTTTCCGGAACTTGGCTGCTCTTCTCCGAAGATAATTTTCATTAATGTGGACTTTCCTGCTCCATTTTCACCGGATAGAGCATGAATTTCTCCCTCCAGAACCGAAAAGTTTATACCTTTTATTAGCCATTACACCATTAGGATAGATTTTTTTCGATATTCTCTAATCGCAGTATTTCTCCTTTTCCCTTGATATCCTGCTCCATCTCAACCTCACTTTTATTATGATTAACCGGAATACCGGCTTATTCCTATGTCACTTGTTCAGGACGAATATTCCCACAAAACTTTGAATTTCCCATTAAAAACGCACCTTGCAACCATTCCCAGGGGCAAGGTGCGTGAGAATCGGTTTACAACCTTTTATTTCATACTGTCTCTCAAAGCCGCAACGTCTTCTGTTTTCATATCTACCGCTCTATCTACTTTGATTTCGCCATCGATAATTTTCTTTTTTGCATCTTCGACAGCTTTCTTAGCGTCCTCAGATACAAGTTTCTCATAGTTCTCATTTTTCAGCTAAACCAACTGCACCGCTTTTTAAGCCCATGACATAGTCTTGCGTTCCATTCATTTCTCCGCTTTCCAAGCCTTTTACAGCAGTTTCAATGGATTCTCCCACATTTTTCAAAGTAGATGTAATAATATTTGCCGCCAAATCAGCTTGATCTGCCTTCAACTGTGTATAAAGATCCTGATCACAGGCAATAAGATATTTGTCGCAGTTTTTTGCTGCTGTAGCTGCCCCCAAAATACTCTGAGAAGCCGGAGCATAAACCATCTGCGCCCCCTGATTATACAGCTGTGTCGTCATCTCCAAGCACTTTGGCACATCTTCAAAGCTGCCTACATAAGATGTTAATACACGAATACTCGGATCTACGGATTTTACTCCTTCAATATAGCCTACTAAGAAATCATTGATATTTGCGCTATCCATAGAACCTACAAATCCAAGGACTCTCTTGGATGCATCAATCTTTGCATCTCCGGAATCCAACATCTTTGCCGCCATTATGCCTGCAAGATAAGATGCCTCATTGGAGTTATAGGTAATCCCCAGCACATTGCCTTCTGTTGCTACATCTCTGTTAATTGCACAATCGAAAGCAAGAAAGGTTTTTCTCCGGATACTTTGCAGAGGTTTCTTCAATTTGCTCTCTTACAGAAAAAGTTCCCGCTACAATTAAATCCCAGTCCTGGTCTGCGGCATCCAAGAAATTACTCTCATAGCTGGTTTCATCTCTACCCATTTCCACAATCTTGGTTTCCCAACCAAGATCTTTATGTACGAGATCCATCCCCTTAGCTGCTGAATCAAAAATCCCTTATCTCCAAGGCTTCCATTTTACCAGATAAACAGCCTTTTTTTCCTTTCCCATCGGTTTCAGAAGCGCCTTTCTCCTTCTTATCCGCCGTACTTTGTCCTGCTGCTGTTGTACCTGTTGTCGTTCCTTCCGTCTTACCGGCGGCTCCTGCACATCCGGTTGCAGCTACTGCTAACATTGCGGAGAGAACTCCCATTGTTAGTAATGATGCAATACTTTTCTTCATGACCTACACCTCCCAAAGTGTCTTCATTAAAATGGTGCTTTTTCTTTCTAAGGAAAAAGCGATATTTCAACGCATTCAGACGATGTTTACAGTAAAATTGCGGGGCATCATTCTCTCCCAACAGAATTTCCTCAAAAAAACAATTACAGGAGTCTCTGCGGAAAGCCCTTTGATCTTACTGCTTCCTTCAGACTGAACAACGCTAAGTACAGTCCTAGCCCTCCTGGATAATTTATAAATTTCCTCGGAGGCAAATTTTTTGATTAAATCTTTATTCTCTATATCGATATGATACTTTTCAATGCAATGCACATCGAAAATAATCGTAGAAATAGCAACCTGTTCTTCTCCCTGATAATATTCAAGAACAACTGCCAAAGTTAAAAAGCCGCTATTCTCTTTCCCCATCTCATTGGCCACGTATTTGCCGCACTTTTGATACTTACATTTCATCCGAACCTTTGTGATAGGCTCTTTAGAATCTTCTAAACATAAATTGTATAGCCAGTTAACGGAATTTCTTTTATGCATGGCATAGGTGGCAACTGTTGCCCCTTTTACCCTGACTTTTTATTAATGTAACCATCCTCTTCCAATCGCTTCATAGCCATACGAATGGTTCCACGACTAACTCCCCCAATGCTTTGCCATAGCATTTTTCGCTGGGAAGCTTATCTCCATCTTTAATTACTCCCTCTATAATCAGTCGATACAAATTGTCATAGGCCTTTACATAGTTAGGAGTTTCAGACTGTTGATCGGAGACATCCACAGGATATTTAGATAAGAGTTGCACTTTCATACTTTCAAATGTATTCCTTTTATTTTAATCAAATGGGAAGCCCAACTACTTTATTGTCCTATTAAACTTAGCTGTATATGTTCAAACTTGGCTTCCAAGTTATGTTAATATATTATCACTGATAGCAAATAGAGTAAATGAATATATATAACTATTAATCCAACTTATTTATGTGCATATTGTACATAAAGTTGGAGTATAAAAAAACAACCCACTTAATTTGTTGTTCTAGTAGGTTGTTTTTTTAGATACCTTTTTATATGCATAGTAAGTTATTACATAATTTTTGCTCATTTTTATAATCCAACTGATATTTTTAACCTTTCTATAAAAAGCTACTCCTTGAAATTCCTAACTGTTTTACACATATTCTGCACTGTATCTCCGTTCTTTAATGTCTCCTCTAGAATTTCTCTTTCAATTTCCCTCACTGTTTTTTGGAGTATAATTGAGGAGTGGTGTTTCAGATATATCAGCTTTTATTTTTTTAACATAACTTTCTATGTATGTTTTCGATTGTACTTAAATCTTGATTGTCAATCATATTCCATAGTTTCTGATATACCTCTTCAATACCATGTAATTTTATTTTTTTCCATACACTTTTTGATAGTAAAGAATACCACTCTTAAAGAATCTCTCAAAAACAGTTTTGTTATTATAAACACTTTGAAGTTCAGGAATTTTATTTTTTTAAAAATCAACTTATATAACCTATAACTAAATAATTTTTCTTTTTGACCAAATTCTCTAGATTTTTCGGTACTGCAAAAAAATAATTTGGATAGATACATTCTTGACTTCTTTTTTTATGCACTCTGATTAGTTCTTTTCTCCATAAAATCTGCAAGTTTCTCTTGAACTGATATTAGCATTTTTTTCCGGCTGCACAATAATAATACTTCCTCCTTGTATTCGCCAGAGTATGCCGTGTTCATCAAACAAGAAAACATCCATTAAATCTCTGTAAACATTTTGCATATAAATAACTCTTAGTTCTTGTAATCTTCTATCAGAATAATTCACAATTGCTTTTAGCTATAAGTTCATTTAATGCATTATCTTTATGATTAAGAAATATGAACTCATTTTTTTCTCCCAGTTCCTTACATTCTTCAATACTTTCTTTACTAAGATACTTTGACAACCACGAAAAATGTAACCATCGTAGAATTAGAAAATAAGTTTGATTCTTTTCTGTATTTGACTATATGACTTAAAATAGCATAAATATTCTTTTATATTATTTTCTTTAAGAATTGGCGTAATACTAGCCGTACCATAAAATGATGTATTTTCATTTTCAATCGAAATTTTTAGTTCTTTAATAGCTTTTTCCTTTTTAGAAGATATTTTGCCTAAATCCTGAGATAATTCCCAAATTGAATTTAACGGTTTTTTTCACACTAAATAAATTCAATAAGGATTTATTTTGATAAAATACTTTTTCCCAATTCGTTACAATATAATAAAGCCTCTGGCATCGCTTCTATTATAGATTCAATTCTACTAATTTTTTTCTTTTTAACCGTTTTTTCGACTCATGTTCAACTATTCTTTTTCCCAATAAGCTCAGCCATATTCTCCATAAATATATAAGTAGAATCTAATTTTTCGAAAAAAAGTTTATCTACTTGCTTTTTCTTAATAATTAAAAGCAAGAGCTCCTATTATTTCCGTATTTTCACGAATAGGAACCCCTACAAATCCTTCTATTTTTACATTGATTATATCCTACACATTCTTTACACTTAATTATGGATTTTTCTATTTTTTTGACAAAATAATTTTTCTCCATTTTTTTGATAACATCTGAGAGAAGAGAGCCATAATCAATTTTTTTGATATAAATCATAATATACTAAGCATTTTCCAAGTAAATTAAGATTTTTATCTACAATCAATACATCGATGTCTAACATATCCGAAATCACCTTTGCAAATTGATCTAAGTATGATTTTTCTGCCATATCCCTCTTCCCTCAACTTGGTATTGTATAAAAAAATAATTCCTTTCCTTATTTTACTATTATTTATTTCTCATAGTATATTCATATGAAATTTCTTTAATCCACTGCAGTCTTTCCAGATCGATATCCTCTCTGATGGTACAGTCAGCACCGAGTCCTACGCCTTTCGTGCCGCTCTCATCCAGAATACGATAAATTTCTTTTTTTATCTCTTCTTTTGTGCCGGTATACAGAAGACTTCCTTCCGCATTATCAAAGCCGCCAAAAACAGGCTTATTGTTCAAAATCTTTTTCCCTTCAGCAAGAGAAATATTCTCGGAATAAATCGCCCAGTTGAAAGCCTTTACAGGATAATCTTTATACCATTCCAGATGGTTTGTATACTTTCCATATCCACAGATGTGAAGGAGTACATTATCTGTATACTTAAGAATCTCGTTTAAAACTTCCAGATCCAATGGCTGTACTCTTTCTTTATGCACTTCCTCGGTAAAACTCTTGTCCTGTACGCACTGTACACTGTAATAAATTCCGTCTACATCCGTTTCCGTAAACAGTCTCTTTACAAGCGCCTTTGTATCCTCTGCGATGCGCTTCGCAACCATAATCATTGCCTTAGGATCTTCCTTAAAGAGTCTGGTGAATTTTGTGAAATCCTCATCATATTCCTCAAAGCGGAGACGAATATACTGTAGCGGAGAAAAGATATTGTAGTATTTATAGACATCCTTTCCTGCATGAGCACAGATTCCCCTTACATAATCTACTTGTGCTTGAATCCATGGATGATTCTCTCCGACAGATTGTACTTCCTTTAACTGATCCAGTGTAGTAATGGTAGATTTACAAAGAGACGGATGTCCAAAGAAACCGTCAGACATAATCTTTATAAAATCCGGCTTTGCTTCATCGATATATCTTTTTTGTTCTGAAACAACCTTATTCATAATGCTCGAATCTTCCCAGCCATAGTGATTGTGAAAGGACACGAAGTGATGCCAGAATCCTCCAATAACTCTTTCGCCTCCTTCATTTGCCAAAAAGGCATTCATTAATTCTTTTCTGTTTTCCATTTTTACTCTCCCTGTTCTCTATTCTTTTCCTGTGCGCAGTAAGTTATCCAACGTAAACGTTCATTTGATATGCTGTTCGGTACAGAGCAATCTGCTCCGAGGATGAAGGAACGATATTTACTCTCCTCTATGCAATCCTCAGCAAATTTCTCTACATCCGTTCTATCTCCTTCTGTTATCAGAGTCTTAGGATTATTATCAAAACCTCCGAGAATGCATTTTTCCGGGGAATAATTTTTCTGCCCGCTGATAAGCTGACACCTTCTGTATGTACTGCCCAGTTATACGCTCCTGCTTCGTAGTCTTTATAGAAGTCTAAATTGTTTTTGTGATGTGCATAGCCGCAAATATGAAGGATGTTATAAGGACTTAATTCATTTGCCAGCTTTAACACGGCAAGTTCATCTTCTCCCACGATTTCTTTGTAGGTCTTTTGATCATATTTCGGGCTCTGTACATTTTGCACACAGTAATAAATGCCATCCAATTTTGTTTCGGTAAGGAGTTTTCTTACCAATGTCTGAATATCCTTCCCGAGCTCTTTTCCCGCATGTTGCAACTCCTTGGGATAATTCTCTGCCAGATACACAAAGCGTTCAAAATCCAAATCAAAAAATTCTAATCGGATTCGTATCCACTGTACGGGAGAGAAAATATTGTAAAAGCACATTACCTTGTCGGAAAAAAGCTCCGTCATCTTTTTAAGATGCTCCACCTGCTCCGTAATCCAAGGATGATCTTCCAAGAGGCTTTTTATAGCGAGAAGGTCCTCCCCATTTCTAAGAGGATTTTCCATCACAGTCGGATGTCCGATAAATGCATCGTTCATAATCTTCATGATATCGGGCTTAACTTCCTCAAAAAACTTTTTATGACCTTCTATTGCTCTTTCTTGTGCAGCCTTATCGCCGGGCTTGGCAAACTGCTCCTTTTCCGGGAGAAAATGATGCCAGAAGCCTGCCGGTACTTCCTGCATTTTTTTCCCCGGAAAATGCCATTTTAACTAGATTTCTTTTGGATTCTTGCATCTAATTTCCTCTTTTTTTCTAATGCCTTGTCCATTAAGACCTTGATTTGCAGTGCCATGGTAACCGCACCGGGGTCCAAATGCCCCATTCCTTTATTGCTCTGATAAGTTGCTCGCCCTTTAATGGATTCCATATTTCTGGTTTCTTCTGCACCCTTTTCCGCTGCAGCCGCTACTCTCTTACATTAACTCTTCGACATTTGCTCCCTCTTCCAAAGCAGCCTTATAGGCTTCTACCGCAGGGTGCAAACTGTCAATCATGGTTTTAAATCCGGGCTTAGCCTGTCCTCTTTCCATAATGGCGTTCAGCATTGCGTTTAAAATCTCAAAAAGTTCCTCTTTATGGATAGCTTCCTTATCCTTCATCACTTTGGAGGCATGCAGGTAAGCACTGCCGTAAAGAACTCCGGAAGAACCTCCTATCACCGCCATCATGATTTTTCCGATTTCTTTTAGCTCGGAGCTTAAGTCCAAGGCCTCCAATCTTTCCTTTTCTTCGGTAAGCTTTGTGAAGCCCATGTGCAGGTTTGCCCAATGGTCTCCGTCTCCTGTCGCAAGATCAAGATTGGTAATATACTCCTCGTTTTCATTTAATTCCTGATTAACGGCAACAATATAGTCCATATAATCTTTACTGTTTAATGTAAAATTCATATTTCCTCCTCATTAATCAACTTTCAAAGCCGGGGTATCGCAGGATGCATCCAAAAGTGTCTTCATCTTGTCGTTCAGCTTTAGTAAAGAAAGAGAGCAACCAGTCATCTCTAAAGAAGTGGTATAGTTCCCTACAAAGGTCTTATATGCAGTGATATTCTTTTCCTTCAGTAAGTTCTGTACTTCATAGTTTAAGATATAGAGTTCCATAAGCGGAGTTCCCCCTAAGCCATTGACCAGTACCGCTACTTCACTGCCTGCATAGTCATAGTCATCCAGAATTTTCTGAAGTAGAATGGCCGCAATCTCTTTCGCGGTCTTCATGGTAGTCTTTTCTACTCCGGGCTCTCCATGAATTCCCATTCCGATTTCAATCTCATTTTCCCCAAGGGTAAATCCCGGTCTTCCCACAGCAGGTAAAATACAGGGGCTCATCGCCATACCCATACTTCTAAGATTTTTCCACCACTTCTCTTGCTACTCCCGCCACTTCACTAAGGGGAGCGCCTGTCTCAGCCATGGCACCGGCAATTTTATGAACAAACATGGTTCCGGCAATTCCTCTTCTACCTGTAGAATAGGTGCTGTCCGGAACTGCCACATCATCCTTTACTACAACGCTTTCTACCTGTATGCCTTCCATTTCAGCCATATCCTGCGCCATACCGAAGTTCATGATATCGCCAGAGTAATTCTTAATTACAAACAGTACACCCTGTCCTTTTTCTACCTTCTCAATAGCCGCTTCAATACGATCCGGGCTCGGAGAAGAGAAAACATTTCCGGAAACTGCTGCATCCAGCATTCCTTTTCCTACAAAGCCGGCATGAAGAGGTTCATGACCAGCTCCACCCCCGGAAATAACTGCAACTTTCTTATCCATATTTTTGCGATAAATAACTTCCTTTTCCGGGATATACTCCAAGGTGTCAGTATTTGCCATCTGTAAGCCCATAAGGCACTCTTTTACTACGTCTTCCGGCTTGTTAATAATCTTTTTCATGCTTTATCCTTTCTTTACCCTATTCCTAAATATGCTTCTTTTACCTTGGGGTTGTTTGCAATTTCCTTCGCATCTCCCTGCATGGTAATGAGTCCATTCTCTAATACATAGGCGCGATTAGAAGTCTGCAATGCCAAGTTCGCATTCTGTTCTACAAGAAGTATGGTTACGCCCTGCTTCTGTATTTCCTTAATCATGTCAAAAATCAATAAAACAATATTGGGTGCGAGGCCCAGAGACGGCTCATCTAAGAACAAGAGTTCCGGAGAAGACATCAGTGCACGTCCAACAGCAAGCATCTGCTGCTCGCCGCCGGAAAGGGTTCCGGCCTGTTGCTTGATTCTTTCTTTTAATCTGGGAAACAAAGTGAATACCCTATCGTAGTTCTTCTCAATCTCTCCCTTATTGCTGATGGAGAAGGCTCCAATCCTTAAATTTTCAAGCACCGTCAAATCCGGGAAAACTTCTCTTCCTTCCGGAGAAATACTGATTTTCTTCTTGCTTAACTGGTAGGGAGCAATATTGGTAATATCCTCATCATAGAGCATTACCTTTCCGCTACTGGCCTTCTGAATTCCCGTTACAGTGCTTAGCAAGGTACTCTTTCCCGCACCATTGCTTCCTATCAGAGAAACAACCTCTCCCTTATGAATTTCCAAATCGATTCCCTTTAAGGCGTGAATTGCCCCATAATGCGTATTAAGTCCCTGAATTTTCAGCATTTTGCAGCCCTCCCAAGTACGCCTCTATTACCTCTTTATTGTTTGCAATTTCCTTAGGCAAACCGTCTGCAATAGGCTTTCCATGATCGATTACATAGATTCTGTCGGAAATATTCATTACCACACTCATATCATGCTCGATCATCAAAATGGTATAGCCCATGTCTCGAAGTTCACGGATAAATCCCATTAGCTCCAAGGACTCCTGCGGGTTCATCCCTGCTGCAGGCTCATCCAACAAAATCAGCTTGGCTCCAGTAGCAATTGCTCTCGCAATTTCTACCTTTCTTTGATCTCCATAAGGAAGGTTTGCCGCATATTCATCTCTTCTATGATCCAACTTTAAAAAGTTGCAAAAAGCCTAATCGCCTGTATTACTCTTTCATCTTCCTCTTTTCTAAAGCGTTTTGTTCTCAAACTAGAATCCCAAAATGTATATTTTTTGTTCTGTGATGAGTTCCCACCAGAACATTTTCTATTACCCTCATGTCATGAAACAATCTAATATTTTTGGAATGTTCTGGCTATACCTTTATGTACAATTTCAATCGGTGGAAGATCTTGGATTGCTTCCCCTTAAAATAAATTTCTCCGTGATCTGGTTTGTAAATTCCTGTCAGCAGATTGAAAAACGGTTGTTTTTTTCCTGCACCGTTAGGGCCGATCACACTGATAATTTCCCCTTTTCTAATCTGCAGATTCACGTTATCGACAGCTTTAATACCACCAAATTGCTTGGATAGATTTTTTTAACCTCTAAAAAGCATTTCTTCCGTACTCATACTAGCTCCTTACTTTCTTTTGCCAAATCTACCTTCGCCTGATGAGAAAGGGGATAGGGAAGCCTGGATTTCCATCCCAATAAGCCTGCCGGGCGGAAACGCATCATCAGCACCAGAATCACGCCATACAGTACGAAACGGTACTCCATAAGGAAGCGAGATACTTCCGGAAAGGCAATCAGCAAAATAGCGCCGATATACATTCCTCTCTGTGTTCCCATTCCTCCTAAAAATTACGATACTGAGTATCATCGTAGATACGTCAAAATTGAAGGTATTCGGATCCACATAGCCTATTAAGCGGGCATAGAGGGAACCTCCCAGAGCACAAATCATAGCGGAAATGACCATAGCCAGTATCTTATAAAAGTTCACATTGACTCCCATCATAACGGAAGCAAGCTCATCTCCTTTGATTCCTCTTAGTGCTCTGCCTGTCTTGGAACGAACCAGGAAGAAGCAGAATATACTGACGAGAATGAGGAAGAACAGAGCAAGATAGTACAATCCATAGTTCTGTACGGTCAGTTCCATTCCGAAAAATCCTAGGCTTAGGAATATTCTTTATTCCCAATGTTCCACCGGTAACGCTTTGCCAGTTCATCAGAATCATTTTCATAATCTCTCCGAATCCCAAAGTAATAATGGAGAGATAAGTTCCTGTTACGCGAAGGCTTGGAAGCCCCAGAACCACACCAATTACACCGGCTAAAAGCATTCCCAAAAGAACAGATGGGAAGAATGGCAGCCCAGCTTTCATGGAAAGAATCGCACTAGTATAAGCTCCGATAGCTACAAATCCTGCATGTCCCAAAGAAACGAGTCCGGTATATCCGGTTAACACATTTAATCCAAGTGCCAGAATACTGTAAATTCCAATTTTTATTGCTACAGTCAGTAAATACTGGTTAGACAAAATAAATGGAAAAGCCAGTAGAAAAAGAAATAATGCAGGAAGCAAGATCTGCTTCTTCTCATGGACCCATTTTTCCAACTGGTGCAAGTTCAACATTTCAGCAATAGCAAAGCTCTTCTGTTCTTTTGCTTTAGAAGTGTTCCTATCTTTATTCTCTGCCATAACTTACACCTTTGTTATCCCTTTCCGTCCGAATAATCCTTGCGGTCTTAGTAAAAGCACAAGAATCAAAATGATAAAAGCGATAGAATCTCTGTAGGTTGACCCCAAGAATGTAGCGGCCATACTTTCAGAAACACCAACCATAAGTCCACCAATTAAAGCTCCTGGCAAGCTGCCAATACCACCTAAAACTGCGGCGGCAAAGGCCTTAAGCCCCTGCCATAAATCCCATGTTGGGATAGACAATCTGGTAATATCCGCTTACCAGTGCTCCGGCAATCGTTGCCGAAACGCCTGCTAGAAAAAATGTGAAGGAGATAATGAAATTCACGTTCACTCCCATAAGATTTGCCGCCTTCGGGTTTTGTTCACAGGCTCTCATGGCAAGTCCTATTTTTCGTCTTAAATACAATGACCATAAGAATTCCCATAAGTAGAACCGATATCAAAAACATCATGATTTGGGTGATAGAAATGGGAAATTTCCAATCATTACATTTCCTTCTCCAAATACGGAGGGAAAGCTTCTTTTTCCGAACCCAAAAAAATATAATTAAAAGATTCGTTATAATATTAGAAATGCCAATAGTTGTAATTAGAGAAGCAATAGGTGGTGACTTTTTCTTCCGCAAAGGCTCCAATGCCACTTTATCGATTACAATTCCCAGAATTCCTGTCAACAACATCGCAACAATGATTCCCGGGACTATTCCAAATTGCATCCCTATAAAAAAACCATAGCCATCTCTGCACCAAAAGCATAAATTGCACCATGAGAGAAATTCACCAGACGAAGAATTCCAAATACAAAGGGAATATCCTACAGCAATCAAGGCATATCCCATTCCCAGTGCTAATCCGTTAATAATCTGCTGTATGACCATAGACACTCCTCTTTCAATATCAAATACCCTTTAGAATAGAACGGGAAAAAAACATACATTATGTTCTTTCCCATCCCACCTGAATAGTTCTAACTTTTATTACTTGTCCATCTTCACGAACTTACCGTCTTTAATAGTCACCTTTACGAACTGCTTATCTACATCACCATTCTCATCAAACTTGATTTCTCCTGTTACACCTTGGTAAGTAGTCTTATAGATCTGATCCTTTACCTTTTCGGAATCGGTAGTGTTTGCATCCTTGATAGCAGTTAGAAGGATACCTACTGAATCATATGCCTGAGAGGTAAGGGCAGACGGAGCATTGCCGTAAGCTGCCTTATAGGACTCAACATAAGACTTAATCGTCGGATCATCGGACTCGGAGAAGAAGATAACCGGGAAGCATACGCCCTCCACTGCGCTTCCGCCAAGCTCGATTAACTGCTGGCTGTATGCGTTAGAGAATCCTACAACCTTAATATCCGGATTAATCTGCTTATACTGCTTTTGCAACTGGTGCTACCAGGTTGTACATTCCACAGCAAATTACTACATCTGCGCCTGCCTCATTTAACTTAGTAATAGCCGGAGTATAGTCATCGGATCCTTCCATAACTTCCTCATGCGCAACCACTTCCGCATCGGTCTTTGCAATCAATTCCTTAATGATGGAGGAAGTATTGGTTCCCCAGTCTGTCATAATACTTATGATACCAACCTTTTTCTTTCCTAAGTCATTCACTGCAATATCAATACTTGCAGCCGCCTCTTTGGAAATAACAGTATTATTTCTGAAAATATAATCTCCGATTCCGGAGTAATCCGGGTGAGATGCTGACGGAGAAATTTCAATAATCTTGTTCTCCTGATAGATAGGAGCCGCTGTCATACATACTCCTGAGGAGAAGTGACCAATAACGCCAACTACTTTCTTATCAGAAATAATCTTCTGTGCAATGGTTGTCGCCTCTTCTGCGGTGTTCTTATCGTCATACTGCACGATCTCAATTTGCTGTCCTAAAACGCCACCATTATCATTCCACTCTTTAGCCTTCAATACAGCAGCATTGTAAAATCCGATTCCATACTCTGAATTATCTCCAGTCATGGGGCCACAAACCGCAATTTGGATTTTTTCACCATTTCCTTTTGACGCTTCTTGTGTTGGTTTAGTTCCTCCACATGATGTAAGCAAAGCTAGACTCAATAGACCTGCTACAATTGATATTTTTTCTCATTCTGCACCTCCTGTTATTACATAAAATAACTACAATTGCGTCTCAACACCTGTTGTTATTATTATACTAATTAGTTTGATAATATCTATATTTTTTTATGCATTTTGAATAATTATATTGAATTACAACAAATTTTTCATTGTATATTGAGTTTATTTCAATTGCATTTACAATATGCTATGTCTCATTTTGATACAAATAACAGCTTCTTCTATATACATTGCGAAATAATTTAATAGCAAAAAATCAAAGAATTAAAAAAATATTTTTATTATATAAAGTAAAAATAAAAAGAACTCCTAATAGTTTAGAAGTTCCTCTACTTTAATTGCGCTATTTAATTTTTTTGAATTTTTCACTCACTTTCAAAACTATGATTTATTTCATCTTTTGAAAGTTCTTTATCCCTTTCTCATCCTCTCATACACCTCTGCCACAGAATGCTCTTTCAGTTCTTCTTCAAACTTTATCTGCACCTCCAAAAGACTCTCATCTAAGATCCTATGAATATTTTTTTCCCACGGGGCAGTTTGGGTTTGGCTTCTCATGGAAGTTGAAAAGCTCTCCCTGCCCACTGGTTTCCACCGCATTTAAGATGTGTAAGGCAATGGTAAATTTGGTTGAAACTTGCATAACTACTCCAGAAAAATTTCTATTATGCTTTTCGCTGATTACTTGTAATTTACAATCTGCTCCAGAGTACAGAGCATTGTATTATTTCCGCTTGCTTCTGCTATGATTTTTCTCATCAAATCCGCTTTCCGAAAAATAACGCATAATAGAACTTCGCTTCTTTTTTTCAGGGAAGAAAGTTTTTGCCAGCGTATCCAAATATTCCGAATAAGAAAAATGGACTTGTTTTCAATTTACATTCTCCCAGCAAGTACTGCTTGGCATCGGCACTGATACAAAGAAGATCAATTTCAGACTCTGCTATACGGACTCCTTTAGGCATGGACTCATCACGAACTGTCGTCTTTTCCCATCCACCTCCCCATTTTTGGCATAACGGAAAGGCAGAGCATTCTTTTTTTCTGCATTTCTCGAACAAACTCATGGCAGACAGACTCAAAAGTAATGGAGGCAAATCGCTGAAGCATAGGCTTAACTAAATATTCATAGACACCATCCACGTCCCCATCTTCCAGCTGAGAAAAATTCGTAAAGCAAAACGCATACCAGAAGCGAAAAATAATTATCCGTCAGACGATAAATTCCTCTATTGGAATTCCCATGTTCTTTTATTCCCGCATCCACTGAAAAATTCTCGTTCCACAATGCCCAATTCCATCAGGTTCTTAAGGTACACGCTAGTCTTGGAAATATCCTCTACAAGAGACTTTTGGCTAATAGCATTCAGCTTGGTATTTCCCAAGGCAACCGCCTCAATAATGGAATTATAAATCGGAGTTTCTCTCAACTCCTGATGGAGCAAAAAAACTCCACCTCACTATATAAAAATACAACCCTTCGTCAAAATGTTTCTTTTTTTATATTTTTCCTCAAGAGATAAATTCGAATTCCACTGACATAAATAATGTGGTATACCGCCAAGAATAGCATAAGACAATAACTTATCTTTTGCAGAATAATTCGGAAAGAATTTAGCCGCATCATAAAAACCCATTTCCTGCATTTTGTAGATTCCTGTAGCCCTGCCATAGAGAGGATTTTTTTCTGCCAGTAATTCCTTTTCCATAAAACTCATGGCACTTCCGCACAAAACCAGCATTACATTCTTATCTCTAAGCTCCATATCCCATAAGTTTTTGTAGTATAGAAGGTATACTTTTTATTTCCATGACACATATAGGGGAACTCATCAATAATCAGTAATTTTTTTCTCCTCTCCATAAGGAAGCTCCAAAATGGAGCGAAATGCTGTTTCCCAATCATGAAATGTAGAGATATAGTTTTTTGCCGGAATTTCCTCTCGTAACATACAGTTCGAAAAATTTCTGAGCTGCACAGCATCTGTTGTTTCAGTACAGGAAAAAAAGACGTGGGGCTTTCCTTTACAAAACTCTCGTAAAGTTTCCGTCTTACCAACACGTCTTCTACCATATAAAAACAATCAGCTGTCCGCCATTTTTCATTATACTTGTTATTGAAAAATTAACTCATTTTGCCTTCCAATAAACAAAAGCACTTTACCTCCCGCCAATGCAAAAATATCTAATCCAGATTTACTAAATCACGATTTGATATTATTATAGCGGTTATAAAAAGGATGGGCAAGATATAAAAAAATAGAAATTAGCAAAACTGATAGTTTTATCCTCTACACCTTCTCCCCTTCCTCCTTTGTCTTTCCCATCACCTGACTAATGGCCGCATGACTGCCGGTTTGCATCTGGCTAAGCAGTGCCTGTCCGCTACTCTGTATTTGACTGATCACCGTCTGCCCGCCACTTTTTATCTGGGAAACGGCGGCTTGCTTACTGCTCTCTATCAACTTGCTTAAAGCATTCATAATTTCTTTTTTCTTATCTTCCGGAAGCTTTCCCATCTCCTTCCAGATGGTTTCCATGTTTTTCATTAAATTCCCGGAGAACTCTATAAAGGTCTCCGATTTTGTACTTTCAATCAGGGAAAATGCTGTAGTGCATAGGGATTCTCTGGTCTCATCGTCCATGCTTTCCAGCCAGCTTCCCAAAGTAGTTTTCGTGTACTCACTAAGCTCATCCAGTTCTGAAGAGACCAGGCAATGCTTTTCCGCTTCCCAGGTCATAGCATCATGTTGCAAAATGCCCTTTGCCGTACTGTGAATCACATGTTGCTTTGCGGGATTGGACAGAAGTTGCCCGATAATAGAACTCTGAGGCGCAATGGTTATAATTTTCGGTAAAAGCTCCTGAAATTCCGGAGACTGAATCACTTCCTCTCGAAAGCCGGGGCCGTCATTATTATAAACTTGCATAATGCGTTCCTTGTGCTCTGGTTCACAAAAGGCTGCCGCATACATGGCGAAGTTTCCACCCTTCGAGTGTCCTCCCAAAATAAACTTTCCCTCTAAAGCTTTAGCTACCTTGTTGAAATAGTTCACCGCTTCCATGGAGCCTGCGGTTTCCGATTGGCAGCTCATGAGAAAATCTTCTCTCCAACCGGTAATGGTCTCATCCGTCCCTCGAAAAGAAACGTAGTGAGTGCCATCCGGAAGCAAAAAGCAAAGGGCGGCAAATTGCTTTACCGTGTCCTTGTCAAAATCCTTCACATAATACCCGACCTTTGTTTCCTGAAAACGCGCTCCCTCCATCATTTTTTGCAGCAATAGTGGCGCTCGCTCCGTGAACTGTCCTGCGGTCTTGATTTCTTCCATGGAATGCTTTTTCACAAAAAAATGCTCATACTGCTCTTTTAAATCGAAAAAGCCATCCCCTTTTTCCAGCAACTTCCCAAATTCGATATAAGACAAATAGGAAAATATGACATTGTCCACTTCATTAAAGGGGGACACCGATAAGGGAACATCATTTCTCCATGCCAAGTAATCCAGTAATTCCATGCTTTACACTCCTTTTTTTACTTTACTAACTCTATATTTAGCCGATTCCCAAGATTTCCGCAAGCTCCTTCGCTTTTTTTAACCGCAGTAGACTTCGCACCGCAGTTTGCAATTTCAAAAAGACCGGGCCACAGGGCATCTTCTTTCGAAATAGATCCTCTTTTAGCAGCTTCCCTTAAATATGCTCCATAATAAATGCAAATATCTAAAATTCTATTGATCCAGGCAGGCGGCTTTCCTGTTTTCACCGTTTTCACACCCGCATCTTTTATACATTCCCAAAGCATACCCCAGCAAATGCTTAGAAGCTCACTCTCCTTTTCCACGATGCGTACAAGCTTTACAGGACTGATTTCTTCATAGCTTAAGATCAGTCTTGTAATTTCTCTCACTATCTTTAAAGATAATGTTCCGGATTGAACCAATTCTTTAAACAAACTCTTTGCCCCGTAGATGCTATCTCCATCTTGAGCCAAAAGTGCTACTACAAAGCTTAAAAACAGTTTGGAATAGGGCGTAGCCTCCCCTTCCAAGGGAGATTTATTTCCTCCTCGCCAGTTTCTAAATTCGCTAACTACTATCTTTTCCTGAGCACTGTCATAGTGAAGCCACGCTACATTTTCCTCATCTATCAGTTCGCCATTTCGGTCTATCTTACCGGCAGAAACCTGTCCCTCATGAGCTAAAGCATATAACCATCCGGCAATGACCACCTGATAGGAACAGTCCGAATCCTCCGGCAAATCCAGGTCGAATTGAAAAAAACTTTTTCGTTTTTTTCTTAGTTCTATGGCCTTGACCCGAAAAAGTAACATGGTCTTCTATAAGTTCTTTTCCTTCCGGTAAAGGAAGCCATACTTTCTCAAAATCGGCGGGGGCGGGGAGCTCTACGGAAGCTATTGTTTTACTTTTTGATGTATTTTCTATAGTTCCTAACTTCTCAAGGATTTCTTTTTGCATAAGATACCGCCTTGGAGGAGCCGCTTTTTCCTGCCAAAATACGGATAGACTTCATTTCCAATGCTTCTTTGGGAGCAAGATTTTTTTCTACTGCAAGAACCACCTCATCCAGATAATCTCTTAAAAACTTTACAATCTCCGCTGTTCCGGCCAGGATTCTAGGCATCTTGAAGGCCTGCTCCACTGTGTCGCAGGCTGCCTTCCACACCAAACTCAGCATCCCCTCATTTGCCATAAAGTCCATGGCGGCAGCAAGATTTGCCAGGTTGGACAACTCCCCGCCGCTCCAATCCAGATAGGAAATATCTGCCAGCCCGGGAAGCAAAAGCCCTCTTTCCCAGGCTTCCCGGTTTGCCTTTAGCGCATCCTCCGCATTTTCATCACTGAGCCTTCCAAATACCGCAATCCAGTTCATCAGCACCCCCTTACTTAAGGGCTTTCTCCTTCTTGCCAGCTGTCGCAAAATGATGCCTTGTCCATGATAAACTTCAAAAATCTCTATGCACCGCCGTAAGAGAATAATCTCCCCAATTAGGAAAAATCGAAAACAGTGTGTTATGACTGTAAGACAGTCTATAAGGCAGTGCCTTAAGGCTTTCCGGCATTTTCAATTCCACCTTCCAATAGGGCGTTTCTCCCGGAAAGAAGTCCGGCTCTACATAGGGGTCTTGCAAGTAAGCTGCAATCAACTCCCCCAGTAAAATGGCCTTTCCCTCTTCATCCTGCAAAAATTCTCCGGAGGGAAGCTGGATTTTTAAGTCAAGCTCCTGTAGCTTTTTCCACGCATTTGCTTCTTTCTTCCTTGCATTTGCTTCTTTCTTCCTTGCATTTGCTTATATCTTCCTGTGAAAATGTCTCCATATCCAACCGTGTCAACGCAAGCTGTAAATCCGGCTCCATTACATAGGAGAATTTTTCTGCTTGGTACAGACTTAGTCGCTCCAGGAAATCCTCTATGGAAATGCTTAAGTCTTCAAAGCTTGGGGTGCTGAGTAAACAGGGCCATTGTCCCATGGTACGAAAAAGAAGCTCTCTTCGCATGGTTAAGAGTTCCCGATACTCTATCCTTACAATTTCTTTCTCCCCCTGCCAAAACCTCTGCCGGCTTTCCTCCACCGGCTTAGTTTCTATTCCTCTTGCCCATCTCCCCAGCGTCCATAAAGTTCCGGAATCACTATTAGGAATTCCCGCAAGACTTATTTTTTTGCCTCCTCAGGATTTTTTTGTATGCGATTTGATTTGCCAGGGCGAGAAACTGTTCAAAAAGAAGGTCTTCCACACACTCCTTTCTATCGGAAAGCAGAGCAACCATGTCGGTTAAGCTTTCCGCCGTTCCCTCTCCCAAGCTAAATCTTGGAACTCCCCAAAGCTTAGGGCTCTCTCTCCATAAGCCCTGCAATTCTTTTGTGCTCTCTTCCTGTTCCAACGCTAGCCCCCAGGACAGGGCCAATTTTTTTCTGCAAGACCGGCAATGCTCTTATCCTCATCCTGCAAATAAAGGAAAAGCCATTCTGCAAAAGTCATTGGCAGATTTTGGCTTCTCTCGCTTTTAAGACAGAATTTAAAAAGCATCTTCTTCGTTTTTCTTGACCTTAGCCGAAGTACAGGAAATCAAAAACCGGATACAGAAGCTCCTCGGAGATATTTTCTATAAGAACCGGGGCAAATCGCTCTAAAAAGAGGGCTCTCCCCAAGCCCCAGTAAGGGAATAAGATTTTTCCGCTCTATCCGTAAAAATCCTTTTCTACACAGCCAAGCTTATCCAAAAGCTCTACCCATGCTTTTCTGTCCCCCGGTCTTTTCGCAATGTACAGCGCATCAAAGATATACTCTTTCGCCGCTTCTTTACGGAGTAAATGCTTCTCTACGCCAAAGAAAAAGCAAATCGGGAAAGGGACCTGTTGCGGGCATATTCAGGAAAATTCCCTTTTCGATATGCTCTACAAATCTTCTGAGAATTTCTTCCTTCTCCAACGTAAAGCTATCATCGAAGAGATAATCCTTTTTTGCCCCCAGCAATATCACCGAAGAGGCCGCTGCCCAGTCCTTTATGTATTCCACAGATTCCGGAATAGGGAGATTCATCCTGTGCAGCAGTTTCAGGCAGAGCATACCAAGGACGGACAGGGAATGCTCCCATGCCCTCCTGTTACTGCTTTCGGTAGCGGAAATAAAATTCACTGCATAGTTCTCTCCCCTGTCCATAATTGCCTGAAGAGCAATTTCATCTCCCCGGCCTATCACATTTGCCGCCCTCTTCGCTTCCACGCCGATTCGAAGGGCAAAAACAGCAAGCTTTTTAAGATCAACATCTATAACCGGAGCAAAGCCGTAGCTGTTCTCGGATAATTGTTTGATTTGTACCCATTCTCCGGATTTAAGCCCGTCCCTTGCAATCCCTTGCTCTTCCTTCGTACCTATCCCGAGGCTTAAAAATATTTTCATAAGCCGTTTCCTCATACCCCTAAAGAACGATAGATTTCAACAGCTCTTTCCAGTTTGCTCGCCATGTTAAACTCCTTTTCTTAGCTTCACTGCCAAAATGTGCTTGCAAGGCCCCCTGCTGTTTTTATGCTTTAAATACCACGTACAAGTGCATTTTGCATTTTCCACTCCAGATCCTTCCGGGTAAATCACTCTGTAGTTTGTCTCCCCGACTTCACATACCAAAGGGAATCCTCCACAAAGACGGTGTCCTCCATGAGCTTTTTTTGCCGCCACCAGTCTCGGATTGTCCTTTAAGACTCTATCCGGGTCATCCGGAAGCTCTCTATGGAAAAAAATGCATTTTCATGGACATCAAAGCCCAGCTTTCCTGAAACGGCTAGCAGTTCCATGGCATCATGAACATTTTTCTTCTCCACGCCTAGGGATGCAGAGATTTTTTCAAGTTTAATTTTCGGCTCAAAATTCAGTTCATTATCAATTCTGTCGGCACATTCCAAAGTCTCTAAGTCTGAAAGTGCTTCCAGCAAAGCCCCTTCTCCGGAATAGCCTTCATAGCTCTTCGCCGTAAGGCTCAGGTTAATGCTTGCGCCGCTCATGCAGACCTCTATCATCATTTGCCCGGGAGCAACCCCTTCCGGAGCATAAAAGTTAATCCTGTTCACATGGCTCATGAGACGCTTCAGTGCGCTAAGCCGATGAAGACCACTGATATATACACTGTCTTTTTCTTCCCTAAGCTTTTAAAATTGCACCGGTTTTTGTAGGGCATAGCCATCCGGATTGTTCCTTTCCGGTAACAGGCGGAAGCCCTGCAATAAAAGGCCTTTGCCTGCATTCCTTCCAGGTGAAATTTGTATTTCATTTTTGATGAAGCACGGCGCAATTTCCCAGAGCTCGAATCCAGCGATCCGGCATTTCCACGGGGCGCTCTATTAGGATATCCGTAAGTATAGTTCCATCCGAAAGCTCCTTACTGTGTAAGCTCTTCCAGCCCTCATCGCCGATAAGAAACTTTAATTTATCTTCCTGCTTTAGTTTACAAAGGGCTTGTCTTAGTTTGACGCCTATATCCACATTGGTAGTACCGTAAAGAATTTCTCCATCCAAAGCACTTTGGAATATATCTATCCTTGCATAAACACCGTTACAAGCCGAAAAGCATTCCGCTCTAAGCCTATCCCCTGGGCAGTAAGTACCGGATCCTTCTGCGCAGCAGGCACATACTGAAAAATATCTGGTGCTCACAATATCCGCAAGGACCAAAAAGTCCTCCCGCGATAATCGCAGGATTCACGATTTCTCCATGAAAAAAACAAGGGATTTTTCCTCTATCCCTTTGGGGGTGAGGGCCGGCGCTATGGATAAAGCTAAATTGCCATCATACAGGCCGGATATGCTTTTTAAATTCTCTCATGCGATGCTCCTATCAGACAAAAAGGGGGATTCTGATTCGCTTTTTTTATGTCCGGTTTATTTTTCCGACCGGTTTATTTCTCTCATTTATTCTTGATTCATCTTTTATTGCGTTTTTAAAAAGGCCGTCCCCTACGGAATAGCCCTTTCATTTTTATCACATATTGAAGTTTTTCAGTGAATTTGAATATTACTTGAGGTTTTGCTTCTGACTCATTCTTCTTTTTTTGAAAATCAATCAACTGTATCCCTATAATCTGTTCCGGAATACTCTCTTCGCCTAAGTGTTACTCTCGAAACAAAGAACAAGCACTTTAGATGATTTTTGTTCCAATCTGCATTTTTTTCATCCAGAAAAATCTCAAAACAATTGACCATGCAATGACACGTATCTCTGCTTTCTGTTTTTTTATTTTTTTGTTTCTTTAAACATAGAGGTAAACCATGTTTTTTTACGCAAATCCCCATTTATTGAAATCTAAATGCAGCGCAAATCCCCATTCGTAAAAGTGCATTTTTTTGACGCAAATCCCCGTTTAAATACCTTCTTCTGTTACATGAGAATCTTTTTATGAATCTCTCTAACTAAGACGCACAGAAACATGAAATTGTGTAAATACAGTCTTCCTGTTCGCATGCACCATGCCTATAATGGAGGCAACAAGACGCCTTAAAGAAGATTCTTCTTCCTCGTCTTCCCGTAAAGAGCTGATGTCTGAGCTTTATATCAGCGAAGCAGATCTTGCTGCTGCAGGGGATGTGGTAATTGAATAAGGTGGCAGATTAACTATTTGGAAGATTTTTATCCGGACTCCGCTTTCCACTTGTATAACGAAATACAGCTAAGTGATATGGGACTGAAAAGGAATTATTCTGCCCAATTCTCAATTTTCAGAGCACTCACTCGGGAAAATTCTTTCACGTTATTCGTTACAACTGTATATCCAAGAGACTGCGCATGACCTGCAATCATCATATCGAGAGGGCCTATCGGCGTACCTTTTTTCTCCAAACCTGCTCTAATCTTTCCATAACAATCAGCCGCATCCACGCCAAAATCCAGAATCTCCATATTCGCCAGAAGCATAGACAGTGCTAATCTGTTTTTCTCCACGGCTATGCTCTTTTCTACACCATGCACCAATTCAGCATATGTGACTGATGATATTCACACATCCTCCGGATGAATAGTCTGTAATTTTTGAAATGCCTTTTCCGGCTTATGCTTTATTGCATAAATACAGATATTGGTGTTAAGCATATACCTCATAGCTCGTCACGCTCCTGTGCCGAATCTTTTGTTCTTCCATCCGCCATGAAATCATCTGAAAACATATCTATTGCTCTCATAAACGAATCCCAGTTATTTTCTTTTGGAAGTAGTATAACCACATCCCCTATCTTATTCACTACTACCTCATCTGATGAAAATCGACATTCCTTAGGAAGTCTGATTGCCTGACTTCTTCCATTTTTAAAAACCTTTGCAGTCATCATATAGATCACCTTCCTTTTTCTTATAGAATATACCATGATATATATCGCAATATATACCAAGTCAAGAAAAACCTTCTCAATAACTTCTTTGAGTAGATAAGCACAAAAGAGGAACTGCAAAAATTGCAGCTCCCCTTCATCTTCATAAGAAACTATTTGATTCACAGTGTTCAAAAGCTCTAACGAATTTGCTCTTCAACTTATCCTTAGCATTTTTATTTCTTCAAAATTTCATTAACGTTTTCCTTGGTATACACTACATTCGTTGCAATAACTTCCCTAGGAACAGACTGTCCGTAAATCAAATTAGAGCAAAGGTCTGCAGAAATCTTACCCTGATCCTCAGTTCCCTGGGAAACTGTTCCTGTCATACCACCGTTAACAATGGCATTCAATCCATCAGAGGTAGCATCTACACCATAAACTTTAATCTTATCTGTAAGTCCTGCCTCCTTAACTGCCTGCGCTGCACCAACTGCCATGCCGTCATTCTGAGCTACAACAGCCTGAATGTCGGAGGATGTAAGCCAGTTCTCAGTAAGGGTTAATGCCTTTGCGGTATCCCAGTCCGCACTGTCTGATGCAATTACCTTCACATCCGGATACCCTGCAAGAACAGAATCAAAGCCTTTAGAACGTCCAACCTGTCCGTCTGATCCCATTGGGCCGAGAAGCTCAACAATATTTCCCTTTCCGTCAAGGTCTTCCATAACCTTCTTCATTAATGCAGCACCTGTAGATTCATTATCTGCTCCAACAAATGTATCTGCAGCATTCTGATCACTAATTCTCTGGTTTAATATAACAACTTTTACACCGGCCTTCTCCGCATCCTTTACCGCTTTCACGATGCCGTCTGTAGATACCGGCTCGATGATGATTCCGTCTACGCCGAGTGTTACTGCCTGTTCAATCTGGCTCACCTGTGTTGCTACGTCATTCTTTCCATCATAGATTTTTGAAGGAATCTCCTGTGTAGCCAAGCTCTTCCGCTTCTTTTTTTGTACGGAAGAGGATAAAAGTCTTTACAAACTCATTGGTCATATGAGACATAAAGAGTGCCATAGACTTCTTTTTCCTCATTTTTCGCTCCGCTAAACTGCTCAGCTTTAGCATCCTTTACAACATCAGAAACTTCAAATTTGTCTATTCCATTAAATTCTGATTTGCTATTGTTCACTAAATCAGAATTTTATCTCTCTACCGTGGATTCAGATATGTAATCGGATTCTGTGCCGACTGGTTTAACTTCAGTCCGGCTATCGACTTTCCCAATGTAGAATGATTCATTCTCATCAAGCGGAAGCCCCTGTTCATATTCCTTCATCCACGAAGAATAATCTATTTTTCAGTTTTTCGGTGTCAGAACGATATCCTGTCTTGGAAGTCTGTCCTTTGCCTCTTTACATACAAACCACTCTGATGGCTTATATACGGCCACAATCAAAGAATTGTAAACACCGAAAACATACTCAACTATTTTTAACCTTTTCCTTTGATACTCTCCAAACACCACGAACAGCATCATATAATACCTTCTCATCCATACCTCTCTGATAGAGTCTGTTTATTTTGATGACAAGGATTTTTGTGCCTGATGTCTTTTTTTCTTCAAGCGGGGCGGCACCGTTTATTCTTTCATACTCATCAACTGATAATGCCTCTGCCGAATGATGTCCGGCAACAATGTTTGTAAGTCCCGCATTACTAACATAGTTGAATGCATTGATCAGTGATGCCTCTGCAGCAAACGCCTCTTCTTCAGTTAAGTTTGAATTTATAATTATCTTTTCAACTTCAAGTCCGGCATCCTTGATATCTGTGATAGTCTTCAGTTTTAACTTCTCACTATCTGGACTACCCAGGCTTTCTTTTTCATGCTCAAACACTCTGTTTTTCGTGCCTTTTCCAATATAGAAGATTTGCTTTGTGCGTGGATCTATGAGTCCGTACACATAATAATCTCCAAGTGAAAGGAGGCTCTTCTCTGAAAAATCTATCCGTAGAACTCACCACCTATTCGTTGCTTGTTTTTATCTGCTCTCCATCCGGGAAGATAAATGACTGCTCAAAGGTTACACCCATGACATCAGCTATCAGCTTTAACTCCTCAAGAGTCACAGTATCTCGTTTCAGTTTCTTGCCAAAGTTCTGTGGAGTCTGACCTATCCGTCTGGCAAGTTCTGAAAGACTTATATTCTTTTTATTACATAATTCTTTTAATCATATCGGATGTCTTCATCATAGTCTTCCATGTCTAAAACGCACCTCAACTTAATATATTATAAATCATTTTGGTTGATATTTTCAATCACGGCACAGTTCCACTCTGTAAATTTTCTATGAACGACAAAAACACCCTGCTTTGCTGTAAGGTGTTGATGCAATAGTTCCTATTCAATTATCTTTTGAGTTTAACAGTCATGCCGGATTTAAATTCGAAGCTTAATTTATCATCATAAACTGGAATTTGTTTGTACAATGTTCAAGATATAACTGTTATTATGTCTTGATTAGAGTACAAACTCATATAGGAGGAACTTCCTCAGTACTCCAATATCAACATATGTGATTTCAACCTTATCCACATACTTAAATCCAAACGACATATACATTTTCTGTGGAATATCATTTCCCTCTATGCAATCAAGACGAATTGATTTAAGGTTTCTTTCCCTTGCTGTGTCTATTGCGTGTTGAACTAACTGCTTCGAGTATCCACGACCTCCATATTCCGGAAGGACACGCAAGGCATGAAGAACTACTGTCTCGTTATCATTTGCATCAATAAGCCATTTAACTGCGTGATACGCCTCATCACGATCATGATTCATAATATACGCCGCAACAATTCGACCATCTTCAATACCGATAAACTGATTTCTCTCTTTGATTGCATCTTTGATCATTTCATCTGGAGGAAACCACCTTTATCTCCCTCCGGCAGAAAATCTTTTTCCGCTCAAAACTTTACACATACCGTCATAAAACTGTCGCAATTCTATAAAAATTTTTTTCTCTTCTGCATATCTGATAATCATAGAAATCTATCCCTCCAACTTCCGATTTGTTGCACAATTATCGTATTCAAATTATACTATAAACCTTGTGAACAATTCTACCGCAGCTTTGGACTATGATGGGGTATACTTATTGTCAGTTAGCGAGCTTCAAAAAAATACACCTTGATAAAGATCCTCAACTTTTCAATTATCTTATTATCATTTTTTTATGTCATATCAAAATTTTTATAATAAACAGTAAGAATATTTTTATTTTTCTCCCATAAAAAAAGGTGCTGCACCTCATTGCAATCACCTCTGTAATTATACTTTCTATTCATTGAAAATTTCTGTCCATTACAGCAGTTCTACCTCATAGCTCATCACGCTCCTGGGAAGGTTCTTTGCCAAAAATGATTAACGCCTGATCATCGAGGTGATGGCCAGGCGTTTTGTTCCTTTTACTCCTGAATACATTTTTCAAGTTCCCGGCAGTAATTATTCTTATCTTTCGTCATCATTCGGCAATGGTCGTAGCCTTCCCATACCTTCATTTTTGGCAAGCGGATAGGTCTTGGGAATCATCTTCTTTGCGTTTTTATAATCAAAATCCTTATCTCCGTACGCAAAGACGCATTTCCTCTGAACATCACCGGAAAGCGGCGGCAATTCCACGAATGCACAGTCGTGAACGATGTTTCGGATACTCTCCTCATTCATTGATATAAAATGTTTTGCCAGAAGCGGGGCGGCCTCTTCTCCAAACATGGAGGACATCTTCTTCACACTAAGCTCCGGATCTGCAACAGCTTTCTTATGTTTATGCAGAAACACCATGCGGAGAATCCACTCCATCAGCTTTGCGTTAGTGTAGAAACTGCTTCCCTCAAAAAATAGATGGTTGAATGCAATATCATCATATTTGAGAAGCTGTAGAAGAACCACCCCACCCAGTGAAGCTCCGTATCCGAGAGAGAGCTCCGTGATATTTTTTTCAGCCAAATACTCATGGATCTGTTTTGCCTCGTCAGCAGCACTTTTATAAGTATCCTTATCGGCATCGCCGTGCGCTGAGAGATCCGGTGCGAGATAACGGTATTCCTCTCCAATGATGTCAGCAATAAATGTCTTCATACCGTTTGCTGACGAAAGCATCGGATGAATCAGAAGAATCACGTCCTCTTTTTCGTTATTCCAATCATGCATTATCATTTTCGAAATACCTCACAAGGAATCCCATAGTTATTTGAATTCATTTCTGTATTATATTCCAATATCATACTGTTTTTACATTAACAAATTCATTTTTCTTGGTTTTTACAGTAAAAATACACACAATAATTATTGGTGTGTATTTTTTTACTACTATAGTTCTTTATTTTTTTCTTTTTAATAGCGCTATAATTAAAGCCAAACTACACACAAAACAATATTGTGTGTATAAATACTTTAAGGAGTTTATCATGATACTTTCCTATCAAGAATGCCTCGATAAATATGGCAGTGATTACAAGTTAAAAAAAGAACTTTCCGACGGAAAACTTTTCATGGAAGAAAAAGGATTGTACTCCACTAAGCGAAATGCCACCGAGCTGGATCTTATTATGAAAAAATATCCTAGAGCAGTCTGTACCGGATATAGTGCATTTTATTATCATGCTTTAACAGATGTTATTCCGGAGCATTATTATCTTGCAACAATTAGAACAGACACACGAATCCGAGATACTCGTATAAAACAATCCTATGTTAAAGAAGAACTCTTTAGAGCAGGTATCGATACGCTTAAATACAACAGTTCAACAATACGAATTTATAACTGTGAACGAATGTTAATTGAGCTCCTTCGATTCCGCTCCAAATTACCTATGGATTATTATAAGGAGATTATTCGAAATTATAGAAAGTTATCCTCAAAAATGGATTTTAACCTAGTGGAAGACTATGCCTTAAACTTCCGAAATACTTCAAGTCTGATGGATATGGTACAAAGGGAGGTGCTTTAAATTGAATTTGTACAACGAAATCAAGAAGATAAAAGAACGGGGTTACAACGAAGCCAGTGCTCAATCAAAGCTGGGACAAGATATTATTTTTAAAGGCTATCCATGACAGCGGAATGGCCAAAAGTACTACCATCAAGGGTGGAGTAGTCATGAGAAGCCTCTCAAACAATTCTCGAAGAGCAACCCAAGATCTCGACCTTGATTTTATTTGCTATTCTATCGGCGAAGAATCTATACGGAAATTTGTAGAACAATTAAATTGCATTAAAGGACTTACAATTAAACTTACCGGCAATATCACAGAATTAAATCATCAAGATTATAAGGGAAAGCGTATCACCATTTCTCTTGTAGATACCGAAGAAACAACCATATCCTTAAAGATGGATATCGGTGTACAGAGGATCTCTCCATGAAACAGGACGAGTATACCTTTGTACTTGATTTTCAGGAGGATACTATAAAACTACTGGTTAATTCTCCCTACACAAATATTTTTTTAGAAAAGCTTAAATCTATACTGCGTTTTTGGAAGCCAAAATACTCGATATAAGGATATATTTGATATTTGCTATTTAAGTGATTTTATTAAAATAGAGCAGTTAAATAGTTTTATGCCCAAATACATTTTATGATGATCCTACATTACATATATCTTCTAAAGACGATATATTAAATCGTATCCATCGTATATTCCATAACTCACAATATTTAAAACAATTTACAAAAAAATCCGAAAAGAACTGGCTTGATATAACCACCGAAGATGCTATAGATAAAATTCTAAAATGTCTTCAAAAATTAGATTAACGAAGAGGAAATGCAAATCTTTCTGTCTCTCTTCTTAATTCTGATTTCTTGATTTTTTTAATAATATCTAATATGCTAAAACAATCTTTATAGAATATTTTTTTGCCAAGTTTATACATTAAGGGATTGAGGTTGGCTATGAAAAAGATTGAACCGCCCTACAGCCTTGATTTACAAGGGTGTAGGGCGGTTTTTATCAATACGTTTTTCCTATAAGCCAACTCTTAATACAACTTCGCTCCTGCCGGAATATGGTTATCTACCATCAGCAAGTGCAATTCTTCCTCATCACTATCCTTCTTCTGGTTAATGGCGGAAAGTAGCATACCGCAGGACTCTACTCCCATCATTGCTCTTGGGGGAAGGTTTGTGATGGCAATCAAAAGTCTTTCCAATCAGCTCTTCCGGCTCGTAGTATGCATGAATTCCGGAAAGGATCGTTCTGTCGCTACCGCTTCCGTCATCCAAGGTAAACTGTAAAAAGCTTCTTACTCTTTGGAACAGGAACACAATCCTTTACCTTTACCGCACGGAAGTCAGATTTGCTGAAGGTCTCGAAATCCACAGTCTCCTCAAACAATGGCTCGATTTTCACATTGCTGAAATCAATCTTATTATTTGGAGTAAAGAAACCGGTGTTGGCATTTCCTACCTCACCCTCTTCTCCCTGCTTTCCCTCATCCTTCTTCTCCAAGGACTTCATTGTGGGGAAGAGCAGTACGTCACGGATAGATGCCGCATCGGTAAGAAGCATGACTAGACGGTCAATACCGTAACCGATTCCTCCTGTAGGAGGCATTCCGATTTCCATTGCATGCAGGAAGTCTTCGTCGGTGTGGTTTGCTTCTTCATCTCCCGCATCCGCCAGAGCATCCTGCGCCTTGAAACGTTCTCTCTGGTCGATAGGATCGTTTAGCTCGGAATAAGCATTGGCCATCTCTCTTCCATAGATAAAGAGCTCAAAACGCTCTACCTTGGAAGGATCGGAAGGCTTCTTCTTGGTAAGGGGAGAAATCTCCACCGGATGATCCATAATAAAGGTTGGCTGTACCAGCTTCTCCTCACAGTATTCCTCGAAGAAGAGGTTTTCAATATCTCCGATGCCATGGTGCTCTTCGTAGGCAATCTCTTTTTCCTTCGCCAAAGCTCTAGCCTCTTCCAAGGTCTTAATCTGATCAAAGTCAATGCCTGCATATTCCTTGATAGCTTCGGTCATGGTCAAGCGACGGAAAGGACTCTCCAAATCAATGGGAGTTCCCTGGTAGCTGATGTGCAGAGTGCCGCAAACCTTTTCTGCAAGGTAACGGAACATGGACTCGGTCAGCTCCATCATTCCCTCATAGTCTGTATAAGCCTGATACAGCTCCATTAAGGTAAATTCCGGATTATGTCTGGTGTCGATTCCCTCATTACGGAATACTCTTCCAATCTCGTAAACTCTTTCCATTCCACCAATAATCAGACGCTTTAAGTAAAGCTCTAAGGAAATACGAAGCTTAACATCTTCATTTAAGGCATTGTAATGGGTTTCGAAGGGGCGAGCTGCTGCACCGCCGGCATTTTCCACCAGCATAGGAGTCTCCACCTCCAAGAAATCTCTTCCGGCAAGGAAGTTACGGATTTCCCGAAGAATCTGAGAACGCTTCATGAAAACGGTACGACTGTCCTCATTCATAATCAGGTCTACATAACGCTGACGATAACGGGTGTCGGTATCGGTTAAACCGTGGAACTTCTCAGGAAGTGGGTATAGGGACTTGGAAAGCAGGGTAATCTTCTCTCCGTGAACGGAAATCTCTCCCATCTGGGTTTCGAAAACATAACCTCTAACTTCCACGATGTCGCCAAGGTCCAGCTTCTTAAACTTCTTATATTCTTCTTCCCCAAGACTTTCCCGGCTTACATAAACCTGGATTCTGCCGTCTCTATCCTGCAAATGCATAAAGCTGGCCTTACCCATGACACGCTTGGATAAAATACGTCCTGCAATCACAACCTGCTGATTCTCTAAGCTCTTGAAATTCTCTTTGATCTCAGTAGAATGATGGGTCTGTTCAGCTTTGGTAATTTCAAACGGATCTTCCTTAGCTGCCTGATACTCTGCCAACTTATCATATCTGGCCTTCAAAATGTGGTTCATGTCCACCGGTGCATTTCCCTTTTGCTTTTCCTGCTCTCCCATCCTTCTATCCTTTCTTTACACTGTTCTGTTGCTACTTATTATACTTTCACTGAATTATCCCTTTATAGAAGCATACCTTCTTTGAGACAATTATTTTGAATTATTCTACTCTAAACGGCTCTTTACTGAACTATTCTTCGTTGGATTTTTCCACGGAAAGCACCTTATATTCCAAAACTCCAGCCTGGGTCTCTACGGTAACCTCATCTCCAACCCTGTGACGCAATAAAGCCATACCTACCGGAGATTCGTTGGAAATCTTTCCCTGTAAAGAGTTTGCCTCTGTGGAACCTACAATCATGTATTCCACTTCTTCGTCAAATTCCTTGTCGAACAGCTTTACCTTACATCCGATATTAATGGTGCCTTCTTCCGCATCATCTACTACTTCCGCATTTTTCAACAAGGACTCGATGGCAACGATTCTTTCTTCGATTTCTCTCTGCTCATCTTTTGCTGCATCATACTCAGCATTCTCAGACAAATCTCCCTGTTCCCGGGCTTCCTTAATCTTTTCTGCAATCTCTTGTCTCTTATTCACCTTTAAATTATGAAGTTCACTCTCCAACTTATTTAATCCTGCCCTGGTAAGGAGGTTTTTCTTTTCTTCAGCCACCTGCTATCCTGCCCTTTCTCTAAAACTGCAAGGACGGCTTCTGGAAGACCCAGAAGCCGTTTCATCCAATGATTCGATGTAGTATTCTAGCAACGGAAGCTTGAGAAGTCAATGTTTTTTTCCACATTTTATGCCCTTTTTTTCGGGCTTTTTTTACTCCTCTTCTTCCTCTCTTTTCTTCCTACTGTTTTTTTAAAAAAATCTTTTTTTATTTTTTTGAAAAAAATGCTAAGCTTTCTCCACTTTAAAAGGAAGCGCAAAAACTGCAGTTTCCGCCCTTCCTTTTACCACGCAAAACATAAATACTACATAAGATATGGAATATCCATTTCCTATATCTAAGCTTCTGTTTTTATCTTCTTTCTTATACGCGATTCTGATGCATCATAGTAAGGAGGATTATAATAAGCTCTTGAACAGTTCCTGAATATCCTCCAGCTTAGGATCTCTTGGATTTCCGGGTCTGCAGGCATCGTCCATAGCAGACTGGGATAAGAAATCCACGTCCTCAGGTTTTACAATGTTCTTTAAATCCTTAGGAATACCTACATCCTCAGCCAGCTTCTTTACCGCATCAATAGCAGCCTTCTGGTATTCTTCCTTACTCATATTTTTCTGTTCCGAAACTCCCATAGCCTTTGCCACCGCTCTAAGCTTTTCTCCTACTGCATCCTTATTGTATTCCATAACAGTAGGAAGAATGATGGCATTTGCTACACCATGAGGAGTATCATATAGTGCTCCCAGGCCGTGAGCCATAGAGTGTACAATACCCAATCCGCAGTTGGAGAATCCCATTCCGGTAAGATACTGTCCTAAGGCCATCCCCTCTCTTCCTTCAGGGGTATTTTCCACTGCCCCCCGAAGGGACTGTGCAATCAGCTCAATAGCCTTTAAGTTAAACATATCGGTAATGGTATTTTGCCCCCTTAGTGGTATAGCCTTCAATAGCGTGGGTCAGCGCATCCATTCCGGTGGATGCGGTAAGTCCCTTTGGCATGCTGGACATCATATCCGGATCCACGAAAGCCACCACAGGAATATCATGGGGATCTACGCAGACAAACTTTCTCTTCTTTTCCACGTCGGTAATAACGTAGTTAATGGTTACCTCTGCTGCAGTTCCTGCTGTTGTGGGAATAGCAAAAATAGGTACTGAAGGCTTTGTTGTTGCAGACAGTCCCTCTAGGCTTCTTACATCCTCAAAGGCAGGGTTGGTAATGATAATGCCGATAGCCTTGGAGGTATCCATGGAAGATCCTCCACCGATAGCAATGATATAGTCTGCACCGGATTTCTTAAAGGCAGCTACGCCGCCCTGTACATTTTCAATGGTAGGATTTGCTTTTGATCTCGGAATAGATTTCATAGGGAAGCGCTTCCTTATCCAGTAAATCTGTCACCTTCTTGGTCACATTAAACTTAATCAAATCCGGATCGGAGCAAATGAAGGCCTTCTTAAAGCCGCGACGCTTTGCTTCCTCTGTGACACTCAAGATTGCTCCCTTTCCATGATAGGATACTTCATTCAGTACAACTTTGTTTGCCATATTATCCTCCTAATGAAATAAATAAACTCTCTTTGCTCTTCATTGTTTTATCTTTTTGCTTTTATCTTTCGACTTTATCTGTTTATCTCTTTTACACGACTCCCTTTTGCAACATAATATTGCCGTAGAGAGCCTTTTCCGATGTCGCAATAATCAAATAGCAGGTCTTTGCCTCTTCATAAAAAGCAAAACGCTCAATACTGCCAATGGCTTTTTCTCTGGAATCATACTTTGTCACAATAGTCTTAAACTCATCCCAGATAGGGGTAGCCACCTGATCTCCCGGTACCTTTTCCATGATTTTCACAGGGCTTTCCGTGTAAGTGTCCAAGGGAAAGAGCTGTAAAATCCCATCCAGAATTTCACAAACTCCATGACCGTCCATGCGAATCACATGGGCGTTTGCACCTACGGAATGGGAGGGAAAATTCCCATCCGCAATCAGGACTCTATCTGAATGTCCCATCTCACATAAACGCTTTTAAAAAGTTCCGGGGAAAGAATTGCAGGAATTCCTTTTAACATCTTTTTCCTCCTCGTATTTTTTTATAGGGGCTGTAAAAAAATCAAAATAAGAAATATATTTTCGGCAATATAGGGGCTAAATGAGGGGTAGTCTGAGCCCGTCGGTACTTGCGAAAAAAACAAGAGAATCGAAATTTTTCACTTAGTATCCGCTACGTGGCGAAGCTAGCGAAAGCGTGCCCCAAAATTAGACCTATATTGCTTAGAAAACTATTTTGATTTTTTACAGCCCCTTTCACTGCAGATTTCTATCTTGAAAATCCGCCCTATTCCATTGTTAAAGAATGTACTATTTACCTTTGCTTTGAATTACTCGTAAAGACATGGAGCAATCTTTGCATCTTCCATATTGTCCTTGTTGTACCAAAGAGCACCGGTATCCACATCAGATACGCTCTCTCCATTTGCTGCCTTTACTGCCAGCTCAACAGCCTTGTATCCGATTTGTACAGGATCCTGTGTTACAGAACCTGCAAATAAACCGTCTCTGATAGCCTGTAACTGCTTGCTTCCCTGCGTCAAAGCCTACTGCTACAACCTTGCCGTCACCAATTTTGTCCAAACCTTCATTTTGCAGTAATGATAGCATTTGCCGCAAACTCGTTGGAACCGTAGATAGCAATAAGGTCGGACTTCTCTAAGATAGCGGAAGCAACTGCTGCTGCGTCTGCGTCCTTAACCTCTGCAGGGATACCTACGTCGATGATAACCTTTGCGCCGGACTTTTCCTTCTTTAAGCTGTCGTGTCCTTCTACGGAAACCTTATCTGCTCCGATAAGCTCTGTCATAGCTTCTACGAATCCCTTTGTTCTTTCTACGATGGACTGAGAGTTGGACTCCTGTGCCACTACACCGATTCTAACGGTCTCACTTGCGCCTTCAATCTTGTCCTTGATTAAAGCATAGGTTTCCTTTGCAGCAAGCTTTCCTGCTTCATAGTTGTTGGTGGAAGCATTTGCCTTGATAGCACCTTCCGGAGCATCAGGTACACCGGAGTCAAATCCGATAATGGAATTCCCTTATCCATAGCGTTCTGGATGGATCCAATAGCAGCATGAGTATCCAATGCTGCAAGACAGATTGCAGTAGGTTGCTGAGCGATAGCTGCATCCAAGTACTCAACCTGCTGTGCAATAGCAGACTCATTGTCCGGTCCCTGGAAGGAAACTTCTACACCATATTCTTTTCCTGCCTGCATTGCTCCCTTTTCTACAGCCTTCCAGAACTGGTGCTGGAAGCCCTTAGCAATGACGTTAATCTTCTTACCTTCTCCGTCCATCTTTGTTTCCACGCTTTCAGCATTTTGCTCAGCTGCAGAGCTTCCTGCTGCTGCAGTAGTTCCCTCGGACTTTGCGGAAGAACCTCCACATGCTGCCAGAGACAGGGCCATCATTCCCGCCAGTGCAACCGCCATAATTCTTTTTTTCATCTTTCTTTCCTCCTTATACCTTTCTTTTTTTCTATTTAAGATATCCATATACACAGCGAATACTAAGATGATTCCTGTGATAAAGAGCTGATAATGGGACTGTACCCCGATATAGGGGAAACCGATTTTCAATACAGTCATAATGAAACACACCGATGATGGTTCCTAAGATGGAGCCTACTCCTCCGGAAAGGGAGGTTCCACCGATTACTACACCGGCAATGGCATCCAACTCAAAACCGTTTCCTGTATTAGGCTGAGCGGTGGAGAATACTGCCACATAAGCAATTCCTGCCAATGCTGCAAAGAAGCCGGAAAATACATAGGCCAAAAGTTTCATATTTTTTTACGTTGATACCGGAAAGTCTGGTAGCTTCCTTGTTAGAACCAATGGATAAAATATATCTTCCGGTTCTTGTCTTGTTTAAGACTACTGCCATAACGGCTGCACAGAAAGCCAAAAGTAAAAATCCTGTAGGGAAATTCTTTGGTAAAAGACCTCCATCCTTAGTCACCATAAAAGATCTCTCTAAACCAAGCGCCCTCCGCAGAACCTTGAGGGAAGGAGATGGTCTTTGTCTTGGAAACGATGGAGCCCAATCCTCTGGATACCATCATGGTTCCCAGGGTTGCGATAAAAGCCGGAAGTTCCAAACGGAAACCAAAATTCCGTTAATCAATCCAAACAAAGAACCACAAAGTAGAATCACCAACAATACCAATGGCATTGGCAGACCGTTTTTCCATGAGTGTTCCACCTATTAAGGCACAGCAGATGGCTACCGTTCCGATAGATAAGTCAATTCCTCCTGTGGAAATAACAAAGGTAACACCGATCGCCATGAATGCTACATAGTAGGCAGACTTGGAAATGTTGGTAAAGGTCGTTCCCTGTAAGAACTTGTCTGTCAGTAGTGAGAAAACAACACATATAATGACTAGGGCAGCTACCACCACTGCCTGTTGGTTTGAAAATAACTTTTTAATCTTCACCTTTATTCCCCCTGTCTATTCGTAGCACAAGTCATAATGGCTTCCTGGTTGACTTCTGCAATATCCAAGCAACCTGTCACCCTGCCTTCGCACATAACGATGATTCTGTCGCTCATTCTTAAAATCTCAGGCAGCTCCGAAGAGATCATGATAATGGACTTTCCTTCGGAAACCAATCTTTCCATCAGCTCATAGATTTCGCTCTTGGCTCCCACGTCAATTCCTCTGGTAGGCTCATCAAAGATTAAAATTTCCGAATCCTTTAACAGCCACTTGGCAATAACCACCTTTTGCTGATTTCCGCCGGATAACTTTTTTTGATGATTTGGCTAACACTCGGCGTCTTGGTTCTCAATTCTTCCACGTACTTTTCACTTCGTTCCTTACACTTCTTCTCATCAATGAAGAAGCCCTTTTGGAACTTTTCCAGAGAAGCCAGACAGGTATTTTCCTCAACGGTCTTATCCACCAACAGTCCGTATCTCTTTCTATCCTCGGACAGATAGCCGATTCCTGCCTTTACCGCATCCTCTGTGCTCTGAATATCCACTTCCTTACCGTGAATATAAAATTTTTTTCCGGAATCTCTCTTATCCGCACCGAACAAAAGTCTTGCCACCTCTGTTCGTCCTGCACCCATCAGTCCTGAGAATCCCAGGATTTCTCCCTTATGGAGCTCGAAGGAAACATCTTTTACGGCCTTACCACGGCTTAAATGCTCACATTTTAGGGACTACTTCCGCCCCTTCCTTCACCGCCGACTCAGTCTTTTGGATCCATAAAGACGGTTCTTCCCACCATCATTTTGATGATATCGTCCTTGGTGCATTCCTTGGTTACCAGGCTTCCCACATACTCTCCGTCTCGCATAACCGTTACTTTGTCGGAGATGACATTGATCTCATCCATTCTATGGGAGATGTAAATGATGCCGGTTCCCTTTTCCCGTAAATCCCTGAATAACCTTGAAAAGCTCTTCAATCTCGGAGGTACTTAATGCTGCGGTAGGTTCATCGAAAAACAATGACCTTGGCCTGTGTAGAAATCGCTTTGGCAATTTCTACCATCTGCTGCTTTCCTACGGTAAGTTCTCCGATTTTTTTGCACTTGGCTTAATGTGTACATTCAGCTTTTTAAAAAGCTCTTCCGCATCTCTTTCCATCTTCTTATCATCGATAAAGAAGCCGCTCATTCGTTCCTGACCGATGAAAAGATTTTTGTGCCACCGTCAAATCATTCATCATATTCAATTCCTGATGGACAATAGCGATTCCTGCTGCTTCCGACTCGGAAACGGATTTATATTCCACTTCTTTTCCTTCAAAGTGAATGCTTCCCTCGTCCTTGGAATAGATTCCTGTTAATATCTTCATGAGGGTGGATTTTCCTGCTCCATTTTCCCCCATCAGAGCTACTACCTCTCCCTTATTTAATTCCAACTCGGCATTCTTAAGTGCTGCAACTCCGGAGAAAGATTTTTTGATATTTTTCATTGATAACAAAGCTTCCATAAAATCTCCTCCTTAGTCTTTTTTCGTGCTCACTCTCTGCCCGTAGGACTTGAATTTTTCAGCCATGAGGGTCATTTCCTCATGGGGTAGAATCACCGGTTCTCCAATCGCCTTAGCCTTGGTATATACCTCCGAGCAATACTCGATTTCTTCGATAATGTTAAAGGCGTTGAGTAAGTCGTTGGCTCCTGCCAAAATTCCGTGATTGGCAAGGATAACCGCCTTTCTATCCTTCATGGCTTCAAAGGCATTTTCCGCAAGCTCCTTACTGCCGTAAGTAGCATACTTTGCCACCCGAACTGTTTCTCCTGCCACAGCAATCATGTAGTGGGTTGCCGGCAAATCCTCTCTTAAACAAGCCAGCACGGTTGCGTACATGGTGTGGGCATGAATCACCGCATCAATATCATCTCTGTACTTATAAGGCATGATGTGCATGGCCCACTCGGAGGAAGGAACTCTCTTTCCCTCTACCGTATTCCCATCCAGGTCAATGATAACAATGTCCTCAGGCTGAATCTCGAAAAAATCGATTCCGGAGGGGGTGATGGCTACATTTCCTGTAGCTCTGTCAAAAATACTAAGGTTCCCCCCTGTTCCCTTGGTAAGTCCCGCTTCTACCAATTTCTTTCCGTACTCAATAAGAAGCAGTCTTTCCTTTTCCATTAACATAAGTCTTCCTCTTTTCTTACCAATTCTCTAAGAAGTTTTATCCACCATTTTCTTGCCAATAGAAGAAAACTTCTATGATTTTTAAGCCCCGGCTCCCCTATACGGGGAGCCTTCAGCATTTTCCTACTTATACAAAGGTCCGTAGTAAGCGCAGGCTCTATAATCCTGTCCCTCTAAATCCGCTGTACCGAAGCCGTTGAAGGAGTGAGGTCTGAAGATTCTTCCCTCTTCCACATTATGGAAGGCTACAGGTATTCTCAGCATGGAAGCTAAGGTCAAAAGTCTGTCTCCCACATGACCTTCTACGGTAGCACCATGGTTTGCGCCCCATCTTGCCATTACGTTATATACGGAATCTGCCGCTCCAACCCCAATCTTTGGGGCAAACCAGGTGGTTGGCCAGGTCTTACTGGTTCTCTCATCCAAAATCTTATGAACTTCATCCTCCAGTACACAGGTATGTCCTTCAATCACCTGTAAGGTTGGGCCAACGCCTTCTACCATGTTCACACGAATCATGGTTACAGGCATCTCTGCCGCTGTCTTAAAGTGGGAGGAGAATCCACCGCCTCTAAAATACTCGTAGTCCGCTCTGCACCAATCGGTAGCTTCGCAACAAGCCTTGATATCTTCTTCGGTAAGATTCCACCATTCCTTCATGGTGCCCTTTCCGTTTGCATCCTTTGCCGCCGCACTGGCATCCAAGCAGCTTGCCCCGGAGTTAATCAGGTGGATAATTCCATTCTTTGCGTAGCCGCTAAGCTCCTTACCGCTGACTCTCTTTACCGCATCCGGAGACCAGTAGGTTCTTACATCGGAGAAGATGGGAGCCTTTTCCTGTGGAAAGCCATCCAAACATCATTGCCACACCGTTTAAGGTATCGTTCTCTGTGGCAAAGGGGTGGGCATCTTCTTTCCGTTCCAGTTAAAGCCGGAGGCCATGATTGCCTCGGTAAAGTCCGCATTGGGAAGCCAGTCTGTCCACATTCTCTGTCCCTGGAATCCGCCTGCAATAGCATTTCTTCCCAGAGCCTCTTCATGCCAGCCAAGGGCACTTAACTTTGGATTTCCGTAGAGAATATCTCTGACAATCAGCACATGCTTTACACAGAACTCCCACTGCTTGTCATCCGGAATAAATCTGGACTTGGTGATAACTTCGGGGAAATTCTTTCCGGCATTGATGTCCATACCTTCCTTACAGTATTCCTTTACCCAAGCCAATGCCTTCTCATATTCTTCATGGTCATAGATTTCCAGATTGATTCTGCGAAGAACCTCTGTCATATCTACCCATTCTGTTCTCATGCCCAAATACTTTTGCAGGAAGTCTACATTTACCACACTACCTGCGATACCCATGGATACCGCACCGATGTTTACATAGGATTTATTCTTCATAATTCCTACGGCAACCGCAGCTCTGGCAAAAATCCAAAAATCTTCTTCTGCACATCTTCGGTAATGCTGGTTTCGTCCTTGTCCTGCACTTCGGTTCCATAGATGGAAAAGGCAGGAAGACCTCTTTGTGCATAAGCCGCCATAACTGCTGCCAGATATACGGCTCCCGGTCTTTCTGTTCCGTTAAAGCCCCAAACCGCCTTAATGGTATTGGGATTTAAGTCCATAGTCTCTGTTCCGTAGCACCAGCAGGGAGTAACCGTCAGGGTTCCCACTACATTTTCCTTGGAAAAAAATACTCTTCGCAGATAGCGGCCTCTCCACCACCGCCGATGGTTGTGGGAGAAATCACTACCTCCACAGGCTCTCCGTCAGGATAACGAAGATTATCAGAGATAAGCTGTGCAGCTCTCTTCGCCATGTTCATGGTTTGTTCTTCTAAAGACTCTCTTACGCCACCCCATCTTCCGTCAATGGTGGGTCTAATGCCGATTCTTGGATGATTCATATTGCCTCCTTTATAGTTAAAACACTCTATTACCTTAGATTCTCTTGTCAGAAAGAATACTCCCGAATTTCCGATGCCTCGTAAATCAGCCTTCTTCCCTCTTCCAAACTTCCAATCTCCCCTTCTTTTTGTAAAAGCAGGAGAATATTTCCCAGGGCGGAACTTTCATAAGGTCCTGCCTTGACCTTTAGCCTTTAAGTTCTTGGCTATCTTTTTCCGCCAGGTACTCTGACCTTGCCCCTCCTCCAATCATCTGAAGTTTGGAGAAAGTCTTGCCTAAAATGCTCTCTATATCCTCTTTCACTTCTCTGTATTTTTTTCCACCATGCTGGCATAAATCAGAGTAAAGTAGGAAAAGTCATCCTTAGGTGGCTGTCCACCCTTAGCTAAAAGATAAGCATCAATTTCTTGCTTTACCTTTATGCCCTCTCTTCCAAAAACTTCTGCGTCCATATCCAGTAGACTTTCGGGCTCAGCATCTTTTTTTGTACAAAGGCTGTAATCTCAGAAAAAGCAATCTTTCTTTCCCAGTCTTCCTTCCAACTCCTCCTTGTACTTTTCCAACAGATACAGTCCTGTAATATTTTTAAAGAAAAGAGTTTCCGACTGATAACTAAGCTCATTGGTAAGATTCCTCTCATAGGCTTCTTTACTGACCAATGCCTTCTCTACAGAAGTTCCAATCAAGGACCAGGTGCCGCAACTTAGGAACAAGGACGGATTCTCTGCATCTCTTTCCGTCATCAAAAGGGCACTGGCTGTATCGTGTCCGCAAACCGGAATCACGTCTATGGATAAGCTTCTAAGTCTCTCCAGCCTTGCATTCTTGGTATTTCCTTCCATTCTCCTGCTCGAACAATTTTGGGAACCAGCTCCTTCCTTTAATTGAAGTTTGGAAAATAGATGGTCGGAAACGGCCTTCTTCGATAAATCGTATAAACCTGTTGTGGACCAAATACTTTCCTCTCCAATCTTTTCTCCTGTCAAAAGGTAGAAAAGCAGATCCGGAATCATTAAGAGCTTATCAGCCTTCTCATAAACTTCCGCTTCCAAGTTCTTTAAGGCCAGCAGCTGATAGACTGTATTGATGGTCATAATCTGATTTCCGCTGTTTTTGGAAAAAGCTCAAATTCCTCCATTAGGGCCTTGGCCTCTTCTCTGCCCTCAGAAAACTTTTTCATCTCTGTAACAGTGGGGCGCTTGCAGCAGATTTCCCTCCTTGTCAATGAGGCCAAAATCCACGCCCCAAGTGTCAATCCCGATACAGGATACATCCTGATTTTCCAAGATGGTCTCCTCAATCTTTCCGGCAAGACTTTCCCAATCCCAGTAGAGTCTTCCCTCCCTTTTTTTGAATCTTATGGGCCATTCGCATGACTTCTTTGGTGCAAAACTTACCATCTTCTATATAAGCTAAAAATACCTCTGATGGAGGTAGCCCCCATATCAAATGCCAAAACCTTTTTCATAATCCTATCTCCAAATAATAGCTCTATATCCGAGAAATGCTTAGGAGTAAGCCCTTCCCCGCTACTCCTTATAAATGATTTTTTTCAAGTCATTTTTTTAATATCCAGAATGTAGCATATTTCATAAAATAATTATATCTTTGAACATTTTTATTGGAAATATTTCCTATTTCTGTGCTATACTGTCCAAGAATGAACATTTTTTTGTTCATGGCGAATAAGGAGAAATAAATGGGGATAAATGAAAGAAAAAGAGAAATTGTAGAAAGCCTCAATCAACATAACGGCTTTGCCAGTATCAATTACCTAAGCAAGAAGCTTTATGCTTCCCGTTCTACGATTCGAAGAGACCTGATGTCTCTGGAAGAAGATGGCATACTGAAGCGTTCCCACGGTTATGTTTCTTTGGTGGTAAAGTCTGCGAAAGAAAGCCCTATCAGCATGCGGCAAATAGAAAATCTGGATAAAAAACAAATCATTGCAAGAAAAATGGAGCCGCTAATCAAAGACGGAATGGTAATCTTCTTGGACTCCTCTTCCACCGTTTGTCAGCTGGCTCCTATTTTTAAAGACGAAAGCAGCACCTTACCATCATCACCAATGGCATCAATATTGCCAATGAATTATCCCATGCGCAAAACCTTACCTGCTTTCTTTGTCCGGGCGTTCTGAAGCACAAGAGTCTTTTCTATTGTGGGAGAGTTCACCTCCCAATTTATCAAGAATTTTCATGCAGAGCTTGCCATCCTTTCCTGCAAAGCTATTCAGGAAAAGGGCATTTTCGAAGGAGACGATTCCCAGGGTTTAGTCAAAAAGCATGATGGAAAATGCGGAAAAAAACCATCCTGCTTTGTGATAGCACAAAGGAAAATGCTGTTGGCTTCTTTAAGCTGGCAGACTTTCACGCCCTGTCCTGTCTGGTATCGGATGCCCCCTTCTCCCCCTCCTTACAGAGGGCTTTGAAGGAGCAGATTCCAATGCTTTTTTTACTAATATGAAATAGAAAAATCAATCTTTTTGACAAATATAAAAGCTTTTCACAGCATAGCTTAAACGAGAGGCAATCTGAGCCCGTTGGCACTTGCGAAAAAAACAAATGAAATGAAGTTTTTTTCGCTTAGTGTCCACTACGAAGGCGAAGTTAGCGGGAGCGTGCCTCGAATTTAAGCTATGCTGTGGAAAGCTTTGTTTATAAGTCCACCCAAAAATTTTTTTATTTTCTATAGTTCCCCTAACCATTTGGAACACCTTCTCCAAGTCATTTTCCGTATTCACCCTCTGTCTCCAGCGGGCAGCATTCTCCAAACCTTCCATATACCAGGAAAGGTGCTTTCGCATTTCCAAGAGGGCAAGATGCTCTCCCTTAATCTCCACCATCAGCTTTAGGTGCCGAAGCATCATTTCCTTTCTTTCCGAAATGCTCACCGGCTGAAGCTTCTTCCCTTCGGAAAGAAAAACTCCCACATGCTCGAATCAAAAAGGATTTCCTTGTATGCCACGGGCCAGCGCTATACCGTCTACCCCAGTGGAAAGGAGCATGGCCAGAGCATCTTCTTCTTGGAAAATGTCTCCGTTTCCAAAAACAGGGAATCTTCACCGCCTCCTTGGCTTTCTTTATATATTGCCAATTGGCCTTTCCCCTGTAATATTGCTCTCTGGTTCTACCGTGAATGGTCACGGAAGCCACCCCGGAGGCCTCTGCCATTTTCGCAAATTCTACCACATTAATGGCATCATCCGTAAAGCCGATGCGAAACTTAACTGTGAGAGGCTTCTTCAAGGCTTTTGCCATTGTGCTTAAAACCTGTTCTGCCAAAGGAAGATTTGTCATTAAGGCTGACCCCTCCTGATTCCGTACTACCTTGGGAACAGGACAGCCCATATTTACATCTATACAGTCAAAGTCCTCTTCAATTCGGCAGGCCATTTCCGCCATCAAGGCTGGATCTGATCCGAAAAGCTGCGCCGAAACAAGCCCCGGCTCTCCCTTATGATAAAGCAGGGAATCCGTATTCTGATTCCCATAGTAAATGGCTTTTGCTGACACCATTTCCGTAAAGGATAAACTTAATCCCATTTCTTTACATAGAATACGGTAGGGAAGGTCTGTCACTCCCGCCATGGGAGCCATCAGAATATTACCGGGGAGCCTGCAATCCTTTAAGGAAATGGGCTGAAAGAGACTGTCTCTCCCCTCTTCTTCCCTCTTTTTCAAGGCCTCCTCATAGGAAAAAGTCGGAAATCCCATGGCTTTTTTCACGATTTCTTCTATTTTATCTTTTTTTCTACAAAATATTTGATACTGTCCTTCTTTCTATTTTCCCGATAGCACAAGTTCAAACGTAGCTTCGGCAGAGCCCATACGGTTCTTTATACTATTCTCTATGCGGTTCTTTATACTGTTCTCCGAAATTTCTCTTATTTCTTCTCCAAATTCTTTAGTCCCGCATAATACTCTTCCAATTTGGAAAAGAGTTCCTTGTAGTCCTTTTGAATCTGCTTTTTCTTTAACTCTGCCCCTATCGGGTCATAAAGATAGTCTGTTTCTTCCGCAATACTGATAAGCTCCAGCCTTCCTTCTTCTCCGAATTGCATCAGAAACACGCCGCCGATTTCCTCTGTATACGTCACTGTTATTTTTTGCAGGCTTTCCTGTACCTCTTTGGGCAGGAGGGAAAAGCGGGGATTGAAAAAAAACTGTTCTCTATAGGAATTGGCTCCGCAGAGCACCTTCTCTTCTTCTCTTTTTAACGCTTCCTGATTCATATCCTTTTCGTCCATTTCCTTACTCCTTTCGGATTTTTAAACCTGCCCCATCATAGCATAAAATAAAAAGAGGGAAAGAATGCAGAATCTCTTCCGACTTCTTCCCTCTATTTGCTATTCCATAGAACTAAAACGTAAATAAACGAAAATTATTTTTTCTTCTTATCTTACCAGAAGCTGAGCGATACGATACTGTTCTTCGGAAATATCCTTCTTCATACGTAAAGCCTCCTGGATGTCATAATCCACAAATTCACCCTTCTTGTAGGCCACAAGGCGGTTGGACTTCCCTGCCAAAAAGCAGTTCTACCGCTTTCGCTCCCATAATGGAGGCATAATAACGGTCCTTACAGGTTGGAGATCCGCCTCTCTGCATGTGTCCTAAAATGGTAGCTCGGGTTTCGATACCGGTTGCCGCCTCGATTCTCATTGCCATGGAGGAAGAATGTCCGATTCCCTCCGCATTGATAATGATGTAATGCTTCTTTCCTCTTTTTCTGCTTTCAATAATACGGTTAATGATGGCCTGCTCATCTCCATCATACTTCTCCGGCAAAAGAATTTCTTCCGCACCATTTGCCACACCGCACCAAAGAGCGATATAGCCTGCGTGTCTTCCCATTACCTCGATAATGGAGCAGCGCTCGTGGGAGGTAGAAGTGTCTCGAATCTTATCAATAGCCTGCATAGCGGTATTGATAGAAGTATCAAAGCCGATGGTGTAATCTGTGCAGGCAATATCCAAGTCAATGGTTCCGGGAACGCCGATGGTGTTAATGCCTAAAAGCGGACAGCTTTCCGGCTCCCATGAAGGAACCGTCTCCTCCGATAACCACGATGCCGTCAATACCGTGCTTCTTACAAATCTCCGCACCTCTCTTCTGGCCTTCAGGAGTAGTAAACTCCTTACATCTTGCGGTGTACAGCACGGTACCGCCTCGACTGACAATATCGGAAACAGAGTGGCTGTCCAATTCTTTGATTTCTTCCTCTAAGAGTCCTGCATAGCCACGCATAACACCCTTAACCTTTAAGCCATTGTGAATCGCGGTTCTTACCACGGAACGAATCGCCGCATTCATTCCGGGAGCATCTCCTCCGGAAGTCAAAACACCAATTGTTTTTACTGCTTTCCCTGCCATAACTGCCTCCAATCTACCTTACTGTTTTTATTTTATTCTTTACCGTTTCTCTATACCGGTTTTTCCACACACTGCACATTGTATGTACCCGGCATATATCCCGGTCATACAACTTGCCCGAGTCTCTTCTTGTGATATACCATTCTTATCAATATCCGTTATGCAGTGTATCTCGTCATGTATTTATTTCCGAACAAGTACACTATATTACTCTATCCTTACGCATTTTTCAAGGATTTTAGCTGTTCTTTCACATTTTCCGGACCTACAATTTTTGCAAGATTTTCCAGCAATTCTTGGGAAGATTGTACAGCATATAGCTTCCCTAAGCGCTTAATGGCCTTTTTCCTTCCGTAGGTAAATGGCCACGGTGCTTTCGCCCCCCTCTTGAGACAGACATTCCAAAACTTCCTTTTTCTTTTCTCCAGATAGGCCTCTTTGTCGGAAAACTGCAACCAAATTTCTTTCGGCAAATTTTCAAAAGCTATAATTTTTTCCGCAATCAATTTCCCGTTGGCTTCATCATTCATCTGCACTCTGCCGTAGACAAAAACTTTCTTGTCCTCCTGAATCAGCTCCTCCGTAAGCTCGTAGGTCTTAGGGAAAACCACCACTTCCATGGAGCCTGTATTGTCTTCCAATGTCACAAAGGCCATCATGTCATTTTTTTCTTGGTAATACGACGGTTAATGCCGGTAATCATTCCTCCCACGGTACATTGCTCCATATCGAAAGCCGATTCTCCTCTTCCATTACCTCCAAGGGAAAAATCTCTGGCTCTTCTGGTGCAGACCTGTTTCAAAAAGGGCTCTGTCACTGTCCAGAGGATGTCCGGAGAGATAAACGCCCAAAGCATCCTTTTTCATTTCGTAAAAAGCTCTGCCTTTGGGAAATTCTTCTAAATCCGGAAAAATCAGCTCAAATTCCTGTCTTTCCTCCGCCTCTTCTCCCAAAAAGATCCAAAAAGGCTCATCTGCCCGGCAATCTGGTCCTTCTTTCCCTTCTGCAAATCCTCCAAAACCTCCGGAAGCATCACCAGCTTTTCCCTTCTGTTTCCTTCCAGATTGTCAAAGGCTCCTGCATGGATAAAGGACTCCATGGCCCTTCTGTTAATACCTCTTTGACTTAGTCGCTGTACCAAATCTTCAAAAGTTTCTAAAGGGTCCGTTCTTTCGTTCCAGAATAATCTGTTCTGCGGCGGATCTTCCTACGCCCTTTACCGCGGAAAGGCCGTATCGAATCTTTCCATCCTTCACGGAGAAGCCCACCTCCGCCAGTTGAATATCCGGTGGCAGTATCTCTATTCCCTGTTCTCTGGCTACCTCGATATACTCAGCGGTTTTCACCGTGTTATCCATAAAGGAGCTCATGGTGGCGGCGTAGAATTCCGGAGCATAGTAATATTTTAGGTAGGCGGTTTGATAGGAAAGCAGGGCATAGCTTACCGCATGGGACTTATTGAAAGCATACTTGGCAAAGTCAATCATCTTGTCATAAATCCGATTGGCCACCTCTTCGGAAATTCCCTTGGAAATGCAGCCTGCAATGCCTTCTTTTTCATTGCCGTAGACAAAGCTCTGCCTTGCCTCCTCCATGACAGAGGTCTTCTTCTTGGACATGGCTCTTCGTAAGAGATCCGAGCCTCCCATGGTAAAACCGGCCAGGTCTCGCACAATCTGCATAACCTGCTCCTGATATACGATTACCCCATAGGTATTTTGCAGGATGGATTCCATTTCCTTACAATCGTAATGCACGGTAGCGGGATTCTTCTTTCCGGCAATGTAATCCGGAATAAAGTCCATGGGGCCCGGTCGATACAGAGCCACTCCTGCAATAATATCATCCAAACAGGAGGGCTGTAATCGCTTCATAAAATTAACCATGCCTGCAGATTCCAACTGGAAGACTCCTGCACAGTCCCCCTTGGACAGCATGGCGTAAACCTTGGCATCATCATAGGGAAGCTTGTCCAAATCCAGCTTTATCCCGTGATTTTCCTCTATAAAATGAAGGGCATCCTGAATCACCGTCAGGGTTCTAAGGCCTAAAAAGTCCATCTTTAATAGCCCCAGCTCCTCTATAGTAGTCATGGTAAACTGGGTGGTAATGGAACCGTCGGAGCCTCTGGACAGGGGCACATAATCGGAAACCGGACTTCCGGCAATCACCACTCCTGCCGCATGCATGGAGCTGTGTCGGGGAAGCCCCTCCAAACGAAGACACATGTCTATCATTTGCTTGGTTTCCTCTTCCGTATCGTAGAGATTTTTTAACTCTTTACTGACACTCAACGCCTTTTCCAGTGTCATATTTAATTCGTTTGGCACAAGCTTTGCCAGCTGGTCACATTTGGCATAGGGAATATCCAGTACTCTTCCCACATCTCGGATGACTCCTCTTGCCGCCAGGGTTCCGAAGGTAATAATCTGGCTGACCTGCTCTTTTCCATACTTTTTTCCTACATAGTCAATGACTTCCTGTCGTCTTTCGTACTCAAAGTCCACGTCTATATCCGGCATGGTCACACGTTCCGGATTTAAAAAAACGCTCAAAAAGCAGCTGATGTTCTATCGGATCCACATCCGTAATGCCTATGGCGTAAGCCACAATAGATCCTGCCGCAGAGCCTCTTCCAGGTCCCACCGCTATGCCATGGGTTTTGGCAAAATGAATATAGTCCCAAACCACCAAAAAATAGTCCACAAAGCCCATATCGGAAATGGTATTTAACTCATAATAGAGCCTGCCCTTATTTTCCTGCCAACTCTCCCCATAGCGTTTCTCCAAGCCCTTAAGACAAAGCTCCTCCAAATAGCTGTAGGCGGTATGTCCCTCCGGCACAGGGTATTTCGGCAAATGATATTCCCCGAAAGTAATATTCACCTGACAGCGCTTGGCAATCTTCCAGGTATTTTTCTAAAGCTTCCTTCGCATAAGGAAATAACTCCTCCATCTCCTCTTCGCTTTTTGATATAGAACTGTCCACCGGGATAGCGCATCCTATCCTCGTCCATCAGTTTTTTACCGGTCTGCAAGCAAAGCAGGATGTCATGGGCCTTGGCATCCTCCTTGTAAGTATAGTGAATATCATTGGTCACCACCAGGGGAATCCCGGTTTCTTCATGGAGGCGTAACATCCCCTGATTCACCAGCTTCTGCTCCGCATAGCCGTGGTCCTGCATTTCCAAAAAGAAATTTCCCTTTCCGAAAATGCCTTCATAGCGAAGTGCCGCCTGCTTTGCCTCCTCATATTGAGAAAGCCTAAGATTTCGAGACACCTCTCCCGCAAGACAGGCGGACAGGGCAATGATTCCCTCATGGTATTTTTCCAGCACCGCGTAGTCTACTCTGGGTTTATAGTAATACCCTTCCGTGAAGCCTAAGGACACCAGCTTCATCAGGTTATGGTATCCTATATCATTTTCCGCAAGAAGCACCAAATGATAATATCTGGCCTCCCCCTTTTGGATAAAGCGTTCCTCCATGGAACGACTTAAATAAATTTCCGAGCCAAGAATCGGGTGGATTCCCTGTTTCTTTGCCTCTTTATAGAAGTCTATCACACCGTACATTACCCCATGGTCTGTAAGGGCAATGGAGTCCATTCCCAGCTCCTTCACCCTGGCAATCATCTCCGGAATCTTTCCGGAGCCGTCCAACAAACTATAACTGCTATGTACATGTAAGTGTGTAAATGCCATGTTCTGTCCTTCTATCTGCAAGACCTTCGTTCTAAACCCTTTATCCTACCCTCTATACTGTACAGGCTAATTTCCGGATTGCCTAGTCTTTCTGTATATAAAAAGGAGCCCGTTTCCGAGCTCCTCTGTTTAAATCGCTTCTCCAAGAAGATATCCGCTGATTGCTGAAATCGCATCCTCTTCATCTTCTCCCTCTGCAGATACATATAGCTCTGCGCCGTTATTAATGCCGAGTGCCATCATCCCCATAATGGATTTTGCATTTACCCTTCTGCTTCCCTCCGTCATATAGATGCTGGATTGAAAGCGACTGGCAATTTGTACGAGCATCGCCACCGGATGATCATCTGTTTTGTTTGTTAAGTTAACGGTTACATTACTGTCTTTCATGGTCTGTGCCTCCCTGGTGCATTTGAGCTCCCTAAACGCAGGGTATCCTCACTCCATCCTCAGTTCCAAAGCTGTCTGTCTAAATTGTCTTGAAAATGCAGGCCTAACCAATGTACCTTTGCGAGGAAAGCTCCTCTTTTGCATATTTTATTTTTTTAATCCTATTTCTTATGCGTAGCGGATTGTTCCTCCCGAAGTTCTTTTGCAATTCTGGCCAATTTACGCAGGCGATGATTCACCCCGCTCTTTCCTATAGGGGGCTCTAATCCCTGTGCAAGCTCCTCCAAAGAAGCATCCGGATATTGCAAACGACGCTTTGCCACCTCTTTAAGAGCCTTCTCCAGTCGATCCAGTCCTAAGACCTCCTCGATGTATTGAATTTCTTCCTGCTGCTTTAAGCTGGCTTTTACTGTGCGATTAATGTTTGCGGCTTCAAAGTTTACGCGCCGGTTCACATTTTCGCTGACCTCCTTTAAAATGCGGGCATTCTCCAATTCCATCAAGGCATCCACTGCCCCTAAGAGTTTTAAAACATCTGCGATCTCCGAAGCATCCTTGAGATATACCATATGATTTTTGCCTCTTTTTCCCTGCTTTGGATGTAGAGAATAATGTCGTAGAATCTCTTCTACTTCCCTGCCGTCCTCTGCTTTAGAAAAAACAAATTCCAAATGATATTCTTTTTGGGGATTAGTTAAAGAAGCGTTAGAAAGAAAAATCTGTCTTAGTTTTTCCCTTCTCCCCTTCTCATCATCTGCTTTCATATTAAAGGTTTTTTCCAAAGCTGTAAAGTCAATTCTCCTTAGCTCCTCCTTGACTTTCTGGGAAAAAGAGGCTTTTTTTGCTTGTTTTTCTTCTGCCATCACTTTTGTCTCTTGGTAATTTTCTACGCTGTTTTTCGTTATTTTTTCTATTTTTTATGAGGTTTTTATATTTTTTAGGACTTATATCATTTCTTTATATCCCTATGTTCCAGTCGAATCCCATAATCCGCATGTTCCTTTTAGGGATTGATACAATTTTTCCGCCATAGTGACGGAACGGTGCTTTCCTCCGGTGCAAGCCAGCCCCAGGACCAGCTGATTCTTCCCCTCCGCCACATAAAGGGGAAGGAGAAAATGAAATAAATCCACTAATTTGTCTAAAAAGATTTGTGCATTCCCATCCTGAAACACAAAATCCTGGACTTCCTTTTTCCTCCCCGGTATGATTCCGTAAATTGGGATCGTAATATGGGTTTGGCAGAAATCGAAGATCAAAAAGTAAGTCCAAGTCCTCCGGCATTCCGTATTTAAAGCCGAAGGAAAGAATGGAAAGCTGAAGATTTTTGATACTTCTTCTCCTCCTGCACAATCTCCTTAAGCTGCTGCCGGAGATTTTTTTGTTAAGAGCCTGGAGGTATCAATGATTAAATCCGCCTTCTTTCGAAGAAAGGCCATCTTCTCTCTTTCCTTTGTGATGCCATCCTGAATCCTGCCTTCTTTTGACAGAGGATGACTTCTTCTGCTTTCCTTATAGCGTTGAATCAGCACTTCATCACTCGCATCCAAGAAAAGAATTCGAAAGGGCACCTTCTTTTCTTCCCGCCAGTTTTCAATAATCTTTTCCAGCTCTGAAAGCTCTTTTCCGTTTCTGCTGTCAATCCCTAAAGCTGTCCTCTGTTCATTTTTCCCTACTGGAGCAAGAGCTCCAAAAAAGAATTCATAAGCCCTATGGGCAGGTTGTCGATACAGTTAAAACCGAAGTCCTCCAAATGCTTCAGACAAACGGTTTTGCCCGCCCCGCTCATACCGGTTACAATTAAAATTTCCCCCACAGCTTTACCTCTGTTTCTAAACGCACTCCCTGCTTTTCTTCCACAATTCGAATCACTTCCCTGATCAGTCGGTAAATCTCTTTGGCGCCGGCTCCTCCCAGGTTCACCACAAAACCGCAATGTTTATCGGACACCGCCGCTCTTCCCATTTGAAAGCCCCTTAAGCCGCTGACTTCAATAAGGCGGGAAGCATAGTCTCCCTCCGGTCTTTTTAAAGGTGGAGCCTGCTGAAGGCATATCCAAAGGCTGTTTTTCCTCTCTCCGTCTTTGATAATCCTGCATTTTTTCCCGGATTTTCGCAGGATTTCCTTTTTCCAAAAGAAAGCTTGCTTTTAGACAAATATCATTTTCCGAAAGACAGGAATGTCTATAGGAAAAATCCATTTCGGAAAGCTCTTTCTTTTGAAGCTCTCCCTTCTCATTTAAAAGGAGTCCCTGATAAAAGAAATCCTTAATTTCTCCTCCATAGGCCCCGGCATTCATTTTTCACTGCTCCTCCAAGGGTTCCGGGAATTCCGGACAGCGGCTCAAAGCCGGTGTAGCCGGCTTCCATGGCAACTTCCGCCATTTTCTTTAAGGTACATCCGGCTTCCGCTTCCAAAAGCCCCCGGCCGTCCTCCTGTTCTTTTATGTTGCAAGAAGATAAATTATCCCTTAATAAAATAACTGCTTCTTCCACACCCTCGTCGGAAACCAGGAGATTGGAGCCGTTCCCCAAAAATCAGATAAGGGCGACTTGCCCTGTATAACTCCTTTACCAGCTCTTGTACTTCTTCTACGGTAAAGGGAATATAAAAAGTCCTTTGCCTTTCCGCCAACCTTGAAGCTGGTATAGTCCTTTAAGCTCTGTTCCGTTCTATGCTCCATCCTGCTCTCTTTCCTCTAAAAAAATCTTCCGCTTCCTGTTTTTTCATGTTGGCGGTTACTCGCTCATACAGCACCTGTGCCGCATTGTATCCCATCTTCTTGGCTCTGTTATTAATGGCGGCACACTCTACGATGATAGCCACATTTCTTCCCGGACGAATGGGGATATCATAGCTGATAATATTGTTACCTAAAAAAATTCTATATAGTTATCCTTTAATCCAAGACGGTCATAGTCCTTCTCCTTGGACCACTCCGCCAAATTAATGACCATATTCAGCGTTTGGGTGTCCTTCACCGATTCCACACCGAACATTTGCTTTACATCGATAATACCGATACCCCGAAGTTCAATAAAATGCTTGGTAATGTCCGGTGCCGTTCCCACCAGGGACTCATCGGAAACCTTTCTTAATTCCACCACATCGTCGCTGACCAGACGGTGTCCTCTTTTAATCAGCTCCAATGCGGCCTCCGACTTACCGATTCCGCTGTCCCCCCATGATGAGGACACCCTCTCCATACACATCCACCAATACGCCATGGACGGTAATCATCGGTGCCATCTTTACCTTTAACCAACGGATAATTTCTCCCTCCAGCTCCGTAGTAGGTCTCGGGCTGGATAAAGAGAAATTCCGGCCTCCTGGCATGCGGAAATCATACAGGAATCCGGTTCAATGTCTCTGGCATAAATAATACAGGGGATTGGATACTTGGTAATCTCATTATATCTTGCCCTTCTCTCCGGTCTTTCCATCCGCATCAAATACGCCGTTTCCACATTTCCGATAATCTGCACACGCTCGGAATCAAACTGGGCAAAAAACCCTGCAAGCTGTAAAGCAGGACGGTTTACATCCGGAATCGTCATGTAAATCTGATCCGTATCTATTTCCGGAGTGAGATTCTTTAAATTCTCTTTTTTAATTAACTCCGATACACTCACCTTTTTCCGCACTTTTCATGAAAACCTCCTGCTTTAGGGGGATGCACTGTCCCGCTGTTTTTTTCTATCTTTTGCAGTATAGGTTTTTCAGGCTAAAATTGCAATCCCAAAGAAGCTATGCTACACTTCAAAAACAGTCTTAATAAATAAAATGTTCCGGGCGTTTATACGCCATTATTTTAGAAGCAATAGTTCATCAGAAGATAAAAACGATAAAAAAAGATAAAGAATATACCGGGGAAAGGAGACGAAGGGCGAAAATGGAGAAGGACAAGGCAATCGGTATTTTTGATTCCGGTCTTGGCGGGCTTAGTGTCTTGAAAAAGCTTAAGCAGGAGCTCCCCGGAGAAAACTTTATTTTCTACGGAGACCAAAAGCATGCCCCCTATGGAGAAAAAAATCGGAGGAAGAAGTGCGTTCTCTTTCTCTCTCCGCCTATCGCTTTCTACAGGAAAAAAAGGGGTAAAAAGCCACTGTTATCGCCTGTAATACCGCCACCTCCGCAGCTGCCCCCTATCTTCGGGAGCTGTTTCCGGAGGATATCATTATCGGTATGGAGCCTGCGGTAAAGCCTGCAGTAGAAGCATTACAAGATGAATCTAAATCGGATAAAACCAAAAAAAGATTCTGATTATGGCTACGGAGCATACCCTGAAGGGAGAGCGTCTCCACCAGCTGATTTCCCGTTTTTGGAGATCCTTCCCAATTTCTTCTCCTCCCTCTCCCGGTATCGTCCGCCTCCTAGAGGCAGGGAAGGAGACAGTCCGGAAATGAAAGACTATCTTTCTCAGCTTTTACTCCCCTATAGGAATGAAGCCGTTTCGTCTATTGTGTTGGGTTGCACCCATTTTCCCTTTGTAAAGGAACAGATTCAAAAAAAGCTCTGCCCTATCCTGTTCAATTCTTTGACGGAGCGGAGGGCACAGCCAAAGAAACCCAGCACCGTTTGGAAGAGAGGGTCTTTTGAAGGAGGAAATGCAGAAGGGTCAGGTAGAGCTTTTTAGCAGTAACGAAGACAGCTCTCTGATGGAGGCCTTTTACCGGAAGAATTGCCTTCCAAAAAGCCGGTAGTACAGCCTTTCTTTTGCCTTTCTTTTGCCTTGCTTTTTCTTAAAAAAAATTTTTTTAGAAAAGTTCTTGACAAGTTTTCGGAAGTTTTTGTATATTGTACGGGTGCCGCGAAAACGGCGAAAACAAGCGCCCTTAGCTCAGCTGGTAGAGCAGTAGACTCTTAATCTATTTGTCCAGGGTTCGAGTCCCTGAGGGCGCAGTTCTGAAGAATGTTGGAAGAGCAACATTCTTTTTTATTTTTTTCTAAAGACTTTTGGCTTGTCCTTTCTCTTTCTTAAAAGCTTTGCTATACTCTGTAGGAAATAACTTTTTGAGTAAAGGAGATTTTTTTATGCAAAAGATTTTTAGTTTGCGATGATGATAAACAGATTGTAGAAGCCATTTCCATCTATCTTACCGGAGAAGGATATCAGGTGATTAAGGCATTTGACGGATATGATGTTTTTAAAGATTTTTGGAGAAGGAAAATGTGGATCTTATCATTCTGGACGTGATGATGCCCGGACTGGACGGTATCCGTACCACTTTGAAGATTCGAGAAAAAAAGCTCCATTCCCATCATTATCCTCAGTGCCAAGGGAGAGGACACCGATAAGATTCTCGGCTTAAATATCGGTGCGGATGATTATATCACCAAACCCTTTAACCCCTTGGAGATGGTGGCCAGAGTAAAGTCCCAGCTTCGTCGCTACACCCAACTCGGCAATATGAATGAACAGTCTAAGGGAGAAGCCATTTACAGCTGCGGCGGTCTGGTGATTAATGATGACACCAAAGAGGTATCCGTAGACGGCGAGCTGGTAAAGCTTACGCCTATTGAGTACAATATTCTCCTTCTTCTGGTTCGAAATGCCGGTAAAGTCTTTTTCTATTGACGAAATTTATACCTCCATTTGGAACGAGGAAGCCATCGGGGCGGACAACACTGTAGCGGTGCATATCCGTCATATTCGAGAAAAAAATCGAAATCAACTCCAGAAAGCCTAAGTATTTGAAGGTGGTTTGGGGTGTGGGTTATAAAATTGAAAAGCAGGGAAAGAGCGAGGACTAAGCATGAAACGTCTTCTCCCTTTTTTTGCTCCATTTTTTTCATTTTATTTCTCTTTTCCATCAGTCTGGTGTTGCTGCATTTTGCCCCCCAAAGGGAAGTGATACCATTGCCTTTTTGCAGGAGAAGAACTATCTTTCTTCCTCCAGCTTTGACAGTGCTGTTTCGGAAAGCATCAATGATATCTTTGATTATATTGATCTTCGGGATCTTTTTTTGAAACCAGAGGAACCCTGGATTTAAACCATACCATAGCCCAGAGTGAAAGTAACGGTGCTACCCGTTCCTACAGTCTGGACTATTTGATTAAGTATGCCCGTTCCATGGGCTACTATTTAAACGAGAAAAATGAAATCATGGAGGACGGTCCCGCCACTGTTACCAAGGAACAGGACGAAAAAGAACACCAGATCAAAGTGATTTACCGTGCCTATCTTCCGGATTACCAGCCTGCCAGCCCTGCTGACGGTTTTATGAGCTTGGGAAGACTGTCCAAGGAAGCACTGAGCTATTTGGCAAAGTACTATGCCATCCGCTCCCGATATTTTTGATCAGGGCTCCAACTTCCAATTTTATGTGGCCTATAGCAACGGAAATAATTCCACCTATTATAATAATGAAAATGACGGCACTGCGGAAAAAATTCAAAAGCTGGGGAAATATGTTTTTACAGCCTCTTCTTCTTTGGAAATCAAAAGCAATCTAAAAACGATTCCCTCCAATCTGGTGCCTCTTTTGGAAGCCAGAGATCCTTATAAAGACGGTTCCTATGTCTTTGCTGCAGGGGTGGATACCTCCTTTCCTGTTCATGACCAATATAAAATCATGATGGAGGAATACAGCATTCGAAGAAACCTGAGTATTCTGGGCGTAGTGCTTTTCTTCGGAAGTCTTATAGCCTTTGTGTTTAGCTTTGCTTCTCTATTATTACATACCGGTCGGGGAGAAAATCGGCAAATGATTCTTTATGCCATTGACCGGGTGCCCTTAGAAGGCATTTTGGCCATATCTGTCTTTTGGTTCTTTTTTGCAGAAGTCTTCAACCGATATTTTTTTCGACAGCTTGATTCTGGTATTGGGAAAATTGCCGGAGCCCCTCTTCTTTCATAGGATGGGACTTTTCGCCCTACGCTACACTGTTTTTCTGCCTCTGCTTCTTTCCCTGGTGCGGCAGATGCGGAAGGGAATTCTAATTTCCTCTTCCTATAGCAGACGAATTTGGAGTCTTCTGGAGAGTACACTTTCCGCCAGCGGCTTTACCCGTTCCAGATTATACAGTGTACTGCTCTTCGTCCTTCCGAATTTCCTGGGCATTGGGTTCTTCGGCTATAATCTTTACTGCTTTTTTCCATCATAAAAAGCCTCTTACATCTGGGCTTTAGCTTACTACTGCTTTTCCTTTTAATTTCCATCGACTACTACTCCTACTCCATCAGTAGAGGATTGAAGGCAGCAGTAACGGAGCAGGTAAAGGCGGAGCGTTTAAAAACCGACTTGATTACCAATGTTTCCCATGATTTAAAGACCCCTCTTACCAGCATTATTAGCTATGTGGATCTTTTTAAAGCGAGAAAATATTGAAAGTCCCAGAGCTCAGGAATATATCGCCGTTTTTGGAGCAAAAAGTCCGCACGTTTAAAGAATCTGACGGAGGATTTGGTGGAAGCCAGCAAAGCCAGTTCCGGAAATATCTCTTTAGAGCTTATCCCGATTCACTACACGGAGATTTTTGCAGCAAAGTCTGGGCGAGTTCGAAGACAAATTGGCTGCCCGCTCCTTACAGGTGCTCACTACCCTCCCTCAGGAGGATATTCTGATTCTGGCGGATGGTCGACAGCTTTTTCCGGGTATTGGAAAATCTTCTTAATAACTGTTGTAAATATGCTTTGCAGGGAAGTCGGGTCTATGTGGATTTGCAAAAGGGAGAAGAAGAGGCTACCTTTACCATGAAAAATATTTCAGAAGCCCCCTTAAACGTTTTCCCCGGAAGAGTTAACGGAACGTTTTTGTACGTGGAGACGTAAGCCGAAGCACAGAGGGCTCAGGTCTTGGCTTGTCCATTGCGAAAAAGTCTGACCAAGCTGATGAACGGTAAAATGAAGATTGAAATTGACGGGGATTTGTATAAGGTTTCCCTTTCCTTCCCTTTAGTAAAAGAGGAATTGTAAATTGAAAAATGATAAAGCAATCTCTGAAAAATAAACTGAGTCGATACAGTAGAAACAGCCTATATTTTGTTCTGCTTTTTTTCCATGCTTTTTTTCTTTTGTGTTTTTCTCAACAAGCTTTGGCAGATACCTGGCCCACTTGTGTAGACCAAATTGAGGCGGATGGTGCTTTGCTGATGGATGCCAAGTCCTCCACGATTCTCTATGCTAAAAATGAGAACACCCACTACTTTCCCGCCTCCATTACCAAGGTCTTAACGGCCATCGTCGTGTTAGAACATGTGGAAAATCTGGAAGAAAAGGTCACCTTTTCCCAGGAAGCCACCAGAGGAAATCTGGAAAACAATTCCACCGTCATTGCCGCATCTCCGGGAGATAAGTTAAGTGTTCGAGACTGTCTATACTCCCTTCTGCTCCATTCCGCCAACGACTGCGCCAATGCACTGGCAGAGCATGTGGCCGGCTCCAACGAAAAGTTTGCGGAACTGATGAACCAAAAGGCTGTGGAAATCGGCTGTACAAATTCTCATTTTACCAATCCTTCCGGACTGAATAATCCGGAACACTACACCAGTGCCCTGGATATGGCAAAAATCATGCAGTACGCCATAAGCAATCCGACATTTTGTCAGATTGATGCCACTCAGGTATACACTCATGGCCCCTTGATTAAGTATCCGGACCCCAATGCCCCGGAAAACACCATCTATGCTCACCATAAGATGATGAAGAAAAGCAATAAGGAGTATTACAGCGGTGTATTTGCCGGAAAGACAGGATATACCCTTCTTGCCGGAAATACCTTGGTGACAGCCTGCAAAAGAGGGGATACTACCCTAATTTGTGTTATCTTAAACGGTCATAATTCCCAGTATCGGGACAGCAAAAAGCTCTTCGATTTCGGCTTTGCCAATTTCAACTCTTATCCTGCGGAAAGCAATGATAGGCGCTTTGCCCAGTTGGAAAATCCTTGGACAGTAGACGGACTTCCCTTGGTGGAGGCTTTGCATTTTACCGTAGGAAGAGATGAGCAGATTTGTCTTCCCAAAAATATTCCCATAACGGATATTGCTTCTACCCTATCCTACGATATTAGCGAGGAGGAAAAAGCCAGCGGCAAGATAGCCAAAATTCTCTATCAGTACGATGGAAGAACGGTAGGCACAGCTTATGTGTACCTGGAGGATTCTAAAAGAGAAGAAGACAACAAGAATCTTCCCAATACTTCTTTAAAGAAGGCGGAGAATATTCCCAAGCAGATCTCCGTAGCCATGGAAAAATCAGGAAAATGAAAGCAAGGCGGAAGAATCCACAGCCATGGAAAAAAATAAACCACGCCCCCATTGTCTTCGATAAGAAGGCAGGAAAAATCATCCTGCAAAAGCCTATCCTACGGGTGCTTCAGATTCTTTTTGCTATATTCACTCTGGTGCTTCTTTCTCTTCTCTTTCTCTATTTTTTCCAAAGAAGGGAAGAATTCTACAGAGCCAGAAGAAGAAAAAGAATGTTAAAGCACACAAAGGATCTTAGCCGAGAACAAAAAGGCGAAACGTGACCTGATGTTTGAAAAAGCGAAAGAGGCAGAAAAAAATAGTTGAACAGGAAGGCCTTTTTGAATCTCGAAGGATTCATCTTGAGAAAAGCTATGGATAGTTTTTTTAGGAAATATCGTAGAATTTTTAGAATATCTTTCTTGTTCTCCATAATACCGCGTGATAAAATCCATAATGCATTACTATTATTTTTTTCAGTAGTTTGTCGTAATACTATATGATTTTAATCACAAAGAAAAAAAGACGGAATATAGGAGCAGTTAATCAAGGAGGATAAGAATGGAAACATTACACATTATGATTCCCAATGCGGACAGTGTAAACGAATTTGTAGAGCTTACAGGAGAATTCAATTTTGATATGGATTTATGCGATGGAAACCGTTGCGTAGACGCAAAAATCCATTTTAGGAATTCTGTATCTTGGGGTAGGGAAAGGTTCATAAGCTTTTCCGTACCGGAAGAGCGCGTAAAGTTCGTAGAGGATAAGCTCTCGACTTTTGTAGTATCCGAATAAGATTAAGAAAACAAAAAGAGCTACAGAAAAGATTGTAATTCAGTTCTGTAACTGTATAGCCGGTCTACCGTTAGGGGTAATCTGAGCCCGCGGGTACTTACGAAAAACGAATATTATGAAGTTTTTTTCGTTTAGTATCCTGCAGGGCGAAGTTAGCGGAGCGTGCCCCTAAGGTAGACCCGGTATACAGTAAAGAACGAAATCTCTTCTGTAGCTCTTTTTTTATTTTAACGAGATATCGCACACTACGCGTGCGATATCTCGTTTTCTAATCCTTGTAAAGTCTAAAAAGTCTATAAGGTAAATCTTTTCCTGTCTTTGCTCTTAACCTACTGGAAAGGATACCATTCTCCGTATAGCGCTTGGTTTGTCCGGCATTATAGCCTCTTCCATCGGTTTTCAGTACTCTTCGAATCTCCATCTTATCCGTAATGGATGCCCTCCACAGGGGGATATCCAAAGTACAGTCCTCATCTCCGCAGTATATAATAATCAGAGCAATTTGATTTTCACTGCATCGAAGATAGGATACCCAGTTTTTTTCCACTTTTCAGGAGCATAAGATTTCCGTTTTTTAAGGCAGGTGAAGCCTTTCTGTGAGAAATCAAATACCGATGATATTCTAAAAGCTCCAAATCTTCCTTTCCCCAAGGATAGGGTCTACGACAATCCGGCTCAGTCCATCCGTATACGCCTACTTCATCACCATAAAACAGGGTAGGTGCTCCCGGCCAAGTAAACAAAAGCATACTGGCCAGACGGAAAAGCCCGTAGTCAATGCCGATTCCCGCATCATCAAAGCCATCTTTCATTCTTCCGGCTCTTCTGTTGGTTCTGGTTAAGAAACGGGAATGATCATGGTTGGACAGCTGATTCATCGCAGCATCCAAGGCATTTTCCGGAAGCTTTGCCATGTTATAACGCATGGTGTTAAAGAATAGCTCTCCATCTCCGAATTTCTCCGGCTCAGCCCTGTCGGAATGCTTTTCCATACCGGTCAGAAACCAGCTTACCGGCTCCATAAAGGCATCGTAGTTCATAATGCTGTCCCACTCCTGCCCTTTCAGCCAGGCACTGGGATTTCCGTAATGCTCTGCTAAAATTACCGCGTCTTCATTAGCCTCCTTCACGGCTTTTTCGGAACTTCTTCCAAAAATCTGTGGTTATAGGCTTCACTGTGCCCCTAAATCTGCCGCCACATCCAAACGCCAGCCATCACAGGAAAAGGGAGGACTAACCCATTTTTGGCAATCCCTAAGATTTCCGCCTCCAGTTTGGGAGCATTTTCGTAATTCAATTTTGGCAGGGTGTCGTTTCCCCACCACTTTTCATAGCTGTCATTTTCCGGCCAATCCTTCTCTTCTTCCTTTGAAAAATGAAAGTAATCCAGATAGGGACTGTAATAGCTTTCATAAGCCCCCTTGGGGTAGGGTGAATTCTCCCCGGTTTTGTAGAAATAGGAAGCATTCATATAGCGATGGAAGGAACCGCAATGATTAAAAACGCCGTCGATAATCACTCGCATCCCCCTCTTGTGGCAGGCCTCCACAAAAAGTAAGAACAGAGTATCACTGGCCTCCAGATTCTCTTTATCCGTACTGCGAATGCTGTACTTGGAGGCTTCTCTATTGTCTGTTTCCCCCTTTGGAAGCACTTTACCTCCGTCATTCACAATTCTTCCCAAATGGGGATCAATATGGTCGTAATCCTGGGTATCATATTTATGATTGGAGGGAGACACAAAGAGCGGATTGAAATAAAGAACCTCTACCCCCAAATGTTCCAGATAATCCAGCTTCTCCCAAACCCCTTCCAAATCGCCGCCATAAAAACGATGTACATCAAAAGACTCTACAGGGGCATCCCAATCTGAAACCGATACCACGGGACGTCCCAGATAAATATACTCCCTGTCCTCTACATTATTCTTTTCCGTCACTGTTTCGGAAACGGTCCACAAAAATTTGATACATGGTGACACCTTTAATCCAGTCCGGAACAAAAAAATCCGGAAAAATGGAAAAAGCGTATTGAATGTCCAAATCTTCCGTCACACCTAAACGATTGTAATGAATGACCTCTTCTCCCTTTTCAATACTAAAATAATAATGCAAAGGTTTATCCTTCAGTTTTATTTCCATTTCATAGTAATCAAAAATAGTGATCACTGCTTTCCAACTGCATAGGATAAATCTGCTGTTCATCCGGAAGATAAAGCAAAACTCTATCTACATCCTCTCTTAGGGTACGAAAACGAATGGTCACATCCGAAAAGGCCGGGCTCTCCTCCGGCTCCCGATAAAACCCCTTTCCTATGCTATATAAGGCCTCTCGATTGATTCCTCTTTCCTCCATTTCGGAAATCCTCCTTTACTCCCCCAATCCTGAAAAAAAGCGATACCGCCATTCCAGAATTCTTATCAAAACTTTTGAAACTTAAAGAATCACTTCTCCGATATAGTTTAATGCTCTATACTTCTGGGCATAGTCAATGCCGTAGCCTACAACGAAAACATCCGGAACCCAGAATCCCTTTGTATTTTACATCTACCTCTACCTCTCTTCTCTCAGGCTTATCCAAGAGAGTACAGATTTCAAAGAAGCGGGACGCCTTTTCCCGAAGCAAATGTTCCAAATGGTGTAAGGTTCTTCCCGTGTCGATAATGTCCTCCACCAATAGAACATTCTTTCCTTCCAAGGGCTCATCCAAATCCTTTACAATCTTTACTACCCCGGAGCTTTGGGTTTGAGAACCATAGCTGCTAACTGCCATAAAGTCCATGGAAACTCCGGGATTGTTTAATTTTTTCGCCAGCTCACACATAAAGGGAGCAGCTCCCTTTAAAAATACAGACTAAATGCAGATCTTTCCCGGCATAGTCTCTTCCAATCTCCTCAGCCAGTTCACTTACCCGCTTTTTCAATTTCCTCTTCCGAAAACAGTACTCGGATTTTTTCTTCTTTTTCCATATTGAGTCCCTCATTTACTATTTTCCTACAATATTCCGGATTACAGATTTTAAAACTTTTCTAAAAGCAGTCGTTTTTTTGTTCCACTTCCGCCTTTACCCCTTTCGGGAGAGAAAGTCTGCCCCTCGTTTCCCCTTTTCAACAAGCGGTCAATTCCATGGTAATGTAGCTTTCCAAATTCTGTGGTATTGCCCCTTAACAAGAAAATGGCTTCCTTATAGATTTCTCTGCGAAAAAGGGCATTTTCCTTTTTTAATTGAGGAATAGACAGAGAAATGCATTTTCCCGTAGAGCTTTCCTTCCGTTCTCCGTATCGTTCTATCCATTCTGTCGCCTTATCTTGAAAATAGGCTTCCGTTTCCGAAAAAAGCTCCGCCGCCTCCAGCAAATGCTTAACCGCTCCGGCATTAATCTTCTCCAAAGCGGGTAAAATTTCCAAACGAAGATAATTTCTGGCATAGCTTTTTGTCCCGGTTCGTGCTGTCCTCCCGATAGGAATTCCCAATTCCTCCAGTCGCTTCAGAATCTCCTCTTTCCGTAAAGACAGGAGGGGGCGAAGAAGGGTAATCCCGGCCTCTGGCAGAAGCTCTTCCGCCTTCATTCCGCTTATTCCGGAAAATCCCGCACCTCTAATCAAATGAAACAATATCGTTTCCGCCTGATCATCCATATGATGCGCTAAGGCAATCTTAGTTTTTCGGCCGCTTTCCGCCTGCCAACGAAGAGCTTCTTCTTTTAAGGCTTTGTATCGAAGAGCTCTTGCCGCCTCTTCCAGTCCCAGTTTATTTTCCTCGGCATAATCCGGTACGGAACAAGTATATTCCAAAAAAGGCACTTGATATAGCTCCGCCTGCTGCCTGGAAAATGCAGCATCTTCTACAGCTTCTTCCCCCCTGATACCATGTTGCACATGCATGGCTCTAAGAGAAAAAGAAAGATGGTTCTGTAATTCCTTTAAAAAAAATACAAAAGATACATGGAATCCGCACCGCCGGAAAGAGCCAGCAGAATCTGCTCCCCTTCCCCTATCCACTGCTGTTTTTTTACTTGTAAAAATAGCTCGGTATCGATCCCTTTTCTCATTTTAACCCTGTATACAAAGGAAAAACGAAAGAAGAATCTTCCTCTTTCGCTTTTCTCTAATCCTAACCCTATGGCATAGATAAAATCTATGACATAGAGTTTTCCTCTTTCAGTCTTTACTCTTTCGGCCTTACAATAATCTCATCCGGCATCTGCAATCCAAATATCTCTCTTGCTTCTTCCATGATATACTCTTTGGTCTTCACATAGACTTTTTTCTCTTCCAGAGCTTTAGCCCGTTGCTCTTCCTTACTGTACTCCTCAGCCAAACTCTCTTCCATAGCAAGATAGTTTTTATTTTTCTCCGTAAGCTCTCTGCCACGAACAAAAATAACAATAGCAAGAAGGGCTACCACCATGAACAATCCCAGGACAGTAACCCCATGTTTAAACACTTTTCTTTTCTGTTTCTCTTGCTTTCTCATAGATATTGAAATAGCTCTGCCGCCTCATCCTTTCGCACAGTCTCTTGCACCGACAATACCTTGGCTTCTACTGCTTTTTCTCCGAAACGAATGCTGATGACATCTCCTACCTTCACGTCGTAGGAAGCCTTCTGCACTTTCCCGTTAACAGATATTCGACCGGTATCACAGGCTTCATTAGCAATTGTGCGTCTTTTTATGAGACGAGATACCTTCAAATACTTATCCAGTCGCATGAATTTAGTTCACGCGATCCTTTAAAAGCCTTACCTGCCTTGAATCTTGGAGCCTTGGAAGCAGCAATCTTCATAGTCTCTCCGGTTCTTGGGTTACGTCCCTCTCTTGCAGCTCTCTCAGAAACATCGAAAGTTCCGAAACCGATAAGCTGAACCTTATCACCCTTCTCTAAAGCCTCAGAAATGGCATCAAAAACAGCCTCAACTGCTAATCCCGCATCCTTCTTAGATAACTCTGCCTGCTTTGCTACTGCGGAAACCAAATCTACTTTTATTCATCTTTCATCCTCCATAATCGCCGATTTTTTTCGGCGTAGTCTTGTTACTTGGGGCACAACTCCCCCACATACGAGTGCATTATAACTTTCTCCCTTTATCCTGTCAATGAAAGCCTTGTAATTCCATGGATTTCCTATGTTTTTTTCTCTGTTTTTTTGTAAAAAATTTGATAGTTTTTCTTTCTTTTTAAGGGGAAAGTGGGAGAAGCAGGGCTTCCGCTATTTCCTTTGCCTTTTTCCATACTTTCCTGAATCTTGGGCAAATCCCGTAAATTCTTCTTTTTTATAAAAGCTTGGGACTCTCTCCATTTACAAATCGAATCTCCCTTGGGACTGGGAAATCAAAGCAGGGATGGCAGCGGTATTGATTTTTCGCCTTGGGGAAGAACAAAAAGTGAATTTCCCCTCTTAATCTTGCACTCCGTTACTCCTATTTTATGAAGCAAATTTCTTAGACTTGCCACCTGGAAAAGATTTTCCACCTGATAGGGAAGATCTCCGTAGCGGTCTGTCAGCTCATCCTCCAAATCCATCTTCTCTTCTTCACTGCTTAAAAGGGCAATCTTTTGATAAGCCTCCAGTTTCTGTTCCTCATTTTTCCATATAGCTTTCCGGAATAAAGGCATCCAAATCCACATCCAGCTGGGTTTCAAAGTCCTCCTCTTCCTGCTTTTTCTCCCTTTTCCAAAAAGCACCGCATGACGAAGCAGCTTAGTGTAAAGCTCATAGCCCACCGCCTCCATGTGACCGTGCTGCTCTGCGCCCAGTACATTTCCCTGCTCCACGGATTTCCAAGTCTCTTAAAGCAATACGGATTCCGGAGCCCAGCTCCGTAAATTCCCCGGATAGCCTTTAAGCGCTTTTTCCGACTCCTCCGTAAGGCTTTTTCCTTTTTATACAGTAAAAATGCATAGGAGGTTCTGTTGGATCTTCCCACCCTGCCTCGAATCTGGTAAAGCTGGGAAAGCCCCATCTTATCCGCATCCTGAATAATCAGGGTATTGGCATTGGGAATATCCAGTCCGGTTTCGATAATGGTGGTGGAAACCAGTACATCAATTTCCCCGGCAATAAAGGAAAGCATGATTTCTTCCAGCTCCTTCTCTCCCATTTGCCCGTGAGCATAAGCAATACGCGCCTCCGGAAGGAGTTTTTGCAGGCGAAGCGCCGTATCCTCTATGCTTTTTCACCCGATTATGCACATAGTAAACCTGACCGTTTCGCCGTAGCTCTCTGGAAATGGCCTCCCGAATGGTGCCCTCCTCCTCTTCCATCACATAGGTTTGGATGGGAAGTCTGTCCATGGGGGCTTCTTCCAGGATAGAAAGGTCTCGAATTCCCACCAAAGACATGTGGAGGGTTCTGGGAATAGGGGTTGCGGAAAGGGTAAGCACATCCACATTTTCCTTTGAGGACTTGATGCGCTCCTTATGCTGTACCCCGAAGCGCTGTTCCTCATCCACCACCAGGAGCCCCAGATTTTTAAAATGCACATCCTTGGAAAGCAATCTGTGGGTTCCCACTAAGATATCAATTCTTCCGCTTGCAAGCTGTTCCAGCGTCTTATGGACTTCCTTTTGGCTCTGAAAACGGGATAGAATTCCCACTTCCACCGGAAAGCCCTTCATTCTCTCCACAAAGCCGTTGTAGATTTGCTGGGCCAAAAATGGTGGTGGGGCAAAGGTAGGCTACCTGCTTGGAGTCCTGCACCGCCTTAAAAAGCTGCCCGAAGCGCTATTTCCGTCTTTCCGTAGCCCACATCCCCGCAAACCAGCCGGTCCATGATTTTCTCACTTTCCATGTCTTCCTTGGTGGCTTCAATGGCCAGAAGCTGGTCTCCGGTTTCTTCATAGGGGAAGGCTTCCTCAAATTCTCTCTGCCAAACCGTGTCCTTTCCAAAGGGATAGCCCCGTTCCTGTTGCCGCTTGGCATAGAGAGCCAAAAGCTCCTTTGCGATTTCCCGCACCGCCCCCTTCACCTTGGACTTGGTTTTCTGCCATTCAGAACCGTTTAAACGATTTAATTTGGGAGCCTTCGCCTCCTTTCCGGCATATTTCTCAATACCGTCCAATTTATTCACCGGCAAATACAGATTTCCCCCGTCTCCGTAGAGAATCTTTAAATAGTCCTTGCTGACCCCGTCCGTTATGATTCGCTCAATGCCCTCGTAAATGCCGATACCGTGGCTTTCATGCACCACATAGTCTCCCTTATGGAGCTCCGTCAAAGAACCGATATGGAGGCTTTCCACCTGCTTTTTCTTACGGCGCTTTCTCCCTGCAAGACTTTGCCCATATAGGTCCTGCTCCGTCATAACCAGGATTTTTTCCTGAGGCAAATAAAAGCCCTTTCGAAGATACCGGGGCAAGACCCTTATGCTTCCCGGATTTTCCTCTTCTTCCCTGTCCTCTGACATAGTATCCGGACAATAAGCGGAAAGCCCCTCCTGTCTTAGTTCTTCCGCCAAACGGGAGGCTCTACTTTGGGAAGGAGAATACAGGAAATCCGCACCTTTCTCCTTCTTATACTTTTTCCATATCCCCTTTAAACTGGGCAAACTGCTTGCCGTAGAAGGGGATTTCTCTACATTCCACGGAAATGGATTTTAACGGATTTTCAAAAACCTCGCTCCATTCGGAAAGACCTCCAAGGCCGGAAAAGAAGAAAATAGGGCGGGAGGCACATTCCTCCATAAGAGTTCTAACAGAGAAAAGGTCTAATGGCATTTGGTCCTTCTCTTCCTCAAGCTTTTCAAATTTTCCTTTCTTTCGTCCCTGACTCTCTGCTTCCTCTTTTTCCGCTTCAGCCCTTTGGGAAAAGTAGGCGATAAATTCCTCCTCTACCCTCTTTCCCTCTTCCAAAACGCGCGCAGGCTCATCCACAATCACCAGGCAATCCTTAGGGAAGATAGTCTAAAAGAGAAAAAGCCTTTAAAGAAGAGGGCTTTCCCTGCTCGGAAACCGGATAAATGTTGGCTTCCTCCACCTGTTCCAAAGAACGCTGGCTTTTCCAAAGAAAAAAATACTCGAAGGCTATCCACCTCATCATCAAAAAAATTCTATTCTAAGGGGCTCCTCCATTTGATTGGAAAAAGACATCCAGGATTCCTCCCCTAAGGGAATACTCCCCCTGCTCTCTACCTGATCCACCCTTTGATATCCGAGGGAATGAAGATTGTCTTGCAGGCCTTTCCAAGGAAAGTGTCTGTCCCAGCTGCACCGTAAACACCGCCTGACGGAAAGCATTTATTCCCCTCCAACTTTTTCCAGCATTGCCGGAAAAGTGGTTACCAACACCCCTCTTCTTCCTCCACCAGCTGCCTAAGACACTCGCTTCGCTCCCTACTGATATAGTTTCCTCTGGTATCCGCCTTATAAAAAGGGTAGTCCTTTCGCGGAAACAAAACGCAGTTCTCCGCAAAAAAATCTTACCGTCCTGAAGAATTTCCTTCGCCCGCTCCTCCGTCTTACAGAGGTAAAGGATCCATTTTCCCCTGAAACAAAGAGCCAAAAGGGACTTTAGGGAGTCGGAAATCCCTCCACAAACAAAAGGCTCCTTCTTTTTCCAAAGCCTCCGTAAGTTCAAAAAAATCCGGGTTTTACTCGCCGGATTTTTTTCGGTAAAAGAATGCCCTCCTCCGGCATTTTTTCCAGATTATGCATCAGTTTCTTCCTTTCCCCTTCTTCTTTTTGATTGAACTCATTCATAGCCTGATCAATACCCTTTTCCACGATGGCAATGCAGGCCTTGGCCGCTCTCTCGTGAGCCTCTTCCATCTCCGCCTGTTCCGCCTTGGAAAATGGAGAAAGTACATGGTGAGCAAGATCTTCCTTTCTCTCCCTTGGCTCCCCACACCCAAGCGGATTCTGGGGAAACTCTTCACTGTGCAGGTGGGCGATAATGTTTTTCAGCCCGTTGTGGCCTCCGGCAGAGCCCTTTTTCCGGATGCGAATGTCGCCCGGGGCAAAGGAAATCTCATCGGAAAGCACCAGAATCTGCTCCTTGGGAATCTTAAAATACTGGGCCAGGGGCACGATGGATTCCCCGGAAAGATTCATATAGGTAAGGGGCTTTAAAAGAAGTACCTCTTCGCTGCCGATTCTGGTCTTGGTATAAGCACCACGAAATTTGGTGCTTTCCAAAGACAGATTGCCCAGCTCCTTACAAAGCACATCAATCACCGCAAAGCCGGCATTGTGTCTTGTTCCCACATATTTTTTCTCCGGATTTCCCAGTCCAGCAATTAACCACATAGTCATACCCTCTCTATTCTTAAGCTCGCTTAAAGCACAAGGCGTATTATAGTGGGTTTTTGCAAAACGAATCAAGGTGGAGCTTTGCAGTGAGGGCTATGAATCAATAAAGATCACGCTCTGATGCAGTATAGACCTGTAAGCGGGGCACGCTCCCGCTAACCTCGCCTCGTAGCGGATACTAAGCGAAAAACACAGTTTCTGTGTTTTTCGCAAGTACCGACGGGCTCAGATTGCCCCTTTTACAGGCCCATACTGCATCAATCGCTTCAGCTTTGGAATTCTTACAGTTCTTCACTGCTCTATGGTTCAGGGGATTTGGAGCAGTTCCAAGTGGGACAAGGAAAAAAACAAGGACTATCTCAATAAATACTAACGCAAGCACAAGTATAAAATAGGCTAAAGTGACTTATCAGCCTATTTATGATATAATATATCTTAACAATAAAACGGATAAGGGGTAATAATATGGCAATTTCTTATAAACCATTATGGCACTTATTGGTAGAAAGAGAAATGAACAAAGAAGACTTAAAAAGGAGCTGCAAACATAACAAGTAACATAGTTTCTAGAATGAGCAAAAACTCTTATGTGAACTTAGAATCATTAGAAAAGATTTGCCTGGCATTGGATTGCAGAATTGAAGATGTTATAGAAATTCATAGAAATGAGGTGGAATAAAATGAAGAAAAATATTTTTAGAAAGGAGGAAATAAAGTGAGTCAAGAAAATAAGATAAGTCAATCTTGCTGAGGGTTCAATACAAAAAAACCACTGGTACAGTGGAAGAAAAACAAATTACCCCAAATGTCACAAAAAGAGGAGAAAAGGTTAAGAATATAACTGTAAAAGCATATGGTATCAGAAAACCTTATGGGAAAGGTTGTAGATGAAGAAACTTACTATTTATGTATGAATGAAGATTGTGATGTCGTGTATTATAACTTAAACAATGAAAAGAGTTTTTATAAAGGAAGATGTAAAAAGTTCCTATATGGTTTTAAAAGGATGCAAATCCCAAATATATATGCTATTGCAACCAAGTTACAGAGCAACAAATTATAAACGCTGTTTTTAGATGATGGTGCAAAAGAATATTAAAGATATTATTAGACTTACAGGGGCAATGAAAAAAATGGAAAGTGCAGAAATTAACAATCCTTTGGGGAAAATGCTGTAGTCCTTTTATTCAAGAAACCATCAATAAGGCATTAAAAAGCAAACAAAAAGTTTGCGAAACATAATTATAAAGTACGTCACAACAGTAATAAAATTAAAAATAATAAAAAAACTATAGAATTAAAAATTTTAACGGTTCAGATGTAAAAGTCTGGGCCGCTTTTTTATTTTACCGGAAAGGAGGTCACCTATATGGTAAATGATGAAGTTAATAATAAGGCTATAAATATTGAGATAAAAGTGGCTCAGTATTCAGCAAAGGCTATTTTAAAAGCTATGAAAAAGATTATAGAAGATGCCGATGAAAAAAGCCAACCACTTGCAGATTATATTAGTGAAAAAAGAAAAACTAATTCAAGGAAACTTAAGGATATGGTAAAGAAAGGTAAGCTGGAAAATATTGATGAGCAAATCGAAAATAAATTCTATGCTTTTAAGGATTACGCATATAGGCGTAAAATAAATTGGGGGTTTGTTAGAGATAAAGATACAAGACTTTATATTATCTAAAATAGAAAAGGTATATTCACAAAGAATGACTGTATAAAATAAAAAGCACTTTATGGTATAACTCTATCTCTATTACAAGATAACAAAATACTATAAAGTGCTTTCATATTAATTAGTACTAACAGGGTCATAATCAGAAGGTACAGGAGCAACGATACTTACAAAGATAACATCTTCTGTTCCAGTATTTTTTGCGCCATGACATTCACCCTTTTTAGATACTATAACTTGCCCCTTTGTAAAAGGCACCTCCGTATCAGGCGTTGGATAAAATACCCCCTTGCCTTGCAATATAACCCATATATCATCAGAGTTATGATGGTAATGCTTTGGTAAGGTTTGACCAGGTTTAATAACCCATACTGAACCACCTGTGGAATCAGTTTGATAAAATGCTGTCTTAACAGCGTTCTCTGAGACTTTCAACTTTCACAAGTTCCATGTCAAAAACACGTTGATCATTCATAATGCTCACACCTTTCATCAATTTCCAACTAGCGAGTGCTGAATGCATATTCACCCATATTAATATCTATAACAGTGCGAACAGGTTGAATTAAGGAATCCTCATATTGAACCTTCCATTTTGATATCTGGATTCATATCTCCATTTTTCTAAGCCTGCAATCGTTTGACCGTCATCAATAGGGGTTATCGTGCTCAAAGATATAATACAATACACTAAGTTAAAAAGAAACCTAAAGTAGGTATAAGACCATATTATGTTGATGAATATGAACCAATAACAATTGAGGGAGACGATATAAAAATAGTGGGCATTATAACAAATGAAGTTACCTTGCCAAAAAAATGATGGAACAAGAGGTTCTGCTTTTGTATAGAATCCATTTTAGATTATCTAGCAAAACCAACTAGCACATGGTCTGAATTGTTTTTAAGAAATTGGAATTACCCACCAAGTTTTACATCAATGCATAGACCTGGAATAGCTAGAGTTGAATCTGATAAAATCATTTTAGATAGAACAACAATCGAAGAGGTAAAACAATATCATAGAGATACCTTAATCTTGTGTGTAGAAAAACAAATGAAGAAGAAAAAAACAATATAGAAAGAAGAGAAGAACAATTAAAAAGAAAAAGCAAGAAGAAATAGAAAAATCATTATAGAAATATAGAAGATATTTCAAAAGACTTAAAAATTTTTAATTGTGACACTTTGAAAGGGATGGCAGAAATGATATCTCTTTTTATTTTAACGAAAGACTAACTATTAATAGTCAAGCATAAGATTAAGATTTTTAGAATAAAATACGAGGCGTATTTTAGATAGAATTAATACATTGAAAACTGTATGACGAATAGAGCATCAGCGATGATGCTCTCAGAAAAGATTATGAGCTAATTTAACTTATAAAGGCTGATATGACGTATGGGTTATTTCCATCCGAAAGATGGTTCTGACAAGCTTTTTAATCACATGGCTTATTGCGACATAGTGAGATTCTTATAGTCCTTCATTGCTCTTGTGCTCAGTAAGTGCGGTGGATTGCCCTTTTACAGGCCTATACGCATCAATCGCTTTAGCTTTGGGATTCTTATAGTCCTTCACTGCCTCAGAGCTTAGAACGCTCCCATACTTTACATATCTCCTTACCAACTTTGCTAATACTATCATTTGTTTTCATTGTTAAAGCGGTTCTACTGCAATATTTGCAGCCTCGAATACTTCTTTTACCTTATCAAAATCACTGCTCATAAGGTTAGCTTTTTTTAGATTTGGAAATTGCTGTAGTTCTTCCAAAGTGAGTTTCATTTTAGGTCAAAACTCTCGTCTTCTCCGTCCCACTGAGAATAATGTTCATATACACATCATTCCCGCCGTCCATATAGAGCATTTCCACATAGGGGCAAAGTTCTTTGGAATTTCCATTTCCTTAAAGAAATTCATCGCAGGTTCAATAATGATATCGCTATCCATATCGATCTTTTCTCCTTCATAATGGTCGGCAAAATCATAGATATCAAATTCCGGCTTCAGCAAATGCAGGTCATACATCAAGACTTGAATAATCGCTAATTTGAAATTCAAAGTATCAAAATGGAGAATATCGCTTTCACTTTCTTTAGTAAAACTTGGCAAAGCCGACTCTTTGCCAGCAGTATTTTTCTCTACCGGTCACAATCTTAGCCAGTTCAGCTTTAAGATAATTATTTTTTTATAGCTAAAAGCAGCCGTCAAAGGGATTATAAAAAAACAGGTAAGAACACAATGATTCCTGTAAGTGCAAGACCTTGAGAGTGATTTCCCGTATGTCCGCCTTCCGAAATGCGATTCAAAAAGTCTGCTACCCTAGTGAAGATTTCTCCTCCTACAACGAATAGCAAAAATGAACTCTAAAAGTCAATAAGCCCAAAATGATAATCATCATTCTCTTTTGCAGCCTTATCACATATTTCTATTTTGCTTTCTATGCTGATGGATTCAGCACGGATATATGGAAAACCACTTTTCTGCTCTTTCCTCTCTCGTCATAATGAATCTCCTGTGCATATACAAGTTTTTCACTGATTGTGCAACAGTATTATACAAAATTCATTTTATTCTCTCTATAGCAAAAAGCCTCATGCCCTTTACAAATCCTCCGCGACAAATTGAAGAGCTGTAATAAGCCACCTAATGCAGTATAGGTCTGTGGGTGGGGCAATCTGAGCCCGTCGGTACTTGCGAAAAAAACACAGAAACTGTGTTTTTCGCTTAGATATCCACTACGAGGCGAGGTTAGCGAAGCGTGCCCCACTTACAGGGATATGCTACATCAAAAGCGTATCTTGTATAATAATTGTAGTCCTTCACTACGAAAGGCTGCTGAGTGCAAGCATGACCCTAATACAGGTCTATACTGCTGCAGAGCAGGCCACTTTATTCTTCACCGCCTTCTTTTTCTTTTCTGCAAAAATCAGTACTCTATCCAAAAATCCCCAATAGGGAGGGCATGAGGAAGATTACGAAGAAGAGGAGCATGCGGCGCCTCTTCAATCAATTTTTCCCAGCTGTCCGATGGCCGGAACGGAGGAGATAAAGGAAATCACATAGCCGACCACCGCCAAAATCGTTCCGGAAACAAAGAGGGAGGATAGGCTCTTTTCAATGGAGGCAATAATGGCTTCCTTTCTGCTCTTTTTCTCTCTTTCTTCCTTGAAGTGATCCAAGGTCAAAATGGCGTAGTCCACCGTTGCGCCCAGCTGAATACTGGACACGATAACATAGCCGATAAAAATCATATTGGTGCCTTCCAGGAAGGAGAAGGACATATTGCTCATAATGGCCAGTTCGATAGGAATCATGGCTACAATAGCAAAAGTACCGACTTAAAGGAAAGCATAACCACAAGAAAAAAATCACAATCATAGACAGGGTATTCACCTTGGCATTGTCTGTTCGAAGGATATTTTCCATGTCCATAGTGGCGGTGGTATCTCCCACCAGATAGCTGTCTTCTCCGGTGTAAACCTTTAAAATCTGTCGAATGGTGCTTACCGCCTTATAAGACTCCTGACTTTCTCCTGGAAGATTTAGGGTAATAACCATTCTGCTGTAGCCGTCTTTTCTGACTAAATCTAAAGAGGACTTCGGTACCATAAACTCCGGTACTCCTTCCGGTAATAAGGAGCTTAAGGACTGCACATTTTCCACATAAGGAAGGAAGTTAAAAAGATTTCCCAATGCCTTCTCTCTGTCGTTTCTTCCCTCCGGATAAATAGCAATCAAAAGATTTTCTTCTCCGAAAACTCCGTTGATTTCTTCTTCCATTTCAGAAATCTTTGTACCTTCTCCCTTTACCACCGCACCGTTACTGAAGCGGAAGTCATTCATCCCCTGCATGATATTTAAGGGATAAACTAAAAGAATAGTAAGAATCAGTACAAGAGGACTAAGCCTATAGGCAAGCTTTGCCAAGGGCTTAAAGGAGGGCACAAAGGGCTTATGTCTGGTCTTTTCCACAAAGTTCCACATCCGAAGTAAAAGAGCCGGCATAAAGAAAATAACCGTTAAAAGGCTGAACACCACACCCTTTGCCAATACGATTCCCATATCCTTACCGATTCCAAAGCTCATGGCACATAGAGCCAAAAAGCCTCCCACAGTGGTTAGAGAAGATGCTAAAATCGTGCTTAAGGACTTCCCTACCGCATAGGACAGGGCTTTTTCCTTATCCATTCCTTTTTCAAGACCGGTTTCAAAGGAGTGAAGCAGGAAAATGGCATAGTCCATGGATACTGCAATCTGCAAAATTGCTGCAACGTTATTGGTGATAAAAGATACCTTTCCCAGAAACACATTGGTACCCCGGTTTAGTCCCACCGCCAGCAAAATGGTAATCAGGAATAAGAAAGGCTCTCCATAGGAATTGGTCATTACAATCAGAATCAGGAAAATAAAGCCAAGTCCCAGGCCTAAAATCAAGCCCATTTGGCTGCTTACCTGTTCCTCCACCGTCTTACTTTGTACCGCAAGGCCTGCATATACCGCCTTGTCTCCCAAAAGGCTTTCGATTTCCCTAAGGGTCTTCTTTGTTTGTACGTCACTGTCTCCCTTTACAAAGACTACATGAAATAAGGCGTTTCCGTCCTTATAATCTAAATCCTTTTCCTTCTCCTTTTTCTTCCATAAATTCAGGAGCATAGGCACTTTTTGGAGCCTGTGGAAAAAAACTCACCCAGTCTACGCCGGAAATATGCTCTATCTGCTCCTTATAGGAAAGGGCTTCTCCCATAGAAACATCCTTCAGCATGATTCTTGCTGTTCCGGGATAGCCGAAGCTATCCTCCATCTTCTGAATTCCCTGCTGCGTCAGAGAAGACTCCGGAAGATACTTACTTAAGTCGTAATTTATCTGCACAAAGGGCAAAGAATCGGAAATGCCTAAGAGCCCCCAGAAAACTCGACTGATTTTTCTCTATATTTAACAATAAAATCTGCACATTTTTCGCTAATACTCATTTACTTCCCTCCTTTGAAAATAGAGGTGATTCCTTTCCATACCTTTTTTGCCACTTGTCCCAGTCTATCCCAGAGGCTAGGCTCTTTCGTTTCTTTAGTCTTTACCGTTTCTTCTTTTTACTTCTTTGATTTCTTCGGTACGTAAGGTCACAGCCACATCCACAATATTGTCATTTTTCGGAAGGCATTAAGGACTCAATAGGTCTGTTAGGGATCAATTTCCAAAAACACTGGACTTTTTCCCCTACATTTTCATCCACTTCTTCTCCACAAAGGGCTTCCAACTCTCCCTTGGCATTACGAACAGCTCGGTAGAATCCAAAACAGCCTCTCCGTTTTTCAGCATTTTCTCGGTAGCATTTAAATTATTTTCAATAGAAGAATAGGCCTCCTCTCTCTTTCCTCGAAGGTAAGCATCCTGCTCTTGCAGGGTTCCTCGTAAATCCTCCATGGTTTTCTGACTGTTCTCCAAAAAGAGTGTTTAAGTTCCTGCGGTTTCCTCTCCCTTCTCCGCATAGCTTTTTCAGGGGTTTCCTGCAATCTCTTCACATCCTCAATGTTGTCTTCCAAAACGGAAAGACTCTCTTTAGAGTTTGTCAGTCCTGAATGGGTATTGGAGGAAAAATTCCTTTAAAGGCAGGACTTAGCTTTTTCCATAGCAAGCTTCTGTATCTCCGCCTCTGTACCGGCCTCCTCTGCCTGCATAGAAATATATTCCTGCACCAGAGCCATAATCTGATCCTTCAAAGGAGACCCCTCCAGCTTAGCCGATAAATTCGCTAAGCTGTTCTGTCTGGATCCCTGCTTTTTTTGCGGAAAGTAAAGGCTTCCACCTGACTAAGACTCTGCTGTGCCTTATCAATCTCTGTCTGACCGGGTACATCTCCCAGAAGAGTCACAAAGAATCCTCCAACTCAAGCATGGCATTTTGCAAACGATTCATATCGCTCTGGCTTTTCGCTGATATTGTTCTTAGCATCAAACTCAGTCCGTTGAAATCCTCCACATTTTTCCGTAAGAGGGCTGATGCTGCTATCCACAGTCTCCATATCCTGATAGATTTGGTCTCTATTGTTTTGATAAAGCTCTTCCCTCTTCCTGTGTCTTCCGAAGAAGAGCTTCACTGTTGTTAATGTTTTTCTGCATCAGCTTCCACGGATTTCTGAGAGGCATCAAGGAGTCAAAAGGCTGTTACCGGCGTCCTTAAGGGCGCGGTAGGAATCCTCCGACTCTTCCTTTGCCTCTCGTAAATCCGTAATTTTTCTCCACCTGAGAGGAACGAAGGGAGCCATCTGAAATTGTAAACCGGAAAAAAACTAAAGGTTGCTTCCCACCTCAATGGTAAAGTCGTCTTCCTCTCCGGGAAGGAGGACGAAAATCACTTCCTTCTTCTCTCCCAAAAGATACTACCTGAGCCTTTTTCCGCCTTTAGGGATAAAATGTCCTCTGCGCTAAAAGCTACTTTTTAGCCATCAGCACATAGTTTTTCGCTGCATAATCCTGGGCATTGGGATTCTTTTTAAACTGCACATGAATTTTCACCAAGCCCTTCTCTCCCGCAAGAGTTTCCGGCTGTACCTCCAAACCATTCAGCTCATGGCGAATCTGAATACTCAAGGCAAGTGACCGTAGGGTTCTGACGTTTCCCCCTCAAAAAGAGAGTCTACATTTCCCTTGGACAGGGTCTAAGGTATGCTGATTTCCATTGGACTCTACCGCTACACTGTTGCTAAGATTTTTTTACATTTTCATAAGTTCCGTAATCTGTAAGACTGGAATAGCCCTTGGTTTCATACTCTCTTACCAAAAGAGCCCTGCTTGAATTCTCGAGTGGGGCTTAATAAGGCATAGTAGTTCTCGTGATAGCGAGGTTTTTGCACCTCTGCCAAAAGCCGAGATGGACAAGAGCAGGACCTGACTTAAACAAAGAGCAATACAAACTGCTCTTTTTCCATTGCTATTCCTTTCACTGCTCCTTTGCTTACCATTTCAGTATTCTTCTGATTACCGTTTTTGATTGCTTACTATTGCTCTATTGTAAATTCTCTGATTTTTTTCATGCTTGTACCCTCCTTGTTCTATACGATTCCAATGCTACTTTTTGTCTTTAAAGCACTTCTGCTTTCAAAACCTTTTTCCCATACTGTTTTACTCATACTATTTCAATGCTTATTTCTTTGTTTTTCTCCTTTTTGCTATACTGAAAAGAAAGCCATGAGCAACAGTAGCTATCCTAAAGCCTTTGGCAAAAGGACGGACAATATGGGACAAATGTGGTATAAAAAAATGAAAAAACAAGAGTGTAGGGAAAGAACCCAAAAGACAGTTGGCGGAAGCCTTGGAATTTTATTTACAAAAAGCCCCTGGAAAAGATTACCGTTAGGGAGCTGATTGAAAAGGTCGGCATCAATAGAAAGACCTTTTATTATTATTTTCCGGATATTTACGGACTTTTGGAATGGATGGTAACACAAGAAAGTCAAAGATTGATTTTTGAAATTCAGAATCAGGAGGACTATGAGAATTCCCTTGCTCTGGTTTTTGATTCCATTGAGAAGAACCGTCATTTTGTAAACTGTGTCTATGATTCCATGGGTAGGGATGCTTTGGTTCGTTTCTTAAATAAGGACTTCCGTAAAGTAATCTCCTGGGCCATGGAAAAGGGGATGGAGGATGTCTTGAAGATGAACGGGGGAAAAATAGCGGAAGCTTCCAATCCCTTAGGTATCGAGCAGAAGTTTTTGGATACGCTGGTGGACAGCTATATCGCCAGCATTGCACAAATCCTGCTCCTCTATCTTCAGAAAAAGTCCCCCTTTAATAAGCAGGAATGTATTCGATTTATCTTGCGGTATCTGCAATCCACCATACCGGCGGCATTGGAGGAATTTATGTAATAACTATCGAGAAATTATCAGTCTGCTTTTTCTAAATAGGACTATTATATATTTAGATTTATTTTTGTTGAGTTAAAGATTCATTGAGAAAATCATTGTGCCCAATAATCTATCTCTATTTTTGTATGCTTATTCAGTAATTTTTATTTAATGAACTTGTCGATAATATCTCAGACTAATTTATATGTAGACTGAACTAAACTATTAATTGAAAAAAGGAGAAAGAGAATGAAAAAGATTTAAAAGTGTTGGAAAAAGTATTGTGTGGAATTGTATTGTTGACAAAGCAATGGCAATTCCCAGCTTTGCAAGCCAAAGAGTAGAAATCAACTAGCAAGTAGTGCCACTAGCATTAATTATAGTGATAGCTTTAGAGGAAGAACGCCAAAGCTAACAGCAATGAATGAGCAGTCAATCATCAGTATTTAAGATACGTAGTCCTTATTTTTCTGAGGCAAAAAGTAAAGTAAAAAAAGTAGAGGCACATGTTAGCTTAGAGAGGAAGTTCTCCTTTATATCTGATAGTAGAAAATGATAGTGGTTATAGAGAGCGAGTTTTAGTGAAAAAATGGCTACTACACACTGACTGGCACTCTTGCTGGTACCCGAAGCTAGAGGAGAGTGGAAAGTTTACATCGAGGGAGCAGGGCTGTTCTACATCTCAAGCTACAAGTACAATAACCGTCTACTATGATGTTTTTAAATTAAGAGGTAAAACTATGACAGTAACTGAAATGGCGAATTATGCCCTTAAAAAAACAGGATTATGAAAGCCACTTCTAAACAGAGCTCTTCAGATAGCGATGGGAATCAATCTATTTCCGACTTAGAACGATCCTATCGGAATGCAGAAGCCACAGGTGGAGACAGATGGTTATGTGGTTTGGAACCTAGATGTGGAGCCGAAGCATATTGTACCTATAAGTAAAGATATTGAAGATTTGGTGAAACACCAAATCAGAAAGATATTTAAAGGAACAGGGTGGGAGCTCCTTTGAGAAAGTCCATAGTTATAACGAAAAATACAAGGCCTATGCAAAAGACCAGGAATGGCCGGAAAGAATGTCCGTTCTTTATACCATAGAGGAGTTAAAGTTTTTCAGAAATGGATAAAAATCATGGGATATATCAAAAAGTAAGGTTCCGGGCTGGCACCACCCTAAGCCCTATGATCCGGCTATTGTGCAGGAGTACATTAATCAGGAAGAAGGAAAAGACAATAAGGATATTAATATTTCCGTATAAAATGTAAGTTTTACGAGATAAAAGAATCCCTAAAAATCAAGCGGTATGATTTCATGTCTGCCTGGTTTTTGGGGATTCTTTAGTATCTAAAAAGTGCCTACCTCTTCTTTATTTAAGTCTCTATTTTCGGAAGCATAATCCTTGCTGCCTTTTTTTATGTATTTCGATACTGCCCTGCTTTATAAGCGCCTCCGAATTCTCCGTCCAAGGTCCATTCCACCGGCTTTTTCCCCTGAAACTCCAAATAATGGGTTTTGAAAAAAAGCTCACATAAGGGATGATCTTCCGGAATATCTCCCCAGAAGCAGGGTTCCTGCAATCTCTCCCAGCTCACCGATATTTTTTTCGGAGAGCGAATCAATAAAACCTCAAATTCTCCATCCGCTAAATCTATATTCATCTTCTCCTGAAGGTTCTGTCCCAGTAGCCCTGAAAAAAAGCCTGCCACGGAATAGGCGTTGGAAACGGCGCCAAAAATATACTCTCCCTCTTCGGAAAAAAATTTTCAGCAGAAATTTTTTTAGCGGAATACTCTGACTCATATTCTCCGGTAAGGTACGAAGTGATTCCAGCAAATACGCCAAATGCCCCAAATTATTCTTTAATTCCTGGTCAGTTCCGTAGCTCACCTTGGTAAAGGCTCCTAGAGCCGCAATATAGTTAAAATATTTTTCCCTGAAGACTTCCTACATCATAATAAAAAGCATTTTTCCTTCCACCATAGCCCTCAGATTCTCCTGCAAATCCTTGGGAATTCCTAAAGGAGTAGAGCAAAATCATTGGTGGAACCGCAGGGAATATAGCCCATGGGAATATCCAACTTCTCTTTCAGAATGGCATTCATAAGATAATGCAGCGTTCCGTCTCCACCGGCACAGACCAGCAAATCATAATCCTTCCCCAACTTTTTTTACCAGCTCTTCCGTTCGTAAGTCCCTATGCTTGGGAAGAATAGGAAAAGACCGTTACGATACAGCCTAATAAAGAAAGACCTTCTACCACCCCAGATAGCAAAGCTCCTTTCCCTTCCCCTGTCCACTCTGTGCATTCATTAAAAAGCAATACTTTTTTTCATGGTCTTTCCTCTCACCATCAGAAACCTAAAATTCCGACTTATGATACTGCCATACTCCCCAAGCAATTACTCTCTAAATATATATGGAATCTATCATTCTGATTTTTACCACAAAAAAAGAGAATACATCTTGAACATGCTTCCTCTCTTCCTTCTTCTATTATGCGGTCTTCTTAGCCGCAGGACCTAAAGTCCTTCATCTTCTTCTCTAAACGAGCTTCCTTTCTCCTTGGCCTTTGCCTGGAAGTCCTTAAAAGGTATTCTCTTCTACAATTCCTACAAAAAATCTCTTGATAGTCTTCGCTACCCTTTTCCTGAATCCGCAATACATAGCAATCGGAGAGCCATAAAGTGCACCCTCTTCCTCTGCACTTTGGAACTCTTCCTCAGGAATAAAGCTAAACTGCTCTCCATCCTTAACGGTCTTCTTCCATAAACGATTACGAACACCCTTGTCCTCATCCTGTAGGTAGGTATTCTTGTAAGCTACAACTTCTACTTCACCCTTAGTGGAAACAGAGAATACCGGATTCTCGTGGAAAATGTAAGCAACTCTGGCAGACTTGCTGACAGGATCGTTTACCTTTCCTTCCACATATTCTACATGAAGCTGTAACTGCTCCCTTCGCCAATGCAGTAAAGGAAAAATAATAAAGATGCCCTAGGAGGCATATCATTAACAATGAAACTCTTTTTAACATATAGGATATACCTCTTCTAACGAAAAAAATAAAGCCAGTATCTCACCGGCTTTATTAGTATATCCGTTTTTTTCGTTATCATGACAATCTTCGGGGAAAAAAAGATACAGAGTTTTTGTAAATTTTTTTGTAAGAACTTAGAGTTTTGAAATATCCTTCACTAATTCAAGCAATTCTAATTCTTGAATGGTCTATTATACCTTAAGCTTTTTTGAGTTCCAAGATGCATGGATGTATTTCTGTTCTGTAAAAAAAGGAACAGAGAACTATCCAATAAAAATCGCCAAAAGTATACAAGACGAGATCATTAACATCCACCACATAAATCAGGGGAATGGAATAGGATATTCAGAAGAAGCTGAATACATTCAATACCAAATCCAATCAATACCGCATGAGAAGGGTCTTCTTTTTTTCTCCTTCACTACGGAAAAAGAAATCCCGGTAAGGGAAGAAATGATCCTACTATTATAAGATTGGATAGCATGTTGTATCTCAAAAAAACAAGAACGGATTCAACTCAATATTCTGAAGGATCTGCAGGGATGGATAAATTCCTATGGCTTATGCTATGAGGAATAAGATAAATCAGCACAAAGCAATGCTATATAGCCAATCAATCCCCAGCGATGTCCGAAACTATACGCTCTCCTCAGAGAAATAAAAGTAAATCAGTCCAATTACCAAAGCCAAAATGAATACTCTACTATAAGGATATTGCAAAAGGAAACTAATCATAAGAATCACCCCTTTCGAATGACTTTATTGTAGAAATACATTGGAGATATCCTGCCTTCAAAATATAATCCAAATTTCCAATGCCATCTCAATGAAGTAAATTGTTAGCTGCTTCTTTTCACCCGTATGCTATTGTCTGTTGTAATAGTTTTTAGCACTTACCCCAAAAAATAGCAATATAATTAAGCTTTCTAAAATATTAATTCTTTATTGACCTAAATTTCCAAGAAAAAATCACTTAGTGAAATTGTTTTTACTAAAGAAAAATGAAAAGGACATGATTATTCCGGCTGAATATTCCGGCACGGCGAAGCCGCTATTCCGGAAAAGTGGAAACCGCCTGTCCGGAATAGGAAACCGTTTTCCCCCACAAACAAAGATTGATTAAATCACTCCTGCTTTTTCAAAATGTTTTTTAAGTATCCTTGTTGCAACAAATGCTCCTATGCATGCAAGAACAAAAGTTATCAAGCCAAAGCCTACTGCCCACGAAATTTTGAAAAAAGATAATGCTTCATTTATTTGTGCTTCACTCATTTTCCATTTTGATGCTCTTTCCACAAAAGAAGCTGTTCCGAATAAAATCACAGGAATCACTGTTCCTAAAAAATCCGCTAATGCAAATGTCCCATATCCAATAATCATTCGTCCCTTGCTCTCATAATTTCCTATAATCAAATCACATATAATTCCACCTATTACAGCAAAGATTGCATGAGGCAAATGTCCTCCTGATAGTGCAATTAAAGCAAGAAGCGTTCCTGATATTGTAAATACTCCTTTCTTTTTAATTTTCACAGCCATAAGGATATAAACGGTAGCAGCTACCATGAAACTAACTCCTGAAAGCAATAAATCCTCCAATAACGGTTGTTGCCATTGCAAATGCAACTGCCATGTATATGATAATTCAATTGCATTAAAAATTCCGATTGTAATAAAAATCACGACCATTTAATTTGTTTTTTTCACACTAGTCCTCCTAATAAATTTTCTGTATTACTATCACAAGAGCAATCATCAAAGCTCCTAATAGTCCAATCATTAAGTCTGTTTTTCTAAACCGCAATTCTGTTAATGTTACCCTCTTCTCATCACTATCAAGTCCTCTAATGAGTGCTGAAGCAGACAATTCATCTGAAATCTTAATCATTCTCATTAAAAGTGGAACAAGCGTATATTCAATGTATTTAATTGGATGTAGCAACGGAAAAAGTCTGCTTGTTATGATTCCTCGAATCTTCATATTCTCTTTTAAAGCCTTAAATTCTATTTTTATAGTTGGTACAAACCTAAGCAAAACACTAAAAGGTATGCCAATGCTCCTTGGTACTTTCATTCTATTTAACGCTTCCAGCATTTCACTTACACTTGTAGTCTTTGTTATATATTCACCAAACATAGCAATTAAGGTCATTCTTGATGCAAAGTAAATAAACATATATATTGCAAATACGATGCTTCCTTCACAAAACTTGCCAAGTCCTAACTCTATGCAGTATAAAAACACGAAAAACAAAATAAAGCGTAATGCTCTTTTCCACATACTGCTGTATACATACAGAAAAAAAGCAAAGGCAATCAGTCCGAAAAGTAGAATTGTATCGCTTATAAAAAAGCTAGTAAATCCAACAATTGGAAGTAGAGTAAGTTTTATTCTCGGATCGACTGTTTTTCTATTTATCAAGCTCTCTACCTCCTCTCATCTTGTCTAATATGAGAAATTTATTCCTTTCACTCATATTGAAAACACTTTCTATTTTTCCATCTCCCATTACCGCAACCTCACTCACTGTGTTTGCTAAAAACTCAAAATCATGACTTATCACCAAAACAGTTGTCCCATTTTTTAATTGTTCTTCAATCAATTTTGCCACTGAAAGCATTGAGTCCTTATCACAACCCGATGTTGGTTCATCATAGATAAAAACTTTTGCCTGTTTCATCATTCCACAAGCTATTGTCAGTCTTTGTTTTTCTCCTCTTGATAAAGCAAACGGATGCTTATCTATATATTTATATAAGCCAAGAACATTCAAAATAGACTTTGCCTTTTGAGTATTTTCTTTTTTATCTTTACTTGAAATACCAAGCAGCATTTCATCAAGTACGCTTTCCGAAAACAATTGATAGTCAGAATCTTGAAATACAAAATATGACATATCCATTAAATCTTTACGATTCAACTCTTTATCTTTTCCCGCCCATATTGTTCCCTCTTTTATCTTCTCAAGCCCTGAAATCACCCTTGCAAAATGTAGTTTTCCCGCTACCATTTAAGCCGATAAGACCAATGGCTTTTCCGCACTCCATATTGAAATCAAGATGATTTAAGATGTACTCGTTTTGCTTATTTCCAACCTTAGTTGCACTTGGGTAACAAAATTTCAAGCCTTTCCCACTAATACTTTTATCATTTAATTGATATGAATCTTTCTTCTCGCTTATCCTGTATTCTTCTAATTCAAGAGTTCTTAGTCCCTCTCATCCCAAAACTCTTGGTTAGAGAAATAACTTCTTCTGAAACTCAAGTCCTGTGCAATCTCTCCATCTTTCATCAATATAAAACGGTCAAATAAAGACTTTACATAGTACAAACGATGTTCAATTAGAACAACCGTTGTTCCTTTTTTCTTTAATTTCTCCAAAATTAAAAACAGGTCAAATGTTGCTTTCATATCCAAATTTGCTGAAGGTTCATCTAAAATTAAAACCTTCGGATTCATTGCATAGATGCTTGCAATAGCTATCTTTTGTTTCTGCCCGCTTGATAATTCAAAAACAGATTTTCCTTTCAGTTCCGGAGTATCCAACTCTGCATATACTTCATCTACTCTCTGTTTGATTTCATCTCTTGATTTGCAGATAGTTTGAAGCCCAAAAGCTATTTCTTCATCTGTCGTTGTCGTGAAAAACTGACTTCTTGGATCTTGAAATACAGTCCCTACAATATGTCCTACTTCATGAAGTAATAGTTTGCTTATATCTTTTCCGGACGCAAAGGCTTCTCCTTGCATTTTGCCTTTGTAATAATGTGGAATAAGACCATTCATCACACTTCCAAGAGTACTTTTACCACTTCCACTTTTCCCTGAAATTAAAACAAATTCACCTTTTTTAATTTCAAGATTGATATTTTTTAAAGCAGTTCGCCCATCTTCCCATTCATAAGAAACATCTTTTAACAAAATCATGGTTATACCCCGTACTGAGCTTTCCATAATTTTTTGTAGTAACCATTTTTATCAAGAAGTTCCCCATGCTTTCCATTTTCAAGTAAATTGCCTTTTTTAAATACGAGAATTTGGTCAGCTTTCTGAATGGTTTTTAAATGATGAGCCACCACAAGTACAGTTCTATTCTTTGCAAGTTCCGTAATAGCATCTTGTATCAAAGATTCATTTACAGGATCAACATTACTTGTCATTTCATCAAGAATTAAAATAGGTGCATCCTTTAGAAAAGCTCTTGCAATAGATATTCTTTGTCTTTGTCCACCTGATAAAATCCCACCATTTTCTCCAATATCAGTTTCATAACCTTTTGGTAAACTCATAATGAAATCATGTATCCTTGCTTTCTTTGCAGCCTCAATGATTTCTTCTTTTTGTTCGCCCTTTTCCCTACTCTGATATTTTCCTCAATCGTATTATCAAACAGTTGAACATTCTGCATGACAATGCTGATACGATCTAAAAGCTCATCATAAGGAATATCCCTTATATCAATTCCTCCGAGTGTAATTTTTCCTTTATGCACATCATAAAATCTTAGAAGCAAGTTGGTTATAGTAGTCTTTCCACTACCTGATTCTCCAACTAAGGCTGTCATTGTTTTTTCAGCAATAGAAAAGCTCAATTTTTCCATTTTAAATTCATCTTTTTCATAGGAAAAATCTATGTTTTCAAAAGCTATATCATTATCTTTCGGAACAATTCCATTCACTTTGTCGGGGATTACATCTGCATATAAAATTCTCGAAAGTCTTTTGTAACTATCTAACGCCGAAACATAGTACATATAGTGTTGTTCCATAGAAGCGAACGGCTTATAAAACTCTTTTGAAATTACTGCAAAGATAATAAAATGAAGGACATCAAGATTTCCCTTTCCAACAAATATTGTTCCTGCAATTAAAAGAATCAAATATCCAATATCCAGCAAAAAACCAAATATAGATAATTGTTTTGCTTTGAATCTTGAAGCTGCTTTGCTTGTTTCTCCAAACTTTTTTGTCTTATTCATAAGCTCATTATCCAAGCTCTTATTGTTTGAAAAACTCTTTAGTACAGGTATTCCTCTAACATATTCAACAAATAAGCTAACCATATCAAGAAGTGCTGCGTTGTTTTGATTTTCAATTCTTTCAGATTGCTTAATTGTTAGATATAGAAAGATAAGTGCAATCGGAACAGATACAGCCATCATAATAGCAAGTTGAAAATCAATACTTGCAAGACCAACAAATACGACTGCAGCTATCAAAAAATCACCAAACATTCTCGACCACATGTGTCCTACAACAAGGGACATATTATCAACATCTTTGTGTAAAATTGTATTGATCTCTCCCAGTCTTTCATTGGTATAAAATCCCAAACTGAATTTCTTTAATTTGATAATCATGCGTTCTCTGATTTGCTGAACAATATCAAAACCTGCACTATGCCTTTTCATATCTGCGACCATATTGCAAATACCTTTGAAGACTACAAGTAATCCAATCGCAATAAAATATTTATATAGGCTTACTAAGCTCGTTCCATCAAGGATTTGGAACAGTATAGAAAATACGATAACAATCATGGCTATGGAACTTAGTCCATAAAGGGCAAAGAATACACTTGATATAATCAAATCTCTCTTGCCGGTTTTTGTAAGTAGTTTTAACATTTCTCTAAACATTTTCTGCTACCACCTCCGTACACTCGCAATCCGCTTTGCTACTTGCTCGTGAAAGACTTTCTTTGATTCACTCGCAATCCACTCCGTTCCTTGCTCGTGAAAGACTTTCTTTGATTCACTCACAATCCATCCGTTCCTTGCTCGTGAAAGACTTTCTTTGATTCACTCGCAATCCACTTCGTTTCTTGCTCGTGAAAGACTTTCTTTGATTCACTCACAATCCCACTTCGTTTCTTGCTCGTGAAAGACTTTCTTTGATTCACTCGCAATCCACTTCGTTTCTTGCTCGTGAAAGACTATCATCTTTCAAATTCCATCTGTCTACTTTGTTCTGTGCTTCAACCATATCCTTATAGAACTCACATCTTTTCATCAGCTCTTCATGGCTTCCTGCATCAAGAACAACACCCTTATCCATAACTATAATTTGGTCCGAATCTCTAATTGTATTTGGGTGATGAGCAATTGTAATGATGGTTTTATCCTTGCTTAAATCGTCAATTGCTTCGCCGATTAGTCTTTCATTTTCACTATCAACGGCTGCCATTGCTTCATCTAATATCAAAATCGGTGCATTTTTAAGTATCATTCTTGCTATAGAGATTCTTTGTTTTTCTCCACCGGATAACTTAACGCCCATTTCACCTACTCGTGTTTCATATCCATTTGGTAAAGCAGAAATAAAAATCATAGCATCTTGCTTTTTTAGCTGCCTCTATAACTTCTTCTTTTGTTGCATTTAATTTTCCAATTGCTATATTTTCAAAAATACTTAAATCAAAAAGGATAACATCTTGTTGTACACTGCCAATCAGCATTGAGATGTTTCTTGACTATATTCTTTTATATCTTTTTCCATTTATCAGTATTTGTCCTTCATCTGCATCCCAAAATCCCATAAGCAAATTAGATACGGTACTTTTCCCACAACCGCTTGCCCCTACAAAGGCATTCAAACTGTTTTTCTTAAAAGTCAAATTGATATTTTTTAGCTCAAAGCCATCTTTTTCATATGCAAAATTCACATCTTTAAATTCTATGTTTCCAAATTCTAAACCTTGTTCTGTCTTTTTGTTTGGAAGTGGAACTGTTAAAACTTTTCCGATCGCCTTTAATGCCTCCCTAAACACAATAGAAAAATGTTGCAATGTAGCTGTCTTACTTATAGAATGCAGTAAAAGCAGATGATAAAAATAATAGCAAGGATAAAATTAAGCGTTGTAATGTTCCCCTGATAAAGAAAGATACTTCCCAAAATCATGACAATTACCACTCCAATTTCCATAAATATGTCAATGAGTCCCATTGGAATTGTGATTGCTCCCATACTCTTTTTAACCCAGTAAATATATTCTCTTGCCGTTTTTAATGTTCTTTCACTAATCTCCTCTTCTTTAGCAAAAGCCTTAATAACAGAAATATTTTTTACATATTCCATTAGCTCTTCTCTCATCTTGTTTTCATGGTTAAAGTAAATAGCAAAGTTTTTATCCATTGTTTTTCTGTGAAAGAACTTTTTACCAAATACATGAGTGGAACTCGGCAATCATACCAAGATTACAGAGACGTGGGTCCACAAAAATCATAACTACAAAAATAATGGTAGGCAGAAGTGTAACTGACATTATTTCCGGAAGACCATGGGCAAGGTATGCTTCTACTGCTCTACATCATGCTGAACAATGTTCGTAAGCTCCCGGTATTATGTTCTTTAAAAATCCCAAACTTAGTTTTTAGATACTGGAAGTAATATCTATCCTAAGTTCTGTCAATTTTTCGTATGCCTTCTCATGAGCAACCTTTGTTTGCAAAATAATAAAACACATAGCCTTTTAATACAAAACGATATAAAGATTCCCAAGAATATATACTTTAAATTCCCTTCGTTAATATTGTTTGTGATTAAGAACTAATCAAATATACAACTAAGATTTGTGGTATCAAATCAAATACTATTTTTAAAGCAAGAAGTGAATTGGATAAACCATTTTTCCCTATCACTTTTTCCTTAATTCTTTTTCCGGCATGAACAACTCTCCTTTCAAAAATTGAATAATATTGAATTTTAATTCAATATTAAGGTTTAAACTAAGACTTTGCTGATTACGCAAAGTCTATGAGTGCTGATTATAGGGATTCCACTCCTTGTAATAACACCTTGCAATAAGTTTTAGCATGTCTTTTTGCCCACTTTTCACTTTGATAGTGCCTTGCTATTTCAAAGCCCCTCTGTAAGTGCTGGCTAAAATATGGGCAAGCATTGGATCATATTCCTGTTTCGATTGTCTTTTTAAACTTACTTCAATATGAACCTGCATTTGTGATATGAGTTTGTGTTTTGCTTCTGTATGTTTCGTTCCTGAGCTTTTATCCGTCAAAAATAATTAACTTCTTACGCTCTTTTTAAAGTTCATGAATATAGTTTTTCTCCTGCTTTATCAAACCTTTCAGAAGCAGAACCTTTTCCAAAGACTCTTCCTCGTCAAAGGCTGACTCGAAATTTATATAAACTAAAACTTACTACTGCATCAAACAAAACTTCCTTATGAAATAGGTATAAATGAGGTGCCACAGGAATATCCGCTTCTTTTTGCAATTTCTGATTAATTTGGCACCTCTATAGTCCTTTTCATAAAATACTTTTTCTGCTACTTCCAGTATTCTATTTCTAACTTCTTCTTTTTAACACTTGTGCCATATCACCTCTTTCATCAATACTGATTTATATTTAATAATAAATTTTAATTCA
>BNJT01002030.1_pt1 | contig 142522 bp, 188 predicted proteins | sample 8540491 | NCBI WGS metagenome assembly BNJT01 (sample SAMD00202455, study PRJDB9452) | human saliva metagenome | host: Homo sapiens
TGTTACGTATTGCTGGGCAGGGTTGCTGCCGCGGCCCTGATCATTAGGCTAGTTGGCGTGACTTTGTCCAGACATGTTTAACGAAGGACTTGAAGCGCTAGATGCGTTTATGGTTCACGAGCAAGATCGCCAAGAAGCCCACGATGAACTGCTGGCTTTTCTGTCTAGTGATTGCCAAGGGCAAGACAATAGCAATTTCATCACAGCAACAAGCTACAAGCACACCAGACGACTTTTTTCCCCTCGAGCCGGCGCGCCTCGTTTACGAGCTGGTTTCTCTAAACTATAAGCATATCTATTGCTCACAACACGTCGCATCTATGGGTTCATTGCTCGCATATTGCAAATCGTATTTTGAAATTACCGCGCTATTGTGCGACAAACCCATCGTGATGGCAAAAAAATTATACCGAATATTACCATCAGCTGGCATCGTCTATATCATAAAAGGCACATGGACAGCCCTATGTGCTATCACCCGACCAATAGCGCGCTCCACTAAAGCTACTCGTTGGATGCGGCGCACGACGCCAGTGTATATCACTGCGCCAGCCACCGCACTACCAAATTACGAGCTCGATTTTGATGGTTTTTGCCAGCAGGCCGCTCACGTCACAACCACTAAGGTGTGGCCAGCGCTACGGCGTGGCTTTTGGTGGGCTCTGTTTCTTTCTGATGGATCACGTTGTTTATTGCTCGGTGCGCAAGAAAGACGTATCTCGGCACGAAAACCACCTTTATAACGGCTACTGCTGCTCACAAACATGCCAAACAACACCGCAAACAAGCGGCGCAGCTACTTATTGTGGCAGCTCACTGCACGACACGGGCCTGCTTTTTTAGCACAACGACTCCTTTTGCCATCCTCCACATAATAGGCATTGCAGTAACATTTGCAAGCAGCTCACACATATAAAATAGCCCCACGTTGCTGCGGGGCTATTTACTTATGGCAGTTCTCTTACGCCACTACTTGGTAGCGTGCGGTATAAGTCTGCTGCTTGTACGGCGACCAAGCCACCAACAGCTGGACGAATATTCGGCGTAAATACGCTGGGTTCTCGCTGCCTGAGGTAGCATTTGCGCGCGGCAAACATGAGCGGTTGCACGCCGTAATCACTCCTATATCGAACACTTTATACTTCGACGTTGCCCCACACATCAGCCTTACCCCGACTGCGGCACGTTAAAATATTTGGCTACAGCTTAATAGTTGCCGCATTCGCCCGGCCCTCAATCGCCGGAGCTCGGTATTGGTGCAGCGCGCCCCAGTTACTACCAGCACCAGCGGCAATACCCAACGCTGATAAACCGGCCGGCGGCCATGCTCTTTATTGACCTGGTGTGACCCTTAGGTCACCTGGGGCAGTCTTTAAACTGTTTAAGCCCACATCCGGCCTTGAATGGGGGTCTACTACTTATCCGCCATACACCCGGGGGCAGTGTATGCGCCGTGGCTTACTGTCGCCAGGGTCTTGCACCCAGGCTACTTTTTGCTGGGCGAGCCAGGTGGTGCCAGGCTGCCACTGGTCGGCTGTCACGTCTGGTGCGATCGGTTTATCGCCAGGTTTCGCCGGTGGGTTTTGGTGCGCGCAAACCGTGCGGCCAATTTGTGCCCCGTTACAGGCTCATAATCCGTTGCTGGTTGCGTAGTTGGCCGTGGGGCGCGCCAACGTCCGCACCTGTTGCGCCCCGGAATGCCAGCAGCGTTAGTTCACCAGAGCTCGCCGTTTTCCATCCGCAATAATGGCAATTTTGTACGCGTATTTTGCCGGCCTGTTTTACCGCCACAGCAGTGCCCCACCCGTTACCTTTGCCATCCGCCAGCGTCACCCCGCCATGCAGTTGGCCGCGTCGCTATATCTCCAGCCAAGCAACCCACCATCGGCAAAAGCGGGCTGGAGGCCGGCCATCATCGGGCCCATATCACCGCCGGCATTACCTGCCAGATTAATCACCACACCTGGCGTCTTTAAGGGCCTGCAGCTATCGCGAGTGTGTTGGCATATTCTTCCGCCTGGGCGGTGGTACTACAAACGGCGGCATGCTTATATGGATATAGTTGCCGCGGCGCTCCAGGCGGGAGCGTAAACGCCACGGGCTTTTGCTATCGCGCCCTACCACCGGCTGGGGCTAAAGAACGTGCTTGCCGCCTGCCACGCATGGCCTTGGTAATAGCTGGATAGGTATCTTCGTAGCTTTTTGGGCTGTTTTATGACTTACTGGCGCTTCTGCAAGTGGCTTTCTGCCAGGGCTTCGCTGTAAGTACAGGCCACTATCTAGCAGCTCTATAGCCACCTGGTCAGCGGCTCGGGCTGGGCGGCAGCAGATATAGCGGCATATCGCGCCCACCTGGCTTTGGTTGGGCCATAGTGGTGTATCAAACCCAGTAGCACAACTTGCGCCAAGCCTCCGCAGCAGCGCGCCGAGTGCCAGCCGTTTGAGAGTGAGCGTTTTTTATGTATTGCTGATGGGTGCTTGGTCACGTTATCTACTCGCATACCATACACCCAGCATAGCGCAACTCTATCAGGCAACAGCGCGCCTGCTATTGGATTTTACCTATTATTTTTTAATGCCATTTGGAGCCACACTGCCATTATTCTGATGCATAATCCATCCAACACTGTGCTGATGCTGTGCCGTGTATTCTGATCTTTAAAGCAGCAAGGCTACCAGTTCGTGACCGTTAGCACCCTGCTTGGCAAAACCGAACCAGGCGTCAAATACCCTTAGTCTTGCCTGTCATTAGCTGTACATATCATAGCGCGGCGCTGCTTTTACCCTGCCCGCCGGCGGCTTATATATCAATCAAAATACTTTGTGCTTTGCCCGGAGCCCCACGCGCGCCAGCTCATTCCCCTGACTTCTGCGCTTACGCCAAAATATTTGGCTAGCAGCTTAATAGCCGCCGCATTCGCCCGGCCCCTGGTCGCCGGCGCCTTAGTGTAGATGATGTATGTGTTGAACATCACCTACCACGACTTCGCGGTGGCGGAGTTGGGTTTGATTGTGACGGGATTTCTACAGCCGAGCCCTCATTTCTCTTATTCTATGAATGTATCGATAAACAAGCATACCTTTGCCTGGCGCTCAATCAAAGCAATGACGTCCGTTAAGCCGTGGTTTATCCTTCAGCGCCGCCACATACTCATCAATCACCCGCGGTAATCGCCCGGTATAGTTATAATTATCAATCAGCCGGCGCAGTCGTGCCAGGTCAAACCCCTCCGCCGCAGCCATTGCTCCAGCAGCATATGCTGCTCCTGCTCACCCCAAAAACGCTGAAACTCCTCCTCGACGCTATCACTATCAGCAACATGCGGCAGCCAGCTGGTAATGAATTTATCAATCAGCTCACGCTTGCTGCGCAGCTTTTCATTACCATTAATGAGTTTGCTATTCGCTTACGCAATTGGCTCTTTTCTTGCTCACCAGCCTCTGCCATTTTAGCTACAAGCCCTTATAAGTAATATAATTGATAGTAATCTCATCACGGCGGATTAATTCTAGTTCAAAAATCCACCCCATCCAGAATACTCAATTTCTTTCTTTGTTGCTGGCGCTTCAAAAGTATATATCTATATTTGCTCTTTAAATTCCTCAAAGAGCTGCTCGTTCATATCAACATCGTTATCGGCAAATCAGCAAACGATAGTAGCACACATGCGTGCGCATAACCTCGCCGTAGAAAGAACTCCACAAATTGCCGCCTTTCAGCCTCACTGAGAAAAAATGACGCTGCGGTTCTGGAGTAAAAGCCAGCAGCCTGCAGGCGCTTTTTGGTTAAAGTCCTGCACATACCATCTGTATGGTTTTAGGAAGATCGTCTCCATGGCTTCGTTTGTTACTGAATAGCTGCACCGCCTCGGTCTGTCGCAGTTTTTAGATTACGAAAGACCACAATATTTACCCCTGATTTGCGCTCATTCAGAATACGGTTTGTGCGACTATATGCCTGCAAAAACGTGGTATTTTAGATTTTTATCTGGTTATTAAAGCGTATTAAGCGTCTTGTCAAACCCGGTCAGGAACATATTTGCACCAGCAAAATATCAATTTCATGATTTTTTACACGCCGAGCAATATCCCTTGTAGTACCCATAAAAGCTCTTGCCATCACGCGTGGTGAAGGTGCCAAACCGCGCATTATACTCACCCATAGCGCTCTCCAGAAATCACGTGCAGACTGGTTGACGGGGCCAGCGAATCCCAGCACGTCTTCATCCAGTAAAGCTATCGGCATTTGATCTTCTTCATTCGCTCAGCTAAAAATCGTTGCAATAGTGAGCTTGGTATTTTGCGCTGAAAGGCATCAGTACATACGCAGTAAATCGGTAGAACTAACGCACATCATAGCAGAGTAAAATCGCGCCCATGCGTTTCGCGGTCATGGTTCGCCAGTAAGGTAACTTTGACGATATTATCTACCTGAGCTCGATTTTCCATCGCTTCTTTGATGTCGACGCCCCAACATCAATATCCGCCCGTAACAGCTCCTCAGTGTCGTGAACGCCCACATACCCACGCTAAACTTAGGACATCACATCGTTAATCGCATCGGTAATGATATTCATGGTGCTCACCAAAGAGATCCTTTCTGTAGTACGCTTACCAAAACCCACCAAGCGCCAGTGGCGTTATCATGGTAAAATTGTCCTGTAAAACCAAACAGCTGGTAATTAGTAAAGCAATTGCACACTTGCAAGGTCACGTCTGGTGAGCGGTGACCCATCAAAGATACAACATGAATCGCTTATTTCTTACCACCTGCATTGCCTGTGCATGGCGCTGGCACAATATCCAGTTTTATAGTCGTCACAACCTGCTCGGTGTTAGGGTCGGCGAGTTGTTACACCAACGTAGCGGTGTTGTCGAAATTATTCACGCCACCGTCCTTAAAGGCATTAAACCTTTAATCGTCTGGTAGTTCGAAGTCACTTCGCGGTCTACCACAAAACATCACCTGTCAGACGTCTTGATTTTCCGGCCGCTAGGCTGCGCCGCTTTAAAGCTTAGCCAGTGTTTTGCTGTGCCCCTGCTCGTATGCCGTTATAGCGCCACCACCAAACGCCCTTTTGCTACCTCATTCACAATCTTTCTACCGCATAGTATTGGTACATGGCCGCAGCACCATCAATGTCTTTGCCGACCCATTCAGCACAATATATTTAGCAATCATTCGCGACAGCTGGCACTGCCCAAAGATATCCGCAACTGCCCTGGCCTGCTTATGCGCACATTTTGTCATCTTGTCCAGTAGTAGGTAAACCTATAGCCGCTTTATCACCGCTATTACTTACCGTATTGGCAGCTGCCATTTCGTATCCACACCGCCATTTGCGACAAACAGCTGCACATACTGAATAGCTCATAGCCCGCGCCGCTATAGCTATGGCGGCGGTAGCGATTCGATCTGGCTAAACGCCCGCAGCCTATCCCTGGGCGACGCTTGAGCTTCCATCTGCACCACCGCGGGCCATTAATTAGCATAGCCGCTTAATCAATACAGCGCTGCCTGCAGGTGCCGGCATTAGCACCTGCTGCGCCACCCGGTATTCGTTTTGGCACCACTGGCTTAAAGTTAAAATCAGTATGTATACCACGCCATCCTCATTATTGTGCGGTGCATTTTATCGCGCAGCGTCTTTGCCTGCCTCAAACACGTGCTACGCCCGGTGGTTTCAGTGCACACTTTTAAATTCCGTATCTGTAAGCGGTACGCCACTGTTTCTGCGCATTAGCGTGCTCTCTAGCTGCCGCCGCAGGTTAGCCAGCACCGCCGCCCCATCAGGCAACCTTTACACCCACCAGCCACCAGCTGGTTAAGGACGTAGACCATTTCTAGGGTTTGTCAATTGGTGGGCTGCGCTATTGTGATTATAGCACTGAAAATGCCTTAAGCACTTTTTATTTCTAATAAAGCCATTGATATACTGCTTATTAGTTTACATTTCTTTATTTAAAGAGGGGATACAGGATGGACAAGGCCAGGATGTTAGATATTGAAAAAAGCTGCATCTAACATCTTAAAAATAAATGAAATAGCTGCCTTTTGTTAATGTTTTCAACAGTCAGACGCAGGCTTTATCTATAGAGGACTGCGCAAATGCCCAGGGGATAAAGATGTCTCGACTCCTTGATTCATCTACAGGCACCATCTACGGGAATCGAGAGTAATCAGTTTCAGCTCGTCGAATCCCTTCTGGCACAAGCAATCGCTCACGAGCTGGCCACTCTTTTTTCTTAAGCATCAAATCCGATGAGTATGGCCTCCTTAGAAGAAACAATGTTCACAGGCATTAAAGAGCAAAAAAGAGAAAGAGGCAGACTATTTTGCTGCGAACCCTGTTTGATGCCATGAAGAAATGATCAAAATGACAAGGTTATATTCCTTCCTACACCATCCCCAGAGCTACTAGCTAGTAAGTCTGGTGTATCTACTGTGGTAACAATATCAAGCTATTAAACCTAAAGCTCTTAAGGTCAAGATGACAGTAATATATAGAAAGCCAAATGACGTAGCTGCTATTCTTCAATGTATAGGCGATGTAAATTAGACTAAATAGCATGATTCGTGTAATAGAGGCGTAACTAGAACAAAAGTCATAAAGAAAAGCTCGATACGGATGTAAAAATATCTGAATTACGTGAATATTATTGAGTTACATAACCAGGCAAGTGTCTTTGTTGATTATATCGGTAAATGCTTATTGGCAATGCGTTGTATATCTCCACGGGCCTTGGGATACTAACACATTTACTGGTAACACTCTTCCTACTTTTGTGGTGCCAACCTGGCCGAAAGATTTTGCGCTTTGCATACGTAATTGTTGTTTAAATCTCTTATTTAATACTAAAACCGGAAAATAACCTACACAAACATCCTTTGCGGGGTCAATCCTTTTTAAAGTTGTTTTGTTTTATCCAGCTGCTGGCATGAGTAGAGACACGTTTTTCATCTATGCGCAGAGAGAAATGTGTAATTTTTGCCAGCTCTTCAAACGATAGCACCTTCAATTTTGCCTTTTGAAAAATCCCCTGTAGTACATGTGGAATAGTGCTGCCAGTGATATACTTCAGAGAAATCTATACCCTGAAGCACATGGTGTAGATAGCCTGCATCTAATGCCTTGCCTTGACAATCAGGCAGTCAATGTACTTAACACCGAAGTCTCACCTTCACGCTCAAAGAAGGCGATTCCAGCTCCTGCACCGTCCTGACTGTGCGCAGTAGCCAGCTGTTCATGTTGAGTTGATTTTACATAGCCCGCAACACCAGAAGCACCATAGACCGCGCAGCCTTCAAAGCTGTCAGATGGCTGGCCAGCAGTAATTGTAGGAAGGCTTATTTACAGTTATCTCCCTCGAGCCGCTATCTTGCTGCCACGCTGGAAGTGTAGCAGGCCGTTCTGGGCGAGTGAAGCGGAGCTGCTGGGCTTAAACAGTTGCTGCACGTGACACCGCGCTTATATGCCTCTAGCTGCTGCACAGCTGCGCTCTAGTAGCGCCGCGTCAATCCACCGCAGACCCAGGCAAGCGGCAAATTTTGCTGCTCAGGTAGCTTGGCATGCAAACACTCCAAGTTCTGGTGTATAGATATCCAGTGACGCTGATGTCTCCGCTTTTAAACTGTACCTCACCGGTAACTCGTGTGACCTATGGGTTATACTCTCGCTTTCGTCTTTAGTATCTTAACCGCGCTGGGGATTTAACTTTCAGTGGGAAGTCCACTTTACTTGTACCGCTGTGGTAAAATCGTCAAAAGTGTCGCGGGTAGATTAGTGCGTAGACACCTTCTGTTTCGCATATAGTGCAACCTAATATAAATGTTTTACCGGCAGTCAGTACAGGTGTCTTATGTAATGTGTCCTTGCACTCTGTCGTCTTACAATGTATGGGGTAGGTTGTTGGATAATCGAACACCTCCCCCAACCGCTTCTCTTTGCCACTCACCCGCAAACTCCGGGAACCGCAGCTGGGGCGCCCGCTTTTTATGGCGTTCATCACTCCACGCCCTCAATCCCCAGCGTTCCTGGCAAAAGGCGCGCTGGTTTTATCTACATCGGCCAGCTGAGTGCCAATTTGGCGAATGTCATGCGCGGTGGCGGCAAGGTCGATTGGCGCCTCTTTCTTTCGAAAGGTATCTCTACATAGCGCGGGATGTTGAGGTTGTAGTCATTCTCGGCTGGCTCAGCTGGCTCAGCTGATGTGGCTGTATTTATCTGGCCTCTGCCCAGTTAGCGTACGTATCTATAATTTTATCAATATTATCTACGCCCAATTGGTTTTGGTTCTTGCCCTTAATAAATTCACGGCTGGCATCGATAAATCAGCACACTACTATGCGTGCGGCACTTTTTAAACACCAAAATACAAGCTGGAATGCTGGTGCCGCAGAACAAATTTGCCGGCAGACTAATCACTGCATCGCACAAGTTCTGCTCCGATAACATGCTGGCGAATTCGTACCCTCTGCCGCGCTACACGGAAGATAGCGCCCCCATGCGGCATAGCAACCCGCGCTGGTGGTGCCATTTATCCGCCAGGTGTGCAACGTAATGGGTAATGACAGCATGATCTGCCTTGCTACTTGGCGCCAACCTACCCCATGGGCTAAAGCGTTTCATCATTCGCATGCAGTGGGTTTTTGTCACCCGCCCACTCTGGCGCTACAGTGGGTTAGCATACCACTGCCTCAAAGCAGCTGGCTCCGAATGCGTGGGTGCTCAAGCGTAATCATCACTGATATCAAAACGCGTCAAAGTGAATATCGTGCGAAAATCATATCTCATGCGGGCTAGCGGCATGGGTGGTACCGTTCATTTCCTGGCCAAAATATTCACTCACCTGGGCATGCCGTCCAATCTCGTAGGAGTAGTGAGCCCGAGCCGCAAGTTGGGTCATACACTCGCATGCCGTCGGCTCCAGCGTCTACGACTGCTTGCGCTGAGAACTTCGCTTACCTCTTGTGGTGTGTAGAATTCACCAGCCTTCTTTGCCTGCACCGCTGAAGTGAGTCATTGATACAGATATTCAGAGGCGTCACCTAGAATATCGGATTTGGCTATTACCTAGCTGGAAGTCACTGTGCCGAGGTGGCGTAGCACCCCAGCGATCAGCTCAGCGCGGTCACCCACGTTTTGCCGCTTCGGTAGAGTTATGATCTAGCTCGGAAAACAAATGGTCCAAAATCATCCGCTGCTGGTGCCGATGGTGCTCATGTTCGATATGGTGGTTCAAAATAATGCGTGCAACTGGATGAAATCACTCAGATCAGTACGCTCTGCCGGCTCAAGGCGTAAAAAGCCCACTTGGCATGCAAGATACAATTCTGCGCCATGCGCTGCACTGCAGGTTTCCTGACATACTGTGCATCCGTATTATTCAGCTGGCAGTACGTTGTGCCTCACCCTCTAGTAATCTCGTCCGCACATAGGAGCTCAAGCTTTTCAGATAGATATTTGCATGAAAATAAAGCCAAGAATAACAGCTCGCGGAACTCATCGGCATTCATCTTGCCGCGCAGATCATTCGCAGTATTCCATAGCGACGTTTGTGGTTGGTGTTTTGGTTCTGACATCCCTCCCTCGCCAGAGCATTTATCGCTCACGCTTAGGTATAGCAGATGAAATCACCCAATATGGAGTGGTCGAACCACCTCTACTATTCATAAAAATTAGCAGCCACAGCCAGGAGAGGGGTAGATGCATTTCTACCCCTCGTCCACGCACGTTCCTCTCAAACCACAGCTGTAGCTCGGTGAGTAAATAGTCATCCACTCCCTGCTTTGGCCAGCTTGCTGGAGCTGCTGTGCGAAAATCAGTACTCTGCCGCTGCGGCCGATCGGCCCGCCACTGCCGCCAAGCTTGTCCTCACTAGATAAACTAAATGGAAATTGCGCGCCTTGGTAGTGCACAATCAGCTGCTTCAAGCGTGTGGGTCCTCAAACTGCTGCTCGCCGATATGCTTCAGCTGCGGCCATCCGCTTGGCGAACCGCTTTGCATAGTGCGGTTACTATCTGCGGCTGGTAATAAATCCATCCTTTCAGCTGCGCTGGGGTCTTTTTGCAGTAGGTAGCGGTGGCATGCCGAGAAAAGCCTCTACGATCTAGCTAACCAGCTCTGGATGCCGGCGCAGTCCGTCAACGCTGCTGCACGCAGCTTCCAGCGAGTAAGCCTAAATGCTACCGCCAATTCAGTACTGTCCCAACACTCCCGATCGGTGCAACTGCCGGGCACTTATTTACTGGTAGCGGCTTCACTGGAACCGCAACAAAATCTTCGGCTTGACGCTCCTGATAGCTGGCAACAACCGTGCCTGCAGCTCATCCACGCCATAGGCTAGTGGCAGTTGAGGATCATGGCGGCAACCGTCCTTGCCAGCACATTACCATGCAGCGCTTCAGCTAATGGCCAGACTGCAGTAGTTTTATCGTGGCTGCGTCGTAACGGCCGCCACCATACACCACTGGCTTTGGATTACGCACATCAACCAGCTTGCTCACTGCGCTCTTGTGCCGCATGTTTGTCGTCACCAGCAGTTTCGGCTGTTTGTCCTCGAATCAGACGTGCCACGTCAGTCGTCGCTCCTTGCATCGTCAGACAATGCGTCATGCGCGGCATCACGCGAAATACCATTTTGTTGCGTAATGAGCTCGGAGCTATTCACCGCTCGCCCAGACGCATCAGCCTGGCCACACAATTCCACTCTGGGCGCAGCGCCCTAGTCGTACGCACGACATCCAAAGATCCCAGCGGCTGTGCCCTGTGTTGTAGCTCCGATTCACAGGGTCATAAAAATTGCACGCCCACAGCAAGTGTCTGCTAAATTCATCATCAAACCGAATTGTGTTATAACCTCAACCAATCGTGCCCGGCGTAAAGAATTCCTCCACCGCAAACGCGCAAAATCAGTTTCACTATATCCTTCTTCTTGCGTTCGTTGTGGGGTAATCGGTAACGGCAACCGCCCCAGGGCTTGGCAGCGTGTCATCATTAAAGCGCCACTAGTACGTTAACTGTGCTCGCCGATAGGATTAAATCTGTGCATCAGCGCGCTGACCGGCAAACTACGCCATGATGCGATCATTTGCGCGGCTCTGCCCACTCTTGCCCCTAAATCGTAAAAAGAGCTCCTGGTCCATCACTTCCAGTATATCACGCCCGCGCGCCCCTTCACGGAGCCCCGGTACTCTACACTTGCTGTTCTAAGCGTGTAAAACCGCGCTTCGCAATTTGACTATGCTTTCAGCCCGCTTGCCCTTGGCGTAGCAGCTCGTGCGTGATGCCCATCTTCTTCATGATATCGCGTAGTCGATTAACGTTCTCGCTGACTTCAAAATTCGTGCGGCGCAAACTTCTCAATTTTCTCACCAGAAACAATAAATACGTCTGGCTCCTCTGGGTCTTTTTATCACATCCCAGTGATCGGCCTGCTTAGAATCGCTTAGTGTAATGACTGTGAGTTGTGTCATCCGCCGCTTCATCTTCTTCGGTCTCAGCCTGACGCTGCCGATACGCCGCAATTCGCCGCAAGCCGGCGCAGCACATCGTCTATACCTCGCCGCGACTGCGATGAAAATCGCAAATATTGGCACTTCGGCCGGCACCACCTCGCGCAGCGATTCTTTTGCATGGCGAGCAGCTCGTCATCAAATCCTTCGGTCTTTGTTGGTGCAACCACCTCTGGACGGGCTGCTAGTTCACTGCTGGTATTGCGCAAGCTCCCTGCGGATTGTCTGGTATCTTTCTGCTACATCATCAGCATACGCATCGATAAGGTGCAACAGCACGCCAGTTCGCTCAACGTGGCGCAAAAGCATCACCAAGCCCTTGCCTTTCACTTGCCCCTTCAATTGGCCCAGGAATATCTGCGTCAGCAGGCTGGTGTTATCAATATCTGCACGCAGATTCGGCGTAAGTGTCGTAAAAGGCATAGTTCGCTACCTCGGGCGAGCATTACTGACCACCGACAGAAAACGTCGGTTACCGGCATTTGGAAAGCCAACAAGACCTACGTCGGCCAATGAGCTTGAGCTCTGGTTCGGCCTCAAACGTTTCGCCAGCCTCACCAAGCTCTGCAATACGTGGCGTTTGCCGCACTGATGATTTAAAATGGGCGTGCCAAATCACCGTCACCACCACGTGCAATCACCTGCTCTTCACCATTAGTGGTAATATCAGCTATTACTGCACCATTGCGACGCGACGGTGCCACTGGTACAAAAACTTTTAGGTAGTCTCACATCTCGCCAGTCTCAACGCCATTAGCTCCGTTTTCAGCCTTTAGCTCGGTCTTGTAACGAAAATGTAGCAGTGTGTTCAGTCGCTCATCACCGATCAAGCACAACATCACCACGCGACCACCATCACCACCGTCAGGGCCACCTTTATCAACATATATCTCGTGGCGAAAACTCACAACACCATCGCCACCTTTACCTGCCGAACTATCACTTTTGCTGTATCTACAAACATATACTACCAGTATAGCACGCCAGGTACTCGTAAGCACCTGGCGTATCTTTTCTCTAATTACCTAGTGAATGAAGTGGAATGAACCAACTGACGAAGCCGGAATGTGACGAGTTGACACCACATTGTAGCCTTTGTAGTTCATCTCACTAATATCAACTGAACCATCGGCGTTCACTCCGGTAACATAGGCCACGTGACTATATCACCACCACCAGCGTCTGTCTGCAAGATTGAGCCAACCTCTGGATTGTGATCTACACGGTTACCTGCCGCACGTGCTGAGTCGTCCCACGGTAAGCATTACCCCAGAAACTACCAATAGGTTTACCTGCTGCAAGTCGTTTTTCATATACCCACTATGTACGGTTACCAGCTGCATATTTTATTACCAGCTGAGGCGGTAGCCTTGTTGTAGCTGCTGTTTTGCACTGCAGTTCCGGCAGTTGTGCTGCCACCACCTGCAACATTACTTTGGCTGCGACCACCCTGAGTATTGCGGTGGCGCAACATACCCTGGGCGCTCTTCCTCTGGTAGAACTCCACCAGGAAGCACTAGCTGCATACCTTTGCTAATCTGCTTAGTTTCAAGGTCGTTAAACAGCACTACACGCTCTTTTATCAGCCTTGTACTTACTAATGAGGTCATCGACCTTATCGCGTCCTTCACCTCATAGTAGCACCGTCTACTGGCAAAATAGTCAACTTCTTGCCCTTCTCGACCGTGTCTGTTGTCAGCTTGTTAGCCCACTTCACTGTTTCAGGAGTAATTTTTGTGCTGAGCCGCAACCGAAGCAACGTTGTCACCATCTTTTGTGGTGTACGGTAATGCTTCGCTTATCGCTCTTAGCCTGAATGGTTTTTGGCTCAGTGATAACATTTCTGATTTTTCATTCTGAGCTAGCTCATTCTTAATACAATTGAGCTTGATTCTTCACGTAAATCACCAACAATCGGCAACTGAACTGATTCGGCAATATTTGTCGCTGATGTCACTGAAGCTAGTGAATCACTCTGTCCTGATCCTGCCAACTGCCTGATGCATAGGGCAGCGTGCATTAGCCTCAATCACCTGCGATGATGATGTCCGACCAGTAATACCGCTGTAGTTTGCTGATACAAGACCAACAATCACTAGGCTAACTAGCCGCCCATATAAAGCACTGACTTTTTCGTCTTCGATGAGAACCGCTTTCGCTAGTTTCGTCTGTCGTGGAGCTCCTTGTTTCATAGTACGAATTATCATTCTCCCGTCTCCTATGTAGAGACCATACCACCGCTATCTTTCTTCTTTTGCAAGAACGGGATGTACTCGACCAAAATTATTAGTAATATTGAAAGAATGAAAGCAAAGGGCACGCAGCCTTTGCCAATGTTACATCCGATAGCGATGAACGGTGGTACGCTCTATGAGCTGAGATGAAGATACTACAAAATCATCTTATAAAAAGCTCATCTGCTGTTATTTATTGTACGAGAACGCGCCGCAAAAGTCAATCAGGGTTTGCGAGCGCACTACTCCCGTTTTTCACCAGTCTGAGCTACAGCCACGAACACTTTGGCGCACTGCTTTCTTTCATGCTTTTTCGTGCTCCTCGTTAGTTTTTGAGAAGTAGTATCATACATCACCATTAATAAAATACAAGTAGTCTGTCGAGGCTGGATTCGCTACTGCGCTTTAAGCGCATCTAGAGACGGAGCGAAAAGTGGCTGGCGGCAAAAGCCCTTTACCTTTGCGAGTGTTGTACGGCGAGTCGAGATTATAATCACGAGCAATGCCTTTCTTATCAGCAATGTACTGGTACGTTGAATCGGCACAGCAGTATACCTCGCTGCAAGCGCGATATGTAGAATACCTGAACGACCTGTCGCATGGCTTCGTAGCCTGTCGTCCTTTGCACGATTGAAGCCATCGTAATCCCCTGATATAGCGTCATGCCACGAGGCGCTTCGTTTTTGCTTCGATGTCGTCTTGCACCTTGCCTTGCAGCTCATCAAGCGCCAGTATAATGGTATCTTTTGCGCTAGCGCTACGAACTGTGCTGATAGGTGATCGCCAAACACATAGCCCTCAAATCGGCACCAGCAGGACGGCCAGCAAGCACGCTGGGTGGTTATACTCTGCTGTAAATGCCTGTTCAATCTGCTCATCGCTGTAACCGGCCTTCTGTAAACTACGTTGTACGTCAGACAGCTTTCTGGCTTCTCTTTAGTTTTTATACGTTGGCCTCAACGTTGCCCAGGAAGAATGTCACTGTCTTTGGCGCCGGCTGCTGCAAAGGTTTTCAAAAATTTCCTCGGCCCCCATAGAAGCCTTTAGTTCGTGCTGGCCTGCCCGCCGAGATGATCTTGTGCGCCTGTAAATTTAGCATACAATAGGAACACTTGGCGCTGCTTTATCAGTCCTTCTTTTTCTAACTGACCAGCAATAAACCGCGGTGAGCTCCCCGGCTCAATAACAAGCTGCTTAACGGCAGTAGACTTACTATCTACTGGCCCTAGCGCCCAGATGCACCCATATGCCTGCACCTATAGCAGCAACGACAATAATCCCAAGAATTGGTAGTAAAATCCGTAGCCACAAACGGCGCTTACGTGGCTTATGCGAGCACACCGCAGGCGGTTTTGTGCCCTAACCGGCTTCCTGCTCTTGCTGCCATGCGGTTGATGCCGGTAGTGCGCCTCGGTAGCTGGTTCGTCACCAGCTACGCCAAGTTCCTGCTGCAGCCGATCCTCCAAACTCGGCGTGACTTCATCTACCGCAGCAGCCTCCTGCGCCGCCATTTCCCTCGGCTTTCCAGAAGAAGAACAGTACGCGCAGCAACGTGCTTTCAGCAGGTGGTGATTTACGAGTTTTCCTAATGTCCATATGTTTTGCTCAAATAGTCTTCTAAAATAATAACAGCCGCTTCGGCATCGACAACGCCCTTTTTCTCGTTGCCGGCGGAGTTGAGCCTCCAAGCCGCTCTTTGGCAGTTACACTCGTCAGTGATTCATCCTGGTGAGTGCACTGGCACATCCGGGTTAAGCCGTGCAACAAACTGCTCAACAAACGCCGTCTGTGGTTGGCTCTCCACTTTGGTTGCGCGGGTAGCCTACGATTAACCGGTCTGCACGAGTATCTTTGAGTGTGTTGGTGCAGTGCGGTCGGCTCTTGCCCATCGACAAGCACTGCCCTGGTGGCACTGCAATACGCGCTTGGCTATCGGCCTGTGCAACACCAATTCGTTTTCACCAACATCAAGTGCCAGCAAATACTCCGTTTTTCCCATACCTCTTATTTTACTTATCTATCTTGAAATCAACCGTTACCTTTTATATCATCCCTGGTGCCGTGCGCTAACCCAAAATGGTGAGTATTTTACACTAACATCTTTTTACGCCATCAATTTTTCGAGCGCAATCTGAATATCACCTTGTTTTTGCCTTTGCCTGACGCTTTTCTTCACCTTCGTCGATATATGGGCCAATCTTGCCGTCAGCACGAACGCGCGCGGTCGGATGACGACCACCACTATACTCCGAGAAAGCTACCTGATCGATACCACTACTGTAAAACTTTTGTTCGTCTTTATTTTGCTACCTGTTTTTGCAGCTGTTGCGTGGGAAATTATCAACGTCAGTACGAGCTGCGCCGTACATACTGGCGGTATATGTCGTGCGCAATAGCACACGGTCACTAGCTTCACTGTCCTGAGCGACGCTTGGCGTAAATGAGAATATTGCTCAGTAAATGTAGCTTCCATTGGCAACGTTTGACTATCGAACTGTGATTTGAGCGCTCTTTGGCACCACTCTCTTTTTGTTCTTGGTAATCACCCGCTCATTGCGAATCATCACGCGACACAACTGTTACTTCACGGCTCGAGCCACCCGCTTGGCTCCAGTCGCAATATCTACATACACGCCCGAGGTCGATATCTTTAGGGTCATCCGAACCGAAGGCGCCGTCATGTTCCGAGCCAACTTCTTTGGCAATAATACCCACTTCAACGCGGCGACGATTATCGCGGGTAAACTTCACTTGCTCTGTCGTGGTGTACACCTTACCATCACGAGAGTCAGCTACGTACCAGGAAGGAATGGTGTACTCTGCATCAGCGAGATCTGCTGAATTAGTACCAAGCAACGCTTCCTTCGAGCGCTCACCAACTTTTTCTTACCTGTTGGGAGTAAAAATTCCACCGACAGCTCTTTCTTTTCTTCTTTTTCGTGGTCTTCAGCGTGGTTTTCGTTAGTAGCCTCTTAAGCGAAGCTACAGCGTTGCCGTCCACTGGTCGGTTGCGCGGTAATCGCAATTTGTGGCGTGTGGTGCAAACCAAATAGCCACACGAAAAATACAATAATAGAACAAGCCACCACCAATCAAAATGGTTTTTCCTAAAACTGTTAAAGTTTTGGGATTTTGGGCTTTTTCTTAGCACCATTAGCACGTGGCACAACTGCCGGGAACTGGCTTCGCGCCTGTCTTCTCGCTCAACAGCATCCACTGCTGCGCTATCATCATTAGCGGGCCCCAGTATGTATGGGTGCTGCATCAGCTAATGCTAGCTCAGGCAGCAAAGGCTGCACCATCAATCACCTCCTGATCAGCGTCATCCGACTCCGCGGCAGGCACAGATAGTGTAGCTCTGGCTTTTGATTGCAATGTTTTTCGCTACTGGTATTTTTGCAGCAGCCAGACCCGCTGGCGGCCCATCGCCGAAATAAGCGATTTTGCTTATCATGTTTCCGAGCGGCACGAGCGAGCAGGCGCATATTATACTGCGCTGTGTAATACTATGCGCTTTGGTGGTACAATGGCTACAATCGATTCTTTTTGATCCGGTGACCTTACCAATTCTGCTGTGATATCATCTTCTGTGTCTATGTATAGTACGTCTTTGGCCATAATTATCATATTTCTGTGTTAAATTTTGGCATCCGATTAATTCTATCTTTCATTGAACCCCCTTCACTAATGTTGCAGCGATGTCACTAACAAGCGCGCGAACCCATCGCCGTGATAAACGTATGGTCGTCAGCCGAGCCGGTTGTGTCACGAATACCAACACATCCTTGGCAGCAATATGCTGCACCGATGGTTTTAGTAAATGGCAAGTCCGTCATCAGCTACTGGTTTTCAAGTGCACGTACTGCCTGGCGGCGACACCACCACCACATAGCAAAATACGCCCTGGCAAATGGTCAACTGGGGTGAACTCTGCCAATGCCAGCTCAACTCTGATAGCCAAACATCGATAGTATTTGCGATGACTTTTTGGGCGCCCGCTTGTAATCTTGACGGATCAGGCGGTCTTCCAAATTAACCTTAATCAGCATCCTCAGCACGATAGGTCTGGCTGCGTGCGCTGATGACTGCGAGCCGCAATGCCAAACATACGCGTACCCTCAACGCCACCATCATTAACGACAGCAATATCGGTCGTACCACCGCCAACATCCCACCAAAATAGCGGTAAACGAGCTGCCAGCATCAGCTCAAGTACGCTCCGGCTCCTGCAAATGGCTCTGCTGCAACCGCCACTAATTCAAGTGCGAGTTCATCTGCCACTCGCTCTAGAGCGCCAATATGAACCATTGGTGCAAAGGCAGTGTAAATCTGACCACCACTTCTTTTGCCTGAAAGCTCATTGGATTGCTTACCTTGTAACCATCGATATGGATGCTCACCAGGGCTGAGTTAACAACAACTTCCGCCTCATCATTGCCAGTTTCCACGGCTGTTGCTGCTGTGCCTTACGCGTGCACGCTCTTGACTTTCTCGATAATAAATTCCATCTCGGCAGCGTCTGGCGGTCGCTCCGGCTGTGGGCGACGATATTTAATCGTGTGAGTAATCCCCTTTACCAGCTCACCAGCAATACCGATCACGGCGCGGCGGGCCTGCAGCCAGCCTGGTCTTCAGCTTGTGATAGTGCTGCTTCACGGTTCTGCACAACAGCTGCAATATCAGCAATCGCACCAGAGTGCTATCAAATTCACCGCTGCCGCTTACGCCCAACACCAACAACGAGATCTCTTCCTCCATTTTGGCGATCAATGCCTTCACAAATTCGGTCCCAATATCAAGTGCAACGATGTAGTCATCCTGCCGTCTGACGTTGCCTGAACTGCCGTAATCTTTCTAAAACCATAAGTACCTCTGGTATAGCGCATCACTGTCGAAAATGCCAAAACATGCCGCGCACGATCATGGTAGTCGCCGGCATGCTTTTTAGTCAGTTTTAGGCTTCTGTTGGGAGATAGCCGGTGTAGGCTCATCTGTGTCAGCCATTTCTAGGACGCTGGTATCGCCATATGTTATATGCTTTCGTTTTAGTTATGAGTAGGGTTTAAAAAGCTACCAAACGGTTAGGTGCAGCTCAAAGCACAGTGCGCCAAGTGGAATTAGTAAAAGTTAAAAGTTTACAAGTCGGTAAATAAATTGGTAAATTGACTGTATGACAAATTTGAATGTAGTACGGTGCATATATGGAAGAAAACCGACCTGATTTTAGAGATGTAAAATCATTTGAAGAATTTAATAGATACTATTGGTATCGAGAAGAACTTTCACAAATTTGTAAGTCTCTTGGGCTGGAAGTATAGATGTACGAAGAAGAATTGAACTATATTATTGAACAATATTTCAGAAATAAAAGTATTTTTAGGTAAAGTAATAAAAAGTCAAACCGAGCTATAACTGGACCCGCTTTTCTTAACTGTGGTTTCTTTTAACCAAAAATTTCGAATTATTTTTCAGCTGTAACAGGCGTTAGTCCATTTAAATTTAATGCTGATAGTGGCAGCATTGACGAAATAAAAGGGATAATGACTTTACAAATTTGCGATCAAGATATGATTAAACTATATTATGGAGGTCAGACTATGCAGGTATGATAGTTCGGCTTGTCAATGGAATCAGTTTCTCAAAGACTTTTTGTTTAGATGAACTTAGCGATCGTTATTCTAATAAGTTACGGGTTGCAGCTATTCTCTGGAAAAGAAGTGAAACTCAACGAATAAAAAGTTTATTCACGGGAGCTTTTAAAAACGTATGAATATAACGTAAAAAGTACCGTGATAACCAGTCCCCAGTTTATCGAGCCAAATAAACCTGAACGGTAAAGATACAGGGCACTCTTTGGTATTCAAACATACACATACCACCACTCCGTGTCAAAGTGGAATAAAAAGAATGCTGATAAATCCAACATTCTCTATTTCAAATGTATTCTCGAAATTGGTCTACTTATCGTCAATACTGCCTTCACGCGGCGGATGCCTGCCGAACGATTCTTCTTTAATAATCTTACGTCAACGCCACCTTCTGCAAGTTGGCCGGTGTTATCTGCGTGTGGACCACCACAAATCTCAAAAAGCTGACTCGCTTGTCGCCCTCACCCATTGGTACACTTTAACAGTGTCACGTATCGATCGCAAATGCGCCAATAGCGCCCATTTCAAAAGCCTGTTTGGTTGGATATTCTTTGTACGAAACTGGCAACTTCCAGAAATCAGAAGTGTTCACCAGGCGCTCTACTTCATCAAGGCTGCTCACGAGATACTTTACCATCATTATTAGTCAAATCGTAATCGTTCAGTGGTGATATTGCTGCCGTGCTGCGTTACGTGCTCACCAACGACTTGCTTCAAAGCGGCATACATTAAATGGTTCGCAGTATGCAACTTACGGTGTTTCCATCGTGCCGCTCGAGGCCACCCTTAAATGTACCCTAGCTGCGGTTTGGCTGGCGGCGCTGCTCAGCCATTGCTCATCAAACTCTGCCTGCCAGTTTTCTCAGAAAGCGGCAACTGCTGGTGCTTCACTTCTTCTACTGAAGCTCTGGTAGGGAATCCGTAGGTGTCATACAAGGTAAATAGCTCCTTACCAGTTAGCAGGCCGTCTTCGGCAAACCTATCAAGCTGACGCAGGCCCTTCTTTCAACGTTTGGCGGAAAAACTTTCTCCTCCTTCACAAGCGTTGCAATAATCGCCTCTTTTTGCTCGTGCATCGCTGGATATCCATCAACATACAGCTCAATAATCGTTGGATACTACTGCTTCAAAAAATGCTGCTCAATACCAAGGTCAAGGCATAACGAATCGCACGTCGCAATAGTCGGCCTAACATACCCTGCTCTTTGTTGGCTGGCTTTACGCCATCGAAAAGCTAGGAATGTTGCCGCACGCATATGGTCTGCAATCACGCGCATGCTTTCGATGTGTACTTCATACGTTTGCCGCTCACGCGCTGCAACTGCTCAATAATCGGCCACAACAAGCTAATCTAAACACATCTGAGGCTGTCTGGTTGGGCGGCAGCAATGCGCTCTGGGCCGCCACCAAAGTCCACATTTTTGTTTTCCAGTGGACTGAAGCTGCCGTCCTCTTCTCGGCAGTACTGCGCAAACACCTGGTTACCAATTTCATAAAACGACCGCTATCGCTTGCTGGGTGAGCTTTACCAAAACTCGAGGTCATGATGCTGCTCACCAAAATCGCAAAATACCTCACTATCTGGGCCGCATGGATCACCAATTGGCGTCTTACTCAGGCCACGCCACGGCTCCTGCAGTTCTCTCCATCATCGTAGAAGAATACGTTTCCCTGGACGATACCACGAGCATCACCATCTTCTTGTGAGCCAATTTCAGCTATTTCTGCTGTAATACCTCGCTCTGCAAATACACTTTGCCAAATTCGGGCTGCGTCATCATCACGTGGGATACCATTGGCTTCATCACCAATAAAGCAGTAACATAAATCTGGGTCTAGCCCGACTTCATCAACCAAAAACTCAGAACCATCGAGATCTGCTGCTCTTTGGAAAATAGTCGCCCAAGCTCCAGTTGCCAAGCATTTTCAAAGAATGTTGCATGGCGGTTATCTCCCACATCTTCGATATCCTGTGCTCCGCAAAACACGTCTGGCTATCGGTCAAACGATTGCCATCTGGGTGCTAGCTGTCAAGCAAAACGGCAGTAGCGTGCATGCGCGCTGCCAGTGAATAACGTTGTTGGGTCATTCATTAATACTAGCGGTGCGCGTTCAACAATAGTGTGACACGCTGACTAAAAGTCGAGTATCCGGATATCTTGTGCGTTCATGGCGGTTATTATACCATGCTCCTGTAAAAACGCACGCACAGGCCGTGCTGCCACCTAATGCCTAACCCTAAGCGATCACGATGCCGCCGCCAATGCATTCTTGCCCATCGTACATCACAATAGACTGGCCTGGCGTTACAGCGCGTTGAGGCTCAGTAAGTTGCAATGGCTTCACTTCCATCGTTCGCAGCCACCGTCGCCGGAACAATTGCCGCCCGATGACGCACGCGTACGCCAAGGTGCTCACCTTGCTGCAGCGTACGGTCTGGATTAATCCTATGCAGCGCTCAGGTGAACCGCTCCATCCATAGCGCACTATCATTTAGGTTCGTTGAAACATAGACTTCGTTGCGCTGCATGTCTTTGCCAACGACATAATATGGCAACCACCACCAAGCTTTAAGCCGTGTCGCTGCCCCAGGGGTATAAAATAGCGCACCGTCGCGGCGCCCAATAGCCCGCCGGTCGCCCGATCAATAATATCACCTGGCTCAATGTGGCTAAATTCTTGCAAAACTCGCGAATGCCGGCACTGACAAAGCAAATCCCCTGAAATCCTTTTTGCAAGCTGTGTATAGCCCACGACGACGCCATCTCTCGTACCTGCGGCTTAGTATATACTCCCAGTGGCAAAAAGCGACTGCTCTGAGCGCCTGTTTGGTAACGCGATATAGAAAGTAGGTCTGGTCTTTATTGTCCACCGCCCGCAATAGCGCACCATCGCGTGTAGCCACGCCAGTGGCCAGTGGCTATTTTGTCGGCGCCCCGCTGCGTGCAGCCTCGAAAAAGCTTAAACTTCACCTCTTGGTTACACGCAATATCTGGGTTTGGCGTCAAGCCCTGCTCCTGCTGCATCAATCATATACTGCACAACTTTTTGACGATATTGCTCTTCAAAGTCATCACCTCTAAATCAATCCCCAATTGCACCGCAACCCGTTTTAGCATCTGCTAAATCTTCTGCCCACAGACACTTGCCAGGCAAATCCTGGCTCCAGTTCTTCATATATACGCCGATTACATCATGCCCCTGCTCTTGCAATAGTGCTGCAGTCACACTACTATCGACGCCGCCGCTCATACCAACTGCTACACGCATCTATTCACCTCTTGTATAAAACTTAATAAATTCCCACCAGTTCTGTGATTGCCAGTTGCCAGCCGCTGTAGTCCACCAGCCATTCCACTGCTATCTTGCGCCACTGGATGGTTGCGAACGAGGCAGTGCCCGCCAAGGACGACTAAGCTCCAGGCCAACTCGCCGCTGGTGATAGCCGCTCGTTACTGCGATTATCGACGAGAATTTGTATTGCTTTTGATAATTTGGGCTACCTCATGTGCATTTTCTTCAGTATTATTACTCTTAATATCAAGCCAAAATATGTGACCGTGGCACCTTCATACTCAGCCCTGATCGCGCATAACGGCGGCATTACGCGGACCGGTTTTATCAGCTGCTGCGACATAATCAACACCTTAGCCCAGCCTGCTATATAGCCGCACTGCCTCACTGGTGCGTGCGGCCGTATCACCACCGCTCACGACAACAATAGCATCAGCCTTTCAGCAGCCGCTGCCACCCGGGCCCTCATCAATGCGGCACCCTGCCGGGTTATCTGGAACAAAAATACGCCAAGACCCATCGTAGCCAGTATCGCGCAGAATCACTAATATAATGAGTATCTATCATTGTGCGCACTTGCGCGACTTCTGTCTGCTGTTCATGTCGAACGACCTCAGCCAGCAGCTGTGCCTCGTTTTGCAGTTTCTTCGGTAGAGTAGCGACCAAACGTAATACGCAGACTACCGGCAATAGCTGTGTCATCCAGCCCCTATATCAGCCAGTACGTGTGAGCGCGTTCCCTTGTTGCTGCACAAGCACTACCTGTTGAAACAACATCTGCTTCATCTCTAGCAAAAATAATACTCGTTCAGCATCAGCACGGGAATCGACAATGATATATGCGTTAGCAGCACCCTGCGCGGTGATAGTATCATCACCTCATCTGCCAGCAGCTCTGCAGCGGTGCTTAGGAATGCCTGCTTTACCCGGCTTAACCTAGTAAACTCGCCCCTCTGGTGTGCAGTAGCCAGCTGCAATGCTTTTGCAAACCCAACTGTTCCTGCCACATTTTCAGTGCCACTACGCAGCCCTCGCTCCTGGCCTCCACCAGCAATAAGCGGCCGCAACGCCACCGAAGAAAGCGGCCACAATAGGCCAACGCTTTGGCCCATACACCTACCAGCATTTGGGTCATCATATCGCACGCCAAGCCGCTGTGGATGAATATCGATTTGTCCAGCACCCTGCGATGCATCAGTGTGAAAGTAAAGTGGTCGACGCTCACCATGCTCGCAGCGACGAACCCGCTCTGCCTCAATAACCTCTGCTATTTCCTTGAGTGGCTGCACCGTACCAAGCTCACTATTGCTAAGCCCACTGAAACAAGTTCTGTCTCAGGCCGTATAGCAGCTGCTACTGCTTGTGGACTAATCCGCCCCTGCGGATCAGCAGACAATAAAACTAGCGCTAGCACATCGCTGCGCGGCCGCAAGAGCTGGCGTGATGCTCAATTTCTGGCACCACTGCGATTGTCCACTGCGCTGTACGCAGTAAAAGCTAACGCCACCGACTCAGTTGCGCCCGCAGTCATAATAATATCTCCGGCGAGCACCAAATGCACGCGCCAAATCAGCTTTCGCCTCCTCTGTAAGCCGATCGCACTTGCACTGCTGGGCGATACGGGCTCGACGGATTAAAAATAATTCCCGAAAATACGGCTGCATGGCCGCTAATACCGCTCATCTGGCGGCGTAGCTGCCGCATAATCAAAATATAAGTCTATCTCTTGCACTCTTGTTATTATAGCAAAACTAGGCTAACACGGTACTCTCTTCGTCTTCTTCTCCAGAGTGGTATAGATCATGAGCCACTTTCTCATAATAAGTCTGTGCTGCAATCACAAAATTATCTAATTCCTGGCCTTTCAAAAGGTTATGCATAATATCGCCATCAAAGACTTTTAGTACGCCGCGTGGCTGAATTTCATAGCGAATCGTCGAACTAGTGCCGTCTTTCAGCTCTTCATGCCAAATCCGTTGATGGGTCCGGGTTAAAGGAACTCGTGCGCTAGCTCCTTCAGGCAAAGGACCAAAAATAGTAGCCCCTAATTTTCACTCTCTGGCTGAATAAGCTCACGCTCGCTCTTGCCCCAACAGCGGACCCACACTCGCGCCAAACGAGGCGCTAAGTCCTTACATCTTGTGACTTTTTGTATGACCCTTTTCTTAGCTGCACCCCTTCTTGTGGCTAGCCGATTTGCTCAGCGCAGCAACCTGTCCCCTCGCCCTTGCTCTGTGCGGTCTTCGCTTTTCGGCTTTGGACTCTGTTGATCACCGCCTGGTTCAGCAGCCGCATCAGCAGCGTGAGCTGTTCAGCAACTTCGCCGCAAATCAGAAACCTGCTGACGCTCAGCATCAGAGACTACTGGCTGCGCAGCCCCGCTTGCACGTGCGGTGACTAGAAGCTTCATGCTGGCTTTGGTCATGCCCACTGCTGCCACAGGATCAGGATCTTGCGATATTGCGTTGTCGGTGGAACGACTGGTGACGCAAACACCCCCTGTCAAACCCTGGCGCTGGCGCACCGCCCGGTTGTGTCATTGACGCATTAAGCGGCTGGCCGCGAGCCACCTACCGGGCTCGATGGCGTAATACGACATGAAACCGCTCAGCGTTGCCCCGGCGCTACATAGTCTTGTGTTTTAGTAAATTCTGGCCTCGATGGCTCTTGCGGGATTGTCTGCGTTACTGCGGGCGGAACAGCAGCAAGCGACACCGGGCGTCAGGTGTCGCACTACTTTACCATCTTCAATCTCCGGACCAACGAGAAGCTCTAATGTTTTCTTAACAAATTTTTGCCGCCAGCCACCCTTTCTCTATCCCTGTAACTATCGCTTACGGTTCTGTTCGACGACTCCGTTACGAAGCTCGCCAATACCTTTCCCATACGCTCAATTTGTACTATCAATAGGTTTGCCGCTTCGCTTCAGCTGTTGAGATTGAACGATTTTCAATAGATACTTCATGATTTACAGCTTGCTCATGCACTACGGCTCTGCCACAAGCGAATCAACATACTCACTGTTAGTTTGCCCGTCTTCAGAAAATTCGGTACTAGCGACTGGATATTCATTTTGCGCAGCAGCTAATTTTACCATGGAATCCATTGTAATTATCTTCAGTTTGTTCTGGACTAGGCATATTGTTAGCTAGATCTTCAAAATTATTATCACTACTCAAGAACTGAATTAACTCTCGCAGATCATCTGCCTCTGAGTTATGAGACTTGTGCTCTGGGCTAAGCAGATTCCTCCTGATTATGCGTAGTCTCTGAATCTAGTGACTCCGCTCCTGGCTATTATACGCAAAAATGATTTGGTTGTTGTTCAACAGATGACACACACGCTATTCTGGCTGACTAATTATAATATCTTTATACGTTGTTTTGTACTATTACTTGTTCTATTAAAACGGATATACCACCCGACAGGGCCAGGGGTCTCACTATATCACGTTTCATACAAATACTTATCAAGGTTAGCATAGTTTAGCAGTGGAAGTCGACTACATAGCGCAATTGTTTGCATAATTACAGCGGTAAAATTCGTTATGAAAGAAACAACGATTGTGCATTACTAGTTGTTGTATCAGCAATTTTGTACGTCACAAAGGCACGCCTCGCGGCATGATATGCAGCCACATCCTTAACCCACGCTGGCTGATTCTGCTTTACCGCGGTGCTTACTGGCGCCAAGAACAGCGCATCCGTCTCTAGTACTATTCTATCGAGTGGCAATGCATCAAACATTGCCTGCTGCTGAGGCGTCTTTTGTAAAATGTACTAATGCCGTTCACTCCGATGTATAGCCCACGCGAAAGCCGCCTCCGCCTGCTGCATAGTATCGGTTGAGCTATGCAAAACACCGCACACCGAGCTAGCATTGTGCGCCTTATCAAGGTGTAAAAATCACTAAAATGCTTCACGCACATGAAAACTCACCGGCAGCTGGTGGTCCTGCGCTAACTGCAACTGCTGAGCGAAAGCGCCTTTTGTTGGTCTGCCGGCTGTGCATGCTGATAAAAATAATCTAGCCCAATCGCCAATGCCAATAATGAGCGGTGCAGTGCGAGGGTCATCGAGCCGCTGGCGAGCCACAGCAGAAACTCATCGATACCACCCTTGTTTCAGCATGTGGATGCACGCCAATAATAGCGTAGGCACCCTCGTGGTCACGTGCAACTCTATCGCCTGCTGGCTACTTTTGATCGGTACCGACCAGAATAGTGCTTCTACACCAGCCTGCCGAGCTGCGCGATGAGGCCTCCTCGACGAGCCTGGTGATTCTTGGTGCATGTATATGACAGTGGGTATCGATGAGCATGGGTCGCACTCCTGTTATTCCTGCGTTTTTAGCTCGTGGATCGGCGTATGGATGTAACGCTTTGGGAATGGCGGCTGAGCTGACTGCACAACGCCGCTACTAAAGAGTTTGGATGGCTTCCTCGTACTTGGCATGACGTGATAGTAAATCAGCAATCTGCAAAAGCGTGCCTGCGCATACGCAAACACCTCAGACAAATGAGCACTGGCGTCAGGATTGGTATCACGATCGCGTGCAATTTCCCATGTTAACGTTCTCAAGATGTTTGTTTAATGATCGAATCATTACCCAAAACCTCATCAAAGCGCTCGATCAGAGCTTAGCTCTGCCATTGCCTGACGATACGGCGCATATCGCCTCACCTCGATGTGTGATGTCGCAATCGCACCTGCCTGATAGCGTGTTATCATGCTGGCGACACGCTGCACGAGGTTACCGAAAATCATTACCTAGCTCACCATTATACGCTTGCTCAAACTTCTCCCAGGTGAAGTCACCATCATCTTGTGTCGGGATGTGCCGCGCAAAGTAGTGCAGAGATGCATCGACGCCATATTCATTAATCACCTGGTTCGGATCGACGACATTGCCTAAAAGATTTGCTCATCTTTGTACCACCAACGTTAACGTGTCCCGTACGCAAAGCAAGACGCGTGACAAATCAAGGCCAAGGCCAAGCGGCATTGCTGGCCAAATACCACTGGAACCTCAAATATCTTTACCAATCACCTGCATCAGCTGGCCACACCTCGCGCCACTGAGGGTTTGTCGGGTAACCAATAACAGTGATGTGGTTCGAGGCGCATCAAACCACGCACATACATCACCTGGTCTGGGTCGCCCAGCACAGGCACTAACCCGGAATTACGCTTTTGGCCGTGGGATGGAGATACATCTGGGATACCGTCTTCAGCATCTCCGGGAATTCACGCCTGATTCTGGCACAATCTTCATCTTGCCAGTTTCAATTGCTTGCCGAATACGACTCGTAAAACTCACTGGTGCGTAAATAATAATTATCTTCGCTCAATCGCTGATATGGCGTATTATGATCTGGGCAAACACCATTATTAGCGGTAGCTTCCTTGTCTGTGACAAATGACTCACAGCCCTGACAGTACCACCCCTCATACGTGCCCTTATAAATATATGGCTGCAACTGCTGCCAAATATATTATGCTGCAGCAACATGGTACTCATCTGTGGTGCGCACAAAATGGGTATATGTTGCTGCAACTTTCTTCATCAACTCTTCAAGTTGCCATACATACTGTCAGTATAATCTTTCGTGGATGTAGGCTAACTCCTTGCCTTTTGCCGCAATCTTGTTCCCGTGTTCGTCTGTACCCACCTGAAAGACCACTTCGCGGCCATTCATACGCTGATATCGGGCCCCAGATATCAGCCAATAAACATAATCAGTGCATTACCGATAGTGGTTTGCCGTTCACATATGGAATTGCAGTTGTAACGTATAAAATCTTTCCCATAGTGCCCTTATTGTATCAAACTAATGACGCAATATACAGCGCGGCAGCTATAGCCCAGAATCATAAGATGGGACGCAGTATTTACAAATTAGTGGCATTAATCGCTATGCGAGGCCCGCGGTGGCGTGCGCTACGCAAAAGTCGCAGCCAATCATCAATAGAACAATCTTCTGCTCGCGCAGCTACTCTCTATGCCTGCTTGCCTGCTGGCTCATCTACCGTAAGCATCGGTCCGCAATCCTGCGCCAGCTAGACCGCAACTTTTTACGCTTCCCGGCAGCCCCTAACCGCACAAGACGAAAAAGTCAGCCTGATCTGCCGCCGATACCAGTGGCGACCGCCTCAGGTGATGTTACCACCTGCGAATCAACCTTTGTGGTGGTGGCGTAAATAAATCTCGCGGCACCACCGCAAGGCCCAGGTTAGCTTCAGCGTACACCTGCGCAGCTACTGCGAGCGCCTCATATCTCCCGGATTCGCTGCAATACGCTGGGCAACCTCTTTTTGCGCAAAATAGACATCAATTGTGGTGGGTGATCACTCGTTAAAAATTTCTGCACGATCTTACTAGTAATGTAATATGGCGCATTTGCTACTACCTTATAGCCATATGGCAGCTGGTGCTCATCAAAATGTAGAGATATCAGCGCGAACAACGCAAATTCTTGCCGGGAAACTGACCTGGCAATTTTTCGAGCTAATTCGGGGTCAAACTCGACTGCCACTACTTTTGCCTGCATTCGCAATAAGTGACTCGTTAGTATCCCCTAGGCCTGGGCCGATCTCTGGCACGATGTCTTGCGGCGTAAGCTCCGCCGATTCCGCGATAGCAGCTAAGGCAGCCCGGTCTTTCAGCAATCGCCCTAGTTTTGTTATTTTTGCAAGGCCGTGGCTGTAGGCTAGTACCAACCCTTCGACTTGCTATGCTCTACTGCGCCAGCCCAGCCGCCATAGCGCCCCTTCACGCAGCTGTCCATCCACTTCAGCGATGATGCTGGGTCGTGACCACCACCGCCAGGGACCTTACTACATGGCAGTGCCTGAGCTGAGTCCACATGCGCAGATGACTTATTAACTGCGTTTGGATTCCAGCCACTTTCCTTTTGCACAAGCCAGTCGGCATAGCCCCAATCAGACTGTGCAATGCCGCATGGCGACTAGCCACTCCGAGTTTACTGCCGCCACCGCTGTAGCTTGGGCTAGCCTTCTTAGTACCGATAATCTCGATCTGCTTCTTTGGTTCTTTGGTCACAACTAGACTGAATCTCTTTTGCGTGACACTTCTTTTACCATTACGCATCTCTACTTCGTCACGTTACGTCTTCTTGCCCTTTTTCACCAGGGTCTTTACTTCCTTAAAAGCTTGTTTCCTTGTTTGGATCTTTTTCTTGCTCTGTCGTAAAGTCAACTTCTTTCTCTTCTGAAATAGTCTGCTTGCCATTGCGCAAATTTCAAATTTCATCTGCGCAGTTATTGGTGTTTTTCATCAACAGACAACGTGTCATCCTTGCCGAGGTGAATTTGTTTTTCCTTAAGGAACTCACCTACTGTTTTTGCACGGGTGTACATAGTCTTTGGCTTGCCGTATAGGGTCACCTCCACCTGAGTAGCGCGAGTTAATCTTCAGTACGGCTGCTGCTCCATTTTCTAGCACCGAGTTTATGTCGGAACTTGTGCTCACCGTGGCCTCATCCTCATCGTGAAGCTCAAACCTTCCGCATCCTTCGCGATCTCCTTCGCGTTTTGCTGCGTGGTTAGCACCTGACGACGCACGCCGCCATCTTCAATAACAACCGGATGCAGAACGACGCACATCAATGGTAAAATGCGAGCTGAAAGTGCCTCTTGGCGAGCTGGCTCAACTTCCATCACTCGACGCAACGTCTATGCGAGCCGCCTTTAGGGGCTTCTTCTACAGTATTTGCTTTTTGTGGTTATGGTGCGTTCTCGGCGCTTCGTCGTAAATAGTCACCATCTTCCGGCGATCGGTCATTTCTAATGCCCCACGGCTATCGCCGCTTTCAGCAGAGGCAAACGCACTGTTGATCAGGATAATCGCTTATCACCGCAAGACTGATAGCGGTTAGCGCAACTATAGCGTAAGGAAGGGGGCCTTGGCGCCCAGCCGCTGACAGGGTATACTCTCATACTCATAGTTGATGCTTTTGGTATACCAAAGTTGCCTCACCTGTCTAGCTGGTCGAGGCTTCTCCAGGCGTGCGTATTCAACGTTTAATTTCTTCTCCTGACGCTGTCAAATGCGACAGCAACTGCCCATACCATCAACGTCTTGCACTGTGCCGGTGCGGCTGATGTCTTCACGCGATCACCCGCTTGCAAAACGCTGATGCATCATCCATAAACAATTCTTCATCAGGCAAATATACACTTCATCGGCCATGTCTTCCGTGGCTGGCGTCAGCTTCATATCGTCAATAAATCGTGATGGCATATTAGCCGACCGCTGCCCAAGACTGAAGCCGCGTATGTGCATAGCTAATACGCAGTTCCTCACGAGCACGCGTCATACCCACGTAAGCTGTGACGCTCCTCTTCGATATCTTCCTGCTTGCCCGCTTTCATGCACTCGTGCGTGTGGTAAAAATACCTTCTTCAAGCCCAACCACTATGCTACAGGAAACTCTAATCCCTTTGCGGCATGCAAGGGTCATTATGGTCGCTACACCCGTCTGCACTGCTATCATTACTCACAAAGCGCCATTTCTTCAAGGAACGTTTGTGGTATCAGCGTATAATTTTTGCTTCACCCAGCAGTGCCGAATAATGCTCTGAATTATCATCAGCCTGCGCAGCATCGCCTTATCAGCTCGTGGTACCCTGTCGGTTTACGACCGTTTCCAATAAAATGGCTTGGTGCTGGATTAGATGCAGTAGCGCTTGCAGCTCGCGTGCACGGTACCCGTCGTGCAAACCGTCGTGCCCGAGGTGATCGTCGTAATCTCAGGAGCAAGCAGCGGCCACTAATTAAATCTTGGCCACTCGCGGCGTGCCACGACAAAATGCTCAAGCTTTTGCACCAATACCGCGAGCCAGCACATTCACGATGCGTAAAAGCTCACCACATCGCTCGGCTGGTATATTAAGCGCACATAGGCCATAATATCTTTACTAACAGCTCGGTCGAGAAATCGAATGCCAAAAATTTGATATGGAATAAACCGCTGACGAGTGACCGCTCTGTTTGATAACTTTGAGCATTAGTCGCGATAGAGTACTGCAAAATCCTGATACTCACGTGTGCCCTTCTCTACCTGCGCACGAATATACTCGGCAGTAGCGTTCGCCTCTTCGGTTTCATCATATACCTGGTGAAGCACCACTGGAGCACCTTCGCCCAAGTCGGTCCAAAAGCACCTTTTCGCTGCGCTGGGTGTTTTTGCTCGATAACCGATTGGGCAGCCCGCCAAAATAGCGCCTGTGCTGCGGTAATCTGCTCTAGTTTATTACCTGGCACCCGGAAAGATCCTGCTCAAATCGTAAAATATTTGTAAAATCAGCGCCGCCACGAATAAATACTCTGCCAATCCATCACCCACCACAAATATTACGCTGAGCGCCAGCAGTAATTCACCTCTCTCGTACTGTGCGGCGTTGGTGTCTTGATACTCATCAAGCAAAATATGGGCAAAGTGCTGCTGCCACTGCTTTCGTACCAACGGATGCTCTCGCAGCAGCTGCACGACTTCTGATAATAAATCATCAAAATCCAGTCCACCGGCTTGCCTGTAGCCGCTCATATTCATGATAAAGTTGCGCAATTTTTCTCTTGCTGCGGGCCGTACGCACTCGCCGCAAAATCGTCAGCTGAAGTCTTAGCATTTTTGGCCGCCGAGATAGCAGCACTCACCCGCCGCGCTTTGTATCTCTTTGTCTGTCATACCATGCGCTTCATGGCCTCTTCACCAGCCGCTGCCGATCGTCCTCATCGTAAATAATAAAGTTACGCGGCACGCAATATGGGGTCCTTCTTGCCGCAATAATCGCGCGCAAATGCTAGAAATGTCCCACATCCACGGCATAAACTCGCGACTTTGCTCTTGCCAAGAAGCGTCGCCAACTCATCACGCATTTCGCGAGCTGCTTTATTGATAAACGTAACTGCTAATATCCTGCTCGGCCATATATCGTGATTACGAATCAACCAAGCAATGCGGTGCGTCAACGTCTTCGTCTTGCCACTTCCTGCTCCCGCTTCAGTGTGTGTGCGGCCCGCTCTGATGCTCTACCGCCTGCCGCTGCATGATCGTTGAGGCCGCCGGTAATAATTCCTCCGTCTGTGTCATGTCTTTCTTAGTATATCGCATTTAACATAATCAATAAAACATGCCACGACTGCGGCATGGTTTTACCTGAAATATCTTTTTAGCGCTATACCTTACCGATCATCTGCACAATAATAATGCCACCGATAGTAGCGATAATAACGGGCGCAATAATAGTCACTGCTGCCACTGGGTTAAAATCGACGCGGCTTAGCCGGAACGCTCGAACCCGCTGACTGGTTGTAAGAGTGGTGCTCCGTACGCATCGCCACCAGCTGCTGCTATTTCGTTGCTGAGCTGTTCAGCTAGCTTGCCATCATCGTGCGGCCTATCAGGGGGCATAATGGCTCGCTCTTTTATGACGCCTACCGCGCTGGTACTGCTGTCGGGTAATGTGACCAGCTGCGCACCGCCATTTTGATAGTCGAGCCAAGCGGCCGCTTCTACTTTGTCTTTGCGTCTGGCAAAAATGGTGAACCATTGTCACTCGTAAGTTGCTTCATGGCCCGCTCGAGTATAGCTTCACCCTTATCTTTCGATGTATTGGATGCGGCTGGGCTGCAATGCGCTCTTTGAGACCTGCTTTGCCGCTGAAGCTACTGCTGCAGCCTTTTGCTGCACTGCCTCAGTGCCTTTTTACTGGAGCTGACACAAGCGCACTAGTAGCGGTTGGCTGCACTGCTTCCTGATTGCCATCCGTACTCTTTTGCAGGATGTATTCGGTCTGTGCCATGTAGTGGCGTACCGCTAAATGCAGCCAGCTAGCAGCAGCCATAATATCCTGTTCGTTACTCACTGAGCCACGGTTTTTCTTCTGCTTTGGACGACGAATATCTTGTACTACTCCAGAAGTATGCTGATTTGCCTGCAAGGCCTTCGCTTCAGGGCTAATCTGCTGCAATACCGGCTCATCAGCGGAACGGCACCAGATACGATATCCGCCGCCAGCGACCCTGGCTTGGCCGCCCGGCCCGCTTTCATACTTTTGGCATGAGCCGCCTTCAACGACTGCACTGCCGCGCAGCAGCTGCCTTGACTGAGCCTTCGGCGCTGAAGACACCGACCTGTCGCCTGCCCAGCCGCACTCCACAGCTGGTTTTGACGGTTCAGGAAGTAGGCTCTGGCTGCGGGATAGCCTGCATTTCTGCCGAATCTAGCTCTTTATTAGCCCAGTCCGACTGGATGGGTTCACTCCATGACGGTTGTGCTTCTTGATGTGGAGTTACCACTGCAGTTTTTGCTTGCAAATCCGCAGAAATGGCAGGTTCACGATTAGGAGCCTCCACGCTTGCCGGCTGCACTAGCTTCTGCAAGCTCACTCTGATGAGAAAGTCGTTCAGACTCAAGTACCGCTGGCGCAACAGTAGCGCTCGCAAGTGGCGCTCGACGAGGCTGACAGTGGCGTAACGGTGGTTGACTTCGCGAGGCTGACTGATCGCCGCGAGGCTCGGGCTTTACGCTGCGCTGTCTCTGGCGTTGAGCGCTGGAGCTGTAGTACTTGACTGGCTCTGGGGACGCCAGCAGGAGTACGTTCCGCACTGGCTATAGTGCTAACTTTATCATCACTTGTAGCTACTGGTTTCTTGCGGTGGGGCCCGGCGCAGGGCTACCTCTTGTGAGATCTCGTGCTTTACCCTAGAGCCTCGGTTGCTGTCGTCTTTTGGGCAGCGCCGTTGAGGGTGAACTCTGCAGCTGCCGGGTCAAAAGTGATAGCACCCGACACGGTTCCGAGCTCTTTGGCCAAACGCAAAACTTTTGCATCTACACCTGCTTTGGTAGTATTCGATGTAATGCGGCTTGATTGCCTGCAGCAGTTACGACTTCAGCATCATCCACGTGCGACGTTTGTTCGCCTGGCAGCAGGCGATGTCATGATCTGAGGAACGGCCTTGAGCCTCAGACTCTTCCGTTGGTGGCATAAAACCACTGGAGCAGTCGAGTGCAGCTGCCGTATCGTGTTGCTGCTGAGTGGGCTCTGTAGCCGCTGGAGTGGGCGATATATTCAAACTATGAGCAGCAGGCCGCTCGACAGGCGAGGCGGGTGTGCGTGTCACGCCGACACCACGCGCCGGCGCAGGCGCCAGCGACCCGCGCAGACGACTTAGGCCGCGCAGGGGCTACGCTTCTTTGGAATTCGTGGTGATTGAACAGCACGATCAAAGCTCATCGAAATCAATATCAGTCATCTTTACCTCCTTCTTGGCTGGCTTCATTAGCCGTCTCACAATCCGAATAAATTCTGCGCTTTCTGCTGGCTGCCCCTATTAAAGCCCATCAACCCCCGGCACACTAAGCAGCCGAACGACTTCGGTAGTAACGCTACCACCATACAGGACCCACAATGTAGCTGCAGCCTGGCGCCCGATAAATCAGCCACCTGATCACGAATGCCAGCAATCACCCGAGCAATGTCGCTCGGCATCGCAACTCGCCCGTACCCACTGCCAAATCGGCTCATATGCAATTATGATGCTGCTCGCCTCATCAGCGGTCGCGCAGGCAAAGGCCAGCCTTCACCTGCTGCTGAACAATCTGCAGTGCGTCATCTTTGCGGTGCTGCTCAGACAGTTTTCACCAACACACAAATCGGTGTAATGTGATTTCGCAGCGCAGCTTGTACTTTAAGCGCCGGGGTGGTCATTGTTTCCGCAAATTGAGCACGCTCCGGTGACCAACAATACCATAAGCGGCAATGCCACGCAGCTGCCAGCAGCTTCCCCGGTAACCGACCCGCGGTCACGCCAATGAAAATTCTGAGCGTAGCTTAATTTTGCTATGCTCAGCTTGCATATCATGACTGTAGCGCAATCATTGGGTGCTACCGCTACACCTACCCGCCCATCTTCGAAGCCGGTGGCGCGTGTATTAACTGATGCGGCAGAACGCTGGCTTCATGACCGTCAGGTTCATCTTCAATTGCCAACAATAAGTTTTTGATTGTGTCTTGTTTGTCTGCTTAATGCTTTTTGCTTTTCAGTGTATCACACCCTACTGTGGTCGTCTAGCAGTATCCTAATGCCCGGCGGCGACTCACCGAGATAAACGCAAGGCTCGCACCGCCCCCTGTCGAAACGTGGGTAAAACTGTCCTCACCAAGCCCAATGTGGTGCTAGAAAATTCGCCGTATCCCACCGCCAATAATCGAAACAGTACCTGGTGTGATTCGCCATCGCCATCGCTACTCGCACCGACCCACGAGCAAGGTTTCATTTTCAGCGTACCCTAGGTACCATTCCATACCACAGTTTTTGCGCCTTAATATGAGCCAGCGAACCGATTAGCCGACGCTGCTCAATGTCTAAAATAATATCACTCGGCTGCACCTGATTGATGTCAATATCGTGTCGTTCGTGACTATCTTTTGCTTCGTCCAACACCAACGTCGCGCGGCAATACCATCATCAAGGCTGCGGCCTGGTTGCGGGCTCGTTGCTGAGCCACGAGCAATAGTGCATCCACTAGCCCGCCTGCGCGCATCAACCTGGCTTTTCCCAACCTTTTGCGCCAAGCCGCTGCAATATGGCAGTCGCTGAGCGCCACCAATCAATACATGATCAGCTTGCTGGATACTTCGCGCCAGCAATGGCATTTTATCTGCTGCTTTTGCACCTCAAAGCACTACGGTAAGTGGCCGCGCCGGGTGGTCAATGGCGGCGCAGAGCGGTGATTTCTTTTTCAACGGGTAGTCCTGCAACGCTGTAGGGATAACATGGCCCAATGCTTCAGTACTAGCCTGAGCACGGTGCACAATACCAAACCATCCTGCTAAATACTCAGCTGATGAACTGCTGAATGCCCGCGCAAAAGCCATGTCGTTTGTTTTTCTTCGCCGGGGTAAAATCGTAGATTTTCTAATAATATCAGGCTCGTTGGTGCTGATTTTTGGGATTGTATCACGCACCTGCAGACCCGTATTGCCTCTGGCAGTGATGCGCTGGCCCATAAGCCGAGCGAGCCGGTTAGCGACCGGAGCTAAACTAAGCGCCGGAACCGCTTCCACCACCAGGCCGACCAGGTGGCTCGCAATAACCACTCGGCAACCCCGGTCTAATAAGCGCGACGCAGCGTTGGCGAACTCGCACGGATTCTTGTATCGTCACGAATACTACCGTCACTTGCGGGCGGTACGTTGTAGTCGGCGCGCACTATAACGGTCCGTCCGTCAAGCGGCGCGCCAATAATCGTCTGCTTTTTGCCTGCATTCCACCCAGCCATTAGTTATTTGCTACTCGTAGCGTCGAATGCGTATTGTGTCGCTACCGCCACTGACACCTGGCTCATCACCACTAACCGCAGCAACGCGCACGGCATCACTAGTATTAAAGTAGCCATTGTCTCGCAGTTCGTGCAACCTTCTCACCCTGCACCTTCACCATCAGGGCGAATATAGGTTCGTGTTGCGTAGCTTAGGTGCCAACTGCTGCGCCGAGCGCGTTCGCTGGTTACCGCCACGATTGGCAGATGCGGACGCGACCAGCCACCAGCTGCAGCCATAGCACCAGACTTTGTTTCTGCCACAATAGCGTCAACCTTCAGCTCTTCTGCTGGTGATGTTACTGCGTTTGCAAGCGCACCACGCTGTCGGTCGCTAGTACGTACTACATCATCAAGTGGATCAACTGGGATATGCTCGCTGCGTGTACAGATAACTTTCTTCATGGCGCGCACCGCATCAAGCGGATACCTACCGTTAGCTATCTCATCTAAAGCATTACCGTGTCTGCACCCATAATAACAGCACTTGCTACGTCGCTTACCTCAGCACGGTTGGCTCTGGGTTGTCCACCATGCTGGCCATCATCTGCGTTGCCACAATCGAAAAGCTTATTGTGGCGGCGACACGGTGCAATCGTTCGACGCTGCACATACGGCACCACTTCGGGACCAGCTTCAGCCGCCGATCACGCAGGCTACCATCCACTACATCACTGCTTCAAGTACGAGTTTTCTTCCAAATTCTTCCTCTTCCAATTGCCGATTTTGTCTCAATGCAATAAATGTGAGCGTCTGCCCGTGCGATAACGTAGCAGCAACTGGCGCAAATTATTGATATCATCAACGGTCTGTACAAACGAGTAGCACGCCACCGAGTCAGCCTCGCTTGTGTTGCGCCATGCTCAAGGTCTGCGTCTTTACTGGTAAGAATGTCACCACCAAAATCGGTATCTGGCGAAGTTAATGCCTTTTGCTCGATCATAAAGCCATCATTCTTTACTGCGAAAGCTTACCAGCGGTGCTCGATGCGCTTTTTCTACCATCTCTGTGCGAATCTTGCCGTCAGTATACGCGGCTCACTACACGCGCACCCTTCTGCCGTGGGAGGTACTGCTGCACCGGAATTGTCGTCAGACTACCATCGTGCTCAGCAGCATGGTCTAAAAATAATTTCATCACCAGCGCACTCATTAAGCACCATGTCGTCTTTTAGCTTGCCAAGACGGATGGCCCTGTACCAAATCCTGCAAAATATGCCACTGGTTTGCCTGCTTTCGTTAGCCGTAGCATCACGAGATCCAGCAATTTGCTCTGCTCGCTCAGCATAGTCACCATGGCTGAAAGTTTAAAGCGAAACCCCATTCACCCCCGGCCATACTCATCTCTCGCGACTTCTCAGCAGCTATTCACTGCCGCCCAACAGTGGCTCAAGATCTTCCGTTCGTTTAAAAATACACTCGTATGCTATTGGTGCTTGCATGTATATCACTTGTCAGCAGGGTATCTATGCGCCCGTACGCGGCATACAATCACGAAGTTTTTATAAAAATAGGCGGCCAGACATCGCAACAGTATACTTGCTGCGGGCTCACTGCCAGACACCGATGTAATCTAGCTATAAAAATCCGTATCAGGCCCACCAGTGACACCAAGTCCTCGCCTAACAAGAAGATGCGCTCAAGGGTTTGGCAAGCTGGAGGTCATCCCCGAGCCTGCTCGAGATACCACCCGATACAGGTCCGCGTCGAGACTTAAGTCTTCCAAACCGTGTCACCGTGGGCCGCGGCCAAAGCTTCACGGCCCTTAAGCCAACCGATCCACTCGCGAAGCTTCTTGTGCAGCCAGGGTCGTACTCACTCAACCAGCCTTAAGACGTTCCTGACACCCCACAACAGCGCAGCGGGCCACCGCTGCACCCTATATCCTGAATACTGCAGCCTTGCAGCCAGTGCGGCGCTCTCTAGCAAACACCGCGTACCACTTGCGGATATCATCAACTCCTTCGGACACCCTCATGCATCACCAAAACGCATCGAGGCCATTGCTGAACGGCTTTTGCTGCTGAAGGTACGCATCCTCAGCGCTCTCTGCACACTGGTGCCTGCGTCTCAGCGAGACTCATACTAAATCACTCCCCTATCATGGTTGTAAAATGTTCTTGCTGCAGCCAAAAGACAGTTGCAGCGCTGGATAACTGTATAGCCATCAACAGGTACCGGTAAGTTTACCCTATTTTGCTGACAGTAGTCAGGCAGCGATCGGAACAACCGCCGTAACACAAAACTACGTATCAGTCTTTCTCTTCCTGGCGACCCTTCGCTTCTTCCTCGCCTCCTTGGCTTCTCAGGTGGCGCTCTGTTTAGCTTTTCTTTCGCAACTTGCTTGCGCGTCCACAAATCAAACCAGCAATCACCACCACTGGTGCAGCAAATAGCGCTACAGACCAAAGCTGTGCTGTTGCCTCCTGTTTTTCATGGTACTGCTCCGCAATGCTTTGTGTGCGCGTCAGAAACGCAAAGCCACAATTCTTGCTTCAGATTAGCCCTGCTCTACATGAATCGTCTTGCCGTTATCAGCACTTCCACAGTATCGCATGGTCAGAGTTTTTCTCGTCCTTGCCGGTAAACCGATTACGTCAGCATACCATTTCGTAACTTTTCTCTTTGTAACATGGCTTCGGGAATATAATGTCAGCAACGAGTTGACGCGTGTCCACATCTGGCTTCGGGAGCGGCGGCGTATAGCTAAATCAGCATGCATAATATCACCGCTGCCCAATAAGTCTTCACCTACAGTATAGCTAATGTGATATGTCTGCTTGTCTTGCAGTGGTGTCTTATCCTTCATATCACTAATACGTATTGCAGGTGCTGCTCTCTACTGCCACTTCGGGAACTACTGTGTTATATTCATGTATTTTTACCGGTACGTCATTACCCTGCCCATCATGCACTGCAATGTACCTTTTCACTGGTAATGGTGGTCGAATACCCAGTACTCACGCTCAATATATTACCCTTTATTACCTTGAGCAAAGTTCCCACTTCTAGCGTCTCTCTACGTGGGCTTTCATTTTGAGCCCATCATCGAGAAGTGCTACTAACCGCACCGTCAATAGCATCGCGCACCGCAGTATAACTGGCACGCTCAAACTGGTTGCCCTATTGGTGTTATCACGCCCCATACAGCAACACCAATAGGACAATACTAGCGCAGCCGATAATAGTCGTACCTTTTTGCTGATAACCCCGCGCCATGTTTGACGCGGCGCTTGAGGGGTTAGACTTTACCAGCCACCGCCACCGCCACCGCCGGCGCCGCCGCCAGAGAAACCACCGCCAGAACTACCACCCGAACTAGATGACGGAATAGGTCGATGCACTACCGCTAATACCGCTCGCCATATCGGTAGTCATAAATTGGTTCGTACTGCTAATAAATGCCGCATTAGCACAATACCGCTTGACCAAACCGGCGACTCGCCAGTTGTTTCATACCACTTGGCCAGCTGTTGCATCCAACCTTTCTCCATACCCGAACAATGTAGCATATGGCGGGGGTCGTTCGTATAGCTTCACAATTGTAGCGGATCTTCTGTGTGACACTGCCAACCCGCTGCGCATTTTTGGTGATTGCAGGAACGAATACGGTCCGCCTCGGCCAGCATGTAGACGTCACGAAGGCCATATACATATATCGCGTCAGAGCAACACCCTATCTGTCAAAACGGCTCCGTGACACCGCACCATGAAAACGATCGACGTATTAATCGCTACTATAATGGCACCAACGCAACAGAGAAAACGTATTAGTTATCGCACTGGTGAATTCTGTAGACCAGCCAGAGACCAGTATAAGCCAGTACTAAAGAGCCAATTGCCACCAAAACCACATAATAAGAATAAACCAAATTGACCAGTTATGCAGCCGCGCCGTAGTGTATCTGGCGCAGTGGCACATCACTTCGTTGCTACCGGCTCGGTATCTTGCTGATTAGCGGCTTTAGGATACGGCTGCCTAGATTGGTATCTCTCTAGCTTTACTTGGCGTGTATCGTGCACCGAGGCTTGTACCATTAAACACCGCCTTCACTACAGCAAGCTCTTCTGCCGTTAGCCGCTCAAATCTCGAACAATCTCTACGGCGTATACAGGACCCGTTTTACGCGTTACACCCAATACCTTGTGCTCCCCGGCTGAGTCACCTCTTTCACCGCCAGATAACTCGCACGGTAAGGTCTGAAATTTTGTGCAGTAATCACCTTATTTTTCTGCCCGTTCAGCCGAGCAACGTACGCACCAAACCAAACACTTTCGCTGGCGGAATAAATTCTCGCACGATTTGTCGCGTCTCATTCTTGCGCCAACGTCGCTTTCGTATAGCCATCAATGCGTACATTAGCGGCAACGCGCAAAATATTGCCAAAATACTCTGCTGCCATTTGCGCATATAGCCCCCGCCGCATCTTTAGCTGGCAGTGTGCCGAGCCAACGGTGCCCTTGGTAAACGCCTGCAAACCGTAACACCCCTGGAACGGCCGCAGATTTTGCTGTGCAACACTGACGTTTGCTCATCGCGCCAACCAAACTGCCCACATCGATTCGCTTTTCCATGCTCCCCAAAGTAGCACGTGAGGCGGCTACGATTAATCGAGCTCGATCAGCTCCTTGTCTGATCGTTACTTCACCGTAAAATTGCTGAATAGGTACCGCCCAATTTGGGGTCCCACAGATTCAGTAAAATTCATCTATGTCATCGAAAGACTGTACAGCCTACTACCGACAGTATAATGAAGTACCTACGTCTTCTTGCCATGAACATACGTATTTTTATCACCCGCAGTGGATACGGAATAACATCTGAGCCCCTGCTTACTAGTCTCTGTCGTAATATCCTTGCCATACTCATCGGTTGCCTTTATATCACTCACTTTTACTGATTGGTTGTCGTAGCGAACTGGCAGATACCGCTCTAGACCATGGTTCTGATCAGTAGTAGGAAACTCAGCAGTGATTGTTTTCTTTAAAGGTACCTTTAACTAGTTCTACTCACCACGCTCTAAAATGCGTGTACACATCATATTTTGTAATAACAAAATTATTCTAGAGTCACTAGTAGCCTTTGTCTTGCCGTCCGCTGCGATTGAACATTCTGAACCTGCCGCCGCGAAGGTCGCTGATTCATCTGGTTCTGCACCTGCGCTAACCAGCATCGGTATTGCAGCTGCTGCAGCTAAAAGCAGTAAAAAGTACCACCCCATAGTGCTAATCGTTGCTTTTATTCTCATCAGCTCTCCTTTCCTCACCTTTAGCCCGCTCACGTATCTTTTTATCACATCTACTATACCACTTTTTCATCTCAGCGCTAATCAGCCATTTTATTATTGACAGCTTGTGCGCCGCTTGGTATTATGTGAGCCTAGTTTATGGCCTCATCGTCTCAATGGTTGGGACACCAGGTTTTCATCCCAGCAATCCGGGTTCGATTCGGTGTGGTCACCATCAAAAGTTTATCATCCATTCGGATACGAAACAGCTCGTTTACCTCTGGTAGCGGGCTGTTTTTGTGATAAACTATCCTGCCGAGGTGCGTGCGTTCTGCACATGCGTTGCCCCGGCACCAGTGTAACCAGAGCTTCGACCTTCTGTGGAAGGGCTCGAGATCGACAGGTGCTCAGCGTGAGCTCGCGCGAGCAACTGGTCGAGCAGGCTAAGGAGAAGGGGCTCTGCTCTCTCACTCTCCCCTGGAGGACTACTTCGATTTCTTCCGGTACGGCTGCCCGCCGCACGGCGAGTTTCAGTGTGGCCTGACCCGACGCTGCTCATGTGTATCACGGGACTCGGCAACGTGCGGAGGAGGTCACTTCCTCTGCATGGAATCAACCGTCAGTCACACCGCGAAGTCGTGAGAATGGAGCGTGTTACACGCTCCATGGGTGGCACTTGGCGTCTGAAACCAGTGCCCACCACTCGCCTGATATGTAGGCAATTTTAAAGAATCGATTATAATAGTGTGTATGAATAGTTATACAACATTGCCAAAACTAGGAGATAGGTTGCCATTTTGTCTCCCTCTAACGGTCTACCTGTGGTCTGTTTCCGTGGGTGCAAGAATCTTGGTCTGAGATCGTATGCGGACAGTTTTTCAATCTCGAGACCTATAGGAATGTCCGACAGCAGGCGTATGGGAGGGTCATCGTTGCAAGATCGGGCTGCTGACATTATGGCCGCATTTGGCGATCCAAACATAAAAAGCAATTATCGCATCTATTGGTGGGACAGATCCGATAAAATTAGTCGGCTTCTAAAGCCGACGTAATCAAAAGCAAATCCAAAACCATTCTTTGGTTTGGTGACACCTTGCCATCTGCATATCTATCTGTCAAATCTCGGCGTACCTTCATACTATGGGCTGTGTCATGACGCAGTTCGCTTTAATGCAGAGAGATGGTGGATATAACAGTAGAATCGTTACAAAGCTTTATTTGATGGCGGAACACTGAAAACAGTATGGCAGTCCTGTGTGTAGCGATATAGGACTTGACTGGGCTGATAGAGAGTCTCTCTCCAATGGAGTTCGCCCTTTAGAAAAATGACGGACCAGTTTGGGACAGCAGCGAACATAATGCTAGCGGACTGCTTTGGGAAGTTGGTTGCATAGAGTATGGTGGCTCAGATGTAGTACTGAAAATACCTTCCGGAGGCAAAAGTAAGTGGTAAAATTCTTTTCTTAGAGTCAGCCGAAAACTTATCCTCCACATTGGGTTGTGAAATACCTATTAGTTGGACTTGGTGAACGAGGATGGTTTAATCACTTAGACGGAGGTCATGTGGTTGGTCTCGTCCAAAAGCATTGGGATTTTGGACGGCAAATACTAACCGATCAAAAAGCGAAATATCGTGCCGACCAAAGAGAAGTGGTTTGTTGCGGCTATTCGTGAGGTATAACAAAACAATACCGCAATCGTTCAAAATGCCAGACTTTGGACACACAGACCCGCGATTGTGCTGCCAGTCGGAGGTAGTGCAACGTTATCGCCTATTAACGACTTCCATAACATTCAACTATTCTTAGGTATAAAAAGATGCGAACATCAATATCCGATGCTCTAGTTAGGAGTGGTATTGCCATGGATATAGTCCCACACTTTAATGTGCAGAACGAAGCCAGAGAATACACGCCTGGCTGCAGTTGGGTGGTACATTTGTGAATCTATACCTCTAGCTACTCTCGTAAACTCATTATCTTGGCGAAGCAGATTTGTGATATCGGTCTCATTCATAATGAGGCTGCCCTATGCGAGACACTGAGGCATGCTTTTTCCCAAAACATGCAAGGAATGTCGCCATTAATAGAGGTTGCGTTCTCATTGTTTACTCTATTGTTGTTAATTTTGCCAGCATTTTTGTGATTAAACGTACTGGCTTCGCGCGACTTTTTAACTATATCTAAGACGAGCTATCAAATCAACGAATTGACTCGTCAGAACCAATTTGAACAGTATATGAATATCTTGAGCTAAATTCTATGGCTAACTGAGATACCCATCCTTTTCGGCATCCAAAAGCAGCCTCACTGCCGTGGTACATGGAGCACCTGCTTACTCGAGCACAGCTCTAATGTCACGATTTTCGTGCTATCAAGCCGCTGTTTCAGCGATCTCACTCATTGATAGACGCGTACAGTCCACGAAACGCTGATAGATACCAGCGTCTACAGTGATATTTGCATGATCTTGAAGAGCATCTCTTTGGCGCCAGGGTCAATCCTACACCAGTACGAACATCTTACTCATCAACCTTCTCGCTTCCGCAATATCTGGATTAACTAATAGAGGTTGTCGTAGTTACAAACTTTTCCTTCTGTCTGTAGCGCTTAAGTAGTGTACGCCCAGCCAGCATATTGAAAGTTTGGTCGGTGCCACCACTTCCCACGTCAGCACTCTGGGGCCACGGAATCGTAACCGCGCATTAATGGATAGAAGAATTCATGCACACAAGGGTCTCCTCAAGCCGCCTCTCTTGAATGCATCCGGTTCAAGCATCTGCTGACTGTGAGGCCAGCTCGGCAGAATCCTCAAACGTTAACTTTGCAAAGCCATTCTGGGTTAGAATTTAAATTCTATAGGATTATCAGCATCATTAAAGAGTTTAGGATTTTTCCGATCACCGACTGTTTCGTGTTTTTAAGTTATCAAGTACCTGTTCGCGCGTTAGCTGCACGCGCATTGAGAGTTTTATCACTTGGATCACCGATCATTGCCGTAAAATCGCAATCAATACAATAATTCGGATGACCTAGGGCGTGGAAGCGCTCAAGCATCAAATAATTTGTCGAATGTCCCGAGGTGAACGTAGCTGGCGGTGGGATCAATCCTAGATAGAACGTCAATCGCTTGCCGCTTTAGTTCTTTTTAAGTTCTCTCTTGCTTGGTAGAATTTCAGCTACTGAACGGATAATGCCTCATCAATAAGACTTTCGTTTTGTGGTGATTTTATGCATGCGATTATTCATATATAAGTATCGTGCTATAAATAAGTTTTAGATATAAAGCCAGCACGCGACAACACCAACAGTAGAACGGTGAGGTGTAATAATAGTTGTTGTTTGACATCTTGGTCGCGCGATGTTACAACACATAATTAAGGATGGATCACATTTATATTGGTTGGCTCACCATTTAGAAAAAGCTAACAATCACTCTTCTTTGGGTGATATATATCACCTAGCCACTGTCCATTTAATGCAAAAACTATCGCAAATTTGTTGACTTTTCTGCAAATGTATGCTAAATATAAAGGTAGTTGTCGCCGCCGTTATCACTCGGCGGTGAGGGCTCGTTCATTAACAAGACAGATTGATTGAGATATCATCTTCTATGATATCGTGGCTATCTGTTTGTTATTTCTGTAAACTAGCATTAAGCGTGAGACATTCCTCACTTCCCCTCTTGTTGTTACTTTTATACATACTATGACTATTTCGGTGGGCATCCCCCTTTCTTTATTCCTCATCCCCTGCGGAATAGAGCTGCAACCGATTATCTTTCGCATTCCCCTACTTACCCTCCTGTGTTCTATGCTTTATGCTGGCTTGCTTCTAGAGCTTAGGCTTTGGTCGAGCACTAGCCCAGCGTCCCTTGTCTGATGACAACGTATACGCTTGTAATATATCTTCAAGATGTATTTTTCCAATTATTCCATCATTTGTAGCCATTGTATTCAGATTGAAGGGAGTGATGGCGCCACCGTAGTCATCGCACGAACGTCAGCACGCGGGTGCTGACCAATCACCACGCTCAGCCACCACGGCAGAGCGAAAGAGTTAACCGTATCTAATAATTGGCTTTCAAAAAGTTATGGGGTTCTCGCTTCTGTTTCTGCTTATGGCAGCTGCCGTTTGTTGCTCTTGGCACGTTTTTAGTTCGTCCAGTGCACCGGGCCGCTGAAGTACGAACAGTGCCGACGCCAAACAGCAGCCTGAAAGGCTGTAGCCTCGCCACAACAAGGCAATCACCCTGTTAATTTATCGCCACAGGTGAGCGGAAGCGATAAAAGAGGTTGAACGTCGAGACGGGTCTCACCTGTCGAGACAGCTACGTAGTGGAGCATCAAAAGCAATCTGGGTATGGTGCATTTTCTGAAAGCGCAGCCAAAAACTTCTGAAAAAATTTGTTGCCACAGCAAATAGTATTCCTGGCTATCAGGGGCGCGGTGCAAACCAGTGGTGCTTCTCGTGAGGAGCTCTCTAACCCCGATAACTGGGTTACTTGCTATGCAGCGAAAGGTAACCAGGCTGTGACGCGAGCTACGTACAAAACGTTGCCCAGATTCAAGATGCATCGTCTATTCAGCAAGCTAAGGGCGTTGTCGTCCCGCAGGTTCTGATTTGCCGTGAACAAAGATACGGGCACCATTGTGCGTACACGACTGCATGAACCCTGTTCAGCATATTGAACCTGAGCCGACCAAAGCGGCCTTCGGTTTTGAGCCAGTAAAACCTGCGCCCAAAATTGAGCAGCCTAAACAGCTTCAGGTTTGCGATAGCGAAAACTGGTGCAGTTGTAACTATTTCCGAGCGCGACTACAGCGTAAATCGCCACCGGGATACTCACGATAACACCTGCAAGCCGGTGCCGCCGAGCTCACCGAGCCCGACGCCCACGCGAGCAGCCCTCCGCACCGTCAACACGTGCTCCGCCGACTGGCCCGAGCCCGAGGCGGCTCCGACTCCTTCGGTGACTCCCCGTCGAGTCCGAGTCAAGCCCGACTCCTTCGGTGACTCCGCCTCCGAGGCGAAACGCCGACGCCTTCTCCCGACTCCGTCGACCTCTACCCCTCCTGCGCCAACGCCGACTCCGAGTAGTCATTAACGCCCAAGGATGGTAAGAGCCAGCTGAATCGCAACGAGGCATCAATCGCTCCGGCACCCAACCCTGCAAGCTGAAACAACTCCTCCGGCTGAACCGACCAACCCTGCAAAACCCGGGTAACTCCGGGCAGCGCGATTACAGTCGACCCAGCAAAACCAAGTGAACAAGTTGTTGCACCTGAAGCTACTCCGAATGCTGCAACACGTGCAGAAGAGACTAAGCGAGCAAGTGCCGACCGCAAAAGAACCGGTGAAGGATACTGGCGGCAAGACAATTGTTGATCAAAAATCAGCCCATCGTTGGCGATGAACAGCATCCGACTGAAGGTATCATTGAGGATCCAACCCTCAACACTTCAGCTACGTCTTCCCCCTACTCAGGTGCCGACATCACCGCAAGATGCTCGACCAGTTGATACCACTGGTACCGAAGGTCGAGCCTGTAACTGTGCACCACCTGTAGCAGCAGAACCATCTCCTGCCCCTGTTTCTCTACAGTTTCCCCATCACCCCCAAACCCACGCAAGAAACGGTCACCACGCAGCCATCTCCTACTTCACCTCGTGAAGTGAGACTCCCCGCTGCAGCAGTTAATACTGCAACCGTTTCGCCTGGCGGTCTGAAACTGCACCGCCAAATTCTGAATAGAATTTTCTTACGTTATCGAGACGTGTGATTTGTCTTACCTAAAAGTGCTGCCACCCACCACAACCAGTGGTGTTGTCGCCGCACTTTTGGTGGTTTTACCACTATCTGTGCAGCTGCAAGTGGTGGGAATTCTGAGATACCCTACCGCGTTGGAATCCATAGTTGATTAGATAACTGATACTCACTTATCGAGTACTATAGATTTCGGCTCTACACCTCTGGTCTCCACGTGTGCAGCCCCGCTCCGGGTCGCGACCGGAAAAACACACTTGCAGATTCTGCAAGCTATATATCAGCTCTCTTGCGAGTGTTGATGCATTATTTCGAGTGTAGCGCTCTATACGCTACACTCACTTTCCTGATAATTATTAGTTATGTGATGATGATGCTAATCAATCTGCCCTTGTAGTGGACGTTATTGGTGGGCGAATGATTTTGTACATATTCTATATGTGAAACTTTCCTGCCAGCCGTCGTGCGGTAGCTCGCAGCGCATGCAGCAGATATATTGACGCTTGCCTGCAGGTTATTGCTATCTTTGACTAGTAATTAACACGTCGGGTTTAGCGCCCCGCTAGGGCGCACAACAAGGGGCTACGTTAATGAAAAAGTTTTTGATGTGATTCGTCGCTCACCAAAAGCGTACCGCTGCAGTAGCGGTTGTCGCTGCGGCTGTAGCGTACAATTGCAGCAAATGCGCGGGGACCATCGGACCGTCCGACATTCACGTACGATAAACCAGCGAGTTATGTAACATTTAACTCAATGACGAACACGCCAAACTACGGTGATGAGCGTAATTTTCGTGCGCGTAAAAGAGCGGTGCGGCTAATAATACCTACACTGATAATTTTGATCTTGTCCCAGGCAAAAGTACACCGTTATGATGTACTACCACAACAACGCAGCTAGTAACCTAAACGACGATGCGCATGGCCGCAAGGGTATTGCACAAAACACGCAACTGCTCGTTTTTGCAATGCCAGCAGCTGTGAAAGAAAGGGCGAATCAGCTCGCCTAAACGGCTTTATTAGCGCTAGCAACGCAAAACCACAAATGGTATGGGACGAAGCATATGGTAAGGCTAGTCACGGAGACGTTTGCACTACGTTACGTACGGAACTGCCAAAATCTTTAGCAATGGTGCGGTAAATGGACAGACTCTTTTCAACAACCTGTTCCAAAAATGGTACGCCGCTTGGCTACGATAAGCTCGACGGTAATCTACCTGGTTGTAACCAATACGCCGGCTATATTACCTTTGAATTTACTGTAGATCAATGAAACTTTAACATCAATAAGACTGTTTTCAAAAAGCAGGTGAGAACAAGTTTGCTGAAGATATTGCAGTAAATCCAAACGGTGAAGTTGAATACAAGATTGAGTACCGAAACACCGGTACTGTACAGCAAAACAATGTTGTCCTAAACGATCAGCTACCAAAGGGCGTACAGTACGTTGCAGGCAGCACTAAAGCTTTGCTTCATCAAAGACTGACGGTAAGCTAACTGCCGTTAATGACAAATAGCCTGGTAAACGGTGACGTAACCTTGGCTCGATTTTGCACCAAACTCAAGCATTTGTGACCTTCCGCGCTAAGGTTGTTGACAATAATGCATTGAACGCTTGTGGCGTAAACACCTAACTAATGTTGCAAGTTAGCACCGACAACGGCCAAAAGCAAGATACTGCTGTGGTAACCGTAACCAAAAGTGTGACCAACCAGCGCCAAGAGATTAACGTTTTGTGACTTGACTACAAAGAAGATCGTTGCGAAATCAACGAAAAAAGACTTTGACAATGAAACACTCAAGAACGAGAAAGACTGCACTACTTAGCCTGCTAAAAAGCAGATTGAGGTATGTGAGTCTAACTACCAAGAAAGTTGTCACTATCGATGAGGCATTTGATAGTAAAAGCACTCAAGAACCTTGCAGATTGTAAGACAAACCCTACTGTACCACCAACACCTCCAGTAACCCCTCCTACTCAGGGACAACCAACTGAGAGAAAGTGAGGTATGTGATAAGACCACTGGTCAAATCGTATCCTCAACGAAAAAGATGTTGACAGCAGCAAGCGCACAGCAGATGCTGCTGCCTGCAACTAACTCCAACCACTCCAGTAAACCCAGCACCACCAGCGCCAAAAGAATCCTGATGCGCTACCACAAACAGGTGCAGTAGGCCTGGCTGGCGTTGGTATTGGCGCAAAGTGCTCTTACCGCAACAGCACTTTGTACGCTGTAACACGTAAGGAAAAATTAGTCACACTAGAACGCTAATATAAAACTGCCCACTCTTCATGAGGGTGGTTTTTATGTTTTGTATAAGCCGCCTAACCTATACATGCACACCCGAACACTATTTGTCGTTTCGGGTCTGCCACTCTGCGCTAATATTGCTGCGCTATACCATCATCCTTCTGTAATCTTGCTGCATACAATACGTTTTCGAATAGTGAGGCGACCGTGAGCGGCCCCACTCCACCCTTCACCGGAGTATGGTGCCACATCGTCACGCTGCCTCACACACTATCTGCTTCATCACCCACGATACGGCCAGTCCTCGATGTACGGCCGCCGCATCAACAACGACCGCACGCTGTTTTACTAACTCGATTCGTTATAAGCGGGTACGCCAATGGCGGTAATAATAATATCATGCTCTACTATCGAACTCAGATCATCACCCTCTTCATAGGGTTGTAATATTGTAGCCATGACCTTTATAGACGCAGCCAGCGGGCTCCACTGGTCGCCCTGGCCAGCAATGGCAATCTTTTTACCTGCCAGCGTCACATTATATCCGTCACCAACCAGTCAATCGCCTGAGCTGCTCGCCGCTACAAAACGTGCTGTCCTTGCGCAGACCGTCAACATCTTTGTTTGGTATCGCCGCTACTAGCTCATCAATAGCTACAGACTCAAAGCGGCAACTGCACAGTAATTCCATGCACCTTGCTGTCGCAACTAATTTCTGAAGCTCATCCATCACGGTACTTGGCGTAGCGACAACTTCACGAACGTCCACCATAATATCATCGCCATGGCGCTGTTTTACCTTTGGGTAGCTTGTATTCACTGGGACTTGCCGTCATGCACGATGGCGAGCGTCGATATAATCGTGTACTGCTGCCGCAAGTTTCGTGCCTGACGCAGCTGGCGAACTTTAATAAAATCTACTAATTCCTGTCCAGTTAAGTACTCTTGTCATATATATTTCAGTATACTATACTCACCATAAAGTAACGAAAGGACTTTTATATCATCGCAGTTCGTATTCAATGGGAGCGGCTGAAGTTGCAGCTGCTGTTGCTATATTCTTAGTCTTTATGGGCCTCGTATTAATTGGCTCTGTGCTATGTATGCTATTACCGCATTCCTCTTATCACGTATCTTCAAAAAGCCGGGTAGCCAGCTGGAAAGGCGTGGATTCCTATCTACAATACCTGGCGACTGCTTGAATTTGGTGGCCAATACGGCTGGTGGGTGCTGCTGCCTCTAGTAGCTAGTATCTTTGCTGGCATTGTTTCCTCTTCTCACCAGATTCTTCATTCGGCATTTCAGCTGCCGAAATCTTTTGGCGACCTTATCCTAGTGGGCGGAACTCTGCACTTATTATGTCTTCTGGGCTGCCGCAGACTGTCGCCAGCCTTAAACTACAAAAGAAGGTGTGTTTTTGTACTATGGGCTATCTTCCTACCGGTCGTCTGGATGATTTGGCTTGCCTTCGACAAAAGCGCTTGGAATGAATCAGCTGGTGCTGCTCGACTCCGACACAGACTTCGACCAACTGAAGTTAACGATGAAACCACTGTAGTTGAGAAACTATCGAAACGATCATCGGTGACGAACCAGCGAAAAGAGGCGAAAGAAAGATAACAACTAACCTTTAAGTTATTTTGCAGCGAATACCCTTTACAAAGCCGCTAGCTATTTGGTAATATACAGAAAGTTAGCGGCGCAAAAGCACAGATGGGCCAGTAACTCAGCGGTTAGAGCACCTGCCTCTTAAGCAGGGTGTCGAGGTTCGAGGCCTCCTGGCCCTCCAGATAATAAATTACACTAAACTACTCCTCATTTCACCAGAGGTTTTTGGTGCCGAAATATAACAATGGCTTCTTTTTATACAACAGCCCTGACCCCAGACAGGGTTGCGTTTGGGGCTGTAACTATTGTGGTACACGGTACGATTCGAACGTACGACACCTGGTTCCGAGACCAGTGCTCTAATCCACTGAGCTACGAGGTGCTCACGTTCGGTATTGTACCGCGCGGTGAGTACCCTGCAATACTCTACCGCGATAAATAGCCGTTGCTATACTAATAGTATGAAGATTCAGAAGCAGTTAGCCTCAAACCCTTACTTACTACTATGCGGCTTAGCGGAGCAGCCCATAACGGCTGATATTACCACCAAAGAAGACATTCCCCGTTTTTATGATTTGCCAAGCAGCATTCCTTGCCTACTACATACTCGGTGGTGGCAGCAATACCGCGCACGATGAAGGGTTTTAATGGCATTGTTGGCAAGATGATGATCACCGGGTAGAGCTGCTGAAGAAACTGATTCATTTTCAATATAGGGTTGGCGGGGTGTGGGATGAGCTCTGTGCATTTACAACCGCTAAAGGCAGCAGCTCGATTGCGGTAATATCAATATTTCCAGGAACCGTTGGTGCAGCGCCAGTACAAAATATTGGTGCCTACGGCCAGAAGCAGCCGATGTTATCACCAAAGTGCACGCCTACCGATAGCCAACGTGGTGAATTTGTCACGCTATCTGCCCAGCGAGTGCGACTTTTCGTATCGACACGAGTATTTTTCCGAGGTGAAACGAAGTGGCCGCTACTGCATTTTATGCCGTCACCATGCAGTTCTCAAAACGGCACCACAACCCACCCTATTACGCGGCACTTCAAACATACCTGGACGAGCACACTATCGAGCAACCAACGCCCTGCAAATCCGCGAAGCCGTTACTGCATTCGTGCCAAAGCTGCAGACCCAGCTCTGAGCCTTACTGGCTCGTTCTTCAAAAATGCTATTGTTGATACAGAAACATTTGCCGCCTTCAGCAAGATGTTGAATCAGTGCCACATTACTATGCCAGATGGCCGTATAAAAGTCCCAACTGGGTGGTTGATTCAGCAAACTGGCGCTAAAGGGTGAACTATTGCACGGCATGCGCGTTAACCAGCTAATGCCCTGGTGCTCATTAACGATCAGCCAGCTCATATAGCGACCTGGCTGCGGCCCGTCAGCATATTATTGATGCGGTGCACAGAAAATTTGGCATCACAATCGAACAAGAACCGCTGGGAGAATTGGTCCAGCCGCTTAACTAACGAAGCGCAACAAAATACCACGCTGCGCATGTCAGCGTGGTATTTTTAAACTAATTCCTACTAAAGCGATCGCCTTTGGCTGACGTGCAACTGCCCGCCTCTTGTGCAAGCTGCCGCTGGGCTCCCGTATCGTCGCGCACGGTAGTGCCGTATCGAGTCAACCAGCCAGCAGCCATATCGCTGGCTGCATTCCCGCGTGGTAATCGCTGGCGTCCCCAGGCGAATGCCGTAGCGCAAACTGCGGCCTTGGGTCATCTGGCACACTGTTGGCGTTACCGTCAGCCCCACGGCGTCGGCAGCGCTCGTTCTGCGGTTTGCATCTACATCCCGTGTAAAGCTACCATATCAATAAGTAGCAAGTGATTGTCACCACCGCCTATAAGGGTAAACCCTCGCCGCTAGCTGTCCTGCGCAAGCGCTGAGCATTAGCCACCACCGCTCGAGCGTAGTCAGTAAACTCAGGCCGCGGTGCCTCGCCAAAAAAGCCACTGCTTTTGCAGCAATATGCATGTGTGGACCACCTTGCATACCAGGGAAAAACAGCACGATCGTTAACGTTGGAATATGTTACCAGCGCAACCGGAAACTTACTGAGATTACCGACAACCCCCTGCTGAGGATGGAACCCCCACGCGGCCCACGCAGCGTCTTATGCGTAGTCGAGTCATTACATGAAACCCTTACGCAAATGGATTATCGGCTACGCCACCAGCAATCAACCCGCGATGTGCGCAATATCTGCCATCAATGCGCTCAACTTCCCGACCAATTTCTGCAAACCGAGGCATAGTCTAGCCGGCGTGGATAGGCAGAAAACCGGCTAAAATAATCTTTGGCTGCTCTGGTGGGCAATGCGCTGCAACTCATCATAGTCAATCTCCCCAGTCGTTGGGTCTTTCATTTTATACCCGCACAAACCGGTACAGTTCGTGCCGATCGTGTCACAGCTACGCCATGAGTCAAATGACCACCATGGCTTAAATCCATTACGACACTGTGTCACCTGGTTTCAACAAGCACTATACACGCCTCATTAGCTGCCGACCGGTGAGGGTTGCACATTGGCGTGGTCGGCCCCGAACAGCTTCTTTGCGCTCAATCGCCAGGCGCTCAATCGCATCAGTATTCTGCTGCCCACCATAATACCGCCGGCCCGGGTAGCCTTCAGCATATTTGTTGTGAGCACGCTCCCCAGCGCAGTCAGCACATCTTTACTCACATAGTTCTCGCTTGGAATTAGACTCTAACCCCTCTGTTTGCCGCAAAACTTCATTATTCAATATTTCTGCAACTTTTCATCTTTCCTATACCTTTTCCCAATGTAGCATTTTTACCTTTTTGCCCATACTACGCATTGCTTATCTTGATTTTATATCATACATGATATATTATATCTGGTATGGATACGAATAATTATCTCCGCAAAATCGGTAAAAACTATTCAAGATAACCGCCAGGCCAAAGGCCTGACACAAGCACAACACAGAAAATTGTTGCACGAGCCAAAGCGCAATCAACCGCATCGAGAATGGTGGCCAAAACCTAAGCATCGAAATGGTGGCGCGCATTGGTGAGTACTTTCCCGTGATATTGTGCGGCTAAATAAGTCTGGTAAGATTAACTTTAAAGTTGAAGGTGGCCATGAGCTATCTGGTGAGATTGAGGTTAAAACAAGCAAGAATGCTGCAGTGGGACTGCTTTGCGCAGCGCTGCTCCAATAAAGGGTCGCACCTTGCTCCGCCGCGTTGCTCGCATCAAGAAAGTAAATCGTATTATTGAGTGCTTAATAGCATCGGTGTACGCACCGTCTGGCACGAAGGCAACGACCTGGAAATCATCCCACCAAAAACGCTAGCACTCGATAAGATGGACGTTGCCGCTGCAAAGCGAACACGCGACCGTTATCATGTTCGCCCAGGCCGCTACTGCGGTACCCAGCCTTTACGCTGCCTTTTGCTGGCGGCTGCAACCTTGGCAAGCGCACCGTTGAACCCACCTCACCGGGCTATCACCGTTTGGTATGAAGGTGAAGCCCTTGGTGATCATTACGATGTAAAAACCATCTCCAGCGTGTTGATCGAGCAATTCTGCTGACTGAGAGCGTGGAACACCGTTACTGAAAATGTCATTATGGCGGCGGCTGGCTACGATGGTACTACTATCATCCGCAATGCCAGCCCGAACTACATGGTGCAGGATGTTTGTTTCTTCCTGGAAAAATTGGGCGTTGAAAATCGAAGAATTGGCACCACAACGCTAACTATTGCTGGTAAAGCCTCCTTATCGATGTAGATGTTGAATACGCGCAAGCGAAGACGCCAATTGAAGCAATGAGCTTTATTGCTGCGGGAGTCGTGACCAATTCAGAAAGTACCATCCACCGAGTGCCAGTGAGTTCACCGAAATTGAGCTGTCTATTCTAGAAAATATGGGATTACGCTACACACAAAGCCCTGAGTACAAAGGCTCGCAGATGGGCGAACTCAGCCTGGTAGACATCACGCTACACAAATCAAAAGCTGGTCGCGCCAAAGACAAGCTACACAGCATGCCATTCCCTGGCGTTAATATGGATAATCTTCCATTCCTTGGCTTGATTGCAACTGCGGCCGGAGGACGAACGCTCTTGCACGACTGGAGCTACGAAAACCGTGCGATCTACTTCACCGAGCTCACTAAACTAAATGCGAATAGTGAGACTTGTTGACCCACACCGCGTGTCATCTCAGGTCCTACCAACTGGAAGCCAGCAGACGTGGTTGCGCCTCCAGCGCTCCGCCCAAGTGTTGTCATCTTACTAGCTATGTTGGCAGCTCCTGGTGAGTCTATTCTACGAGATGTCTACTCGATTAACCGTGGCTACGAAGAATTGGCGCACGCCTTAATACAATTGGCGCACACATCACGACATTGGTTAACTGAGCTAGATAATACGTTACAAAAACTACCCGGAAATTCCGGGTTGTTTTATTGAAATATGCTGGGCTACATAGCCTAGATTGTACCAAGCATACAGAATTATCAACACCTTGCGCGAAAAGACAGTACATGCACGGGGTATCCACGCTTCAATTTGGGGCGAATAATGGGACTCGAACCCGGCCTCCGGGCCACAATCCAGCGCTCTAACCAACTGAGCTATATCCGCCACGTGATTGTAATTTTAGCATAAGAGCTGCCAAAACGCAGAAAAAGCCACTGTGCTACTGCGTATTATGCGCTATTTCGCTGGGCCCTGTGAAGCGGCTGAAGCCGCATCACAGCCCTGAAGACGAGCATGATGATAACGGAGGCGAGGCACCCCTCCGGTATTCTTGCGGGCGTTTAGCTGCGACCGATGCCGGCCTACCCGTTTGACAGCCTTTCCTGAACGCTGGGATGTCTGTTGCCCTGAAGAGCCACTAGAATACGCCGGCGAGCAAAACTGCCCGCTGTGCAGAGCTGACATCCATCAGAGGCGGCCTCCATAAGCTGGGCTTGCTGCTCGCCAGACTCGAATAAGCCTTCTCTATTTGTCCGCGGCGCGGCTCGGAGTCTTCCGTGAACGCCGCTCGGGCGCCTAGCCCTCCCTAAAGTCGGGCTTTATACCTTTCATTATTAGCTATTTGCGAGCAGCAGCACGCCGCTCCTCTATCCCCCAGAGGGTTTGGGTTAAACCCATTGTCAGAGTACCGATACATAATGAATTGTGCACGCGAAGCCCTCTTGAAAACCCACGCCTCCTTGCTCGTCTCCCTGGCGGCCTCCTTTACCTACCGTGGTGCTCAGCTTCGTGAGGCGTCCGCTTCAGCTTTTGTCTCATAGAACAGCGCCGTGTGGATGCTCCGCCGGTGCGTAAATGAGAATATAGCTTCAGTGACTCACTGCCAGCATTAACCACGTTATGCCACGTGCCAGCTGGCACTAGAATAACAAAATCGGCTGCATCACGCACAAAATCAGGTCATCCTCGCTTGGACCCATTTCTGCCCTAGCCTGACCCTGCTCGATACGGCAGGAACTGGTCGTGATCTTCATGTACCACTCAGACCGATATCGTCACCTGGCTTTCGAGATGGTCGTTAGTGTCATTTGCGTGATGTTCGCGCCAGTCCATGCCGCCTGCCTAAAATGGATCGTTCTGCAGCGTTGGTTCCTCAATATCAACCACATATGGGTTGGGTCCGATCTTTCATAGACTTCCTCCTTTAGCTACTGAGATCATTACATCACTTTTATTATAGCACATTTACTGGGTACTGCTTGCGCAGCAGCCAGCCTCTGTGCTATAGTTCTAATTGAGTGTTACGCGGGCGTCGTATAATGGCTTAATAGCCAGCCCTTCCAAAGCAAGTGATGAGGTTCGATTCTCTCCGCCCGCACCACAGAATGACTACGATAAAACCTCTTATATCAAAAGGGTTTTTTCTTATATAGTGAACGCGTAGCACGCCTCTTCCGTGCTCTTGGCGATGTCTATACTACCATCAAGCCCGGTAGCTCAGTGGATCGAGCAAGACTTCTAGCTTTTGGCCGTAGGTTCGATCCCTACCCGGGGTACCAAAGACTAGAATAACTATTATTTTTATATCACTATGTCATTGTTTAACTCATCGACTAAAACTCATCTCGCAGCGGGCTGCCTATTTTGGATCGTACTGCTGCTCGTCGCTATTGGCCTCCTCTTTATTGGCGGCCTGGTCGCACTCTTTTATGCTGCAGGGCTTTTTGGTGATAATAAGTTTATGCCGGGCAACAGCAGAATCAACCACCAAGCAAGAGGCTATTGTGCGGCGTGGTTCGTTTACCTCTGAAAAATATAATTTTACCCTCAATATGCCAGGACAGCCATCTGAAAGTAATAGCCCGCGCATCCACCGAGATACATAAGGGCGAGCTCGTGCCAGCCCATTACTATACTGATTAGCCAGCCAACGGTTTTGTGAAATTAACGTCATTCCATTGCCACCAGAAAATATTCGCACCGACCACCAAGAGAGCACCTATTTGCGATGCTTCATTGCAGACTGCACAAGACCTTGACGCAGAGCTAATCCAGCACAAAGCCAACTCGACACTTTCCACAATTCACCAAGTGTGCGCGCGCCATCAACAGCTACACGGGCAGATTGCACCGAACAACCAAAAATAAATGCCCTGTTGGTATGTATTTCGTATCGCGTGCATTCATTAGTGATAACTCTATTTGCAAATCATCGCCGGAGCAGACGATAAAGCGAGCTGCTGAGAACAACCTGAAAGATATGGAACAGAGCTTCCGTTTCTAAAGGATATCGTGCGCGAGTCAAACTCAAATAAATCGAATAAAAAGTAGGTTTTGGCTATATACCTAGCTGACTCGCGACATCATCTTTTTGTGATATGGAGCGTTTGCCCGACCGTCAATTCACCTGCAAGCATTTTACGTGCTGCAAATTTTCTACTGCACGCTGCACAATGCGGCGCATTGGACGAGCACCCAGCTGAGGGGTCATACCCAGCATCTGCCGAAGCTGCTTAGCGGCTTCCTCTACTTCAATCGCCACCTTTTTGGCTGACGCCCGGTGTGCGATTTGCCTACCAATAATCAAATCTATTATCTGCAGCAGATCGTCGCTTCTGGAGCGGCTCGAACGAGTACAATTTCATCAAAACGGTTTAGGAATTCTGGCTTCAAACTGGCCAGTTGTGATTAGCTGATTTACCAGCTGCTCTTCAAACGAGAAATATGCCAGCTTGCGCGGCGCTGCCGCGGATATAGTCTGCACCAGCATTTGATGTCGCAATAATAATCGCATCGCGAAAACTCACTGCTGCATTATTGATATCACGCAAAAATGCCTTCATCAAGCACCTGAAGTAGCGTTGTTAGCACAAGCGGGTGAGCTTTTTCAATTTCATCTAACAGCACAACACTAAATGGCTGTTTGCTAATTTGTGCAGCTAAACTGCCGGGTCATGAGCAGCATCAGCAATCAACCGGCTTACATCAGCTTCTTGAACATATTCGTTAAGGTCGATGCGCACCAGTGTTGTTCACCGAGAAATACGTCTCAGCAAGCGCTTTGCTCAGCTCTGTTTACCCACACCGGTAGGGACCCAAGAATAGAAAGGTGCCGATTGGGCGGTTTTCATTACGCACGCCAGCCTGTGCTCGCCGCAGCGCATCACCCCACCACTGAACCGCTCGATCTTGGCCAACCATTCGCTGATGAGTAGCGACTCTAAGTCTAGTAGCTTTTTGCCGCTCATGTGGTGCGCTGTGCATCACCAACCTTAACACCAAGTGTCTGCTCAATAGCCTGCTGCACCGACCCGCGTGTCACGAGGCCCTTGTTCTGGAAAGCCAGCCGCTGACTCCAGCAGCTGCAGCGCCTGACCCGGCATACTGCTATTCTGTACATAACGCTGGCTCAATCGATGAGACTTCCTGCGAGCGCCTGATGGGTGTATTGTACACCCCGACGGTATTCGTGCAAAGACAGTTGATCCTCTAGAATACGCATTGTTTGATGCTTGTCTGTCGCTGGCACCGTGATTCGGTTAAGCGCGGCGATAATTCCCTGGTCGAGATTGAGCAATTTGCAATAGTCGCTGCTCATCCATCGTCAAAAATCATTCCGCAATCAGCCAGCCTCTAAAAATTGGCAGCAATATCGTTGCGATGTCAGCCAGAACCGCCCCTCTTCAAAGAATGGCTCGCATTCTCAAGCAAAACGATAATATTTTTAGCACTACTAAGCTTCAACAAGCACTTGATTCACCAGTGCCTCAAGTTCACCACGATTTGGCGCAACCGAAAATAATCGCTGCCGCATCTGGCGAAATCACCTGGTGATACTGCAAATGTGCAGGGCAACCGGCTGCGTCCGTCCATCAGCTGCTGTGCAAACATACGTACAATAGTAGACTTTCCGACACCCCTGCCGCCGACTAGCGTCACGTTCTGGCGACCACGAGCCGCAAAAACATCAATCATTCGCTCGACAATTTCTTGCTGAGCCGGCACCTCAACGCCAACCTGACCACTACCAACGCTGGCTAATATTACTACTTAGCCGCTGCAAATAGCGAGTAAACCCAAACGCTTCGTCACGAGCAAGCCCGCCATCACGGCGTGGCTGTCTGACGCCACACACTTTCTTGGAACTCATGGTACCACCGCGCACCCTCTAGCACATCAGCTTCATCTAGATGTAACTGCGCCAATATCTCTTCTTTATGCGGAAATGCCGCAATAATACTCGCGATAAGCATAGCACTTTTCACTAATCTCAGGCTCACCCAGACTCTGTTGCAAAGCTGTAGCATAACTAAGTACTGCTTCAATCGTAACCTGAGGGTTGTTTTGCCATACTGACAACACTGGTCGGCGCAAGCCTAGGCGAGCGCCATAAAACTCAACAGCCCCTAGTTCGTGTAGTCGCCTCCAGCTGGTGCAGCAGCTGTCACTGGCTCACCTGGTTTTCAGCCTACCAAGCACTTCAGCCGCCAGCACTGCATCAACACTAGCCGCTTTGTTGGGGCTACTTGGCGGAAGTGTAAGTAAATACTGTGAGTGCCAAATGAGTCACCATGCAAGGAATACTTGCACTACCAAAAGTAGCCAACCAATAGATTGTCCTTCCAGTAGCAGTAATACGCCGAGCACTCCTAGTAATATCCCGATTAGCCAGCACGTAGCTGAGTCGCCAACCGCTCAAAGTTCTGCCAAGCCGAGCTAGTTTAGCCCGATGACTCGTAACATCAATTTCTAGCCGCATTACCATAACGTACCCCCTGCATCCGGGCAATTCCACCGGCGACCGGCGCCAGCGGGCAGCAGCAGCCAGCCAATAAGCCGAGACCACAACAAACAATACCATTCCAGCCAAACACACCGTGCCGACGATTAACAATAGTAGCCGCACCACAAAACCAATACCCGCGAGAATAGCCGATCAGTAAAGTGCTTGCAGCTGCGGCGACAAACCGCCCTGCACCGAACCAGCTGAGATTTGTTTTATATGGTGCAAATAAGGTTCGCAATATCAGTGTAAATGAAAAGAAATCGATAACACCAGCTAGCCGCGACCCCTTGTCGCCGCACCTGCTCCGTAAGTCCCCTGGTATACCACCATGACAGAATAGCAACTATATACATAAGCATCATTTTACCAAAAACCACCGGTGAAGCTACGCTATTGCATGTTTTTACACCACTTTGTGAATTCTTGCTATCTATAAAAGTGCAACACCTCTACCTATCTTGATTGGCAAACTAGTTAAACGTGTCAGTGGCTGGCGCGGTGGAGCTCAGCGCTGCCAGGGCTTGTTATTGAAAAACTTGACCCTCATCTGCTACCAAAAAGCCCTCGAGCAGCTGCCGCACGGCGTCGTCGTTATCTCTGGGACAAATGGCGGAAAACAACCACTACAAAAATGGTGGTCGAACTGCTTGAATCACAAGGGCTGCGCGTATTTACCAACCGCACGGGAAGTAACTTTTGTGCGTGGTGTCATTGCGGCACTTCACCAGAATTATCACTTACCGGCAAGCTATCGACTGATATCGCCGTACTGGAGCTGAGACCGAAAAGCCATGCGGTTCACTTTGTGCGACAAGTTCGTCCGGCGCATTCCCTGCTGCTCAACGTTATGCGCGACCAGCTAGACCGCTTTGGTGAAATTGATTACACCGCATCACTTCTGCAAAAATTGCTAATGCTACCACAAAAACGCTAACCGTCAACCGGAAGATAGTCGCGTACGGGCCATTGGTGAGCTAGCACAAAAGCGAACGAGCAGGATTAGTAACCGCCTTTTATGGTCTATCTGATGAGACCCGTGCCCTCTTCCCGAAGATGATGCCATGACACACGCAGCCGCGGTAGATAGCAGCAACCTACCTACAGCACGATTGTTACACTCGACTCGCTTGACAACGCCACTCACACTGGCACCTTCTGGTAGCCGTGCCACACCGTCACTACGCCACTTGCCTGCGTGGCATTTACAACACCTTCAACGCTGCTGCCGCGCTTGCGCTGGTTGCTGCAAATTTGTGGCGACCAGCTCAAGAGTGCAACCACTCAGTGATACACTAGCCCATATCCAGCCTGCTTTCGGCCGGGGTGAGTCACTCACCGTAAACGGAGCCCCACTCGAGCTCGTGCTCGTAAAAACCCAGTGGGTTCCGCCTGGGCTCTCATCGTTTGACGCAGCCGGCACCAGCACCATGATCGCTATCAACGACAATTATGCCGATGGACGCGACATGAGTTGGTTATGGGACGTACCGTTCGACAGTCTACGAGAACATGGCGTAGCAATGATAAGCGGCCGCCGAGCATACGATATGGCGCTACGCCTCGACTACGACGAGGTGCCGTTCACCGCCGTTGAGCCAGATTTAGCCAGGCACTACAAACATTCGCTTGCAAGTTCGGTTGGGCCAAAAGCGCATCTTTGCACCTACACTGCCATGCTTACCCTGCGCAAACAACTAGCCCAGATTACTAATGTGGAGACTATCTCATGACAAAATCACTCACTATTATGCAGCTATACCCCAAAGATATGAATATCTATGGCGACTGGGGTAATGCACTAACCCTCAAACGACGTGCCGAACGATATGGATCGACAGGGGTTATCGACTACAACCCTGGCGCACACTGCCAATGATACTATTGATATTATTGTTGGTGGCGGTGGCCAAGATTCTGGACAAAAACGAATTGAAAAAGATCTGCAAGCTGTGCACCTCAATTTGCACAGCCTCGCAGAAGACGGCGTTCCAATGCTAATGGTGTGCGGCCTGTACCCAACTATTTTGGGCATGCTTCACTACAGCTACCGGCGAAACTATTCCTGGCATTGGCCTTATCGATGCACACACCGTTGCCGGAGACCAACGTCTTGTGGGTAATATCGTGACTAAAAGTGACCAATTTGGCGAAATTATTGGCTATGAAAATCACAGCGGACAAACAACCCTCGGGACACAAGCAACGCCACTCGGTGCCGTTATTAGAGGCTCGAGGCAACAACACCGAAGATAACACTGAAGGTGCTATTACACTAATGTTATTGGCACCTACTTACGCATGGTTCACTGCTACCCAAAAACCCGGCTATTGCCGACTTCTTGATTCAACAAGCAGCTCTTCATAAATATGGTGAGTTTACCGGTGATCCACTCGACGACACGTTAGCCGACAAGGCGAAACGTAGCGCGAGACTGCGAGGTATAATTCACTGTGCCTGCCGCCCTCCTCCCTGTTATTAGCCATGCGGCGCTGGCGACCTGTTGATGTTATCATCGCTAAAGCCAGCCATCGGCCCGACCGTATCGTTGAATTTGACCTCTTACGTGGCATTTTTATGGTGATGATTATTATTGATCACCTACGGTTTTATCCCAATATCTTCCGTTATGCTACCGGCGAAGGCCGTCTGGCGGGTAACCGCAGCCGAGGGCTTTCATCATTTCCGGGCTGCTTATTGGCTATATTCGCGCCTACAAAGGGCAAAAGTACTCTTTGAAACACCTCACCAAACTATTGTTAAAACGTGCTGGTATGCTGCATACCTGTGGGGACGATTATCACTGTTATATTAACGGTGCCATTGGTACTTCTGCCACCGCATGCGGCATTTTTCCACGCCTGCCAGCACCAAGTCCGCTCATTAATCACTGGCCTACATCTGGAATGTCCTAACTATGCAGGATTTCAATCCATGGATTTACTTCCTGCGCATGTACTATCATGCTCGTATTTTCTCCAGTCTTCCTGTGAAGTTTGGTGCGACAATGGATTATCATCGCTGCCGGTATCCGCGCTCTACCTGATCGGCTGGAAGATTAATGAACCTGCTTTTTGTGGAGCCCGCTATTCTTTGGAGCGGCAATAATTGGTTTCTTCCTGCGGCCGCTCATCACCTTCTTACCACGCATACTGTAGTACGCCGCGTATCAGCTATCAGCATAGTACTTATTACTGCACTCAGTATGCTGCTCAGCTTCTTCTTTGTGCACGGCTGGGATGGGTAGAGAAACCCAGACTGGACGCTCACGGACCGCGAGCACCTATGTGGCGAATTCGCACCCGCAGAACCCTATCTTATAATGATCCTCACTATCCAGACAATCATCCTAGCTTTCATCTGGTTTGGTGGACTATTTACCGTATTCCATTACCTGCGCAAACCACTCGCCGCACTGCTGGGTTGGCTACTTCTCTCGTTTGTCAGCGTTCACTGAGCAGCTTACTGTGTCCATGGCATTGTGCTCATCTCTATCGTAGCGTTCATTCAGCCATCAACAAATATGCTAATCAATAGTGCCATTGCCGCTGGCGTCGTACTTGTGTATGGGCACTAATCAATGTCTCCATTGGTGCAGAAAATTCTGCCACGTTAATACCCACTGAAGAAAAAGTACAAAAAGACTAGACTTTTTACCCTACCCCTGATATCATAAGTGCTATCCATCGGGGTGTGGCGCAGTTGGCTAGCGCGCGCGGTTTGGGACCGTGGTCGAAGGTTCGAGTCCTTTCACCCCGACCATTTGTATACCGATCCACCGTTCTTGCGGTGGTTTTATATTTACGTTTATATTTGCAGCTGCGTTTCCCTCTAATACAATGCCTCCCGCTACCATTGCGTAGTAGCGGGAGTTGATATCATCACCTAATTAATTTTTATTTTGCAAACTCAATGGCCCGTGTCTCGCGAATAACGTTCACCTAATGGTGCCTGGGTACTGCATTGTACTCTCGATCTTTGTCCGCAATATCTCGCGCAAGCTTAATCGATCAAAGGTCATCAACCTTACCAGGACGCACCACGACGCGCACTCTCGACCAGCTGATATAGCATAGGCTTTGTCGATGCCGTCAAAAGCTCTTCGCAACATTCTCAAGATCACGCATACGCTCAGCAAAGTTCTCTGCTGAAATATTACGAGCTCCTGGCCGAGCAGCGCGAGCTGCGTCAACCACGCGCACCACCAGGGCCTCTGGTGTCGTTGCCTCAACGTCGTCGTGGTGTGCTTCGATGGCATGTACAATAGCCTCGCTCATGCCGTATTTTCACGCGCCAGCTCGGCACCAATAATGGTGGTGTTTGCCCTCAATTTTATGAGTAACTGCCTTACCAATATCGTACAGCAGCGCAGCGATTTTAGTCGTTCGCATCTGCCAATCTCTTCCAGCCACCATAGCCGCCATCTGTGCCATCTCAGTGCTGTGTTTTAATACATTCTGGCCATAGCTGGTACGGAACCGTAGCTCGCAGTAGCCGCTGCATCTCTTTAGGGATACCAACAACACCGGTTTCGCGCATTGCCTCTCTGCCGCATCACGAATCTCACGATCAATCTGTTTTTAGCCTTGGCTACCACTTCTTCAATGCGGCCTGGATGAATGCGGCCATCTTTCATCAGTGTCTCAGAAACCAACCGCGCTACCTGGCGGCGGATTGGGTCAAAAGCTGCTCAGCACAATCATGCCCTGGCGTATCATCCACGAGCACGTCGACGCCGGTTTCACGCTGCAGCGCCTGGATATTGCGGCCTTCTTTTTCCAATAATACGGCCTTTCATATCATCATCAGTCAGCTTTACTGCGGTCACGGTACGCTCTGCCGTCACCTCACTGCTCATGCGCTCCATGGCAGTTAACCCGGTATCGGATCTGGGCACGTTCTTCAGCATCATCAATAGCGTCTCGCTGCATTTTTCCCAATCAGGTTGACTAGATCGCCCTTAATATCACGCTCGGTCACAGCAAACAGTTTATTTTTAGCCTCTTCTTTCAGAAAGAGTAGCAATTTTTCTAGCTTATCCTGCTGGCGAGTACGAATTGCCCGAATCTCTTGCTTTTAAGTCTTCAACTTCGCTTCACTGCGTCGCAGCTGCTCGACACGCTGGTCAAGCCGGTCAATTTTTGCATCAAGTGCCTGCTCTCGGTCTATCAGCCGGTGGTCCATTTTTCTTCCACTCGCGGCGGTGTTCGTTTTCGAGCCGTACAGCCTCTTTTTAGCTTCAGCTATCGTGTCTGCAGCCTCGTGCTTGGCACCGGCAATAATATCAGCAATTGCGCCATGCACTCGCACGAATCGATAGTGCATCAGCAGTCCGGTCAATGCCACCAAATACTAAGCCAACTACAGCACCTAGTAGTAATTCCATATGATTCCTTTCTTTTTGTGTACTCACAGAGATAGCTACTACACAGCAGCAATACTTTTTAGCAACCAATTTTGTGTATCAACGTCCAATTCAATACGCGAAGGCGGCGCCCGTTGTATTATTTCAAACACTACGCGCTACTTACCTATAATTATAGCGTGTATATCGTAAAAACACTGGCGCCTGGAATCAACTTTTCTGCGCTTTTGCTAGGGTCAGTTATTTCCGTGGAGCGGTAGTATGCGCTGGAGCACCATATTGTGGCATCACGATCTCGTCGTGCTCACCAGCCACCAAGCGCCCAAAGCACGCTGCTTCCAGGTATCTGTATCTCCTGGACACCAACTATTGGAAGGCGCAACTCATGCGCATATGTAGTAAAGTACCGTCAGCCCAATACGCAAACTAGTAAAACTACCCGGGCCAGCATACACAGCAATGCCTGCAATATCTTGCCAAGAGTGATTTTCATCAAACATGGCAAGCTGTTCCAACTCTTGGTGCAAATCACAGGCAAGCTTCGTCCAGCCTCCCGGTGGCGCATTGCAATCTCTTTGCCGCGGGCGTCTACAATGGCAAGCTCCGCCCAGGCGTCGCTCATCTTTGCTAATACATAATGTTTGGGTGCATCAGATGGCCCACGAATAACCCGATCGAGACTGGGGTCCACTACTGTGAAGCGAGATGTCACGCACCTGCTCATCACGTGGAACAATATGTACCCACCAGCCTATCTTTTGGCAGTGCTGCGTCAATCGATGAAGCCCATTCTACTACTGTTATTGTGGTATTATCTGCGCTCGTTTCTGCTAGCTCATCAGCAATAATGCCAGCCTCACCCAGCCGATAAAAATCATAATGCACTAGCCGACGACCATCCAGCAACATCGTACGTGCGACTTAACGTAAATGTTGGGCTCTGCACGGGCTCAGTAACGCCAAGCGCCCGAGCAAGATACCGCGTAAGGTCGTCTTACCAGCACCTACATCACCGACTAGCTCTATGACAAGCGGGGCTACTAATTGACGCTGCAACCTGATCCGCAAGCTGACGCGTCATCTCTTCATTAGTGAACCTGTGTCTCCCCATTTCATAGCATTAGTATACCAAACGCTCCCCCGCCCGGCTACTTTTGGTGGCGAAAGCAATGGTTTTTGGTACAATAAAAGTGCATATTATGATATTTACACCAATCTCTGAGTTTATTAATACTCCTGTGCTCAGCCTGCAAACCGGCACCACACTTGCACATGTTGACGAGGCCATTGTGGACCCTCGCTCACTCTCGGTGATGGCGTTTTTCTTTGCGTGGCAATCGTCTTTCACAAAAACACGGGGCTTATCTTCTCGTGCGTGACATCCGCGAAGTAAGCAGCATTGGTCTCATTATTGATTCAAATGACGAACTTGTGGAAGCCGACGATATCATTGAACTACAAACTGTGCTTAATTTTTCGTTTGAGCTGCTTGGAATTAGCGTAAAAACAGAGTCTGACCAGCAGCTTGGTACCGTGACAAGCTATGCCGTAGACCCCAGCAGCCTACTTGTGCAGCAAATCTCCGTCGAGCCACCATTTTGGCGGCGCTTTACCGAAGCTCAAAAATTATTCGCCGTTCACAAATTGCCGCTGTTACTAACGATGCCATCACCGTTCGCGGCCTATGCGCAATCACCGCAGCACCGCGCTACCACGAATCATGCCGGTGCCAATGAGTCAACAACCCCTTCAGGCAGCGCAATAATCAGCAAACTCAGACGCCTAGCCGCCCTGTGTGTGCGGCTGAGATACGACCCTTTGCCTTCTTAGCTATCGTAGCGCTCTGGCCCAAGAATAATATCATCATAATAAAACCCTTGGCGCTGCAAATATATAATGAATTTTTGCCGGTCCCCTGCGTAGCGTGCGGCTTTTTAGCGATCACTTTATCTATTTCTTGCGTGTCACTGCGTCCTGATTCGGCCAGCACCTGCCGAACAAGCGACTCAGCAATACCCTTTGCTCGCAGCTCGAGTGCAAGCTTCCGCTGACTAACACCCTTGCGCTGATGACGATACGCAGCCCAATGCCGTGCAAACGCTGCATCATCAATATAGCCTTTCTGCTCAAGCCGCTGATATACCCGATCAGCCAGCTCTTGTGGTACCCCTTGACGCACCACAACCCTGCCATCTCGTCGACGCACTGGCCTATCATGCGTTTTCTTGCGCAGATACTCTCGTACTTCCTGGCCGCTGTGTGGACGCGACAGTAGCCAATCTGGTGTTTTAACATACAGCTTCCCAAACTGGCTCTCCTGCTCAGTGCTGCAATATCTTCCTCAGTTGGCTCGTGGCCGACCTTCAGCCCTCAGCTGCCCCATCTGAAACACGTCCAGGCTGAGCCGATACTGCCCATCGATCATAATATTAACGCGGTCCTTATTCTGCGCTTGCTGGTAATCGCGGTCACCTTCATACTTCTAGTATACGCGATCGATCAGCTATGCGCGAGCGACGCAATCACTATCCATCAAGATAAAAGTAAATGCACCCAGATGATTTTCCTCCGGGTGCATACTATGGGCGTCCGTCAAAGTTAGACCTCGGCCTCTTTCACGAGCTCACGCACTTTAGTATCGATCTCTTGCAATACCTCTGGGTTTTTCGCGCAAGTAAGCCTTTGCCCTTATCGCGGCCTTGGCCAATCGTCTCATCATGGTATTTAAAGAATGCCCAGCTTTGCCAACAACGCCATGCTGCACAGCAAGGTCCAGAATATCCCCTTCCTTACTAATGCCCTGGTTGTACATAATGTCAAATTCTGCCGTACGGAATGGCGGTGCAATCTTATTCTTTACTACCTTTACGCGGGTGCGGTTTCCAACAATATCATCGCCTACTTTGATTTGGCTATCACGGCGAATATCAATACGCTGAGCTTGCATAAAACTTTAGTGCGTATTACCACCGGTAGTCGTCTCTGGGTTGCCGAACATTACACCGATCTTCAGTACTGAATCTGGTTAATGAAGATAACCGTAGCCTTGCTCTTATTAATAATACCGGTCAATTTGCGCAGGCCTGACTCATCAGGCGGGCCCTGAAGACCCATGTGTGAGTCGCCCATATCGCCATCAATTTCAGCCCTGAGGCGTCAATGCCCGCCACACTGTCCACTACAATTAAATCAACTGCATTTGAACGCACCAACGTTTCAGCAATCTCAAGCGCCTGCTCACCATTGTCTGGCTGTGAAACCAGCGGGTTTTCAGTGTCTACGCCAGTTTTTAGCATAACTTGGGTCCAGCGCATGCTCAGCATCGATAAAAGCTGCAGTGCCGCCCTGCTTTTGAATCTCAGCAATAGCGTGCAGTGTAAGCGTGGTTTTTACCACCCTACTCTGGTCCATAAATTTCAATAGATACGGCCCTTTGGATACCCACCACCAAGCGCCAAATCTAAACTCAAAGCTCCAGCTGGGATTACCTCAACATCTACCTTTTGAGCTTCACCAAGTTTCATAATCGAGCCATCACTAAAATTGTTTGGTAATCTGATCCATTGCCAAGCTAAGCGCTTTTGCTTACCAGTGTCCACAGTTGCAGCCATATCAGGTTCGGTCTTCTGTCCACCATGTAAAATCCTCAATTACACCTATGTTCTTCCTTCTAGTATACCACTCTGCCCTGGCAGCTCATAGCTTTGCGATATAGTTCTTGCCTCAGCAATTTGCAAAGCGTGCTACAATGAAGAGATGAAACACTTACTTCACTCGCACCATCCATTCCGTATTTTTGGTTTTCAGCTCTGCTTACGTTGGGGAGCTTGGCGCGTTTATTACAGCTCGCCTTGGTATTAGTGGCCTATGGTTAGTTTGCTATTTTAGTGAGTACTTGAAGTCACCTTTAGTTTTGACAACGCCATCATTAACAGCAAGGTGCTCCTCGACCATGAGCCAAACCTGGCAGAAAGTCTTCCTAACAATTGGTATTTTTGTGGCGGTATTCATTGTCCGCTTTATATTACCTATTCTGATTGTGATGATCGCCAGCGGCCACGACTTTATGAGATGTCAGACCTGGCGTTAAATAAACCATCAGAGTACGGCCATATCTTACACGAGCTTCACCAATTATTGACGCTTTTGGTGGCGCCTTCTGCGATTATGATCGGCCTCAGCTATTTCATAGATTACAATAAACGCGTCCACTGGATGCGGCACATCGAGCCCCTGCTTGCTAAAGCTGGCCGCTGAAAACTTCAAAGTCTGCATCATGCTTGCTGCTGCAGCGCTGCTATATTTCACCGTTGAGCCGCAACATCAGTCGCTGAGTGCTTATTTCGGCTGTACTAGGCATCTTGCTGCACATCGGCCTTGAGCTATTTGGCTCTTTCTTTCACGATGATACCGCCGCGTCTGTTAAAACTAAAACCGGCTGGGCGGCCTGCAAGCCTACTCTGCCTAGAAAGTACTCGATGCGAGCTTTAGTTTCGACGGGTCATTGCGCCTTCACTATCACCAGCAACGTACTGCTCATTGTGGCTGGCCTTGGAGCAGGCGCCATCTGGATACGATCGCTCACCGTTTACCTGCTTCGCACTGGTGTACTTGGCCGCTATAAATATCTTGAAAATGGTGCGCACTGGGCTATCCTGGCACTGGCATTCTTATGTTTATTAAGCTCTTTCATTGAGCTGCCAGAATGGGCGACCGGCGGATTAGGACTACTGTTCATCAGCCTAGCCGTAGGAAGCAGTATATGGGAGGCTAAAAAGCGCGAACAAGCTGCCCATACCGAAACAGGTAGCCACTTACCCCCACAATAAAGTTTGCTATAATAGAACCAATGAAGACCTACACAACCCAACGTGGTTTTACTGTTATCGAGCTTCTTGTGGTCGTTGTACTATTTGCGGCTACTGGTACTATTTTTGCGTTCCAGTGGCAAGATCTACACGCTAATTTCCGCGATAATCAGCGCAAAACGGCTACTAATGCTATTCATTACAACCTCGAAAAAGTCTACCACCAAAAACGGCTACTATCCAGAGTTTATTAACGAAGACACCATGAACACTCTGGACAAGGCCTGCTAAAAGACCCCGAGGGTCGTAACATTAGCACGAAAGATTCGGATCTTCGCTACGAGCCCGTTGGCTGCGATGACGGCAAATGCTCTGGCTACGTACTCCGCGCCAAACTTGAAAAAGAAGCAGAATTCGTTAAGAAAAACGGCGACCAGTAATCGGTCGCCGTTCACTATGCGTAAGTCTTTGTTTACCTGCCCACTATCCTAATCAAAGTCGACTTGGCGACGGCCTGCAGACTGCGGCTCTGGCTCATCGGTATGTAGATGCATCTTACGTTTGCTCTTCTGTGGAAAGAATTTCACCATCTACCACTCTCCTTCTTTGGAGGCTCTGGCTCCTCTATATAACCATCGTGAATTTCGTGGGTGCTGACCTCGTTGACCTCACTATTAGTTGGGAAAATATTATCGTCCACTGGGCGACCATTCTTAAAAGGCCTCAATCGCGTTATTCATAATTGCTCACTGTACGCTTTGGGTCGGCCACGTAGTGGGAATTGATAAGTTGTCTCATCACCTTCGGTACTCAGCCGAATTGAACCATAATCAAAAATCATCTGCAGCAGCCCACTGCGAATATAACTGGCGTCTTCGATACTACCAAGACTTCACTGTTTGTTCACGGTGCGAGAAGAGGCTATACTGGATTTCTTGAATTACACTTTCGTTTTGTGACAAAGAAGCGGTTCTGAAGATACACCCAAACCGCAACAAAACCACCAAAGTACCGCAATAATAATTAATAGCGCTAACGGGAAAAATAGGCCCTCCATTGCCGGCAACTCAATACCTGGAGTTAGCTGAGATAGTGTATCGCTGTTAATAATAAAGAACGTCACTACCGCAACAATAAGCCCAACCACACCGAATGTCATTAAAATCGGGCGCAATAGCCCAATCGGGTGACGACGAACGTCCAACATCACATACTCGCCTTGGCTTAGGTTTAAAAATGGATACTCCTCACGCGAATTCTCATGCCGACGACGCACCTCTTCACTAATGGTGGTGGTGACGGTTCAAACGGACGACGGGCATGAATAATATCTGGTTCATTAGCATATTGACGGCGCAAAGCGGGATCAAAATTATGGCCGTTTTGCACTTGTTGGTGCCTCTGTCACTAATGATTGAAGATTCGACTGCACTGACGATTCTGCCTGAGGTGGCTGCTCCGGTTGATAGTATAGCGGACGACCGTTGGTGTCGTAGGGCATCCGGCTTGCGCGATGCCCGCGGCTCTTGTAGCGGTTGGTTCTCGTTGTTCATATTCCTATTATATCGCTATATTGCTGATTTTTGCACGTTTGTTTTGTTTGATGTGCGCAATGGCCTGTGGCGTTAGCCCGGCGGCCACGCGGTGTACGCTCAATAAATCAATCTGCAATAAATATGGCTCATCAAAAATCTTCAATTGTAGTAGCCTCATCGCCAGTTAGCGCTGCAATGGTCGTTAAGCCTACTGGCCTGTCTCCGTACGTGGTATACATTTTCTCAAGCATCGCACGATCAGCCGGGTCAAGCCCGTAGCGATCAACTTCAAGCATCGCAAGCGCAGCCGCTGCAACCTCTTTGGTGATTGCTCCATCGCCATGCACCTCGGCATAATCACGAACACGCTTCAGCAAGCGGTTTTGCAATACGTGGCGTTAATCGAGCCCGCGATGCGAGCAGCTCTGCCGCAATCTCATCAATACTATTCCCCAAAAATCATTGCCGAGCGGCTAATAATTTGAGCAATTTCTGGTTCGGTGTAAAATTCCAGCCGATACATATGTCCGAACCGGTCACGTAACGGCGCAGCCAGGCTACCAGTGCGCGTCGTAGCTCCAATGATCGTAAATTTTGGTAAATCTAGCCGAACACTTCGCGCCGCCGGGCCCTTGCCGATTACGATATCTATCTTGAAATCTTCCATGGCAGAATACAACACCTCTTCCACCCGCACGCCCAAGCCGGTGGATCTCATCGATAAATAGAATATCGCCATCCTCTGGGTTAGTGAGGATACTAGCCGGGTCGCCCGCCCGCTCAATTGCCGGGCCGGCACTCACGCAAATTTACCCCCATCTGGTTTGCAATAACACTGGCCATGGTTGTCTGCCCAAGACCCGGGGCCATATAGTAGCACGTGGTCTACCGGCTCACCACGCTTCTTTGCTGCCGCAATTGCTAACCGCAAATTTTGCTTTAGCCGCTCCTGACCAATATAATCATCAAACCGCTGCGGCCGGAGTGTCACCTCAATAGCCTGCTCGTCGGGCTCATCTGTATGCAATGATGTATCAACAATCCGTTCGATTGCCATGTCTTGCCTCTTTATTATGTGTAGTATGCATCACTACTAGTATACCACGGGCTTATCGATCACGCGCACGCAGAGCCTGGGTAACACGGTCTGACGTTGAGAGAGCTGTGTCAATACCACTAAGTGCTTTGGTTTGCATCTGCTAGCGTATAACCCAGTGCCATCAGCGCTTCTAGCGCCTCATCTTTCGGCAGCAGCTGCTACCGATTCATTGCTGTTATCAACCCGGCCGTATGCGCTTGGAGCGCCGACCTTATCGCGCAGATCAACGACAACCCGCTCAGCCGTCTTTTTACCAACGCCGCTCGCTTGCTGCACGTAGGCGATGTCGCTGGTAGACAGTGCATTACGAACTGCTTCAGCGCTGCCAAGGCTAAAGCACCGCAAGTGCTGCTTTTGGCTAACACTCTGCTACAGAGATCAATAGCTCGAACAACTTCTTTGCCATCAAGCTTGAAAGACCCAAACAATTCTTCAGCCTGCTCCACGCACATGATGGTAGGTGATATTTTAGCCGTATCATCAAGCTGCAATGCATCAAAGTCGTGCGCAGCTACGGCAACCTCGTAGCCAACGCCGTGCACATCGATGATCACCGTGCCCTCAAACTTCTCTGAAACAGTTCACGCGCAAATGTGCAATCGTACTGTTACCTCGTAGCTTCGCCTCCACCAGGGTCTGGTGCAGGAGTAGGTTGTCGTGGCGTTCCGGTATTATTACCACTATTATTGCCACCAGTATTGCCCGTGTTGCCGTTGTCTCTTCCTATCACCCGAGCCATTACCTATTATTGCCGCCGCCACGGAATTCGATCTCGACCGTTTTCGTATCATCGTATCAATCCGCTCATTAAGGTTGCCACCTCGCTCGCGGCGCTCTTTCTCTTCAGCTTCCTTTTGTAGCCTTGTCTTCAGCTTCCTTTTTAGCGTCTTCTTGCTTCTGTTTTTCTTCAGCTGCCTTGCGCTCTTGCTCTTCTTTCTCAGCCTGCGTATTACAGCGCTCCGTCGGCTTTGCGCTACTAATAAAAGCTGCTTCCCGTGCGTGTGTTACCGCCAGGAGTTTTCTGCAAGCGCACCGTTCTTACAGACCAGGGCCTCAACGACGCCGCTCGGGCGAGTAAATTCAGGGGTTAGTACTGCCAACGTAAGCAGTCATGGCCTGCTTCCAGATTGGTGCCGCCATATCAGCACCACCACTCACCATAACACGGTTGTCATTATTGCCGACCCAGACACCTACGGTGATATCAGGTGTGTAGCCAATCGTCCACGCATCGCGGTTATCATCTGTCGTTCCTGTCTTAACAGCGACCTTCTTATTACCAATAGCTGAAACTGTTACCGAACATACCAGATCGACACTTTGATCAGATAAAATATTACTGAGTAGGGTATGCCCCTTGGCTAGTGAGCACCGGAGAACGTTTCGTGCTATGCTGATAGATTTGTTTATGGAACTTATCGTTAATATCTGTTAGCGTCGTCGTCTCCTTATATTGACCACTGTCTGCATAGACTGCATAGGCATTGGTCATTTCCAGCAGAGGAACTTCTGCCGAACCAATAGCCAGAGACAAACCATAGTGCGATGGAGCATCAAGCGTACTAATGCCCTGTGACTGCGCCTGTTTTTACCGCTGTGGTGATACCCACCTTTTGCAGCACCTTTACCGCCGGAATATTCAATGACCGGTCGAAGTGCCTGACGAGCAGTCACATCACCATAGTAACGCCGCGTTGCATTTTTTAGGCGAATACCCGTTAATGTTAATAGCCTCATCTTTCAATATTGTTGCTGGGGTAATCGTACCATCCGCAAGACCTTTACCATAGTAAATGGCCTTAAAGGTTGACCCTGGCTGACGCTTGGTGGTTGCCATGTTCGCTACCCCAGTCTTCATTATTCCAGTCGGCACTACCAACCAGCGCACGGATTTGGCCAGTCTTTGAATCAAGCGCTACGGCGCTCGCGTTCGAACCACCAAGCCGACGAATATATGGCATTCGGTTAGCTACTGCTTGATTTAGAATCTTTTGCTGACCTAAATCAAGACTAGTTTTTCACGGTATAGCCCGAACGCTTTACGTTTTCTTCACCAAACTTATTGTACAGCTCGCGGATAACCATCTGCGTAAAGTGTGGGGCAATATTGTTAAGCTCATCTTTGGCTTTATGGTGGGTGACTTTTTGTCTGCATCGCCTCCGTCTTTTGCTGCTCAGTAATCATATTATTCTCTACCATGCGACGCAATGCCGTTTGACGCTGACGATCAGTTAATTTCGTCGTCCCCGGTAATCGGTGAATATGCAGTCGGTGCGGGCAACATACCAACAAGTGCTGAGCTCTCAGCCAACGTTAACTGAGCCGGCTCCTTGTGATGGTAGTTACGACTAGCGTCAGCAATACCAAACGAGTTATTTCCGTAGTACACCGAGTTGAGGTACATCGTCAAGATTTCATCTTTACTGTATCGCTGCTCAATCGCGATCGAGATCACCATCTCTTTAAACTTACGCACAAAAAGTACGGTCGTTGGTTGCAGCGTGTTCTTTGCCAGCTGCTGAGTCAGGTTGAACCACCATATGAAGTACCATCACGCGATAAAATATTACGCCCAAAGGCTAATATCACTGTCATCGGAGAAAAACCCTCCGTGCTTGTAGAAATTCTTGTCTTCACTAGCAATCAGGCATTCTTCATCTCATTTGAGATTTTATCAAGAGAGGCACCATGTCTTTTAACGCCTTCTTTACCTGTCTTGTAGAAGGCCTCACCGTTTTTATCTTGCAGTACAACTCCGGTATTATTACGGTTCATCAGCCGCTCAGGGTCTGAAATGTCATTCATGTAGTAAATATAAATACCAATACAAATTGCTAGCACTACCGCAAATGGCGAAAAGAATAATAAGGGCTTTTTCCACCAAGGGAGTAATTTAAACCATGTCCAGCGGCCATGGATAAAAGCGCAAAAACCGGCGCCAGGGTGATAATTTCTGGTATATATTTCGCGTCGCTTCATAAGCAGTATTATACCGTGAAAACCTTCTTTTTACTAGCGAAGGGCGCGGCACCACTATGGTTACGAAATGGCTGCGCGATGTGTTATATGGTGCGTCAGTGCCGCCGCCAGTGCATCTGCACAATCATCTGGCTTTGGCACTTCACGAAGCTTCAAATAAAAGCCGCACCATCTCTTGAACCTGTTTTTGTCCGCTTTACCGTATCCTGTTACCGTCTTTTTATTTCATTTGGACTATATTCGACAATCGGTAGACCGTGCTTCCGGCCTGCAAGCATCGCCACACCGCGGGCTTGAGATACACTCATTGCAGTAGTCACATTTCGTGCAAAAATAGTTTTTCTATCGCCATGATATCAGGTTTCAGTCTCTGTTATAATTTCCGTCAAGCTATCAAATATATCTTCAAGGCGAATATCAATCGGTGTATGCGCTGGGTAGTTACTACGCCAGCAGTCACGAGCCGTGGTGTTTGTTTAATGATGTCAATTACCCCAAATCCTAAAATTCCGGTTCCAGGATCGATGCCAACAATGCGCACAGGTTAATCCTTTTTATTATTGAGCTTACGCTACTTTTTACCAAACCAGCCAAACAAGACATCACGCCATTGCCAGGCAATCACTCCCAGTATAGCAACTCCACCGCTACCAGGAACCACCAAGACGAAATGGTTTCTGGTTTAGTCTCCGTTTGCTCTGCCTTACCTATGCTAGCCGCCTTTGCTAGGTCGCCTACCTTTTTCTTGCAGCGCCCAGTTTCAGGGTTACGTTCTTGGCCTTCTTTGCAAGAGTACTGGCTCTTTTAGTGGTAGCTACTGCGATCTTATTGCAACGATTTGTTTGTGGGTTGCGCTGGTAGCCCTCTTTACAAAGGTGTAGCAGTCTTGTTGGCTGCCACTTTTCTGCCAGCTGATGAAGTAGCTTTTGCAGCAAACTGCTTGCCTGTAACACCTGACCGTGCGTCTCTCCTACTTGCGGCTGTCTTTTGAGCACCACCCTTGCCACCAGTAGCAGTAGTCCTGCGGTTTGTTGCCGTAAGATTAGGCAGCTTTGATTGCTTTTGTGCAAATGGGTCATTCGCTTTTTACAGCGACCGGTGTCAGGATTGCGCTGATAGCCGCTTTGACATGGCAACGTTAGTTTTCTGGCTTCTCTACCGCCACCTTCTTACAACGACCAGTCTGCGGGTTGCGCTCTTGGCCCTCCTTGCAAGGTGCGGTAGTCTTAGCAGCGTGCTGCTTTTTCTCACCTGGTGCCGGTGCTACCTTGTTAGGTAGCACAGCGACATCTGGTGTTTGTGTTTTTAGTAGAATGCCCGTCCGAGTGGTTTTTCTGATTCGGCTGGGCTAGAGCACTGGGTCTGCAGCCTCAACTTGCTGACCGGCCTGTTGTTCGTCTTCACAGACTGGAAGGCTTGAGCCAACTTGAGATTCATTCCCGGCAACAAATGCACCGCCGCCAGATACAAGATCCCGTACGCCTCCTGCTGCTCGGCAGCGAAGCCAAACAGCACCTTTATCTCCTACTATTTCTGTCTCATCATTGGCCTTTGGGCTCCAGCGTACAATATCGTGCCAGTTTGCCGCAATACTGCGGATTGTCGCACTACCGATAGCTGGCATTTGGTCGCCGGCAAGTGGCTGAGCCATCTGCTCCAGTAAAGACATATGGTGAGTTAGCTACAAACTCATTGTTGCCCTGGTAATCTTTATTTTTAATAGCCAAGAAAGCCATGGGCGGCTGTTGTCTGACCACTAAAGGTGAATACTTCTTCTGCATTGTCACCTCCAACTGCAAGACGCCATGAATCGTCTAGTGTTACAGCCCTGGTCTGATGGGTTTGTACAATACAACATACTCATTAGCGCCGTTGCTATCTGTTTTTCACTGCGCTAACGTAAATCTGCTTGGCAGCTGTTGTTTGGCTCTGCATTGGCGAGGGCGTCGCCGCCTGAGCTATGGCCACTGAACATCTGCAGCTGCCTTAGCTTCTGCTGCCGCACGGCTTTTATCTGCTACGCCAGCCTTATCCTTGCTGTCTGTTGGTTGCCTTTGAGCATCTGCGCGGTAGCCCTCATCAGCAAAAACGTGCGACTATCGTGAGTCGCACGTTCAGAAAGTGAGAGGCGAGGGGCCGACGCAGCTGCGCTGAGCAACCGCCGGAATCAGTAGTAGTGCAGCACCCGCTGCCACTGCCGTCAACAGTTCGGTATACATGCTTCATAGTCAGTGTACTCGTTTGCTCGTTAATATTACCCTATCATTTTTACCAAGTACGCAACCACCTGGTAAACGCATTAGCCCCGCCCTATAGTGGGCGCTTATCGGTGAGTCAACCACGTTGCCTTTTTGCACAGCTAAAAACATAATTACAACATATATTACAGCATATTACGCAGCATACCAAAAAGCCCTCCACTAGGCTTTTGCCTTCAATAGTATCTCTGATAATGCAGCATTCGTATGAACAGATGTCACATCAGCTACATCATCAAGAACGTCAAGCAGCTTTTAGCAGCTTTTCTTCCTTTTCAGCATCAAGTGCGATCTCGGTGGTACCAATATGCTGCAACTCAGCATCTTTTAATCGTAAATCCGGCATCAGCCAGTGCCTGACGTACCTTAGCCAGCTCCTTTTGGTCGGTGTATACAATCATCTCACCGTCTTCTTCCACTGCGTCTTCAGCCCCAGCATCAAGCACCAACAGCAGCGTCACCCTTCGCCGCTAGCGTCAATCGTAATTACACCCTTGCGGCTAAACTGAAACAGCACGCTACCCGCATCAGCAATCGTGCCGCCGTTCTTGGCCAAGGCATTTTTAACTTCGGGAACGTACGGTTGCGGTTATCGGTAGCGGTTTCGATATAGTACCCACGCCACCAGGGCCCATATGCTTCACTAGGTAATCTCTTCTAGTGCTGCCGCATTTTTATCATTCACTCGATCGATAGCGCGCTGAATATTAGCATTCGGCATATTAGCTGCTTTAGCCTTCCTCGATTGCAAGTGCAAGCGCTGAGTTCATACTCGGATCGGTACCACTGCGTGCCGCAACTGCGATTTCGAGTTACCAAGTCGCGTAAAATTGCTCCACGCTTTGCGTCATTAACACCTTTGTCTCGCTGATCTTTGCCCATTTACTGTGGCCTGCCATGCCTGCTGTTCCTCCTTTGGTTTTTGTTATGTTGCCGCCTCGCGCGGCAATATTCTTACGTCTAGTATGGCAAACCCCCGCTAGACCACCAAGTTTGCATGCGCGACCTGAAGCGCCTGCCATGTTCGCTGGCGAGCAATAATATAGCGATAAGCCCGCTATAGAGGTGCCGATGAAGCCACAGCGGCACCGCAGGTAGCAAGCCGTGCCTGTGGTGATGGCTGAAAAATGTGCCACGAGCAGCATGTAGTCGAGCAGTATTTGTGCAAACCGCCCCACCAGCAGCGACAAGCCGGCCCACGCCAACCGGCTAACCCAGCAGTAAACACAAAAGCCATAGCCTAGCGGCACTGGTGGCAATGCCAATATATTTGCCGGCAGCGCCACGGGGCGACCGCGCAACATATCGACAAAACTAATCGGCAGCGTTAGCAGCTGCGCGCTGCCCGTTTCTATGATAATTCTTGGTACTGCATTTGGTTTCGCGCGTAGTCGCAATGGCCGCTGTATCGCCGCCTGAAACGCCGGCGCCACGGCATCACCCCAGCAAAAGCCGTCGCTCATAGCCAACTCAGCATCTCCCCAAAGATATGCTGGGTTTACAGATGTGGTTATTCCTGCTGTCACCGCAGAAGTACCACCGGGTGGATCGACCGACCGATGTACCCGCTAGCAGTAATGACAAGCCGTCACCAGCCCAGCCACGACATACTCGGGCTTGCGCCTGCAAGCATAATAAACAACACCATCAGCACAAACCCAAACGCAGCACCCGCAAAGCGTGAATATCGCCCAGCTAGTGCCCGCATGAAGCGCACTAAAATCGTTAGGTTATAGCCACTCGCCACTACAATATGCGTCAGCCCTACAATCTGCAGCGCCTGTGAAACATCCCTGGGAAGTGCCTGTTTCATCCCTGTTAAAAACCCAGGCCCAGCGCAGCAGCAGGCTGCTCCACCACTCCGGCCAAGTTTAGCCGCAAAATCATCTCGCAGCTCTGCCATAATATCACCATGCCGCTGGTGACTGGTGCAAGCACCTTTGGGTGACGCAGCGATGCTACCATCGTGCCAAATCCAGGATATGCCTTCCCTGCAAGCTCTATAGTATCTCCGCGTTTTACCTCGGCTCCACCATCTATCTGCACCCATATGTCACCGCTCACTGGCCTCCCCTGACCGCCGGCTCGCTGATTATCGAGCAGCTCTCAGCTTATGCACCGTGATAGTTTGGTTCGCCGCGTCTGGGCGTGATGGGTCTTCAACAATAACACCTCGCACATGCAGCATATCACCCCGGTATGGCATAATCCACTGCCGCTGCTGATACGCGAAGCTACCGTGGCTCAAGCCGCACAGCAGCCCACATAGCACCACAATCCACACCAGTTTCCATGGCCGTAGCATTACGACGCCGCATACCGCTAGCAGCCCCATAACATAGCACCCCACAAATAGTTGCCGCCGGGCATTAAAAGCTGGCTGCAGCAGGGTGCAATGGTTGAGATAGCTGATGAGCCCCAGCCATCGTACCAACCCCAACCATACCTAGCCAATGAACGCCACGGTAACGCGCCATGAGCTATGAAGCGAGGTCGCTGCAGGTATGTCGCTGCTGATGAGCCATCGTCATGCTATTAGTATATCAAACATACAAAAACCACCCTTCCCTAAGAAGAGTGGCGCTGTTACATCGTGGAGGGAACCACTGGGGCTTGAACCCAGGACACCCTGCTAAAAAGGCAGGTGCTCTAACCAGCTGAGCTATGGTTCCACAGTAGGGTATGGCCTAATCGTATCACGCTGCATCCCTAGCCTGTCAATACGCACTTTTGTATTGGTTTTTACTGTGGCGATGACCGCTTAACTGCTTTTTGCCAGACTTTTTGGCTTTATGCCCATGTGCGGCAGCTGCTGACCAGCCCTCCACGTCCACCGCTCCACACACTCCCACAACCAGCAGTGCTACGCCGCTGTACTCTCGCGCTGATGCTATAACGCGCAGCACTATCGGGTGCAATACCATACGCATCACTAAACCGCACAAATAACGCGAGCAACGCGATAGCTACCACAGCAGACATGCACAAAACGCCCTCGTTTTTTGTATGCACACGTGGGCTGGCCAAGATTGTAATGACAGTAATAACACCAGTGCACACCACTGCCGTTAATCCTGCAGGTGGCAGACCCCACGTCTCGCCACCGGTAATTTTCTGCACCATACTTACCAGTTGTGGGCTAGCTTGCTGCCCTAAAAACTACCAGCTAAAAGGCCCAGCACTACGATTCCATAGCGCCGCCCCATTAGTAGTACCCCGCGGCAAGCACCAAAAAGGCGCCGCCCACTACTAAAAATCCCGTTCATAGCGCCATTGTATCATGGCCGGCTCGTTTTCACCCTAACTTACCGGGGCTATGTTATAATAAACCATACCAATGAGCGACAATGCTGATACTATTCAGCCTAATGATTAGACAACCCACAGGAGATACACATGCCAAAACGCAAAAAAACTACTACCAGCCAAAACCGAGCATCCAAGTGAATGGTACACCACGGTCGTCAAACTAGCCGACCTAGCAGACTACGGCCCGGTGCGCGGCACGATGATTATCAAGCCATATGGGTATGCTCTCTGGGAGCGAGTACAAGCCGAGATGAACCCTCTTATGCAGGCTAAAGGTGTTCGAGAACGCTTACTTCCCCGGCCTTTATTCCCCACAGCTTTTTTACAAAAAGAAGCCAGCCACGTTGAAGGATTCTCGCCAGAACTAGCAGTTGTCACCCATGCTGGAGATGAAGAACTCGAAGAGCCGCTCGTCGTGCGACCAACCAGTGAAACCACCATCTACAACGCCTATGCAAGCTGGGTACAATCGTGGCGTGATCTTCCTTTGATGATGAACCAGTGGTGCAATGTCGTCCGCTGGGAAAAGCGCCACACAACCATTTTTGCGCACCAGTGAGTTTTTGTGGCAAGAAGGACACACCGCCCACGCATCGCACAGCGAAGCTAAAAGCCATGCAGCAGTGGGGTGTCGATTTATCGCTCCACATTTACCGCAGCATTTTTGCTATTGACGGCTACGTTGGTGAAAAAGTCGACTATGGAACGGTTTGCCGGCGCCAATAGTACCCTTACCTTCGAAGCCATGATGCCAAGTGGCGAAAAAGCCTTGCAGGCAGGCACCTCGCACGATCTTGGACAAAATTTTTCCAAAAGCCTTTGATATTTCTTTTTAGCACTAAAGATGATAGCACCGACTACGCTTGGCAAACCAGCTGGGGTCTCTCGACTCGTTCACTAGGAGCCCTTATTCTCGCGCATGGCGACGACGATGGCCCTCGTGCTACCACCACGTATAGCGCCAACTCAGGTAGCCATTATCACCACAGCGCCGCAATCTGATACCCAATCGGCCTTTGCACAACAATTGCTGACGCAGCTAACTGCAGCTAATGTTCGCGTTATTTACGACGACCGCGACGATGAACGCTTTGGCTTTTAAGCTAAATAAATGGGAGGTTAAGGGTGTGCCGCTCACCATTCGGCTTGGTGACAAAGAAGTAGAAAGCAACCTGGCGACCATCAAGGCACGCTATGGCGGCGAGCAGCGTCAATTTGCAGTAGACGACCAATTTGCTATCGCAGTCACCACCTGGCTGGAAGAAATTCAAGCTGCCATGCTTGCTGGTAGTGTTGCGGCCAAAGAAGCTGCTACCCGGGAAGCCGCTTCATATGATGAGTTTACAAAGCTCGTGCAGCAACACGGCGGGTTCATTAAAGTATTCTGGGAAGATAACCCAGCCACTGAAAAACAAGTCAAAAGAAGCTACTCACGCCACTAGCCGCTGCCGCCTGTCAGACAGCAGCGAGCCAGGTATAGACTTTGTGACCGGCAAGCCAACCAGCAGCAGTGGCTATTCGCTAAGCTACTAGCTCTCACATAAAACAATTACCTCACGCGCGCCATCTACTGCTCCCGTGAGGGTAATTGTTTTCTATATAAATTGTTCTTGCTTTACGCACCAATGCGGTCACGGCGTGGACGACGACGAGCGTTGCGCTCCATATAGTCGATAATTTTACGAGCCACATTACGCCGCGTCACTTTCTCGATGCCAAATCCGGGGCTAGCATTTACCTCCAGCACCAATGGTCCGCGCGCTGAACGCATTAAGTCTACACCAGCTACCACCAGCCCCATAGCCTTGGCTGCCTTAACGGCCATCTTCTTCTCGGCGGGCGTTAGTTTTATCGCAGCACCTTCGCCGCCCCTTGTGCAAATTACTGCGAAAATCATCATCGAGGCTTTTTGCGCTGCATGCTTGCCACTACTTGCGACCCGACCACAAACACACGAATATCGGTACCAGCCGACTCTTTAATAAACTCTTGTAGCAGCACGTTGGTGCCGTCTGAGTTAGTGAGGGTAAAAAGCCCGCAGCACTGATTTAGCCGCTTTCTTAGTCTCGGCTAGCACCACGCCGTTGCCATGTGTGCCACGCGCCAATTTAATAATCGCCGGAGTGCCGCCAATCTCATCCAGCAGCACATCGATATCTGTCGAATTGCGGCTAAACACCGTCTTCGGAATAGACACCCCTGCTTTAGCTAGCAGCTGCGTGCTGCGAAGCTTATCTCGCGCCCGCATAATGGCAATTGAGACGATTCATGAAGTAGGCTCGTGGGTGCGCCGTTTCAAGCTGCCGCACAACTGCAGTGCCGTATTTTTGTCATATTGCTAGAAATGCGCGGGATAATCACATCAAAATTGCCAAGCTCTTCCCCTTGATACATCACCTTGGGCTTCTTCTCGTCAATCGAGGACATAACAATTCTTGTACTTAACTATTTTTAACTCGGTGACCACGACGCTCAGCCTCTTCAGCTGCAAGCGTAGGTAGGTAGTTGATATTACCGTTACTTAAAATTGCAATGTTCATCAATCTATCTCCCTTACCATGATATTTCTTTATAAAATGCGACTGGATCAGCCTGTAACTCAACATTTAGCTCGTTTGATCGCGGCGTAGCAGTAGATACATCAGTAGCGACTCGTCTTTTTCGCGTACGTCAACCAAAAACTTATGTTTCAACGTGCGGCGCCCAATCAGAATTGGATAGGGTGTGGCTGAGATCTAGTCAGAAAGCCCGAACCGCACCCATACTCGCTTACCAAGCACCCTTACTAAAAGACGTACATAAAACTTTACCACTTGATGCCCCGATGCGCTCCTAACTGCAGCCACCGAGTAGTCGCTCGTGCGGATTACCTCACCAGTATAATGCGGCGAACCCTCCAAACAACTACAAATTGCAGCGAACCGTCTTCATTCATATGAATATCGCTAGCCCATACCGCCGAGCTGTCCGCGCCAGTGTCGATCTTGGCCGGCACCCCACGAACTGATGCACTAAAAATCTATCATCGTATTATGACCAATAACCGGCAAATCATGCACTGCGTCCGTTTCAACTCGGTGCAGTAAGGCCTCGGCAAACTGGTCGGCTGGCGTTGGCGTTACGCCAAATACTTCATATTCATCCAGTGCCAGTCGGTCTGTTATCTCACACACCGCATATGCCGCAGCATCCTCTAGTGAATCAGTTACAAAAATACTTGGCATGCAAAAGCTCTAATTCTGATGTTGGTTTCTGCAACTGTTTACCCAGCTGCTTTTGGCAGCGAAAATCTCCGTCCAGTCGGTATCTTCCTGCCGAGCCACCGCCACAATGACCTCGCCATCGATAACCAAACCGTGCACTCGCCACTGACTATCGCTACAACTCTCTGCTTGTGGCATATCCAGCTGCGCAAGCACCTGCGTTAGCGCACTTGAATTCCGCGTAATTGCCACCCCAGCTGAGCTTGAAAATTGGCTTGTTTCGTTTTGCATATACCGCCAACCTTGGTATTCAAACGACCACAGTAGTGGCTTAGATTGCAAAAATTTGTACCGGTATGTCACGCCGCTCTAGGGGCCTGCACAAGTAGATGCGCAGAATCTGGCAGCTGCCGCATGAGACAAAAGTCCTCCTCTGTGCCGCCAGAAAACTCTACCCTCACAGCGGCATTAGATTGCTATAGTATCTCACTTTATTATGTCATAGATACTATAAAATGCAATAGTATTGTGCCGCCACCTGTAGATTGTGTTTAATACCCTATTATCTTCGATGTGGACGGCCTCAGCCACTGCTGCATCTGCAACTGCTTCCGATATACGCTGACGAGCCTTTTTGCTGCTCTTCAATGCGCCGCACCAAGTCTGCCTGCTCTGGCACGGTTGGGTCAATCTTCGCCTTCAGCAGCCCATCGAGCCCCTGCCGTGTCCCCCTGCTCGTGCAGCTTCACTAGATAGTCCATGGCCTTCGCTACGCCCAGCAAAGTAGTTCAGGTCTTTGTTGTAAAGTTACCGGCACATTGTCTATACCGTGCTCAGCTAAATCGAGGCTGGTTACCACGGAAAATACGTAGCACCTGACGATATGCGGTATCTTGAGATTTCTCAATCAGCTCGTCGCTAATCGTCGCTTGGTCTTCTCCCTTGGTCTTCTTGGCGTTCATAAGTGCTGCGTAGCGCCACGTTAGTTCCATATACGCTGCGGAAGTCATGGCCCTGTTCCGCCAGCGCAATACCCAGCGGCTTAGCCAAATTAACAACCGTCCAACCTGGCTTCTCATCTGCTACAGAGGCCTCTACGAGGCGTAGCAAAGCCTTCTTCAAATACGCCGTAGCTACTCCACTTGCCCTCATCATCTTTGGTATATACACCGTTCCCATAATTGGTAGTCCGGTTTCAAAACCATTCAAACTACAGCCACCGTGTACGGCATATTCATGTAGTACCTTATGATACAGCGCTTCCGGCGTTTTAAACGGCGTTCGATTTTCACCAACGCGGACAGCTCGCACATTGAGTTCCACGAGTGCATTCGCACCTGGTTTTACTTCCACCTGAACGCCGTGTTCATGGTCTGGATCATCACGATTAATAATATCTTTCAAAAATTCTACTATCTCAGCCGGGGTCTGCGGTGTACTCTTCACCATGCACTTCTTGTTTGTCTTGCCACTTGGCTTCAATTGCTTGACGCATCCAGCCATAGCGCGCGTTAAAAGTGCTGACCCGCGCCAGTCGAGTACTCTGCCGGGCTCTCCTTCGTTAAATTTTGGCAGCTCCTGTGATGACATATACTCATCTTCTGTTTCAAACTTTCGTGGCAATCCAGCTATCTCATAGTCGTTTAGTGTAAAGCCCCAGTTTAACTCTGCATATAGCGCCTCTGCCCGCTTGTCTCCTTTAGATCACCACCCGGGGCCAGCCGACCACCAGCTCGATTCCAGATCGTCCGCAAAATCGCATTACCATCGCTTCTCGTCCAAGCGTCCGTACAGCTCTTGGTTCATCTGGCGTGATAGTTCTGGTTTCTCCTGCAGCTCAGCCTTACCCTCGTCATCAAGTTCGCCAATGCGCAATTTACTCGATAACTCATTAATCTCAGCAGAACCAGCCCATATTCTAACGCTCGCTGTTGGTATCCAACAGTGCCTCTACGGCTTCCCGGCGAGCTGGCTCGCGCAAATACATCAGAAGCTTCCACTGCCTGATCCAACGCGTCACCTGGCTCATCATGCATGCGCTGCAGCTTCGAAACCCCCTCACTGTTAAGCGCTGGATATTTCCAGTACTGGATTGCGCACCTCACCATTCATGAAAGCGTTCTTCACGTCTTCTATCAAGCGCGTTATTTTCAAACGACGTATATATACCATAGCTAAGGCCCTCTAAGCCTCGGCGTTTAAAATCTCACACTAGGCCTGCAGAAAGCTGTTCACTCTGTTTGTATTCCCAATCATTTGCACTCGACGCCTCCTGCCACTCAGACTGATGCTCTTGCGGGCGGGACACCCGATATGCTCTTCTCGCCTCATAATTTACGCTTTTTCTGCACTATTCTTGTTTTATACCATATAAAAATAGCCCTCTCGAAAGAGGACTACTCTGCTTAGCTGAACAAACCACCTTTGATGTCTCTGAATTCCTCCAGTAGTTGCTGCTTTTTATTCAATCGTTTCGGTATCTCTACCGTCAAACGTACCACGTGTGCGTTTTCATCGCCACGTGGATGCTTCACGCTCATAGTTCGCAAGCCGGAAATCGGTGCCACTCTGCGTACCAGCCGGTACGCGCATGTCCTTCCGTCAATCGTCAATACATCGATCTCGTTCCCAGCGCCGCATCTACCATAAGAAATGCTCACTAAATGATTGTGTCGCCATCGCGGGTAAAGCGCGTTTATCTGGCTGCACTCTGCCGTGAATATACAAATCACCAGGTTCACCACCGGCCAAAGCCTCGCCACGTCCGCTCAATCAGAATCACGGCGCCATCTTCGATACCAGCGAATTTTTACGGTCAAAGACTGTCGACAGCGTTGTACGCCCTGCCGTGGCTTTACCGGCATTTCTCTTCCGGTACCTTGCCGCGGCCATCACAAGTTGGGTACATCATCCGCCGCCGCACCTGGCCAGCGGGTGACTCATGACCCGCGTCTGCTTGCCGGCCACCTTGACGGTCTGGGCAGGTGTCTCGCTTAGTGCCTGGCTCTGCGCCATCGCTCATGGCAGTGCGGACATGTCTCGTCCACTGTGGCAGCATTCTTCCTGCTCGCTGGTACCAAATGCCGACTCTTTAAAGGAAATCGTTGTCTCTCACCTCTGGGTCCTGCCTCGAGGTCTGGCGCCCAGCGCACCTCAGCCGCACTACGCAAAAGCTGCCCAAAAGCCATCGCTAACAAATCAAACCCAGCGCTTAGCGCTACGCCAGCAAAGCCGCCAAAGCCTTCGAACGGGTTGCTGCCATAGCGCTCTGGCACACCCACCAGCCTGGCTTCCGCTCACATCCGCGCATGTCCCAAACTGGTCATATCGGGCCTCGTTTCTGCTGGTCTTTCAGCACCCTCATGAGGCTTCATTAACTTCTTTAAATTTAGCCTCATCACCATCACTTTTGCCCTGGATGATAATACTACGCCTTTTGCGAGAATGCCCGTTTTGCTCTCATCTGCGCTTTCATGCCGTTTTTGTGCGCCTAACTCTTCATAATAATCTCGTCCTCGGTGTAGCGACCATTATAGCTGAACTGGCGCTCAATTAGCAAGGTGCTAAAGCATATTTTACTAGGTTTCTGCTAACTATACTCCCCACTCAAACTACTTCACTGCACACCAGCAGTGAGCCACAAATAAAAGAGCACCTGGCTGTCCAAGTGCCCTCCGTGTGCGCTCATAGTATCTTATACGGCGTTTATTTTGTCTTTGTCAACAACTCTCGCCTTCAACGAGGACCATCTTCTGTCGTCACCCGTACTCGCCTCTGGCTTCCTGGTACAACTTAGCACCAATTGGCATGATCTTCGTCTGCAGTTCTTTAGCCAGCTGCCCTCAGCTCTTCCTTAGTAAGGTTTCAGCGTTATCTTGGTACCTTCTCTTTTGCATCTGCAACAGCCCCTCTCGATAGCCTTCCTTGTCATCTTCAGAGATTTTGTCCTTAAACTCTTCTGGCACCTCTGCGGCTTGGTGAGATGGCAGATTTCTCTAGCTCAACAGGAGTATGCGACAGCCTGACGCTTTCCGTCTCTCTCATCAACGTGCATCTCGGCGTCCTGAGCGCCCGCAATCTCTTCTTGCTCATGTTGCCGCTTTCGTTTGAATGGTGATCGACTGCTCTTTGCCAGCAGTACCCTTTGTCTTTAGCAGTAACGTTTGGTAGTCCGTTAGCATCAAGCTAAAGGTCACCTCAATCTGTGGCACGCCACGTCGCGCTGGCACAATACCATGCCAGATAAAGCGACCAAAGGCTCTTGTTATCGCAGCCATTTCGCGCTCACCTTGCAGCACGTGAATCTCTACCTGTGGCTGGTTATCAGCTGCGTAGAAAATATCTGGCTCTCACTGGTTGGAACGTACTGTTGCGCTCAATTAGCTTTGTTGTTGCGCCGCCCATGGTTTCAATACCAAGGCTCAGTGGAGTCACGTCAAGCAGCGACGTCTTTTCACATCACCAGTCAGCACACCACCACCTTGAATTGCTGCACCGACTGAAACAACCTCATCTGGGTTTCACACCCTGCACTGGGTCTTACCAAAGATCTGCTTTACCTTTTCTACAACTGCTGGCATGCGGGTCATACCACCAGCAAGCACTACAGAATTGATATCACTGGCTTCAGCCCAGCATCGCTCAACGCTTTTTCAACTGGTTTCCTGCCGGACGCTCTACAAATCTTTCAAGCTCTTCTGGCTTTGCGCGTCAGTCAGTGTTACTCAAAGTGCTTTGGACCATCGTCATCTGCAGTAATAAATGGCAAGTTTACTTCATACGAACTGAGTGCTTCGAAAGTTCTTTCTTGGCTTTTTCTGCCTCATCCTTCAAGCGCTGCATTGCCGCCTTGTCGTGCGCAGGTCAATGCCTTCTTCCTTCTTAAATACCTCTAGGAAGTAGTTCACGATGCGGTTGTCAAAGTCTTCACCACCAGGTGTAGTATCACCATTGGTTGATAGCACTTCAAATACACCATCACCAAGCTCTAGAATTGAGATGTCGAACGTACCACCACCAGGTCACAATACGTGCAATCTTTTTCATCTTTACCACCTCGAGGCCATAAGCCAAAGCTGCAGCCGTTGGCTCGTTAATAATACCGCACTTCAAGACCGGCAATCTTACCAGTCTTTGGTTGCCTGGCGCTGTGCATCGTCAAAAGCATGCTGGTATCTGGTAATCACCGCTTCCAGTTACTACCCAAAATGCCTCAGCATCAGCCTTGATCTTTGCCAAAATCATTGCTGAAATTTCTTCGGGAGTGTAGCTCTTATCACCAAGTTTAACCTTTACGCCACTGCCAGCCTGCTCGATCACGGGCACGGCAAGATGTCAATATCCTTCTGAACTTCTTTTGTCGCTAAAATTTACGGCCAATCAGGCGCTTTTACACCATAAATCGTGTTCTTAGGGTTGGTCACACGCTGGCGCTGAGCAACTTGCCCTACAAACGGTCTCCTATTCACCGCCACAACGCTTGGAGTGGTGCGGTTGACCTTCTGCGTTTTGCAATCGCTACCCGGCTTACCAGCTACCATATATGAAAACGCACCCGTTGGTCGTCACTAGGTCAATTCAATAACTTTCCCATGTATCATTTCCCTTTCATCATTTGTTCAGTCTTTACTAATAAGCTGTGTTTACTGCTAGGCTGTGGTTTATAGCAGGTTAGCCTACGTTTAAGTGTAACGTAATTGGCACTCTCATGTCGAGGTGCCACAGTGTATATTGAATCAATGAAGTCAGATGCTACGCCACGCGTGGAGTTGGTGCATCAGTAGAGTAGTAGCTATAGTTTTCTTTGGTTTATGATAATTGATGAGGGGCTCGCACGAACACCTGACCAGATCATTAGCCCAGTCATGCAGTCGTAAAAGGTGCTCACCATTCTGCTGCTGACTGGCTATCAAAAACGTGATGTGGTAATATGCTGCCAGCTAGTGGATGCCCAGTCGTAGCTAAGGCAACCACGCGGCGCGCCTTTGCACGCAACTGGATTGGTGAGAACCTGCTTTGCCGTGCCCGAGATAAACATTGCTATCGCGAGAAGCACCGACAAGATAAGAATAATTAAATGGCAGCAGCCTCAATGGACTGCTTTTTGTTAGCTTCTTCGGTAGCCTTATCAAGGTTCTTAATCGCAGCGTTACTCATTCATCAATGGCAGTATTAAACTGCTTTGGGAACTCTTCACCATGCCTTCATTACGTGCAGTGACATCACCGCCCGTTAGCACGAGATACGTATCACAATTTTCTCGTAATTTACCGGTTTTCAGTCTTAAGCTCATTAGCAGCTTGGGTGTATCCATTTCCAAGTTTTAGTGAAATGCGCATGATCTTCAGGCTCTTTAGGCTGACTTGTAGTTCGGTTAGTGCTGTAGTAACTCACTCTGTCTGTAAGTCCTGTTTTTGCATAGGTTCGTGTAAACGCTTCAAGGTCTGCGTTTACCTTCCTATCTGCATCAACATCAGACTGATTAACATGCTGTTGTTGGTTACTACTGCTATTCTCGTATTATGACCGTGACTGTGTGCCGTGATTCGAGCATGCTGGAGATGACGCAATTGCAACAGCGATAACGGCAATACCTATTATTGCAAAAAGTTTCTTCCATGACGATTATTATACCATATATTGTGTATGTATTGCATATTTATGTTAGATTCTATATAATATCAGCGCCACTGTGTCATAGAGCGCTGATATTACTAGTTTGGCATTCTTATGAGAAGAGTTACGCTTTGTCGCTTATCACATCACGGTCACGTGGGAATGAAGAGTACAGCAATTCGTTAACCTCTAACGCGTAGCGTCACGGCTTTGCCGGTGACTTACTCGATAGAGATTTGTTGACAACAGCAACACCATCGTCTTTCCTGCTGAGTCAGCGCTACAACGCCGTAGTCCAACGCGGGTGTTTACGATGTATGGCGATACATGAAGCCAGTTTTAGCACCACGGTAGGTATTATCTTTCCAGCGTGGATTTTCTGCTCGACAACCAACAAACTGGTTGTTTTCACCACCTATAATACTAGAAGTTTGCGGCATGGTCTGGGTTCTTCTCGGTAGACGAGTCGTTACAACCTGAAGTTTCACCCAAGGCAGCTCACAAACTGGTTGCTACCATACTCAACGATAAACCATGTCACCATTTTCTTGAGCAGTACACTCGATGAACATATTCTTGGTTCCCTAATGCGCCAACCAGCACCATCACCAATCGAACCACCATTCTTTGCTGGATCGATAGCGCCTGAAGATTGCTGACGACGGTTATACCAGCTAGTACCTGGTTGAACTTACACTGGCGTGTATACCTCAATACCAGCTGAGCCATTACCATTCGGTTCGCACTCGAAACGTCCATACCCCAAAACGGTTATCAGCTGCGCCACCACTACCTGACACCAGCCAAAAGACCTTGGTTGAGCGCACGGCGGATACGAATGTTGTGGAACTGAGATAGCCTGGTCGTCACGGCCTATCACCACAAGACCGCGGTCCATATCCCAAATTTCAAGGTTTCGCACTGTGTGCTGCATCAGGGTCCTGGCTTTTAGCACCCTTCAATCGGTGTTTTAATAGCACACCACAAACACCTGGAATAGGGCTTGCTGCCTGCAAAATCACCATTCCCGTCTTAATAAACATGTCACGCAGCCTAGCACGAGTACAGCTAGTGTCACTGTTTACATAGTGCAGTACCATGGAACACTCCGGTTGGGTCGTTCGCGTTTCCATTACCTAGCGAACACAACTGTTGAACTACCGTGTCCATAACAAGTCACATGGCCCTTTAGCTCAATAAATGGGCTACTTACTTTGTGCTTACCAGCTGGGAACTCGACCGCACCGCCGCCTCGTTCGTATGCTGTATCAATTGCCTTCTGAGTGCAGAAGTTGAGTCTTTTTGACCCTGTTGGGTCTGCCCCAATGATATGATGCTGACGTTTGCATCGCTAGTTGTACTCACTCGCTGAGCTTCACCACCACCAAGCTTTACGTGGCTCCGGGCTAAGTTTATTCTCCAGAAATAGCATCGTTTCGAATATTATTTGTGCCGACACTATTCTGCTTCAAAATCCATTTTTCTTCGTGAGACTGGCGTAAGAAATCATTAGAAGCGTTCCCATGTCTCGATTGTCACCGTTTGGTACTGGTAGTCGTGCCATTATCGTGAGATATCCTTCCTTTATTTCTGCATGTATCAGGTTAGTAGATGATCAATAACTAATTAGCCGCCGTAAGTGCCACTGCCGTAGGCACTACCAGTAGATTTATTTTGCTCTTCAACTGGTTGCTTGCTTTTTGCGACTGGCTGAGCGTGAGCTTCTGGCGCCCATAGCTGTTGTGCTGATTTCACAACGGCGCCACCACCTCATAACGAGCAATCCACCAACACCAACATGCTTGAAGAATTCCTTCCTATCCATGGGTCTGTCTAAAAACTGCTGTACATTCTGAGGTAGCTTCATGTCTACTCTTTCTGCATCATATAAATCTTGGTTTGCTTTTTCTGTGTATACCTTGGGTAATATAGACCCTCAAGCTGGAGGGGTAAATATTAAAATCCATCCAAGCTACGACCGCGTCGGCCAGAGCCGAGCTGCAAATCATGAACGCTGTTTAAGTTACCACGATTTGATCATTACTTGCGTCAACTACACCTGATATGGTGCCCGTTTGTGGCTTTTTGCGACTTCCTACGGCAGGGTTATGTATAGTCATTGTTTTATGGCGCTTCTGCGCGCCACTAACAACCTGTTTTTGCACCGTATGAGCCGCTGACATATACCCTCGATTAGCCCGCTTTTTCATTTTTCCAACACCCCCCACTAGCATATCCTGGGTAGGTTTTGCGGGCACGCTTAACCAGTTTCTCTGCACCCGTACACTGTTGCTTTGTCGAGGGCTTAGCCACGCCCCCAACAGAACTTTTACTTACTAACGACGCTGCGGGCGTGGTCGAGTCACCACAGCACGCGATTGTGCAATGGCAGCAATCTCGCTCATGTCTTCATCTCTAGCATCACGTGTTTCCTGTCGAGCGCCACGATACACCGGCTGGCACGACCAGCAAGCCGAGCCGACGATTAACCCAATATACCCACACAACACCCACTTGGTACATCAAAAATCAGTTGGCAATGCGAGCAACACCTGGTTAGTTGGGTCTGCTGTTGGCGACACGACTGCAGCAATCACAAAAGCCCCTACTAACACCACTTTTGCCTTGCACGGGCCCGCCAGGTGGAAATGGTCGCACAAAATTTATCATCGCGATAGCGGCACCTGGAATAATAGTGCGCGATGAGCAAATAGGCCATCACGAAGCTATTATACGACTCCTGTCAACATCGGATTAATGGTTCTAGGGTTCGTCCTGTCAAAGATGCAGCGCTGCTGGCAACGTAAAGCGTAACAGATAATAGCAGCACGCCGGCAATCGCTAATGGTACCGAGGCTGCAATACCTTCACTCGCTTTATAGGAAGCGCTACCAACTGCCGGCTGAACTAAAACGATACAAATGATAAATAGCTGGAAACGCACCAATAAGCCCAGCATATAAACAAGTTTACTACAAAGCAAAACGCCCCGCCCGGCAGATATACCAGCTCATGGGCTTTACACAAGTGGGCGCAATAATACGAACAATATCGTTAAAAAACGGGTACGCAAGCGCGCCCGGCAAGCATCCCACCACGACCATTAAGCGCCACCGGTTCGCGGGCATGGTCTAAAAGAGGTGGGTAACTGATCATTTTGTGCTCTTCTTGGTTGAGTCATCCTCGTCTTCGGAAGCGGTCTTCAGCTCTTTGCTGACGAACCAATACTCCGAGCAGCTCTGGCAGCTTCTTTGCGCAAAGTACAAGCAAAATTACTAGAGATTACGACAAGTTCAAGAACGTGATTAGATTTGAAACACTAGTTCTCCTTTGATCCCTTTATTTACAGTGCTTTTGTATTATATATTGCGATTAGTAGTATTGCAACAACAGGGAAGGAACTCTAATGACATCATCCCCCGGACGTCATGCGGTCTCGTGTGCGCAAACAGGAGCAGCTTCGTCATGTGCTACTTCATCCCTAAAGAGGTGGCCAGACTCGGCAATCAGTTGCTACATCTGCACAAGGCACCACTGTTACCCCACAGCAGCCACGCGCACTACTGCAGAATCAACAGTAGCCGTCGTCCCTCAAACGCCCAGACGCCATGGGCCGACTGGCTAGCACTGGCCTAGCGTTGCTCCAGCTTACTCATCGGTGCTGCGTTGAGTTGTTTCAGGATTATTTATTATCATCAAGCGCAGCACGGTGCGACACTGAGGGCGATAGCTGATAAAATAACCGATCACTGTTACGTAGATCGGTTGTTTTATTTATTGACGCGTCACCTTCACCATGGCGTCTCGGATTGCGCTGCGTTAAGGCGATATCTCTCGTCTGCAATTCAGCCGATCACCTCAGTGTCACCTTCTGCATCCTCGTCCATTTGCACTGCTTTCATGGTGCACCGAAGGGTCAAAATGGCGTCCCTGCACTGTAACGCAATCCAGCCCAAGCTCTTGAGTTATTTTATCGAGCTGCTTTGTTAGCCCGTGTGATACACCTTTTACCCAGGTGTGTCCTTGCAATGTCATCTGGCGCATGTGTTATAGCGCGCTCAACAGTGTCTAGCACTGGCAGTGCCTTGTAGCCTTTGTACTCACCAGCCTGACGGGCGGCGATCTTCTCTAGCTCCACACGTTTTGCGATAGTTCTCAAAATCTGCCCGTGACGCTGCAAATCAGCCGTTGCTCTGCCACCTTGGCATGAAGCGTCGCTTCTACCGAGGTGAGCATTCATCATCCGCTGGAGGGTTACGGGGTTTGTTTTTACTCTTGAACTATGCTCCTCTTTCAATACTTGCTTTCTAATAATTGGCCGGTATGGTGCTAGCTCGCATAACGCTTTCGCATAACTTTGGCGAAGTTGGCCTCAGTCCAATGTAACTGCGAGTTACTATGCGAGATCCGGAACCGACTCAAGTCAGGCTTTGAACCGCTCTATGCTGCCAATCGGATTTCCGACCCAATATAGAACATTTAACGGCTCATTTCGTGATGCTTCACGCAACCCAGGTTCAATATTATCAAGCAGCCGCGCCGCAGCTCGTCACATGTTCACCCTGGTCAAATTCAGGATGTGAAAACAAATTACCGATGCCGTTCGCCATATAATTCATCACCAATTGTCGCGAGGCCAAGATTTTTGTGTAAGCTCTACCAGGCTATCACTGCAGCCGAATGATACGATCGGCGCGATCGCCACGAGCATGCACTCGTGCCTCATAGCCCGCACGCTCACTAATTCGCATCAAATCATGATCTTTTGCTCTGCGTAAGGTAATTAACGTACATGCGGTAGCCCTGGTCTGTTGGGATACGGCCGGCGCTAGTGCGGCTGCGAACAAGTCCTTCTTTCTCAAGCCAGGCCATTTCACCAGCAATCGTAGCACTGAAACGCCAAACAGCCCGCCAGTGGCGCTCCCCACCGGAGAGGCTACTTGAGCATATTGCTCTATAACTAGCAAACAAAATCGCTCGTCGTCGCTCTGTCATGGAATCAGATAGCTTTGCAGCACTCATGCAATGAGTGCGTCACTGTACCACTATGCTCCCCCTACCCTCGGTGGCGCTGAATCTCTACCAAAATATCACGCGCAGCTGAGTCGCGCCTCATCGTCCTCACGGGTACAAAGAGTCTGGCTTTGTCGCAATTTACCAACGACATGTGTGGCCAGTTCTGGGTCATCATCTTCCAGAAGTGGTAATACGGCGTCGTCAGGCGTTCCAGTTCGGTAATCGCACTGGCCCGTCGCTTTGGCCATTCTGCCAAAAATCTTCTCGCTAAGCGTATCGCTCAGCTCGCTGCTGCCACGTCCAAAGTCTGGCGGCAACAGAAAATCGCAACGGTGTGCGGAGCAATCCCTCTACTCTGCTAGCTCGCGCATCAATGTCCGTGATAGCCACTTTGCCCCAGCTGCTGGGCCTTAGTAAGCTCTCCACACTGGTGCCATACGCACTGCCATGGACATATTTAGCCTCAATAAATGCTCGTTGGTGCAGCATGTCTGTCACCTGGCTATCGGTAACAAAATGATAATCCACTCCATCCACCTCTGGCTGGCCATTATTCACCCGGGGCGCGGAGTGGTATGTGATACGATATCATAAAATCCACCCTGAGCAAGTAATCGTTTTTAATAGTATCCTTACCAGCGCAGAAATGCCACTAATGTGCGCAATCTGCGCCTCTTGCCTAATGTGGTCGTCGCTTGGCTTGGCGAATAAGTATCAATCAAATATGTTCGTAGCTGGTTCATCTGTCCTGTCTTCATCCCATTTTAACATCACTGTAAACGCTGCTTCACCGGGATATCCACCTTTCACCAAAACGTTTCATGCGCTAGCTACCCGTTGTTTGGTTAGCTTCTTGCAGCGCGATCACATCGCCACCGTACAATCCTGGCCGTTACATCTGCGGTGGGCACTAATGTCCTCACTGAGCGATAAACTTACCACCGATTGCAGCTTGCAGGCTCACCTGGAAATTCTGGCGTGGTACCGCTACTCTACAGCTTCTGACCACCTCGCGTCCCAAAGACTGCGCCTCGCTGCGATGACACATGATACTCAGCGCATCAACCATTTCCAGCCACATAGAAAATCCACCGCACTAAATCTTCGGCTGTTGGCCCTTTGGCCTCGTACATTAAACGAGCCATAACCACTGGTAACGCTCTTTAACTGGTCGTGAAAGTCAGTCAATAAAAGTGTAAGCGGCGCCGTAAACGATATCAAAGCGCGCTCATCGATATAGTAATGTTGTTCTGTAGCCGCGCTTAGTAACGATCAACTGAATAACTCCTTGATATATTCTTGCGGCATCACAATCTCACCGTTAATCCACGGCTCCCGAATTTGGGTAATTTTTGTAACGGGCGGCAGGTCTGCAGCAGATTTAATCCTGCCACTCCTGCAATCCGTCATGGTTATTACTTTATAGTCGGTAGCTGCGTGTTACCACAAGATCAAGATTAGCTCGCGCTCCAACTGCTCTCGGATAATATCCATGTGCGGTAGGCCCCAAAAAGCTAATTCGCACGCAAAACCAAGCACTGGTGAATTTTCTGGCTCAAACTGTAAAAGCACTGTCCTTAAACTAAGCTTTTCAATCGCGTCTTTCAGGTCTTGGTGTCTTCGTTGCTGACCGGAGCCCAGCGTATACAAATGGCTGAATCTTTATACCTAGCAGCAGGCTCATGGTAATCAGTGACATAGCTACTACTATAGCGTGTTTTGTGGGGTGTACGGGCCGTGGTAATTCTGTTTTGTGTACAGAATTGCATAATATAGTATAATATGCTGCAAGTGGGTGCTCAGGACCTCTGTGTACCCGGGTAAGATAGTGATACTGCCGCTCACGCTGGACCTCTCAGAGGTTCAACCCTATCGAAGGAGCCCTATTATGGGACCTTCTGGAGCCGTCGATTTGACGGCGGGCAGGGTGAGTTACAGAAGACAAACATTCCTCTTGACGGATCTTCGATGCACGTTCGCAATGGTCGACCACAGCACCAACAGCCGTAACTCGTGGGATACCTCTGGGTCACGCTAAAAATGCCGAGACCAATGTTCACTACACAAACCAGAAGATCAAACGAGGGCGACCCCGGACGTTGTGAGAAAAGGTAAACACACTGTGACAACTCGAAAGACCTGGATATGTCTGTAAAACCTATCATTTACTGAGTTTTATTTATGTCTTTGCTGTGAACTCGTGATACACTACACCACTATCGGTCAATCAGCGTGACAAAGCTTGACTAGCACGTGAGTTATGAACATATACTACGATGATCGATCTAACGCGCAAACCGTGAGTCACTCGGTCATCTGCTTTACCCTGCCTCGACTATTTGAAACTACAAATGATATGCACGTGGCACCATATGGGATGACTTATTCGATTTTGACGAAAAATATGGTCCCTTGCAAAACGCAGTCAGCAGTGTGGATCGAGACGAAGCTCAAATCGATACGTTATTTGGGCTGGTCGCATGTGATCTCCATCCGCCAGCGTCATCCTCAGCGCCGCCGCCGCCGCCACTCACGCTGCTAACTGCGGGTGGTGTGTGTGACTGTACATCGAGACTTTTGTGGTTTTGGGTGGTTTTCTTGTGTATTTGGTTACTAGCTCTACTGCGACACGCGTGGCGCACAGTTTTGTCGCAGGCCTGCATCGCGGCTGTTGTGCGTGCTGTGTGCCGTTCCTCTTGGTTGGAAAGCGTATTTTCCGTGTGACGAGAGGAACAAAGAAAGGTTGCGTGATCACAATGTGGTGAGCGTATGAGAGAGAGTTTCTGGCATACGAGGCTTTTGACGTACTGAGATAGTCATCAGCAAACACCGGCGTGATAGCAGCATCCCTCTTTTCTTAACGGCGTTTCGAGTAATATCGAGGTCCTCGCATGGGGACCACCGTGAATACGTCGGCACTCTGCAGTGAGAAAGCAAACCACGGTTTGTGTCATCAGCCAGTTACTAGATTATACCGGAAGTTTTATCGAAGTGTGTCATCACTACCTGCAATGCCCGTCGGACAATACAGATCCGGTTTTGAAAAGGTTTCTGTCGAAACTTAAGGGCTTGCCGATCTGGGTTCAACCCAGCAGGTATGGCGATATGCTTGTTTCGATACTATGCAAGCTCAGACGCTCTGTTGCTAAATGATCTCATCGGCGATAATGTAGCGAGCACTCCTGAAGGACGGAAGAGCACTGTCCAGGACGGCCAAGGATGTCTTGGCGTCGTCTCTAGACCACTTTCAGAAACTGCTCAAGAGGCTCTGGCCAGTCGGCACCGCCGTTAACACCACTATCAATGTCATTGATGGCTGTCATCGCAGCGAGATCTTTGCTGCAAGTTCATCCTGGACAATAATCCTCCAAAGGCCGGAAGGAGCAATACCAGATACTGAGTAACATGTGATACAGGTGGTGAAGCCTATGAACGTGGCGAGTCCGAGCTAGCGAGCTCTGTGCCTGCGCACGAGCAGCACGGGAGCTTTTGCTGCTGTGGATCCACGGTGTCGGATGCGAATACACCTGTTCACTCCTCGCAGATATTCCTGCCATCGAGCCCTCACGAATCGTGACTGCAATTAAGTGTCTCGATGGAACTGGCGAGATGGCGAACACGGTTTACTTCACGTTTAACGACATAGGATGCGCACAACGGCGAGGCAGGTACACTATCGTTGCAGCAGCGGCAACGTTCTGCTAGCACTGAACAGTTCTGGGAGACACTCGAGAAGGAGCGTGCCTGGGTGCGGCAACCTCTTGAACTCCTCTGTAACCAGTAACCATCGGTAACAGCCAGCATTCACGTTCGCCTCTGCGCGGATGGAGACTTCACTCTGTACATCAATCGGGCTGGCAGGCTGCTGCTGCGGCAAGGTCTGAAACGTAACACGACAGGCACCTCATGCGGAAGGTAACTTTCATGCTAGCTCACCAGCTAGTCGACTGGCAGCTTGTAGGTGGCGTGAAAAATATCGTTTGATGGTCCGCGCATTTCGACCGCTGTTGCCGATGATCATATAATCCCTTCTTCCCGAATTCAAAGCGGCGGCCTTCCGTGTCAGTCGTCTTGTCGCAAAAGTCAGACGCTCTTCGTACTCAGCAAATGCTTGACTCTGGGATTGCAGCTCCGATTGCATATGCCAGAATTAGCAACTTTGCATGCTGAGAACTGATTTCTTTACAAATTTCTTTTCGTGAGCTTGTGTGCGCTATCGCTTTCCTTTATATTCCTCACGTTAACGTGACGGTATCCACTCACGCATGGCATCGCGCGTCGTGCGGAGGTGTGGTGACAATATGGCCAATTTCCCCAGTTTCTGAGTGCGGGATCGGGCTGCACGCCACCGCGCGCGCGGTGGCCCACCTCCAGCGCCAGGCCGTGCCCCAGTAGCCATCATCTGTAGTATCAGCTCCTTTTGGAATCGCCTGTCACATGGCTCGCACGTACGGGATGACGCGCGGTAATCCATCATAACTATCTATCAAAATCGCTCTCGCGTTGGGACTGCAGCAGCTGCTCCGCCGCCTAGCTGAACAGCTGTTCTTGCCAGTGTGGTGAGACAGCGCCGGAATACGCTCTACAATGCCTGAGCACCTGCGATTCGATTATGGCGGTTTAGCTGATGCTTAAGATCGTCTCATCTCCCGCCGCACCCTAGCAGATTCATCACCTGCAAGCTAACGCGTGGCACATCTGCCGCTGGTAAATCCACCTTGTTAACGCTGGAATGCTTACTAAATCCTGCTCCGCGGCAAGATACATTGGCGAGCGTTTGCGCCTAAGAATCGCCCTGGCTTCGCGTCACCTGCAGCACCGCACCTCACGGGCCTGCAGACTGCGCGACACTTCATAGCTACTGCACGTGGCCTGGTGTATCAACCGAGGTTAAGATCGTGGCATCCCCGCCTCGGCGGGATGGCGCGCAGTAAGTTCAGTGCGTGTATACTGCATCCGCACCGGCGCAAGCAATGGTGCTACCTTTTCACGCTCCAGCTCATGCTGTCTAGCCAGCTGCTGCTTCATATCACGCGTAGTGGCTATTTCGGTTGGCTCCATCATGCGGTCAGCCAAGGTGCTTTACCGTGGTCGATGTGGCAATAATGCAGAAGTACGAATATGGCTTTTCATCATTTGTCGCTTGTGTACCATGATCAAACAGGATGCCGCACCTTATCGATCACTGGATCCTGGCTTCACTGAGGCGCAGCCACTTTGAAATACCAATATGCCGCAAAACTACCAAGACTAATCACCATAAACTTTGGCAGTGCCGCAAAGAAACTGTTATCAGCGTTCTGTGGTAGCGCAGTAGTACTAATACGCAAACAGCTGCGCCCGCAATGGCCGTAGCGAAAAGCGGCATACGCAATGTGGCGGATAAACCGAAAATCAAATAGATTACCGATGCGCCGGTTGATTAACACAAAACAGTACCACTTCCACCGCGGCAACCGTACTCTGACACAGCCAGCCGCGAAGCTCCCATGCGCAACCCCATGCCAAACCAGATGCCAAAATAACGTTCAATTCTACTAGCTACAATCGAAGTACTATAATGGTGTTTTTGTATCCTGCTGCGTAAAAGGCGTGAGGCAATGTGGTACACCGAGCGGAAAAAGACAGCGATAGCCAACATGCTAAAATACCGCCATCAGCACATCACCACCGTACGAATAAAAAGTGCACTGGTACGCCCACGGTGAAAGAGGTGTGATCAAACCGGCAAAAGCCAGCCAAATAATCACCCGAATCCGCTGGTGGCTCTCGGCGGAAATCGTCAGTCTTCTTTACCTAGCGGCTCCGTCCTGTTGGAAAGGCTGCGCTGGAAATCGCTACGCAATAAGGTTGGTGGGAATAAATGTAGTTAGTGCTGCTGGTAGCTCGATCTTACCTCGGCCATACGAGGAAGCTGGTTGATTTCTGCCAAAGTCACCCGTAGTCCATACCCTGGTCGATTGAGCGCGGTGGCAACGGCTTTGCTTGCAAAAACCCTTGTTGCGCCAATAAAATCGCAAGTCGTAGTCATACCAAAGACCAATCAGGCCGGCCGAACTAACCAGCAGCTGCGAGTACGGCACCGAGCACCACGCCAAGCGCCACACCATGATACCGCGCCGAAGATCTCCCCAGCCAAACAGATTAATACCACTGTAACCGTCCATACCGACGATATATACCCAAGTTGTGCACAAAATCGGCGCTAAAGCGTAGAATGTAAACCGCCCCACAGCCTGCTACGAGATGCTGGCAATCGCTACTGCAAACAAAAAATGGGTTCACAGCAATCACGCATGCATACTAATTGCCAGCCCGGTACCTGCAATTCTCCTAAGCCGGGTGCGATAGCTATGGCGCAAACAATTGGCTCAGCATAGTAATCAGTCAGCACTGGCTTAATCAAGGTAATGTCGCGCCATAAAAGTTAATCATGCTGGTAAAGTACGGGCGAATTTTAACCAGTCACGCAGCCATTCGTTAAACACAAGGAATCAATAACGCTCGGCGCAGTTTGGGATGAGTACGTAAATCAAAGACTCATCAAAACTACTGTGTGTGCATCCAGCCTGCGCCGGGGGCCGCCAGCCTCGCCCGTATCTTTGTTGGCATATATGCACTTGCAGTCTCGGAAAAATCCCATTGAGCTAGAAATAATCGTTGAACCGGTAAATGGCAGCTGCTTTGATGCTGGGCCGCTTATTCGCAAAGGATACAACGCGTTTCATTCGATTCGCGCGAGGTTCTCTAATTCACTTACTGGTGCAAGCGTGCTGTCTTTGGCAATGTTGCCATCAACGCCATTTACGTGTCTGCTGTTCGTTTTCTTCTTCAAAGCGCTTTGTAGCCAAAGCATGACATCTCGGTTTGCCTGCAATGCTTCAACGCAGCAAACTCGCTTCGCGTCGGTCCTTCGCCAGGTCAATCTGCTCAGCATTGGCGTCACTGTACGGCCGCTCGTGGGTAATTTTGTCAGTTTCGCCGCAACCTCTTCTTAGAGCTTGATCGCGACATACCTTCCCTGCTCGATCTGCCATATCTGCGGGCAATTTCGGTTGCCTTGCGCGAGTCACTACCTGCTCGTGGTAATATATATAAATCAGCACACTGCAATGCGGCCGCCCGCCAGCTCGCGCCAGAATATACTAAACTCCTCCACACTGGTGTAGCTTTTCTCCTAATGCCGACCAGTTGCACCACCGGTGCCACCACGCGGGATAATCATCTGCCTGCTGGATCAAATCTGGGCTTGCAGTACTTACTCGCCGCGTAAACCAGCAGCTTCGCGCTGCCAGTTAGCTGCTTCTTTTCAATTCATCACCTTCCGACTTGCACTCCCAGCCTTTTCAAACTACCTCAGTTAAATCGTTATTGCTAATTTCTGTACTTCTGTAGATAGTTTGTATATAGGCACATCGTGTTTACATCATCTTCCACTGGCTTCTTCTTGAGTGCGGCTTCAATCTGCCCTCACAGTGCTTACACTCTACTTAAGCGCCCTGTGTTGTGCAGCATTCAGACCCTGGCAACTGATGCTGGGTCCAAGCACATCGGCACGGTTGGTTACTGCTCAACTTAAATCAGACTATTACCAGTTTCAACCATCCATTTCTGCAAGATCTGGTTCCAATGTTTGTCCCATCATCGTGGCCACCGCCCGCCACCGCTACCACGCTTACGGCCAACAGCATCAATTTCGTCAGTAAAGATAATTGGGGCATTTTCTTGGCCTTAGCGAACAAGTCATGCGCGACTCGCACCAACACCGACCGACATCTCAGCAGAACTCGGAGACCCTCATGCGCAAGGGCCAAAGCACACCAGCCTCACCGCTTAACAACGCAAATATCATTGTTTTACCGGTACCGGGGCTGCACAAAGCAAACTAACACACGCTTTTGAATCTTGGCACCAAGTGCCTCGTGCTTCTTTATGGTGTTTTGGGAAATCTGCCACCTCTTCAAAGGTCTTGCTTGGCATTTTCATTACCAGCAATGTCACTAAACAAGACTTTTTCTTATCGAGAGCCATAAAGCTTAGCCTTGCTCTTGCCAGCCATCACCAGTTGTTCTGCCCTGCGCCTGGCGCATCGCCAAAAAGCATAAAGAAGGCCGCAATCAGGGCGCAGGTACGTTACCATCACCGAACCGTCTTATCCACCCTGCCGTTGCCTGCGATTCTTTCGTTACCTTGGTGGTGTTGTGATTCGCCCCTGCTCCATCTGCTGCCTACAGTTGCTATGTGAGCGCTCGGTTGGCTTTTGCAGTCTTTTGTATCAATAATATTCACCCTGGTATTAATCTCCTGCGCTTCTTCCTTATCCTGCAATGACATCAAGAAAAACTAGCACTTTAAGCCACCCTGCTGGCGGAGTAGCGCAAAATACCGATACCGAGCGATAATAATGACCAAATAATATTACGAACTAAGTTCCTTTTTTCTGTGGTTGCGGTTTCGTGCCTTTTGCCGTTCGGTGTTATCCTCTTATATCTAACATGATAACTGTCTAACCATCTCGTTCCTCTCCATAATAGCACCTTTTACCGCTGGCAAAGAACAAGCTATTGCAGCGCTCGGTCATCAAACCGCTCAGCGCAATACTACTTTCCGGCATCTGCTTTTGGCGACACAATATTGCCGCGCAGCCCTGGCGTTTTTACTGCGTAGCGCCCGCTGCACCTGTGGAATCGTCTTCCGTTCACCCTGGCGCAAAAGGATTTCTCCGGCTTGACTCTGAGTCACACACTCTTCGGGAGGCCAGTAGCAGCATATATCGGTCAATTTGCGGGCCAGCCAATTGCGGCAACCGTGATGAGACGCGCTACCTCATCATCAAAGCCCGCCGCAACTGACGCTGGCGTTGCCATGGCTGCCATAGCTGCTGCGTGATGTTTTGTGGCGGTCTTCAGGCGGCATCACCGCAAAGTGTGCTTGACGAATACGGTTACGCAAATGCTCATCGCTGGCATTGTGTTCATCTTCTCCGGTACACCAGCTGGTGGCGCGCGGCGTGCCGGGCAATCTCTCTGCACGTTACCTGCAGTAGCAACGCTCCACCGCTGTTGACGCCACCGGCCAGCACGCCCTCCGGCAAGCATAGTTCTGCCCAGCGTTCGTATAGCTGTGTGTATCTGCCGCTTCTGTGGTAGCATTGGTGCCAACCCTCGCCAGCCGGTGCGCGCCGCGGAGTTAGTTAGCATTGTTTCCAACCGCATCATCGCGGTGGTGGGCGGTCGCAATACGCCCACCACCCTTCGGCTACGACTTGTCGCAAAACCGATACCGCTCCTCCGCGCCTGAGCCGCTTCGCCGAGAGGACCAGCTCGCAGCAGTCGCCTCGACGCCCGCGATAACCCGCCCATGCTGCTGAGCTAGCGGCGCACGAACGCATCGCCAGGCCGATGAGCTGGCGCATGCAGTGATTTACTATGCGCCACCACAGGCGGCTGCAGCCTGCCCTGCACGCTGGCAGCCAGCGCTGCCGCCGCGCCGCTGTATCAGCTGGTGCCGCCGAGTCCAAGGCCCTCCGCCACTGTCTGGGACGACAGCGGCGGCTGGTTGAGGATTGCATCATCATGTCTCTGCTGTGGCGGCCCGCATGACGCTTGCAAAGATTATCGTAGCCGCTGCTGCTGCTGGCAACACCTGCCGCCATGTTGTGAGTATTACGTTGTGCGGCCCATACCCACGTGCTGACAATGTAGGTGGCTTGCTCCCGTCACTGGTGGCAGCAGGCCACGGTCGGATGCGGCTGGTACATTTGCAACAAAGAGGTTAACGTATGCGCAACCTTTGTTCGATAACACACGCGATAGAGTGCGATCGTGAATACTGAATACCCTGATTTGCTTTTGCCTTTGCAGACGGAGAGACAATTACAGATGAAGAGCGTACGCGCTTCAAAGAACTAGTAGATGGGTCTTACGCTCGGCTTAGAGCTGGAGTCTGAGTTATAACGAGAGTGAAGAGAACGAGTATCTCGAACGTGAGACATCTTACTCTAGCACAAGTGTATGCACCCGACGTCAAACGCTTCGTATGTCCTACGCGTTGAGGATTATACTACGGATAGCTTTTTGTGAAAGCCCGGATTTATATAGTAATACGTGAGCAAGAATCTCCAGTGCTGCTACCCGTCGCCAGGCAGTCTTGCCTCCGCTTCACCAGTCTACTAGGTGCTTTATCATTGTCAGTCATATAAATTATATTACTTATGCTGGGCATCTACTTTTGCAGCCATGAGTGCGCCACGCTTTCTACTACCGCCATAATAGTAGACACGCACACTAGACGATCAAGCTTGCCCTGTTTCTTTGGCTGCGCTCGGGGTGGCAGTAGGAGCACCAGGCACGACGGTCGACAGCAAGGTCTACTCGCGCACGCGGATCGAGTCTATCTATGGGTGTCAGGATTTCGGTGATGACGAGAATCTAACGGCGGTCCGACATTACGTTTAGCCGTAGGAGTGATTGCCTGCTGGTAAAACACTGACCTAGAGGCGTCGACAGAGTACCGCACAAACGCAGAGATGCCTCTTGCAAGAGCTATGGCAATTGTTGCTCCACCACGCCCACCCGCTGAAAGACTAGCTTTCTCAGCTTTCCTCGGACGCCTATTCAGCTGGTCATTCGTCACTGACACAGGAGAGCCTGATGGCTTCATTTACCACAGACACACCGAAAAAGACTCACTTGCAAGAGCATGGGGTCTTTTCTCTTTGGCACTTTTCTTTATGCGCCGTGCATGTTATACTAAAAAGCTCACTTTGGCACTGTAGCTCGGTTGGTTGGTCGTAGGACTCCTTAAGCCCTAAGGTCGCTGGTTCGATCCCGGTCAGTGCTACCAAATTATGCATATTCAGCTTGGTAGTGACTGGGGTTTTATTATTATCTAATGGCACTTCTCGACGCAATAGCGAGCGCTTGTTGCATTGCTACCTACAACTCGATATACTGGTGGCGCCTCTGTCTAAGCTGGCGGTATTGTAACTGTGACCAAAGTAACACTCGAGACAATAGCCTGAACCAGCTGGGGCATCAGGAGGAACAAGTGAGTAAGCGAGCTGTGCCAAGAGCGGGCTGGTCAGCGGGTTATCCGACGCGTGGTACGACGAGACGGCACAAAACGAAAGCGCAAGCGGTACAACTGTTATTTTCCAAGTTTTGTCCTGCCATCGGTTGGGCGCTTGTTATTAGCGGATTGCCTTTGGCTTTTCGACACTGTTGTGCGCTTTTTGTATTCAGCTCAAGCGAATATGTATCAGTCCTCCCACACGTTGCAGCGGCTTGCAACCTAGTGCTCGTGCCAGCAGCCTTCCTGCTGGGCGCATGTTCCACAGCGTGAACAGCTACATCATCGTGGTGAGCTTGCTCTGTCGATCGTTGCGCTCGTCTTAACTTTGGCGCTTGCTGGTCTGCCAAGCCCTCAGCGCACGCCTTCCTCCAGTTCTTCTACTTTATCCTTGGTGCCGGCGACCAAACGGGTACTGAATGTCTGGTGCGCAGCGGTACGCCTCTTCACCAGTACTCATTCTTGCCCGGATTCTTCCTCCGTACACTAAACCGCGAGAGGCTGCTCGACTACCAAAAGCTATGCTCGCTAGCTGTAGCTTACTGTATCAGTTGCGCTGGTGTTGCTGCTGTCATCGGCCCAGTCACTAACCGCCAGCAGCGCATTGATGACCGCCACTCATCGGGGTGGGAAACCGGAAGGTTATCCATGCTATCCAGAGGCTACGCAAGGTCGGCAAATGGCAAGCTCCCTGCTTCTTTAAAGATATTGATAATAATCGTGACAAAATGAACTCTGACAGCTGGCAGTTACTTGACCAAAACTGCTGAGTACAAACCAATAGCAACCGACAGCCCATAGCCCATCTTCGGCATCAAACTCATCGCAATGCGCTGCACGCTCTCGTTTGAAGTGTGTGCGGCATTTAGTACTAAAAATATAGCCCTACTGCTACGGCGGTAGTGTTAACGACCTAAAAATCATGATGCTGGAACGAACCTACGCGCGAGACGAAATCTGGACGTGACTCCTAAAAACCAGCGCACACCACAGACACTGGACAACACAGGCGACGCATCGTAATTTTACCAAAGTCGGTGAGGACACTACGTCTCACACTGTTTCAATTGCGCTCAGTTGGTACAATGAGGCGTATGAAAGTGATCGTACAAAATGCGACAAGCTAGTCTGGGCTGGTCGCGAGGCCTTCCGATGCGGAAGCAGTGCAGCTTGCACTGCACGCGCTGCATCGCCGATCTTTGATTGCCAGCAGCATGGAAAAGCGAGGCAAACCTATAGCAGTAGTAAGACCTACTAAAAGGCCTGGTGCGAGCAATTTGCAGCCGCTGCTTTCTGCCTGGAGCGCGCGCAGTCGTCGATTCACGCACCATGATTGGCTACCATCTGCGGGTGGATGAGCCGCGAGCACGAGAAGCGGTCCGACACCATGATGCAAAATCGTAAACTTGAACCATCGGCGGCGTAATCCGATCGGCTGCGCCGACGGAGAACCGCACGCGAACAAGCCCGCCGGGCGGCTTAGCACCTTTTGCTGCTCCGCTGGCTTCTCTTAATACCTTTGCTGAACGGTATGGTAGATTCGTTGAGTATGGAGACTTCTGCAAAGCTCGCATAACGTTACACTGCTAGACCCACGCGGCGATTGAGCTTCGGAACGCGGCAACGCAGCGGCTATCGCAGATTCTGACCAGTGACGACACACACTCAATACAAGATGAGAGACACAAGATTGGCGGATATTGACCCGGCGCTCAGGACGCTCCAAGAACGCTTGCAACCATCTGGTGCAGCGAATTGCAGACCACGCTGGAGCTTTGCTGATGTGCTTGCGCTGTATGAATCGCATATCAGCAGCAACGGTAGCCTGTCAGCAAGTAACCGCTGTCTCTACCGAGCAATTGGCCGTTTTGAGCAAGTAGCTAAGCCATAGCTAAAGTCGCCCACGATGTCGCTCACTGAACCAACGCACGAATCTAAGAAAGCAACAAACAAAGCTCGCGATAGAAGCGGCCAACTTACTACTTGAAGTGTTTGATCTCTCACGAAGTGAACGCCGCCAACTCTTTTCAGATATTCAGGACTGCATGAAACTCACTCTGTAGAACGTGACCTTATCCTTGTTGTGCAGCGCGTCGCGAGCGATTTCTCGCCAAAGCAGCGTGATGAATGGCTGAGACCAGTTTTTGCAGCACAGTCTGGTGCACTGCTTGCAACTATGCTTTCATAACTAAACATAAGGATAATTTTGCACGAACAGATGAAACCAAACCGACCTGGCTTTCCCATATTGACCATAGCTGGTAGCTTCTGCGCTGACTCATGCTGGCTTCACCGGCTGAGGCGTTAGTGTCCTTGCTTCCTGTCTGGTCATGCCCTAGAGTCGCAAGTAAGCCACCGCCGAGTTTGCGGCCTGGCTGGCGGTTACACACACGGGCGTACTGCTCAAAGGCTCTGCTGCTGCTGTGTAGCCTGGTGTACTGCGTAAGTTCATCGCAGCAATACTATACCGACCGCACTGCCTGGGCTTGCGGCAAGCGGCATCGTTATCGGCCTTGGCCTCACCAGCTGGATCTTCTGTTTTCGTAAAAGCTGGTGCTGACCTGCTAACTGCCACGAGCGTTGCCAGACTATCTTGGCCGCCGCGCCGACGAACCCGCTCGCTGGCCGAGAAGCTTTGGCCTGGGCCTCAGTGCCTGCTGGCTGCAATATTACCTTCGTATTGGGCGCGCTGCTCGTACGCGGCGCTTGTTGTGCCGCTACCGATATGGCACAGTGTTACTCATACAACTTGCCGTGTATGTCTGGTGGCTGCGCGCACTTGGTATGTTGGTTGACAGCTTGCTCCGCAATGGCTCACTAGTACAGTGCAGCAGCTGGCGCGAGCTACAAATGGTACAATTTACGCTGTACTGTACTAGTTGCGCTCGCATCTGTAGTATGTCGCTTATGTGCTGGGCGTAGAAGCCGTAACTACCAAGGGATTGTCCATGTATAGCGTAGCTGCTTGGAGGCACGTTGCTAATGGCTCGCTCTAATTTCGACTCCGACATTATTGTTATCGGCAGTGGCGCGGGTGGTAGTATTGACCGCGCAGCACTTGCGGCGCGTGGCGACCGGCGAGTTGCTGTGTGGAAGCAGCTACCTTTGGCGGTGAGTCGCCAGGCTGGGGCGAGCTCCCAACCAGCCCTGCTGCACAGCTCGGCCTCAGCTGCCGAGGCCAGCCAGGTGCTAAATTCGGCATCCGCTCATCGTGCTGGGTTTACGCAACTGCCGTCTCTCCTGGCCTGGAAAGAGTGTTGCCCGTGCGGCGCACCCGGAGCGGGCGTAGTAAAGCCTTTGCAAAAACGTGGTACTGGCCATGCACCATCGCTAGGTGTCGCTCTTTATCTACTGCCGCACGAGATTAGCGTTAATAGCGCACCTGCTCTGCCACGAAAAGTTCCTTGCTTGCACCGGGTCACTGGGAGCGACCGGCTCTCGTTGGGCTTGATGCGATTAGATCTATACGCCATGAAAGTATCTTTACATGCTCTGCCGCCAGAAATCATTGCCTATTTGGGAGATGACCCCTACGCTATAGAGCTCGCTCGGCTATTCTCTATTTTTGGCACCAAAGTGGTAATCGCCAGCACGCACGGGCGCATTCCTGTCGCAAGAGGATGAAAGAAAGTAGCCTGCTAATATCAGCTGACTCGCTCACGCTGACACACTCAGCATTTGTGGCACCCGCATTCTGTCAATCTGTCAAAGATGGACCGATGAAACGCGCCACATTCTTGCGTGGCGGCGGTGAGCGAGATGATTAAAGTATTGATGGTGATGATCGCCGGTGAGGCGCGTGCCATCACCACTGCTATCGGGCTGGAACAGCGGGTGTGGACTACCGCCCGCTAAGGTGTGAGACCTCAACTGCGCTTCAAAGCAACTCAGCGCCATATCTTTGCAGCCGGTGATGTACTTGGTGGCCCTCGTACACCCTCAGCAATGCTGAAAGAGTCGCGTTGCAGCGCTAACATGCTCCATAAAACGCCGCACTTGGGCAGACTACACTGCACCACGGGTCATGTTTACTTATCCAGTGGCCCGGTGTTGGACTAACCGAGAGAGACTGCATCAAACGCGATCTAGCCATTTAAAACCTCCCTGGTACCGCTTGGCGCCGTGTGCGAGCAAATGTTAGCGATACGCGTATGGCTTTGTAAAGCTCATGCGCCGACCACCGAGCATGCTAGCTTGGCGCTGCTGTCGTTTGCGCCACGTACTGGTGATATCATTCACGAGGTGGGTTAGCCATTAAACCTGTGTTCTGCTCACGAAGCTGGCTTAGGTACGCCACGCCTTCCGCAATGGTGGGGCGAGGCCGTCCGCGTTGCAGCCGCTCGGCTATAGCTAACTTTCTCGCAATTTTCCTGTATCACCACTGGGTGGTGCGCTTTGTGGTATAATAAGAAAGATTGCCTTTAACTAACTTGGACGGAGGACCCATGCTGACTACACTGGCGAAGGCCGCTATCGACCACTTGATTCTAGCTGCCCCCTGATACCTTTAGTGCACTTGTATTTGCCCTCTCTGGAACTTTCTGGCTAGCCAGCAGCCTGGTGAGCTAACCGCTGATACTATTTGTGAGTGGCAGCATAGACTTAGCCATCGGCATGCAGCCAAACTGTTCTGTGGAAGGATACTGCCCTGCTGTACTCATTTCAGGCCAGTCACCACGCGATAGTGACAGCACGCTGCAAAAGTGAAGCCCGTACGCTCTGCCGATGTTGCCATGATACATGCGGTGTGCATACGAAGATGCCATTGCGCTGCGAAAAGCCGGCACTCTTGGAAGAAAAGGTATTGCCGAGCGCTATGCGCTATGCTGCACGATCACGTGCACCTGCTCCTGTAGTCTTATTCTTGTGGCAAAATCATTTTTAATGCGGCGAGCGCGATACGATCTTTACACAGCACTACTAGAAACATCACTGCTTGTCCCTTCACCACCAGCTGGGCCAGCTGGCCAACCACGTGAGTCGTCCTCGTCGCTTGAATTCACACTGCTTGACTCCTCGGTGAGGCTCGAAACAACTTCGCGACGCAACCGCCGGCAGCCAGCAACCACTCATTATCGCCCGAAGACGTACTAACTGCTGAACTAACGCTCGAGTCAGTTTTTAGCAAAAGCAGCCATAGCAAAACCTTTCTGGTGCAGATATTTGGCAAAAGCTTAGCATGCCCATTTCATGCAGATTTCTTACCTAGTATCCATCATTCACACAAAAGACATGCTTCAGCTGAGGCGATAACGTGCAACTTTTCAAAATGAGTGGGGCTGGTGAGAATCGAACCCTCCCGCCGAAGTGGTTGTGAGCTTACCTGCTCTACCACGATGAGTAGCTGCGCCCATGTGGCTGTTATAGCGTCTTTCATCGCCTTTATGCGCCATAATAGAATAAAGCTATGAACACGAGACAGGCTAAAACACATCCTGGAGCGCTGGTATTGCCACCTTTGCGGCGCATGTTCACCCTCTGTCCCTCGTTGTAGTGCGGCTGCCTTGCTCACTCTGTCGTGGAATGCGTGCCATTCAAGTGATGCAGGTTAGCACCAGCAGCAGCGGCAGCTGGCCGAAATGAACGCCAGCTGCGACTAGCCCGAAATTGAGAGTTGAAACGCTGAGTACCTCGCTAACACTGCGCCAGCGATGAGTCTAAAGAACTCGCCATCGACAGTCGTCTCGGCTGGGGAAAACCTGAGTACTGATTGTCCCTCCCGGCCCATCAGCTACAGCAGCTTGAACGATACCACTTCACAGTAAGCTCTTCTCTCAGGTCAAACCATCTACAACAAAAGCCACTGCCGAACAGTGGTTTGAATTTCCTGTTGGAAACGTAACGAAGAACTTGCATAATATTTGTACGCTATAGTTTAACTATCCTGTTGACGCTTGAGGTAGAAACGCCCGGTAGCTCGTTTTGGCTCCTGTAACCAAAGGTCGCAGGTTCAGTCCTGCCCGCAGCCAGAGAAAGGCGTTTCCAGGTTCTGGAAGGTGCTGGTTTTGGGAGAAATATGCGCTTGCGGCCTGTGCTTTTAGCACCTCAAAAGCTTGCAGCTGCACGCACTATAGCTGTGCCAATAGCTTAAGAATGATAAGTAATGTATCTATCCGATGCCGATCAATAAACCTATCATACTGTTCAAGCTGTAGCTGGTCTCGATACTCCTGCCGTATTTCTAGCAGGACACTGGTATTACTACAGCAAAAACCTCCCAGAGCTACGCCTGAGAGGGCTTCGCTAGCGCTACGTGCACTTTCTAATTAAGATCTCTGCGATCTCTCAGCTGTCTTCAAACCGTGTGGGTGGGTGTGGCAGCGTATGCTTGCGATGGTCGGCATCACGCTCAGCAATAGCCTGCTCCACTGCTGCTGAGAGCTGAGGCTCATACTCCACACATGTGCGCTGCTCATACAATATACTCGGGTACGTGCCCTACCTGAGTCTCTATAAACTTCTGTACGTGCGCCGCTACGGACTGACGAGACTGCTCTGCACTGACGCCATATGGTATACGTTGCGCTCCTCAATATACGTCGCTAGTGTGACGAGCGATATGCAATCGTGCATCTGTTTTTGCTGGTAATAATCTTTTCTCGGTGTCGTATTCTCACTACCAAGCAATAGCGAGATCCTTTGGCCGAGGAGCAATAACACCACGATGAGTCCATATCTGCGACCTTTCACAGGCTAGCGCCGCTTGAGATATGATACACTACCTCATTCGTCTAAGCATAATAATGTCATGGATCGCCTTGTCCCGCAGCGGCTGCTGATCGTAGAGCTTCACCAGCCTGCCCTCAGCTAACTTTGATGCTCGACCAAAGTAACCTATAGTGTTTTCAGCGCTTTCTCTGCCCACTGCAGATCTTTTTCTGTATAACCATGACTAACGTCAGTTTCTCCATGAATGAGTGCGTTATGTTTCTCGGCGCGACCACCAAACCGATCATCGAGTACGGCCGCTATGACTACTATCATCCTTGAGTCAACTGCCTGCTGTATTGCTCCCGCTGTCTCGCTGTAGATTTCCTGTGGTAACTCGCAGTCTCGGAGCGCTGGCTGTTCTGCGCCTCCGGCGTGCCCGACGCTGCCACAACAACCTCGCTGCTTGCCAAAGCTAGCTTCGCCCATATGCGCGGCAGCTTTCTCGTGCTGGCTGCGTCGCTCGCATAAGGTATACATCACCTGAATTCTCGAGGATCTATACGATCTTCACCGCGCCACTGGGCACCCCTTCTTCAGGATAGTACCTGCTTGCGGGATGAGGTTTTCCATTGCCTGTCTGCTCCTTATCGTCTTCTTATCAGAGCAAAAGCCGCAACCTGACCTAGGTCAGTTTTGCACCTCAGCGTATCCTCCCCTCCGCCTTGGCACGGGTGGCAGCTATGTTCTTGCACCTGTTTGTTTTGAATAATATTCTATCACACCGCCCGATTGCCTGACAAGCTGGGATTTGTAGCCTTTGTGTACACTCAAACTACCCTTGCGCACTGACCTTTAGCGCCGCTATGAGTAGTTCCACCAACCTGGTCGTTTAACGCCTCTTTCTGCTCGGTGGCAACACATAATCTCCGGTGATGAATGTTTCGGGCGGCGGCAAAAGCTAGCCGATGGCACAATTTCTTTCAGCTTTAGCACCTTCAGCAGCTGGCTTAACGCTTGGCGAAGCATATTTTGTCGCGTTCCGCCCGCAACTCCAGACACGAGCTCTGGCTTATGCGCCAAAAAGCTGGCACCACCCGACAAACCAGGCTCTACCGACCGGCTAAGCCAATCAAGACATTCTTCGGTCCACCAGGCTGGCGCACCGATTATGCTCTGAATTCTGCACCACAGCGCATCCGCACGCTGCGCTTGTTGGCAGCACCGCAGTCACCGCAGCTGGCGCAGGAACTCAAATCTTGAGTTAAATGTGGGCACCTGCCGGCAATCAAGCTCAAGCACCTCATCGTACGGCATCAGTACCGTTCAGTCGAATACCCTGCTTCGTGACGATTAAATGAGTTCGCTCGCAATGATCCCAGCAATCATCACTACAGTTTTCTTTGCCGTACACGTTTGCTCCTTTGTTGCTTGTCTTCCGTTTCAGTATGGCACCACTATCGTTTACCTATAAATATCATCTCCTCTTGCCGCTGCAGCTGGTGCATACGTTCCTCTGGTGCGCCTGGAGCGCTAGGCTCTTCTTCCAGTCTGTGAAACCATTTCGTGGATTTTCTGCGTGCATCACGGTCGTCTGGTAGGTCACATGGAGTACCCTTTGCGTTGTTTGCAGTCTTAGCATTAGGTGGTTCGGTGCTGAACCACGGATATCGTACCTTCTGATTGTGTAAATATTAGGTATGCTTTTGAATTCGTTTGCTGGTAAGCCATTGGTTATTTCACTCCGTTAAATGGTTTATAGTTCTAGCGTAACCCGCTTCTCCTATGATGTCAAGCAACAGTGGCTATTTTTACCCGCAAACTAGCGCCCTGTGCGCCGTGTACTATCGGCTCACGTAACGTCTTATTGTCACCTGCTACCCCTGTTTATACCTCGGGCTTTCTCTTATGACGACGGCGTAACGTGGTGACAAAATAAACAACATTATGCCCGTGCGACAATAATTGCTAATGTGCGAGGCTGCTGTAGTGAAAACCCAGCAAATCTGGCGTCCATTTCGGTGACGACAGGTGATGTATTCCATAGAGTGCAGGTTTGGTGGCGTAATCTTGTCTTGAAACTTCTTCGATGTTTTGATGAGTTCGGGTGTCCAACGCACTGTGCTGTCGCAGAGTCTGTAGCCATGCCACCAGCAGCTACGCTTCACGCAATCGGGTCACATACTCCCAGCGGCTACGCATACATTGCACGTACCATTATTGCTCTAGTGCTGGCTTCAGCCTCTTTTGACTTTCTCTGTCGCTGGGCGTATGGTGAACTTGCAGCGTCAATCTTGCGGATCAGCATTCATGTGTGCCGACACGAAAACGCTGCAAATCATATAGCCCGCTGCGTGGCGCTTCTTGATCACCAGATTCATCAGCGGCAAGCACGGCCTGCACTTCGCTCTACCATACCGTATTGATTATTGCATGAGCCGCGCGCAGAAAGTAGCCTGAATGATCACCAGCAGAATAAGTACCAGCTGCCATGCTCTGCCGCTCGCCGGATAAATCGTATGTCTGCACGAATATCGCCGCTGTTTCATGTCCACGCTTTTTACTTATGTTTAGGCTTATTGTTACCATTCGCCGCTGAGACGCTATGCGTGCTGACGTGCAGCGCATCACGAGCATATTCTCCTTGAGCTACTAGTGTCTCTATATCTACCGCATAATCGCGGTATAATTACCGCTATGAATATTTGTTTCTCAGGCTGTTGGCGGCGTTGGTATCGGGCCGCTGGCGAAAGGTGCGCACGATGCCGGCCACCACGTAACCGGTTCTACGATCAGGCCGAGTCTCTCCAGACGCTGCTGAATTGGCGCGGCGCGGTGTCTCAGTCGCGCTCTCGCAAGATGGTAAAGGCTACTGCGCTACACCTACTAGCGCCCAATTGATGTACCAGCTCGTGCACCGCTGCTCTTCACGCACGACTGCATCCGAGCGTGGTTTTTGCACGCTAACACGGTATTCCAACTCAAAACGAGATTGGCTACTCGCACAATCATCTATCGCTCAAGCTGGCTTAAACATCGCTATTCGCCGGTACTCATGGCAGAGCCTGCTACTACCAGTATGATGGTCTGCGGTGCTGCAACTTCTTGGGCGTGCTGCTTCTTACTCTGTTGAGAGCCAGATTTCATTCGGTCCAAAGTGGCTTTTCGACGCCCACAGGCCGCACCTCTTTGTGTGTGAGTGCGATGAGTTGACCGCAACTTTCCTCCATTTCACCTACATGAAACGCCTTATTACCACCATTGACTACGATCACCCGGACACTACCACGCAGGAGGCAGATTATTTTGCAGCGTTTGCTGAATTCGTACAGCAGCTCGACGACGCCACTAGCTACCTTTGGCAAGATGCCGCCAAGGCGGCGCCTTAGCAGCCATGTCGCGCACGATTCCGAACTACCGGGAGGTAGCCGAGCCGCTTGATGTGACTATCCTGGGCTACACGACCGTCAAATGCGGCATTAGCGCGGCCTGCGGCATAAGTTCCAGCTTCCGCTGGCGAGATATTGCGGCAGCCATTGCTTCATTCCTGGTGCTTTTCGTCGGTTGAACAGCTCCTGGTATTCTCAGACTATTCATCATCGGTGAAATCGCCGCAACGTTGCAAATGGCAAGAGTTAAATACCGACATCACCCTTGATATCAGCCGCACCGGTATTACGCCAGCATGAAATGCGAAATACTGATGCTGTGTTGCCTGATGCTCACGAACTCTGCTGGCTCTTCTCGCGAAACCCAGCAAGAGGTGCTGACGCCAGCTCAACTCTACTGCCAGCTCACCCACCCACGTGTGCACCTCGCGAGATGAATGACAACAACTTTGGGATGCTATATTGGCAGCACGCAAGCGAGGCTCACTAGTGCTCTGCGCCAGGGCTGGCACTGAATGCGCTGACGCACAGCCACCGCGGCCTGGGTAACGGTGCGGAATCCTATTTTGCGATAGCGCAAAGGTAGCGCCCCGGCTGTAATCAAATATCGCTTATATAACGAGCACCGCATGCTGGGTCATGGACGGCGCAACTGCATGCAACCGCTTTACAATGACGACGTACTACCGGTGACCATGGCAACCAGGAGCTGCGGTAGACACTACGCTACTCTGGTAAGATTTGCGATCAACCAACCAATAGCCCGTAGCGCATCTGCAGTGTATCAGACTTTACGGCCGACCGCTGGCGGCTGCCTGCATTTTGCACTGTGTCTTTTGCAGCATTACTCCTGCTTCAAATCGGTCTCTTCTGCGGTATACTATCTTGAGCATTGTTTTGTCGATATATGCCACCGACTGCTTTACCCCTTGCAAGCATATTCTGACGCGCGATTTAAATCTCTAACAAAATAAAGACATATTGTAGATGAGAATGGTCACATTACCAGTCTTCCGCGTTGGCCTTCCTCAGAATAGATGCTTAATACCTGGCGGCTATTAGGTTTGGTTCTTTTGATGAGCGGGGCCTCGATCACGCGTCCGGAAATTGCCAGTGTTGCCTGTTTACCTCTTCATGTTCGGATGGTGTCATGAAGATATTACTGGCGACAGCTTGTTTTGATTACGGGGCCAAGTTGCTGATGTATATCTAACAGGGCGTGTCACCCCACGGCGGTGGTAGCTCAAGAAGTCGCCATAGATGATGCTGTTCACTATATCGCGTGAGCCAGTAGCCGCTGGCTGGCTGCGATCCTTCGGTGTATGCTGTGTCGCTGCAAACCATTCTACGTGCACAGCAGCCAGCAACCTCTTCGCGCCACCCTGCAAAAGCTGCTGCGACCAGCTCCATTACAACCATGCAGGTACACGGCCGGTCGGTGCACAACTGATTACTTACTTAATCTCACTAATGTGCAATATGCAATCTGGCGCACTATCGTGCTATATCGCGCTCGACTATCGATTTTCCTAGTATTTCTATGTTCGCGAGCCTCCAGCAACTGTCGCCCGCAAAACTTGATTTCGGCATCCTTCAGATCTGTTAAAACCTTAAGCAGGCCTGCCGCCCCACCGCACGCTAACCGGCTCTATGGCATCCCTGCCACAACTTGTGCGCGTACGCCCGACTGTAAAGCACACCGCACGGTGAGCGTTGTTGTACGCCGATAACTCACCTTGTGCGCACCCTGGCCGCTGTTATTTACTCATCAGGCGTGTCTGTGACGGAGGCCTAAACCGTTACGCAATTCAGCCCTACTTTGCCGTGAACTCAAGGCTGGTGTCACGGTATCACCGAAACAACCTCATTCACAGATTTCTAGCTTTGAACGCTAGGTACGGCAACCATCTTTTCCTCGCCGCCGCCTACATTCTCGCAACTATTCTACGAAGACCCAACGGGCTGACTACAACCGGGGTAGCCGAACTCATTCCGTGAATAAAAATTGCCCTTAATGTTACGCCAACCGCACCGAACTAAACCAGTCACCTGGAAAATCTGCGTTAATATGGTAAACTTACTATCATCACCACCTTACCAGCAGCCGACCGGTCTTACGCTCATACTTATAATAAAGGTTTTGCTGAGCTATCTTCAGCAGACCCGTTGGTTGTGCAACTGGTCATGTGCCATAAATGTCATGGCTCATGATGATATATATCTATGAACTCTTGATTATCCCATGACCCCATTTTTGAACTTCTCAACCCTTCCGCTTTTGCGGCTTAAACCAAATACCTGCAACTAACAACGTCGGTGTTGGCTCTCTGTTCATGATCACCAAACGGCGTTGTAATTTAACGCTTGCTATATTAATCTATCGTCAACTTGCTCATTACCTCCTGTGGCGGTAATGCCCATTAATTATATACGGCCTTCGTCAGCAGCCAGCGCTGCTCATATGTTGTAAATATTTTATACTCATCCAGATAAGCTCGGAATCGCCAGCAAATCAAAACTTGGTTCTAACGGCGCCACCCTCAACGCTTCCCCAATGCTCAAGGCTCCACGCAAAATGGTAGGTGCCATGCCAGTCGTGGCCATCACCGGTTCAACAAAATGTGCATGCTGCAAAATGGGTGTCACTGGCGGCCTGCGGCGCTTTGGAAGCGGATCGGCAGGCATTGAGACCCTAGCTATAAGCCTTCAACTGGGCGAAACTCGTAACCTGATCGCTCGTGCTCGAATGAACACAATATTTGATGGCCGCGCCATTGCTCATCAGCTTCCGTTTGCAGCGATCACCACACACATCAACCGCCGCAAACTGAACCTCGGGCCGCCGGCTGCCATTTCCACCGTAGTACCGTACCGGCGCCCAGTTCTACCAACCACAGTGAATTTTCTTCTTCTGCCATTCGTCTTTCTCGCCAGCAAGCGGCAATCTCCGCTTTCACAAAACTTATAACGCGTTTACGAGTAATAATAAACGATTTGGGGTCTGCCACTGGTCATTACATGCTATAATAGCAAAATACTTCAACAAATAAAGATTTGACCAACCCTCTACGAGCTGAAACACTATCACCTGCAGCACATTTTTAACGTGCAGCCTTTGTGAGCATTAGCATTACCGCTGTTATTTCCCAGCTATGCTTGGGCGCAGCTGTTCGTCGGCTAATGGCTCCCGCTATCTGTACACCGCAAAATGCGATTGGCACCGTCACGTATCGGCGCGAAACAGCGCTCAAGGCCTTATTTATGAATATTTGGCGCATTTGTGTGCTGGCATATTTACTATTTGGAGCCATGCTATACTGATATTCATATTATTCGCACCGCACTGTTTACGAAGCGCTGGTGTACTTGGTGTAGCAATTGGGTTTCAGTATCAGTCGCAGTTAAAGATTTTCTCTGGTGTATTTTATTTAAACGGAAAATCAATACGCGTTAACGTTATAAACTTATCGCTTCTGGGACTGGTGATCAAGTATTGTTCAACAAATATCTGATAACACCAGGTGCGGTCTCTTCGCTGCTTTAAATCGCACACGTAGTAAACAAAACTATGCGACTGGTATGGCGCGCTGGCCTAAAACTGGCAACGAAAGCGATATAGATGCAGCAGTTGCTGGCCATCAACCAGCTGGGTGAGGCCTTGCTGAAGCCAGAATGGCGCCAGCAAATCATCACGCCGCCAGCGTTGCCTATATCGACAACATCGACGGTATTAGCGTTGGAAATCGTTATTACAGGCAAGGCAGAGCTGCCGACCGGTGGGCGGTTGCGGCTGAGAATGCCGCAGAATCCTCCAAAGCCTTCGAGAAAAGATTGCCCTAGCTTCATGGTTTAGACTCGTCCTTTAAAGCCAACCCTGGCAACACAAAACCCGCATTATTGCGGGGTTATTTCTAATTCACTATCTGCTGGTGGATTCTGTTAAACGTCGTATCCTTTAACTTATCAATTCTCTTTGCTCGTGTTGCGCAAAAACTCTTCAATTGCCGGTTTGGTTCGTTTACAACCAGAGATAAACAGTTCTCGATCACGCTCAGTCGATGAACGCAATGAGCGATACTGCCGGGTAACAAAGTCAGCTGGAGCAACGCCATTAACGCCAACATGTGCATCGCCAGCGATACCAATAGCGCCGCAATCGGTAGAACACCAACAATAAGCGCTTTCGCCAACGGTGCCGCATAATGCTGGCTTTTTGCTCGCCACCTCATTACTGAGCCTCCTTTTGAGAGCCGACCACCCGCATATCGCCCGCAGCAGTAAGCTTCTCAGCGTGGCAGCCGCTGCGTTGCGGTGACGTGCGTCCATCATTTGGCATATGTTGCGTCTGCCATATCGCGCTCACAACAACCGATGGTACAGGTAGGCTGACCCCGCTCGGCTTCACGATAAATCACTGCAACTCTTTCCGCCGCACCTTCATGGCAAAAGCGTATCGACAAACGCCCGACGAAACCCTCGCCACTGTTCATGCTCGTCCGCAAAGATCCACTACTTATCGAGTTGCGTCGGTGTTGCTCGACTGTCGCGTCGTTGGCCGTGATGAAATTCAATGTACCCAGCCTGCATTAACGCCTCACGGCATCGCTGTTATGCAGCTGCGTTGGTCGACTTCGTCTCGTACAGCGTTGTCGCACAGCCTGCACTTTTCTGGGGAATATCGCTCGCTAGTATGGTGCGCGGGGAAAGCACCAACAGAACTCGCGCCGCAAACCAGTGCCGCCTAACCTAACGAAATCTTCCGCACCACCTTTTTTGTCATCTTTTCATTATGGCAGCCGGGGAGGCTTTACGCAAGTATCGGGCCCGCTAACACCCGAGATTTTCCTTCGGGTGTTTCCATCTCCTGAGGATCGCAATGCCTCTTCAGCAGGCAGCTTCTTTGCAATGCTCTCAACTTCCTTAACTTTTCTTGCTCTTCTTCACAGTGCGATCAGCCCGCTTTTTGCGTCACCAGCCAATATAACCCTTTCCTGCTTTTTCGGTCGCTAGCCACCAGCATCCCAGGCACCATAACCCGGTAACCTCAAAGCCTTCTTTCGCTGCAACACCACCCCAATCTCTACTTTTTTCTTGTGCGTTTTAGCATCCTTTGCCTTGTTGCAATATCTTGCCCTAGTTTCTTTGCCGCTCTTTGGAGCTAATAATACACCAGCTGTAAAACCCGCTGCTGCTGCTGCTAATACGCAATTACTTTTGCTGTTCTCGTTCCACTGCTTGTTTCTTCCTGCTGCGCTTTATCACTTTGCCGAACACCGTAAGGCACCGCATAATTCTGTGAATAATTTGCCGGGCAAGCCGGGTTGTCGCCTGCGCAAGATTTGCAACTACTGGTTGATTGACGCCGCAATCGTGTATATTTTTTCGGTACAATGATGAGCGCCGTAAGCGGTACAATAACAGCTGCGAACAGACCAACTAACACCGTAAGGACGACACAAAATTGGGTGGATCACCCATAATATATCCTTTACTTCTTATGTTGTTATGTTCGTTGAACTATCTACTTTCCTAAAACTTGCTAAAACGTCAATATATTTATAATTAAATGTTACCTTCTGTAAGAACGAGTTAAGCATTGTATATAAGCAATTGCTTACTTGGAAAACGCGCAACCGCATTTCGAGGTAAAGCAAGTTGATTTGCCCCTCCTGCAGTAGCAGCGATCCTGCAAGTGCCAATAAACCGGCAGCTATCTGGGTATTATGTGCCAGCACGTTGTTCCTGGTCGCTGAAGAACGCATATCCATATTAGCAGACGATCGCCTTCATGTCATCATCGATAACCATGGCGCTTGGCGGTATGCCTGGTACTGGAGCCTTGTGCGGGTAGATATCAACCCCTGCCTCAGTGGCTCTTCGCCATACGACCGCTGCGCGCGGGCAGCCATCATTGATCCATCACTGCTGAGTTAATAATCTAACCCGCGCCGGTTTACTGGCAAAATAATAGCAGCTTGCATGAGCGACTCGTGAAACTAAATATGGATAATAGTCTCGGCTTGCGACGCTGCATATGTAGCGCGCAAATAATTTATATGTTGTCGTACTCCAGAGCTCTGGGCCCTCAGCAACAACTGTACCAACGCCATAACGCCATCGTCTTCTCGGATAAGACGGCATCACCACCAACTGACGATATCTCAGCGTACCAATCTCTAGAAAAAATAACACTCAAACTGGCTCACAATAGAACCTGTTCGGATCGTCAAATTCATATACACAACCTACTCTAGCAATGGTGCAATAATATTTTTGTGAGCCAGCATATACCACCCTCCATGCTACAGGTTGCGGTGATTACGTAAATCAACCGCAGCTGCCACTCGCCAGCAAGACGCAGCAGTAGCGATGCCAACCTGCACCTCAGCCTCGCGCGGCCGCTTTTGTCTTAAAATGCCCGGCCATGGCGGTAACTGCCAAATGCGTCATATAGCACCCGTACGGTCACCCGCCGGGCAACCTGCTCTAATTTTCGTCAACTCCTCTGTTTCTATCGGCTTTACAAGGTGTAAAACTCCCGTGGCCGCGCCTTAGCAGTGCCTAGAGCATCTTCTGGCCCGCAGGCTCTCTGGCGCGCGTTGGCAGTGCCTTCTTCACGCAGTGCGTACACCCATGCCGATCAATGCCTCAATTAACTTGGCTGGGTGACGATATTTTCGGGTTTCTTCAGAATGATGTGTCACCGTTCAATATGACGTAGCAGCGAAGCTGCGCCTTTGTAACGGCGGCGGCGCGGCGGCTTTGTACTAATCAAAATATAGGTGGCCACCCAGCGGCTGAAAAATCACCATAAGCCGTTAGCGCCGTGGGATATTGATGCCGCATTTCCCAAGCAACGCTAATAAGCGCAGCAGCCCTCAATACCATACATTAAACGACGGTAGCCGGCTTACGTCCGCTCCTCTTCCGTTGATGCGTTAATTAACACAGCTCTTTGGCTGTTCTGGTCGGGGAGGTCGCCAGTGAGGTCGTAACATCAACACCTGGGCCATTCTTTAGGTGAGCAACTTACCTAATCTTATGTTCACCGGTAAGTACCCGCAAAAATACGGTCCAAACCAGGCGCACAGCCCGCTTTGTTCGTACCATAAGATACTTGCGGCATCGCGCCGATTTTTTCAACAACATGAAGCGCTGTCTCATATGCATACACAAACGCGCCTCCATCGCTTCAGGGGCTGTGGTTTGCGGGCCTTCGACAAATCTGGCCATTCATCACTACTCGTGCTGGTCGGCGGCGATGGCTGGCTTGGCCTCCTTCCGCTATTAACTAAAGTGGTACCCTCCTCCACCGCGCGGCATACTAGGTGGACATGGCCCGTCAGTAACTGCTGCGATTCATCCCATTCGCCGATAAATCAACAATCCGGGCCAGCTCGCTGAATCATCAGCCAACCCAATGCTGCGCAAAAGCAGCACCGCAATGCATAAACACCACCTGCTCTGCGCGTATCAGCGGCAAAGAAGACACCATCGCCGGTTGCACCTGCAACCGCCGCTCGCGTAGCTGCGTCGCTCGCTCACTCGCAAACTTTGCGATTGGCGATTCGCATCGCCCTCATCATCAAACAGAAGATATACAACCCTACACTACTATTTTGGCTAATTCGGTAAAGTGTCGATTTGTTTACGCGTTCGTCCATATGCTCCCGCTACACGAACCGCCTTCCACCACACACCACCACCTGCCAAACACGCGGCGCAGATCTTCATCTATCAATCCCGATAGTACGCCAGCAAAATCTAACCTCAGTACCATACGTATCCATCGCCTCGGTGTGAAGTAAGGGATATCTTCAGTCATAAGCTGCTTGCCCGTGGTCGGCCACTAACGCTATCGAGTTCAGTGTTTGGCGTACCTGCTCGCCGTCTTCCACAAAGCCATTCAACATCAAGCTGGTGAAATCTTCCGTACAATACGATCGGCGCGGTCCTCATCTCGAAAAAACAAAATCCGCAATCAATGTGGTCCCCGCCACCTGCCATCGAAACTGGCAAACTTCTGCGGTGCCTGCGGCTAAAGCGCCACCGTGCCGGGATGCGCCGTGATGGAACCAAAAATCACGCCCCTTCCGGGCTTGGGTTAGCCATCAGTGTACTATGACTAATCTTCCGCCTGCTTCCCCGTTGCACCATGCCCGCCGCACGTGCCTCAGCAGCCTGCTGCATCTTCCAAACTTCTAATCATTAGCAACCGCTGCGCTTTGCAATTCTTTAAGCTTGGGTTATCAGAAAATGGCTGAATTAGCGAGAGCTACCGTTCCGTCCGAATCGTCGCTAAGTTCTGTATGCCAGTTGGCAGTTTGTCGTTCACGAGGCCGGTGCGCGCCGTAAGTTCACCGTAATTTCGGCGCCCTAAATTCATCTGGCTACTCTGCAATCCAAATGCCTCTGGTTGATCAGGGTGTACCACCACCTGCAATGATCCACTGGCATCACGGATGTCTGCAAAAATAAGACCACCGTGGTCACGCCGCGTATACCGCCAGCTCTCGTTGCCATCTGACCCACCATAGTTGAGATCCCTATTCCTTCTCGTTCGTTGCTTTTGTGCATATGCATATAGTATAGCATAGCTATACCAGGGGTGATAGTCTACCGGTTTGACGAGCAATCATGTCACTCAATGGAAATAAACTGTAGTTCTGCTTTCGCCCGATTCCACTCGAAAATAAGTATCCTCTTGCTCATCTGCTATGCCGCCTCCTCTAGCAAAAAAGCTGCGCCATTGTCGTCGCAATGTCTTCATCCATCACCTGCTGCACTACTGGCGAGCAAAGTTATATGTACAACAGGACGCCGTGTGCAGTGACAAAATCACCGAGTTTTGCGCCTTATCTGTAACACCAGAAAATAACCTGCCACTCTCGTGCAGGCATCCGCAACGGTAGTGCGCTTTCCGTTCTCCGCTTCTGGTACTGTTCGCAGCTCACTCGCCGAGCGAAACCCGCTACCAAACGATCAAACCATGTTTAACGATAACCAGCGCCCCATGTCTCTGCTCGTTGCGTCGCTCATATCGGTGACGATGGATACTGACGGTGTGTTCACCTCTTTGGCGGTTAACGACGCTTTGCTTGATATGGTATCGGTGTAAAGCCGTTCCTGACGGCTGAGCGGCGTAATAATTGCTGCTGGTACGACTCATAGGCTAGCAAAGTCGCTGCGCACGGTTTGCTCGCAACCCCATCGATGCGGCCATCGGCACTCCAACCAAAGCACGCAGGCTTGTTGGTTGCTGCCTGTGTGTGTGTAATAAACCCGCCAGGCGAAGCACGAAGCGCGGCTAAGCATGCACCAACACCACCGTCACACCTAACCATCGTTCAGATCACGTGCCGCCTGTCGATCCCCTGGCGAGCCGCTATTTTATGGTAATTTGCGGCGCGACATTAAACGCCAACGAAGCCGCCGCAAAACGCGCAAAGCCTGTCCCTCCCGCCATCCACGCCTAACATATGGCTTCTATTCTGCGCTAACATCCGCTATAATACCAAATAATCCATAGTCTATGGAGATGTGATAATGAACACGCAAAGGTTGGATTATTTTTTCCGCTCATTATTGGCCAACTTCTTAGTGAATTTGGTCTGGCTGCAAAACAGCAAAGAAGCTGTCACGACGGCAATCGGTGAACACGGCAGCCAGTCACCGAAAGTAACGTTGAAAATTGCGGCGACTACCGGTGTCGGGCTGGCAGATGAGTTAAATAATAGTCGACTTTGCGCAAAGATTTGGCGATAGGTGCGGTTATTTTCCACCCAGCTTACGCACCAGCTACCACCGTACGTGCAGCCTTGCGGCAGCTGAGGGCAACGGGATTACCAAGGTAAATTCTGGGAATCTGATGCCTCTGTAACCAAAGTGCTTACCTGCCGATACCGCGGCACAAAGCGGCAGCCTTTGAGAACCAACACCGGCAGCCTCAATCTTGACCAGTTCAGGCGACGTCAGCCAACAACGTGATTGCCGGAGTGCTGGCGACGTAAAGAAGGTAAGGACCAGAGCGTTGACGCAACACCAACTTCTGCCTAAAACAGCCATGGCTCGGTAACGACAGCTGGAACAATAAATGGTACTCGCTATTCAAAAAGCAGTAGACGAAGCTGATAAAACAACCACCTTCTAACTAACTATCCACGCGCCAACAAAGACCCGTCAAATGACGCGGGTCTTTTGGAATAAATCCAACGGGCTGCATACTAGGACGCTGCTATCTACCTGGGTAGCAAAAGCCGCTCCATGGCACTGGTGTGGCTTTCTGTTCAACCACAATTCTCATTCCACAATGATTACTGACCTGGTCGGATGCGGAGAGTTCTGGTGCGTCAATGGGTTCTCGCCAGTCAACGGGTACCGTCAGCAACGTCGGCGAGCCGAGCCAGCACAAATTGATAGCTATTGGCATGTTGGTTAACCTCCGTTTATATACCCAGCCTAAACGCTCGTACGACCTTTCTTCCCATAGGCCGCCTCTGGTTAAACATCTTCACCTGTACTCACGCTCTATATATTTAACATTAACATGCTTTTGCTGCGCGGTTACGCAATATCCGTGCATCAAACCAGGCAATCAACTTCCGCTACCCCGTACAGCTGATCAGCCAACCAGCAATAATATCCTTAGGTAATGCACAAAATGACCGTGAAACGCCGACCAATACCACTGCACCAACGCCGCCAATTGGCATCAATAGCAATTTTGTTTTGCCAAAGCCGCTACCAGGGCAAACAATGGCGCCCCGGCGATAGCCGCGTGCTCACGGAAGCGAACTACAATTTAATGTCGACCCGGCATTCACCGTACTAGGCAGCAGCGAAATCGCACCTTCATACGGGGTTCCCGCTGGGCCGCAATCTACCAGCGCGACAAACAGTGCACTGCCGCCCAGCGGCGCGGAGATCAACACCGCAAGCACCCCCTCCTACCGCCATGGGCTGGCGGATTCGTCGCCGAAACCTGCCAAAAATGCGAAGCGAAACGTGGCGGTGCTGGGCAAGCCATGGTAGTGCCGACTGATCAAAAAGCGCAAAATAACCGTGGGCCCAGGTGCCTACTCAGCGAGCAACCATCGCAACCGCAAACCACAAAGAAAGCGCTATTGTGCGGCGCACACTCCCATTCGCCGAAGCTCTTCGGTACTGGCTCCGTACTACCGTATACTCACCTGACTGTGGCAGCTAACTGTTTCGCGCTCATCATGCATTATAAATATTTCATTTGTTTTCGCTGGTGCTCTGGTATAATCATCTAAAAATTATATAACTGTAACCATGCCGTTCTCACAAGAAATTATTGACTGGCTCCCCGAATTCGGCGCGTTGCGCAACGGTCGCTAACGCACGCAAAATTCAGAAACAGCCTAACGCCAAACCTGCGCGTTTGCGGCTTTCTGCTGATGTCGCAGGTGCTGCCCACCGCCGAGAGTTTCAACCGCTCAATGCATTCCCACCACCCATCACCGGCTCTCCTACTCACAGCAGCCATATTAATCGCCCATCTGGCAGTAGTCTCGCGGCTGCACCAGCGTTAATCACGAGCCGCTTCGCGCAGCTCATCCACTGATACCTGAAGACGCTTAGCAACAATAATACTATTCAGGTGCAGCGCCTGGTGGTAGATATTCGCCAAAACAGCTACCTCTGCTTGATGCTGAAACTCCGGTTTGCAGCCATCGCCGACTTACCGTCACCTACCCTGGTAGCTCCGGCCAGTCGGTACCGGGCTTGTACCGCCAGGGTCGGCGCGCTCATGTTCACCAGCGACTGGCGCACTATACTACTTACGCCATTATTAGCTTCAGGCTGAAACGCCTACCGCACGTGCTCGAAAACGGTACAACGTTTTCAACAACCATTGCAGCTAGTGCCGTGACTATCATCGCTCGCTGTCGCTGTTGTCTGAACGAGGGTCCCAGCCTTGCGGGGCTCAGCAAACCTGATCGTAGCGGCATTACCCTGCTACCCAGCCGGTATCGGCAATCTTCTTTCATCACTACCGTCAGTAATCAGCCACATCTACCACACCACATCTTTCAAAGTGTTTAATCCCAACCAGTGGCATCGCTATCAGGGTGGTCATCCCAATCTATTTATAAGCACCAAGTGGTGTCGTATCCGCGAGGTATTACCTTTGGTGATCTTCATGCACCGTCGTTGGTGGCATGGTACTATCTGCCGGATACGCAGTCGACTTTTACACGCCGCTGCAGGCCCATCGCGGTGCCTCGCACTCATCGCGCCGACGTAACATTTTCACTTTATGTTGCGCGCTAACATTTTATATATAATCGCAGCCAGTGGAGTGCCGCCATCTTTAATGGCTATGTAACCTTAACTAGCACAGGCACTGCGTACGCCAAGCACCGGTATCGCGGCGTGGTATCCTCCATGTTCAACCTCCACACTACTGTAATGGACCAATTGAACTCATAGACTTCTCATCAACAAATAGCAGCGTGTCGCCCAATGTATTCTTCCACCGCTCACCGTCTGTTGCCTTCGCAGCAGCAACGAAACTTCATTTTGGTTTTCAATATCGGGCAACGACAACTAATAACGCAGCGCAGTTGCGCCACCTGCCAGAAAACCAAACTAGCACTCCTGAGCCACCTACACTGGCGTAACTACTTCACCTGTTGCGGGCTTTCTCGGCTTACCCGCCACGCTCAAACCGGCGAGAACGCTGCCGTTTCTGCGCTCGCGCCATAGGTTCATAGCATCACGACTGTAACTAAGCGACTCGGTCGCCTCCAGCCCACGACCGCGGTATAAATTCCCAGCTGCATAATCCGCCGTTACCGCCCACAACCAATGGGTTCAACACATTCATTCAGATGGGTGCCCGAGCACGGCTGATCGCGCAAATGTTGATCTCGCCGCCCAAGGCGATGCTCATTCAGGATCGAATCGTCCTCGTTGGGTGCGCGCTGGTTTCTGAATTGGCAATTTCGCTTTGCCGTGCTGTCCGTCACCTGCGTCAAGCCACTCGCCACCCGCTGTGCCTTGGGGTAACCACCGGATTCAACGTCCGCGATAATCGCCACCAGCTGCGGGGATGTTATACTGCCGGGCTAACGGTAATCTCGCCCTGCCAACGCTTAACGGTATCTGGCATCAGGCGGGCAGCTCACCATTCTGCCCGCCAGCGGCGTCTCTGCCGGACCAGCTGCAGACGTGTTTGTAACCGCTCACGATGACCGCGCCCTATCACCGCTGCCGCCGCGCAGCCGCCACGGTCTTCTTCAATAACATATATTTATGATTTTCCTACGTTTCGTCGTGTCTTCTTAAATGTAGATCTTGCGCATTCTTATAATATGCTGCACCTTGCTGCATCTGGCTGACGCGGCAATATGCCGCCTGGACGCCGGGCAGCGCCAACGCTCCGCTCATCGGCAACGGCATCTGCATTGGCTATAGTTTGCGAAGCGCACCGCATCATAGTGCCTTCGCCTTTACTCAATTATCGGCATCATTGTGCTCATCAACACGCATTCATATGTAAATCCACCGTATCAAGCAGTATGATCACCTCATACCACTGCCTGCCTTTACAAATCATCCTACTGCTGGCATTATAAACACAGAACATCGAAGGACTTCTGTTCTATTCCACTATGCTTACTCGGTAGGCTTATACAGCGAAAGGGAAGAGAAATGACGCTCGCGAATACGAAGATGCTTCTGACGAAAACCATTGGATTGGTGTATGCTCAAGACGATTATTCGTCAATCTTGGTTTACGGTGAGGTGTCTCATTCGCTGTAAATTTTAATGAATATAACAGGCTGCGTTACTGTATACATTGCTTAGCCAAAAATTAACACGAATACATTTTGCGTTTCATATCTGACAATTATTTATATAACAAAAGGCTTTTACATTACATTCAAAAAAAATTCATTGTTATCCAATTAGTACTGACCACAGGTTCTACGTGTACTTACCCGTACTCCAGACGATGAGAAACTTGGTATCAGTTCACCTGTAAGGCACCGATGGGCGATGTGTTGATGATAAGTTGGTTTCGCTAACCGGTCTTGATCGAGTTTTCCTTAGACACGGTGTTCTTCATTATCATGCAGATAACAGTTCACCCAGAGCTAGTTAGGCTGGTTCTTCTTTCCCTCTGTACCTAACGCGCGTGGCTTTTATGGTTGGAAAAACTGCCTCAAAAGCCCCGTTATGGCTGGGGACTTTTCTATCAACGACTATAAATGTTAAAACACGAATTCGCAGTATGCAATAAATTAACATGGACTTGCTGTAGTTGACACATTGAAGATAAATACATGATGTGTGGTTTCGACTCACTGGAGAGCCCTGGGCTGAAGACCTGGTCATATAATCGGAGCAGACACAGGGATGCTGGGTATCGGCGTGGTGATGCTCTTCTTTCTCTTATAGAACTATTTGCATTAGAGCAAAACTGAAAAACTATCGCGGTCAGCGGCGGGGTCAGCAGCGTGATGATGTTGTTCGCTCTTGCGCAATGCCAAAGAGGTCGCCGAGGCTAAAGCAAACGCGAGACGCTATCGGAACAAAATCATCACCCTCACCCATCCATCTTTCTTTGTTAATATAGTGCCTCTTTTTGAGAGGCACTAGATCATGCCTCTGCTGCCCCAAAAGCCCGTAAAGGGGCTTTTTTTCTTCTACCGCAGTGGCTCACCAACCACCAAAACCTCTTGACGCTACCGGTAATACTAAATATCTATGAATAAAACGTCGCGATAGGTGCCAAAGCAGATATCCAATGCCGGATACTGACTGGAGAAGCCGCTCGGGCGAATATCACTGGGACTTTAGCTGTGCAGTTCTGAGGCATCTTTTTGTTGTGATGGTATACTGTCTTTAGTGCTCACGTTCATGTAGCGTCGATACTCAAGTCTTACCAAACTAGTCGATGCGCGCACCCACCGTAAACGCTGCTCTACCGGCTCTGAAAGAGGTTGATACCCACCGGCACAACCCCAACCAGCCCCGACTTTGGCAGCCATTTGGGTTAAACGCGCAGGCCACCAATTCACGGCAACCCGAGGAGGCGCGAGATAACGGTTTCATACAGCGAAAGAACATAAACATTTGGTAGAAATCCTCTGTTGATACGTCGCCACGATGGTAACGAAATTCTACAACAAGTCGAGCTTTATCCCACGACCACTACTGGAGGCCAGATGGACGTCTTCGCCGACCGTGGTTGCTATATGCTGAAGCTGCCGGTCTCGCCGCTACCGGATATTCACTTGATGAAATCTCAAAATAGCTAATGCCCGTCCCGAGCAGAGACGACAAACTGTCATTTTTATATCATCATTTTTAAAACTATTTGACTAAATCAAATTATTACTACTATTAGTATTAGCTACCATAATCCGCGCAGAACCCGAGTGGAAGGATGAATATCCGTCAGATGTAGCCGGATAAGATTAATCCCAGACATGGGCGGCGTTATTTATCGTAGCAGTGCGAGATCTCATATCGCCATAGAAGAATATGGCGAGGTACGGTCTGGTTCAGTGGACCACTGCCGTATACATATGGCACGCGTAGGTGGCATGGATAGCCGTAACGACTAAAACTTACCGTTCCATCAGCAAACGCCACTTCCGGCTGCAGAAACTAGTGACTGCTTTAACACTAACCCGCCCGCACATCTCTGCTCATCACCAAACCCAACACTTATGCAGTTGTGGTCGCTCTTTACTGCTAATTGTTTTTATTTAAATGTATTACCTTGGCGCTCGAATATAGCTGATTACCAGCGCAACCGGTTTCGCGCACCAGCCGCAATATGAAATAAACTCCATATCCAATCTGGGTACAACTGCGGACCCACCTGCAACTTGTATCTAAACAGCCTTGCCAAGCCCATCACCAGCTTGGGATGGGCACGAATTTGATATTTTCTGCCGCATCTTGGCGCATATCAAGTAGTGAGTCCACCATGTTGCCGTTCGCCCCGCTTACGCATTATGCCTCCGCTTATTAAAGCCTGGCTAGTGGTGGTGGTATCTACCACTTGCTAATCTACCAGTAGCTCCGGCAGTGTGTGTTCACCCTCTTCTGTCCACCAAAGACGACCAAAATCTTTCGATCCACCGTGCTATGTTCCCAGCCGATTCGCAAAATCTCCGCCGCGCACCGCCGCTGGTCTCTTCACCAAGTAAATCTAGCAATAACTACAGGTAACGACCAGCAAAATCATCAAAAGTCGCTTTAATCGCTTTGCGATGCTTCTCATGCATTCTATCAAGTATCATCCACCAGTGTCAAATTCGCACTGGCAACCCCCAGCAATCACTCCAACACTGAGCGTCATCTTCGTCCATACATAGTGCTCTGCCAAATTCACCGTCGTCATAACTAATGTAGCGCGCTTTCGCTACGTCATCACGAGGCTGCTCGCCGTATACATACACCTGAGTACCATGTACCCCACCACGCCTGCGGCCCCGCAAAGCAAAGCCACCTGGACGGTGGTGTCTTCGATGCCTTAAGCTGCGCCGAACTACCATCAACAGATATTGGGCTATGCCGGATTTAACCGAAGTGAAGATATGACTACGCTGCCGCAGCGAAGGAGCTTCTTTCCTGTGCGGCGTATGTGGCTCGGGGCGATAGTACTGCCGTACGAGGATCCTGTGTGCACACGAAGAGCTGCTGTCGATGCGTTGGTGCCGGAGGAGGTCCAGCCGCCATTCTTTAAGGGACGCAATGTCCTTCTTATCCTCATCACCTGAATCAAAATCACCATCTGTAAAACACGAAACCACCGCTTCATCCCTTCTTTAACGGATCTAACGGGTCCCGAATTACGAGCAGCGGTGCGTCGTAGCCGGCTCAGGATCTGGAATATGATTACGCTTGCCTTCTTCTCAGAAGGAGGAGGTAGTAGGGGTATACCTGTGACAACTCCTTGCGGCTTTTCATAGTGCTGTTGCATATCCTTTGCAGGCACAGATAGTCGCCCGGTGGTACACAGCAACTTCTCGGCTAACTCGAGAATATCTTCGCAAATCTTACTCAATCTGCAGAAACTCCCACGATCAAACCACCGGTATCCGCCCAGCCGACTGGACCGCGACTCTTCTGGATGAGCCATGCGGACTAATCCGAGCGGCCTCATGCTACATGATATAGCGTCCGGTTATACTGATTGATGTCAAAATAGACTAGACAAATCTCTTTACTTTCGGTACATTGGCTTTAGCACTGCGTAACTCTTCGGCCACTTCCTGGCGACCCTAACACCCTAGTACACGGCACTCGCCACGGCTAACATGCCGCACGAGGCGCTCTGGGGCAAGCAGAACTGGACAAACAAGTCTCGGCGACATTCATCTCACTTCAACTTTCATAGTTGAGCGGGTGCTCTGTGACAGATCTGCCACAAGGCACCGTGGAATATAGAATGAGCTAAATATAGCCCCAAGTAGAGACTATAAAGATAACGAATGCCGTTCTTCGAACAGTTAAATCTGCTCATTATATGATGCTGACTACACCGCAGGGTATCACTGGTGGGTGCCACAAAATCAAGTAACCCATCACAAGCTCCCAAGGAAGCTGTGGCAGCCGAATAACATTACTCCTGGCATGATTCTGGCACCGGTTGAGAAACAAACTCTGGGTTTGGCACTCAAATCTGCGCGGGTCCTCCGCAGAATCACCATGTTGCTGATACCTGCTCAAGAAACCACAGAGTGCATCACTGGCAGGACCAACTTCTTCTGGGGTAGCATAACGTCTATTGACGATAGCTGCTCGAGGTGCTCAGCGCACACCACACAAAAACGATGCTACTCATACCGCTCATCTCTCTATCGTAAGTGAGGGTTGCTCAAGTGCGGAATGACAATGCTATGACCGGACATCTGCTCCTCACAATCTTTCGAATAGATTGCAGGTTTGCGTTCGGCGATATCATTACTCGATATCAGACGTTTGGCCAGACAGATAATACTCATCCACCCATATCTTTGCGAAAGCGCACTGTCTTCCTCTTGCATACTAGTCTGGAACGCAAACCTGCTGCGCCACCGGCTGCCCCGATTCATCTACAAGCCGGGTTCAACAGCAAAAACGGCAGGCTCGGTATGTGGGTGGCTCACTGCCGCTGGCCTATCGTCAATAGAATCTGGCGGGCACCCGCACTACTTATCAATTATTACGGCGTGGGTGAAACGACCGTGCCAGCCGGCTTCGCTCCAGGCCAGGATGTGTACCAATGGCATACCAGGAGGGTATCTTGAAGCTGCCCATACTAACTCGTCATCCATGTTACCATTAGTGATACAGGCGGGCTGGTGGCCTGCACATATAGCCCGCCAGGCAGATCGGGGTAGCCTTGTCCGTCGTATAGCTCTGACTCTGTAACGGCGATGCTTCTATTCGCCCATCGCCCCATCTCTCTCTACAAACTTGTGCGTCCGGGCTGGGCAAACCGAATCATCTGATGGTACATGCGCGAACACAGGGTCATTGTCGCTCAGTGCCATTATACTCTATTTCAATAATGCATCATCCGAGAAGAATTATACCAGCTGACTCCAGTACGCCTGGTAGCTGCGGTCCTAACATTACCTCCCTTTCTCATTTCTCTCGATTGTCAAGGTGCGGGTTCGCACCATTGCATCAGGCATCCGCCAGGTGGCGTATGCCCGGTATTTCGTATTTGTGCCGGAAGCATCATGCATCACGGGTGTATTTTCGAAAAGACCCGCCTGCAATACGAATTTTACAATCATATATTACAGTTAATATATACCTCAATGCTGATCAAACAATTCTGGAAGCACAATCATATCTTTCGCCTTCCCTGCTCCACCCCAAACCAGCATTCTGCGGTAGTGTTCTGCCTCCGCCTGCTGCTGACGAACTGCTGAAGCATAATCGACGCCTCCTGGCTGACGAAACGATGCCGTGCTGTAGCGACCTCCAGGAACTCAAGCACACCTTTATCACCACTCACTCAGGTAGATGCCGTTCAATACGAGCCAGCGGCTTAGCCGTCACACCCCGCTCTGGCACGCAGCTTACGCGCATTACGAGCACGGGTACCTTAAACCGCCGGTTGCTGTGGCTTTGCGCGTTAATAATAGCAGTTCGTGACCTTGCACCTCAAGGCGCTTCACGGGTTAACCGTAACTCTTCAAACTCGGATGATCGACTTTAACATCTTGTCAAGCTTAGCCTGAACCCCACGCATCCTTTACTGTGCCGCGCTGGCTGATCAGCAAGCGCCTGTTCGCTGCAATGTATTACGCAAAACCTGCAGCGCAGCGGCTGCTGCGCGTCACGCGCAGCCTGCTCACGCATCACGTCGACTTGTCGCTGCAATACCTCAACTACTTAGTATCTCCCGCCAGTTCCATAAACTCCTCTAGCTGCTCGCGCCGCCTTTTACAGATCCTGATGGCAGTACCTTCAACAGGATCAGTAGCCTGTTCTTTCCATGTTGTTAATGTCAGTAGCCATTTCAACCAACCTTTCATGCGATCGAGAGGAGGAAACCGCCAGCGCCCAACGGAGGGCGCATACTGCTCTGTGCAGCTCGTCTGAAACAGGAGGTTTCTTGCCGCCTGTTTGCTGATTTGTTATGTTTATGCAATGAAATATGCCCTAACTGACTATGTGCAACGTTGGGCGCCGTTCAACATCTTCCTCTGCTTTGATGAAAAATACTTTAAACCCGCTGTAACCGGCATATTCAGCAAAGTGCGCCTGCGCAATAGCCATCCATCCAGGCATTTCTTAACCGCCAATTCAGCCGCTCTGCTTCCGGACCAGCGAACCCCCTGTTAGCAAGCTGATCCTCGCGGTTACACCAATCGCCGACCTTCATACCAGCTTCTTAACTGGGCTGCCAGCCGCGTGAATATTGGTGTTGTGTCGTGTTAATCGATGAACCGATCAACGCTACCAGTACACCAGTTCGCGCGTGGTGTCTTCCATCAACCCTGACGGTTTTGGGCATACTGGCATTGGTCAGTGGTCGCACTCAAGTTCATACCAGTATTAACCTATCAAGCCATGCCAGCAAATAACCAGTGATTCGCTGCCGTCTGGTGGCTAATTAACGAAAGCGACTGCGGTAATCGCCTGCTGATATAACCCAGCGCGAGCTAAACCGTGCCACTAAATTTTGAACAGTGGCGAAAGGATCATCATTGGTATCATCACTAAGAATCCATAAAGCCGCAACCCTCAGGTGGCAGCAATGATCGACTGCTCCAAAATACTCATACCGTACGCCAGTACCAGGGTGCCATCAAAGACACTCACTGGAGATGTGAAAAATGCCAAATCCCTTGGGCGGAATAATTTCGCCTAAACATTGAACATTTACACCCTCCTGTTAAATACCTAATGAAATAATAGCCACCATAGTGCACTCCTTGCAAGCGTTGGTTGTGGCGGTCTCGACGCCGCGAACTGTCGGCAGTTCGGCGTACCACCAACCGACACGCAGAAACGCCGTCAACCACCTGGCCAATCGGCACAGTGTTTTATATATCTTCGACTCTTCTTTCAATAGACAGTTTTTTTGCCTGAGCAATCACAGTTAATGTTGCAGTAGAAATAAAAGGTACGTGCCAATGGAATATATTTATCAGTAGCGATACAACCCGACCAACATCGCCGGCGCCAGCTACGGTTCTGGCTCAACCCATCACCTGCAGACGGTTATAGTGGAAGATATTATTCTAATCGACCATATCGCCAGCGCGATCGCCCCACCAATACCCATCAATACACGCATAATGATGGCTCCAGCGCTACCGCAAAAAAATCACCCGTAAATTGAACTGGCGCTGATAACACCAGCCCTGACGCGATTCTCTTTGCGACCGTGTCGATCCCCAGCACCAATACGAAAGTAGGCTCGCCAAGTAGCAACGTATGCGGTAACAATCCAGGTTAAAGTCTAGCGGCTGTGAAGGTTGTATCTCGCCGCTATCTGGCAAAACTACAGCTTCCGTTGGCGACCATCTCCTAAATAGCGCCGACAAAGCGACTAATCTAACAACACTGCTAACCGCCCCCTCATGTTGACTCTTACACTCCAGTCATGGGCAGCTGAACAACTTTTACTCTTATATTACGCCATCTATCTCCTCAATCGCTTCGAGCAAACCTATACAAGTTACCGCAAGTTAATTCTTTATTGATAAGTCTTGTAATTTTATTGTTGCAAGCCGTGGGTGTATCACTACTAAGCAGTGCTTTTGGTACTAGTGCTATAGTCTTATCGATACCTAATCCTCTTCGTCAAAGCGGCGCCCAGCCAGCTCTTGACGTGCAAACCTTTTTGAGCTGCTCGCCAAAATTTTCTTCCAAACTGGGTAATGTCACTGTACTCTTCTCGAGCTATCGCGCGAGCTCTTTTTGGCAACCAGCGCATTCATGGCACTGCCACGCAAACTCGCTATTCGCAGAATAAAAAAATTGCTTCGGCCGCACAACCATTTTCTCGTAGCGGTGTGATTTGTCGACAGCACCGGTATTATATGGCTCGCTGTCTGCCTCTAACAGATACCAGCACCGCATACTACGATTTTTCTCGCGCCGGTCTTTATCAAACTCTTCAAAGAAGTCTTCGTTGCGCTTTTTATTGGCAGTCTGGTCTTGCTCATTCTTGTCTCGAACATAATCGACAAAATCTCAACACCAGATTCATCTATCGCGGTAGATATAATCTTTACTACTACCACTACAGCATCATTATCTTTCTCGAAATAAACGCCACAATCCAGTCGCATGGCTTATTAAACTCATTTTCCACAGTGTTGCTCCGAGCTTTCACCCACCATCTTCATTGTGGTCTTGCTTTCCATATCTTCCGCAAAGCAATCTCTTCGTCCTTCATGGCAATTATCTGATCGCGGGTTTTTATTTGAGCGTCAAACTCCTGCTACGCGCGCCGCATCAGCTCAGCCTGGGTTTGCTGCTGCGATCTTCGATTCTCTACCTGCTGCTGCCGCGGTAGTAGCTTCTGTCACGTAATTCAGTCTGGCTCGCTGCCTGGGCGGTTGTGCCGTCAGCTGTGCAGTTTCTGGTCTTTTTGCCGAGACGGGTCGTGCAAGCCTGCTGGTTCTGCTGCTCTGGTTTAGCGCTGCCTGCTTGTTTTCGGCCGCCTGCTCAGCTAATCGCTGCTTGGCGGCAATCGCGTATCGCCTCGCTCTGCTTTCTTATCTTCTGCCAACAAAATAGGCGCCAACGCTGCCGTCTTTTGTCGCGCGCCTCCAGCCAAAGGCAATCTTTCTGAAATTCCTGGCTGAACTTGTTGACTTCGCTGCCACGCCACAGCTTCATCCATTGGTATAACTGTGCCAATGCGGACACCGAATTCGTGTGTTTCTGACATCTGCTCTAATCTTCTGTCTTAACTCTTTTAACGCCGCCACCCCTCAAAGTTTCAGTCAAACAAAACTACGTTTGAACACAAACACACACCTTCAACAGCGCTTGCAAAAAATAAAATAACCATTGCAATAGTATTTCTAATGGTAATCTTCCAAAACATCATGCCATGCTTCCGCACCTGGCGCAGTACATTCACTTCAAACAGCCCGCAACCTCCGCTGTCGGCGCAACGGTCATCACCGTCAGCAAGCGAATTGTTTCATTCGGCTTAATATCACCGACTATTCTCTGCCAGTGGGTGATTGTGCGCATGGCTTTCGCGCAGTGAATCCACCTACTCCGGAAGTCTCTCAAATATCTTCCCATCTTGTCGTCTTCTTTCAAACGCGGGCGCGGTTAGCAACCAGCTGTTCAATCGCCAGTTCATTGGGATATTAAGAGCATCAAGGTAATTGGTGCTCCGCTCACCTCTATTGCTTTCTAATATCCGCGCTCGCAGGGTGTGGATATCATCAATCGCTGCTCGCATCTGGCGGTTAATAGTCGCCTCGCGCCCCAATGTCTTCATCGCCACACTTCTCATCGCCACGATTATACCACACAGCAACGCATTAAAATCATCATTTATCATCAAGTAACCTTACAGCTGTGAAGACTATCACTTGCAAGCGTGACCACATAATCTTTGCGCCGCAAACAGCACTGGCGTCTTGGTCGTTAAATGCATCATCCGTGCTTGGAATACGCCTAATCAAATAGATCCAATCATCCTCCGAAAATCAATACGTACAGCACCTCATGTGTGGGTCGAGCGCATCACTCAGCGCGTCGCCCAAATCGCAAAAGTCAGTAGCTCTGACGGCTCCTGCTCGCTTTGGCCATCCCTGGCCTGTCGCTTCCGTTTGCGGCATTTTAACGAATATTCTGGTCTTGGTCCGACTGCCGTGTTAGTCATGGGTACGATTGTACCCTAAGCGCTAAAAAGCAATAAAACAGTGGTTACCACACAATCCGCAAAGCATTATTTAAGCGTGCAGCGCAAAACGCCAACTGGCACAAGGCGAAATGATACAACGATGCCACCTGCGGATCTTGCACTACTGTGTGCCATCGCAAAGCGCCGGCACCAGTCGTTGATGTTGCCGCCTGCTGCGGATGGTATCGATACACCAATGCGGCAGCGTCGTGTCCACCAGCGGCCCGCCCACTGTCGCGGGCGGCTGCCACCACTAAGCGTCCATAGTGACACACGACGACGCAGCCACCAATAAACACCTCTTCTCTGTAGCAGCAAAAGGCCAACCATCGACTGTACCCAGCCAAGGGGTACAATCAGGCGTTGAATAAGAAATATTGTTGCACCTTGATGAAAGCATAAATAAACCAGCCAACCACGGCTTCTTGCGAAGCTTTGGCAGCATCATCGGTGCATATGCATTTCCCTATTCCTGTTGCCTCTGTACCACACCTGCTGGTGCGCAGTTGTCTGTGCGACAATTATGTTCACAATAAGTACTACAAAACACCACCAACTGAACTAATAATAAATACGGCTTTTTTGATTGCACCACCAAATTTGCCAACGACGCGCCGCTGACTATGCCGCGGCTGTCGCGGGCGCTACCATTGATCTCTTGGGCAGGCTGCGGAGGTTTCGCGGGCTGATGCCAGTGCGCCAGCAAGCAATACGTAACTGCGA
>BNJT01000421.1_pt1 | contig 142443 bp, 103 predicted proteins | sample 8540491 | NCBI WGS metagenome assembly BNJT01 (sample SAMD00202455, study PRJDB9452) | human saliva metagenome | host: Homo sapiens
CGGTACAGCCAGCGCGCGCCATGCTGCGTGTTGCTGGGAACTCGACCGCCTCCGGCCTCAGTACGGGTATGAAGCTCTTCCAGGTATTCCAGGACAGCGAACCAGCGGCGGTCAGGTGAAAAAGGACATGGCGTATCGGGACCGTCAGCTGAGGCGGTTTTGGCGACACCAGGTCGCGTCCGCCGCAACTGATGACGTCACGGCTTCAGCGCGCAGCCGTTCTCAGGGAGGACGGTCGCTTTCGCCGCTTAGCGATCATGCGGGACGAGACGGCGACTCCTACAACTCCCGCGGTGTGTTCCCATCGGTCGAGCCGAGGCGAACACCTCTCGCGGCGATCGTCGGCACCGACGACTGGCGCGATGAACGGCACGACGGGGACAGCAGTGACGGGCGCAGCCGACCGCAGTGATAAGGGCAGGCGTTCAAGACCGCTCGGGGCGGGAACAACCGGGACCAGGCGCGTCGAGATCGCCGCCACAGCGTCAGCGTGTCCCCAGGCAAGGTCCGGACGACGTGACCAGCGGACGCGGGCGCGGTGCGCCGGTGATCTGCGCGCTCTGGGACGTGCCCTTCGCTGGAGCATCGCCCGGCACCTGGTTGTAGTTCCATGTGCCTCCTCTTCTTGCCGATCCCCAGGCGGCCTACGGCACGCGCGCACACCCTCTCCCACGCGGGCCGCATCGCCGTCGGGAGACGTGGAGATCACCGCTGTCGCCGGCCACTGCAGCGAGGGCGCTGATTCGTACTCGCCAGACGACTGTCGGCCTCGATCCATCGAGCCATCGGTCGACTGCGAGCCCGGGCACTGGGCCCATCGACAAAGGCCTTCAAGCCGCCTCAAGCAACCGATCCGCGTCAGCTGGATGAGATCGAGCGGGCCGAGCGGCCTGGTCGTCTCCAGTCACCATAACCACGTAACATGGGCGAACCCAATCTCGTCTGCTCATTGAGGACGCCATCAGGCACGCCCTTCGGACAGTGGCACCTCAGGCGCGCCTGCACTCGGTGCGTGCCCGACCGGCTCGAGAACTCCGGGCGCCTCCCAGTGAGGCCATCCGCCACCGTGTCATTTGAGCCGGTGGAGGAGGGATGAGGTCGGGTCTTCGATAATGGACGACTACGGCTCCGAGGCTCAAGGTGGACCCAGCCAGGCTCCGGTACTCAGCCTGCTTGCTTGGCTCCGGTGGCGGGATGAGGCCGTGAGCGAGACGACCGGCCCCAGGGGCTCTGGCTGGAACGCTTCCGGACAGACCTCAGCAGACGTCGATCTTCGTGATGAGCCCGTGGGCCGGACGAGATGCTCAGTGGTCGCAGTCCTTCGCCCGAACGCTGATCGGTGAGATGTGGCTGCTCAGGACGTAGGGTCGACGTCTTCCACCAACGCTGAGGTCCCGATGACCGTACTGAGCCTGCCGCCGCTGCTCCGCCACCCTTCTGGGCGGCGAACGGGCCCTGTGCGCCGCCACGACGTCTCTGCTGGACCTCGACGGCGTGGCGCGAGCGAGGCCCGAGTGCCCCGCCGCCGACAGCGTCAACGCCACCCGAAGAGCAGGAATACACCTGTCCTTCGTCACCAACAACGCCTCACGGGCCCTCAGACGGTTGTGGACAAGCTGGTGGCCAACGGCATCACTACCCACGAGGCGTCGGAGGTCTCAACGCCGCCATGGACAGCCTGTACTCACCAGCACATCGAGCCAGGCTCCACGGTGCTCGTCGTCGGTGGCGACGGCGTCCGCCAGAGCCCTCCTCGACGAAGAACTTCAGGTGACCAACGGCGCGCAGGACGAACCGGTCACCGTCGTCCAGGGCTAGGACCCGGCGGTTGACAGGCTGCTGTCGAGGCGTCTACGCCATCAATGCCAGGGCCATCACGTAGCCACCAGCCTTGACGCGACCCTGCCCTGGTGGGGCTTCGCCTGAGCAACAACGGCCTCGTGGCCGCTGTGGTCCACGCCTCGGCAAGGGCCTCTGGCCAAGGGCAAGCCTTCCCGTATCCCCGCGCGCCCTCAAGCGGGCCGGCGGAACAGGCCTGGCGCTTCGGGGACCGGCTCAACACCGACACGTCGGGGCCGGGCCGCCGGATCTGGGCTCCGTTCTCGCCGGTGTCTCAGTGCGGGACATCATCTGGCACCGACCACCGGGCGTCAGCTTCCCTTCACACCGACCTGCGTGGCCTGGCTAGGCCCACCCCGGCCCGTGCAGACCGGCAGGATGGTCGGGTGTGGTGGAGGGTCGGCAACCGTGGTGCCGCGCCCTCCGGCTCTGGTCTCGACTCCAGATGCCGGCGCCGTGTCTCCCCGGACGGCACTCCGGTGCCGTATCGACCTGGACTCCTGGGCACTGGCCGTGGCCGCCTGGGACTGGGCCGACGCCCAGGGCCGCAGCGAGGCCGCAGCGCTGGGCTTCACCAGATCAGGGTAATCAGGCCCTGAGAGGAACTTAGTCGGGGCTGGAGGCTCATCCCGGAGAGAAGAGGAAAACAGCAGCAAGACGATGGCGATGGGAGGCAAATGAGCCTGGTCGAGGACCGACGTCGGGAGAGGAGACGCCGGCGATGGTGGACTCCTCGCACCAGCCCGGTCCTCGGCCGCCGGTGCCCACGCTTGCGACCGACGCCACCGCCCTGACGGCGGCCCGAGACTCAACGACCATACCGACGAGCTCACGGATCGCTCCCAGGGTACCCCTGGAGGGCGGGCGGCCGCCTGTCGCCATCCACGGACTCTTTCCGTCTGCAAGGCGAAGCCTGATATGGCCAACTCATCACATCGACTCAGGCTCGTGCCGTCGTGGCTGGCCGCTCACCCACCCACCGCCACCCTCATCACCAGCAGTCTGTCACCTCGACGGGCAGGTCAAATCCTGCATCTCGTCCGTCGGCCAGCAGCCATCGAGATCCTGGTGCCCTCCGGCGACGACCCGTCTCCCGCAGCGCCCACAAACTCGCCGGCGCGTGGACGCGCTGGGCCCGACGCAGTCCTGGCACCGCATCGAGGGCTGACTTGCTGCCTGGACATGGCGCCACTCGACCGGGGGCTTCACAGGCGTCCTCCTGCGACGCGGTGCCAGGCACGTCATGGCCGTCGACGTCGGCTACGGCCAGCTGGCACGCAGTCGCTGCGCTCCGACCCGTGATGCGCCGCGCTGGACCGCGCAACATCCATGCGCTGGATCGGGGCCCGTCGCCCCGCGCGGGAGGCTGGTCGTGGGCGACCTGTCCTTCATCTCCCTGACCTGGTCGCCAGGGCCGCTGCTGCGCCGACGACACCGACCTTCTGCTCATGGTCAGAAATCCCAGTTCGGGTGGGCAGGATCGGATCGGGCACGGGGGTAGTACGTGATCGGGCTCATGTGGAACTCGTCATGACGGTGGCTGGGCGAGCCCACACTGGGCGTAGGAGTCGCGCCGTAACCTGCCCTCCCATTGGGTCCGCAGGTAACGTTGATGCTTCCTGGCGGCATGCGCCTCCCGCGCCCGGTTGTCTTGGGGACCTGCGCGGAACGGGATGCGCTCCAGCATCAGGACACCGTGTACCGGACCCGCGGCGCTCAGCGCGACGACGCAGAACAGGACCACTCGCCCGAGGCAGGCTGAGCTAACAATTTACCAGCGCTGCCGCGGCCAGCTGAGTCGGCCGGCCTCCATCGAACCTCGGGCGGCCGGCGGGCAGCCTGCCGGGGAGATCTCGCCGCGTCGTGCTGCTGCAGCGCGGGCTCAACGACAACCGTCCCGATCACGGGCCCGGTGTCGACGGCCACCGCTGTGGCCCCAGGCACTCAGCGGCACTGCGTGCACTGTGGAGCCGGTCGGCGGACTGCGTGACCCACGTCGACCTCGTCCTGGTGCTCGGTGGCGACGGTACGATCCTCGCCTTCGAAGGATCGCCGTGGGCGGGACATCCCCTGGGTGGGTTATCAATGCCGGCCGCGTCGGTTTCTGGCGGGCCGGCCCGACGGCATCGAGCAGGTCGTGCGGGATCTGGTCGCCGGCCGCTACGGTCGGACCCGCACCCTATGAACGTGAGTCATCTGTCCTGACGGCACGGTTACTGTACGACTGGGCTCTCAACGGGGCGGCCCTGGAGAAGCGCGACCGCCACCGCATGATCTAAAGGTCTCATCGGCGTCGACGTGACCGTGTCACCCAGCGCTTCGGCTGCGGCGGCCTCATCATGGCCGCCCACCAGCTCGACCGCCTACGCGTTCTCTGCAGCGTCATCTGGCCCGGTCGGGGGCGCTCCTCCTGGTGCCCGTGGCCGCGCACCTGTTCACCCGGCCCTGGTCTGGGGCGACTCCTCATGGTCGTCGTCCAACAGGCGGGCTTCGGAGCGCCGGATCTGGTGCGACGGCGAACACCGCCTGGATGTGCCGGTCGGCGCGGGATCCCGCGTCACCCGGAGAAGACGTCGTCAGTGCGCCTGGCACATTTCAACGGCCCCTTCGCCCGGCCGCCTGGTGCGCAAGTTCGACCTGCCCCGTGGAGGGTGGCGGGCCTCCAACAGCGCCGACAGGCCTACTCGGTGGGGCGACGTGCTGACCCAACCGATGGTCACCATCGCCGGTCGTGCACCGACGGTGGGGTCGGCGGACTCTCAGGAGGGACGGCGTGATCAGTCACTGCACATCAGGGACCTGGTGTCGTAACGAGAGGCCGTCTCCTCTCGGTCGCGACCTGACCGCCTGACCACGGTGGGATAACCGCGCCGATGGGCGATGGTGCTCACCTCCCTCGGGCTGCTGCTGGGGCAGCAGGCCGAGACCGCCGATAATGCCGCACCGGCGCCGAGCTGGCCTGGTTGAGGGCGCTTCCTGGAGTCGACCCCGGACTCTCGCGTTTGCCGCCCGCGTCGTCGGGCGGGGCGATCTGACGACGACCTCCTCCTGGCCTCACGCACGGTCCCCGCCTCCGGACGCTCCCACGCGCCTGTCTGGGAGGCCGCTCAGTTCAACCTCAGTCCTCAGCGAGGTCGGTGGCCGACTGATCTCCGTGCAATTCAGGCCGTCCAGCTGCGGCTGCGCTCGACCACTGACCCAGCGCGCTGCGCTGGACTCACTGGGCGGTCAGGACCACGCCGCCCTGGCGCCGCCGCTGCGCCAGGCCTATCAGGCGCGCCGCCAGGCCAGGCCAGGAGCTCAGGTGGCGGGCATCGCTCAGGCCCAGGCTCCGTCGGGTGACAGCTGCGCACCTGGCTCGAGGCCTGGGAGAAGATCTCCCCGCAGCGGTGAGGACCGGGAGCTGACGGCGGAGGCGGAGAGATCGACCCGCTGAGGGCCTGCGCAGGGGCCGCCCTCGGGGCCCGCGCCTCGCGAAGAGAATCCGCCACAGGCAGGCGCCGACATCGTCCCTCATCGCCACGCGCACCGCCGGCCTGGCCTGCCGAGTCCAGCCGTGACCCGCGGCCGAGCTGGCCACGCGCGCCCATGACTGGCATCGACGCGGCCGATATCGCCGCCGAGCTGGGCGGTGCCTGTCCTCGCTTCAGGCGCGGCCAGCTCGCCTCGCGGAGTCCGGACCACCGGGAGCTCGCTCGCGCCTGCAGGGAGATGGCGGGCCCTCAGGAGCAGCTCGACGGCGTCAGCCCTCCTGGCTTTCAGGGGCGGCGCGCAGCCTCGCCTGGCCGAGCTCCGACGGCCCCAGGACACCACGCCGCCGCATCTGGCCGGGCGCCTGGCCGCCGCCGATGAGGCCTTGGTCTCAGCGACAGGCTGAACAGGCCCGTCAGCCGGCTTTCGGTGATGAGCGTCTGGGCAGGCCGTCACCGCAGGCTGGGCCTGGGATGAAGGGCCCGGCTCGTCGTCGAGCTGGGCGACTCGACGGCCAGGCCCCACCCGGCTTCGATTATCGCTCTCACCCTCATCTCACGCGGCGCGCCCTTGCCCTGGAGAGGGGAGACATCAGGAGGCAGCTGTCACACATCATGCTCGCCCTGGAGGTGTTGCTCGCGGACGCCGCGGCCTCCGCAAACGCTGAAACCCATACCCACTCTTGTCAACGACGAGATCGACGCCAGCGTGGGAGGCGGGCCGCCCCGGGAGATCGGCAGGCGCCTGGCGCGCCAGCGCGACATCCTCGGTCATCGTGGTCACCCACCTGGCAGGTGGCGGCCTGGGCGGCACCCTCGTGGTGCACAAGGAGACAGTCACCAAACCCGCATCGGTCTAACCTCTCAGGGCGTCCGAAAGATATGCGAGAAAGTCCAGCAAGGACGCACCCGCACCTGGGTCACTCGTTGAAGGCCAGGAGAGAGAACGAAACTGGCCAGGATGCTCTCCGGGCACGAGGATCTCACAGGCGCTGCTCAGCACGCCAGCAAGCTTCTCGAAACTGTCAAATAGGACAATCCGAGCCGTGAGGAATCGCTTCCGCAGGAAGCCTGCGTCCGTCTCCGACATCCCGGCGGTGTCGTGCGCGTCGACGCGCGCACGAAGAAACTCTCAAGCGTCTCAGCGGGAGATCGCATCTGCATCGACCACCGACCTCGATCAGGTAGCCGCAGGCTTACTGGTGGAGTGCGGTGCTCAGCGGTCCTCAACGCCTCCCGTCCATCTCCGGGCGCTGCGAACCTGGGCTGACATCGCGCTTCTCGACAGGGATCCCCTCGCGGACGATCTGAGCCGACATCATGCGCCTGCGACGGCCCGGCACATCACCCGTCGAGGTTGGCTCGGTGCGGATCGAGGGGCAAGGAGCGGGTCATCGCCGGGCTCGGTCAGACCAGAGCAGACCGTCGCGCCGTGTCCATGGAGGCTCAGAAGGGGCCTGGCTGTTCAGCTGGAGTGCCGCGCCAGCACCATGGAGCCGCATGCGCAGAGGTGGGTTCTGCTCCTCAACGGTATCGGCATGCCTCACTGACCACGCGGATGAGCAGCAAGCACGTCCTGGTGGTCATTACGCGGTTTCTTCAGGGAGGACTGACTTCAGGCCTCAAGCCCTGCATCACCGAGTAGGCCGTCATCATCGGCGTTGACGGAGGTGCCGACGCCGTCCTGGAATAAGCTTCAAACCGGCCGCGGTCGTGGGCGACATGGACTCACGTGTCGACAAGGCACTCACCTGCGGTGCCGAGATCATCGTTCACGCCTACCGCGACAGGCGCGCCACAGGCCTGGCTCATATCAGGAGCTCGGTCAGCATCGTATGTCTTCGCCGCCACCCGGTACCAGTAAGGGTTTGTCACTATGCTCATGGCCGATGAGGCCCGGCGCCGGATCATCAATGACTGGGGACGCTACGCCACCCTGCTCGAGTTTCCTCGACAAAGGACGTGCCGCTGTCCTCGACCTTCACAATGACCCGGCTCGGAGTCGGCGACCGCCTCATCGACGCCAAGGCGTCTCCAGCTCTACCGCACCCGCATCTCCAGGGTGGTGGCTGCTGTTCTCGCCACAGCAGGCACCTTCGCCCACAGCCTCAGCCTGATGTCCACGCCCGGTGGACCGACCTTCCTGGACTGTCGGTGCCGTGTGGGACGACATTGTCGCTTCTTCCGCACTGCTAGGCCTGGCCCCAACTCACCCGCAATCTAACGACCCCGCCCATCTGAGGCGGTCCTCTCACGGTCATCTTCAAGGTCTTCAGCCGCGGTCGACTTCACGCTATCACCTGGTATCGCTCATCTCCATTGTTCTGGCTCTCGCCGTCGGGGTCTCGTCCTGGGGGCGGTCCGCTGGGAACTCCTGGGAACAGCTCAGCGACTCAGGTCACGCGCGTGAACCTGCCAGCGCCGCGGGCCAGAGGCTCGGGCGGACTGGGATGGCCGTCAACGAGCAGGGGACTCCTACATTACTCAGACTCACATAGCGTTCTCACTGCCCGGGAACCCTGGCCTCGAGGTGTCGCCATGGTGCTCCTGCCGACGCCGCGCTCGAGACAAACGCCATCACCGCCAGCTCAAAAGCGCAGGCGCCACCGTCACCAACCGGGTGAGCGCGGCCTCCGCTTCCTGGGTTGGTGTCTCGAACTGCTCCTCTCCGGACAGGTCAGGGGCACCTGGGCAATCTTTCCATCCCAGGACGCCAACGGCATCCTGGGGAGGCCTGGCCCGGAAAACCCTCACCGCCAATGACAGCTCCTCCCAGTCCCTCATGGACTGTACTGTCGGTGGACAAGGCCACGGCACGCCCTTCCGTCACCGTGGACTCCCCACACCCACCGGGCCAGCGGAATGATCGTCGTCGTCAGGCCCCGCCCTGAGCATCACTCCGGCAAGGGGCCTAAGCAGTCGAAGACCTCCCGCCAGGCCAGGATCAGTACAGGTAGGCACTGGCGGGTGCAGCCGGCCGGGCGCCGACAGTCGTCGTTCCGCCGACGGCGACGACAACGTCGTCAGCATCATCCGATCCGAGGGCGCGGTGACCTGCATCGACTCCGTCGGCGGGTGCCGCCTCGGTCTCCACGCCCCTGGCTGGCCTGATCTCTGCAGGCAAGGACATCGGCCACCTACGGCTTCGACAAGGGGCAGCATCGCACCATGATGACCGTCGCCCCTGTCTCCAAATTGCTTCGGCCCCATCATGGGTGCCAGCCGCGGTCCGTCTCGCCTGCCAGAGCTGGTATGGCTGGCACGTCACGAAGTAGCTCCTGCGCCCGGGCCTGGCAGGTGAGCATCGAGCGGCGGGCGTCACCCTGTCCTGGTCCGCCGCCTGGCGCCCATCGCCCAGGGCCTGGAGCCGCCTCAACTTCCGCTTGGCCGCACAGTGAGCCCTGCGCCCGGAGGCGTCCGGGCCGCGGCCGGGTGTGATGGCCGGGGATCGAACCGGCAGACTCATGCCCAGGACGGGACGGCATCATCCCTCACGGGCAGGGCTCGCCGCCACCCTCCCCGGCAGCGGCAGCGGGATGCCGGCTGGCTGACCTCGTCTGGTCGGCGGCGACACCGCCAGGGGCTCCAAGAACCACCTGACCGCCCTCGCCCACGGGCGCATCTGGAGCCTCAAGATCGCCGTCATCGGCTCGGGGCGCTTGTCGGTGCGCATCCTCCTGGCTCGCCACCGCGAAAGCTCGGGCACCCGACGGCGATCGCCGATGGGCTTCGCCGTGCCGCCTCGGCGCCGTGGCCATCGCGGCCTGGGCGAACCTCTCAACCTGCTCGATCTGCGCCCCGGACGGGCGCTCAGAGCGCCTGCATCGTGAGCACTTACGCTGCTGGCCACCCCAGACGCGACAGGCCCACTCGTCATCTGCTGGCCACGCAGGAACCTGAGGTCAGTCTCGTGGCCCTGCCGGAAGGGCCTCCTGGAGAACACGATGCTGGGTGACACCGGGCCAGCGCCGTCGGCGCCTGCTGGGAACCGCCTGGCGTGCCCCACGCCGCGGTAGCGCCAGGGGCCGCACTGAGTGGGGTGAGCCTCGTCTGTCCCGGAAGGTCTCCTTCTCCAGCGTCATCACCGACACCCAGTGCTGGCCACTCGACGGGCTGGGGCGCCGTCCTGATGACTGTCCAGCGACGCCGTGGCGGCCTGCTCTCAACAGCCAGGTCCGTCGCCGGCCTGACCCTCATCCCGCGTCCTGGGATTCCTGCTGTCGTCAGGCCTCCACCGTCAACACAGGCACGGTGGCGGGTGCCTGCCACGGCAGCCAGCTGCCAACACCCTCTACGAGGTCTCGTCGTCGGTGGTGTGCTGGCGGCCACCCGTCGTTCCCGCTTCTGAAAGCCGCCCCGATCACCGCGAGCGGCGCGGGGAGGTCACCGCCACCGCCTCGGGCTGCTCTGACCTGGTCTGGCGGTCCTGACCCTTGTCCCTAGGGCTCATCATCTGCTTCACCAATCGCAGCCCTGTTCCCCAGGGCGTGGACCGACGCTCCAGCACAGGCTCATCGCCTCCTTCTGCGCATGTTCGCCCTGCAGGTGCCCATGTACGGGGTGCGATTCGTCCTCACGGGGTTCTCAGGCTCTGGCCACTTCACCTGGCCGCTCTGGCCCGATGCTCTCCAGCCTCGTGGTCGCAGCGACCTACGGCCTCTGCAGGGGTGCTGGCCGGCGGTGACGGCGCGACCGCTATCAACCCGCCCTCGGGTGCTCGGTTGGGGACGACCTCAGGGGTGACCGCTCAACCCCTCCCCATAACGTGGCCGGTCCATCGGCTGGGACTGAACTGCGTCACTGCCTGATTTGGGCTCCAGGCCCGGCAGGCGCTGCGGCTCGGCAGCGCGGGGTGTGGACGATCCTGGCTCAGCAGCTGAGCGTCCTGGTAGTGCTAGCCATAGCCCTTTAGGGCAGGCAGACCGGGATTTAACTGACGGTCTCAGTACGCAGGCCGTCTACGTCCTTCCTTACGCGGTGCTGGCCGTTCGGTGACACCGTCCTCTGCCCCTTGACTGCCGCCTTCCGAGGCCCGCACGCACCTCGGAAATGCAACACTGAACTTGCCCGGATGAGACGTCTCATCCTGGTCGCCACTTCCCACAGCCCTGGTCACCACCGTCATGTCACCGGAACCGCCATGTCACCAACGCCAGCGCCATGACCTTCTTCTCCTTCAAGCAGGTCGACAGGATGGGCCCGAACGCTGGCCGTCCTGGCCCGGGACTGATCGGCTGTGCCTCATCTACCAGGTCACCCGCGTCTATTTCTTGCCGACCGCCGACCCGCCGCCGCCACGCGGCCCGGCTGGCTGACCGTGGCCGTGGCCTGCGCCGCCGTGCGCCTCATGGCGCCCTCGGGCGGAAATGACTCTCCACCCTCGTAGCGCCGGCAGGCGACCATCAGGATGACGGTGGCGGGGGTAGACCTGTTAGCGTCCTGGCTCGGATCATGGGCGGCCGGGTGCCGCGTGCGACCTGACCACTCGCTCGTCGTGGGACTGCCCGTAAGCCCTCGCCCTCGACTGGCTGTCCGTGCAGCGACCACCCGCGTGACCTTCCTGCCATGGCGTCTGTCCGCCGTGATCGGTGCCGCCGCGGCCTGGCCCTCGTCCTGGCGGCGTCCGCCTGGCTGACCGCAGCCTCCCACAGCCGATGATACGTGGGGGAGGCCAACGGTGACGACGGAGGATGACAAAAGGAGGAGACCATGAGCTAACGGCGTCGACAGCAAGAACAGGCCGGTGCCCGCAGGCCGCACGCAGTCTCGGCGGAATCCTCAGGTGTGCGGATCGGCCGCCGGAGGGTGCCTGCAGCCGACTTCGCCGCTCCTGGCCGCCGACGGCCACGACGTCATCGTCGAACCGGCCGCGGTCCCTGAACGGACTGGATGTCAGTCCAAAGCCCGCGCCGAGCGCTCGAGATCGGTCCCCGCCCAGCTAACGCGACGCTCTGGCCGTGGCCAGGCTGCGTCAGCTGGGCCAACGCGCCGACGTCGTTCCTCCACGACCTGCGAGCCGGGGCCTGACCTCACTGCCCTGGGACGACGCTACCGTGGACGCGCCAGCTGGTCGTCACCCCTCTGCCTCCTGCAATCGGTGGACGCCACAACCACCCTGGTGGGGGAGGACTCGAACGGCTCATCGCCCGGCGCCGACCTCATCCACAGCGGTCGGCCCGACCTGGCCGAACAGGCGCGGAATGGTGCACGTATCGGGCTCGCCATCATTCACCAGCACCCCGCCGCAGGCCTCCGGGCTAAGGCCCCGACTCAGTGGTACGAGAGGATGCGCGCGGGGCGGCGCGCGCCTCTGACCGTTGCCCGCCTGGCTCCCAGAGGCCTGCCGCTGCTCGACGCCGCGCGATCCTCTCCAGCGGTCGACGCCGGTAAGCTCGGGCCTTCACCTGGGCGCTCCGCCGGAGGGCCCGGCCGTCAGGAGGCCGCCAGGCATTGCCGCGAACAGCTCCCAGTCACCTCCTGGGGCGGCGATCCCGATACGCCTGCTCTCATGAGTACTGACATCGTCATCCGGGCGGTCTGTGGGAGGCCAGCCCTCACACTATGGAAGCCTGCGTGCCGGCGCCGCGATCGTGGCCACCGACGTCGGCGGTACCGCCGTCACAGCCAGGAGGAAGCCATCCTGGTCCTCAGGCCAGGCCATCGCCGAGCTCGAAACACTCCTGAGTGACCCGAGTCCGCTCGCGCCGTTCAACGCGCGCGAGGCAGCTTTGCTGCACCGCCTTCCGGGCTCGAGGACCTCTGCCGCCCAGCTGCATCAAGCGATTCGAGCCGCGACTGATCCGGCCATCGTGACGGCCCGGCGGTAGCATCGTAGGGTGCGCAGGCGCGTGACCACGGCGCAGGCGGTAGGTGAAGGCGACCATGGACCAGCCGGTGGCCGGGGTCGAGTCGGAGCAACGGACCACGCGGGCCGTGGTCATCCTCAACGATGAACGTGACCCGAGGGCGTGAGCGCTGTCAGCAGAGGTGGGCGGGCCGATCTTCGCCGTCGACGCCGACCACATCACTCCTCGCCCCGGTCAGGACCGGTGGCTCGTCAGGTCGTCGTCACCACGACGCCGTCGTCATTGTGTACTGCGTAAAGGTGAGAATCCTCTCAGACCGGCAGCGCCGCGGAATCCTCCTGATTCGCCAGTACCGCCACCCGTGCGCGCCTGCCTGTAGGAGATCGCGGGACTGCTCGACATCAGCGGGGAAGCCCCCGCCGCGTCGCGCCACTCCTGACTCGCTGAGAGACCGACTACGCGGCCACCTGGAACACGCTGGCCGGGTTCTACCTCCCGCCTTCACCGCAGGGGGGCGCGGATGCTTCCTCGCCCAGGACCTGGGCTGCTGCCCGAGGACCCAGCGCACGCCGGGGACGGTAGTCGTGCCACCTGGGTCCGTGGGACGAGGCCTCGGCTTGCCATCATGGACCGGCCCGCCTGCCCTCACCGTGCTCAGGTCCTGGCACAGCCCAGGCCCGCGCCGTGGTTGGGATGAGCTGCGTCCGCTGACTTCCTGGCTCTGCGCAGCCCGGAGCCTGTGGGGTGCCTGCACCGGGCCAGCGGCGGCGTGACTAACAGGGCGCCGTCTTGGCGGCAGCCCACTGGTTGGGTATTCCTGGGTAAAGGCTTACCTTTCATTGGGTGACGTGTTCAATCCCACCCGACTAAACTCCGTCGTGAACTTGCCAGTGTTGAATTCGGTGACAGATCTTTAGTTAAACTCGTGGCACGACGACCAGCGACGCCTCGCAGGTCGATCTGGAATAACCGGTCGTGAGCTGGCTGGCCGGCAGCCGCTGGGAAGCGGTCGAACCAGCACGCGAGGACGCGGGCCGTGAGGCGTCAGGAAGCGACAGGGAGAACGGTCATGACGCAAAGTGACGACGACTCTACGGGCACGTGTTCTCGACCTCATCGCTGAGAAGGACCGGTGTCGGCGCTCGCTCGCCGGGTCCTGAGCCTGACGCCGGCCGCGTGCTGGGCACATCACAGCGCTCGAGGCGCTGAGCAGATCAAGGTGCACTCCGGCTCAGACGGGCAAGCGCCGCGGTCGCCCCGCCGCCGCACGTCCTGACGCCCAGGCCCCGCACCTCCTTCGCGGGCTACTCCGACCTGGCCAACACGCCTGCACTGCCTGTCCCAAGTGGCCAGGGGACAAGGGCGGTCCGGCTCCTTCGCCGCGGCAGGGCCTGGCCTCGGCGCCGCTGCCGCCCGCCGTCTCGTCGGGCGGCCGGCAGGGACCCCTCGGGCAGGCCCTTCCTGGCTGACGCCCCCTGACTCTCGACAGTTACGCGGCCTCGGTGCGCGACGTCGAGACAGATCCTTCTTAAATCAGCTGTGCCAGGCAACTGCCCGGTGCGTGACATCATAAAGGTTCGAGCTGTGCTGCGACGCGAGACGCAGGCCATCTCCCGGCTCATCAATCGGTCGGCGTCTGGCACCCTGGCGGAAGGCGGCATTGTACCACCACATTCCGATCGCCATGCCCGCGCTGCTCGAGCGCGCGGTCGAACTGGCAACCTAGAACGCGGGCGGCGAGACCAAGCGAATGGAACCGATGACACTGCAAACAGCCGGACACGCGTGGCACCGATGGCTGAGATCATCGACTCGATCTCAACAGAAGCCGACTTCGGCTGGCACGACTCCGACGAGGCCGGCGAGGAAGGCCAGGCGAGCCTTGTTGAGCAGGTGGTCGCGGATCTCCGCCATCAAGGGCGAGCCGGGTGGATGCTGTAGGCGTCCTCAGCCTACTCCGCCTTCGAGCGCAAGCCTGCCCACCTGGGGGCGTGGACCTCTCCCAGCTCGACATGGTTGCCGTCAAGTACCGTACGCTCCACGGACCAACCGGCCAACTCAGGACGACCTGCCGGAGACATCAGAACACCTACGACCGCATCGGCATCCCGGGCCGAGCGTGAGCGCCTGGTAGCGAGGGGTGCCAGTACCAGGTATGGGAATGCGTCTACCGCAGATCGCGGCGACCTGGAGGCAGGGTGTCATCTTCGTCGACACCAAAACGCGGCCATGCGCCAGTACCCAGGCTCGTCCGGGTACTTCGGGACCGTGGTGCCAGCGGCGACAACAAGTTCTCTATCACTTGCAACCCGTAGTGATCCGAGCTCCTTCATCTACGTCCCCAAAGGCGTCCATGTCAGATCGCTCCTTCTTCCCGCATCAACACGAGAACATGGGCCAGTTCGGGCGCACTCATCATCGCCGACGAGGACTCCTGCGTCCACTACGTCCGAGGGCTGCACCGCCCCCATCTGCTCTGACTCCCCTCCACTCTCCCAGCGATCCGGCGTGGAGATCGTGGTCAAGAAGAACGCCCGTGTGCGCTACACGACCATCAGAACTGGTCCAACAACGTCTACAACCTGGTGACCCAGCGCGCTACCTGCGAGGAGGAGCGCCACCACCATGGAGGTGGATCGACGGCAACATCGGCAGCGGAACATGAAGTACCCGGCCGTCTTCCTCATGGGGCCCCACGCCCATCGCTGAGCCCTGTCCATCGCCTTCGCCGGCGAGGACCAGCACCGCAGGACACCGGCGCCAAGATGGTCACATAGCTTACCTCCAGCCACATCTCGTCTCCCAGTCGATCATGCCCGTCACGGTATTTACCGGTGCCTACCGCCGGACTGGTACAGATCGCGAAGAACGCCGGCACTCCAAGTCCAACGTGCTGTGCGACGCGCTCTGGTCGACGAGATCTCCCGGTCGGACACCTACCCTACATCGACGATACCGACGACGTCGAGATGGGGCACGGGCCACCCATCTCAAGGTGAGTGCCGACCAGCTCTTCCTCATGCAGCGCGGGCTGACGGACGAGGCCGCCAGCACGTCGTGCGCTCCGTCGAGCCCATCGCCCGGGAGCTTCCGCGGAGTACGCCTCGGCTCAACCGGCTCATCGAGCTGCAGATGGAGAACTCGGTGGGCTGACCACCGCAGCAGAATCCTCCCGCTTCAGCCCTCGGCTTCGACCCACCTCATTACACCCCGGCTGGCTGCCGCCGGGCTACCTCCATGCCTGAACTCTCCTGACCACTCAGGCTCACGCTCGTGAAAACCCCTCACAGCGGGCCACCTTTCGTCTCCTCGCGCGCCGACCGCCCCACCTCGCTCGACCAGCCGACATCCGGTGCCGCGGTGCGGGGAGGAGTGGCCGCTTCACGCCGATGAGCGCTTCGCCCCACTTATTCGACCTCGTGCCATCACTGCCACCGGCGCTGCAGACCGATGCTGGCGCCGTCCGTGTCAAGGCCGACCTCCCCGATGGTGTGAGCCGCCAGGGCCATCACATGACGCCCGCATCGCTACCATCAGCGCCCGGTCGACCGCAGCGTACCGCAGAACGGCACAAAGACCGCCACCGTGCTGCTGACCCTGGGCCCGGCGCCCAGCTGGAGCGGGCCGCACGACAGCTGAACATCATCGGCGGGACGCGCGGCTCGCCCGCTACCGCAGCGCATCGTCCTCGCTGCGGGGTCCGGCTCCAGAAGAACCCGTCGTCTCCGACCACACCGGTACCGCCGCCCTGACCCAGGGCGTCGGGTGACGGTCGCCGACGACGCCGAGCTCACCCTGGTGACTGTCCAGGGCTGGGAGGACGGGTAAAATCCGCACTCAACCACAGATCAAGGTCTGGCCTGGCGTCCTCAAGCACTGTCATCGTCGGTCTCGGTGGAGACGTGCATCTGCTGACGGGCTTCTCCGGCGGTGGGCACATCGACGCCTACGGCGTCACTTCACCATTCCGGCAGCACCGGGGCACCGCCCCTCGTGACTCATGCAAGACCGCCTGCTGCTCGCGCGTCACCTGCAAGAGGGCGCCCTTCTGGGCGAGGCGCACCTGCTGTAGTGGTGGGGACTGCCTCATCGGTCAGGCCGCCACGGCACCATTGCCTGCAGGCTCAGCACAACCTGTGATCCACCGACTCAAAAGCGGTGGAGGCCGACTCCGTGCCAGACACAGGATCCGGGCAGCAGCATCGAGGAGCGCCGGCCACGCCGCGCCACCGGCCCGCTTCGACGACCAGCAGCTGTTCTACCTGCGTGCCGCGGTATCCCCGGACCGGGGCCCGTCGCATCGTCCTGGGCTTCTTCAGCAGGATCATCGCGGATCCGGTGTCGTGCTGAGTCGAGAGCGCCTCGCTGGCCGCCATCGAGAAGGGCTCGGCTGGACTCATCGCCTCCCGCACCGACAGGACCCGCCGCCTGCACAGCGGTGACAGGCCGGACCCGCGACAGTCCGCCCCACCCGCAACAGACCACACCCAGCCAGAAGAAACGTCGCAGGCACTCTGCCGATCAAGACACTCCACGTCCGGGTGTACCAGCTGACGGCTAAGCGTATCCTCAAGGGTGTCGACGGCTATCGACTCCAACAGGTCCGCCATCGCTGACCCCAGCGGTTCGGGCAAGTCCACCTGGCCTGCTCCATCGCCCGGTGCCCCTGACTACGGGTCACCGATGGTGAGGTCTCCTCGACGGTGTCGACCTGCCCGAGATGAGCGTCTGGACAGTGCCCGCCGGCCTCTTCCTGGCCATGCAGTACCCGTCAGGGTCCCCGGCGTCACCGTGGCCAACTTCACCTGCGCACAGCCAAGGCCGCCATTGACGGCGAGGCCCAGGTGCGCGGTGGGTCGGCGAGGTCCGCCAGGCCGCAGAACCTGCGGATGGACCCGCCTTCTCCCGGCGCGACGTCAACGCCGGCTTCTCCGGCGGCGGTGGAAAGCTACTAGAATCCCTCAGATGGAGCTGCTCCTTTTCGCCCGCGCCGTCACGGGCGAGAGACCGCTCCAGCCTGGACGTCGACGCCTGCGTATCATCACCGAGGCGTCAACCTTTGGCGAGACCGCGCCGGCTTCCTCCTCATCACCACTACGCGCATCCTGCCGCCACATCAAACCGACCACGTCCACGTCTTCGTCGACGGGCGCGTGGCCGGGCCGGCGGCGGCCCGACGCAGCCGACCGTCTCGAGGAAGAGGCTACGTCGCTACACTCGCCTGGCGGTCCTCACTGCGGGGCCGACGACAGCGCGCCGCAAGCGCGTCGTCGCCGGCAGCACTGATGAAGGAGGACTAAGGTTCCTCAGTGACCTCAGCCCCCGCCGTGGCGATCAGCCCGGTACCGCTCCGCACCAGATCCGGAAGGCGTCATGACTGATCCCACAGCCCGCTCTGCCGGGCGCCTTTAACCAGCGCGCTCGGCGCGGAGGTCGCCGCGATCGCCGACTTCCCTACCTGGGCAACCCGCCCGCAGCGGTAAGCACTGACACCTGGACTGGCGGCCACGGGCGAAGCCCTGGCATCATCTGCAGGCCGACTACCGCATGTCAACGGTGCGGCGGGCGATCGACTACGGCTCGCCAAACGAGGCCACTGCCGCAACTTCGAGACGCCTGACGCAGTCACTACCTTCGTCAGCGCGCGCGGCAACGCTCGTCTTCACCAGAACGCCGCAGGGCCGTCAATCTCATCGCCCACCCGCCATCAGGCACGCCAGCCTGGGACGGTCGGCGGCCCGCGGTAGCAGACCCGCGGCGACTGATGACCCCGTCTCGGCGCCTCATCATCGGACGGGGCGACGGGTGGTTGTCACCGCATGAGCACCACGCCAACCTCGTGCCCTGGCGGGCTGTGCGCCACACCGGCTATACCACCTGCGCTGGCTGAGACCTGACCGGAACGGGCGCATCGATATTACCTCCACCCTGAACGGCGTCATCACAGAGCACCCGTGTCTGGCCTGTTACGCCTCCAGCATCGCCGGCGCGATCAGCCCGCTCGATCTCCATCTCCGCGCCCAACGGGTCAGCCGCTCGTCATCCTGGACACCTGCCAGTCCGCCGCCCACCTCCCGCTGGACTTTGGCGCACTGAATTGCCAGTGTGGACTATGGTGCTCTCCGGCCTGGATGCTCCTTCTGGTGGTGCCTCGTAACTGCCGGGAGCTCCTGGCGATACTGCCCGTGCTGAGCAGCGGCTCCGCGATCAAAGTCGTCACCATGAGTCGTCAACCTTCGCGAGCAGCGCCTCGTTTCGAGGCCGGTAGCCAGCCGCTGGCGCAGGCCGCGGGATAGCCTGCCGTGGAAGTACCTGGCGGGGATTCCGGCCTGGACCGGCTGCGCTCACCGGCAGGTCCTCACCAGCAGGTGAGAACTCGCGGGTCACGGGCTGCGGCTGGTCGGCCCGTTAGGCACCACCGACCGCCTGGGCGTGGTGCCTTCTCCATCGGTCACCCGCGACGTCGGTCGGGTCCTCGGCTCGCCACGCCGGCGTCGCCATTATCTCGCTGCCGCCCAGCGATCCACCAGCGCCAGCATCCGCCTCCTCGCGCCTGTCTTCGGGGTGGCCTGTTCACCGCGCCGAGGAGGTGGATCCGCTTCACCATCCGCCATCGCCGGCGTCGGCGCTGCTGAGGTGACCATGGAACGAACTTCGACCAGCTCTGCCAACAAATCATCCTCGACCACTCCCGCGAGCGCCACGGCTCCGGCCTCGACGCGGTTATACACCAGCCACCAGTGAACCCCTCACTGCGAGACGATGTGACTCTGGGTGGCCGCGTCAGGACGGAAGATCGAGGCCGTCGGCTGGGAGAGGACGGATGCTCCCTCCCAGGCCTCATCCGTCATGCCGACCTCGTCAACGCGCCGACCGGCCGCACCATCACTTATCTCGAGCGGACCCGATACCCTCAACCTCGCGAAAACGTTGATGGCGCCGCGACGTCCTGGACGACGCCTGGAGGACGGGGCCGCCTTCGGTCTGAGCTGTGTGTCGAAATGCACCTACTAAGCTGGATGGCCCTCGGGACGCCCTACCGCCGTCAGCATCGCCCTACCACCATCCGGACCCAGGCAACCAGTACCGAGCCGTCCCTCTCACCACCGTCAACCTGCGAGAAGAAGAAAGAAAGCCATAAACCGAGAACCCCAGCTGGGATGCGGGCAGCCGCCGACAATCCGCATAGCGCCCAGCAGCGCCGGCCCCGGTCGCCAGCACCGAGGGGCGGGCAACGTCACCGCCAGGTCAGGGAGGGCCCTGCGCGATGTCATCGACCTGGCTCCGCATCAGCATCGTCATTCTCGAGCTGCTCTGCAGGGTATCGTCGACCCGGCGGAACCATTCATCCAGCGACATATTTATTCACCGCGCCTGTCCGCTCTACCGACGTCATCGAGAACGGGCCAACTTTGATACTGTCCCTCATCGCCATTAAGGTGTCAGTAGGTATGGCTGCCGCCGTAGGGACGAACCAAGATCTTTCCCTGAGGTCGCGCGAACAGCTCCGCGCCCGCAGTTCAACGTCTGATCCCGTCGGCGCTGCGGCGCGCCTGCAAGCCGCCTCAGGCCGCCAGGCCACACTGCTGATCCGTGCGGACCACCACGGCCGGCAATACCCGATGCCGCTTCCACGTAGGTTACGACGCCACCAGCCATCGCATCCGGCAGCTCAGTGGCTCGGCGCGGGGCCAAGATCGCCTGACTCGGCAACGGGATGCGCGACCGCCGTGGCGATCCCGAACAGGACGGCCCCTGGCGGCGCCGCCCTATGCGTGCCGATGGGTCGTCTCTCGCTCGGTTGCGTCGTCGAGACGGGAGGTCGGTGGCCGTCTGTCGCCCGTGGCCTGGACTTTCTGCCAGCGCGACGGGCCGAGCATAACGGACCCCAGCGCGACAGCGTTGAGCACGCCATCAGGTCATGGGTGAATCTCCTGTTGTTGACAGAGGTCGTGCGGGGCGGGGTGTCGGGGGTGTCGCAGTGCCGTCGATAGCCTTGGAGTTCATGTCAGCTCCTCCTCGTGCGAGAATCGCCTCGCGCAGGACACGCGCGTGGCGGACGTGGTCGTGGCCAGCAGGCAAGGCGTTACGCGTCGCTTCGAAACCTCATCGCGCAGGTGTCGACAGCGGCAACCGCCTCGGTCAGTGAGCTCGGCACGTGAGCCTCGACGAACTAGGGCCGGGCATCTCGCCGTTGTGAAGGCCGCCGCCAGTTCCGTGAACAGATGGCACGATCCGCGGCCCGCTGTCAGGGCTGGCGCGCTCGCCCGGAGATGCCACAGGGCCGGACGGTCGGGACCCGCGCTCCGTCACTCAACACTGGCTCCTCGGTGCCTTTGGGAGACCACGCTGTCTGAAGGAAGGTCCGACTCCATACCGTCGACGCTACTCGTCTCTGCTTCGGTGTGACTTCATTGGCTCGCGATGAACCGGGTCTGCTCGTCGCTTACTCGCTCGAGCGCCATCGATTGATCGCGATGGGAACTTTCCGTTCCGGCCTGGGTGTGTCGGTGTCAGGGTAACCGGTTGCGGCGATGAAAGTCGAAGGAGTGCCGCCGGCTCGGTGTCGTGCTGCCAACCCGGGACAAAGGCGCCTCGGGCAGCAGCTGGGCCTCCATCCGAGGACGATGAGCCGAATAACTCTCGATCTGCGTGTCGACAGCTCGGCCGGATCACTGAGATAGGGGCGCCAGTGACTCGGCGTCGTAGTGAGGATCTGGTCGACGAACAGGGACTCCGCCCGGCGGCATCGACCGCAGTAGCAGGCCAGTCGGTCGGTCCCGCTCACTTGCACACAGCGCTGCGCGTGGCCTTATCAGGGGCGGCCTGCTTCCAATGATCGAAGAAGTCCGCCATGCGCGGGACATCGATGAGACAAGCTGAATGATTCTGGCTTGTCAACGAACCGGCAAAAGCTTTTATCTCTGTCTGATCACCTCGGCGGGTGATCCTCCACGGCAGCCAGGGCTGGCGGGTCCTCTGACAACGCTTCCGGCCGCCAGGCGCGCTGAACGCGGTGCGCTCGTCGATCCGCTCGACGCCGGTCGCCTCAGGAAATCGTCAGGACGCGCTTGATGGTCGCTTGCCTCGGCCTGCTGCACCAGCCAACAGGATCCGGAAGGTCCCGGACCCCGTGGCTCAGGTCGCCGTCGCGCCAGCCGCCACGCTGCAGAATCGCAGGCCCAGCAGTGGTAGTGGCGCACCCATTTTGCTGGTTCCCGGTCAGCTCCGGCGATCTCTGCAACGCTTGCGTGGGACGGTCTCACACGGCACCTGGCCCTAGATTCCTGGCACCATGGTCAGGCCCGGATTCGGGACCGCGTATCCGCCACCAGGTGGGCCGCAGGAAGCCGCCGAACCGTTGCGGGCTGTTGCCATGTTGCTACTGTGCCGCGTGATGACAGGCGGATCAGGTATCGACAGTGGCAATGTTGCCCCGTCGGCTCCTCGACAGGAGGATCTGGTGAATTGGCACGCAAGCCTTGCCGTTCGGCGACCTGCTTCAGGAAAGATGCGGGTGCCCTGTCGGTCAAGGATACCTGCTCTTCAGAGTGGGTTCCTCCCCGGACCACTGCTTCTACTACTGGGAGGTAACCAGCTCATCGGTGCGGTGGCGCCGATACACTGGTCGACTCATGCGATCCTGGTCTCTTCTCTGACGTTCGCCTCGAAGGGCAGTCGGCCGTCGGGCGCTGAAGCGTTGGCAGAGGATGCAGCTCACGATCAACGGCTCTTCACGGGGCCTCGTTGAGGGTGATACCAGCACGCTCCGGGCATCATCAGCTTCTCGGTGTGCCGCTGAACATCCGGCGGACCGCGACCTGCGTCGAGGTGCAGCTGGACCCGGCCGGTGTGACCGGCCGACTGACCGTTGACAGCCACATTGCGTGACCTCTGCTACCGTAAAACCTCATATCCACAGCTCCCAGCAGAAGCAGCTCTTCGGGCGAGGTCGCACGGCAACAACCTGTTGCCGGCAGAACTGGCGGAACATCGGATGCACCATCGTCGCGGCTTCATCAACATCATTTTCGCCATCGGACTGTTCTCCGCCAGCAGCAACCGCTCAGCAACAGTGCCAGCTCCACCTCGGACTCAGGCTCCTCACGGACCCTATCACCGTCCGGTCTACAGAGGCGGTGAGCGGAAATCAACAAGTAGGCCCCACTCGTCAGCGACTTGGCGTGCCCGCATGGGCACCGGATGGGCGGCAGATGGGGACCTCACCCGTTTGTCCGGCTCCTGCCTCGTTCTTTACCGTACTCAGCGTGAAATTGCAGGTGAGCTGTCTGTCGCTACAAGATCGGGCAGGCAGACACTCGACGATCTTTCCACCATTGGGTACAACTTCTGCGACGCCGCCCAGACTGCCGCTGACAGCGTATCAGTGCGCACCGCCAGTTTCGAGCCCCCAGGGCTGGTGCGTCGTCATTCTGTGTCAGGTCGCATGTCGCCGCCCACACCTGGCGAGTCAGCAACGCTGCGTGACGCCTCACCAGCTGCCACACTGGCCCCACGCAGGTGGGTGGGGGAGATGGTGCCTGAGCGCCTGCGGCCCAACAGGTGACCAGCTCGAAGATCACTGTGGTATCAGGCGATCGAGTCGGTGGTTTACTTCGGGGTTCCCTGAGAGAGAGGGCACTACACCGTCATGGGGCGGTTGTCCTGGCGCGGGATCAGCAGCGAAGCCGGCGCCTCATCGGTGGGAACAATGGCGTCTCGCCGACTGTTGACAGTAAAGAGCTCTGGCTTGAGATTCGCCGAGATACCAACAAGGTTGATATTCACGAGCCACACGTTCGTCCAGCCGACGATTGACCCACTCACCTCGAGGGTCAGTTGGACCCGGAGTTCGAGTCCGTGGCGGCCGATGCACCGTCGAGGTTAGAATGTGCGCCGTGCTGAGATCGACCACGAGACAGGACTATCGATCATTCCAGGGGCTCACTTTCCGCGACAACGTGTGCCGAGCTCGCGTGGTGGATGCGCGGGCTCGTCTCACCATGGTGGTCGATGCACCGCCTCATCGCCGAGGATCTATGTAAACTGGGTATCCTCCTCGAAGCATAGTACAAGATCTTCCCGGTCGGCCGGCCAGTCCGACCGTGGTGGATCTGGCTTTCCTGCGAAGGTTCTGGCGGTGATTTCGCAGCGATCTCAGGACGAACAGAACTGATCAGCAAGGCCCCGTCATTTGGATCGTCACCGTGTTCGTGGTGCTGGTGGCGCAGGCTGATCCCGATGAAGATGGTTTCTTTCCCTCAGGAGAGCGGTCCTTCGGAACCGCTCGGTCTGCAGCAGCGAGGCGCGGCGTCGAAAAATGACCTGGAGCCCGCCTCAATCCCTCGACGGACACACGAAGGAGAAGACATATCGCTCGTGACCATCGCCACCGCTCCATCGATTCGACCTCAACTGGCGGTCACCCTCAGTGCGTCGTCTACGCGTGCCGGAGTCGTCACTGCTCGCGGGTGTTCGCGCTGCTGGTCAACCCGCATCTTCCGCCTCGATCTCAGGCGCGGCTCGTCGAGGACCGGAACGTCGGCCTGGGGCTCGCCTTCGCCGGCACGGCGCTCGCGATCGCATCATCATCGCGGCCACCGGCCTCTGGGCAAACCGCGCGGCCCGGCCGGATCGGGCGACGCGGAGCGTCGCCCTGTTCACCTGGCCTGCTCGCCGCGATCAGCAGCCTCATCTGAGCTCATCCTGCGGCGGCCGCCTCACCACTCCTGAGCTCCGTCCTCAGCTTCAGCCTCTACCACCAGCATCACCCTGTTCGGCATGGGGATCAAACACTGCTGACCTTCCGTACCGCACCGGCAGTCGTCTTCAGCGTCAACGAGGTACTTCTGGGGCTCTCGGTGCTAGCTCCATTCTCCTGCTGCCTTCGGCCGTACCCGCCTGCACTGGGTCGTCTTACGGCGGCATCAGCCTGACCATCAGCATCCTCATCGACTGGAATTCCGCTACTGGTGCGGACCTTCGCCGCCGGGCGCGCCGCTCGACCGATGAGCTGCTCAACGAGTCATGTCGACTACTTCAGCTCACTGGTGGCCTCCCTGGTCACTTCCCCTGGTGCGCCCTCCACACAGCTCAGGCGCAGCCGCGGGGCCTGCCTGGTCGGGCGCTCAGCATCCTGATCGCGATTGCTCGTCCTGCCAGGTGCACGCCTCGCAAGATCCTGGCAGGCGGCCACCACCTCCGTTGCATGGCGCTGGTCGGCATGTTCGCAGCCGCCGCCGCATTGAGCGCAGTGTGGAAACGCTGACCTGGCAACCGGTCGTCTACAGACCGCCTGAAGGTCGTCCTCACTGAAATCTGGGACGGCCTGCGCATGTACCTCAACAGCCAGCTCCCGGTTCTCCGCCTGGACGAGGCCGGGTACCACGAGACCCCTGTCCGCCAGTGCCGCAGCCTGGTCAGGGGACCCGCTCATCCTCACGTGCTCGGTGGTGGGGGTGACGGTCTGCTGGCCAGGAGATCCCTGCGCTACCCAGCGTCAAGATGTCACCATCGTCGATATCGACCCGACGTCTTGAGCTGTGGAAGCAACCGCCTACTCAAGGACCTCAACAAGGCGTCCCTGTCACGACCCCAAGAGTGAAAGGTCGTCGCGACGACGCCGCCACCCGATCAAGACTCCAAGGGCGACCTACGACGTCGTTCTCGTCGACTTCGACCCCTCCAACGAAATACGCCGCTCTACTCCACCGGTTCTGTGAAACGTCGAGCGCAGCTGGCACCCGAGGGCGTCGCCAGTCACCAGGCCACCTCCGTTCTTATGCCTTCTCCACGGTGGCGGCACCGTTGCCGCCGCCAACCGGATCGGAAGTGCCGCGCCTCGACCAATGTCCCTCCTTCGGGAATGGGGCTCGTGCTATCCACAGGACGCCATGATTACCTCATCAGCCAGTCACTTCCGAGGACTGACCTACCAGGACCGGGAGACCCACGGGTTCATCATACCGAACCAAACCGGCCCGTACCGAGACCATGGAGCCCTCACCTCACCATCCGCGGATCGTTGAGTCTACAACCCGAAGACATGCCGGCGATCGCGTCTGAACCACTCAGGAGAGGCGGCGAAATCGGCTCGGTCGAAGAATTCAGTCAACTTCATGCTAACAACATGCCAGTCGGCCGCTTTGTCTCATCGGAATTCTGATGGTCAGCCGGGCGCAATCCCGACGTACCCTCTGCCGAGGACTGATGACCGCCTGTGCCGATGATGAACAGATGAACGTGGCGTCAGCATTCCCTTGGCCAGATAGGTGCGACGACGACGCGAGGAGGGCAGTCGCCGAGCATGCCCCTGGGCGATCACCGGGCCTGACGGCGAAGCTCGCGAAACCGGGGTCGAGTGACGCTGACCAAACTCGACGTCCCTCCCCAGATATTGATGAAGGGAGACCGCGGTGTGAGCATGCTCCGGTGATGTTTCGTCTGCTCAACACCCAGCCGGACGACTTGTCATGGTTCATTGCTGTCATGACCTTTCCTTCCGATGATCGGTGCGCGGTTTTCGCCAAGACGTCTATCGAATTCTGGTGTTCGCCAGCCGCAGGCTCGTCTGGCTGTGGGCGTCGGTCTTCTCTCGTCAGCCAGCGGACCGCTTGTTCGCCGTGACCACGAAACTCCTGACCGGGCCGTCCTCCTGCCTGGTAGCGCGCAGCTGCTGGCGTCCGCCTTGGCCGCTGAACCGTGACCAGCCGCGGAGATGACCGTGTCGAGGCGGCAGCGCTGGTGGATGCCGGGATCACCGTGGTCTCCAGCCACCCACCGATCCCGTGGGATACGCTGATCCACCTGCACTGAGCCTTGGCCCGGTGCCGCAGTCAGCAGCCCCGGGTTGTGGAGTGGGGCTCCCAGCTGGCAGATCAGGTCTCTGCGGGCGGCAGGCGCTTTGGGCCTGGGAGACGTCGATGATCTGAGCGTCGACATACGCCCTCGATCAACCCGGTGGAGACAGCCTCGGCGATGTACGGGTATTGCCGAAGTGGACTCCAGCAATGATGAATGCCTAGTCCATGGTGTCTCCTGAAGGCCAGTACCGGAGATGTTGCTGGTGACACGGGTGTCCATGAACCCACTGTCGGGTGTGACGCACAATCGTACGCAAACGGTCCGTCGCTCCTCAAAGCGGCGGACCCCGTCAGTTCGAAGAGATCGGTGGAGACGAATCAGAGGGCGAATGACGTCGCCGCGTTCGTCTCGAAACTGAGGAAGGCGTCGACGGCGAAGGTGTTACCGAGCTATGCCGAGCCGGAGTTCATCCGGTGGTGAACCAGCGCACTGCTCCGGAGGAACCGTGGGTCCACGTGTCGAGTCGACTACTTGTGGCCGCTCCTGGATGTGGTCGTCGCGCCACGGCCTCAGCCGCGCAACGCACCTGTGATCTCCTCACTGCCAGGGGCGGTTGAGAAGGCTTTGCCGGTGTCCAGTCGGGGTGGAGGCATGGTTATTGAATCGCATGTGATCCGCCTGGAGCTCAGTCGCACCGAGTCGGTCGCTGCCGCTGCCGAGCAGTCGGCAACCCATCGCGGTCGGGTGCTGGATGTGGTGGCCGAGCTCGCGGGCCGATGCACTCCTCCGCCGAGGCGACATCAGTGGCCCCGGGACTTCTCCATCTCGGAAAAACTCTCATGTCGAATAGACCGTCTGGTCCCTGAGCGTGAAGAGGCCCCCACCGCCGGAGGCGTTGCAGGCCGAGGAGGAGGAGAGAGGATCTCAGGTGCATCTGAGACAAACTCAAACTTATGCCAAACCCCCTTACAGAACAGTTGCTCAATCCACCCGCGTCGAGGACGGTAGCCTCATACGGCACTGGGTGTCTTGTTGACTATCGCTGGTGCACACGGAGGTGTCGATCGTCAGGGCAGTCGACTGTCGTCGTCGCCTCTGCTGCTGCACTTTAGCATGGGACAGGTCCACCCCGTGAGCTGGGAGATGAGGACCCTGGCGATGACGGTCGGGATGGAGCCACACCACCGATCATGGCGCCCGGCCTCCGCCGGAACAGGTCTGGACGATTGGGGTCGACTGGATATCACGATTGAGAGGACTGCTGGCCACCTCGAACACGCCTCTGTGGAGGCTCGGACCAAACCCACGCGCTACCGTGACACCGCCACAGGCGAGTAAGACACCGAGGAGGAATAAGGTTGGGATCCTGCGCGCGGTTCCTGTAAGACCGGGTCAGGTGGCCTGGGGCCGTGCTCTGCGACCCTGCTGGCCCGCAAGACCGTCCTGACCCTCTCGGCCCAGGCTGATCCGACGTGTGCTGGACGCGATCGGTCACCAGCAAGGTTCCCCTCGTCAAGACGCAGTGCTGCCAGATGTGGGGCGCAGACGGCCTTCGATACCCTCAATAGCCAGACAGCCCTTTCCTTGGCCGTGCCCGGCACCTGGGACTCGCCGCCAGGATGAACCAAGGAGGCAGGCCGTTGAGCCTGGACTGCTCGGTTTCGGCTTCATCGAGGTCGGCACGTTACGCACACCCCAGAGCGGCGACGACAAGCCCGCATGTGGCGCTATCTGCGAATAAATACGATCCGCAACCACCTGAAACCCAACAACTCCGGGGCGGACGAACCGCCGAGCGGCTCTACGCGCCCTGCGCCATACCACGCGAGGCCGCTCATCGTCGTTGGCGCGAACATCCGCCAGACCAAAGCCGACCCCCGCCGGCAGGCAGTGAGACTACTGCTACTCGGCCGCGGCCGGTGGCCCGCTGGGTCGGCTTCACCTCGTCGCGTCTCAGCTAACACCCCAGGCTACGCAGCCGCAGAGCGTTGAGACGTTGCGACCGATCCTCGAGGCGGTGCGCGGGGCGGCCGATTGCGTCGCGAGGCGGCACGTCCGCTCCTGGTCGAATGGCCCCGGACCTGGCTGACGAGGACATCGACGCCGTTGCGCAGATGGTCCTGGACGCGGGCTCGACGGGGAATTGAGTGGCCACCAACACGACCATCGACCACGACACAGGGAGGTGGCCTGTCGGCGCACCTCTTGCCTCGTGCCCTGGAGGTCACGCCGTCACGCGCAGACTGGGCCAGGAACCCCGATCATCGGTGTTGGCATCTCCTCCATCATGGATGCAGGCTCTGTGCTCGACGCGGGAGCGGATACGCTGAGCCTACGGCATAACTGTCAGCAGTCCCGCCGCAACCGGGGCGGATGGGCTGAGCCCTGGCGCGGTTCCCGCCGGTCGCTGGTTGATCCCCAGGCGGCTGGGCGACGCACCGGGGCGAGACTGGGAACCGGGAAGGCAACAGGAGGGTACTGGCCGCCTGACCGGGAGTGGCAGGGCAGCGCCAGCGCCGCAGCATGAAGCAGCGCGACGCGGCCGGCCAGAAGATCGTTCCCTCGTCGCTGACCACGCTCTCGCCGAACCTCGGTCGAGGCGGCACTAAACGCGCCTTTCCACGGCGTCGGCGATCGCCAACAGCAGGTAGCCGTTCGCCAGCACGGTGTGAAGCTGACAAGCGGGTGGTAGGGCGGGATGCGGCTGAACCAGAGAAGGACGATGAGCAGGACGAAGATGAGGGCATGAAAGGGCTTTCGCCCAGGCGTGCGCGTCGACGTAGTCACGGATGTAACGCCTTGACCGGCCTTCTCCCCTGGGACGGTGCTTCTCGTCACCGGTGACCATGGCCTCGTTCTGGCAACTTCCAGGCGGCGTCGCGGCTGCTCCCGCGCCTCCCGCTTGGCGGCCTGACGGTCGCCAGGGACCACCGGGTACGAGTTCTTGGCCTGGTCCTTGCGCCGGGCGTGGGCGCCTGCCGACAGGGAGAACTCGGCTGGGAAGCTCCGGCTCGAAGATCTGGCTGCACTTCTTGAACAGGCTCACGGTGCTGGCGGCGGCGGCGCGTGCCCTGCTGAAACCGGTCACCTGGTGATGCCGTGCGCGCGTGCGCACACCTCCATGCCACCATCTCCGGCCTGACGGATCTGGTCGCGAATCCCCTCGATCCGCCTCAGCCACGATCAGTCCCAGGTCAGCGCCCGCTCCGCCACGAGGCCGTGGCCCGCGCCTCCTGCGTAACCGGCTGGCGCCGAGATCCTCTCAGTGCCCGCTCCCGGCAGCACCCCCAGCAGGCCCGCCGTCCTCGCCCGCAAGGCCGGCCCCAGGGCAGCCCGCACGTTCACTGCTCTCCTCACCCCGACGTCCAGCCCGTCGGTGACCCAGGCCAGCTGGGACCAGGCCAACCTTCTACGCCGAGCGGCGCGGTGGACGGCTGTTCGGCCGCGGGACCGGCTGACGACAGGGCGGCGTCATCACCCACGCGCCGCCACCCTGCATCACAGCGTCTGGCGACAACGAACTGCCTACTCCGTAAGTCTTCATCGAGGGGTGGGAGGGTCGGCGGCCCACTCGCTAGGGCTTCTGACCACTCACCGCGCCCATTCCGCCTCCGACGTGTCGTCGTGGCCGACTCACTCAACTGGGAAGGTCGGCGTCCCATCCACCTGAAATACACCCTGCGCGGCGTCGTCGGGTCGACGTCCTTACTCGACATGCTCGACCGCGCTTCCTCCGGTCGAGTACGGGTGGCCCGTGCTGGACGCCGCCGCCGCCATGCCGTCGATCGCCTCCTGCCACGACGACGCCGGCGACATCGCCGTAACCGGGCGTCAGCCGGTCGAGCGATGCCGACTTCCCGACTACTCAGGCCGACTTCCGTATAAACGCGAAGTCCTGCGACGGCATCGGCCTTCCGGCACCGGCGACCTCACCGCCCGGCATGGACCAAGCCTCCCTGACGCTCATCATGGACGTCACGCCCCTGGGCCTGGCGGCAGCGCGGCCCCTGTGCGCTGACTCTCGTTGCCGTCGCTCTCCGGAGCTGGGACCCAGCCGCAGCTGGAGGCCCCTGGTCTCCCACCTGGGCTTGCACGTTGTTCCCTTCGGTGGCAATGTGACCGTCACAGCCGTGAAGCCGGACCGCCTTCGACGGATCGAGAGTCACCCCGCCTCGAGGCCATACTGGGCCCTATCAACCGCCTGGGACACCGGGGCCGTCAACGCGTGGACGGGGCGGCTCCATCTATCATCGCCACCCTCAGGACACCTTCCCGACGCGGTGTCGTCCGCGGGATCGAGGACCCGACACAGGCCCACGGTGGCATGAAGTCCGCACCTGGGCGAGCTCAGGCGCATCGTGGTCGCAGAGGCGCTCCTCCTGGCCCGGCTCGGCGAAGCCATCGGCTCCTGGCAGCCAGCGCTCACGGGATCGCCACCGGGCGCCGGAAGCACGCAGAGGAGTTCTTCTCGCCCCAGTGGAATGTGGCCAGGCAATGGGTGCCTCTGGCGGGCTCGGGCGCAAGCCTTGCCCCGGGCGCATCACTTCCACAACACGCAGCGCGCGGTTGGCGGGCGACGCGTCCCCGCGACGCGGCCCTATCCCCTGGCGGGACGGCGGACCGGGCTCGGCGGTGATCCGCCCTGGTGAGTCCGCCTCCAGGAGGCCATTCAGGACAGGACCGCTCGGACGGGTCAGAGGTTGACCTGTGCATCCTGACAACTCATCCCCAATCCAGGAAACCGGCACCGCAAGGGCACTGCTGCAGTTCCTGGACGCCGCCCGTCTAGCACTTCAGCTGATCCCGAAGAAGGCGACCAGGAGGCCCTTGAGGGGCAGCACCACGGCCTAGGAGGTCATCGGCACCGCCTGAAATAATGCCAGCCCCTCGACTTTTGCTCCTGGTCAGTTGGCGCGCTCCCGCCGTTCACGATGGGAGCCTCGGGCGATGGACACGCTCGAAGACCCTGCGGCGGCGTCAGGACCTGTTGGCACCGCCGCAGCCTCGGACTCCGTCTGGCCGTGACATCGCCTGGGAGCATGAACGGTGCTGGGGGCGCTCTTGCGGCTGTCCTCCATCAGCCTGGGCAGGCCCAGGAGCTGGACCGTCGCGCCTGTGCGGGCGATGGAAGGCGTCAGTGCGGCCGAGGACCTCGGTCCCGGTGCCTGGCACCTGGAATCCCTGCCTGTCGTCTCCTCACTCATTGACATCGGGCCGCCCTCACCTTCGCGCGCACGCGGCGGACTCAGGGACTGCTCGTCTGGAGTGTCATTAAGAAGAACCGGGGCGGGGCAGGGAGCCGCCAGCTACTGGGCACTGCAGGCCCTGGGAGCGTGGAAGCGCGCGACCGGGGCGCAGTGTCATGAGGCTCGTCGGTCTGGGCGATGCTGTGCGCGGTCAGGACCTGGTGGTCGCGGCCTGGGGAGAGCTGCGACGTTCTGGTCGGCGGCGTCGTGGGCGTCGGACGCAGGCCGCCCTGCAGGCGCTGCGGTGCGCGTCATGGTTGTGTGGGCGCTCGCCGTATTTTCCGCGTGAGCTGGCCGCTGCTCGGCGTCACCGCGCTACGGGCTGCGGGGCTGATGCCTGAGCCTGGGACGCCGCGGAACTCACAGGCTGGGCACGGCGGCGAACATCAGCTCCCGACTAGCCCGTGCAGCGGATCGCGCTGACCGGACGGTTCGTCAGGACGTCGCTGCGTGCTGCCTTGCGCCTCGGTCGATGGGTGCGCGGCGGTCAGGTCGCGCACGATGGTCGAGGCGAAGAGCATCTCGATTGTCGACGGCCGCTCCCGTTGAGCTGTGCGATAGCGTGGAACAATACGCCAGCTGATGGCGTCCACAGGCTGGCGCACCGTGGTCAGCGGGTCTGTCATCAGGGATCAGGCGGTGGTCGTCGTAGCCGATAGCGGAGACGTCGTATGAGCTGTGCCGTCGGCGCACCCGCGTGGATCACGCCCAGCGCCACGGCGACCGATGGCACACGTGCCGGTGCAGCCTGGCAGCAGATTAAAATTACGCTAACTTTTGCCTCATGGGTGGCAGAGCGTCTCACGATCCGCAGTGGCTCCGCCAGGCGGTCCTCGTTCATAGCATCCTCGCCGGGCAACGCGCTGAGCCAGCACCATGCGCATCAGCCGCGTGAACCGGTGCGCTGGTGATAAGGCGATGGTGATCTGCACGGTCTTGGCGATCATCACGGTGGCGAAGCGGGTATGATGGTCATTGCGTTGCCATTGACCGTCACCAGCGGCGCACGCCGCCTCACGCAGAGCACTAGCAGCGGTGACGTCTGACGTCCGCGTGACGTCAGAACGAAAATAATGCCGCGACGCGGTCACGGGCATCTCGATGTGCTCGTCCTCGCTGATGCCACCGAGGTCTGGGTGCCTGGCGGGGAATATGCCGGAGGCGCCAGAAGGCTACTCGATCTGCTATGGGCGAACAGGGAAGATCGGATTGCTCAGCTCGGGCACGTCAGCCCGTAAGGACGCGGGTCTGGTGCGCCGACTCGGGCCGCTCGCCAGCCCAGGATGTCGAGTGCCGCGAGCGCCTGCCGACAGGTCGAGTCACCACGTTGGACTTTCCATTGGTACACGGAGACGGTGGCGGTGGAACGCCTGCCTGATCGGCGATGTCGGTGAGGTGGTCTCTGTGTGGTAAATCTACGAAATCGGTCAGGATGGAAATCACTTTTGATTCGCGTGAATGACGGTGGATCGTCGCGTCCTCATGACCATCATCGCAGGTCATGTGTCGTTAGCGGAATCCGTGACGGTGAGGTGGCACCGCCGCCCTGATCCTCAATCGGCAATCAGTGCAGGAGAGATGCGTGGGCGCTCGGTCTGATCAGCCATAATACTTACCCGGATCGATCCGCCGACGATATAGCGCTGCAATTGCTGGAACGGGGCGATCACCGGGGGCCATAGTGAGGACCGCCCCGGCAACGAATCTGCCAGGTTGTTGGAACGGTCGCCGACGAGCATGCCCGTAGAGCCCACGGCGAGGCGTCTTCTGGAATTGTCGGTCAGAATGGTCAGGCCGGAACTCGCTGATGACACCACGAAGGCCAGCAGGAAGGTGGGTGGCTGCCAGTCGGCGCCCAGGCGTAGGCGAAGGATGATACGGAAGACCACTGCCAGTGCGTGCAGCCATCGATGATGGCAGCTATCAGGCTCACGCGGGGAATCGTGTCGGTTCCCTTGATGAGCCACACACCTGCCCCAGTGCTCCGCCCGCGGGCGCCGAACGTAACCAGCCAGGTGAGGCCGAGAGGACGACCTGGCCGATGTGGAGACTCATCGTGTGAGTGGCGATCATGGACAGGATTGCAGGAACATCGCAATCAGAACCAGGGGCGAGCAGGCCGCCGCGGCGTCGGTGAAGCCGGAACCGGGAGGCGTAGGCCCCAGCAGGGGACAGGAAGACCTGAGCCCGGTGGCCACCACTGTGCGAATATTCTGATCGTGTTGGTGCCAGCGCGGGAATCGAGGGCGGACGGGTTCTGGTGATTGACCAGACTCACCTTGGTGGGATCAGCGGTGGATGCCACCGTACCCGAGGTTGAAGGCAGAATGACGTAGAGGGGCGAGGCGGCGAACCAGGGCGATGACGCCGACGGCCTCTCCAGCCAATCTTCCCAAAACCAGCAATGAAACAGCATGTGATCTCGACGACGACGCTGTCCTCGGGACTGTTCGATACGGACCCGGGACACGGGCTGCGATGAGGTGCTCATGATGAAATGTTCTTTCCGGGTCGGCGGTCGGTTGACGTCTTCGAGCTTCTGGTGGCTCAGACTGCTAAAGCAACCAGGACGCCGGTGACGGCGAACAGGACCACGGAAACGGCGAGCAGATCCGAAGTCCGAGCCGGCACGGCCGAAGGCGATACCGGTAGACCATGGAGATGAGGATGTCAGTTCACCCGTGTACTCCCCGGCCGGAAGGCCACCCTCGGTCAGCTGGATGGCATAAGTTGTTGAAGTTGAGCGAGTGCTCTCCTGTGGAAAGGGCGACGGCGACCAGGAGCTCAGTGGGGTGACGCATTAGCCATGGCCTGCATACTAGCGCCGTCCTCTTGGCCCGCCTCCGCCAACATCGCCAGGAGATGGCTGCAGAGCGCAGTACTGACCGACATATAGAAGCCCATCCATGTTGAGTGAGCAGGACGGCGATCTTGGCCATGATCCGGGTCGGACAACCACAGGTTTTAGTGCATCATCAGTTGATGAGGCCAAAGTCCTGGTTGTGAAGTTCGACCACACACGGCAGCGAAGATGAAGCCGGGTACGGCTGTTAAGACGTGGGAGGAAGGTAGGCTTCTTTTCCTTGATGCGATCATCATTGGTCAGCGCCAGGAAGGAAGCCGAGGCCGGTGGGCAGCACCGAGCCCAGGGCGAAGATGATGGTCCATGCGAAGGCCTTGAGGAACTGGGAGGCCAGGTGCCCTCAGTGAAGAGCGTGGTAGTTGTTGGTCCCGTTCGCTTCAGGACTGGGCGGGCTCTCTCCTCGCGTTGACAGAGTGCTCAGACAGCCCACCTTCTTGACCGAGTGACGTCCCGGTGGTGGTGTTGGTAATGGTGTCGGGAGGCATTGTAGACCATTTGCTTGGTTCCTCGAAAGCAGTCCTGACGCCTGAACCTTGACCGTGGTCTTGTCGTGAAGGAACCGACATGGCGCTGATGTCCTCGTAAGAGCGTTGATCTGCCTAGGAACGAGATCGTATATCCTCCGCCTTGAGTCACCACGCCGTTGTCGACCTTGGTCAACGCTGGCGTCGACCTTCTCAGTTTCTTCCATCTTCCCACAGCCACCTCCTTGGTCTGCGGATTGACGGAACAGCGAAGGGCCCTTGGTAACCATCGCCGTCGGTCACGACTGACAAACCATAGGTGGAGGTCCCGCCCGTGCCGGACCATGGGTTGTTGGTGATGGGCGATGGCCTCCTCCTTGATCGCAGTACCCGTCCCCAATTGGTGAAGGAGGTTTGGATAGGTCAGCACGATGGGGACGTGGGGAAGATGATTGAGGGAAGAACGTGCCGGGGAAGGGTGCCCGGCGGTGCGAATCTGTAGTCAAAGTACAGCGGGTATGGCCCCGTGGTCAGGACGACGATTCCAGCCACAACCCATCCGATGGGCGATGAAGCGGGACGAGGTAGGTCGCTGCGACCAGCGTGAGGACAGCACCTGATGCGACCGACGAGACCTCTGATGGTCGTGTTAACACCTCCTCGAATTGTGGATGCGGACGTCGTATCTGGGTCGCTTTGAAGTGGGAAAGCGGTATGAGGAATAACCGGATGCGTGGAGAAGTGTTCGCTCTTCGGTGTTGAGGCGGTTTACGAGCGCCAATCCCGACGCCTTGATGGTCTGTGACCGGTCATAGTGCTGGCAGGATCAACGCCCCGACGATGTTAGCACAAGCGCATCCGGGGTTCCACACTGAGGGACATAGCGGGATCCGCAGGCATGGGGTCGCTTGCCGGGCTCGCGAGGTGACCATGTCGGTGCTCCGCAAACTTGTCCTGAAAGGTCCTTCTGGGCCAAGGCAGCTCGTTGCTGAAGACATCGAAGCCGCGGTCATGTCCTTCACGCGGCGTCGCTCTGAGTCTCAGCGAAGGCCTTGTTCTTCCCGTTGAGCGACAAAGCAGTTGACCCGACAGAGGGCTCATGACTATTCTTGATGTCTTTGAATCCCGGAGATCCGGTGAGCTGTGTGATACCGGCCTTCTTGATGTCACTTGAACCATGGCCCCGAGATGAGAGTAGGGAGCCTTGCCATCGGGTGAATAAAGAGTGGTTGGCGATTAAGTATTTGTTCCTGAGGGACTCCCTGCTGGCCGAGCCTGGCGGATCTTCTCCATGACCTTGATGGATCCCTCTTTGCCGTACAGGGTCATTGGGATCGTAGGAGCCCGTCGGGTTGCTTGCCGAACGTGCCAGCCGCCGGCGCTTGATCAGCTCCATGTTGTGAGCGTCGCCCGCTTCGTCGATAATGCCGCCGACAAGAACAACTCAGTTCCGACGCCTTGCCAGCTCAATCAGCCTACCGATGCTGGCCCGGCTGTGTCGCGGTCGGTGCCTTGTTGGCGAACAGGCCCAGGCGCTCGACGGCCGTGGGCGTTGCGTAGATCTGGCCGTCGTGGTGACAGCAGCAGAATTACTGCGATGTCGGAGTAGTTGGACTCGGCCTCCGTCAGAACGACCAGCGGATCGCTGGCCTGCCTGCCAGACGCCGATCAGTCGTGTACGCCGAGGACGATCATCAGGGCCGTTGCCGGCCTGGTTGTGACCGATGATTGGGCTGCAAGTCATTGTGACGGTCTGGACCGCTACCGAGATGCCTGCCTTTTGGTCTTGGCGATCTCATGATACGATCACCTTCACAATCCGCCAGATGACCGGGTCGGCGTCAGGTCTACCGAGGGCGTCAGACGCCTGTGAGGCGGCGCCGCCCGCGGGCTGCCGTACCCGCAACGTTGCGCGGGCGGGCAGGCTGAAACGTTGGCACGGTGGAGGCCGGGGCTGCCATCGTCGGGAAGGATCGGCGGTGGGTTGCTGCAGGGTTCTCGCTCAGATCAGGTCAGGCGAGTTTCCCGCCCGGCACCATCAATTTAATCGCCCTATCAATGATTACAAAGACTAATGAAATTTGCGGTCCGTGTGTTCTGGGGCAACGGTCATGACCTCCAGCCATCGTCGTTGTCCGGGCACAGTGGGCGCCCCTCTCCTGACGGGGGCTGAGGACAGAAGAATATGGCCTCAGCCGGCGGGTAACAGGGGTCCGGAGGTGTTGACCACGACCGGACTCCCGCACCAGGAAGGCGGTCTCGAGGGCGAACTTTCCCTCGGAAAGCCGGTGACGAGAGCCCCAGGGGCGCACCAGGCCAGGTTGTACTCGAGACGCACATGCGCCGCGTGCCGCACGGTCACCCGGCCGGAAGCTGAGCTCGGACTACCGCGTGTGCTCAATACCATGTCCCATGGCTCCAGGGGCGGTTAAAACTGTCAGGTCAGACAGGAGGGGCGATCGTCGCCACAACGCAAATGAAACGAGCCGGAGGCCGGCATCATGGCCTGCAGCGCCAGCCCCCGACGCAACCGTTCGTCGTGGTCAGCGGGTACAGCTGTCCGTCACCGGATCGGGATACTCCGGAGAGAATGAGGCAGGAGAGCGCCAGGTGGGGGCGCCGAAGCGGTCGTGCTCATCAGCGACCCCGGGTCGGGTGGGACGTGAGCGACTCGGCATTCACCGTGTCGGCGTCGAACGTCGTCCTTTTCAGGTGGTGCGCCGGTCGTCCTGGGGTGATGGCGGGCGACTCCGGGTGGTCGGCGGTCCGTCGAGCGCCGATGATGCCCTCATCGACGTACCGGCCAGCTGGCCGTGCGGTAACGCAGTGGGCGCTGGTGATCAAGCGATCCGCTGGTGATCTGAGAGGCTGATAGTGCAGGTCGTCCAGCCGCACCAGCCCGCAGGTGACCTCGAACGGCTGTAGGTCATCATGTAACGGATCCTTCGAGACCGGTGACGAAGCCGGTGTCTGCTTGGCGTAGGGGCCGTGATCAGTTCGGTGCGCCGGAGATGCGCACGATGGTGCTGGCCGCGCTCGCCTGCTCCGTCGATCAAATCCGACGATCGGTCCATCTCGGTGTCGCGTCGAGGCGAGCTCAGACGAGATGAGCACCGCATCATGCGGGTATTGAAGGCGTGCTCAATGATGGGGCGGTGCGGTCAGCTCAGCGCTCCCAGGGTCGGCGAGGGGATCTCATGAACTCCAGCGCGTGGCGCGCCTGCTCTTCCGGACCGTCGTAGGGCCGGTAGTTGGCGAGAGTAGTGGTGGTGGTCACGGCGGGTATCTCCACCGCCAGGCGCGCGCGCCGGGGCTTCGCGGGTGATTCCTCGATGTGGGGAGGGTGCGTGGCGACCGCATGGTGGAGAGGATCGGGTACCGGCGCTCCTGGGACGGTGTCAGGTGTCAGGTTGTCGGAATGACGGCGTCCGCGGTAACCCGCTGCGCTACCTTGTGACTATGTCAGCGCAGCATTCTGGATCTGAGCTGTGCGTATCGACGGACGTGCATGGTCTGTCGGGTACCGGGTGGAGGGCGTGGGCGCTTTGTTTGCGAGCAGGCGAAGAATCTAACGCACCCTTTTAGGCGTGACCAGGCCGGTCCTCCTCCTCAGCGCTGCGACGTCAGGGGCAAGACCAGGTGCACAGGGCTGGCAGCCGATATTCGTGCATGCCCGGCTCACCCCTCCTGGAAGTAAGCGCAGGTGGGGCGCGCTGGGGCGAGCGCTGATCGCAACCCTGATGTCGTCGATACCGCCTGCCTGTCCCATGACCTGGGCCATCCCTGCTCACGGACACAACGGTGAGAAGGCGCTCGGCGATCGTTGGCCACGCCAGATCGGGAGGCTTCGAGGCAATGCCCAGACCTTCCGGATCCTCCTGCCCGGCTGGAGCCCAAGACCCTTGATGAGGCTGGGCGGCCGGTCGGCGTCAATCTCATCTCGCGGGCCAGCCTCGACGCTGCCTCGCGAAGTACCCCCTGGCTCAAGGGGAGCGACTGGGTGGCCCAGCGAGTGGACGTAGCGCGCAAGTACTCCGCCTACGATAGCGACGTCGAGATCTTCGCCTGGATGCGCCAGCTCCGGAGGAGCAGGCGCGCTGCATCGAGGCGCAGATCATGGACCCGTCCGACGACGTCGGCTACCTCGTCCACGATGTCGAGGACGCGATCGCCCTGGGACGCGTGGACCCGCCTGCCCGACCGACCCGAGCAGGTCGAAGAGCTTCTCGAGGCCACGCGGGCCTGGTGCGGCACCGACCTGAGCGCCGACGCCCTCGAGGCGGCTTTCGAGAGGTTGTCCGACCAGCCCTACTGGATCCGCTCGCTACAACGGTTCAGTGGCCGACGCCGCACGCCCGAAGAACCTCACCAGCTTGAGATCATCGGCCGCTTCTGTCTCAGCGGTCGCCGCCAGCCCGCCAGACCCACGGCAATGGCCCCCGCGCCACATGAGGCCGAGCTCGTCATCCCCGAGGAGACGGCTGCGAGGTCCTCCTCGCTGGGCATCGCCGTCGCTACGTCATGGAACGGGAGCATGAGCCGGTCTACATGCGCCAACGTACCCTCATCTTCGACCTCGCCGATGCCCCTCATGACCGGCGGTGGGGGATCGGACCCGGTTCTGCTCTGACGTCCGAACCGGGCCGAGAGCGATGCGATGAGCGTTTCGCGGGTGGTCGTCGACCAGATCGCCTCTGACGGATACCTGCGCGGGCCTGTGCAGCCCGGCTGTGCGCATGCTCTCCGAGGTTCAACCGGCGCTCAGTGAAAACCCGGCGCCGGATGTCGGAGCCCCGCCTACGATGGCCCTGTGGCGGGACTGATCAGGCGTGAGGACATCGAGGCGGTGCGCGAGCGCGCAGGCTCGAGGACGTCGTCGGTGAGCACGTGACTCTCAAGAGCGCCGGTGTCGGCTCGCTCAGGGTCTCGTGCCCCTTCCGACGACGACACGCACCTCCTTCCACGTCCGCCCTCAGCTCGGCTACCGGGCACTGCTTCGGCTGCGGTGAGGGCGGTGACGTCATCACCTTCATCGAGAAGATCACCACCCTCGGTTTCGCCGGGGCAGTCGAGTACCTCGCCGACCGTACCGGGGTCCAGCTGCGCTACGAGGAGGGCGGCGCGGTGCAGCGTGGGGTGGAGCCGGGCACTCTGCCAGCGCCTCATGGACGCCAACCGTCTGGCCGGAGGCCTGGTTCCGCGAGCAGCTCGCCACCCCGGAGGCCCAGCCGGGGCAGGACTTCCTCACGGCCCGGCTTCGACCGCCACGCCGCCGCGCACTTCGGCGTCGGCTACGCGCCGGCCGGATGGGACCATCTCGCCCGGTATCTGCGCAGTGCCGGCCACACCGAGGCCGAGCTGGTTGACTCCGGCCTGTGCAGCCGGGGCGGCAGGACGAGCGACGCGTCTACGACCGCCTTCGCGGCCGCCTATCATCTGGCCCATCGGGACGTCACCAGAGCCACCGTATCGGCTTCGGGGCGCGCAAGCTCTCGAGGAGGACCAGGGGCTCAAGTACCCCGCACCCCGAAACCCTGTCTTCCACAGAGCCAGGTCCTCTACGGGCTGGACCTGGCAAAGCGGGAGGTCGCCCGCTCGCACCGGATCGTCGTCGTCGAGGGCTACACCGACGTCATGACAGCCCACCTGTCCGGGGTGACCACGGCCGTGGCTACGTGCGGGACCGCCTTCGGCGCGACCACGTGCGGGTGGTACGTCGTCTCCTAGAGAGACGTGACGACCCCGCACGGGAGTCGTCACCGGCCAGGGACGCGAGGCCCGAGGCGGCGAGGTCATCTTCACCTTCGACGGGACGCAGCCGGCCAGGAAAGGTCGTCACTGCGCGCCCATGCCGAGGACCAGCGTTTTCGCCACCCAGACCTTCGTGGCCGTCGACCCTGGCGGTCTGGACCCCGCGACCTGCGCATGGAAGGAGACACGGGCATCCCGCCTGCTGTCCTGACGGGTGCCGCTGTTCGAGTTCGTCATTGCACCTCCCTCCCACCTGACCTGGACACCTCGAGGGCGGGTCCGGGAGACGCGCTCGGCGGCACCGGTGGTGGCCGGCATCCGAGACCGGGCGCTCAAGCGCGAGTACACCCGACGGCTTGCCGGATGGCTGGGACTACCCTGATGCTGAGGTCCACGCCGCAGTCCAGGCCGCAGGGGAGGCGAGGGCGGCTGGCCCAGCGCTGCACGGGGCGGTCATGTGGCCCACTGACGAGACCGCGGCCCCTGGATGCTGCGTCCCCGTGCGGGGGCTGCCGCCGGTGACCGACCCCGTCGAGCAGCTCGAGCGTGAGGCCCTGGCCGTCATCATCCAGTTCCCGGTGGCAGCCCACCACGCCGGTGCTGACGAGATGGGGCCGACTCTTCGGCCAGCCCACCCACCGGGCCGTTTACGAGGCTGTCGCCGCCGCCGGAGGTACTGCGGAGGTGCGAGCTGGTCCAGCAGGCGGTAGTCCGTAGGCACGGGGAGCAGGAGGCGCAGCGCCGGGCCACGCTGCGGTGGCTCCAGTGCAGGTGCGCGACGGCGCCATCGACCTGGTCGAGGCCGCCATCACCGAGCTCGCCGTGGCGCCCTGCCACTCCCACGATCCGGGACGCGGCACCGAGGTGACGCCTCCGGGCTGGAACGCTACGCTGGCGCGTGCTCGGCTGCCGTCATGGGTATCAACCGGCGGCTCGTTGAGATGCGCTCACGCCACCGGCGGATGCTCGCCGCAGGAGGAGGGCTACCGCGAGCTGTTCTCCCAGATCGCCGCCCTTGAGCAGCGCTGCATGCAGATCAGGCAGGAGCCTGAGGCCGGTGGCACACCAGGTGAGCAGGGTGCGGTAGCCTCGACGGTCATGTCGATCCTGCGACGTCGTCAGGTTCATCCACCTGCTCCACCGCCGCGACCCGCTGGAGATGCGTGAGCAGCTGCGCGAGCCCGCCTGGAGCCGTCCCTCAATGCGGATGGCTCGGCGTGGGCGGTGGCTACGACCGGATCCCTCGTGGTCTTCAACGGTGCAGCAGGCCCAAGACCCACTCGGGACGAGTGTGCGAGGGTACCTGGACGGGCATGAACGCGTCTTCATCCTGAGGTGGTCGCAGCAGGATCGCGTGAGGACCCTCGTCTGGAAAGGTCCCGGCAGGAGTCCGTAACGGCGACGTTTTACGCCCTCCCGCTGATGCGGCCCCCTTCGCCGAGGCCCTGCGCCAGCGGCGGGAGGCCGCCATCGTACCAGCGCCGTGACAACGCTTCCCAGCGGCGCCACGGCCACAGCGAGTGTGTCGTCGAGGCAGTGACGGTGAGCTCATGCGTCACTCGGCCACTGATCTCACAGGTCGATGAGGGTGGAGGTCACATGCGCTAGGAGCTGGAGGACCGCGTCCGCGAGGGTGTGGGCCTTCCCACACGGTAGGATGTTGCTGAATAGCAGCGTTTCCTTCGATTCGCTGGATTCGACGTCGCTGCGGGATGTTGCTAAGTTCACTGCGCGTCAAACGCATTCCTGCGTAGCTCAATGGCAGAGCATCCGACCGTTAATCGGACGGTTGCTGGTTCGAGTCCAGCCGCAGGAGCCGCCAGGGAAGTCCTCAGCTGATCGGGCTGCTTTCGTTTCGTCTGTGTTTGGAGCCCATCCGGTCTTCGACGGGTGTCGTCGGTGGTGTGCGAACACCCGATCACGAGACGGGCCGGACATACCCGTCGCCGGGTCATGGGAGGATGCCGCCACGGCATACCGCGACATCCGCATCATTGCGACCCGGTCCTGCGCACCGGTGCGACTGGATCACTGATTCGAGCGACCCGTCAAGGCCCCTGGTTGAGGACCCGCTCGAGACGGTCGATGAGGACGGCCGCTGCAGCCTGGCCGCCAATCAGATCGATCGGGTCTGCGCGCCTTCTCCTGGAACATCGACGGCGAGATCGGCTACATCCTCAACCCCAGGATCGCCGAGGTGTCCAGCGATGATACCCGTGATTGCAGGACGAGGGCTGCGTTTGTCAGTGCCGCCTGTGTTTCCCCACGGAGCGGGCGGGTCGCCCAGGCCGAGAACGCGTGGACCTGGACGGCGGGAGGCCGTCGTCGAGAGGAGCCCATGGCCCGCTGCATCCAGCACGAGCACTCACCCGAGGGCCACCTTCATTCTCGAAGCAGATCGCCCCGGACCGGAAGAACGGCCAAGGCGATGAAGGAGTTGCGAGCGCAGGGGCCGTAACGCCCCATGATGTGGATACCGGGTGGGCAACAGCGATGAAACCTGTTGCCCACCCGGTTCTCAGGAGGCGATGCGGCGAGCCCGCTGGGGCAGCTCAGCCGACGCGGCAGCCAACGCACGGGTGCACCGGCCCGGTAGCGGAAGGGCCTCGAGCCTGTCGTCCCAGGCCCGTCCCAGAGCTCAGGTCGAGCTCGCGCGGGCGCATCCTCCAGGTCTAGCCATGTAGACGAGCGCAGCCTGATCCGGTCCTCGGGGACGACGACGTTCGTTGAACATCCGTCTGCGTGGAAGATGCCCAGATCGGGGTGGGACCAGTGCATGCCGTCGGTGCGATGCCGCCTCCTCAGTCACCTCGTGAAGTAGGTTCGTGGCCTAGGCCCTCGCAGGCCGGCTTTCTGCACTGGCCCCTGTTCCAGCGGGTCCCACCCAGCCGGTCTCGGCCTGGCATCATGCCCCAGCCGCAGGCTGCCCGGTCCAGTCCAGGTGGATGTGGAATTGAAAGACCGGCCGCCGCCCACTCGATGTGGTGCGGTTCGCGCTGAATGCACGAAAAGTACACCGCGGGTGTAGCAACCGATCATGAGTATCGCCTCTGTTGTCTCCTGAGATCTGCCTTCCCCAACGGTCTCGACCCACAACCGGGCTCATGACATGACGTACGCGGCATGCACGGCTATGTGCCTGACCGCACCGGCCGGGTCCAGCGCGGTGGGTCACAGGCGAGGTCTCACGGCACCGCCCGCCCGAGCACGACTACTGACGGGTGAGGAGCAGAGCGACGTTGTGCCCACCGAAGCCGAAGGAGGTGCTGGCCGCCGCCTCCAGCTGGGGCAGGGCCCCTGCCCTGCGGCCCAACGACGTTCAGCCCGAGCCGGGCCAGCTCCGGATCCACTCCGGCTGGCAGCAGCGTGGGCGGGGCCCAACGCTCCCTGCAGCGCCATGACGGTCAGCACCGCCTCCAGGCCCCCGGCCCCGCCCAGGAGGTGACCGGTGGCGGACTTCGTGGCGCTGACGGCCGCACTCGGAACCGTCCTGGCCAGGACACCGGCCTCGACGACGTCGCCGGCGGGTGTCGAGGTGGCGTGGGCGTTGACGTGCCCGACGGCGCCGGCATCAAGGCCCGCGCGATCCAGAGCCAGTCGCAGGGCTCGTTCCTGCTCCGCACCCGATGGCTCAGGGGCGTGCGACGTCGTAGGCGTCGGCAGTGACCCCGGAGCCCGCCAGCACGGCCAGGGACCTGTGCGCCACGGGCCGTGGCGTGCGCGGCTCGCTCCAGGACGAGGCCCGGCCCCTTCGCCCAGGACGAAGCCGTCGCGGTCCGGTGCGAAAGGGCGAGAGGCGGTCTGCGGGTCGTCGTTGCGCGTCGACAGGGCCCTCATGGCGCCGAAGGCGGCCACGGTCATCGGGTGAAGGGCCGAATCCGTGCCCCCGGCCACGACGACGTCGGCCCGTCCCAGAGCGATGAGGTCCGCACCGTATGCGATGGCCTCAGCCCCCGAGGCGCAGGCTGAGACCGGAGCGTGGATACCGCCGTGCGCCCCCAGCTCGATCCCGACGGCCGCCGCCGGGGCGTTGGGCATGAGCGCGGGGACCGCTGTCGGCAGCACGCGCCGGGGCCCCTTGTCCCTCAGGGTGTCCCACGCCTCCATGACCGACAGGACCGGGCCCATTCCCGGGGACACGGACACGGCCAGACGCTGCGGGGCGACCTGTGGAGCCTCGGCCTGCTCCCAGGCCTGGCGGGCGGCCAGCAGCGCGCACTGGCTGGCGCGGTCAAGACGGCGCATCTGGCGGGTGGGAGCATCTCGGCGGGATCGACCGCCAGGGGAGCGCCGATCCGCACGGGCAGCTCATGGTGCCCGACCCACTCGTGCTCAAGGGTGCGAACCGCGCAGGTGCCCTGGTGCAGAGCGCTCCAGGTGGTCTCGACGTCTGCGCCCAGAGGGTTGACGGTCCCCAGGCCGGTGACGACGACGTCGTCAGGGCGGCACTCGGCTTCCGGGCTCATGTCTGTGGTCAGGCCTTCTTGGAGGTCACCAGGTCAACCAGCGCTCCGACGGTGGGCAGGGTCGGGATGAGGGAGTCGTCAAGGGCCACACCGAAGCGTTCCTCGACCTGGGTGGCGATGGTCAGCAGACCCAGGGAGTCGACGTCGAGATCCTGGGCGAAGGTGGTCTCACGGGTGATGTCCTTGGCGGCGACGCCGGACTCCTCGCTGACGATCTGGGTGATGACGGACTGGACGTCGTCGTTGCTCTGCTCAGCCATGGTGGCTCCTTCTGACGCCGCGACGGAGCATCCAGGATCCGTGACGGCACTGTGGCTCGATGATGGTTGTGGTTCGCCCGCGGCGGCGCCGCAGGTCGGACCATTGTCCCAGATGAGAAGGGGTGCCCGGAATAGGTGCGTTACCGGGGGAGCGAGTCGTGACCGACGTGTTGTCATAGCGCAGCGACCGGACCAGTCCGAATGGGACGGACGGTCCGGTCGCCCTAGGAGGGGACGCGGATGCTCACCACGTCCGCGGCGCCTCAAGCCTCTCGGCTGACAGCCAGTCGGCCCACGATGATCGCCATGTGCAGCATGAGGCCGTCACGGGCGTTTGTTGCGTCCCAACCGACTTGTTCACTGACCCGGCCCAGACGGTAGCGCACCGTATTGGCGTGCACGAACAGGTTTCGGGCGGTGGCTTCCAGGCTCCCGCCCAGGGCCAGGTAGGTGGCCACTGTGCTCTCGAAGGGGTCGCCCATCTCGTGGAGGGTGCGTGCACCAGATTGAGGATCTGCTCGCCGGCGAGCTCGTCGCCGGCCAGGAGCCGCTCGGGCAGGAGGTCATCGGCGTGAACCGGGTTGGGCGCCTCGGCCCACCCGGGCAGGGCCCGCAGCCCGGCCAGGGCGGAGCGCAGTGAGCGGCCGGCGTGCGAGATTCCCGAGACCACGGGGCCGACGACGGCCGACCCTCCCCAGACCGCCGGCCACTTGCATGGCCGCCTGGTCCACCAGCTGCTCAGCAGTGGCGTCCCGGGAGGAGTGCTTGGATGCCGAACCGGGGGCGGCTGAGCTGTCGCCCAGGACGATGAGGACGGAGTCACCACGTACCGATACCAGGCAGTCACTGGCCAGGTTGCGGCACTCGTGGCGCAACCTGGAGACCCCGAGCGCATCCAGGGTGGTCTTGGCAGCGATGGCCACCACCGGTCCGGTTCCGTTCCAGCCGGCAGTTCCGGCCCGGGTCGCGGCGTCCTCGGGGGCGTCGTGGAGCATCGCGTCGACCGCTACAGATTCCAACCGGGCGTCCCAAGCGCCTCGTGCCTCTGCTGCCCGGGCATACACCTCAGCCGCAGCGAAGCCGACGTCGCGCCCGAAGGTCAGGACGAGGATGCGGACAGTGTCATGATCCTCCGCCGGCACGGCGCGAGGAGCCTCGTCAACAACAACGTCGAGGACGGTGCGCACCAGAGCCAGGGTCTGCTCCAGCGTGATCACGCCGGTCAGGGCGGCAGGGGCCACGGAGAAGATCTGAGAGGGGGGCCAACGGGGTCGACGGGTTCTCCGCCGAGTCGACGAACATAGTGACGCCCAGGCGGGCCACCGCTGCGATCTGGTCGCGCGATCCTTCCGGCAGGGTTCGGTAGAAATCATGGGCCGAACTGATGCGGTCCAGTGAGTGTTCAATAATTGTGTCCTGCGCCTGTCGCAGTGCAGACACTCCCGGAGCGCTCAACTCATCCATGCTGTGGATGCTACCGACTGGAATATCGTGGGGACAGTAGGTTCCCGATTGGCGCGGCGTGTGATCCGACACGGGTTTGTCTTGAAAATACGGGGATAACTAAGGATGGTGTGTCGTGCAGGCGGAGTGGATTACACAGGTTACAATAGCGTAACCATTGTGGAAGCCCATGGTATGTGAATCTGCAATGACCTGAGTGTGCGCACTGTGTGCCAGCATAGATGTGCGCACGTAGGCGCCTGGCTAGACAACTCGGAGGCTTAAGATGACGCAGGCAACCCGTACGGAGGAAGATCTTCTTGGTGCACGGGAGGTTCCACTGGAAGCCTATTGGGGAATCCACACGCTACGCGCGATGGAGAACTTCCGGATCTCTGGATCGGTGGTCGGTGATGAAGAGGCCTTTGTTCGTGGCATGGTGCAGGTGAAGAAGGCCTCGGCGTTAGCGAACAGTGATCTGGGAGCTCTTGACCCGGAGGTTGCTGGTGCGATTGTGTGGGCGTGCGACCAGGTGCTGGTTGCTGAGCGCTGCCTTGATCAGTTTCCGGTCGACCAGTTCCAGGGAGGTGCCGGAACCAGCGTCAATATGAATACCAATGAGGTGATTGCCAACCTCGCTCTGGAGTTCCTAGGATATGCCAAGGGTCGCTATGACATCGTCAACCCCAACGACCATGTCAACAAGTCCCAGTCGACGAACGATGCCTATCCAACTGGATTCCGTTTGGGGCTGTTCACTCTTGTCGGCTCGCTCATCGAGGAGCTTGAGCGACTCATCGCCTCCATGCGTGCCAAGGGGGTGGAGCTCGTCAATGTTCTGAAGATGGGGCGTACGCAGCTTCAGGACGCTGTTCCTATGAGCCTGGGGCAGGAGTTCGAGGCCTTCGCCGTTCTGTTGGAGGAGGATGTCAGTCGGCTTCACAACAACGCCGCTCTGCTTCTGGAGGTGAACCTCGGAGCCACGGCGATCGGCACGGGGCTCAACACCCCGCCGGACTATCAGAGCACTGTCGTCGGGCATCTGCGGGAGATCACTGGTCTGGATGTTCGAAGAGCGCATGATCTGCTGGAAGCCACGAGTGACACAGGTGCCTACGTCTCGATGCATGCGGCGATCAAGCGTCTGGCGGTGAAGCTGTCCAAGATCTGCAACGATCTGCGACTGCTGTCCTCCGGGCCTCGTGCGGGGCTGGGGGAGATCAGGCTGCCTGAGCGTCAGGCTGGTTCCTCCATCATGCCGGCCAAGGTCAATCCGGTGATTCCGGAGGTGGTGAACCAGGTCTGTTTCAAGGTTATTGGAAACGACGTCGCGCTGACCTTCGCCGCTGAGGCCGGACAGCTCCAGCTCAACGTCATGGAACCGGTGATTGCCCAGGCCATCTTTGAGTCCATCAATCTTCTCACCCGTGGGATGTCGACCCTGCGGGAGCTGTGCATCGTGGGGATCGAGGCCAATGAGGATGTGTGCCGTCGCAATGTGCTGGACTCGATCGGAATCGTTACCTACCTCAACCCGGTAATCGGCCATCACAATGGCGACATGGTGGGGCGAGAGTGTGCCCGTTCAGGACGCAGCGTTCGAGAGGTGGCTCTGGAGATGGGGCTGCTCGAAGAATCTGTTCTTGATGAGATTCTCAGCCCGGAGAACCTTCTTCGTCCCCATTTCCGTGACTTGAACGTCTACTCGGGATCCGATCCCTCAACTCCGCCGGTTGTGTCGACGGTGACCGACTCGGAGGGATAAGGAGGCTCGGCCTTCCGATTGCACCGTCTCACCGATGTCGGAAGGCCTTGTCCGACTCTGTCGTGACCGCCATCATGAGAAGGAGCGGCAGGAGCGGACGACTGGGGCGTGAACATCCTTGCCGATCATGTTGACGCCTTGTGGATCCACCTTCGCCTGCGGAGGCCTGGAGCGCCAGAAGACGTAATTGAGGTTGTCTCCGTCGTTCGGGCCGAATGTGACTTTATTGGATGCATCGATCCAGATCGTGTTGTCAAAGCCGTGGACGGTGAGTGACTCGATCTCTCCCTCGATGACGACCACGAGATTTTGTGCAGTGATTGTTACGTCTCGTGCCCCAGCCGAGACCTTTGACCACCTGATCGGTGGAGAGCTCGTTGGCGGTGACATTGACCTGGTCGGAGGCGGGCACCACCTGGTGACCTCGGCCTCTGCCTGGGCTCAGGTGTCCTCCGCGTCGTTGTTGGTCAGGTCGTCATCGTAGTCGCGTATCTCGGAGGACGTGCAGTTCCCGTACTCCAATGGAGCAACGGGACCGGTGTCCTCCAGTTTTCCAGTGGGTTCCTCCTCGGCCTCCTCTGCGGCGGCGTCATGAGCCTGGTTCGACGGAGACGAGGACGCCCCCGTGGTACCGGTCCAGCCGACTGAGCAGCCAGACAGGGTCAGCAGGGCACGCGGCCATGAAGGAGGCGGAGCGCAGGAGCAGGGGAACGGGACAACGGAGGACCCTCATTCGGCAGACATGGTGGTGCCGGTGGAACGCGGAAGACCGCGTTCCACCGGCACCACAATGGTCAGTGCGTCCAACTATAGCCGCACGGGGCGGGTCAGGACTCCCCGCCCTGGGAGCCGGAGGTGCCTGCGTTGACGTTGGTCAAGTCGTAGCGGGCAATGGCTTGGGCCAGCACGGAGTGGTCGAGGCGTCCCTGCTCCACCAGCGCCTGGAGGGCGCGAACCACCACTGACTGGGCGTCGATGAGGTAGTGACGCCTGGCGGCGGCACGAGTGTCGGAGAATCCGAAGCCGTCAGCACCCAGGGTGTAGTAGTCACCGGGCACCCAGGCTCGGATCTGGTCAGGGACAAGATGGTCGTAGTCGCTGGTGGCGATGAAGGGACCAGTGCTCTCGGAGAGCTTCTGCGTCAGGTAGGGGACCCTGCCGCTGGGCATCGGGAGCCAGGAAGTTGGCCTTCTCCACCTCCAGGGCCTGGCGCCGCAGCTCGTTCCAGCTGGTGACGGACCACGTGGTGGCACGTACGTCCCAGTCCTCGGCCAGGATACGGCGGGCCTCCTCGATCCAGGGCACTCCGACGCCGGAGGCCAGGAGCTGGACCTCAGGGTCCCTCGCCGTCGGGAGCCGTGCTGATGCGGTGAATACCGCGCAGGATTCCCTCGACGTCGACGTCGTCGGGTTCAGCGGGCTGGTGGATCGGCTCGTTGTAGACGGTCAGGTAGTACATGACGTCCCGGTTGCGGCCCGAGTCCGGTCCGTACCAGCGCTCCAGGGCGTCGCGCACGATGTGCCGTATCTCGTAGGCGTAGGCCGGGTCGTAGCTGATGACGGCGTCGTTGGTGGCCGCGATGATGGGGGAGTGGCCGTCCATGTGCTGGGTGCCCTCACCGGTCAGGGTGGTTCGCCCGGCGGTGGCTCCGATGATGAAGCCGCGGGTCAGCTGGTCGCCTGCGGCCCAGAACTGGTCGCCGGTGCGCTGGAAGCCGAACATCGAGTAGAAGATGTAGACCGGGATCATCGGCTCGCCGTGGGTGGCGTAGCTCGTGCCGGCCACCTGGAACAGGGAGACCGAACCGGCCTCATTGATTCCCGTGTGCATGAGCTGACCGGAGGTGGACTCCCGGTAGGACAGCATCATGTCGGCGTCGACTGGAGTGTAGTTCTGGCCCTGGGTGTTGAAGATCTTCTTGGTGGGGAAGAGCGACTCCAGCCCGAAGGTGCGCGACTCGTCCGGAATGATCGGGACGATGCGCCGGCCGATGCCCTTGTCCTTGATGAGCTCCTTGAGCAGGCGGACGAAGGCCATCGTGGAGGCGACCTCCTGCTTGCCCGAGCCGCCCTTGAGGATGTCGTAGGTCTTGTCTCTCGGCAGCTCGAGCTCGACGCCGGCATCGCGGCGCTCGGGGACGAAGCCTCCGAGCTGACGGCGGCGGTCCAGCATGTAGAGCAGCGAGGGGTCGTCGTCGGCAGGCCGGTAGTACGGCGGCATCTTCGGGTTGGCCTCGAGCTGCTCATCGGTGATTGGGATGTGGAGCCGGTCCCGCAGGGCCTTGAGGTCGTCCAGCGTCAGCTTCTTCATCTGGTGGGTGGCGTTACGGCCGGCGAAGTGGTCGCCCAGGAGATAGCCCTTGACCGTGTGCGCCAGGATGACGGTGGGCTGGCCCTTGTGCTCCGTGGCCGCCTTGTAGGCGGCGTACATCTTGCGGTAGTCGTTGCCGCCGCGCTGCAGTGCCCAGATCTCGTCATCGGTCCAGTCCTTGACGAGCTCGGCGGTGCGCGGGTCGCGGCCGAAGAAGTGCTCGCGGATGTAGGCGCCGTCGTTGGCCTTGAAGGTTTGGTAGTCGCCGTCGAGCGTCTCCATCATGAGGTGCTCGAGCGCGTGGTCCTTGTCCGCGGCGAGGAGCTGGTCCCAGCCACGGCCCCAGATCACCTTGATGACGTTCCAGCCCGCGCCCTTGAAGAAGGCCTCGAGCTCCTGGATGATCTTTCCGTTTCCGCGCACCGGGCCGTCGAGGCGCTGCAGGTTGCAGTTGATGACGAAGGTGAGGTTGTCCAGCTGCTGGCTGGCCGCCAGCTGCAGCATGCCGCGTGACTCGGGCTCGTCCATCTCACCGTCGCCCAGGAAGGCCCAGGTGTGCTGCTGAGAGGTGTCCTTGATGCCGGCGCCCTGAAGGTACTTGTCGAACCAGGCCTGGTAGATCGCCTCGGACGGGCCAAGCCCCATGGAGACAGTGGGGTACTCCCAGAAGTCCTCCATGCGGCGCGGGTGCGGGTAGGGAGGGCAAGCCGCGGCCGCCTGCCGGGTGGGACTCCTCCTGGCGGAAGCCGTCCAGGTCCGGCTCATTGAGGCGGCCCTCGATGAAGGCGCGGGCGTAGTTGCCCGGTGAGGCGTGGCCCTGGAAGAAGACGTGGTCGCCGCCGCCGGGGTGGTCCTTGCCGCGGAAGAAGTGGTTGAAGCCGACCTCGTAGAGGGTGGCCGTCGAGGCGTAGGAGGAGATGTGGCCGCCTACTCCCACGCCAGGTCGCTGGGCGCGGGTGACCATGACGGCGGCGTTCCAGCGCAGCCAGCGCCGGTAGGTGCGCTCGGCGCTCTCGTCACCTGGGAAGTAGGGCTCGTTGGCGACGTCGATGGTGTTGATGTACGGCGTCGTCATCTCGGTGGGAACCGTGACGTTCTTCTGCCGGGCCTGAGCCAGCATACTGAGCAGGATGTAGCGCGCGCGCTTGGCGCCCTTGTCCGCGATGAGGGCATCGAGGGACTCGTGCCACTCCTTGGTCTCCTCTGGGTCGTTGTCGGTCACCTTCGTCAGGAGGCCGTCAATGAGCGGCGTGGAGTCACTGGTGGGGCTCACGGAATCCTCTTTCCTCGCGTCTGTGCGGTCAGTCCGAGCCTCATTGCGTGCCGTGGCGCCGATGGAGCGTCGGCGTACGCCTGAAGTCAGACCGCTATGGATGACGGCCCTAATCTACGACCTGCGACGGTGTGAACGCTGCACACGGCGGGAGGAAAGTCCCACCTCACGTATGGTGTGACTCACATGGTAACGGGTTTGGTCTCGGTGTCGAGGGCTGAGGAGGCGTGGGGCCTGAAGCCGGTGGCCGCGCTGGAGCCGATCTTCAAAGGAAAGTCCAAGGTAATCTGACATGCGTGTTCACTTGCGCCGCTGGTACCGGGTGCGGTGGGCTAGTGCCCATCGCCCAGCAGCGGGCGAGCGATAGACGGGCGCAGCCCAGAAGGACGGTGTAAGGACGTGGCGAGTACAGCGGGTGGGGCTTTCGGCTTCGCCTCCGGTCTCATCATTCAGGAGTTCGGCTACGACGACGACGTCGACGAGACCTTGCGGCAGGCCGTTGAGGCGGAGACCGGAACCACTCTGGTGGACGAGGACTATGAGGACGTGGCCGACTCGGCCATCGTGTGGTGGCGTGACGACGACGGCGACGTTGACGACCTCACCGACCTCCTCATGGACGCCCAGGCCAACCTCGACGGCGCAGGGCTCATCTGGGTGCTGACGCCCAAGGCGCGTACCACTGGCGCCGTCCAGGCCGCCGAGGTGGAGGAGGCTGCTGCGACAGCCGGCATGCATGCGACCTCCGCCGCCTCCATGGGGCAGCACTGGAGCGGTATCAGGGTCTCCAGCCGAGGGCGCTGAGTCGCTCCAGTGGTCGACCTGCGTACTGTGCCGCCGGATGCGGAGATGATTGGTGGCTTTCCCGGCGGAGGCGGTAAAGTCTCCTCCGGCTGAGGCGGCTTGCGCCGTCAGTCGCATGTGCGGGCACCGGTAGCCTGGGGGATGTCTGCACCTGGACCTGTAGCTCAGTTGGCAGAGCAACGCGTTTACACCGCGTCGGTCGTCGGTTCGAGTCCGGCCGGGTCCACCAAGGCGTGACCTCTGTTGCCCGCGCGCCCGCAGCGGCCTCAGGTCCCACCTCGTGAGTGGAGACGCCGAGCCAGGCCGGCGACGGCGTCGACGAGATCCGTGACTCCGGGGTCTTCGACTGGGAAATGGCCGCACTCGCGCAGCACCACCAGCTCGGCCGGACCTGCGGCACGCGACAGTACTCGGGCGCTGAGCTCGATCGGCGTCCACGCGTCCCCGACCGGGGTGCAGCAGCGTCACCGGCGTGCGATTGCGTTCGGGCGGGGTATGCGCGAACCGCAGGTAAGAGGCGAGGAACCCCAGGGGACCCTGGCGGCGCCCCCCACGCGGGTCGATGGCGCACAGGCGAGACAGTGCGCGGTCGCGGCTCATCCGCCGCAGGTTCGCCACTGCGTTCATCGGCACCATGGTGCGCTCCAGTCCTCCGCGTGCGAGTGCCGACAACGGCCCGCCCAGGACGCCCAGTGCTGCCGCACGCGTCATGTGTGTCCGGGCGCGCCAGTCACCCGGGTCGAGCAGACACGTGGCGGCCACCGCCGCCACGTGCGGCGAGCGGGCCGCCACCTCGTAGGCGAGAAGGCCGCCGATGCTGGCGCCCAGAAGCACCAGCGGACGGTGGTCGTGCTCGGCCTCGACGAGGTCAACGAGGAGGTCGATCCAGGTGTCGTAGCGCACGGCCGTGGGATCCGGTGACGTCGTGCGTCCGTACAGAGGCAGGTCGACGGCGCTGACGTCGATGCCGCGTGAGGCCACCAGTGCGGCAATCGGCCACAGCGCTCCACTGTGCCCACCAGCTCCGTGGACGAGCAGCACCCGGGCCGGCGCCCCGGGGTCGGGGGCACGTGCGATGTGCGTACGGTGGCCGTGCCACCGCCACCACGTCGACTCGGGTACCAGGGAGGCCGCGCGCCGGTGGTGCTGAGGCAGGAAGGATACGTACGGATTGGCCGGCATACGTTGATGCTAACCGCGGTGCCCGCGCTTCACCGCAATGAGTTCACGAAGCCGTCCCAGCCCTCCTGCCTTGCATCACCCTGAAGCGGGCGCATGAGGAACCTGGCACGCTGCTGGTCGAGGATGATCACGTCCTCCTTCTGTGCTGGCTTGAGGCAGCTGTGATGCTGTTGGAGGCATCGAGGTGGGGGAGTGGCTATGGTGGTCATGGCAACGGAGGAAAAGAGGGTCGCCACAAGCGCCCTATTCGATTCTTTATCCGTGTGGTACTTCTGTCAATCAGCCAGAGGAGACGCAATGAGTGACGAGCAGGCAGGAATCCCGATAGAGCTGTCCGATGCGCTGTCGGAGAATAAGGCGGCGGAGAGGATATTCGCAGCTCTGCCCCCATCGCACCGGAACGAGTACCTGCGCTGGATCAGTGAGGCGAAACGCGCCGAGACTCGCCGTCGTCGGGCCATCAAAGCAGCAGAGATGATGGTTGATAAGCACGGTAGACCTGGTCCTGGATGAGTTCCTAGCCGGCTCTTATTTAAGGTGATGGGCCGACGGAGCCCGCTGCCTCGTGGCGGATCGTCTTGACGTGATGCCTCAGGCGCGCTTGGTGAACCGGTGGTGCTGCTCGGCGTGGATGCTGAAGTGCTGAGGCGATGCTGCCCGCGGAGAATGGCCTGATCGTCGACCCAGCGCTCCCACTGCGTGGCGCGCTTCCGCTCGCCGGCACCCCGTGGTTTAGCCATGCCGGTGTCGAGCAGATCATCGAGGATCAGGAACGAGGGCTCGGGGGTGGCTACCTTCCAGTCGACGATCCCCCATGGACCGTCTGGGCTGAGGAGAACCAGTGAGCGGTTGAGATCGTGCAGGTCGTTGAAGTGCTCGTCCTTGCCGCTCTCGGAGCTCCAGTACCAGCGTGCCAGCCGGAATGACTCCGACACCTGCGTCCAGCTCCGGTAGTGCTCTCGCAACGCACGATCCAGGACCGCGAGCGTGTCCCAGGTCTCGTCCTCAGTCAGCCAGCCCATCGCGAATCCGCAGCGTGTCAGCATGGCGGCACGGACCAGGTCCCAGGCGGCGAAGTCCACGTTTCGGATGTCCCGGTCGTTGTTGAGCATGCGCTCGAGGCGCCACAACGTCTTTGCTGCGTCCGAGGACGAGTCGGCAGTATCCCACAGCTCGTGGCGCTCGGCCTCCGCCAGGGAGGTGCTGACCCAGCGAGCACGCTCCGCATCGAAGCCGGTGCGGTGGCCTGAGGTGATAAGCCAGTAGATCCGAGCGAGGAGATCGGTGCGGGAGCATACTCCCCAGTCGAGGGAGAGCATGGTGCGGGTGCCATCGAGATCGGAGCAGATGAGACGGTCCCACGGGTCCCGGCTGCACAGGGAGTACGGCGCACAGATCGCCAGGAGCCGTTCATGCGGGCCGGTGGTGAACTCATCGGGCTTGGACTCTCTGACAGGTCGATGGTGCTCAGTGAGCTCATTCCATGTGGACTCCTCACCCCGATGCGGGGCGGAGGAGGCCCTGTCGCGGCGCAGACGTATTCTCTGATGGATTGACCTGAAGATGTCGGTGGTAGCGATTACTCCAAAAACTACTAGTGCGACGGAAAGGAGCAGAGTCTGCAAGGGCATAAAGAGAATTGTGCAGCATGTGAACAGATGAGCGCCAAATTGTTGCACAGAGGTGATGCGGATTCATTGAGTTGAATGCCTGTATATTTACAGGCGGTTGATCAGTTTTTCGAGGCGCTTCATTCCTTCATGCAGCTCGTCACGGGAGGCCGCGTAGGACAGCCGTACGTGGGAGCGAGCCGTGGTCGTGGAGAAGTCCTGTCCCGGAGTGAGGGCCACATGCGCCTCCTCCAGGGCACGGTGGCAGAAGGTCTGGGCGTCGAGCCCCGTGGAGGAGACGTCGAAGTAGACGTAGAAGGCGCCGTCGGGCAGGACCGGAACAGGTAGGCCGATGCGTTGCAGCCCGTTGAGCACAATGCTCCTGCGGGCAAGCAGCTCCTGCCGGCGGTCCTCGCATACTGAGATGGATTCGGGGGAGAAGACCGCCAGCGCAGCTTGCTGAATAGGCGTCGAAGCGCACAGGAAGTAGTTGACAGCCAGGTTCTCTGCGGGTTGCACCAGCTCCTCGGGAAGGATCGCCCAGCCCAGGCGCCAGCCCGTCATCCCGAAGTACTTGGAGAAGGAGTTGATGACGATTGCCTCGGGATCGGTCTCCAGGACGCTGTGCGCCGGCGTGCCGTCATCATCTGGATCGGCCAGACCCAGGTAGATCTCGTCGACGATCCGCCAGGCGCTGCGTTCACGGGCCAGCGCGCAGATCGATGCCAGCTCCTCGAAGGGGATCGATGTGCCCGTGGGGTTGGACGGTGTCGCCAGCATCACCGCGCTCGTCTGCGGAGTCCACGCCGCCTCGGCTGAGGCTCGGTCCATCTGGTAACGGCTGGCAGGACTGGTGGGCGTCAGAATGATCCGACCGCCATAGGTTTCCACGAGCTGCCGGTTGCAGGGGTAGGACGGATCTGCGATGACGACGTCGTCGCCGGGCTGTGTGGTGGCGGCAGCCACTAGCAGGAGTGCTGACGACGCGCCGGTGGTCACGACGATCCGGGCTGGATCAACCTCGACTCCGTGCCTGTCCCGGTAGAAGCCCGCAATGGCCTCGCGCAGTGCGAGCAGGCCCAGGGCGGGGGAGTAGGGAAGTGGTCGGCCATCCATGACACGGCACATCTCCTCGCGGACAGCGGGAGGGGCGCCGAAAGTCGGGCTCACCCAGGCTGAGCTTGGAGATCGAGTGGCCCTCCGCCTGGAGGATTCCAGCGCGTTCGCCAATGCTCATCGCGTGGAAGGGCTGGGCGGCTTTGGCCCGGTTGGCGATCTTCATGACGGCTCCTTGACTCGGGGGCGGACAGAACTAGTGTCCACCTTCCCACAGTGGGAGGGCAAAGGTCTCGTGAAGGAACAGCGACGTTTCGGGAACTGGTAGTGAGGGTTTGTATAGCGATGCTGTGGTGCCTCCGGCGGGACTCGAACCCGCACGCCCGTAGGCAGCGACTTTTAAGATCGCGGTGTCTACCGATTCCACCACGGAGGCGAGACGCGGCCCAATGTTTGAATAACTGGGGCGTCAGTACCCCCACTGGGATTCGAACCCAGGACCTTGTGCTTATCAGGCACGACACGAGGTATAAGCTCGCTGCTCTAACCGCTGAGCTATGGGGGCGCGGCCGCGACATCGACGGTGTCGAGGAAGCCGACGCTGCCTGTACCGGAGGAGCTCGGCAGCGCGGAAGTAGGTTACCCCAGATGGCGGCCGCGTCGGTCGTTTTCTCACTGTGTTCCATCAGGCACGCCCTCACGCGGGCGGCACAGGTCGTCGACCCCCTCACGTCTCTGGGCCTGCCTGCCTTACCGCTAGCCTGGTCGCATGAGTCATACTCCTGCCCCCGCATCTTCTGAGGCCGGACACGAGCCCTCACGGAACACTCCGGAAAGCCTCCTGACGGTCGGCGACGTCGTCGCCCTTGTGGAGGCCGCCGCTCCTCCCGGCCTGGCCGCCTCATGGGACTCCAACGGGCTCATCTGCGGTGACCCCGCCGATCCGGTGCGCAGCATCCTGCTGGCTGTCGATCCGGTGACGGCCGTCGTCGACGAGGCCATCAATGCCGGCGTCGATATGGTCATCACCCACCACCCCCTCTATCTGCGCGGAACCGATCACGTTGCAGCCACCGATCCCAAGGGCCGCTGCATCCACCGCCTCATCCGCGCAGGCATCGCGCTCCTCAACGCCCACACCAGTCTCGACGCCGCCCACGGGGAGTCGCCGACGCCCTCGCCGACCGCGTCGGACTCATCTCAGCCGTGCCGCTTGAGCCCGACCCCGTCTCCCCGGATCAGGGCATTGGACGGATCGGCGCTCTCCTACAACCCGTCACTCTGCGCCGGCTCGCCGCCGACGTCGCTGCAGCCCTCCCCGACTCGGCCCCCCCGGCCTCCTCGTGGGTGGGGACCTCGATGCCGTCGTCGAGCGCATCGCCGTCTCAGGCGGGGCGGGAGATTCTCTCTTGCAACGGGCTCCGCGAGGCCGGAGCCGACGTGTTCCTCACCGCCGACCTGCGCCACCACCCCTGCCTCCGAGCACCTGGAGGAGGGCCGCCCCTATCTCCTGTGCGGAACCCACTGGGCCACCGAGTGGGTCGGCCTGGAGCCCCTGGCTTGCAGGCTCCAGGAAAGCGCCCACTGCCATGGAGCCTCGCTGGCCGTTCAGGTCTCCCACATTGTCACGGACCCCTGGGCGCTGCGCCTGCCCACCGGACCAGACCGGGCATGAGAGGATTCGCAGCATCAACCTGTACGCACCTGAAGGAGCACACGCCGTGACAAGCGCCCCCATCGCCCAGCAGCGCCTTCTCATCGACCTCCAGGACCTCGACTCCCGCCTGGCACGGCTGCGTCACGAGCGCAAGCACCTTCCGGTCCTCGCCCGAATCGAATCAGTCATCGAACGTCTCAAGGCGAATAAGCGAGCCGCCATCCAGGCCGAGGCCGCCCTCGACGAGGCCAAGAAGCAGGCCACTCGCAGCGAGGACGAGGTCGGGCAGGTGGTGCGCCGTGCCGAGGTACTGCGCGAGCGCCTCCACTCCGGCACCAGCGCGGCCCGAGACCTCTCCGCCATCCAGGGAGAGATCGACCAGCTCGGTCAACGGCAATCTGCCTTGGAGGAGGCACAGATCATGGCCATGGAGGCGCTCGACTCCGCCCGGCAGGAAGCGGAGCGCCTCAGCCGGCAGGAGTCCGAGATCCGCACGGCCGGGCGGGAGCTCACCGCCAAGCGCGACGCTGAGTTCGCCCGACTCGACGAGGAGATCGAGTCCCTGGAGAACCAGCGGGCAGACCTGGCTGGAACCATTGAGACGTCCCTCCTGGCGGACTACGAGGCCGTCCGCACCTCCACCGGCGGGCTCGGCGCGGTCGTCCTCAGGGGACGCACCGTTGAGGGCGGCGCTGTCGAGATCAGCCCCCAGGAGCTGGCCCGCATCGCGGCCGCCCCGAAGGAGGAGGTCATCCACGCCGAGGAGAACGACGTCATCGTCGTACGCATGGACATCTGACAACGGCGCGTCGTAATCAACCGCTAAACGACCGGCCCATGGTCCGGATGCTCATGGCGGTCGCAACTGGCCTCAGCGAGTCACCAGGGTGAGAGCCTGTCGCCCCTTGCCGGTCCGGCTCGGAGACCTCGACGTCGTCAATGCCGTCCAGGTGCCCGACGACACGTGCGATGTCGTCTACGCGCGCTGACGCAGGCAGGGTCCCACCGGCAACGGCCCTGATAAGCTCCCCGGCGAGTAGCCCGCGAGCGTGCTTGGCCATGTGGGAGACCATCTTGCGGGAACCGTCGTCCGCGGTGCGCACCACGCGCACGGTCGCGACCTCGATGCCGTCATGCGCAGCCGGCTTCCAAGCGGCGGCGTAATCCGCCGACCGGCAATCGACCACCAAGCCCTGCGCAGCCATGCCGGTCAGGGACGGTCCAAGGTACGGCTTCCAGAACGCCGGCAGGCGTCCCGGTCCGGGCAGGGACGTGCCCATCGACAGGCGGTGGTCGGGTACCAGGTCAGTGGGGGAGAGGATGCCCCACAGACCCGAGAAGACAACGCAGTGGCGCTCCAGTGCGGCGCGGCCCGTCGGGTCCTCGGCGATAGAGTCGAGTCCCAGCAGCCTCGTACAGGACCCCGGTGAACAGCTGATGGGCAGGGACGCAGGGTGAGGTCTCCAGTGACAGATTTATCCCCACCTGCTCAGCGTTACGCGGTCCCAACCCCAGGACGGAGGCCGCCTCGGCGCTGCGGCTCACCCCGGCCAGCGCGGACATCACCTCACGACGCGCGGCGGTAAGCCTCTCCGCGTCCAGCAGCGAGTCGAGATCCAGTGACGGTCCACTGGCAGGAGCAGTCTTTCCCTCAGAGGGAGGAAGCAGGATCAGCACCCGCACATGATAGGTCGCACCACGACTCCTGGCAGGCCGGGTGCTGCGCGGTGGGTGCGACCCTTCGACGCCCCCGTACCGCTACACTGATCCGTGCGGATGAGCCGACCGGGCGGCCGCGGTACCGGTTACCGTCTTCATGGCGGTGCAGGGCTGAGGAACGTCCGGGCTCCACAGAGCAGGACGGTGGCTAACGGCCACCCGGGGTGACCCGCGGGACAGTGCCACAGAGAGTAGACCGCCCATCGGATACCGGTGAGTAAGGGTGAAAGGGTGGGGTAAGAGCCCACCAGCGCGACGGGTGACCGTCGCGGCTCGGTAAACCCCGTCCGGAGCAAGACCGCACAGCTGGCGCTTGAAGGCTGCTCGCCCAAGCCAGCGGGTAGGTCGCATGAGGCCGCTGGCAACAGCGGTCCAAGATGAATGGTCGCCACCGCCCAGGCCGGTAACGGCGGGCGGCAACAGAACCCGGCGTACAGGTCGGCTCGTCCGCCCATCCTCGTTTTTTTGGATAATGATTGTGGGGCGACCAGGAATTACTGGTCGCCCCACAATCATGTGTCAGTTGAGTGACTCACTTTGCAGCGAAGTACACTTCCTGGTCGGACATGTAGAAGCCCTTGACGGCGAAAACACCCTTTCCGTCGTTGGCGGTGGATGCGTCTACAAGGAACACGAAGTTACCTTTTGCGGTCCCTCCATCGCGAGGCATGGACTGCTGTTCGAACATGTCGTCGGTGCCGATGTACTCCGATTTCGCGGTATTTCCATCGTGAGAGTACGTGACCTTCAGGTCTGACGACTCGTACTCGCCTTTACCCTTGTAAGCAACCTCCACGGGTACGCGGATGTAGACCTTACCTGCGGGCGGCTCCTTGTAGGCGCCCCTCATTGTGCTCTTGAGGTCGTCGTTAACGTTCCACTCCACAGCCCCCATGGTCACGGTTACTGTAGCGTCCGGATCGGTAGCGTACTCGTCAGCCTTGAACTCTACAGACTTGGATGTGGGATCAATCGGGTTAGCGGCAGATGATCCGGGTCCGTCACTCTTGCCTGTTGAATCGTCAGAAGGCTTTGATGAAGAGTTGTCGCCCGGCTCTTTCGCCTTCTGCTTTGCGGAACTTCCTTTATTTTCCTTCGACTCCGAGCTTGACGTGCTGTCAGCCTTGTTGTCGCCATTGCCGGAATCGCCCTTGAACATGAACACGATGCCGATGACCAGGGCGACCACGACGACTGCGGCGATGCCGGTCCAGAACCACCACTGCTGAGTCAGCGGCTTGGAGCCATTGCCAGGGCCTGCCGGAGCAGCGGTGTCAGTGGGCTGCCATCCGTTGGCCGGGGGCTGTATACCTCCCGCAGCCCCTTGGTTCTGGAAGGGCGTGGGTGACTGGGCGTAGTCCATGTTGGCCGCGTAAGGGCTGGCGCCGACAGCTGCGGGCTGACCGGCGTAGTCACCGAAGGGGGCGGAGGCGGACATGCCTGTCGGGTCGGCAACAGGTGCGTTGGTGTTCAACGAGGCGGTCGGGGCGGTCGATACCGCCTGGGTCGGAGCCCATGCCGGGTCGGCTTCCGCAGCGGCACCTGCGGCCGAAGCAGCGGACCCGCTGGAGGCGGCGGAGTCATCGACCCAGATCTGCCAGCCTTCGGGAGCCGGCCCCCAGGCGGGGTCGGGCTGCCAGCCTGCAGGTGGTTCGAAGCCCTCGGGTGGCGCGGGCCAGTTCGGCGGTGGATTGAAGCGCAAAGCCATGAGAACCTCCGGGAGGAAATAACAGGGAGAAACCCGCACGGGCTTCCTGGGCAGAATGCAGATGTCCGCTGTCCAAGGACCTTACGTCGTCACCTCATCGTGAGGCAACGTGACAGAGGCCGATCGGCGTGGACATGGATGGGGAACGATCTCCAGCACCTCAGGGCAGGGTAAGCACCTCAGCACCTTCCTCGGTCACCACGAGCGTGTGCTCGAACTGCGCAGTGCGGGATCGGTCCTTGGTGACCACCGTCCAGCCGTCGTCCCACTGCTCCCAGTCGATACTGCCGAGAGTGAGCATCGGCTCGATGGTGAACACCATGCCCGTCTCAATGACGTCGTCGTTCAGAGGGGCGGCGTCGTAGTGGGGGATGATGAGTCCTGAGTGAAAGGCCTCGCCGACGCCGTGGCCCGTGTAGTCGCGCACCACCCCGTAGTTGAAGCGCTTGGCGTAGGCCTCGATGACGCGGCCGATGACGTTGACCTCGCGTCCCGGTTTGACGGCCTTGATGCCCCGCTCCATCGCGGTGCGGGTGCGTTCGATGAGCAGCTCCGTCTCACGGTCGACCTCGCCGACGGCGTAGGTGGCGTTCGTGTCGCCGTGGACCCCGCCGATGTAGGCGGTGACGTCAAGGTTGATGAGATCTCCCTCATTCAAGCGGGTCGAGTCCGGAATGCCGTGGCAGATGACCTCATTGATCGAGGTGCAGATCGACTTGGGGAACCCCATGTAGCTAGGCAGGAGGGGTAGGCGCCGTGGTCGCACAGGTACTCGTGAGCGATCCTGTCCAGCTCATCGGTGGTCACCCCCGGAGCGATCGCCTTGGCGGCCTCGGCCAGAGCGCGGGCGGCCAGTCGGCCCGCCACCCTGATCCGCTCGATCGTCTCCGCATCCTTGATCTCTGAGGCCGTGACGTGCTCGGGGCCGTCGTGGAACATGTACTCGGGGCGTGCGATGGACGCCGGAACATGCCGCTGAGGAGTGAGCGTCCCGGGAGTGAGCGTGCCACGCGGTGCGCGGTCGGCCAGCGAGGAGGAGGGCGCCGAGGGCACGGAGGAAACCGAAGAACTCATGGCCTCAGCATAGAAGGAGGCATCCGGTTCACGGGACCTTCCCTTCAGCTAAAGGCCCAAGGCTTTCATCATCACGCTATGGGCATTATCACTGTCAGGAACCGTCAGGAGCTGAACCAGTGCTTCTCAGCGGGGAAGGACTCCTCGCGCACCGCGGCCCCGTAGTCGGCGGCCGCCTGACGCAGGGCCTCGCCGACCTGCCCGAACTGATGAGCGAAGCGCGGCGACCATTCCGTCATTCCGGCCATATCCGTCCAGACCAGGACCTGGCCGTCACAGCGGGCGCCCGCACCGATACCGATCGTGGGGATCGTGAGTGACTCGGTGACGCGCGCGGCCAGAGGCTCGGGCACCATCTCCAGGACGAGAGCGACCGCCCCCGCATCAGCCAGCGCCCGCGCGTCGGCCAGCAGCTCCTCCGCGGCCTCGCCGCGGCCTGAACCCGGAAGCCACCGAGCATGTTGACGCTCTGCGGGGTGAACCCCAAGTGACCCACCACTGGGATGCCCGCCTGAGTCAGCGCCCTCACGCCTGCTGCCCGGGGCCTGCCGCCCTCGAGCTTGACGGCATTGGCACCCGCCTTCATGAGACGCACAGCGCTGGCCAGTGCCTGCTCAGGACCGGCTTCGTAGGTGCCGAAGGGAAGGTCGGCCACTACGAGTGCGCGCTTGGTCGCCCTCGCTACCGAGCGCGTGGCCACCACCATCTCGTCGAGCTGGACCGGCAGCGTGGAGTCGTGCCCCAGCATGACATTGCCGATCGAGTCGCCCACCAGCAGCAGGTCGGTTCCCGCAGCGTCCAGGATCTGGGCGGTCACGGCGTCGTAGGCGGTCAGCATGACCAGCTTGGCGCTGTTCTTCTTGGCGGCTGCCAGGTGATGAACGCGCACGGGCTTGCCGCCTCCGACGACGTTGGGGGGGACGTACCGTAAGGGGACTCGGGTGTAGGCATGGCACGAGGCTACCTGAGGTGCCGCAGCGCGTTGGCCCGCCGGATGCCCCACCGGCATCCCTGGCCGAGGACGTTCTCCGAAACCTGCCTGACGCACCCGCGCACTAGGCTGGTTCCAGCAGAACATCTCAGGTGCAAGACCGCCGGTCACGTCGTCGGCCGGCTACTGCACCACCGTGCTGAGGAGGTCCCATTGGACAAGCAGCAGGAGTACGTGCTCCGAGCCATCGAGGAACGCGACATCAGCTTCATCCGCTTGTGGTTCACTGACGTCTCCGGACAGCTCAAGTCCGTGGCCATCGCGCCGGCCGAGGTCGAGAGCGCCTTCGAGGAGGGCATCGGCTTCGACGGATCGGCCATCGAGGGCCTGACCCGCGTCTTCGAGTCCGACATGCTTCTGGCGCCGGATCCCTCCACCTTCCAGATGCTGCCGTGGCGGGACGGGGATAACGGTGTGGCCCGCATGTTCTGCGATGTCCTCACGCCCGACGGCGAGCCGGCCCGCACCGATCCGCGCTCCGTGCTCGAGCGCCAGCTCGCCCGGGTCGCCGAGGCCGGCTTCACCTGCTACATCCACCCGGAGATCGAGTTCTACCTGGTCAAACGTGACGCCGACGGGCGCATCCGCCCCACTGATGACGCCGGTTACTTCGACCACGTGCCCGGGGGGAACCGCCCACGACTTCCGCCGCCACGCCATCCTCATGCTCGAGCAGATGGGGATCTCGGTGCAGTTCTCCCACCACGAGGGCGGCCCCGGCCAGAACGAGATCGACCTGCGCTTCGCCGACGCCCTGTCCATGGCGGACAACGTCATGACCTTCCGTGCCGTGGTCGAGGAGGTCGCCCTGGAGGAGGGCTGCCTGGCGACCTTCATGCCCAAGCCCTTCCCCGACCAGTTCGGCTCGGGCATGCACACCCACTTCTCCTGTTCGAGGGGGACCGCAACGCCTTCTTCGACCCCGCCGGCCAGTACCAGCTCTCCGCCACCGGTCGCTCCTTCATCGCCGGGCTGCTGCACCACGCCTCGGAGATCACGGCCGTCACCAACCAGCACGTCAACTCCTACAAGCGCCTATGGGGAGGGGACGAGGCCCCCAGCTACGTGTGCTGGGGCCACAACAACCGCTCCGCCCTCGTGCGCGTCCCGATGCACAAGCCAGGCAAGGCCCAGTCCGCACGCGTGGAGTTCCGCGGCATCGACTCCTCGGCCAACCCCTACCTGGCCTATGCGGTCATTCTGGCTGCGGGCCTCAAGGGCATCGAGGAGGGCTACGAGCTCCCCCCCGGAGGCCGAGGACGATGTCTGGGCCCTGTCCGAGATGGAGCGCAGGGCGCTGGGCATTCACGCCCTGCCCACCTCGCTCAAGAGCGCGGTTGCCGCCATGGAGGGCTCCGACCTGGTGGCGGACACCTTCGGTGAGGACACCTTCGAGTTCTTCCTGCGCAACAAGCGCCGCGAGTACCGGGCCTACGACGCCCAGGTCACCGATTTCGAGATCAGCCAGTTCTTCCCGCGTGCCTGAGCGGAGCAGGGGACAGCTGTGAGAGACCGCAGCGAGAAGCGAGCGCCGATCGGGTTCCCCTCCCGGCACAGCTCCTCGCCCAGGACCGTCCTGCTGCGGGCAGATTCCAGAACGCCGCCCGCGCCGGGGCGCTCCTGGGTGATCCGGCGCTGCTGCCCTTCCTCCCGGCACACGCTGAGGCCGACGACGTCGGCGAGGTGGGAGACCCCGACGGATGTGCCTCGGCAGATCGCTCCAAGCGGCCAGGCAGCCGACCCGCTGACGTGAGACTCGGGCCGGCCCGTGAGGACCTCGTCAGTTCCCTGGCTCTCACCGCCGATCCCGACATGGCTCTGCTCAGCCTCGTCCGGCTCGCCGAGGCCGCCACCGCAGCCGAGTCGACTCACCGGGCATCGGCGGGCAGTGTCGAGCCCGGGTGCACGACGACACCGGCAGCACTTCTGCGCAGCATCCTGAGCGATCCGGCCGCAGAGCACCGTGAGCACAGGCAACGCCTGCTCGCGGTCCTGGGGGCCTCGCAGGCCCTGGGCGACTTCCTCGTGGCCCATCCCGAGCGCCTCACGGCGCTCGCACCGCTCAGGGCGTGGAGCTCCCTTGAGGAGCCCAGCCCCAGTGAGGCGCTGCAACGGGTGGTCCAGGAGGCGCTGGGGCAGGCCGGCCCTGCGAACGCTGCCCCGTCAGACGGTGGTGGGACAACCCCTCAGCCGGGAGGAACGGACCAGGCTGTCAGCCGGGCGACCGCGGCGCTGCGGCGCGCCTACCGGGACCGGCTCACGGCGATCGTCGCCGACGACCTCACCAGCGCCGACCCGATCGAGCACGTCCCCACCGTCTGTCGTCGCATGGCCGAGCTCGCCGACGCCGCCCTGGACGCGGCTCTGCTCGTCGCTCGCGCCGCCGTCGGACCACAGGCGGATGAGGTGGCCCTCGCTGTGATCGCCATGGGCAAGACCGGGGCCCGCGAGCTCAACTACATCTCGGACGTCGACGTCGTCTACGTCGTCGGCCCCGCCCACGAGCCCCGGAGTGCTCATGAACCGGTCAGCGAGGAGCACCTCGTGGACGTCGGCACCCACCTGGCCACTGAGCTCGCCCACGTCGTCTCCGCCACCGCGCCCGAGCCGCCCCTGTGGCCACTGGACACGGCGCTGCGCCCCGAGGGCAAGGACGGTGCACTCGTGCGCACCCTTGACTCCCACCTGGCCTACTACCGCAGATGGGCCGCCTCCTGGGAGTTCCAGGCCCTGCTCAAGGCCAGGGCCTGTGCCGGTGATACGGAGCTCGGTGCCCGCTACGAGCAGGGCGTGGCGCCCTACGTGTGGGAGGCCAGCAGGCGGGAGAACTTCGTTGAGGACGCCCGTGCCATGCGGCGCCGTGTGGAGAAGGAGTCCGTGCCGCGCGGAGGAGAGGACCGGCGTATCAAGCTGGGACCCGGTGGCCTGCGAGACGTCGAGTTCACCGTCCAGCTCCTCCAGCTCGTCCACGGCCGCTCCGATGAGAGCCTGCGGGTGCGCGGCACCCTGGAGGCTCTCGACGCTCTCAGCACGGGTGGCTACGTCAGCCGAACCGATGCCGCGGCCATGAGCAGCTGCTACAAGGCCCTGCGTCTGCTGGAGCATCGCAGCCAGCTCTTTCGGCTCCGCCGCACTCACCACCTTCCTGAGAAGGAGGAGAACCTGCGCCGCATCGAGCGGGGCATCAGCGGCTGCCTGGGACGGGGCGACAGCCTGTGGGAGGGCTTCAAGGACCTGCGTCGGCGAGTGCGGTCCCTCCACCAGGAGATCTACTACCGCCCCCTGCTGGGCTTCGCAGCCGCCCTGAGCGCCGACGAGATGGCCCTGAGCCCTCAGGCGGCGCGAGAGCGCCTCGCCGCCGTCGGCTACACGGACCCCGACGGGGCCCTGCGCCACATCCAGGCCCTCACCGAGGGCGTCAGCCGTCGAGCCGCGATCCAGCGCCAGCTGCTGCCGGTCATCATCGGCTGGATCGGTGAAGGCGCTGACCCCGATTTCGGCCTGCTGTCCTTCCGGCGGCTGTCTGAGGCCATCGGAGGGTCGCACTGGTACCTGGCGATGCTGCGGGACTCGCCGGTGGCGGCACGCAGACTGTGCCAGGTCCTCTCCAGCGCCCACTGGGCCACCGAGCGCCTGGCGGAGTTCCCCGAGTCCATCGCCTGGCTCGACGACGACGACGAGCTCGAGCTCCGCCGATCCGGCGCCCTGGCGGAGGAGGTCGCCGCCGTCCTGCGCCGTCGCAGCCTCACCGGCCCCGATGAGGCGGCCCTTGCCGAGCAGGCGATCGAGGCCGTCCAGGCGATCTTAAGAGTGCGCGCCCGCGAGGAGGTGCGCGCCTCACTGGCGGACTGCCTGGACGGCATCGACCCCGAACGCACCGCCTCCATCCTCTCCGACGCAACCGACGCGGTGCTGGAGGGGGCTCTGACCGTGGCCACCGGGCTGGTCATCGCCCAGCGCGACGGGGCGGAGGCCGTTTCCGCGGGACCCGACGCCAGTGGCCGCTGGCAGGCCGCCCTCGCCCGGCACGCCATCGTCGCCATGGGACGCCTGGGAGGCCGCGAGATCGGGTACGCCTCCGATGCGGATGTCCTCTTCATCCATGAGGCCCGTGACGGGGTGGACCAAGACGCCGCCGCCCAGGAGGCCGAGGCCGTCGCCAAGCAGGTCATGGGGCTGCTGGCCTCAGCGCTCCCGCACCCCCTCGAAGTGGACTGCGATCTGCGCCCCGAGGGTCGCAACGGCGTCATGAGTCGCTCGTTGAACGCCTACCGCGAGTACTACGGCCGCTGGTCCGCCCTGTGGGAGCGCCAGGCGCTGCTGCGCGCCCGTCCCTGCGCCGGTGACCGCGATCTGGGTCGGCGTTTCGAGGAGCTCATCAACCCGTTGCGCTGGGCGCAGGAGGGACTGCTGCCCCAGGATCTGCGGGAGATCCGCAGGATCAAGGCGCGGGTGGAGGCCGAGCGCCTGCCCCGGGGCATCGACCCGGCCCGTCACCTCAAGCTCGGCCCCGGAGGACTCAGTGACGTGGAGTGGAGTGCGCAGGTACTCCAGCTCGCTCACGCCGGTCGGATACCCGAGCTACGGACCACCTCGACCGTCGGTGCGCTCCAAGCCGCGGCCCAGGCCGGGGTGCTGAGCGCGGACGATGGGGGAGAGCTGGTCGCCGCCTGGATCCTGGCCAGCCGCCTGCGCTCGGCGATCGTCCTGGGAACCGGGCGCGCCTCGGGGCCGCGCTCCCAGGTCCTTCCCATCCAGATCCGGGAGATCCGCCTGGTGGGGCGCCTCATTGGTCTGGGCTCGGGCAGGGAGCGAAAGCTCGAGGACCTTTACCGTCGCAGCGCCCGCCACGCGCGCGCGGTGGCCGAGCGCATCGTCTTCACCGATGCCGCCGCCCACGGCTCCTCCGCACCGACGCCGTCGCCCACCACGTCAGTGGCTCAGCAGCACAGCGCGGACTCACCGCCGCCCCACCCAACGGGCCGAGCCCGGAACGGCCGTGCACAGTCCCGTCGGGGCTTAGGAGCGGCAGGCTCCAAGAGCACCAGTTCCAAGAGCTCCAGGCAGGTACGCCGCAACCGTGTCACCAGAAGGCGACCGGAGGGGCCCTACCCCTGGAGCTGACCGGGCGGAGACGGCGCCAGGCGGATACCGGCCGGGTGTCAGCCGGACGCCGCCGGGCGATGAGGATCGCACCGTCGTCGAGGGCCGTCGTGCTGCGAACCTGGCAGACTTGGCGCCGTGAGGCTCATTCTCGTACGCCACGGTCGCACCGGGGCCAATGTCATGCAGGCACTTGACACCGCCTTCCCCGGAAATCCCCTGGACGAGGTGGGTCTGGGGCAGGCCGACGGATTGCCGGACCGTCTGGACAAGGCCGGCCTGCTTCAGGGGCTGGGATCGCTATGGGTCTCCCCGATCCTGCGCGCCAGGCAGACCATCGCCCCCATCGAGGCCGCCACCGGCCTGAGCGCCACCGTCGACTCAGGACTGCGTGAGGTCCTCGCCGCCGACCTGGAGATGAACACCGACGCGCGCTCGGTGGCCTGCTACGTGGACACCACCCGGGCCTGGATGGCGGGTCGCCCCGCCTGCCGCATCCCCGGCTCCCCGGAGGACGGGCACGACACGCTTCAGCGCTTCGACGACGCCGTCGGCCGAATCTACGGGCAGACCGCTCAGGCGGGCGACTCAGCGGCCCTGCTCGTCTCCCACGGAACCGCGCTGCGCCTGTGGACCTCCCTGAGGGCCGCGGCAGGAGGCGGCGTGGACCCGCTGTGGGTCGCCGACCGCCCCATGCACAACACCGGGATCACCGTCGTCGACGGTGATCCCGGTGCCGGGTGGAGCCTGACCTCCTGGGATGACGGCGCCTGGGACCAGGCCGCCTCCTGACCGGCCCGCCTTAGAGCACCGAGGAGAGGAAGGCCCGGGTACGTTCGGCCTGGGGATCGTCCAGGACCTTGACGGGGTCACCGGACTCGCAGATGACGCCGCCGTCCATGAAGATCAGCTGGTCGCCGACCTCGCGGGCGAAGCCCATCTCGTGGGTGACCACCACCATCGTCATGCCGGAGGCGGCGAGATCCTTCATCACCTGAAGGACCTCACCAACCAGCTCGGGGTCCAGCGCGGAGGTCGGCTCATCGAAGAGCATGAGCTCAGGATCCATCGCCAGGGCGCGGGCGATCGCCACCCGCTGCTGCTGACCACCGGAGAGCTGGGAGGGGTAGTGGTCGAGCCGGTCACCCAGCCCCACCCGCTCCAGCAGCTCGGTGCCGCGTTCGCGGGCCTTGGCCTTCGGAGTCTTCTTGACCAGGATCGGTGCCTCCGTGACGTTCTCCAGAGCCGTCATGTGGGGGAAGAGGTTGAAACGCTGGAAGACCATGCCGATCTTGGCGCGCTGAGCGGCGCGGGCCCTGTCCGACAGGGCGTGCAGCTTGGTGCGACCACCGCGCTCGACCTCACGCATACCGATGAGCTCGCCGTCGACCTTGACCCGGCCGGCGTCGATGGACTCCAGCTCGTTGATGCAGCGCAGCAGCGTCGACTTCCCCGAGCCGGATGGGCCGATGAGGACCGTGACCGAGCCCGGGCGGGACGATGAGGTCAATACCCCGCAGCACGTGCAGCTCGCCGAAGAACTTGTGCAGGTCGCTGATCTCGACCTTGGGCGTCCCCGCCGCGGCGTGGGTTGATGTGCTCATGGGGTGACCTCCAGGAAGGGATTGTCCTTGGTGGTGTGGGCATCGAGGATGGCCTGCTGGCGGGCGGACAGGCCCCGGCCGGAGGAGGCGGAGGACTTGTCGGAGTCGAAGCCCTTGCCGTAGTAGCGCTCGATGTAGTGCTGCCCCACCATGAGGATCGAGGTGATGACGATGTACCAGATGGCCGCGACGAGGAGCAGCGGAATGATCTGGTAGGTCAGCGACGCGTAGGAGTTGGTCACGAAGGTCAGATCCAGGGTGAAGGGGACCGCCAGGACCAGGGAGGTCGTCTTGAGCATGGAGATCGTCTCGTTGCCGGTGGGCGGGACGATGACCCTCATCGCCTGCGGCAGGACGATCCTGCGCAGGATCTGGCTCTTACTCATGCCCAGGGCCCCGGCGGCCTCGCTCTGACCCTTGTCCACCGAGTTCAGGCCCGAGCGGACGATCTCGGAGAGGTAGGCGCCCTCGTTGATTCCCAGCCCCAGGACCGCCGCGACGAAGGGGGTGAAGACCGCCGTCGTCTTGAAGGTCAGCAGCTCGGGGCCGAAGGGGATTCCCAGGCTCAGCTTCTGGTAGAGCGCGGACAGCGCCCCCAGAAGACCAGCTGGGTGTAGATCGGGGTGCCGCGGAAGAACCACAGGTAGGCCAGTGCCACCCAGCGCAGGACCGGGTTGGAGGACTGGCGCAGGATCGCTGTGGTGACCGCCAGCACGATGCCGATGGCCATGGCCATGAAGGTCAGCAGCAGCGTCCAGCCGACGGCCTTGACCACGTGGACCTCACGCAGGAAGAACCAGACCGTGGACCAGTGGAACTTCTCGTTGGTGACCAGCCCGTGGATGAGCATGGCCCCCAGGACCGTGACGATCGCGGCACTGATCCACGTTCCCGGGCGGGGGACGGGCTTGGGTTTGTTGAGGGCGACCTTGTCGTCATCAGGGGCGGGCGAGGCGGTCACGGCTCACTCCTTCACTGAGGGATTGAGTTCTGCGGTGGTCAGGGCGGCGTCCTTCACGCCCCAGTTGTCCAGGATCTTCTGCCAGATGCCCTGGTCCATGAGGTACTGGATGGCAGCCTGGATCGCGGCGGCGAACTGCGGATCGGCCTTGGAGGTCACCACCCCCTGGGGGGCGGCGTCCTCGATCTCCCCGAGGGTGACGATCTGGCCATCGGTCAGCTCGACGGCGTATCCGGCCACGGTGGAGTCGGAGTAGGTGGCGTCGATGGTCCCGCCCACCAGGCCGGTGGTGGCCTCGGACTGCTTGGAGTAGGAGCGTACGGACAGGACCGCCTTGCCCTCCTTGGCGCATTTCTCGGCGGCGTCGCGCATGGTGGTCTCCTGGGCGGTTCCCACCTGGACGCCGATGGTCCGCCCGCACAGCTGGAGGTGGTCGGAGGTCTCGACGCCCTTCGGGTTGCCGGCCTGGACGTTGAATCGCGAACCCACGTTGATGTAGGAGGTCATGTTGACCTCCGCGATCCGCTCGGGAGTGACGGTGAAGGAGGAGATGCCGGCGTCGTACTTCGAGCCGATCGATGCGATGATGGAGTCGAACTCGGCCGTGTGCACCGTGCCCTTGACGCCCAGGACGGCGGCGATCGCGTTGGTCAGATCGACGTCGTAGCCCACAGCCTTGCCCGAGGGGTCGAGGAACTCCGCCGGGGCGTAGTCCGTGGATGCGGCCACGTTCAGGACGCCATCCTCGAGAGCGCCGTGGGGGAGCTTGGCGATGATGTCGGGCTGCGCCTGGATCGACGAGGTGTCATAGGAGTGGATCTGCGAGCTCCGGTTCGCGTTCCAGTCAGCAGCGTTGGTACATCCGCTGAGGACCAGGCAGGCTGTGGCTGCCAGCCCGAGGGCGGCGTGTTGGTGGATCCTCATTGTGGGATCTCCTCTTCGGAGTGGAGCAAGACAGAGAAAGAATATCCGCAATGCAGTATAGGTATGCAAGCATGGAAGGTGGCGTACAGCACGACGGCGGCCCTGAGCCTCGTGCGTAGGAGGCTCAGGGCCGCCGTCTGAACCGAGTCAACGGCTCACAGGTCGTAGTAGAGCTGGAACTCGTAGGGATGGGGGCGCAGTCGCAGCGGCTCGATCTCGTTGGCGCGCTTGTACTCGATCCAGGTCTCAATGAGATCAGGGGTGAAGACGTCCCCCTCGGTGAGGAAGTCGTGATCATCCTCCAGCGCCTCCAGGGCCTGGTCCAGGCTGTCGGGGAGCTTTGTCGATGTCGAAGTACTCCTCGGGAGCGAGCTCGTAGAGGTCCTTGTCGATGGGCTCACGGGGCTCGATACGGTTGCGGATACCGTCGATGCCCGCCATGAGGACGGCGGCGAAGCACAGGTAGGGGTTGGAGGAGGGGTCCGGCACCCGGTACTCCACCCGCTTGGCCTTGGGGGAGGAGCCCGTGACCGGGATGCGGATGCAGGCCGAGCGGTTACGGGCCGAGTAGACCAGGTTGACCGGCGCCTCAAAACCGGGGACCAGGCGGTGGAAGGAGTTCACCGACGGGTTGGTGAAGGCCAGCAGCGCCGGGGCGTGAGCCAGGATCCCGCCGATGTACCAGCGGGCGAGGTCCGAGAGCTGGCCGTAGCCCCGCTCATCGAAGAACAGCGGTTTGCCGTCCTTCCACAGCGAGTGGTGGGTGTGCATGCCCTGAGCCGTTGTCGCCGAAGATCGGCTTGGGCATGAATGTGGCCGTCTTACCATTTCGCCAGGCCTCGTTCTTGATGATGTACTTGAACTTCATCATGTCATCACCCGCTGCGAGCAGAGAGCTGAAGCGATAGTTGATCTCCTGCTGTCCGGCAGTGCCGACCTCGTGATGCGCCCGTTCGATCTCCAGGCCGGAGGTGAGGCAGGTGCGGACCATGCGGTCGCGGATATCGGCCATCTGGTCGTTGGGTGAGACGGGGAAGTAGCCGCCCTTGAAAGCGGTCTTGTATCCCTTGTTGCCGCCCTCCTCCTCACGGCCGGTGTTCCAGGCCGCCTCGGAGGAGTCGATGGCGTAGAAGGACTCGGCAGGCGAGGACTCGTAGCGCACTGAGTCGAAGAGGTAGAACTCGGCCTCCGCTCCGATATAGCAGGTGTCAGCGATTCCGGTGGAGCGCAGGTAGTCCTCCGCCTTGGCGGCGATCGAGCGAGGGTCGCGCGAATAGACCTCGTCCGTGAAGGGGTCAACGATCGAGAAGTTGACGACCAGGGTCTTCTCCTCGCGGAACGGGTCCAGGAAGGCGGTGGTCACATCTGGAACCAGCTTCATGTCCGACTCGTGGATCGCGGTGAAGCCTCGGATTGATGAGCCGTCGAACATGAGACCGTCGGTGAGGGCCTCATCCTTGAAGGCGGCCACAGGAATAGTGAAGTGCTGCATGACGCCGGGCAGGTCGCAGAACCGCACATCGACCAGCGCGACGTTCTCCTTCTCGATGAACGTCAGTGCCTCGGACGCGTCCTTGAACATATCTCCTCCAGGTGGGAATGGCGCACATACTCCACACGTATGCACTGCGGCTGACATCGGTCACTATATTGACGCTACCGTGACAAAGGAATGGCGCCAGTGTTGCCTGAGTGTTTCGCCCGTTATTCTCCGTCCCTTTGAGGCGGTAGGCGCTGAGTGATGGAAGGTGGAGGTGACCCGGAAGGTGTTTCAGCGGCCGCGCATCGCACGGCGGTCGGGGCGGACTCGATTCGGATCAATGTGCTTGGGAATCGGCAGGTTCCTGCCCGCCATCGAGGTCAGGCGCTTGGAGACCTGCGTGATCTCGCTGTCGGTCAGTGACGTGGGCTTGGTCGGAAGCCGGCGCAGCGTCTTGGACAGGTCGGTCAGACGCACCTGTCCGGCGTCAGTGCCCACCTGGAGGGTGTGGATGGAACGGTCGACAGCAGCCGATGGACCTTGCGCTCCTCCTCGGCCAGCATGCGCCTGGTACGGGTGCTCGGTCCCTCGGCGATGAGAACGACCCCGGGGCGTCCCACCAGCCGCCACACGAGGTCCTGGTCCTTGGTGAAGGCCACAGGCTCGGACTCGACGTACCAGCCCCGGCCGATCTGGTCCAGAACGGCCTTCGCCGCTCCCGGCATTCCCTCGATCTGGGAGTAGGAGGCGCGACGCACGGCGACAGACAGGATGATCATGTCGACCATCAGCGCCATGAGGATGCCCAGGAACAGCCAGTACCACAGGGACATTCCGCTGGCGAACGATATTGCCAGGCCCGCTGCGACGCAGGCGATGGTTGCCGCCAGCATCGCCCACCCGATCCACGGATAGCTGCGCCGCGAGATCGTGTAGGAGTCCTTGATGTTCTGAAGGTACTGAGCCAGCCGGCGCTTCTTCTTCGGCTGGGGGGGACTGGGCACTACTCACGGGCACACAATAGACGACGTCGGTGGCCTGCACACACGGTCTCGCCGTCAGCGTTGCCGGCCGGTGCGCATCAAGAATCCCGCTGTGTGGGACTCGGCGTTTCGCCCTCAGCAGGCGGCGGCGAGGTGGGGGTGGGTTCCCAGCAGGGCCGATGCCTCCTGACGGGCGGTGGCCGGTTCGGCGAGCTGCGACAGGTGCTCGGGGATGGGACGGCCGCGCTTGACCATGGCCCGTCCCCACAGCATCCCGGCACGGTAGGATGAGCGCACCATGGGCCCGCTCATCACGGCGGCGAATCCGATCTCCTCGGCCAGACGACTCAGGTCGACGAACTCCTGGGGCTTGACCCAGCGGTCAACGGGGTGGTGAAGCTTGGAGGGGCGCAGGTACTGCGTGATGGTGAGGATGTCGCAGCGCGCCTCCACCAGGGCGGCCATGGCCGCCTCGATCTCGTCGCGGGTCTCGCCCATGCCCAGGATGAGGTTGGACTTGGTGACCAGGCCCGCCTCCGCAGCGGCCGTGATGACGTCGAGGCTGCCCTGGTAGGAGAAGGCCGGTCGGATCCGCTTGAAGATGCGTGGGACCGTCTCCAGGTTGTGGCCGAGAACCTCGGGGCGCGAGGAGAAGACGTCCTCCAGGGCCTCCGGGTTGCCTCGGAAATCGGGGATGAGCAGCTCGACCCCGGTACCCGGCGAGAGCTCGTGCACCTGGCGGGCGGTCTCGGCGTAGAGCCAGGCGCCGCCGTCGGGGCGGTCGTCACGGGCCACCCCGGTGACGGTGGCGTAGCGCAGCTCCATCTCCTTGATCGAGACCGCCACGCGCCTGGGCTCATCGACGTCGTACTCGGTGGGGCGGCCGGTGGCGATGTCGCAGAAGTCGCAGCGCCGGGTGCACATCTCGCCGCCCACCAGGAAGGTGGCCTCACGGTCGTTCCAGCACTCGTAGATGTTGGGGCAGTTCGCCTCGGCGCACACCGTGTGCAGGCTCTTCTCCCTCACCAGGCCGCGGACCTCCTGGTAGGTGTCGGAGACGACGGCGCGGGTGCGCAGCCAGTCGGGCTTGGACTCAATGGGTGTCTGGGCGTTGTGCGCCTCGACCCGCAGGAGCTTGCGTCCCCTCAGGGGCCACGGTGGTGCTCACGTCTACCTCTCCTCGCCGACGACGGTTCCACAGGGAGTCTAGTACTCTCCTGAGGCTTATAGGACCTCCGACCTAGGGGTGACGTCCGTTGTCACGTGGTGTCCGCCACCAAGGGGGTCAGTTGGTTCTCCAGGGCCGAGACCAGAGCGTTCGCGGGGGCGCCGGTCGACAGGTGCCGGCCGGTCTCCGCTCCCAGTGAGGTCACGCCGGCGTCGTCGATTCCACAGGGAATGATGCGTTCCAGGGAGAAGGCCTCCAGATCGGGGTCGACATTCAGACCGATCCCGTGCATGGTCACGCCGCGGGCGACCCTCACCCCCAGGGCGCAGATCTTGCGCTCGGGGCGCGGGAGCCGACCGACCCTTTCCACCGTCTCAGGCTCGGCGGGCAGCCAGACCCCGGAGCGCCCCTCGACGCGGATCGTCTCCAGACCGTAGAGGCCGCACAGCTCGATCACGGCGGCTTCCAGCGCCCGCACATAACGGATGACGTCAATCGGCTGGGTCAGGCGCAGGATCGGGTAGACGGTCAGCTGGCCCGGCCCGTGCCAGGTGGTCTTGCCGCCGCGGTCCACGTCGACCACCGGTACGTGCCCCGGCTCGACGACGTCAGTGCTGGGCCGCTCCCAGGAGTGGGCCCTCCTGCCGACGGTGTAGACCGGCTCGTGCTCCACGAGCAGAAGCGTGGAGGGACGCCGTCCCTCCACGACCTCGGCATGGAGATCCCGCTGCCGCTGCCAGCCCTCATGGAAGGGGATGAGCCGGGAACCGAGCTCCATGTCCTCACGCAGCACGGGCGCAGTCTACGCGACCACAACCGGAACCGGAGCCCGAGTTATCCACAGGCCGGTCGAATGGGCTGGTCATCCCACAGCGCCATGATGACCATGGAATGCATGAGCCCGACGACGTGCCCCCACCCTGCCGACCGCCCTCAAGACGGTGCCTCCAACCGTGCGCGGCCCCGGCGCCGTCCCGTGCCTCGACGTCGGCCTCGCCGCTCCGGCGCCGTTCGCCCTCCCTCGCTTCCGACATCCGACGCCGAGCCGAGCATTCCCGACTCGGCACTCGGCGCCCTCTCGCAGCAGGGCTACACCATTGGCGAGGTCATGGGGCGCTCCACCGCTCCCAGTGCTCCTCGTCGTGGACTGGATGCGCAGGGGCACCATGTGGTGATCCGGGTCGTCGACCTGCCCCAGGGGCGCGCTGGAGCCTCCGTCCTGCGGCGCTTGGCCGATCTGCGCGTGCTGCGTCACCCTGGTCTGGTGACCGTCCGGGAAGTGGTGTCGCTGCCCGAGCACCGTGCGGGCGTCATCATGGACCTCGTCGAAGGAGCGGGACTCGACGTGGTCCTGGGGGCACGGGGAAGGTTGAGTGCCTCCTACCTGGCCACGCTCCTGGACGTTCTGGGCTCGGCACTGGCCTACCTGCATGAGCACGGTGCGGCCCACGGTGACGTATCGACCGGCAACGTCCTGGTGACCACGGAAGGGCAACCGGTCCTCGTCGACCTGCTGGGCTCCGTCATGGAGACGGGCACGCAGGAGTATGCCGCGCCGGAACGCCTTGCCGGTGCTCCGGCGTCCGCGGCCTGCGACGTCTACGCCCTTGCTCGTCTGCTGACCGAGTGCTCGGGGCAGGGAGGCGCCGCCCACCGGCGTCTGGCGGGGCTCCTGACCGATGCTCTGGCCGAGGACCCCGCCGACCGTCCCACGGCCCGGGACCTGACCGCCCGAGCGCCTCAGCTGGGGAACGCCTCACCCATCGAGCTGCCCGACGGCGCCCGCCTCGCTGCAGGCTCTCTGCGAGCAGCGGCCCGCACCCCGACTCGCACGGTCGGCTCCAGGCTCAGACCTCAGGCCAGGGCGGGCGCCCGGCCGATGACGAAGCGCGAGCCCCGAAAAGACCGTGGCGGCGCCGGCAGCACCGGGCGAGGCCCTGCGGCCATACGGTGGGGGAGAAGAGGAGGATCAGGGCGCAGACGTTCCCGCGCCTGGGGGCTTGCGGCGGCACTGCTGGCGGCCGTCTGCCTGGCTGCCTGGGGGCCGGCCAAAGCACTGGTGTTGTACAGGCCCGCATGGGCGCTCGGTGCGGCCACGAGCCCATCGAGCCCGGCGCGACCGGTGGCCTCCACCCTCCCCGCAGGAAGCCCATTTCCCGTCGCTGCTGGAAGTCCGGCCGCAACGGCGTCGACACCGGGTCCTGGCGGGAGCGGTGGCTCGGACATGGCGAGTGTCGTCGTCGGACTGTCCGCGGCTCGAGACCGGGCCCTCATGGCGGCGATGCGACAGCCCTGGCGGCCACGACGGTACCGGGGTCGCCCGCGGCCGAGGCCGACACCCGGGTTCTCACCGAGCTGCTCGACTCCGGTGAAGGCGTCGGGGAACTGCACACCTCCGTCAGCCAGGTCGCTGAGGTGACGCTGCCTGACGACGCGGCAGCACAGTGGCCCAGCGCGAGAGCGCTGCAGGTGACGCTGTCTCAAAGTGCCTCAACGCGTTCGGGACCTGAGGGAACGCGGACGGTTCCGGCCCTCCAGCCCCGGCAGGTCATGCTCGTTGTCGTCCCGGCGCCGTGGCGCGTTGCCGACATTCGAGCCGTGAAGTGACCCGCAGGCCCGCCCGCCTGTGACGCGCGGCCAATGATCGGGGTTGACTCGGGGTGGGCATGGACCGCACGGCGCTCAGTACGGCTCGGTCAGGATTGACGTGTAGCCCTCGCGCTCGAGCACGTGCCGTGTGTCCGCCACCATCGCCGCCGAGCCGCACAGGTAGACGTCCGTGCCATCGGGATCGAGCCGGAGGTCGTGAGCGAGAAGCGGTGACGGCCTGGGTGACTCGTCCGTGGAACGCTCCCGGCGCCTTCTCGCGACTCAGGCAGCGCACGACGGTCCCCGGCATGGGTGAGCTGATTTTGGTGGTCAGGTCCTCCTCCCGGTGACGGCACCCGAAGAGCAGTGTGTCGTGCTCCAGGCCGGGAGCCTGAGCGAACATGGCCAGCATGGGGGCGATCCCCGTGCCGGTGGCGATGAACAGGCGGCGCCTGCCCGAGTCGGTGAGCCCGAATCCGCCCAGGGGCAGCTCCACCACCGTACGTGCGCCCGTGTCCACGTTCTCGATGAACTGGGATCCTCGGCCGCCTGTCCGGGTGGAGACGAGCAGACGAAGACGATCCTCCTCCAGCCCGGCGATCGAGTAGTCGCGCCATGCGTCATCGCCCACATGCAGACGGGCGAACTGCCCCGGCGCCCACGGGCCGATCCTGCCGTCCAGCTGCAGCACCGCCTCCCACACGCTGGGAGTCAGACGCCGTTTGGAGACCAGGGTGGCACGGTGCTTGCCCTCAGGCAGTGCGTGTACTGCGCGAGAGTCGGAAGCTGCGGGAGCCGAGCGCAGGGCGGAGGTGATGGTGGGGTACCCGCGGGGCCCAAGGACCTGGCACGCGGCTGCCGCCCCGCCCATCATGGCTCCCATGATGCCGGTGCTCCCGGCGTCCTGGCCGGAGAGGAACAGGCCGGGAACGGCTGTGCGCGGTCCCAGGGGCCTGGACCGGTACCTCAGCGGAGTGGCCGGAAGCCCGTAGAAGGCTCCGGCAGGGTGAGCGGTGTAGTGCTCGTAGGTCAGAGGCGTGGAGGTCTCCACGTAGTCCACGAGCTCGGTCAGCCCCGGAACCGCGCTCTCAGCCAGCTCCAGCAGGCCGTGGGCGATGCGCTCCTTCAGGGCGGAGTACTCGGGGCCTCGGCGTCCTCTGGGGTTGTCGGCCCACTGCTGGAAGGCCTTCGCATCGCAGAAGGAGATGAGCTCGGCGGTGTGAGGGGACTCGCCGGACTTCAGGGAGGGGAAGGAGACGTAGACGTCGTGAGGACGCCCCTCGAGCAGCGCATCGCTGTACCGCTGTACGTGCTCGTGATCGAGGTCCCGGTTGACCCAGACGTTACCGCCATCGATGCCAATACCGCGTGGGTCGTCACGCAGGCGCAGGAACACGGTGACCGCCGATGAGCCTGTGCCCAGATGACCCAGCGTGCGGCGTGCGGGCCCGGTGAGCCGGCCGATCTCACCGACCGTAGGCAGGAGGCGGTTGAAGGTGTTGGAGGCGCCAATGGCGGAGACGATGACAGGGGCGTGGTACATGCGTTCCCGTACCTGCGCCCCGCGGTGGTCCATGACTCGGACCCCGACGGCCGCCCCGTTCTCGGTAAGGATCTCCGTCGCCTCCTGAGCGACGCGGACGGCGCCCCCGGCCCGCTCGATGCCCTTCTCGAAGGTGCGGGCGATCCGAGCGCTGCCGCCGCGGGGAAACCATCCGCCCTCGAGGTAGTGGGAGACGATCAGCGCGTGCACGGCGAAGGCCGAGCGTGACGGCGGCAGGCCGTAGTCCCCCCCCACTGGCTGGCCAGGACGGCCTTGAGCTCGGGGGAACGGACGTGGGCGTCCAGGTACTCCTTCGTCGTACTGGTGGCCGTCCGTCCGCCCAGGCGTTGGGCGGCTCTCAGAAGTGGTGCTATCGGACGGGGAACCATCCCCTGGGCGAAGCCCATGGTCACCCACGCCGTCGTGCGGCGAACATCCTTGAAGTAACGGTGAATGGCTTTCGCCTCCTGAGGGAAGGCGGTAACCAGGTCGTGCTCGTAGCGATCCGGGTCGCTGCTGACGCTCAGATCGAGACCGGGGTAGACGAACCTGTCGTAGGCGTCCGGCATGCGGTTCCACTCCAGCTCACCGCCGGAGAGATAGTCGAAGTAGGCGCGGCCCTGGCTTCCGGGCGCGACTTGTCCGATGTAGTGCACGCCCACATCCCAGGAGGCGCCATCGCGCCGGAAGGTGTGAGTCAGGCCGCCCGGTTCCGTGTGCCGCTCCAGGACAAGAACTCGCTTGCCGGCTGCGCGTGCCAGCAGACCAGCAGTCGTCAGGCCTCCGATTCCCGAACCGATCACGATGACGTCGTAGGACATGGTGTACCCCTTACGTGACTAGACAGTGTCAAGTCAGCATAGCAGCCAACTGGACACTGTCTAGTTGGCTAGTTCTAGACTCTTCCCATGGCATCTGAATCGACAGGCTCCTCAGGGCGCCGCGGTGGCCGCGACCTGCGCTCCGAGCTATTGCGAACCAGTAGGCAGCTCCTCGACGAATCCGGTCCCAGCACACTGAGCATGCGGGAGGTCGCGCGTCGCGCCGGCTGCACGCACCAGGCGCCCTACCACTACTTCGCCAACCGCGAGGCCATCTTGGCGGCGTTGGTGCACGAGGGCTTCGATGAGCTCACGGACATGCTCGCCTCGGCGCGCGAGGGGCTTGGGAGCGCGGATCTGCGCGCGATCCTGACGGCCTCGGGAAACGCCTACGTCGAGTTCGCGCTACGTCACCCCGGGGTGTTCCGGGTGATGTTCCGGCCCGACGCCTGTGATCCCGAGAGCTTCCCGGAGGTCGCGCAGGCCGGTGAGCGTGCGCGCCATGAGCTGGCCCGTCTGGCCAGGGCCGTGATGGGTGACGACGCTCATCTCGAGGCGGAGGTCCTGATCTGGTCCGGCGTGCACGGCCTGGCCTCACTGCTGCTCGACGGCCCGTTGGCGGGCGAGTTCGGCTCGATGGAGGAGCGCACCGACTTCGCTCGCCGCGTCGTCGGCCTGGTTGAGATCCCCTTCGCCGGCGTCGGGCCGGCAGCGGACGAGGGCTCCTGAGTCCGAGCGGGGAGGTCGGGAGTGGACCGGGGCGGTTGCGCCTGCCCGATCGTGTGACCTGATGCCTCTGGCAGGACGAACGGGGCCCCGCACCGTGATGGTGCGGGGCCCCGTTGACGGCCTAGCGGGCCGAGCGCAGGCTCACAGCCCCAGCTCGCCGCCGAAGTCGCCCTCCTCGAGGCGCTTCTTGACCGTCATGAGGTAGCGGGCCGCGTCCGCGCCGTCCACCAGTCGGTGGTCGTAGGACAGGGCCAGGTAGCACACCGAGCGGATGGCGATGACCTCGCCGCCGTCGGCGTCCTTGATGACGCGGGGCTGGCGCTGAATGGCACCCAGGCCCAGGATCGCCACCTCCGGCTGGTTGATGATCGGGGTGTCGAACAGGGCACCGCCGCTGCCGGTGTTGGTGATCGTGAAGGTCGAGCCGCTGAGCTCATCGGGGTTGACCTTGTTGTCCCGGGTGCGGGCGGCCAGGTCGTTGATGCGCTTGGCCAGCCCGGGGATGTTGAGGTCCCCGGCGTTCTTGACAACCGGCACGAGCAGGCCGCGCGGCGTGTCCACCGCGATGCCGACATGCTCGACATCGTGGTAGGTGACGTTCTTGCCCTCGATTGAGGCGTTGATCTTCGGGTGGGCTTTGAGGGCCTCCGTGGCCGCCTGGACGAAGAAGGGCAGGAAGGTCAGCTTGGTGCCGTTCTTGGCCAGGAAGTCGTTCTTCGCGCGAGCCCGCAGCGCGGCCACTCGAGTCACGTCCACCTCGACAACGGTGGTCAGCTGGGCGGAGGTCTGCAGGGAGTCGATCATACGATCGGCGATGACCTGACGCAGTCGGCTCATCTTCTCCGTGCGTCCGCGCAGGGTCGTGTCCACCTCGGGCCTGGTCGAGGCCGGCTTGGCCGCGGCGGCGGGCGCAGGCGCCTCAGCGGCCGGAGCAGGAGCGGACGCGGCAGCGCGGGCCTCCTCGGCGGCCTTGGCGGCGGCCTCCACGTCCTGCTTGCGGATGCGGCCGCCCACGCCCGTGCCGGTGACGGTGGACAGGTCCACGCCCTTGTCCTTGGCGAGCTTGCGAACGATCGGCGTGACGTAGGAGCCCGTGGCGCCAGAGCTCACCGGTGCGGGGGCGGCGGGTGCTGGCGCCTCGGCGGCCGGAGTCGGGGCCGGTGCGGGAGCCGGGGGCTCGGGAGCGGCCTCGGGCGCGGGGGCTGCCGGTGCTGGGGCGGAACCCGCCTCGGAGGGGTCGCCGATGATGGCCAGGACGGTGCCGACCTCGACGGTCTCGTCCTCGGGGACGCGGATCTCCAGCAGGACGCCGGATGCGGGGGAGGGGACCTCGGTGTCCACCTTGTCGGTGGCGACCTCCAGCAGGGGCTCGTCGGCCTCGACGGTGTCTCCCACGGCCTTGAGCCAGGAGGAGACCGTCCCCCTCGGTGACGGACTCACCCAGAGCGGGCATCTTCACGGACTCTGACATTGCTGTCTTCCTTACTCTCGTCTAGCTGGATCAGCCGTGGTTGTGCAGCGGCTTGCCGGCGAGGGCCATGGCGGCCTCGCCGAGGGTCTCGTTCTGGGTGGGGTGGGCGTGGACCAGAGCGGCGACGTCGTCGGCGTCGGCCTCCCAGGACACCATGAGCTGGCCCTCACCCACCTGCTCGCCCATACGGGCGCCGACGGCGTGGAAGCCCAGGATGGGGCCGTCCTTGAGGGAGACGAGCTTGACGAAGCCCTGGGTCCCCAGAATCTGGCTCTTGGCGTTGCCGGCCACGTTGAACTCGGCGGAGGTGATGTTGTCCTTGCCGTGGATCTCGGCGGCCTTGGCCTCCGACAGCCCCACCGAGGCGATCTCGGGCTCGCAGAAGGTCACCTTGGGAACCAGGACGTCGTCGACCGGGGTGGGGTCCAGGCCCGCGATCTTCTCCGCCACGACGATGCCCTGGGCGAAGCCGCGGTGGGCGAGCTGGACGCCGGGAACGATGTCTCCTACGGCCCACACGCCGGGGACGTTGGTGCGGCCGTACTCGTCGGCCAGGACGAAGCCGCGGTCCATGGCGACCCCGACCTCCTCGTAGCCGAGGTTGGCGGTCGCCGGTCCGCGACCCACGGCGATGAGGAGGACCTCGGCCTCGTGGGTCTTGCCGTCCTGTGTGCGCACCGTCACCCCGTCGTCGTGGCGCTCCACCGACTCGAACATCGTGTTGGTGCGGAAGGCGATCTTGCGCTTGCGGAAGGCGCGCTCGAGCTGCTTGGAGATCGCCTCGTCCTCATTGGGCACCAGGTGGGGCAGCCCCTCGATGATGGTGACCTGGCTGCCCATGGACGCCCAGGCCGAGGCGAACTCGACCCCGATGACGCCGCCGCCCAGGATCACTGCCGAGGCGGGGACGTGGTCCATCTCCAGTGCCTCCTCGGAGGTGATGACACCTCCGGAGATCTCCTGTCCGATGGTCTTCGAGTAGGAGCCGGAGGCGAGGACCACGTTGCGGCCGGTGATGCGACGGCCGTCAACCTCGACGGCGTCGGCTGCCACCAGGCGTCCCCACCCCTGGATCAGGTCGATGCCCCGCGAGGACACCAGGCCCTCAAGGCCCTTGTGCATCCGCGAGACGATGCTGTTCTTGTACTTCTGGACGCCAGGCATGTCCACGCCCTCGAAGGCGGCCTTGATGCCCACCGCGGCGGCCTCGCGCACGGCATCGGCGGTCTCGGCGGCGTGCAGCAGGGCCTTGGTGGGTACGCAGCCGCGATGCAGGCAGGTACCCCCCAGCTTGTCCGCCTCGATGAGGGCGACCTTGAGGCCCAGTTGGGCGCCGCGCAGGGCGGCGGCGTAGCCCCCTGATCCCGCGCCCAGAATGACCACGTCGTAGACGGTCTCTGTCACGAACTCACTCCTTGTTGGTTGGTCACGTCGCCCACGCGGGGCGGCTCGGCACGGGGCCATTGTTCCACCTGAAGAGGGCACGCAGGAGCCAGGGGGGTTGCTGTTTAGGGACCAGAGTCCCGAAAACTGGGTGATACGCATCACCGCCCACGGGCGGAGCCGGTCACGAGCCGTGCCGGGGACCGCTCACGCAGACCCCGGCACAGGCGCCGTCGACTCGTTGCCGGCGGACGACGACTCAGGAGAGGATGCTGACCTCGGCGGACAGCGAACGGAGCAGCTCCACCAGGGTGGAGACCCCCATGCCCGTCCCGCCGGTCGGAGTCAGCCCCCAGGGCGAGGAGTCGTTGTAGGCGGGGCCTGCGATGTCGAGGTGCGCCCACGGTCGGCGCCCGACGAACTCGCGCAGGAACAGCCCGGCCGAGAGCATCCCGCCGGCGCGCGAGCCGACCTTGGTGTTGCGCAGGTCGGCGAAGGGCGAGTCCAGGGTGGCGCGCAGATGCGCGGGCAGTGGCATCGGCCAGAAGGACTCTCCGGCCCGCTGCGCCGCGGCGACGACCTCCTCGCGAAGGTCCGGCGTCCCCATGACGGCGGCCACGTGGTCGCCCAGTGCCACGATCTGCGCCCCGGTCAGGGTGGCCACGTCCAGGACGGCATCGGGCTCCTCCCTGACGGCCCGGGCGAGGGCATCGGCCATGACCAGGCGCCCCTCGGCGTCGGTGTTGGTCACCTCCACGGTGGTGCCGTCGAACATCGTGATGACGTCGCTGGGGCGCTGAGCGTCGGCCCCCGGCATGTTCTCGGCCAGCGCCAGCCATGCGGTGACGCGGATGGGCAGTGCCAGGCGCGCGGCCGTGACGATGGCGCCCAGCACGGTGGCGGCTCCCGCCATGTCGGACTTCATCTCCGGCATGGACGAGGCGGGCTTGAGGGACAGACCACCGGAGTCGAAGGTAATGCCCTTGCCGATGAGAGCGACGTGCTTGGGGTGGCCCTGCCGCCCCATCGCCTTCGGTCTGCGAGCTCATCTGTTCGCCGGCGAACCTCGGCGGCACGCACCGGCGACCACTCCAGACGGACCAGGCGTGCCGGGTGCACCGAGCCCTGAGCCACGCCGAGGATCCCTCCGAAGCCCTGCTCGACCAGTGCCGGGGCGTCCCAGATCTCAACTCTGATGCCGGCCTCCTGCCCAGCTGCGCGAGCCCTCTCGGCGAAGACCTCGGGAGTCAGCCGATTCGGCGGCTCATTGACCAGATCCCGGGTCAGCGCCGTGGCCTGGGCCAGGACCAGGGCTCCCTGTCAGCGCCTCCTGCCCCTCGGGGGTGTCGGCCAGGGAGAGACGATGGAGATGCTCTTGAGCGGGGAGGTCTTCTTCGAGATCGTCTCCTGTCCCGGGGCGGTCCTCGTTCTTCGTCGCGCTCCAGGAGTAGGCGCCCAGGGCGGCTCCGTGCGCGACGGCGGCTACCTGCTCCTCGGAGAGCGTGGGCAGTGCCAGGGCGGCGGAATCGGTCCCGGCCAGTGCTCGGGTGGCGCATCCGGCGGCCCGGCGCAGGAGGCCGGTCTGGTCGTAGCCCAGTGCGGCCTCGTCGTCAGTGGTGACGGCGAGCGGATCGGTGTCGGCCCATCCTGTTCCGACGCCGACCACGAGGATCGTCGAGGGTCCCTGGTAGCCCTGGGCGGTCACTGAGGAGGAGGGCAGGCGCACCACGGAGTCCTGGGCTCCCGAGAAGCCCAGAGCCGGCAGCAGGGCCACGAGAGCATCGATGTCCAGGCCCTTCAAAGCGGTGCTCGAGGGCGGCTCGAGGCCCTCCAGGAGGATCTCGGGCGCCTCGGCCCCCTCCCTGCCCGGTGCCGCGGCCAGGACGAGCACGTCGGTGTCGGCCTCGGCGCTGGAGGCAGCATCAGGCTCGACTCCGGCTGACTCCCCGGAGCCGCTGCCCGTGCTGGTGGCGCCGTCGGTGTCCTCCTCCTGGGTCTCGGTGTCCTCCTCGTCGCTGTCGGAGTCCCGCTTCAGATCCTGCCTGGTGCCTGTTGAGCCGGCCCCGTCCCTGGCTTGGGGGGCCTCGGAGCTCTCAGTCTCCTCGACCGTGTCGACCTCGGCCTGACTGCTGAGGTCGGTATCCTTGCGGTCGTCGTCCGCCGAGGCGCGTGCGTTCAGGGATTTGGTCAACTTAATGGTGCTCACGTTGTGAATAGTAACGTTCTGGCATTGGTTGGAGGTTGAGTCGGGCGCTGCGCGTGCCGCAGGTCATCACGTGGAAAGGTCATCCCTCATGGACGAGCGCTCAACGGTACGTCCGGTTCAGGACACCCGCCGTCCCGCATACGGGTGGGGGCGGATCCTGGTCGGCGTCTTCGCCGTCTTCGGGGCCAGCGTTCTCATCCCTCCCTGACGACGCTGCTGAGAAGCCCCCGACGAGGATCCGGCGGTGTGGTCCCTCAACGTCCTGGGGGGCGGCCTGTACATCCTGCTGGCCGTCTGCGTGGCCCACAACGGGCGCCGGATGCGCAACATCGGCTGGATGTGCCTGGGGGCACTGGCCACCATGGCGGTGCTCATCGGCGTCCTCACCTTCCCCACTCCCTCGCCCGCCGACCTCAGCGCCTCGGTGTGGGCCCACTGGGGTCGGTCCCGGTGGTACCTGCCTGCGATCCTCCCGGTGGTTGCCGCTGCGTGGATGTGGATGTCTGACCCTCGGCGCATCGTGGCCAACGCCGAGCGCATCACCGAGTTGTCGGACACCCTCACCGAGAGCATCACTGAGAAGGCCCGGGCGGTCCAGGAGAACCGTACCCTCAAGACTCCTCGCAGTGGTCGGCACCGTTGAGGCGGTACGCCGCACTGTGAACAGATCCCGAACGCGTCAAGTCTCGACGGACTCTCATCGACGTCGGGAACGGCGCGAGCTGCGTGAGCTGATCCTGCTGGTTCTGCGTGGCGGAACGGGGCGGGAGTGCCACTTGTCCTGCAGACGTGAGCCCCAAGAGGTATAGGTGACTGAGGCCGCGCGGGCCTGCGCCTGGACCTCGTAGATCCGTTCGACGATGATCCGCTGGGACACCCAGCCCACCAGCCCCTCGGCACCGGAGCCGGCTGCGCGGGCGACCACCGGAAGCCCCTCCAGGCGGGTGCTGGTCAGGGCCTCGAGCACATCGGTCGCCTCGGCCTCACAGGGCAGACGGTCGCAGACCAGCGACAGCTCCGCCACCGTCGCCGGCCGGGGTGAGGCGTCGTCGGAGTCATCGCTCAGGAGCGCTCCGGCGAGCTGTGCGGCCGTCACGCAGCCGAGCAGCTCACGGGCGCCGTCCTCTCCGGTTGTGACCACGGGCAGGCCGAGACGCCACGTCGGCTCATCAGGGACGCGGCCTCGTTGAGCTGCGCCGTGTCCTCGAGCACGGCAGGCGGGTCCACCATGAGCCGGGAGGCGTGGGTTCGTCCCAGGAGCGTCGTGGTCATCGGGTCCTCGACATCCTCTCCGCGACGACGCAGCTCCTCGGTGAACAATGTGCCGCGTGAGAGGAAGCGGCTGATGAAGGTGGCCAGCACCGTGGCCAGCATGAGGGGGAGCAGCAGCGCGTGCTGCCCGGTCATCTCGATGATGAGCAGGACCGCCGTCATCGGGGCGCGGGCCGCACCGGCGAACACCGCTCCCATTCCGATCACCCCGAAGACCCCGGCGGCAGGCGCGTAGCTGGGAGCTACGAGGGTGCCGAAGGCCGCACCGAGCGTCCCGCCGATGAACAGGGCCGGGGCGAACACCCCGCCGACGAACCCATCCCCAGGGTCAAGGAGGTCGTTATCATCTTGGCAACGCACAGCACCAGCAGCAGCGTCAGGGCGTAGCGCCCGGCCAGCGCCCGGTTGAGGGTGGCCGACGACTCCCCGTACATCTCGGGAAGAATCAGGAGAACCGCACCGACCGCGAGCCCACCAGTGCCCGGACGCGCCCAGATCGGAACGCCCAGCCTCTGCCAGGCACGGGTCAGGGCGTCGAGCATGATGAAGCGAAGGCGCATGAAGCCGATGCCGACGCCCCCGCCCACGACGCCCAGCAGCGCGACCCAGCCCAGCTGGGCGTCGCCGGACAGGTCCAGGTAGGGAAGCGACAGCGACAGCGTCGTTCCCAGGAGGTGATGGGACAGGACAGTCGAGGACACGCAGGCCAGGACGATGACGATGAAGGCGTCGGCGCTGAAGCCCATGAGGACGACCTCCAGGGCGAAGAAGGCCCCCGCCAGCGGAGCATTGAAGGCGGCGGCGATCCCAGCGGCCGTTCCGGCGGCTGCCAGGTGGCGGATCGAGAGCCTGGGCAGTCGCAGCCCCCGTCCGATGACGCTCGCCGTCGACGCGCCCAGCTCGGCGATCGGCCCCTCCGGGCCGACTGAGCCTCCGCCTCCGATCGTCAGCGCGGCCGACGTCGTCGTGGCCAGAGCCGGCAGCGGTGCCATAGTGCCGTCGCCGTGGCGCGTCGACCAGATGACGCCGGCCACCCCGTGGCCAGTGGGCGTACGGCCCAGTCGGGACATCAACGGTCCCGTGAGGAGTCCGGAGAGCACCGGAGCGACCAGGACGAACCAGGATCCCAAAGGCGCCAGGAGCCCGACCGAGGGGCCCATCGACACGGTGTAGTCGTCGGCTCCGTTGAGCAGCTGGGACCAGGCATCGATCCCCAGCCGGAACAGCACCGCGCCCAGGCCCGAGGCGAGCCCCACCAGCACCGCCAGGATGTAGAGGCCGAAGCGATGATGACGGAAGAGGCTGCCTGCGCGCCGCGACAGGGCTGAGACAGCCTCTTCCAGGCATGATCCATCAGTGCAGGTTCTCCACCTTGACCGTGAAGGTCTCCTCCTCGCTCTGGCCGTCGGGCTCGGAGCAGGCTCCGCCGATCTTCCACACCTGCCGGTAGAAGCTCAGCTCGGCCTCGTAACGCCGTCGGATGTTCGCCGCCAGACGGAAGCCGTGGCCCTCACCCTGGAAGACCTCCAGGGCCACCGGCGCGCCGGCCTCCTTGAGGGCCTCATACATGGCTGTGGCCTGTTCGGCCGGCACGATCGGGTCCTCCGAGCCCTGGATGAGCAGCAGCGGGACGCTGATGTCCTCGATGTGGTTGATGGGGCTGCGCTCGTCCAGAACCGGGTCGTCGATGTCCTGGGTGCTATGAGCTGGCCGATGTAGTGCGACTCGAACTTGTGGGTGGTGCGCACCAGTCTCTTGAGATCGGTCACCCCGAAGCAGGAGCTGGCCGCCGTGAACACGGCGGAGCGGGTGATGGCCGACAGCACCGTGAAGCCTCCGGCCGAACCGCCGCGGATCGCGATGCGGCGTGGGTCCACGAGCCCGGCGTCGACCAGGTGCTGGGCCCCGTTGACGCAGTCGTCGACGTCGTACACGCCCCACTTGCCCTCCAGAGCCTTGCGGTAGCCCGTCCCGTAGCCCATGGAGCCGCGGTAGTTGACGTCCAGGTAGCCGAAGCCCCGGCTGGTCCAGTACTGAATGCGCAGGTCGTAGCCGGGTACGGCCGTGGCCGTCGGACCTCCGTGGACGTTGACGATCAACGGTGGCAGCTCGCCGTCGGTGCCTGCGTGAGAGGCCGACGTCGGTGGGTAGTAGAAACCGTGGGCGGTTGCGCCGTCGCTGGTGGGCCAGGAGATCGGCTCGGGGAAGGAGACCCCGGTGTCCTCAGGGACGAACTCGCCTGAGCCACGCAGCACCTGCACACTGCCGTTCTTGACCTCCACGATGCTGGGCATCGACATCTCGTTGGATGCCAGCATGACGACGCGGCCCGCGTTGGAGGCGACGTTGCCGATCGGCTGCCACCCCACGTTCCACTCCTCGAGCTCCCCGTTGGCGAGCCTGATGGTCCCCAGGTGCGAGACCGCGTCGCGGGCCCAGGAGGTGATGATGTGCTCGGAGTCGAGCACGTCGAAGGAGTGCGGCCCCAGCTGCCAGGCCGGGGTGGTGAAGGTGACCTCGGCCGGGTGCAGCGGCCGGGTGCGCAGCTTCTCCGACCAGCCGGTGCGGTTGGTGCCGCGTACCGGGAAGCCCTCGGTGCGATAGAGGTTCCAGAAGCCCGAGGCGTTGGACCCGTGAACCAGCTCGCACTCCTCGGTCCAACGGGGCTCGGAGACCGAGTGCCCGTGACCTCCGTCCACCAGCGTCTGCTCGCCGAGTGTCCCGTCCGGGCCGAGGTCTCCCACATGCAGGCAGGCGTTGTCCCACGGCATCCCCGGGTGGTTCCAGGTGATCCACGCCAGGTGCTCGCCGTCGGGGGACAGCGTCGGAGAGACCACGAAGTCCGTTCCCGACACCAGCGTGCGCACGCGGGAGTCGTCGCGGGCGGCCGAGCCGTCCAGGGGAATCGCGACCAGGGTGTTCACGGCCTCGCCGTGGCCCCGGTGGTCCTCACGGACGGCGTAGACCAGTCCCCGGCCCGTATCGATCTCCAGGTCGCCGTGACGTACGTCTCCGTAGATCGTCAAGGGGACCAGGCCGCGCATGCGGTGCGCCACGTCGTAGCGGTACAGGCGCCCGTCCCCAGCGTGCGAGACCACGATGATCCCGCCGTCAACGGCGTAGGCCCGTCCTCCGTACTCGTGCACCCGGGTGCGCACATCAACCAGCTCGTCGGCAGCGTCAGCGGAAGCACCTCACCGATCTGGCCGTCGCCGTCACGGCGAAGCAGCACGTTGCGGCCCGCCTGCGAGGCGCGCTGCTCCACCCAGTAGGTGTCTCCGCCGTCCACACGGACCTGGGAGAGCAGGACCGTCCGGGTCGTGATGGTGCCTGGAGTGATGGGCGAGGGCCAGGTACCGAAAGGGGCTGTGGTGCTCATGGTTCCTCCTGGAGGGCAGTCCTGAGGGGCGGTCGGGCGATCAGGAACAACGTCGCGGACCGGTGGGCGCGGACGGTTCGACGCCCAAGGCATACATTACGTGCTCAGCCGTGACCCGCGTGACACGCGACCGCACAGCGGCCGGGACGGCTCTATGCTGAGCACCCTTGGATCGCTCAGGGCATCGTCCCGGGTGGCCATACAGTCACGGAGCCCGGAGAAGCAGCCTCTGCAGGAGACACCGCCGCCGTGGCAACGGCTACCCTGTCCCGAGTGCCGCTTCGGCGACCCGCCGGCTCGCTCATGAGCGACGCACCATCGCATGAACGACAACAACTGACTCGTCATCACCTTCGACAAGGAGGCGCACCGTGCCAGCAGCTGCTGAGCGTCCTGGGCGGCCCGCCGGGCAGACCGGTAGGGCGCTCCTGCCCCGCGTGCGCAAGCCCGCCGACCTAGACCGGCTCACCAGTGAGCAGCTGGTGACGCTCGCCTCTGAGATCCGCCAGCATCTCGTCGCCTCAGTGGCGCGCACCGGTGGCCACCTCGGCCCCAACCTCGGTGTCGTCGAGCTGACGATCGCCCTGCACCGGACCTTCCGCTCACCGCGGGACACCATCGTGTTCGACACCGGTCACCAGGCCTATGTCCACAAGCTGCTCACCGGCCGTCAGGACTTCACTGATCTGCGCGAGCGCGGCGGCCTGTCCGGCTACCCCTCGCGGGCTGAGTCCGTCCACGACGTCGTGGAGAACTCCCACGCCTCCACCTCTCTGTCATGGGCCGACGGCATTGCCCGGGCCAACCACCTGCAGGGCCACGACGAGCGCCACGTCGTCGCCGTCATCGGGGACGGGGCCATGACCGGGGGGATGGCCTGGGAGGCCTTGGACAATATCGCCGACTCCTCTGATCGTCACCTGGTCATCGTCGTCAACGACAACGGCCGTTCCTACGCTCCCACCATCGGGGGACTGGCCCACCACCTCGACGCCCTGCGCACCAATCCCGGCTATGAGCGGGTCCTGTCCGGGGTCAAGCGGACGCTCCTGTCGCAGGGCGCCCCCGGCCGGGCCGCCTTCGACGCCCTCCACGGCCTCAAACGAGGGCTCAAGGACGTCCTTGTCCCCTCGGCCTTCTTCGAGGACCTGGGGATCAAGTACACCGGACCGGTCGATGGCCATGACATCACGGCCATCGAGTTCGCCCTCACCCGCGCCCGTGAGTACGCGGAACCGGTCATCGTCCACGTCATCACCGAGAAGGGCCGGGGCTACACCCCGGCCGAGGAGCACGTCCCCGACCGCTTCCACGCCGTGGGACAGATTCATCCCGAGACCGGGCTGCCGGTGGTGGCCGAGCGCTTCGGCTGGACCTCCGTCTTCGCCGAGGAGATCGTCTCCCTGGCGCGCAGTGACGAACGGATCGTCGGGGTCACCGCCGCCATGCAGGCCCCGGTGGGCCTCCAGCCCCTGGCGGATGCGATGCCCAAGCGGGTCATCGACGTCGGTATCGCCGAGCAGCACGCGCTGACCTTCTCCGCCGGGCTCGCCTTCGCCGGCATGCACCCGGTGGTGGCCTCTACGCGACCTTCCTCAATCGCGCCTTCGACCAGGTGCTCATGGATGTCGCCCTGCACCGAGCGGGAGTGACGATCGTCCTGGATCGGGCCGGAATCACGGGAACCGACGGGGCCAGCCACAACGGCATGTGGGACATGGCGCTGCTGGCGCATGTTCCGGGTCTGCGCCTGGCAGCGCCCCGCGATGAGGCGACGTTGCGCGAGAGCCTGCGGCTGGCCGTGAGCATTGACGATGCGCCCGCCGTCGTGCGCTACCCCAAGGGTGCTCTGCCCGAGCCACTGACGGCGGTGCGCCGTCTCAGCGGGGGACCGGATGAGTCAGGGTGTGGCGAGGAGCCGATGCAGAAGGAGGCGCTGTCCCCGTGCGCCTTCGACGTCGTTGATGTCCTGCTCGAGAGCCTGCGGTCGACCGGCACTGCGCGGATCCTGCTGGTGGGCGTGGGGGCCATGGCCCCCGAGGCCTACGAGGCCGGCCGGATCCTTCAGAAGGAGGACCGCGCCGTGACTGTGGTGCATCCGCACTGGGTCATCCCGGCCCCGGCTCCTCTCGTGGCGGCCGCCGCCAACGCCGATGTCGTCGTCGTGGTCGAGGACGGGCTGGTCGACGGTGGCATCGGTTCCCAGCTGCGTGATGCGGTCGAGGGCTACCGGGCCGCCCACACCGGTGCAGGGGGCTCGCCGGTCTTCCGCCGTATCGGTATTCCGCGCCAGTTCATCGACACCGCCACGCGCGCTCAGCTGATGGAGGACTTCGGCATGCGTGCCGCCGATATCGCCGAGGCGGCTCGGATCGCGGCCGATGGCGTCGCAGGCGCCCGCACCAACCAGGACCTTGGGACCGAGTAGGGGTGTGGCGGCGGTGTCTCGCTCCCTGTTTTCGGCAGGAAGGCGGAGATCCGCTGGGACACCTGTCCTAATCGTCTCAATAGGTCGACATGCTGGGAGCGCAGCTCCATTCCTCTCCGTTGCCGAAGGCCGGACAGTGTTGAGGGCCGGTGAGGCGTATCTTTCTGGGAGTCGATGGAGGGACTTATGTCCTGGATTGCGATGGCATTGATCGGCCTGTGAGTCATCTAACCGACTCTTCTTGGGACCAGTGGCTCACAGGTCATCCTCTGAGTTCTACTCTGAGATCGACGGCGCGCCGATGTGCCGCCTCGCCTCACAAGGGCGATCACAACCGGGTGGCTCTCCGGTCACCCACATGAGGAGGGCACGGATGACCACTGAGGTCACAACATCTGCCACCACGGCGAGCGGCAATGACGCCTGGGAGGGTTTCGTTACCGGACCGTGGACCGAGGACATTGACGTCCGCGACTTCATTCAGCGCAACTACACCCCCCTACGACGGCGACGCCTCGTTCCTCGCCGACGCCACGGACAAGACCCTGCGTCTGTGGGACACCCTGGAGAAGAACTACCTCTCCGAGGAGCGCAAGGTCCGCATCCTCGACGTTGACACCCATATCCCCGCCGACATTGACGCGTTCCCTGCCGGTTACATCAGCGAGGACGATGACGTCATCGTTGGTCTGCAGACGGACTCCCCGCTACGTCGCGCCATGATGCCCAACGGTGGCTGGCGCATGGTGGAGACCGCCATCAAGGAGGCGGGCAAGGAGGTCGACCCCGAGGTCAAGAAGATCTTCACCCGCTACCGCAAGACCCACAACGACGCGGTCTTCGACATCTACACCCCGCGCATCCGTGCGGCGCGCTCGAGCCACATCATCACCGGGCTGCCCGACGCCTACGGCCGCGGCCGCATCATTGGTGACTACCGCCGTGTGGCGCTCTACGGCGTCGACTTCCTCATCGAGGAGAAGCAGAAGGCCAAGGACGCCGTGGCGGACAAGCCCTTCTCCGAGCACTGGGCCCGTTACCGCGAGGAGCACTCCGAGCAGATCAAGGCGCTCAAGAAGCTCAAGGTCATGGCCGCCTCCTACGGCTACGACATCTCCGGCCCGGCCAAGAACGCCCACGAGGCGGTCCAGTGGACCTACTTCGCCTACCTGGCTTCCGTGAAGTCCCAGGACGGTGCTGCGATGAGCATCGGCCGACTCTCCGGCTTCCTGGACATCTACTTCGAGCGGGACCTGCGCAACGGGGTCATCGACGAGACCCGCGCCCAGGAGCTCATCGACAACATCGTCATGAAGCTGCGCATCACCCGCTTCCTGCGCACCATCGACTACGACCAGATCTTCTCCGGCGACCCCTACTGGGCCACCTGGTCCGACGCGGGCTTCGGTGAGGACGGTCGTGCCCTGGTCACCAAGACCTCCTTCCGTCTGCTGCAGACCCTGCGCAACCTCGGTCCGGCCCCGGAGCCTAACATCACGATCTTCTGGGACGAGAACCTGCCGCAGGGCTACAAGGACTTCTGTGCCCTCATCTCGATCACGACCTCGTCCATCCAGTACGAGGCCGACGAGCAGATCCGCGAGCACTGGGGTGACGACGCCGCGATCGCCTGCTGCGTGTCCCCGATGCGCGTGGGGAAGCAGATGCAGTTCTTCGGTGCTCGCGTCAACTCCGCCAAGGCCTGCTCTACGCCATCAACGGTGGCCGCGACGAGATGACCGGTAAGCAGGTCGTCACCGGTCTGCCCGGTGTCGAGGGTGACGGTCCGCTCGACTTCGACGATGTCTGGGACAAGTACGAGAAGATGCTCGACTGGGTGGTGGCCACCTACGTCGAGGCCCTCAACATCATCCACTACTGCCACGACCGCTACGCCTACGAGTCCATCGAGATGGCGCTGCACGACTCCGACATCGTGCGCACCATGGGCTGCGGCATCGCCGGACTTTCGATCGTGGCCGACTCGTTGGCTGCCATCAAGTACGCCAAGGTCACGCCGGTTCGCGACGAGACCGGCCTGGTGGTCGACTACGTCACCGAGGGTGACTTCCCGATCTACGGCAACGACGACGACCGCGCTGACGACATCGCGGCCACGGTGGTCCACACGATCATGTCCAAGATCAAGGCCCAGCCCTTCTACCGGGACGCCATCCCGACGCAGTCGGTGCTGACGATCACCTCCAACGTGGTCTACGGCAAGGCGACCGGCTCCTTCCCCTCGGGGCACCAGAAGGGCACCCCCTTCTCACCCGGGGCCAACCCGGAGAACGGGATGGACACTCACGGCATGGTCGCCTCGATGCTCAGTGTTGGCAAGCTCGACTACAACGACGCCCTCGACGGCATCTCGCTGACCAACACGATCACCCCGCAGGGACTGGGCCGCACGCTCGACGAGCGCGTCGCCAACCTCGTGGGCATTCTCGACGCAGGCTTCGTCCCTGACGACTGCGCCGAGATCTGATCGAGCCGCTCACCCGGCTGATCACACCGCAGCAATTTCTCACTCATCGATAACACCACCTCAGAAAGGGGCCAAAATGGCCACGTACGAAGAGCGCCTCGCCTCCATGAAGGCACAGCGTCAGGACAACGGCGGCGTCAAGGGCCTGTACCACGCCAACATCAACGTCCTGGACCGCAACACCCTCGAGGACGCGATGGAGCACCCGGAGAACTACCCGAACCTCACGGTTCGCGTCTCCGGCTACGCCGTCAACTTCGTCAAGCTGACCCGGGAGCAGCAGCTTGACGTCCTCCACCGCACCTTCCACTCCCAGGCCTGAGCCCCGGAGCACGGCGAGCGGTCATGACGCAGACCACGACGACCGTGCGCGACGGCGGTCGGGACCAGGACTTCCTGGCCCCGGCCGCACGTTTGCGCGGGGCGGGTATCGGAGGGCTCGAGGAGCTGACGGATCTTCAACGCTCGGAGCGCCTGGCTAGGATGCGGGACGGCGAGCTGGGCTCGATCCACTCCTGGGAGCTCGTGACCGCGGTGGACGGTCCCGGCACCCGGATGACGGTCTTCCTCAACGGATGCCCCCTGCGGTGCCTGTACTGCCACAATCCCGACACCTTCCTCATGAAGGACGGGGAGCCTGTGGAGGCCTCTGAGCTTCTCCGCCGCATGCGCCGTTACCGGGGCGTGTTCCGCGCGTCCAAGGGCGGGATCACGCTGTCGGGCGGTGAGGTCCTCATGCAGCCGGCCTTCGCGGGCAAGCTCCTGGCCGGCGCCAAGAAGATGGGTATCCACACCTGCATCGACACCTCAGGTTTCCTGGGCGCCAATGCCAGTGACGAGATGCTCGATGACATCGACCTGGTCCTGCTCGACATCAAGAGCGGTGACGAGGAGACCTATAAGAAGGTGACGGGGCGCTCCCTGGCTCCGACCATCACCTTCGGTGACCGGCTGGCGGCCAAGGGAATCGAGATCTGGGCGCGATTCGTGCTGGTTCCGGACCTTACTGACGATCCTGAGAACGTCCATCATGTTGCCCGAATCATCGAGCGCTGGGGCTCGGTCAGCCGTGTCGAGGTGCTGCCCTTCCACCAGATGGGCACCGATAAGTGGGACGCCCTGGGGCTGACGTATCAGCTTCGCGACACCCGACCCCCGGAGCCGGAGCTGGTGGAGTCCACTCGTGCGATCTTTCGTTCCTACGGTTTCGAGGTTCACTGAGGCTTCCGGAGGATGCGGGTTTCTCGAGCCGAGCTCGTGGTGACTTCTTCTCTCGTGCGCCGTCCACGTCACAGTGGGCGGCGCACTGTTGCCTGCGCTTCGTGGCTGTTCAGCTCAGGGCTGTCACAAGGGCGGGGGCGGCCTGCTCGATCTGCCACGGCCTGGCTCCCAGGGCGGCCAGGCGCTCACCGATCTCCTGAGCGCTGACGCTGCGGGTACGTCCGGCCTCGATCTCCTCGCCGAGGTCCCAGGCCAGATGACGTTGGCACCCCGGGGTCAGGAGAAGCTCCTGGGGTACGCGGATCTCCTCGGCGCGCTGCCTGATCGCCCCGCGTACGTGGGTGAGCCGGTCGGCGGCCGCGGCGTGGTGGCGCTGCCATGTGCGCGGGTGGGGGAGCTCGTCGGGCCCTAGCGGCGCGCGTGTGGGGGGAAGCTCGTCGTCGGGCAGCTCCAGGGCGCGTTCGATGGCTCTCCACCAGCGTTCCTGGTTCTGGCGCGCCTGCCGGGAGGAGAACTCCTTGAGGGCACTCATCTTGCGTCGTGAACGGGGTCGGGCAACGGCGGCGGCGACGAGAGCCTGGTGGGGAAGGACCTTGGAGGGAGTGCGGTCGAGCTCTGCGGCCAGCTGCTCCCTTGAGTTCCACAGCTCGCGCAGGATCGCCAGTGAGCGGGGGGAGCGCACAGAGCTTCCCGCTCGCGGGGTCTTGCGCCACGGGTCGATCTTGGCCGGTTTGGCCGGTTTGGTGCGCACGTGCTCGAACTCCTGGGCGGCCCACTGGTCCTTGCCGGCTGCTTTGAGCTCGGTGGCCAGGGCGTTGCGCAGGTCGATGAGCAGCTCGACGTCGAGGGCGGCATAGGTGAGCCAGGAGGCGGGCAGAGGCCTGGTGGACCAGTCCGCTGCCGCGTGGTCCTTGGCCAGGCGCAGGCCCAGGGTCTCCTCGATGACGGCGCCCAGTCCGACGTGCTGTCGCCCCAGGAGGCGGGCTGCCAGCTCGGTGTCGAACAGGGAGTCGGCTCTCAGCCCGAGTGCGGTCAGGCAGGGGATGTCCTGGTCGGCGGCGTGGAGGATCCACTCGGGTCCGTCGAGGGCCGTGGCCAGCTCGGTCAGAGGGCCGCTGGTCACCGGGTCGACGAGAAGGGTGCCGATGCCGTCTCGTCGGAGCTGGATGAGGTAGGCGTCCTGTCCGTAGCGGAAGCCGGAGGCCCGTTCGGCGTCAACGGCGACGGGGCCCTGGCCATCCGCCAAAAGCTGAGCGGCTCGGCTCAGCTGGGTGGGGGTGGCGGTGATCTCGGGGAGCCCGTCCTGGGGGGCGGGGGTAGTCGATGATGTTGTCCGGGCTGATGGGACGGTCCGTTGTCCCGGGGGGACGGCTGGGCGGGGGCACGGCCGAGGATGCAGCTGGGCGGGGGGCGCCGGTGCGACGGGGCGTCACCTTCCGACTCCGGCGAGAGTCAGGGGTGGACAGCGGCCGGTTCGTGGCCGGAGGCGACCAGCAGCAGCTCGTGCCAGGCAGTGAGGTGGGGGCCGAGCTGGGGGCTCGTGGGGGACCAGGACGCTCGGATCTCGGCGTGGGCGCAGGAGTCGGTGAGGGTGAGTCCACCGAAGGTCTCGGACAGGACCTTGGTGACGGTTCCTACCAGCGAGTGGTAGCCGGCGCGGGAGTCCTCAAGGCCGTCGGTGAGCCAGCTCCAGGCGGCGGACTCGAAGACGGGGTCCATGCCGATCTCATCGTCGATGCGGGCGCGCGCCTGGACGACGATACGGAAGTCTCCGTCCCACGCCTCCTGACCGTCGGGGTCGTGGAGGACGACGAAGCGTCCGGTGGCCACGGGAGTGGCTCCAACTGTCTCAACGGTCTCGGCGCTCAGTGCGGCGGAGTAGGGGGGCCAGCTTCTTGGGGGCGGGCACCTCCTCCATGAGGAGCCCTCGGGAGCGGGGAGCGTCACGAAGGGACAGGAGCGCTTCCTCGAATCGTTCGGGGATGGCACCTACCTCGTTCTGGCGCGGCCTACCGTTGACAGTCACGGATGCCACGCTAGTGCGCTACCACAGCGGGCACATGAAGCCACGCCGCACAGATGGTTGCATTGTGTCAACGAGGAGCCTGCCTTTCTGAACGGATGTGCATCATTCGTCTGCGGTGCGCTGGCATGCGACCGGCTGGTACTGGCTCCTGGTGGGGCTCGTCAGCGTCGGGCGACGAGCGTCTGACCAGGAGGCAGACAGGTCAGGTCGGAGTGGACCGGGTCCCAGGACAGAAGCACCTCTGTCACAGCGGGAACGGGCTGCTGCCGCCCGGAGAGGTTGGTGGCGACGACAATGTCCTCATAGATCACCGTGAGAACGTCGTCGGTCTCATCGATTCGCGGCCAGGCGGTGCGCTGGGACCATGCCAGATCGCGGCGCAGGGCGGTCAGTGCCCGGTACCAAGCCAGCATGCGGGCGTGATCGGCCTCCTCCAGCTCCGACCAGTCCAGGCGTGAGGCCTCGACGGTTCCGGCGGCCTGGGGATCGGGAATATCGTCGGCGTCCCAGCCGAAGCCGGCGAACTCCCGGACGCGCCCCTTACTGACGCTGCGGGCCAGGTCCTCCTCCTCGTGGTCGGTGAAGAACTGGAAGGGGGTGCGGGTCCCCCACTCCTCGCCCATGAAGAGCATGGGAGTGTAGGGGGACAGGAGCACCAGGGCGGCAGTGGCGGCCAGGGCGGCATCGTCGAGGCCGGCTGAGGGACGGTCTCCGACGGCTCGGTTGCCGACCTGGTCGTGGTTGGAGCCGAAGACGACGAAGCGCCTGGGGTCGGTGCCCTCGGGCACGGGGGCGCCCCAGACCCTGCCGCGGAAGGTGGACCAGGTGCCGTTGTGGAGGAAGGCTCCGCCGTAGGCCTTGGCCCACGCGCCGGGCTCGGCGAAGTCTCCGTAGTAGCCCTGATCCTCCCCGGTGAGCCGTGCGTGCAGGGCGTGGTGGACGTCGTCGGCCCATTGAGCGGTCATGCCCAGGCTGGGAGCTGTGGCCGGAGGCTCCTGGTCGGTGGGGGTGATGACCCCGACGTCGTTGAGGTCGGCCTCGGCCACCAGGCTCAGGGGGCGGCCCAGCTCGGCGGACAAGGCGGTCACGGCGTCCGAGAGCTCGGCCAGGACGTGCGTCTGAGGCGGGTCGGCGGCCTCGGCGTCGTCCTTGATCTCGTGGATGGCGTCCAGACGCAGGCGTCGATGTGGAAGTCGCGCAGCCAGCGCAGGGCCGAGTCGATGACGAAGGCGCGTACCTGTTGGCTGCCGTCGTGGTCGTAGTTGACAGCCTCGCCCCACGGCGTGTGGTGGGCGGGAGTGAAGTAGGGGCCGAAGACACTGAGGTAGTTGCCCGATGGGCCCAGGTGGTTGTACACGACGTCGAGGCACACGCCGATACCGGCGTGGTGGGCGGCGTCGACGAAGCGCATGAGGGCGTCGGGGCCTCCGTAGGCCTCATGGACGGCCCACAGGCCGACTCCGTCGTAGCCCCATCCGGCTCTGCCGGGGAAGGCGGCCAGAGGCATGAGCTCGACGATGTCGACGCCCAGCTCGGCCAGGTGGCCCAGGCGGGAGATGGCGCCGTCCAGGGTGCCCTCGGGGGTGAAGGTGCCCACGTGGAGCTCGTAGATGACCGAGCCGAGCAGGTCCTTGCCCGTCCAGTCCTGGTCGGTCCACTGCCAGGCGGTCGGGTCCACGGTTCGCGAGGGGCCGTGGACGCTGTCGGGCTGCAGTGCGCTTCGGGGGTCTGGGCGGTCGGGGGAGCCGTCGACACGGAATGCGTAGTCGGTGCCCGGCTCCAGGTCGAAGGGGGGCGGTCCACCAGCCGTCCGGGGCCGGGACCATGTCGACCAGCCGGTCATCGCCGGGCAGGTGCAGCTCGACCCTCTTCGCCGCAGGGGCCCACACGGGCACGCGGGGGCCTACGGGGAGGGCCGGGGAGGTCCAGGCCCGGGGTTCCGTCGGGCTCATCGGGCGGTCTCCTCGGAGCAGTAGGCGGAGTCGGTCTCGCGATCCGGGGAGGCTACCTTGGCCAGGACGACGACGGGGTCGTCCCCGACCACCTCCGCCAGGGGCCGGTTGCCTCCCTCCACGGTGCCGTGGCGCAGGACGTGTTCCCAGGTCCCCTCCGGCAGCACGATGCTCTCCTCGCGCCATCCCCCCAGCTGCTCGAGCCGCCTGGACAGGCGTCTGACGATGACGACGACATCGGGGAGCTCGTCGAGCAGGCGGGTGTAGGCGAAGGCGAAGGAGGTGGTCACCGGGATCGTTCGGTAACCCGAGCGGGGGCCGACGAAGGTGTGGGGGCGGGCGGCGCGCAGGCGCGTCAGGCGTGAGGTGAGAAAGAGCTTGTCCTCATCGAGACTGCGCGGTGCGGCTCCGGAGTCGAGGCGCTCCAGGGCGTTGATGAGGCCCATGGGTCCGGTGTAGTTGACCGCGCGGCGGTTGTCGGGGTCGACCAGTGATGTGCGGGTGGTCTCGCTGCCCTGATAGATGTCGCTCACGCCCATCCAGGTCAGGGCCATCGCCTTGCCGGCCAGGATGGCGGTGCGTACGGACCTGGCCGTCAGGGCCGCGAAGGCCTCGAGCTCGCCGGAGACCTCCTCGCTGGTGAGCAGCTGGGTGGCGTAGTCGGTCAGGGCCTGCTCGCGAGCCAGGTCCGGGGCGGTCCAGGTGGTCCAGGTCTTCTGCTCCCGGGAGGCCTTGATGAGGTAGGCGCTCAGCCGCTCGGGGGTCATGGGGTCGTCGCTGTCGGGTGCCCAGGTTCCCCACAGGGTCTGCCACAGCAGGTTCTCGCTGCGTCCGTCGAGGTCCAGGGGACGGAACTGCGCCGTCATGGCGCGCAGACGGTGGATGAGGTCGCTCCACTCCTCGGCGTAGGAGGCCAGCACGTCCAGGCGGGCGCGCACGTCCTCGCCGCGCTTGGTGTCGTGGGTGGTGGAGGTGATCATCGTGTCGGGCCAGGTGTTCTGGACCCGGTCGGCCCAGGCGTGGGCCTCGTCGGTACTCAGCGCGAAGCCGGCCGGGTTGCCGCCGACCTCGGTGAGACTGGTCAGATGGGTCCAGCGGTAGAAGGCCGTGTCCTCCACGCCCTTGGCGGTGACGGCCCCGCACACCTGCTGGAAACGGATGACGGCCTCGGCGCGCTCAGGGGACTCCGACAGGCCCTCGGAGCCGACCGCCTCGCCCAGGAGGATGGCCACCACGAGGTCGAGGGTCTCTCCCTGGTCCGGTTCGAGGCGCTGACGGGCCCGCTCGGCGTCGGCCTGGAGGATCGCGGCCGTCTCCGGGCCGGGAGGCGTACCCGGAACGACATAGACCCGGTACTGGTCCGCGGCCACGAGCAGCTCGACGACGCAGGCCCGCAGGTCGCGCAGAGTGTGATCGCGCAGACGCACGTCCTGTGAGGTCAGGGAGTCCAGGATGCGGGCCAGACGGTCGACTTCCGCGGCCAGTGAGCCGGCGATGACCTCGCGCTTGGCCTCCTCGACGATGCGGTCATAGTCCACGGGTGCGTCCCCCGTGATCTCCTGCATGAGTGCCCCCAGCCGGGCGGCGCCGGCAGGGTCCACCTGAAGCTGGTCGATCCGCCAGGCGGCGTCGTAGCCGGTGGTTCCGGCCACCGGCCAGGAGGTGGGCAGGGACTCATCGGGGGCCAGGATCTTCTCCGCGACGATCCACGCCCCGTCGGTGGCCTGGGCCAGCTGGGTGAGGTAGCCGCCGGGGTCGGCAAGACCGTCGGGGTGGTCGACTCGTAGGGCGCTGATGACTCCGGCGCCCATGAGCTCGAGGATGAGGCCGTGGCTTCCGGCGAAGACGTCGGGCTCCTCGACCCGGATCGCGGCCAGGGTGCCGACGTCGAAGAACCGCCGGTAGTTGATCTCCTCGTCACCGATTTCCAGTAGGCCAGGCGGTAGTGCTGGCGCTCAACGAGGACGTGCATCGGCAGCGACTCGGTGCCCTGGGCGACGGGGAAGGCGTGATCGTAGTAGCGCAGGATCCACTGCTCGCCCAGCTCCTCCTGCCCCGGAACCACCATCTGCTCCAGGGTGAGCTCCTCGTCGGCCAGGACAGCACCGATGCGCTTGCCCAGGACCGGCATGAGGATGGGCTCGTCCAGAGAGAGGTCGAACCAAGCGGCGTACGGGGAGTCCGGTCCCTCGCGCAGCACCGACCACAGGGGCAGGTTGTGCCAGCCGGGGGTGGGCACGGCCATGTGGTTGGGAACGATGTCCACCACGACGCCCATCCCGTGGGCGTCGGCCTCGGCGGCCAGGGACTCCAGCTGCTCCCGTCCGCCCATGACGGCCGAGACCCTGCGGTGATCGACGACGTCATAGCCGTGGGTGGATCCCGGCGCGGCGGTGAGGATCGGGGAGAGGTAGAGGTCGGTGACTCCCAGATCGGCCAGGTAGGGGACCAGGGCCTTGGCGTCGGCGAAGGTGAGGTCCTCACCCAGCTGGAGACGGTAGGTGGTCACCGGAGTGCGGTGCTCCGGCGCGGGCACGTGCCCCGACCAGGGCGCGTAGGCCGGCGTCTCCGCGCAGTCCGCCGAACCGGCCTTATCCACTGCTGCGTCCACTGCGTCGGTCATGTCACTTCCTGAAGCTCGTCTGGTCTGCGTCGGGTGGTGCTGCTTGATGGGTGATGTGTCTCGGTGGCGCGCCGGAGGGCCGCGGAGAGTCCCCTACCGCTGGTGCCGCTCCGTGGTGGCGTCGGACTCGGGGGCGTCCATGAGGAACAGCATGGAACGGGCCTCGACCACGACGGTCTCGTCAGCGGCGAGAACCGGGTCCGAGTCCCCGTCCACCGCGGGAGCCGTGTCCAGCGCGACCTTCCAGGTGGGGGCGTAGCCCTCGCCCGGGAGGGTGAAGGTGATGTCCTCCTCGGAGGCGTTGATGAGCACGAGGAAGGAGTTGTCCACGATCCGCTGGCCCCGCTCATCGGGCTCGGCGATCGCCTCCCCGTTGAGGAAGACCATCATGGCCCGGGCGTACCAGGTGGTCCAGTCCTGGTCGGTCATGGACTCACCGGCCGGAGTGAGCCACTCGATCTCGCCGAGCTCGCTCTCTCCGCCGTGGCCGGCGTCGCCGGTGAAGAAGCGTCGACGCCGTAGCACCGGGTGGTCGCGACGCAGCCACATCATGGTGCGGGTGAACTCCAGCAGGTCGTTGTCCTGCTCACTGAGATCCCAGTTGATCCAGGTGATCTCGTTGTCCTGGCAGTAGGCGTTGTTGTTGCCCCCCCTGGGTGCGCCCCAGCTCGTCGCCGTGACAGATCATGGGCACGCCCTGACTGAACAGGACGGTGGCCAGGAAGTTGCGGGTCTGGCGCTGACGCAGCTCGTTGATCGCCGGGTCGTCAGTGGGTCCCTCGGCGCCGCAGTTCCAGGACCGGTTGTTGTTGTCGCCGTCGGCATTGCCCTCGAGGTTGGCCTCGTTGTGCTTCTCGTTGTAGGAGACCAGGTCGTGCAACGTGAAGCCGTCGTGGGCGGTGACGAAGTTGATGCTGGCCACCGGGGTGCGTCCGGCGTGCTGGTAGAGGTCGGAGGAGCCGGTGATGCGGGAGGCGAACTCGCCTAGGGTGGAGGGCTCCCCGCGCCAGAAGTCTCGCACGGTGTCGCGGTACTTGCCGTTCCACTCGCTCCACAGGGCCGGGAAGCCGCCCACGTTGTAGCCGCCGTCGCCCACGTCCCAGGGCTCGGCGATGAGCTTGACCTGGGAGAGCACCGGGTCCTGGTGGATGATGTCGAAGAAGGCGCTGAGCTTGTCCACCTCATGGAACTGGCGGGCCAGGGTGGAGGCCAGATCGAAGCGGAACCCGTCGACGTGCATCTCGGTGACCCAGTAGCGCAGCGAGTCCATGATGAGCTGGAGGACTGCCGGCGAGCGCATGAGCAGCGAGTTGCCGGTCCCGGTGGTGTCGAAGTAGTGGGTCGGTGAGCCGTCGACGAGCCGGTAGTAGGAGCTGTTGTCGATGCCGCGGAAGGACAGGGTGGGGCCCAGGTGGTTGCCCTCGGCCGTGTGGTTGTAGACGACGTCCAGGATGACCTCGATGCCGGCCTCGTGGAAGGCCTTGACCATGGACTTGAACTCCTGGACCTGCTCGCCCTCGGTGCCGTAGGCGGCGTAGGTGTTGTGCGGTGCGAAGAATCCGATCGTGTTGTAGCCCCAGTAGTTCGACAGACCCTTCTCCTGCAGGTGGGTGTCGTTGACGAACTGGTGGACCGGCATGAGCTCGATGGCCGTGACACCCAGGTTCTTGAGGTGGTCGATGACGGCGGGCTGAGCCAGGCCGGCGTAGGTGCCCCGCAGGTCCTCGGGAACCATCGGGTGCAGCTGGGTCATGCCCTTGACGTGGGCCTCGTAGATGATCGTCTCGTGGTACTCGTGGCCCGGGGGGTGGTCGTGGCCCCAGTCGAAGTAGGGGTTGATGACCACCGAGCGCATGGTGTGTCCCGCCGAGTCCTCCTCGTTGCGCACCTCCGGGTTGTCGAAGGAGTAGGAGTACAGCGTCTGGGACGGGGTCACCTCGCCGGAGATCGCCTTGGCGTAGGGGTCCAGCAGCAGCTTGGAGGGATCGCAGCGGTGACCGGATGCCGGGTCGTAGGGGCCCGCCACCCGGTAGCCGTACTTCTGGCCCGGCGAGATCCCTGGGAGGTAGGCGTGCCAGACGTCCCCGTCGACCTCCTTGAGCGCCACCCGCTCCTCATGGCCCTCGTCGTCGAACAGGCACAGGTCGACGTCGCTGGCGGCTGAGGAGTAAAGGGCGAAGTTCGTTCCCGAGCCGTCGTAGGTCGCCCCGAGCGGGTAGGGATGGCCCGGCCAGATCTGGCGCTGGGGTACTTCCTGAGGTTCCTGTGCGGCCTGAGGCGTCGGTGTCGTCGGCGTGGTCATAGGGACAACCCTGCCACGACTGCGGTGTGAAGGCAGGAGTGTGGGAGAAAGACATGTCACGTCGTTCCGTCATCCGCCGGAGCCCTCCCGCATCCTCCTGTGGTCGTTTGAGGAGATCCCTGCAGCGTGAGACACCTCATGAAGGAACAGGGTCGGAAGGTTTTGCCTCCGAGAGACACCTCTGCTACCTTTCTTCCCGCACCCCACAAGGGTGTCATGCGGATGTGGCTCAGTTGGTAGAGCATCACCTTGCCAAGGTGAGGGTCGCGGGTTCGAGTCCCGTCATCCGCTCGGGCGATTGGCGCAGCGGGAGCGCGCTTCCCTGACACGGAAGAGGTCACTGGTTCGATCCCAGTATCGCCCACCAGATCTGACGGTCGATCCGAGCCCGGAGCACAGTGCTCCGGGCTCTTGTCGTTCCATCGGGCGGTGGCTCGCGCGGGTGGTATGTGTCACCGAGAAGTCGCGGCATTCTCCCCGAGTTCAGGACAGTTGCCTGGAATCCTGCTGGATTCCACGTGTGGAGTGGCCGTGGCCGCGGTCGGCCGTGTGTGTCCGGATCGTGATGTTCCCATGGTGGTCGGGAACGGGGCGTCCCGCCGTGCTCTACCATCTGGGGGAGGAGTTGGTCCCTGCGGCAAGAAACGGATGGTCATGACGGAACGCTTCAGGCACCTGCTGCCCGTGGTCCTCGGTGGAGATATTGGAGCCTACGCCCTGGCGCGGCAGCTTCACGAGGTCACCGGCACGTCGGTGACGGTCGTGGCCTCGGATCCGATCGTGGCGATCTCCGAGTCGGTCTACATCACCGTTGTGCACCAGGAGGCCGGGGCCCCGCCGGAGCGGACCATTGCGCTGTTGCGGGAGCTGGCCGAGGGCAGAGGACCCCGCAGTGCCGTGCTCATGGCCAACACCGATGCCGCGGCCGCCATGATCTCCGCTCACCGCAGTGAGCTCGAGCCCACCTATGTGCTGCCCTTCCCGGACATCGACGTGCTCGACGCCGTGAGCGACAAGGCCTCCTTCTCCCGTCTGTGCGCCGAGGTGGGGGTGCTCACGCCCCGGGAGGTCGTCGTCGACCTGGCCGACCCCGACTGCGAGCCACCGACCAGCGCCTCCGAGCTCGGCCTGGAGTTCCCGCTCGTGGCCAAAGCCGCCATCGGCGCCGACTATGACCGCATCTCCTTCCCCGGCAAGCGCAAGATCTGGTTCATCGACGACGCCGCCGAGCTGGCCGGCATGTGGAGGAGTCTGAAGGAGGCCGGCTACCGCTCCACCTTCCTGGTTCAGGAGTGCATCCCCGGTGACGACACCGCCATGCGCTCGGTGACCGTCTACATGGACTCCACCGGCGAGCTGCGCCTCATCGGCTCAGCACGCGTCCTCCTGCAGGACCACGCGCCCACCATGATCGGCAACCCGGTCGCCATGATCACCGAGGCCTTCCCCGACCTGTGGGACGCCGCCGGACGCCTGCTGCGTCACGCCGGCTACCGCGGCTTCGCCAACCTCGACATCAAGGTGGACCCCCGCGATGGACGAGAGCTCTTCTTCGAGGTCAACCCCCGAATCGGTCGCAACTCCTTCTACCTGACCGCCGCAGGCGCCAACCCCATGGCCGTCATGCTCAAGGACCTGGTCCTCGACCAGCGCGACGAGCGCGTCGAAGTCACCCGGCAGGTCCTCTACTCCCTGGTTCCCGACGGCGTCATCGCACGCTACGTGTCCGATGAGGCGCTGCGCCGCAAGGCCAAGAGCCTGGGGCGGGGCATCGATCCGCTGCGCGACCCGGCCGAGCGATCGCTTCGCCGGCGTGTGACGATCGAGCTCCAGCGCCTCAACCACTACCGCAAGTTCGCCCGCAACTATCCGCAACGAGTCGACAGGTCCCGCTGAATGCCCGAGAACGAGAACATGCCCGACAGCACCACTCCCGACGCCACGACTGACGCCACGGCCGAGACTGCCGCACCAACCCCCGAGAAGGCTCAGACGACTCAACCGAACGAGAAGGGGCAGAAGGACGGCAAGCCCGAGCAGCCCGAGCACAAGGTCGACACGACCGACAAGGGTGTCAGGGCTGACAAGGCTGACAAGGCTGACAAGCCCAAGGTCTCCCGGCCCACGCACCCCGAGCCGGTGCACTCCACTCCGGACCGCTCCGAGACCCTGCGTCGGGTTGACGGACGCGAGATGCGCCTGGCTGTGGGCAACAGCCCCTTCCCGGTCGAGCAGACCGAGGCATGGGAACGTTTCGAGGAGGCCATGGGGCGTCCGCTGTGGGGCCGCTACCTCTATGAGGACGGGGGCAAGCCCGTTGCCGCCATCGCCCTGTACCGTTACGAGATGGGAGGTCAGACCTTCCTGTGGGCCAAGCACGGTCCGGTCTGGCTCAAGGAGCAGTCGCCCGAGCGTGAGGCCCACCTGCGCCGGCTGCTGCGCTCGGTGGTCAAGGAGCGCGACCGTTCCGTGCGCTTCATCCGTATGCACGCCCGCTACGGCGACACCGATCTGCGAGAGCTGCTCTCCACCATCACCTACGATCGCACCTACGTCATCGACCTGGTGCCCAAGACGCCGGAGAAGATGGCTGCGGTCATGCCCAAGGACGGCCGCCGCGCGGTCAAGCGCGCCGAGCGCGTGGCCCGGGAGGCCGGTTGCACCATCAGTGACGAGACCGGCCTGAGTCGTGAGGAGTTCGACAAGGTCTACGAGGTCCTGCGTGAGACCGCCGAGCGCGATGGCTTCAAGCCCCATGACGCCGAGGTCTACTGGACCATGCTGACGGCCCTGGGGGAGAAGAACGCCCGCCTGTTCGTCCTGCGCAAGGACGGCGTCCCCCACGCCTGGGACCTCATCCTCACCTCGGGCAAGGACGCCGTGGCGTACTACGGCGCCTCCTCCAACGAGTCGCGCACCTTCCGCGGGGCCGAGGCCCTGGACTGGTGGGCCGCCTGCACCCTGGCCCAAGAGGGCTACCGCGGTCTGGACCTCATGGGCGCCGGCTCCACCCGCGTCCCCTCGCTCTACACGGTGGGCCAGTACAAGAAGCGCTACGCCCAGCACGTCACCGAGGTGGATGGAGCCTGGGACGTCCCGGTCTCCCGAGCCATCTACTCCGGGATGCGCACTGCCAAGCGCCTGCGTGACGCACTGCGCGCGCGGCGTGGCTCACGGGAGGACTGAGCCTGCGCGACCGCGACGTAGACTCGCGGCCGAACCGAGGTGCACCAGTACAGCGCCCCGCACCGATGCAGCAGAGGAGACGAGCCCGTGTCAGACCAGCCCATGATTGAGATCACCCTCGACGGCGCGCCCCGCACCATTGAGGCGGGCAGCACGGGGGCGCTCCTCCTGCAGGACGCCGTCAAGAAGGACGGCGTCGTCGCGATGCGCGTCAACGGCGAGCCCTGGGACCTGGAGCGCCAGGTCCCGGCCGGCGCCGTCGTCGAGCCCATCACCCTGTCCAGCGAGGACGGCCTCAACATCCTGCGTCACAGCGCCACCCACGTCATGGCGCAGGCGGTCCAGGAGATGTTCCCAGGCGTCAACCTCGGCATCGGCCCCTTCATCACTGACGGCTTCTACTACGACTTCGGCGCCATCGACGCCGTCACCCCCGAGATGCTGCGCGAGATCGAGAAGCGCATGAAGCGGATCGTCAAGGAGGGGCAGCGCTTCGTGCGCCGCGACATCACTGAGGCCCAGGGGCGTGAGGAGCTGGCCGACCAGCCCTACAAGCTCGAGCTCATCACCACCAAGGGCGCGGGCGCCGAGGGCGCCTCGGTCGAGGTCGGTGCCGGGGGGCTGACCATGTACGACAACGTCCGACGTGACGGCAGCGTCGCCTGGACCGACCTGTGCCGCGGCCCCCACCTGCCCTCGACCCGCCTCATCGGGCAGGGCTTCGCGCTGACCAAGTCCTCGTCCGCCTACTGGAAGGGCGACCAGTCCGGCGACTCCCTCCAGCGGATCTACGGCACCGCATGGGCCACCAAGGACGAGCTCAAGGCCTACCAGACCCGCCTGGCCGAGGCCGCCAAGCGCGACCACCGCAGGCTCGGCGCCGAGCTCGACCTCTACTCCTTCCCCGAGGAGATCGGCCCCGGCCTGGTGGTCTTCCACCCCAAGGGCGCCATGCTGCGCCACCAGATCGAGCAGTACGTCGTCGACCGCCACCTGGACTACGGCTTCGACTTCGTCCACACCCCCGAGATCTCCAAGGGCGGGCTCTTCCACACCTCGGGCCACTGCCCTACTACGCCGACACCATGTTCCCGCCCATGCTCGCCGACGAGGAGCGCGACGCCGAGGGCAACATCACCAAGGCAGGTCAGGAGTACTACCTCAAGGCCATGAACTGCCCGATGCACAACCTCGTCTTCCGATCCCGCGGACGCTCCTACCGCGAGCTGCCGCTGCGCTTCTTCGAGATGGGCCACGACTACCGTTACGAGAAGTCCGGCGTCGTCCACGGGCTCACCCGTATGCGCGGCTTCACCCAGGACGACTCACACACCTACTGCACCCCGGATCAGGCCGGTGAGGAGATCCGCGCCCAGATCGACTTCTTCCTGTCCATCCTCAAGGCCTTCGGACTGACCGACTTCTACCTCGAGCTGTCCACCCGCGACGAGGAGGGCGCCAAGAAGGACAAGTTCATCGGCTCCGACGCCGACTGGGACGCCGCCACGCAGGCCCTCCAGAACGCCTGCGACGCCTCCGGTCTGGAGGTCGTCCCCGACCCGGGCGGCGCCGCCTTCTACGGTCCCAAGGTCTCGGTGCAGGTCAAGGACGCCATCGGCCGGACCTGGCAGATGTCCACCATCCAGTACGACTTCAACCAGCCCGAGCGATTCGACCTGGAGTACACGGCCGCCGACGGCACCCACCAGCGCCCCATCATGATCCACTCGGCCAAGCTGGGCAGCGTGGAGCGCTTCATCGGGGTGCTCACCGAGCACTACGCGGGCGCCTTCCCCACCTGGCTCTCCCCGGTGCAGGTCCGTCTCATCCCCGTGGCCGAGGCCTTCGACACCTACGTCGACGACGTCGCCGCCCGGCTGCGCGCCAAGGGAGTGCGCGTCGAGGTGGACCACTCCGACGACCGCTTCGGCAAGAAGATCCGCAACGCCTCCAAGGACAAGATCCCCTTCACCCTCATCGCCGGAGGGGAGGACGCCGAGGCCGGTGCCGTCTCCTTCCGGTTCCGCGACGGCCAGCAGACCAACGGCGTGCCCGTCGAGGAGGCCGTGACCCACATCGTCAGCGTCATTGACGCCCGTATCAACGACCCGGCGGGGGAGAAGCTGCACAGTGACTGAGGAAGCGACTGGAGACACGATCAGCGCCCCGGGAGTCGGCGACGACGTCGAGGTGGAGGAGCCCTTCTACCACGAGGGCGCTCCGCAGGCCTTCCAGCGCCTGTGGACCCCGCACCGCATGGTCTACATCGGGGGGCAGAACAAGCCCTCGGACGACACCCCCGCACAGTGCCCGTTCTGCACGGGGCCGGATCGCCGTGACGAGGAGGCTCTCATCGTCCACCGGGGCGAGACCAGCTACGTCATCATGAACCTGTACCCTTACAACACCGGTCACCTGCTGGTATGCCCCTATCGGCACATCTCCGACTGGACCGAGGCCACCGTGGCCGAGCGTCAGGAGATCGGTGAGCTGACTGCCACGGCCATGGGTGTCGTGCGCTCGGTGAGTCGACCCCACGGATTCAACCTGGGTATGAATCAGGGAGAGGTTGCCGGAGCAGGGATCGCCGCTCACCTCCACCAGCACATCGTGCCGCGTTGGAAGGGGGACGCGAACTTCATGCCCATCATCGGTCGCACCAAGCCCGTTCCCCAGCTGCTCGGTGAGCAGCGGGACATGCTCGCCGCTGCCTGGGCCGCTCCGACTGGGCGGTCTGGGGACTGATCCCCCTGGCCCTCCTCGATGAGCTCCGTCAGGCTGAGGGCATTCCTGTCCGTCTCAACCCATCCCGTTCCATACGGCCCGTCTCTCCGACTGCTCCACCCGAGACCTAAGGACCTCATGCTCGGCAACCATGGCCGCGGCCTGACCAAGGCCCTGTTCACCCGCCCCGCCCTCGCGCTCGGACGGCTCGGGGTGACCCCCAACATGCTCACCGTCACTGGAACGGCCCTGTCCGTGACGGCAGCGGTCACCCTGCTGCCGCAGGGGCGCTTCGTGGCCGGGCCCCTCGTCCTGCTCGTAGTGCTGGTGGCCGACTCCTTCGACGGCATTCTGGCCCGAGCCACCGGGAAGAGCTCGGTCTTCGGAGCCTTCCTGGACTCCACCATGGACCGTCTCGCCGACGGCGCCGTCCTGGGCTCCCTGGCGGCCTGGGCGGCACTGTCCATGCCTGCCGGCGTGCTGCGCACTGTGACTGTCGTGGCTGCCCTTGCCGCCGTCGTCACGGCGGCCACCGTTCCCTATGCCCGAGCGCGGGCCGAGTCCATCGGTGCCACCGCCTCCGTGGGGATCGCCGAGCGCACCGACCGGCTCCTCGTAGCGCTCGGCGCCACCTTCATCGTGGGGCTCGGGGCCCCTCAGTGGGTGCTCACCATCGGGCTCCTCTACGTGGCGGTCGCCTCCTTCATCACCGTGATCCAACGCGTGCGCACCGTCCACCAGCAGTCCCGGCAGGCGGGTGATCTGGCATGAGGCTGCGCCTGTCCGCCGTCTCCGGCGCCTACCGCCTGGCCTGGCGAGGTACCCGCCACCTGCCCGCGCCGGTGGGCTACGGCCTGGCGCACACCGTTGCCGACGCGCTGTGGGCCGGGCACCGCCTGAGGCGCAGCAGCACCGGGGTGGGACAGCTCGAGCGCAACCTGTCCCGCATCCTGCCTCCAGGGACGTCGCCACGTGCTCTGCGCCGGGCCGCACGGGCAGGAATGCGCTCCTACATGCGCTACTTCTACGAGGCCTTCGCCCTACCCGGAATCACACCGGAACAGATCCTCGCGCGCGTGCGCGCCGACGTCGACCCCCAGCTGCGCGAGGACGTGCGCGCGGGCAGCGTCGTCATGGCTCTGCCGCACATGGGCAACTGGGACCTCATCGGGGCCTGGGCCTGCCGTGAGCTCGCCACCGTCCTGACCGTCGCCGAACGCCTGGAGCCCGAGGACCTCTTCGAGCAGTTCGTCTCCTTCCGTCAGTCCCTGGGCATGCGCATCATCGGTCAGGCCCGCGGGGAGAAGGTCTTCGACCGCCTCCTGGAGACAGCGAGCCAGGGGCACTACGTCGTCGCGCTCCTGGCCGATCGGGACCTGTCCTCAGCCGGCATCACAGCGCAGCTGGGCGGTGCCGCCGCACGGGTGGCCGCCGGTCCCGCGGCGATCGCCCAACGGCTGGGACGCCCCCTGTACGCCGCCTCGATCCACTACGAGCCACTGACCGGCGAGCGACGCCGTCGGGCGGGATCGCCCTGGGGACTCGTGCTGACCGCACGCAGGGTTCCGGAGCCGCAGCAGCTGGAGGGACGTGAGCAGGTTGCGGCGCACACTCGCGCCTGGGTCGCTGAGCTGGAGCCCCTTGATCGCTGAGCACGCCGAGGACTGGCACATGCTCCAGCCCGTCTTCGACGCCGACCTGGATCAGGATCGCCTGGCTCGCAGCCACGCCCGCGAGCAGCAGGGTCGCCCACGAGGAGGACGCATGAGGATCGGTATCGTCTGCCCCTACTCCTTCGACGCTCACGGAGGAGTCCAGGTCCACGTCATGGACCTGGCCGGTGAGCTCTTCCGCCGCGGACACGAGGTTCAGGTCCTCGCGCCGGCCTCCCAGGACACCGACCTGCCGGACTGGGTCACCAGCGCCGGTGACTCCATCGCCATTCCCTACAACGGTTCGGTGGCGCGGCTGAACTTCGGTGCTCTCGTGGCCAGGCGCGCCCGACGCTGGCTGGAGGCCTGGGACTTCGACATCCTTCACATTCACGAGCCCATCACTCCCAGCGTCGGGATGCTGGCCCTCCAGGCCGCCACCGGACCGGTCGTGGGCACCTTCCACGCCGCCATGGATCGCTCGCTCGCCCGAGAGCTGCTGAGCCCGGCGACGGTGCCGCTCATGGAGAAGCTCTCGGCCCGCATCGCCGTCTCGGAGGAGGCCCGTCGCACCCTCATTCAGTACCACGGTGGTGACGCCGTCGTCATCCCCAACGGCGTCAACGTGAAACCCTTCGCCGACGCCCCCAAGGACGACCCCCGATTCCGGGGCACGGATGAGGCTCCCACCATCTCCTTCCTGGGACGCCTTGACGAGCCCCGCAAGGGACTGCGGGTTCTGGCCGATGCCATCCCGGCGGTGCTGGAGTCGGTGCCGGGGGCGCGCTTCCTCATTGCCGGCCGCGGGCAGGCCCAGGAGATCCGTGACGAGCTGGCTCGCTTCGGGGACTCCGTGGTCTTCCTGGGAGGCATCAGTGACGAGGACAAGGCCGCCATGCTGGCGTCGGCCAGCTGCTACGTGGCCCCGCAGACCGGAGGGGAGTCGTTCGGCATCGTCCTGGTGGAGGCCATGGCCGCAGGTACCCGGGTCGTCGCCTCCGACCTCAAGGCCTTCTCCGACGTGCTCGGCGAAGGCCGCTACGGGGCGCTGTTCCACAATGAGGACGGCGACGACCTGGCCCGAGTCATCATCAACACCCTGCAGGACGTGACGGCCTCCCAGGCCCGCACCCATGCAGCCTCCCAGGTGGTCGGGCGCTACGACTGGTCCGCGGTCACTGACGAGGTCCTCGATGTCTACGACATGGCCCTGTCCACCGCCCACACCCGGGTGGATCCCGCCCCCGGCTCCCGAACCATGCTGGGCCGACTGCGTGACGCCCTGGACGACTAGCAGCTGAGCTCAGGAGTGATGAGGAACCGACCATGACACAGGCCATCGATATCCCCACCGGCGCAACCACGGCGCTGCCGGCTCTTTCCTCCATGGGATCCGGCACGATGACGGTGCCGATATGGAGCATCGTCGTGCTGCTGGTCGGGCTGGCCATGGCCATCGGGTGGGCTCTCTACGCCAGGGCGGTGCGGGTGGACCGGCTGCACCGGCAGGTACTGGGAGCGCGGGCCACGCTTGAGGCCCAGCTCGTTCACCGGGCCGAGGCCGCGGCGGAGCTGGCCACCGTCCCGGCCCTGGATCCGGCCTCCGGACTGCTGCTCAGCAGGGCCGCTCGCGAGGCGCTGGACGCCGAGGGGCCTATTGTCGACGACGGCCTGGACACCTCCGCGCCTCTTGGGAGCACTCCCCATCCTTCTCCTGCTCCCGGTGGCGCAGCGCTCACCGTGCCGACCACTCGCAGTCGGGCCCTTATCGAGTCCGATCTCAGCCGGGTCCTGCGAACGGTGGTCTGCGAGCCCGCGCGCCACGAGCTGTCCGCCGACCCGCTGAGCGTGCCGGCACTCAACCGTCTGGACCGGGCCTGCTCCCGCCTGGTCCTGGCCCGCAGGTTCCACAACACCCACGTCAGCGAGGCCCAGGCGCTCAGGGCACGGCTACTCGTCCGGATGTGTCGCCTGGCCGGGCACGCCCCCATGCCCCAGACCTTCGATGCCGACGACGACACCACCCCCGAGACACAGCCGGACCACGACGACGAGGCGCAACCGAGGTGAATCAATGAGCATGCCCCCCAGTCCCTGGGCCCCCCGCCCCGGATACCGACGCTCCAGCGCCCTGCCGCAGACCTCAGCAAGCTCCGGTTCCCTTCCCGGAGCCGGGCAGCGGTACCAAGTTCATCGTGAGAGCCACGACGTGGATCGTTCGCGTTCCTCAGCTCCTGAGGGCGGGCGGCAACAGCCCAAGCAGGTGGCCTCTCTCATTCCATCCGGCATCCCGGCGAAGGTCGGGGCACTCGTCATGCTGACCGCGATCGTTCTCTTCTCCCTGTGCACCCTGTATTTCTTCTTCGGGCTGCGTAGGGACTTCGGGCCGGTCGTTCTCCCGTCGTTTCAGCTGGCTATCATCCCGTTAGGCGGGGTGCTTGTGGCCACGATGCTGCTCGCGGGAGTGTTCTGGTACGTTCGCTGGGAGCCCAGGCCTCCCGGTCTGTTCACGACGGTCACTCTCGTGGTGGCATTCCTGTGGGGAACGAGCGTGTCCACCCTCTGCTCCTTGGTGGTCAATGGCTGGGTGGCTCGAGTCATCACCGAGGCCATGGGGGATCCGGGTGCGGCTGGCGTGATTTCAGCGCCTCTGGTTGAGGAGCTGACCAAGGGGCTGGGGGTCCTGTTCGTCTTCCTCATCTGGCGACGGACGATCAATGGGACGATTGACGGGGTCGTCTATGCGGCGTTCACTGCCGCCGGATTCGCCTTTGTTGAGAATATTCTCTACTTCGTTCAGGGATGGGACTATGTGGGGCGCATCTTCGTCATGCGAGGGCTGCTGTCTCCATTCGCTCACCTGACGTTCACCGCCTGCACCGGGGTGGCCATTGGCCTCTCCTCTCGCCGACGGTCCCAGTACGCATGGGCGTGGATGGCTCCTGTGGGCCTGGTCGGGCGCGATTCTGCTTCACGCGACCTGGAACGGGTTCGTCGCAACGAACTTCGGGGTGTACCTGCTGCTTCAGTTCCCGTTCTACGCTCTTTGTGCCGGACTGGTCTCGTGGCTGCGTTGGAGCGAGCGCCGGTCGATGCGCCGTGGGATAGAGGACTACGCCCGCGCCGGCTGGTTCTCCCCGGCCGAGGTCCAGATGCTCACCACCGGTGCGGGACGCCGGTCGGGCAGACAATGGGCCGCCGCCAGGGGGCCGCAGGCCTCTGCGGCCATGAACACGTTCCACAAGGGCGCTGCGGAGCTCGCCCAGCTGCGACAGCAGGCCGTGGACAGCCATGTTCAGGGCGGGCTCTCCGTCAAGGAGAGCGAGCTGCTCGACCGGATCAGCTCGGCGCGCCGAGCCTTTTCGGAACCGGGTAGAAGAAGACCGCAGGAGCCAACGGATGTCTTGTGACGGCTCGGGTCTCACAGCGTGAGCACGCGGGGCCGTTCGGGAAGCACGGGGTAGCATGCGTGGTATCAGCATCTTTTCGACGGAGCCGTCGCCGCCGCACCTGTGCGGAGGCCACGGCTCACGGCCAGAGGACCACGATTGAGTACAGAGCAGACCACTCCCAGCACCGGCACCCTCACCGTCAAACGCGGCATGGCGGACATGCTCAAGGGAGGCGTCATCATGGACGTCGTCACGCCCGAGCAGGCCCGTATCGCCCAGGACGCAGGAGCCGTCGCCGTCATGGCGCTCGAGCGCGTCCCCGCCGACATCCGAGCCCAGGGCGGCGTCGCCCGCATGAGCGACCCCGACCTCATCACCGGCATCATCGAGGCGGTCTCCATCCCGGTCATGGCCAAGGCCCGCATCGGCCACTTCGTGGAGGCCCAGGTGCTCCAGAGCCTCGGCGTGGACTACATCGATGAGTCCGAGGTCCTCACCCCGGCCGACTACGCCCACCACATCGACAAGCAGTCCTTCACCGTTCCTTTCGTCTGCGGAGCCACCAACCTGGGTGAGGCGCTGCGCCGCATCACTGAGGGCGCGGCCATGATCCGGTCCAAGGGTGAGGCCGGCACCGGGGACGTCTCCAACGCAGTGACCCACATGCGTACGATCCGCGACGAGATCCGCCGCCTGACCTCGCTGCCCGAGGACGAGCTCTACGTGGCCGCCAAGGAGCTCGCCGCCCCTTATGAGCTCGTCGCCGAGGTCGCCCGCACCGGGCACCTGCCGGTCGTGCTGTTCACCGCCGGCGGTATCGCCACCCCGGCCGACGCCGCCATGATGATGCAGATGGGGGCTGAGGGCGTGTTCGTGGGCTCGGGCATCTTCAAGTCCGGCGACCCCGCCAAGCGTGCGGCTGCCATCGTGCGCGCCACCGCCCAGTTCGACGACCCCGACGTCATCGCCGAGGTCTCACGCGGACTGGGCGAGGCGATGGTCGGGATCAACGTCGACGAGATCCCCGAGCCTCACCGCCTGGCGGAACGCGGCTGGTGACCGGCTCCTCGCAGGGCGCCGGTCGCCCCGCCGATGACGCGGACTGCGGCTCCGCCGGCGGCCTGGTCGACGGACGTCACCCGGTGCTGGTCCCCGAGGACTGGGGCCGGCACCTCGACGGCACCGAGTGGAGCCTGGGCGACGACGGCCTGCCCTTCAGAACGGCTGCCCGGGTTCTGGCCGTGACCCAGGACGGCGAGGTACTGCTGCTGGAGGGGCACGACGCGGCGGACCCGAGTCACTCCTGGGTCTTCACCCCGGGAGGAGGGCTCCGCAGCGGCGAGGAGCCCCGTGCCGGGGCCGTGCGTGAGCTGGTCGAGGAGTCCGGGATCGAGGTCGCCCCCGACGACCTGGAAGGTCCCATCGCCCACCGGGAGGCGGTCTTCCGCTTCGCCTCCGTCACGTGCCGCCAGGACGAGATCTTCTTCCTCCTGCACCTGCCGACCACGCGCCCGATCAGGAAGGACGGCTGGACCTCCCTGGAGCGAGACGTCGTCGACTCCATCGCGTGGTGGAACGTGGAGCAGCTGCAGGCCGCCCAGGAGCGGGGACAGGAGATCTACCCGGTGCGCCTGCCCGCGATCGTGGATGAGCTCGCCTCCGGCTGGAGCGGCCGGCGCTTCGATCTCACGGATCCGGTGGACTGCGAGGTCCTGGCCGAGCTCGCGAGCAACCCGGCCCGCCACTGCGACCCCACTGCTGAGGAGACAGATGACTAACCCGAATCCCTCCCGCCGCCCGACCCACACGATGGATGCCCGCCACCCTCGGGCGCTCTTCCCCGCACTCGTGCCGACCGACTCCCGTCCCACGATCGGGGTCCTGGCCCTTCAAGGCGATGTGCGTGAGCACTCCTTGGCCCTCGAGGCAGCGGGAGCGCGTCCCGTCGTCGTACGCCGTGCCACCGATCTGGGGCAGAGCCCGGGAGACAGGATCGACGGCCTGGTGATCCCCGGCGGGGAGTCGACGACCATGAGCACGCTGCTCATTGCCTTCGACATGCTCGAGCCCCTGCGTGAGCTCATCATGGCCGGCATGCCCGCCTACGGGTCGTGCGCCGGGATGATCATGCTGGCCGACCGCGTCGAGGGGGCGCAGGAGGACCAGGAGTTCCTGGGCGGCATCGACATGACCGTGCGCCGTAACGCCTTCGGCCGTCAGGTGGACTCCTACGAGGAGGACCTCGCCGCTCCAGCGCTGGGCGCGGGGCGGGACCGACCGTTGCGCGCCGTCTTCATCCGGGCCCCCTGGGTGGAGGAGGTGGGCCCCGGCGTCGAGATTCTCGCCACGACCCGCGCAGGACGTGCGGCTGGGGTCGGCGGGGCCGACGGCGGTAGGATCGTCGCGGTTCGTCAAGGGCCCCTGCTCGCCACGTCCTTCCACCCGGAGGTCGGAGGCGACCACCGGGTCCACGACGTCTTCGTCTCCATGGTGACGCGCCGAGCCTGAGCACGGTCGGCCGCGCCCTCATCATCGACTCCCAAGGAGCACTTATGTCGGGTCACTCCAAGTGGGCCACCACCAAGCACAAGAAGGCCGCCATCGACGCCAAGCGCGGCAAGCTCTTCGCCCGCCTCATCAAGAACATCGAGGTCGCCGCCCGTACCGGCGGCGGTGACCCCACCGGCAACCCCACCCTGTTCGACGCCATCCAGAAGGCCAAGAAGAACTCCGTGCCGGCGGACAACATCACCCGGGCCGTCAAGCGCGGCAGCGGCGAGGAGGCCGGTGGCGCCGACTGGCAGACCATCATGTACGAGGGCTACGGCCCCGGTGGGGTCGCCTTCCTCGTCGAGTGCCTCACCGACAACCGCAACCGAGCCGCCTCCGACGTGCGCGTGGCCTTCTCCCGTAACGGCGGGAACCTCGCCGACCGGGCTCGGTGGCCTACAACTTCACTCGCAAGGGCGTCGTCGAGGTCGCCAAGGCCGACGGCGTGGACGAGGACTCCATCCTCATGGCTGTCCTGGACGCCGGCGCCGAGGAGGTTGAGGACGTGGGCGAGTCCTTCGAGATCTACTCCGAGCCCGGTGACATCGTCGCCGTGCGTACCGCTCTGACGGAAGCGGGGATGGACTACGACTCCGCCGAGGTCCAGTTCGTCGCCGGAACCAAGGTGGAGGTCGATGTCGAGGGCGCACGCAAGGTCTTCCGCCTCATCGACGCCCTGGAGGACTCCGACGACGTCCAGAACGTCTACACCTCAGTGGACCTCAGCCCAGAGGTGGCCGCCGAGTTCGCAGGCGACGAGGACTGAGGCCCTGGACGTCGTCGGCTCTCGGCCGCGTTCGGCTCGCGCCGTCGTCACCGAGCAGCGGGTCCTGGGAATCGATCCCGGACTGACCCGCTGCGGCCTGGGATGCGTGGACGTCGATCCTCGACGTCAGGTCCGTCTGGTGGAGGTCGGCGTGGTTCGGACTCCGCCTTCTCAGAGCCCCGAGCTGAGGCTGCTGACCATCACGGAGGCCATTGAGGACTGGATCGCCCGCCTGGGCCCCACGGTGGTGTCCATTGAGCGGGTCTTCGCGCAGGACAATCTGCGCTCCGTCATCGGAGTCGCCCAGGTCATGGGCACCGCGATGACCACTGCGGCGCGCGCAGGCCTGGAAGTCGCCCAGCACACGCCCAGTGAGGCCAAGGCCGCCGTCACCGGGTCGGGCATCGCCGACAAGGCCCAGGTCCAGACCATGGTCACCCGCATCCTCGGCCTCGATGCCCCGCCCCGGCCCGCGGATGCCGCTGATGCACTGGCTCAGGCGATCTGCCACGGCTGGCGCGGAGGCGGAACGGGGACGGACGACGCCACCGAGATGGTCTCCGCCGGGGGAGCGGTGCGTGTCTCAGCCCGCACGCCGGCTCAGCGTCAGTGGGCCGCCGCCCAGGCCGCGGCTCGGCGAACCGGTGCCGTCGATCCGCGGCGGGTGCGGCGCTGAGGACGCTGGCCGACCCGGGCTGCTAGATCCGAACGTCTGTTCGAGCCCGCCATTGTCCGCCGAGCCGGCCTGGCGTCGCTCGACCCGCTGAGAACATCCAGGAGAAGCTGCCCATGATCGCCTCCCTGCGCGGCACTGTCCTCAGTGTCGGCCTGACCGGTGCCGTCATTGAGACCGGCGGCGTCGGCATGAGCATCCAGGCCACGCCCACCACGCTGTCCGGCCTCAGGGTCGGTGAGGAGACCCTCGTTCATACCGAGATGGTTGTCCGTGAGGACTCGCTGACGCTGTTCGGCTTCGCCGACACCGATGAGAGGGACAGCTTCCGCACCCTGATGAGCGCCAAGGGCGTCGGAGCCAAGCTGGCGCTGGCGATGCTGGCCGTCCACGCCCCCAACGCGCTCAGGCGGGCCATCGCCTCCCAGGACGTCGCCGCCCTCACACGGGTTCCCGGCCTCGGCCCCAAGGGTGCTCAGCGCGTCATCCTGGACGTGGCCGACAAGCTCGGCCCCGTCACCGGAGATGATCTCGGTGCCGCCCGTGCGGCTTCGGGCACTGCTGGGGGACAAGAGGGGGCGGCCGACAGCGGTCCTGAGCCCCACGCGGACGTGGTCGCCGCCCTGGTGCAGCTCGGCTGGAACGAGGCCAGCGCGTGCCAGGCCGTCAGCTCCGTGACGGCCGATGCCGCCGAGCCCGACCAGGATCCGGACACGGCGGCTCTGCTGCGGGCCTCCCTGAGGTGGTTGGGAGGCGGGCAGCGTGGCTGAGCCGGAGGATCTCGACCGGCAGCGCCTGGTCGGTGGCGGTGCCGATGCCACCGAGCGCGCCGCCGAGGCGGCCCTACGACCCAAGCGCCTGGAGGACTTCACCGGGCAGGAGGTGGTGCGCGGCCAGCTGTCGGTGGTGCTGCGCTCCGCCCTGGCCCGCGGGGTGACGGCCGACCACGTTCTGCTGTCGGGGCCGCCCGGGCTGGGCAAGACCACGCTGGCCATGATCATCGCCGCCGAGGTGGACGGCTCCCTGCGCCTGACCTCGGGGCCGGCCATCCAGCACGCCGGAGACCTCGCGGCCATCTTGTCCTCCCTGGAGGAGGGCGACGTACTGTTCATCGATGAGATCCACCGCCTGGCACGGACCGCTGAGGAGATGCTCTACCTGGCGATGGAGGACTTCCGTGTCGACATCGTCGTGGGGAAAGGACCCGGCGCCACCTCCATCCCACTGTCCCTACCCCCCTTCACCGTCGTCGGAGCCACCACGAGGGCGGGGCTGCTGCCCGCGCCGCTGCGGGACCGTTTCGGCTTCACCGGGCACCTCGACTACTACGGACCGGGCGAGCTCACCCGGATCCTCACGCGAAGTGCGGGGCTGCTGGGCGTGAGCCTGGAGGCGGACGCCGCCAAGGAGCTGGCCTCACGCTCCCGGGGCACGCCCCGTATCGCCAACCGGCTGCTGCGTCGCGTCCAGGACTGGGCGGAGGTTCACGGGAGACCCGGCCGGCTCGACCTCACGGCGGCCCGCGGCGCCCTGGACGTCTTCGAAGTCGACGCCCTGGGCCTGGACCGTCTGGACCGCCAGGTACTCGAGGCCCTGTGCACCCGGTTCGGCGGTGGCCCGGTAGGGCTGACGACGCTGGCGGTCAGTGTGGGGGAGGAGCCCGAGACGGTGGAGACCGTGGCCGAGCCCTACCTCGTGCGCGAGGGGCTGGTGGTGCGTACCCCGCGGGGTCGGGCGGCCACGCCGGCTGCCTACAGCCACCTGGGACTTGAGCCCCCTGCCGAGGGATCATTGTTCTCCTGAGCGACAACCGGGTAATGTGATCATTTTGTGACCGGTTGGTACCCAGTTGTGCCCGACCACTCGCCGACGGTAGGGAAGGCTGTGGCCCAGGTGCCATAGACTCGCCACCGCCGGCCTGTGACAGTCGTAGGTCCGCATCAGCCGAGACTGCCTAGTCGAAACGGAGAGGCCTCCATGTCGTCGTATTTCATCTGGATCATGTTCATCGGGATGCTCCTGATGATGTGGTTCGTCAGCCGCAGGCAGCGCGCGATGCAGGAGGAGCAGAAGCGCCGTACTGAGAAGGGCCTGGTACCCGGCAACTGGGTTCGCACCATCGGCGGCTTCTACGGCACGGTTGTCGAGGTCGACGGTGACGTGGTCACCCTGGCCACGCCGCTGGGCGACGAGACCCTGTGGAGCAAGCGGGCGATCGCCGCCGTCGAGGAGCCGCCCTTCGGCTCCGCCTCCGCCCACGACGAGTCCGGCACCGACGTTGAGCAGGCCGACGACGACATCCGTGAATCCGAGCAGGACACGGCCGAGCCGCAGTCCTGAGATCGCGAGCCGACCGCCCCCCACGACGTCGGCGCGATACCGCTCAGCGGCTCCCCACAGGCCCCGCCTGCGCTTGGCGACCGGTCTCACTGAGCCCACCGGAATCGGTGCGTCTCACGGTGGTGCCCGCCAAGCATCCCAACCCCACACTCACCTCAGCCTTCGGGCCATGCGCTCGAGCACACTCCACCCCAGGAAGGGACCACGTGTCCAGCAAGCAGCGAAAGCGCCCAGGGCGCCGCCTCCTGATGTTCATCCTCGTCCTCGTCATCGGTTTCGGCGCTCTCGTGGTGGGAAACATGAGGCACAAGGCCTCGCTCACCCCCGGACTCGCCCTCGATCTCGAGGGCGGTACCCAGCTCATTCTGACGCCCACGACCTCCGACGGCTCGGCGATCAGTGACAGCGATGTTGAGCAGGCCATCGAGGTGATCCGCCAACGCGTGGACGCCTCCGGTGTCTCCGAGGCCCAGATCTCCCGCCAGGGCGGTCAGAACATCGTGGTCTCGCTGCCCGGGAAGCCCAGCCAGGCCACCCTGGAGCTGGTGCGGACCTCCGCCGTCATGTACTTCCGCCCGGTCCTGCGCGTCCTGGAGGGCAGCGCCCAGCAGGCTGCTAAGAACATCGCCAGCCAGAACCCCTCCGGCGCACCGACCTCGGCGCCGACGAGTCAGCCCAGTGCCCAGGCCCAGGCTCAGCCGGACCCGAACGCCGGCGGTGAGGCGACTCAGCCGCCAGCGGACTCGACCGGCGCCGAGGAGGGCTCGGGCGAGGGTGAGCAGGCAACCCCGACCCCGGCCCCCACCGCACAGCCCACGGCCCAGTCCACCGCGCAGCCCAGGACCCCCGAGGAGATCGCCAAGCAGCTGGCGGACGTCAATCAGGACGGCGTCATCTCCTCCGATCCGCTCCCCGCCCAGGACAAGACGAACTCATCGGACTCCTGGATCACCGAGAAGCTCCTCTACGACGGCTACATGACCGACTGCACCGACCCGAAGAATCTCACGGGGCAGACGCAGGACCCCAAGGCCGCCGTCGTCTCCTGCTCCAAGGAAGCCGGTTCCCAGCAGCACGGCGCCTACATCCTCGGCCCGGCTGAGATCAGCGGAACCGAGCTCAAGAGCGCCAACTCGGGCCTGGAGGCCGACTCCCGAGGCCAGACCACCAACCAGTGGGTCGTCTCTCTGACCTTCAACGCTGACGGCACCAAGAAGTTCTCCGAGCTGTCCAAGCGGCTCCTGACCTACCGTGACCAGGCGAGCGCCGCCGGCGCGCAGGGCGCTCAGAACCCGCAGGCCCAGCACCTCGGGGACAAGGCCCAGTTCGCCATCGTCCTGGACGGCCTGACCGTCATGGCCTCCGGTTTCAACGAGACCGTCCACTCACCGATCACCGACGGCCGGGTCCAGATCACCGGCCACTTCAACCAGAACCAGGCCAACACACTGGCCAACCAGCTCTCCTTCGGCTCGCTGCCGCTGAGCTTCACGGTCCAGTCCGAGCAGCAGATCTCCGCCACTCTGGGAACCGAGCAGCTGCGCAACGGCCTGATCGCCGGGCTCATCGGTTTCGCTCTCATCATCCTCTACCTGGCCTGGCAGTACCGCGGCCTGGCGGTGGTGGCCGTAGCGTCCCTGGTGGTGGCCGCTGCCGGCACCTACCTGGTCATCGCGGCACTGAGCGCGACCATGGGCTACCGCCTGTCCCTGGCAGGGGTGGCCGGACTCATCATCTCCATCGGCATCACAGTCGACTCCTTCATCATCTACTTCGAGCGCGTCCGTGACGAGGTGCGTCAGGGACGGACCCTGAAGACCGCGGTCGATGAGGGATGGAAGCACGCCCGGCGCACGATCCTCGTCTCCGACGCCGTCAACCTCGTGGCCGCGATCGTCCTGTACTTCCTCGCCGTCGGCGGGGTGCAGGGATTCGCCTTCACCCTGGGGGTGACCACGTGCGTGGACCTGGCCATCATCATCTTCTTCACCCACCCGTTGATGGAGTGGATCATCCGCTTCCGCTTCTTCGGCGAAGGGCACCGGCTCTCCGGCCTTGACCCCGAGCACCTCGGAGCAACGTCCTCGACCTACGGCAAGGGGCGCGAGGCCGTCGCCGACCGCGTGGCCGGGTCCCTGGCGCGCCGCAAGGTCGAGGCCCGCAGGAACACGGAGAGCCCCGACGATGCCGCTGACGAGGCCGACGATGATGAGACTCAGCAGCAGGAGGACGACGCGGTCGGTGCCGCGGCCGACAAGGGAAAGGACGGTGAGACGAAAGTGAAGTCTCTCGCCACGCTCGGTAACGAGCTCTACTCGGCCAAGACGTCCATCGCCTTCGTCGGCAAACGGAGGATCTGGTACCTCATCGCCGTCGTCATCGTCCTCGGCTCGGCCACCCTCCTGGCGACCGTGGGACTCACCCCGGGCATCGACTTCAAGGGTGGTTCGGAGATCACGATCACGGGGCTGTCCTCTCCTTCGGAGCGTCCCGCCAACGAGGCCCTCTCCAAGAGCGACCTGGCTGCCAGCTCCTCGGTAACCACCATGGGGTCGGGGTCGGTGAGGGTGCAGACCAACCAGCTGAGCAAGCAGCGCCTCGACTCGCTGGCCGGTGAGCTCGCCACCGCCTACAAGACCAACGCCTCCAACGTCTCAGCGACGACTGTGGGGCCGACCTGGTCCTCCGACGTCACGAAGAAGGCGGCTCGAGGACTGGTCCTGTTCTTCATCTTCGTCGGACTGCTCATCTGGGCGTACTTCCGCACCTGGAAGATGGCCGTGGCGGCCCTGCTCGCCCTGTGCCACGACATCGTCGTCACCGTGGGCATCTACGCCCTGTCCGGATTCGAGGTCACCCCGGCCACGATCATCGGTGTGCTGACGATCCTGGGGTACTCCCTCTACGACACGGTCGTGGTCTTCGACAAGATCCGTGAGAACACCGAGGGCTTTGAGTCCCAGAGCCGATCCACCTACGCCGAGCTCGCGAACCTGGCGGTCAACCAGACCTTCATCCGATCGATCAACACCTCTGTCGTCGGTGTGCTTCCGGTGGCCTCGCTCCTGTTCGTCGGCGCCTTCATCCTGGGTGCAGGAACGCTGCGCGATATCGCTCTGACTCTGTTCATCGGTATGATCGCCGGGACCTGTCCTCGATCTTCCTGGCCACACCTCTCCTGGTGGATCTGCGCTCACGTGAGAAGCGCATCAGGGACCAGGCCGCCAAGGTCGCCGCAGCGCGCCAGCACCGTCGGGAGGAGGCCGGTGACGACGCCGAGGAACTGGCTAAGATTGACGCGGCTCCGGCCGCCTCACCAGTCACTCCCGGCCACCACCTCGGCGTGGCGGCTCAGCCCAAAAGAAAGAAGAAGCGCAGATGACCGCTCCTGTGGCCCGTTCCGAGACGGTTCCCGAGTCTCTGACCAGGCTGGTCATAAGCCACCTGCGTGAGATTCCCGACTTTCCCGAGCCGGGGGTCCTCTTCCGAGACATCACTCCGCTCCTTGCCGACGGACAGGCCTTCGCCGCTCTCGTCGAGGGCCTGGCCGATCACTACCGGGGTCGGATCGATGCGATCGCGGGGCTTGAGTCGCGCGGCTTCATCCTGGCAGCGCCCTTGGCGGTTCGGCTGGGGGTCGGAATGATCACGGTGCGCAAGGGCGGCAAGCTGCCCGGCCCGGTCATCGGCGTGGACTACTCCCTGGAGTACGGCACCGCACGTATGGAGCTGCGGCCCGAGACCGTCACCCAGGGCGCGCGCGTTCTGGTCATCGACGATGTTCTGGCCACCGGTGGGACGGCCGCCGCGTCCATCTCCCTCATTGAGCAGGCCGGTGCCTCGGTGGAGGCCATCTGCATGCTTCTGGAGCTGGCCGATCTCGGTGGTCGCCGCCAGCTCCAGGGGCGTGAGGTCGACTCGATCGTCATCTTCTGAGATGAGAATCGAACGGCTCATCCGCTCCGCCTCACAGCCACGGCTGATTCCTGTGTGGTGTCGCGTCCACCTGCGGCGCGACACCACAGGCCATCGGCAGCGCCAGCACGCCTCGGTGTGCCGGCGGCTATATGATGCGTCAATGACGGAGACGAAGAACACCCCGGACACGTCAGGAGACAGCGTTGTCCCCGGCTCGCGCGTGCGTAGCCGTCTGGCGTGGTTCGGCTCCCGGGGACACTCCACGCCAGCGGCCATTGAGCCGCTGCTGCGCGCGGTGCGCGCCAACCACCCCAAGGCGGACACGAGTCTCATCGTGCGCGCCTACGAGGTGGCCGAGAAGGCTCACTCCGGCCAGCGACGCAAGTCCGGGGAGCCCTACATCACCCACCCGGTGGCAGTGGCGACTATCCTCGCCGAGCTGGGGATGACGGCCCAGACCCTGGCGGCAGCCGTCTTGCACGACACCGTGGAGGACACCGACTACACCCTGGAGCGCCTGCGCGCCGACTTCGGCGATGAGATCAGCCTGCTCGTCGACGGCGTCACCAAGCTCGACAAGCTCCAGTACGGGGAGGCCGCCCAGGCCGAGACGGTGCGCAAGATGATCATCGCGATGTCCAAGGACATCCGAGTCCTGGTCATCAAGCTCGGCGACCGTCTTCACAACGCCCGCACCTGGAAGTACGTCTCCGCGGAGAACGCCGCCCGCAAGGCCAAGGAGACCCTGGAGATCTATGCGCCCCTGGCCCACCGCCTGGGAATGAACACGATCAAGTGGAGCTGGAGGACCGTTCCTTCAAGGCCCTCTACCCGGGCGTGTACGAGGAGATCGAGCACATGGTGGCTGAGCGGGCCCCGGCTCGCGAGGAGTACCTGCGTCAGGTCCGCCTCCAGATCGAGGAGGACCTGAGGGTCAACAAGATCAAGGGCGCCGTGACCGGGCGGCCCAAGCACTACTACTCGATCTATCAGAAGATGATCGTGCGGGGGAAGGACTTCGACGACATCTACGACCTTGTGGCGGTGCGGGTCATTGTCGATACCGTCCAGGACTGCTATGCGGTGCTCGGCTCCCTGCACTCGCGCTGGACCCCTATGAGCGGGCGCTTCAAGGACTACATCGCCGTCCCCAAGTTCAACCTCTACCAGTCGCTGCACACGACTGTCGTGGGGCCGGGGGGCAAGCCGGTGGAGATCCAGATCCGTACCCACGAGATGCACCGCATGGCTGAGTACGGCGTGGCCGCGCACTGGCGATACAAGGAGGATCCCAACGCCTCCGGTCCCAGTGCCCTGGGGGGCAGACCCGGTGACCCCGACCAGGGCGACATGGGCTGGCTGCGGCAGCTCGTCGACTGGCAGAAGGAGACCCAGGACCCCTCCGAGTTCCTCGATGCTCTGCGCTACGAGATGGCCGGGGATCAGGTCTACGTCTTCACTCCCAGGGGCGATGTCCTGGCCCTGCCCGCCGGGGCCACTCCGGTGGACTTCGCCTACGCCGTCCACACCGAGGTCGGCCACCGCACCGTGGGCGCACGTGTCAACAGCCGGCTGGTGCCCCTGGACACGCGCCTGGAGAACGGTGACACGGTGGAGGTCTTCACTTCCAAGGCCATCAACGCCGGTCCTTCGCGTGACTGGCTCACCTTCGTCGCCTCGACCCGTGCCCGCAACAAGATCCGTTCCTGGTTCTCCAAGGAGCGCCGCGAGGAGGCCATCGAGGAGGGCAAGGGCGCCATTGCCCGCACCCTGCGCAAGCAGAACCTGCCCCTTCAGCGCCTCATGAGCCACGAGACCCTTATGAACGTGGCAAAGACCCTCGACAAGGTTGACATTGAGGGCCTTTACGCCGCAGTGGGCGAGGGACATGTTTCCGCCCAGCACGTCGTCGACACCCTGGTGACCACCATGGGTGGGGAGGACGGCGCCGAGGAGACTCTCGCGGAGGGGATCCTGCCCACCCGGGCCACGGCGCACCGGCGTCCACGAACGGCCGATGCCGGGGTCGTCGTCGCCGGTATGGATGAGGGTGATGTCTACGTGAAGCTGGCGCGCTGCTGCACGCCCATGCCGGGCGACCCCATCGTCGGTTTCATTACCAGGGGCTCGGGCGTCTCGGTGCACCGGGCCGACTGTCAGAACGTAGACCAGCTCCAGCGCGAGCCTGAGCGACTCATCACCGTCTCCTGGGCGGATCACGCCCAGTCCGCCTACCTGGTCCAGGTCGAGGTCGAGGCCCTGGACCGTGGAGGCCTGCTCGCCGACATCACTCGAGCGCTCGCAGACAGCCACGTCAACCTCGTGAGCGCCAGCATCGCCACGAGCCGCGACCGGGTCGTCACCGGGCGGTTCGTCGTCGAGCTGGCTGAGGTCGGCCACCTGGACCATACGCTGGCGGCGCTGCGACGCATCGACGGCGTCTTCGAGGCGCGCAGAAGCCTGTCCACGACGCGCCGTCGATGAAAAGGACTGAGGACGAGTGGTGCCACGTGACGACGGATCGTTACGTGGCATCTAGCCTGGCACCACGGACTCTTCGTAAATAGGACTTGCCAGAGCCATCGGCAGCTGCCTCCATGACGGCAAGCCGGTCGAATTCATCCAGTAAGGACGGCCAGCGGTTCTCGAGAAGGCGAAAGGCGATGACGGATGTTACATGCTCCCCTTTGAAGCCTTCGGGAGAAAACTTGATCCTGCGCCGATCGGAAGAAAGTATGACAAGGTTGTCGGGTCTGCTGCGAGATTGCTTTGAATAATTATATGAGTATAAGTACGACGCGATGTCTTCGAATTCGATTCGGGTTGTCCCGTCAAGGAAGGAATGCTTCTCGATGTATCCTGGCCCGACCTCGATGTAGTTAACATTTGTTTGGAGGATTACGCCAGCTCCTAGGATAAGGAGTAGGGCGGCGATCACGAGCCATATGGTAGCGACGCCGGCGTCATCGTCAGAAAATGAAGGGTTGATCCATCGTCTGCAGCCGAGCCAGAGGGCGACTAGACCGATAAATATAACTACTCCGCCGCCGAGCAGCTGATATTGTGGCGGTTTTGATCGTGCAACGCCATCTTCCGTCATGGCGGAGCCGTCCACGCGGTCGAAGCGATCCAGCGCCACCTTGATGATGATACCAAGTATCATGGCAAGACCGAGAGGAAGTGGAATGTCCTCCATGTCAACAACACCAGTCTCTTCTGTAGGATTTCATGAATGGGTTCGCTAAAAAGTGTATGGGCTCTATTTTTTTGAAATTATGTTGCTATTTACTGCTGGAATGTGACCGACTCGATGATGTGCTGCGCCCGCGGACAGCCTCTGCTGGCCGCTCCTCGGCAGTGGTTGAGCGTCAGCAGGAGGCGGACTCGGCTGACCCCGTGATCGCGGGCAGTCATGATGGCCTGAACAGCGGCCGTAGGAGGTCCCAGCCGTGCGATGTCGACGGCGGCCCGCGCGATGGTCGCGCAGGTGACACCGTTGATCACGGGTGGTGTCGGAATGAGGTAGCCTGCCTCGTCTCGTCACCAGGTAGGGCACGCGACTTCGGCGCCCTCCCGGTAGGCAGACCTCGAGCGTGCTCGGTGGCGCCCCGCCGACATGCACCCACAGAGCCGTGCCTGCCAAAAGCACACCCTGGCACGGTAGGGCAGTGGTGATGGCCTGCAGTCGTCCTTCCACTGATTGCAGAAGATCTGCTGGCTGCAGGTTGCCCAGGACGTTGACCAGCAGACGGGAGTCGAGCTCAGCGCACCTCAGCAGCTGCATGTCCTGAGTAGGGAGCATGCCCAGGACTGGGGTGAGGGGGCGGGCGGACAGGTGTGCCACGGCGGCATGGCCTGGCACCGGAACACAGCGAGTCATGTTCCTATCGTTGACCTTTTTTGAGAGCTGTGCCAGAGTGCGAGTAGAGCCTGTGGATAACGGGTCAGATGTTCTGGAGTCGGTGTACGTGTGAGGCGCTCAGATTGCTGGCCTTCCTGAAGCCACTAAGGTACCGTTTTGCTGTTCCGTTAGAGGCTGCTTGAACTAGTCTGGAGTGAGTGGTGGGATCGGTTGGATTCGGCCAGTGGCCGTTGGTCATGCGAAATGCGATCACGGATACGACGTAGTTGCCACGATAGTAGTCCGTCTGGAAAGAAATCCTGCGCCCGTCTGATGTGCTGATTGTTAGCTTCCCTCCTTCTGATCTCGGGGAGTAGGAGTATGAGCTGATCTCATGGAACAGGATTCTTTTGATCTTGCCCAGTCGTTCACGTTTCTCTACGTAATCAATACCGGTTTCAACGTACTCATTTCGGACGGACATGATGATGAGAAACGAGTATGCCGTAAAGAAGATCCCGGCGGCAAAGACCGCTATGGCGATCAGTGAGAGAGGGGTGAGCTGGTCGGGGCTCACTGAACTTGGGTCTCCCGGGGTGCTCCAGGAAATGAATGCGTAACGCATCAAGAGCAATCCGCCAATAATAAATGGAATTCCAATGAATGGGAGTATAATGCCGGCCACGAGCTGAAATCGTGGCGCTCTCACCCTGACGGCCCCTTCAGGTGTGGTGGTATATTTTTCAGAATTTTTACCCCCTAAGTACGCCCTTACGGCGGGGCCGATAACGACGACAATGAAGATGAGGACATAATTCCAGTAATGCATAACAGGCATCTTAGTGCTCTTCTGTTGGACCCGGCTTCTTGTTGGAGAATGTGTGACTTGTTAGATATCCACAGAAGGCTGCGTGTGATTTCTTGCATATTTCAGTCAGTCTGTCGTCGCCTTAGGTTTTATCAGGATGTGATGCGTAAGAATTGGGGTTGAACTCAGGTCAAGGGGATGAGGTAGGTGTATGACGCACACGGTTAGAGGGGTAGACGATTCGGCACGCACGACGAGTTCTGCGATGGACTTCTCGGAGACCACGATGACAGTCGGCGAGGTCTCAACGCTCCTGGGTGTCAGCGTCAGGGCGCTGCACCACTGGGACGAGTCCGGCCTGGTGCATCCCTCCCGGCGCAGTGACGCCGGCTACCGGCTCTACTGCGAGACGGACATCATGCGCATCCAGCAGGTTCTCGTCTACCGGCAGACCGGCATGAGTCTGGCTGATATCAAAGAGGTCCTTGACGAGCCGGGCGCCGACGCCGTCACGCACCTACGTCGTCAGCGCGAGCTGTTGCAGGGACAGGTCTCCCACCTGCAGCAGATGCTCCTGTCCATCGACACGATCCTGGACATGCAGCAGCTGGGAGGCAGACTCTCCCTGGCCGAGACGGTGGAGATCTGGGGGACCGACTGGGACCCCGTTTATCTCGCCGAGGCCCAGGCCAAGTGGGGCGATACGGAGGAGTGGGCCGAGTCGGCCCGGCGCAAGGCCCGGATGACTCGCGCCGACTGGGAACAGGCGCACTCCGAGACTGTCGCCCTGGAGACCGCGCTGGCCGAGGCGATGCACAGCGGCGTCGAACCGGGCAGCCCCGAGGCCAACGCCCTGGCGCGATGGCACCGCAAGGATCTCAACCGGTGGTTCGAGGTCTCCACCTCCAAACAGGTCGTCATCGCCCGCAGTTACGTGGCCGATGAGCGCTACGCCCGCTACTACGACAAGCGCGCGCCGGGCTTGGCAGCCTGGGTCAAGGACGTCATCGACGCCGGCGCCAGATCCGAGGGCGTGGAACCCGCGACCGCCACCTGGGAGTAGAAGACCCCTGGGGACAGACGCACAGGCGCAGGAGAACGGGGGTCGACACCTGGTTCGGTGTCGACCCCCGCGCAAGGTTCACAAACGCACGGCGCCGTGAGACGGATCTCGGATCAGGCCTTGGCCGAGCGCAGCACCTGCTCGAGCCAGGCCCGGCGAGCTGTCAGAGCGGCCTCGGCCTCGGCGATCTTCTTGGCGTCGCCGGCAGCCTGGGCGGCAGCCAGGTCCTTCTCCAGGCCGGCGATCGCGTCCTGGAGCTGACCGGCCAGGCCCTCGGCGCGAGCCTTGGTCTCCGGGTCGGTGCGGCGCCACTCGGCGTTCTCGGCCTCGCGGATGGCGTCCTCGACGGCGCGCATGCGGCCCTCGATGCGGCGCACGGCTCCGCGGGGGACCCGCCCGGCCTCCTCCCACGCGTCCTGGATGGGGCGCAGGGCCTTCTTGGCGGCCTTGATGTCCTTGATGGGCAGGAGCGCCTCGGCCTTGGCCACCAGCGCCTCCTTGACCTTGAGGTTCTCGGCGAACTCGGCGTCGACGGCCTCGTCCTTGGCGCGGCGGGCGTCGTAGAAGACCTGCTGGGCGGCCCGGAAGCGGGCCCACAGGGCGTCGTCCTCCTTGCGGGAGGCGCGTCCGGCCTTCTTCCACTCGGCCAGCAGATCACGGTACTTCGCGGAGGTACCGGCCCAGTCGGTGGAGTTCTGCATCTCCTCGGCACGCTTGATGAGCGTCTCCTTGGCGGCCCGCACCTGCGCCTGCTTGGCGTCCAGCTCGCTGAAGAACTGGCGGCGGTGACGGTCGAAGGTGGTGCGCGCGTGGGAGAAGCGCTTCCACAGCCCGTCCTCGGTGGGACGGTCCAGGCGCGGCCCGCGCCGCTGCGCTGCCTTCCAGGACTCGAGCAGCTCACGCAGCTCGGCGCCGGAGTTCTTCCACTGCGTGCGGGCCGGGTCCTGCTCGGCGATGGCCTCAGCGCGCTCGACGATCGCCGTGCGCTCCTTGAGGGCCTGCTCCTTGGCGGCCGCACGCTCAGCTGATACGGCCTCGCGTCGCTCGGCGGCCACCGTCTTGAGCGCGGCGAAGCGGGCCCGCAGTCCCTCCAGATCGCCGACGGCGGCCGGTTCGGTCAGGGACTCGGAGATCGAGGACAGGGTCGAGTCGATCTCGCGGACGCTGAGCTGGGGCAGGCGGGTGGCGAACAGGTCGATGGTCGCCTTGAGATCCAGGTAGCGGCGCACGTAGAAGGCCATGGCCTCGGCGATGGGAGCATCGGGGAACTGGCCGACCTCGCGCTCGGCGCCACCGTCCTGGACGTAGACCCGACCCTCACCGTCGACGCGCCCCCACTTGGCGGCGTCCATGGCCTCCTGCGGGTCAACGGCCGGTTCGGCGGGCGCCGCGGGAGCCGCAGCCGGGGCGGGAACCTCGGCAGGAGTCGGTGTGGCGTCCCCCTGGGTGGCCTCTGCGGTCTCGGGCCTCTGAGTCTCCTCGGCAGGCTGCTCGGTCGGCGCGGGATCCCCGGAAGCCGAAGAGACGGACTCGTCAGAGACGGCCTGCGCGGACTCCTCGGTGGGCCGGTCCGAAGGCTCGCTGGGCTCGGACTCCTTCGAGGGCGGCGACGTCGGCCGTGGCGCGTGGCGTCGGCCGCTACGTCGGTGACGGGGGAGGTGGCGGCTTCAGGCGCCTGCTCCATCGGGGTGGGCGCTGTCGACTCGTCAAGGCCGGTCGGCTGGATGGTCTGCTCAGTGTCGGGCTGGTTCCGCTCAGTCACGGGATGCTCCTTCATGGGTTGACGGGGAGGGAGCGGCGTGACCGCTCCGTTCCGTTCGCGCCCGGCTCTCAAGCCGGGTGGTGATGACGTGCCGTCGGAGGACGGCAGTGCCGAAAGTCTACGTTCCTGCCGGCTCCATTCACCATCCTTCGCCCCACTGATTTCAGTTGATTCGTTGAGCGCCGATGCCCCTCACAAGCGGGCCGGTGTCGGTTCCCCACGCCTCGTCGACGGCTGGCGCTGTTAGCATGTGACCATGCTCGCGTGACTCGCCCTTGTGCCCCCACCGCCTCATGTCAAGGACGAGTCATGCCTGCGATCTGCTTCTCCCACGTCAGCTTCTCCTACACCTCTGATCCCCTGCTTGAGAACATCAGTCTCACGGTCTCCGACCGCGAACGCGTCTGCGTCGTCGGCCCCAACGGATCGGGGAAGTCCACGCTCCTGCGCCTGGCCACCGGCGAGCTGTCGCCTGACCACGGGGCTGTCAGCATTCCCGAGCAGCATGGCCCGCCGGCGGCCGACTCGGAGGAGTCGACTGCCACGTCGATCGAGGGCTACCTCGACGCCGTCTGCGCTGAGACCCTGGAAGCGCTTGATCGTTTCGAGCGCATGGGCGAGGCCATTGCCCAGGCCGGAGCTGAAGCCGGCTCCCTCGCCGAGGAATACGACTCGTTACTGACCCGGCTTGAGTCTCTCGAGGCCTGGAACCTGCCGGCTCGACGGGCTGAGGCGCTCGCCGGGCTGGGACTGGGGCGCGTGGATACAGGCCGCCTCGTCTCCTCCCTGTCGCCGGGGCAACGGGCGAGGCTGGAGATCGCCGCTCTGCTTCTTTCAGCCGGTCAGGCGCTGGTGCTCGACGAGCCCACCAACCACCTGGATGCCGGTAGCAGCAGCTACCTGAGCGAGATGATGGTGTCATGGCCCGGACCGGTCCTGTTCTCCTCTCACGATCGTGCCTTCATCGACGAGGTGGCCACCGCCGTCGTCGACCTCGACACAGCACCGTGGCAGGCACTCGCCACCGCCTCCGGGGACAGCGGCCCCATGGGTGCCTACCGGTGCGCGGGGCGATACAGCGACTACCTCGTGGAGAAGGCGTACGCCAGGTCGTCCCACCGCAGCCTTCACCAGCGTCAGCAGGAGCAGCGGCGCAAGCTCGCGCGTCACCGTCGCGACTCCGAGATCGTTGGGCACAGCGGGGCAGCGCCCCGGACCGAGGCCCGCATAGCCCGGAAGTTCTACGCCGACCGCGCCCAGCGCGTCTCCACCCGGCGCCAGACACAGGACGACCGTCGGCTGGAGGCGCTCGCCAGTACCGAGGTACGCAGGCCCCGCTCCTACGACCTGCAGCTGCGTCTGACTGAACCGGCGCCGCGAACAGGGATGGCGGTCTCGGCCCGGTCAGCCGCCGTACCCGGGCGCCTTGCACCGGTCACGGTCGACGTCATGGCCGGGGAGCACCTGCTGGTCACCGGCGCCAATGGGAGCGGCAAGTCCACGCTTCTGACCTGGATGGGTAGGCGGTCAGCACCCACGGAGGACTCCGTCGGCAGCCTCACGGTATCCGGTTCGGTGCTCCGGATACCCCAGCACCTGCCGCGTCTCGGCGACCCTGGGGTGGATGAGAACGTGTGGGCCGAGGGGATCGGGGACCGTGGCCAAGGCGCTCTGCACCCGCGCCTGTGGAACCGTCCCATCAGCGAGCTCTCCGACGGTAACCAGCGCCGCGTCCAGCTGGCCCTGGCTGCTGCTGCTGGGCCTGAGGTGCTTGTCATCGACGAGCCCACGAACTACCTGGACCTGGACGCCCTCGAGACGCTCGAGGCCGCTCTGAGGACATGGACGGGCACGCTCATCGTCGCCAGCCACGACCGCTGGCTCATTGAGCACTGGTGGGGGAGGCGGCTTCACCTTCGTGAGCCAGCCGGGTCCCTGTGGACCTGAGCAGCGCTTGGAAACGTATTCACACCAGGTACCAGGTGATCCAAGTTAGGGTGGGAGGCATGATCTTGGAGCGCACCATCGCACCCGTGTTCGCAGCCAACTGCTATGTCCTGGCCGCAGGCCCGGGTGAGCCCGCCCTCGTCGTCGACCCCGGAGCCGGCGCCGCCGGCGGCGCCCTGGCCCTGCTTCGCTCCCATCGGCTCACCCTGGGCGCCATCCTGCTCACCCACGGACACGCCGACCATGTATGGGACACCCAGGCCTCATCGAGGCGGCGCATGCCGAGGGCATGCTCGCCAGCGACGACTCCGTCGACGTGCCGGTCTACATCCCCGAGCGCGACCGGTACCGGCTCGAGGAGCCCGACATCACCACCGGCATCAGCGCCAACGGCATGACCTTCACCGACATGGCCGGTACCCCTTGGAGGCAGCCCGCCGATATCCGTCTCTTCCCCGGAGACGGATTCTCCCGCGCCGTCGAGCTGGTCCCCGGCATCGCTCTGCGCGCGATCCCCGCTCCGGGCCACTCGGAGGGCTCCACCCTGTTCTTCTTCGAGGCCCGCCTGGCCGACAACGCCCTACTGTACGAGGCCGAGGTCATCGAGGACGACCCCTCCGCCGCGGACGAGGAGCACACCTACCTCATGGCGCTCGACGGCGACGTCATCTTCAAGGGATCCGTGGGTCGCACCGACCTGCCCGGCGGAGACCAGGTGCAGATGCTCGGCACTCTGCGGTTCCTGGCCAGCGCCATCGACCCGGCCACCGTCCTGCTGCCCGGGCACGGTGCAGTGACCACCATGGAGCACGAGCACCACGGCAACCCCTACCTCGCCGAGGCCAAGATCCGTGGAGGAGACCTCAAGGCCTGACGGCGGCGCGCAGGCTCGCTGCCCGTCATGACACAATGCGGACCATGGCACAGGTACGACAAGCCCTCTCCTCACTGTCCGGCTTCCCCGAGTGGCTCCCCGCGGGCCACATCGTCGAGCAGCACTTCGTCGACATCCTGCGCCGCACCTTCGAGCTCCACGGCTTCAGCGGCATCCAGACCCGCGCCGTCGAGCCGCTGAGCGAGCTGACGAAGAAGGGAGAGACCTCCAAGGAGGTCTACCTGCTCAACCGTCTGCAGGCGGATCCCTGAGTCCGAGTCCGAGTCCGAGACGGATCCGCGCAAGCAGCTGGGGCTCCACTTCGACCTGACAGTCCCCTTCGCCCGCTACGTCGTCGACAATGCCGGGCTGCTGACCTTCCCGTTCAAGCGCTACCAGATTCAGAAGGTCTGGCGTGGGGAGCGGCCTCAGGAGGGAAGGTTCCGCGAGTTCATCCAGGCCGATATCGACATCGTCGGTGACGGCGCCCTGCCGCTCCACCACGATGTCGAGGTCCCCCTCATCATGCACGAGGCGCTCAGCTCCCTGCCGGTGCCCGCGGTCACCATCCACGTCTCCAACCGCAAGGTCGCTCAAGGCTTCTACCAGTCGATCGGCATCGACACGGACCGGCTCATCGAGGTCCTGCGCGTGGTCGACAAGCTCGACAAGATCGGACCCGAGAAAGTGGCCGCCGAGCTTACCCAGAACGTTGGTGTCAACGCGCAGCAGGCGGCGCAGGCCCTCAGGCTCGCCACCATCACCGGAACCGATGGTCAGGACGTCTCCGGGCAGGTCCTGCGGGCACTGGCCGGCGCCGAGCCCTCCGAGCTCCTTAACGAGGGTCTGGCCGAGCTGACCGCCCTGCTCGAGGCCACCGGACGTCGCCGCCCCGGCGCCGTCATCGCCGACCTCAAGATCGCTCGCGGGCTGGACTACTACACCGGCACGGTCTATGAGTCCTTCATGGCCGGCCACGAGGATCTCGGCTCAGTGTGCTCCGGGGGCCGCTACGACTCACTGGCCACCAACGGCAGGCGCACCTTCCCCGGTGTGGGCATCTCCATCGGCCTGTCCCGGCTCCTGGCCCGCGTCATCGGGGAGGGGCTCGTGGAGGTCAGCCGCTCCGTGCCCACGGCGGTGCTCGTGGCTGTGACCGACGAGGCCCACCGCTCGGCCTCCGATGCCATCGCCGATGCGCTCCGTGCCCGCGGCGTCAGCGCCGACGTGGCCCCCAGCGCCGCCAAGTTCGGCAAGCAGATCAAGGCCGCGGACAAGCGATCCATCCCCTTCGTGTGGTTCCCCGGCGCTGACGGTGCCCCCGACTCGGTCAAGGACATCCGCACCGGCGAGCAGGTCGAGGCCGACGCCGCCACCTGGCAGCCGCCTACCGACGATACCGCCCCGCGGGTCACCATCAGGTCGGCTGCGGCCCGCTCCCAGGCCGGTGGCCAGGACGACTGTGAGGTCGACTCAGCCTCATGACCATGAGCCGGAGCGAGTCCAGCAGCACGCACAACGTCCAGCAGGCCACCAGGGCGCTGTCCGCCCTCCGCGACAGCCTGACGACGCTGTCCATGCCCTACGGCCTTCAAGGAACCGCCGCCGCCTCGGACAAGGCCACCCTCATCCGTGACCAGCTCGGTGACTACATCCTTCCCCGCCTGGCCAGCCTGGACGCTCCGCTGCTGGCCGTGGTCGGTGGCTCGACCGGGGCCGGCAAGTCGACTCTCGTGTCCTCACTCGTTCGCCGGCACGTGGCCAGGGCCTCCGCGATCCGTCCCACTACGCGCCGCCCCCTGCTGCTGCACGCACCGACCGACGCCGCCTGGTTCGACACCGACCGGGTCCTGGGCTCCCTCTCACGTCTGCGCGTGGATGCCGACGCTCCGGCGAGCCCGGCCACTGACCACACGCCCAGAGAGCTCGAGCTGCGATCCTGCGAGGGGCTCCCCGAGGGACTGGCGATCGTGGACGCACCCGATGTCGACTCCGTGGTCGAGGACAACCGGGACCTGGCCGCGACGCTCCTGGCCGGTGCGGACCTGTGGATCTTCGTCACCACGGCAGCGCGCTACGCCGACGCCGTCCCGTGGGAGCACCTGCGGGCCGCGGCCGAGCGGCACATCACGGCTGCCATCGTCCTGGACCGCGTACCCGGACGGTGCGCAGAGCGAGGTGGAGGCCGATCTGCGGCGCCGGCTCGCGGAGGCGGACCTGGCCGAGGCCCCCGTCTTCACGATTCCCGAAACGGCTCTGGACGATGACGGCTTCCTGCCCGAGTCCTGCGTCTCGCCACTGCGCCAGTGGCTGGGCGCGCTGGCCTCCGACGCGGCCGCTCGCCAGGACGTCGCGCACCGCAGCCTGACCGGGGCCATCGGTGCCCTCCTGGCGCAGAGCGAGCTGCTCGCCGTCGAGCTGGACTCCCAGGAGGCCGAGCACGCCGAGCTGCGTCGAGCAGCCACCTCCGAGCACGATGACGCCCTCGAGCGCGTCATCGAGGCCACCGAGGACGGTTCCATGCTGCACGGTGAGGTGCTGGCCCGCTGGCAGGAGTTCGTGGGTACTGGGGACCTGTTCCGGTCCTTGGAGGTTCAGGTGGGGCGGGTCCGCGACCGCATCACGTCGCTTCTGCGAGGGCGTCCCGGCCCCGGCCAAGCGCGTTGAGCAGGCGATCGGCTCCTCCCTGGTCGAGCTCCTGGTCGCCGAGTCCCAACGGGCCTGCCTGGCCACGGAGCGCTCCTGGAGACGGGCCGGCACCTCCCAGCAGGCTCTCAACCGGGCCCTGGCGGAGGTGCCCACCCAGACCGGCCTGGAGGTCATCGCCGCGGCCCTCGTCCACGACTGGCAGCGTCAGGTTCTCACGCTCGTTCGAGCCGAGGGCTCCGACAAGCGGCTCACTGCCCGCCTGCTGTCCCTGGGGGTCAACGGTGCCGGAGTCGTCCTCATGATTCTCGTCTTCGCTCACACCGGCGGACTGACCGGGGAGAGGTGGGGATTGCGGGAGGTACGGCCATCCTGGCCCAGCGGGTTCTGGAGGCCGTCTTCGGAGACCAGGCGATGCGCGGCATGACCAAGACGGCCCGGGAGGACCTCAGCAGGCGTGCCACTGGGCTCTGTTCGCCAACCAGGCGAAGTGCTTCACCGATGCTCTTCCGGTCCCCAACCCCCAGTGCAGACACGCTGCGAGAACAGCTTCAGGCCTGCCAGGAGGCGGCCACGTCATTGCGCGCCCTGCCGCTGCCCGCAGTCGCCGGACGGCCGGGAGGAGGGCCAGGTGACCACTGACCGTCCCGGCGCGTTAGACCTGCCGCTGGTTCTCGAGGACCTGGAGAAGGCCGTCGACCTGGGCGAGCAGCTCGGTCTGCGCGACGAGCTCACGCAGGCCCGGGATGTCCTCGCGCAGGCCTCCCACCGTCGGCGTCTGGCGCCGGAGACCACGGTGGCCGCCCTTCTCGGGGCGACCGGCTCGGGCAAGTCCAGCCTCACCAACGCCCTGACCGGCTCCGAGGTGTCCCGTACCGCCCGCACCCGTCCGACGACCACCCAGCCCCTCGCCGTCGTCCCGGATACGGCTGTCGAGGCCGCTGAGCTGTTGGACTGGCTCGCCATCGGCCACAGGGCGCGCGTCGATGGCGGCTGGGCCCTGGGCGAGACCACGGTGCTGGTCGATCTGCCCGACATCGACTCCGACGAACCCGCGCACCGGGCCATCGCCCAGCGCATGGCGGGCAAGGTCGACGTCCTGGTGTGGGTCCTCGATCCGGAGAAGTACGCCGACGGCGTCGTTCATCGCGACTTCCTCATTCCCATGGCGGCGCATGCCGAGGTCATGGTGGTCGCCCTCAACCAGGTGGATCGGCTCGACCTTGAGAGCCGGGACGCAGTGCTTAGGGACCTGAGGAGGATCCTGGACCACGAGGGCCTTGGATCCGTCTCCGTGGTTCCCGTCAGCGCCCGCACCGGAGAGGGCGTTGAGAACCTGGCACACGCTGTGGCCTCGGTCGCCTCGAACAGGCTGGCCAGCGCTCGAAGCCTTGTCGCCCACGCCCGGCGTGCAGCCGGTGACATGGGAGAGCGGACAGGGCTCATTGCTCCATCTGCTCCAGCTGCAGGTGAGCCGGTCCCGGCCGCTCAGCAGACGCCGCAGGTAGGTCAGCCCCTGCACGCGCTCCGACAGGCGGCCGCGAGCCTCGCCGGAGTCGACGTCGTCTCGCAGGCGGTCGAAGGATCGGACCGTCACCGGGCACATACCCGCGTCGGCTGGTTCTGGCTGCGGTGGGTCGCACACCTGCGACGTGACCCGCTCCGAGCCCTCCACCTGGGAACCAGGCGCCCACCTGCACCGGGGGCCGGAGACGGAGAACGGCTCGATGGGGGCACGGTGCCCGGTGCCATCGACCTCAGCTCCCTGCCCCCCGCAGGACCTGCGGCAACGGGCAGGCTGCGCAGCAGTGCCCACGTCTATGCCGTGGCGGCCTGCTCCGGACTGCCCGGTGACCTGGCCGCTCAGGCCGTTCTGCGCAGCGACGAGCGTGCTGAGAGCCTCGCCGAGCCTCTGGATCTGGCTGTGGCCGCGGTGGACTACGGGGGCTGGAAGCGCCCGGCCTGGTGGCGCGTCGCGAACGTGCTGCAGTGGGTGACCGCACTGACGGCACTGATCGGTGGGCTGTGGCTGGTGGCTATTCACGTCCTGGAGGACTACCTCCTGATCATCAGCATCGACGTTC